>Ga0209979_1000051_pt1 | contig 212130 bp, 189 predicted proteins | sample AnhtaG_FD_183114 | JGI IMG/M metagenome (GOLD analysis project Ga0209979, IMG submission 183114) | Deep subsurface microbial communities from Anholt, Denmark to uncover new lineages of life (NeLLi) - Anholt_01485 metaG (SPAdes) (version 2) | ecosystem: Environmental > Aquatic > Marine >...
GGGTGACACACGATGATGGCTATGCCCTGAGCTTTGATGGTCAAGATGATTACGTTGATTGCGGGAATGATGCCAGCTTAGTTTTCACCACGCAATTTACAGTGGAGGCGCTGATTAGGCCTAGTGATCTTTCGGACTACAGGAGAATAGTTAGCAAATTTGAGTCCCCCTCACTATGTTGGATAGTAACAACGAACCCGGATGGTAAGCTGGATTTGCAAGTTAGGCCAGGTCCTGCCACAAGGAGAGGTGTTACCAGCATATCTACTACAGAGTGGACACACATAGCTGCGGTTTACGATGGCCCAGCTAATAGGTTAGATGTCTATATAAATGGCGTTCTTGACAATGCAACCCTTGACGGCATGATACCTGTAGCACTCAACACAGATGCCTCTAAACTCCTAATCGGTTCTGCTGTCACGTCTCCGTATCCAATGTTAGGTGAGATCGACGAAGTCCGCATTTACGACCGAGCACTATCTGCTGAAGAGGTGCTAGAGCATTACCTGTATGCCTCCTACGGCTCAACCACCCCTCTGAAACCCGCCCTGGTATTTCATCATGGCGTTGCCCTCGGCGGGCTTGAGCCCAATACCACCTATCACTACCGGGTCAGATCTATGGACGCAGCCGATAATGAGGCTATCTCTGACGACTCTACCTTTACTACCGAGCCAGATACCACACCGCCGCAGATTTCCGATGTTATTACGACCAACGTCGGCGAAACCAGTGCCATTGTCCAGTGGCTTACCGATGAGCCGGCTACCTCTCAGGTGGCCTACGGCACTACCTCGCACGCCGGTGACACTTATGCCGACATTGCTGGAGTGCTGGCTGCTTACGAATCGTCGACAACGGAAGATACAACCCTGGTAACCAATCACGGCCTCGCCCTCAGCGGTCTAAGCTCCGGCGTTACCATTTACTACCGCGTGTTGTCTAAGGATGGTGATGGGAACGAAGTCTGGTCTGATGAGTACAGCTTCGAGACCACCGATACCACGCCGCCGGCTCTGGTGTGGGTTGACGCGGTGCTTATCACTGACACTGGCGCAGTAGTTGCCTGGGAGACCGATGAAGATGCTTACTGTCAGATAGTGTACAGTACCACTTCACACCCCGGTGACTACAGCAGTGGTGACGAGGCACGAGCCGCCTATGAATTCTCGGAACCCGAAGAGACTACCCCACTTCTCGGCCATCAAGCAGTGATCGACGGATTCACTTCCGATACTACCATATATTACCGAATCATATCCAGGGATGAAGCCGGGAATGAGGCGGTCTCAGCAGAATACAGCTTTACTACCACCTAGTGCCTGTGAACGACGGGCTGAGGGGCTGCTTATGGCTGATTACGAAGAGTAGACTGGAGGGACGCAGTGAGCAAGATCGGGACGGTTCTCCTCTCCACCCTGATAGTCTGGGTTATCGTTTGTTCCCTGATGCCCGCGGCGGTGCACGCAGAGGCGCCGCTGATCTCCAATGTGACAGCTGCTGTGACCGAGAATACCGCTGGTATCTCCTGGCTTACCAACACAAATGCCACCGGCAATGTAGAATATGGCACCGACCCAGGTCCCCCCTACCCCAATACAGCGCCTTTCGTGGTAGATACTACCGCCGACCATACCATGCACGCAGTGGTTTTGTTCGGACTTGGTGCCAATAGTACCTACTACTACAGGGTGAAGTCGCACGACGGTAATCCTGCCAATGAAACAACATCGTCAGAACATTCCTTTACCACCAAGGCCTTCACCATTTCCGAGGTTACTCACCACAGCATTACCACCAACTCTGCCACTATTACCTGGAACACCACTCTGGATGACGCGCCTCTGAATGCCACCAGCAATGTGGAGTATGGGGAGACTACGGGATATGGTTCCGTTGCTCCTTCCCCGCCGGATACTACTGCTGATCATGCCAGCCACGTCGTAGTCCTGAGCGACCTCTTGCCTAACACCACCTATCATTATCGGGTAAAATCCAAAGATGCATTAGGCAGTGAGGAGGTATATGCTGACCAGGAATTCACTACCTCGGCCGATACCACCCCACCGGTGATTCTCGATGTTGATGCTGCTGATGCTGATATCACTGACACCACCGCCATTGTCCGGTGGAATACCGATGAGCTGGCTACCTCCCAGGTGGCCTACAGCACTACGTCACACCCAGGTGATTATCCAGAAGGGACTACAATTGCTGATGTATTAGCTGATTATGGGTCGTGGGCAGAGGAAGATACTACCCCGCTGACCAGCCACATGGTGGTGCTCGATGGGCTTACCCCGGAGTCTACCTATCACTACCGGGTGATATCAAAGGATGGCGCAACTCCTGCCAATGAGGCAGTGTCACCAGAGGCCACCTTTGACACCACTGCCGATATCACCCCACCGGTGATTTCCAATATAGCTTCCTCTGTGACTACAACCACAGCTATAATTACCTGGGATACAGATGAACTGGCCACCAGCAATGTAGAGTATGGTCTGGATGATACCTATGAATTGAGTGCTCCTGTTCCAGCCGATACGTTGGCTGATAATATCAGTCACACTGTGGCGCTGAGCGGCCTTCTGCCCAATACCACCTATCACTATCAGGTGAAGTCAAGTGACGCTTATGGCAACCCAGCGGCCTTGGAGGACAAAACCTTCACCACACAGGCAGATATCACCCCACCGGTGATTTCCAATATAGCTTCCTCTGTGACTACAACCACAGCTATAATTACCTGGGATACAGATGAACTGGCCACCAGCAATGTAGAGTATGGTCTGGATGATACCTATGAATTGAGTGCTCCTGTTCCAGCCGATACGTTGGCTGATAATATCAGTCACACTGTGGCGCTGAGCGGCCTTCTGCCCAATACCACCTATCACTATCAGGTGAAGTCCAGTGACGCTTATGGCAACCCAGCGGCCTTGGAGGACAAAACCTTCACCACAGAGGTCGATACTGACCCGCCACTGGCACCTGAACTTTATTCCCCGCCGCTCGATCCGCGGCCACATGCAGAGACCCCCATCTTTGACTGGTCAGATGTCGATGACCCCTCTGGTGTTACCTACAGCCTCCAGGTGGATGATAACCATCTCTTCTCCAGCCCTGAGATCGATGAGACTGGGCTCACGGATAGCTCCTGCACTTCGCGTCCCGCGCTACCGGACGGTGACTACTACTGGAGAGTGAGGGCGGTCGATGGAGCTACGCCAACACCAAACAAGAGCGGCTGGACGAGTGTCCGGCAGTTCACCATTGATACCACCGGCCCGGACGTCATGGTAATCAGCCCCAACGGCGGGGAATTTTGGGCGGGAGATAGCACACAGGATATCACCTGGACAGCCACCGATCCCCATATGGCTGTCAATCCCATCAACATTGAATACTACAACGGCACCACCTGGGTGCCAATAGCTACCGGTGAAGTCAACGACGGGGCGTATGAATGGACAGTGCCGAATCTCGACACCCCCACTGCTAAGGTTAAGGTGACTGCTATCGACGCACTTGGAAATACCGACAGCGATGAAAGTGATGACAACTTCACCATTGATTCCACTCCACCTGAAGTGGAGATTGACCAGCTAGAGTTTCACCCTGCTACCCCCTTCGTTACCCCGACCTTCACGGGGACAGCCACCGATTCCGTATCTCCGATTGACTCTGTGGAATACCGAGTTCTTGCCCCGGATGAAACCGTGGAGATAGATTGGACACCGGCGGAGCCTGTCGACGGGGCCTTCGATTCTCCCACCGAGGACTTTACCTTCACCACCTCAGCCCTGGCCGAGGGCTGGCACCTCCTTGAGGTGAGAGCCACCGATGCGGCGGGCAATGAGGCAGTATCCGATGATTATAGCTTTGCCCCAGACATCACCCCACCGGTGATCTCGAATGTCACCGCCTCCGATGTCACTAAGGACTCGGTGGTCATTTCCTGGACTACCGATGAGCCAGCCACCAGCCAGGTGGAGTATGGAGAGACTACAGAGTATGGCTTGGTATCGGAGGAGAGCATAACTCTAACCACTGAACACAGTGTCACCATCACCGGTCTTGACTCCGGGACCGGATACCATTTCAGGGTGAAATCGACAGATGCGGCGGGCAATGAGGCAGTGTCCGACGACTATACCTTTACTACCACAGCGGTGGCAATCGGCTGGTTACGCATTCTGCTCATTGTCATCGGTGTAGTCGCAGTTGGGCTGGTTGTGTTCTTCGTTGTCCGCAGGGTGTTTGCTCAGGCGGGCAAACGTGCTTAGCACCGGCATGCGCTTTGGTGCCAGGGGCGCGGCTGAAACCCCCAAGCCTCTCACCTGTGTCTCCTCAAGGTGGAGTTTATCAATCGCTCCATTCCAAAACCGATAATAGTGAAGCTCACTATTGTTTCTATCAACAGCAGAAGCTTGTTACTCTCGTGAATGAAGACCCCGCCGTACATCCAGAACAAGATGAAGTGGACGGGGAGGATCAGGCCAAGCGCAATTACCAGGCAAGACGCCAGTGCCGTTTTAAGTCCCATAATCGAAGCCTACAAAGATAGGCTCACACCTGCGTCTCATGAAGCACTCTGGTTTCACAAATTCTTGCCTGACGGTAACAGGTGTGTCGCAAAACAGTCACATTGGTTACTTCGGGGAATACGAATAGAAGCGCCTTTACCAATGGCAGAGGCGCTTTGAGTCACACTGACCTCATACCTGGCTCGGCACAGGCCGAGTCAGGTCGGGTCTCCATAGGTCTCCTGAGGTCTCCACAGGCGACTCTACAGAGCGACCCTGGCGGCCGACTCGCCGTGGCGAGGACCTGACACCCACTAATGAGGACTTGAACTCACCCGTTAGGGCTAAGGCACCTGCCTTGACACGGCTATTGCGGCCTGATATCTTGTGGGGAACCCAAACTGAAGGCGCGTTTACATGAGGCATGTAGGAGTCCTGTTAGCTGCCGCGGTCGTTTACGCATCTTGCGTGGCTCTATTTGCCGCCCCGGCTCTTGCCCAGGGGTTTAAGATTACCCACGGCATCATGAATGTGGAAGTGCCGGGGGATGGAAGCGGTGAAGCCGAATTCAAAATAGTAGAACCGGACTTTACCGGCGACATCGAAATCAACCTGGAGGACATCCCCTTACAGTACGAGCCGAAAACGGTTTCCGTCGATGAAGACGTCGACAAGAAGGTTGTGGTGACCTTTTATGGCGACGAGTCTAGAGGCTCGAGTGACTTTACGGGGAAGATAACCTTCGTTCCCCGGTCCGGGGCGATGTTTGTCGCTGGTTATAAGATCACGACGCTCATAATCCACCGGGTGACGGGCGTGCCCGTCGATCCTACGCCCACGCCGCCCAACTATTTTCTCACCATATCCACCGAGCCTGAAGGCTCAGGCTCGGTGACGGTGGAGCCCCCCGAAGGCCCCTATGCATCGGGCACGGAGGTGACGCTCACCGCCGTGCCCGCTGCGGGATATGTCTTTGACCACTGGAGTGGCAATGCCTCGGGGACCGATGCAGAGGTTACCATCACTATGGATTCGCACAAGAATGTCACCGCCCGCTTCGTACCCCAGTCCGCGCTTGCTTATTTCCTCAATGTACGCATTGAGCCTGAAGGCTCAGGCTCAGTGACGGTGGATCCTCCCGAAGGCCCCTATGCACCGGGCACGGAGGTGGCGCTCGCCGCCGGGCCCGCTGCGGGATATGTTTTTGACCACTGGAGCGGTGATGCCTCGGGGACCGATCCAGAGGTTACTGTCACTATGGACTCACATAAGATGGTCACCGCCCACTTCTCACCCGCAGAGGAAGATGACGGCACGTCAGACGGTCCCGGGAAGGCGGAAGACGATGGCGTACCGGGATGGGTATACGTCTCGATAGGGGTGCTGGGAGGAGCGGTGGTCGTCCTCATTATTGGCCTGTTGCCTATCGCACGGCGACGCCGCAGATCGCGCTGAGACAATACCCACCCCCCTTCACTGGCTTGGTGGGAGCTAACCGAAGATCTGCTGGGATAACGTGAGCCGTCCGGAAAGGAACATAAAACAATGTAGGGATCGAGCTTACGGTCATTAAGTATTTATCCGTACATAGTAGTGGAGTGCGTTCTGCCGCAGTGGACGGTGGTCGCGGAAGTCGCAAGTGCAGGAAACGTAGCGCGAGGCTTTAGCCTCGCCGAAGCGACCCTAAAGGGTCGCGCTACAGGTCTTGTACCGGAGCATGTCAACACAATTAGCCAATGATCATTAGGTCGATCCGCGAACGTCAGCTTCACGCCGCCTTGCAAGCAACTGTAGGTGCACGACAGCAGAACCCACCGGGCCGCATCACGAACGGGCCACACGCCACCCTAACCCTCTACGTGTCATCGCCAGCAGCCCAACTTCTCATGCCCCTGGCGGGGCACCAGCACATTTCAAAACTGATCGGGTCAGGTCAGGGGACCTGACACCCACCACATGAGAACGCCAGGTTGCAATCACTTGTGCGGTGGGTGCAGCAGAGCACAACCCGGCATACAGGTGTTTCCACTCGCCTCTGGCGAGTGGAAACACCTGCCCCTAGACATCATTGCGAGCCCTTCGCTTCCTGTCATTCTGAGGTCGCCCTATGTCTCCAGAAGATGGTCGCCTAAGGCGACAGCGACCGAAGAATCTCGCGGTGCTCAGGACAGGCTCCGCGACATAGCAACGCCTGCCCTTTCATGTCATTGCGAGAAGCGCAGCGACGTGGCAATCTCAGGGTGGGGAATAGAAAATTCCCCTTCCGCTCGCCATGACGAACCGGGGCTGCAAGCCCAAGGGTTGGGATGGCTGGGCCAGGTGAGCTTGGCTCACCTGGCCCCTTTTTGCCTATAGCCAAAGCTATTCTGCAACCCAGACTACTGGGTTGCGACGCTCTCACCTCTATGCAGTGGTGGACGTGAGCGTCAGGGTCTCGACTTCGTCAAACCCGGTATAGTTTATGGACTTCACCAGGCCACTGATGTCGGGACACCACCACTCTTCCTTCTCCAGAACGGCGGGGTCTACTGGGACACCGTCCGCTGCCGTCTTCCAGTACTCTATGTGGTAGCAGGTGTAGCTCAGCATCTCTTCCGTCCCCGTCACTACGACATCGTAGTCAGTGGAGAAATCGGCCGAAAGCGGGGGATTCAGCATCCCAGCCGACACATAGCTCCATGCCGTGTTGGCCGAGAGGTCCCAGCCGTGGTCGCCCGTATAGGTGTTGGTCATGTATGTCGCCACATCCATGCCGAACAGGTTAATGGACGCAAACGACGCCTCATTGTCGAAGGTGGTCTGGCTCACCCAGTTGGTAGCGCCGGTGATGGTAACCGCAGTGCCAGCCTTCTGACGCTCCGGAGGCGTACTATACGTGACCTCGGTGATGTAGCAATCTCCAGCCAGCGGGTAGGCCGGAATCTCGGGCTTCCCTGTTCGTGCTACCGCAGCCCAGGCCTCTGCACCCGCGCTCGCCACATCAGTCACGGTATAGGTCCACGTGGTAGTCTCGATCGTACCATACGTGCACTCATACACCCACTCAGTGTCCACAGCCGGTACAGCCGGGCCAGTCGGTGCCTCGGCGAAGTTGGCGGTGATGGAGTAGTCTCCATCCATGGTGATGGTGGTGCTGGCGGCATCCACGTCAACCACCGTGCCTACATCGCCGGTCCAGTTAACGAACTCATAGCCCTCAGCCGGGGTAGCGGCGATGGCGACGTCCTCGCCCGGATTGTAGCCGGGGTGCGCGCCCTCCGCCGGGTCAGTGCTGCCATTAGTAACCGCCGTCATCGTCAGGGTGTAAGTGATTGTCGAGGAGAAGTTAGCGGTAACCGTCTTGTCGGCGTCCATGGTCACGGTGGTGGTAGCCGCGTTGGGGTCAGCTACATCACCGGTCCAGTTGTCGAACTGCCAGTTAGTAGCCGCGGTAGCGGTGATGTCCACCACTGTTCCCTGGGCATAGACATGGTCGCCCACTGCTGGGTCGGTGGTGCCGCCAGCCGCTTCGTTGACCGCCATGCTCAAAGTATAGGCTGCCACGAAGTTGGCGGTAACCGTCTTGTCGGCGTCCATGGTCACGGTGGTGCTAGCCGCGTTGGGGTCAGCTACTTCTGCACCTGCCGAAACGGTCCAGTTCTCGAACAGCCAGCCAGCCTCGGCGGTAGCGGTGATGTCCACCGTGGCTCCCTGAGCGATAACATGCGCCCCTACTGCCGGGGTAGTGGTGCCGTGGCTGACATCATCAACGGCCATGGTAAGGGTATAGGCTGCCACGAAGTTGGCAGTAACTGTCTTGTCGGCGTCCACCGTCACGGTGGTGCTAGCTGCATTGGGGTCAGCCACTTCTGCACCTGCCGAAACGGTCCAGTTGTCGAACAGCCAACCAGCCTCAGCGGTAGCGGTGATGTTGACCACCGTTCCATCAGCGACGGGATCCTGGGCACCCACCGGGGTGGTAGCGCCGTGGCTGACATCATCAACCGCCATGGTCAGGGTGAATAGCTCCAGAAAGGTGGCGGTGACCGCCTGATCGGCGTCCATGGTGACCTTGGCAGTGGCAACGCCAGTGGTGGCGTCAACTGCCTCGTCGGTCACGTCGCCGGTCCAGCTACCGAATTCCCAGCCAGTAGCCGGGGTTGCCGTGATGTCGACCACCGTTCCGTCAGCATAGTCATGGTCGCCCACATCAGGGTCGACGGTGCCAGTGCCGACCTTCGCCATGGTCAGAGTATACTCAACGACCACTTCAGTGAAGGTGGCGGTGACATCCTGATCCTCGTCCATAGTAACGGTGGTGCTGGCAGCAGTGGCATCAGCCACGTCACCCGTCCAGCCATCAAACTCCCAGCCAGTGGCTGCGGTAGCAGTGATGGTGACCACCGTGTCCTCGGCATAGTCATGGTCGCCCACATCAGGGTCGACGGTGCCAGTGCCAACCTTGGCCATGGTCAGGGTATACTCCACCGCCTCCTCCTCGAAATTGGCGGTGACCGTCTTGTTCGAGGTCATGGTCACGGTGGTAGTCGCGGTGGTTGCTGTTGAAGCACCGGACCACTTATCGAATACGTAGCCACTAGCCGCCGTAGCGGTGATGGTGACCACCGTGTCCTCATCGTAGGTGTGTGTGCCTGCCGACGGGCTGGTGGTGCCGCCACCACTGGGGCTGACCGCTATGGTCAGGGTATAAGTGACCTCCTCTTCCTCCTCACAGGCCACCACCACCGTGAGGCTCACCAGCAAAACGCAGATCAACCCCAAAATAGAGAGAAGCCTCAAATTCGAGTGTGGTACAATCTTCTTCGTCATAAGTCCCTCCTTTCTTGCGCTAGTTTAGGTTGGTACTCCATACTCACTCCCCCTTTCCTGTTTTTCGGCGAGTTTGGCACAAATCGGGGCAATTGTCAAGCCCCGTGTTGTGTACGTCTTGACACATCTCTTGCGGCGTGTTATCCTGTGGGGAATTTAGATTGAGGGGGCATGAGATGAAGCATAGCCTGCTGGCTGCTGTGATGGTTTATCTGTTGGGGTTGTCTTTGCTTGCCGCTCCCGCTGTGGCTCAAGGAGAACTTCGGGTGAGCCCGCCAAAGATGACGGTGGAGCTGCTGGCCAATGGGACCGGTGAAGCCGAATTCACCGTAATCATCCCCGACGTGAGCTGCGATGTCGAGATCGGCGTGGAGAACATCCCCTTGGACTACGACCCGAAAACGGTCTGGGTCGAAGCCGGCGAGGAGGGGACGGAGGTTGTGCTGACCTTCTATGGGGACGAATCTGTGGCATCGATGGTCATTGTGGGGAAGATAACCTTCCTTCCCGTGTCCGAGGCCATGTTTGTCCCTGGTATTAAGGTCCCGACACACATAATCCACCGGGCGGGGGATGTCGCTCCGACACCTGCCCGCAGCCTCGATGTATCCGTTGAGCCTCCAGGCTCAGGCTCAGTGAAGCTGGACCCGACAGGAGGCACCTATACATCGGGCGAAGAGGTGACGCTCACCGCCGTCCCTGCTGAGGGATATATTTTTGACCGCTGGAGTGGTGATGCCTCGGGCACCGGTGGCGAGGTTGGCATCACTATGGATGAGGACAAGAGTGTCACCGGCCACTTCACTGAGGCTCCTCCACCCGCGGCAGAGGAGGATGAGGGCCTGGCAGGATGGGTGTACATCCTGATAGGGGTGCTGGGAGGAGCAGTGGTCCTGCTAGGTGGCCTGTGGCTCATCCTGTGGCGACGTCCGGCGTAAGGGCCGTCGGCTTTCGGTTGCGTCGAACGGTTGCGCTGCTCGCCATGCCCCATTGTAGGGTCATTATTACCGTGACCAGCGGTGCGGTTTTCCCCGCCCCCTGAGATTGCCACGTCGCCTTCGCGAGGCTCAGGGTCTCCGTAGGCGACTCGCCGTGGCCAGCTTCGGCTCACGACGCTCCTCGCAATCGATCATGCTGATTCACACCAACACCACCGAGAATCAAAGTGGCCCCTTTTCGTGACAGGGGCGGTGTGGATGTCGACGTATTCCACGAGAGGCTGCCGTCAGGTGCCACGTCCCGCGTAGGGGCAATTCATGAATTGCCCCTACTCAGGTCCAAGCACCCAGCGCCGGGGGGTGACACTAGCGCCACCGAGCATCCAAATGGGACACTTTCGTAACAATGACATTTGAAGCCGTCGACTAAAGCAAGCACACCTTCTCTCGTCTGTCATTGTGAGCCCTTCGCTTCCTGTCATTGCGAGGTCGCCGCAGGTCGCCAGAGGGTCGCCTAAGGCGACAGCGACCGAAGCAATCTCGGGGGGAGGTGACATGTCACGATGCACAAAGATACGTTGCTTGACATTTCGCCTCCAGAGCAGCGACCCAACCGAATGACGAAAGACGAAACCAGCGGCTTTCGGTTGGGTGGAACGGTTGCGCCGCTCGTCATGCCGCATTGCAGGGTCGTTATTGCCGTGACCAGCGGTCGGGTTTTGCCCCACTCCCGGAGATTGCCACGTCGCCTAACGCTCCTCGCAATGACGTTTGAAGCCGTCGACTAAAGCAAGCACACCTTCTCTCGTGTGTCATTGTGAGCCCTTCGCTTTCTGTCATTGCGAGCCCTTTGCTTCCTGTCATTGCGAGCCCTTCGCCTCCTGTCATTGCGAGCCCTTCGCTTCCTGTCATTGCGAGGTCGGTCGCCAGAGGGTCGCCTAAGGCGACAGCGACCGAAGCAATCTCGGGGGGCATGACCATGCCGAATGACACGTTGCTTGACATTTCGCCTCCAGAGCAGTGACCCAACCGAATGACGAAAGACCAAACCAGCGGCTTTCGGTTGCGTCGAACGGTTGCGCTGCTCGCCATGCCCCATTGTAGGGTCATTATTACCGTGACCAGCGGTGCGGTTTTCCCCCACTCCCTGAGATTGCCACGTCGCCTAACGCTCCTCGCAATGACGTTTGAAGCTGTCGACTAAAGCAAGCACACCTTCTCTCGTCTGTCATTGTGAGCCCTTCGCCTCCTGTCATTGCGAGCTCTTCGCTTCCTGTCATTGCGAGGTCGGTGTCGCCTTAGGCGACCCTCTGGCGACCGACCGAAGCAATCTCGGGGGGAGGTGGTGCGCCACGACGCACAAAGACACATTCCTTCAAGTCTCGCCTCCAGAGCAGTGACCCAACCGAATGACGAAAGACGAGACCAGCCGCGCCACCGTATAACGAACACCGAATCACCAAGGCAAAAGCAAAGGGCCAGGTGAGCAAAGCTCACCTGGCCCCCCTCTTTTCCCGGACAGCCCAGGCTGTTCTTCAGCCCGGACTATCCTTACAACTCCGGCATACCACTCAACTACTCTGGCAGAAGGAGCCGCCTGGTCTCCCACGCGACTCCTTCAACTCTCATACTCAAGCACCTGGGTCGTAGACAGACACCAGAACCTGGGTTGAGTCGCCGTCCCACGAAAGGTCGAGCTCCTTGATGAGGCCAGTGCTCGGCGTAGCAGTGTCCAGATAGTCTGTCTTGCTTAGACCCATCGGCGTAGGCGGAACTGCATCGCTCGCCACCACCGAGTGCTCCATCGCGGCGCACATAAAGTCGCCTGCCGGCACGCTAACCAGTTCGACGCCCGTCATCACGACCTCGAAGGTGTCGTTGGTAGGCGGCGAGAGCGGCGGATCCAGGACCATGTGGTTGATGTACGTATCTGGACCAGTCCACTCGTACGTAATGTAAGTCGTCACAACGAAGCCGAAGAGGTCAATCGCCGCCACGGCTTTTACCGGCTTCCCGGTCACCACGTCTACCCACGCAGTTGACGAGTACATCACAATCATGGTGGTAGCCCTAAAGCGGACCGGAGGCGGGTCTCCGTAGTCGGTGGTAATCTTGGCACAGAGCCCGTCAAAGTACGGAGTGGTCACCGGCTCCACGCCTGCTACGGCCAGAGTCCAGGTGGTGACATCAATACCCGTACCGCCCAGCTGAGGATCCTCGTAGGTCACCTCGTACGTCCACCCCACAGGCCCCTGATTGTTGACCTTTATGGCGAGGAAACCAAGGCCAGGCTGCTCCAGGGCGTCGGTAACGCCCACATAGATAGTGTGATCACCATCAGCAACAGCGGTGCTGTCCCAGTCACCCGTGAAGGTAGCTGCGTCTGCAGGCAGCGTTACGTCGGGAGTCATCGGCACAAAGTCGCCCGGAAGGAGGCTATCTATGGAGTAGGCTCCACCCACCAGGCCGCCCGACAACGGGTCGGCGGTAGCAGTGGCCGTGATGGTCACCGTGCCAACAGCCGGGTCAGGATCGCCTGTATAGGTGATCGACGTCACCACAGGCGCCGGGATGATCACGTGCAAGTCCACGCCCACCCAATCAAGACCAGGCAGCATGCCGGTGTCCTGACAGCCAACGTAGACAGTATGCGCACCGTCGGACTGACCCGTGGTATTCCAAGCAGCCTCGTAGATGCCGTCACAGGCATTTCCTGAGACGCGGGCCATCAGGGTCGGGGTGCCCATCGGGTCGTCTATCATGTACGCCGCACCCGGTACGCCCCAGTCGTCAGTGATGCGGGCCGTGACCGTGACCACCTCACCTACGTCGATGTCTTGTCCCTCAGTCGGGACGGTGATCTCCACCACGGGCGGGTTGTTTACCGGTACCTTGTACTCAGCCCAGAAGATGATTTGGGCTGTCTCCACGCTCACGGGATAGTCCTCCCGCACGTAGATCTGGGCCAGCGGGTCGCACGACTGGTCATCCACCAGCACCCTGCCGTACTCTCTAGCCAGTATCTCAGGCGGTGCCGAGGCGTCGTTCAGCGTCATGCCCTGGTACAACGAGTCGAAGGGACCTGTCGTACTCTGCCCCTCCGGGCCGCTGTAGAAGGTCGACTTGGAGTTGTAGTCTATGCTCACCAGCAGCCCGCCTGCGGGCGGACCCATAGGCGTACCGCCGCCACCGAAGTCAACCAGACCGTTATCTTTGTCCAAGTAGTACATGTTGCTAGAAACCATCTCGCCGTCCAGATATACGTGCATCGAGTCCTCGATGATGGGGTAGTAGTCTGTGGGACCGAACACCGTCTGAGAACCGTCGCCGTGGCCCAGGAGTTCGCCCTCGACTACTCGCTCCTCACCTGTTATCTCGGTCCATACGTCAAGGTTGCAGTTTCCGGTGTTGTCCAGGTTGATGGTCCTCAGGGCTTCATCCACCGTCGAAGACGTACCCGGGTTGACAATGCCGAAGTCTATGCTGCCAGGTGCTACGGAAAGACCCACCACGTCAGGCACCTCGGTGACAATGTCCACGTCAGCCAATACTGCGCCACCGAACAAGGGGACAAGCGCCACTAATAGCGCCACACTCATGGCTATCGCAAAAACTTTCCTTTTCATTTCTCTATCACCCCCTTTCTAGTTAAGCATTCCTGGTTTGGGATCTCTGAGTATCGATATGCTTCCTTGTTCTTGGTTACACCTCCTTATGTCAAAAGATTACCACAGACATGTTCAATTTTGGGGACGGACAACCGCTGAAAAGATTTAAGGGAAACAGCACCTCCTCCGCCACAACGGTGTCACAATGACTGTGACAACGCCCTGTTCTCACAATTCTGTCGCAATGGGACAGTAGATTATATCATTTCTATCACAAACTGCAAAATTTGTCAAGTCTCGCCTTCGCCCCCCAATCCGTGGATATAGGGGCTGGTTCAAATGTGGGCCAGGTTGAAGTCCGCCTACGGCGGATCACCTCTGAGGTCGCCTAGGGCCACCGAAGTAGCGCGACCCTTCAGGGTCGCTTCCTTGGCGAGGCTAAAGCCTCGCGCTACTGTCATTGTTACGAAAGTGCCGATGGCAACCGGCATGATTGATTGCGAGGTCGCCTAGGGCCACCGAAGTAGCGCGACCCTTCAGGGTCGCTTCCTTGGCGAGGCTAAAGCCTCGCGCTACTGTCATTGTTACAGTAGGGGCAATTCATGAATTGCCCCTACGCGGGACGTAGCACCTGACTTCGATCGCCGGTTCTAGGTGGCGGCTGCATTGCAGCCGAAAGGGGGCAGTTCTGCTATAATGTCAAGGGCTCTTGGCCCTTCGGGGCATTATCCGGGATAACACTCCCGGGAGCCTTGCAGAGGACTATTTGATGTCGAAAAAGCTGACTGTGATTCCGGAGCAGTGTTCCGGTTGCCGCATCTGTGAACTGGTCTGTGCCATCAAACATTTTGGAGTGAATAACCCCAAGAAGGCCGCCATAAGGGTGTTGACCACGTACCCCCATCCGGTCACCAGAATGCCCATTGTGTGCAGCCAGTGCAAGTCACCTCCCTGCGCACAGGTGTGTCCCGTCGACGCCCTGCGGTGCGTCGACGGCGTCGTCCAACTGGACGAGGAGGACTGCGTTTCCTGCTATAAATGCGTGGAAGCCTGTCCCTTCGGGGCCATATACGCCCACGACGATTGTGAACTGCCCATCAAGTGTGACATGTGCGGCGGAGACCCCGAGTGCGTCAAGAAATGCCCCAAGGGAGCCCTGCGGCTCATACCCACGGCCATCCTCGGCGAAACCAGGCGTCTCAACAATGTCCTGAGCTACACCCAGATGAAAGAGATCGAGTTCTACGAGAAGGGCGAAAAGAAGGTCATCCGCTACGCCGAGATAGGTAAGGAAGAGCTATGAGCATAAAGGCGGGATATTTCAACAAGATTCTGCAAATAGACCTCACCAGGGGCAGCGCCGAGCGCCGCGACCTGCCGGACGCCTTCATCGAGAAGTACATCGGGGGACGGGGCTTTGGAGCCAAGCTGGTGTGGGACAACCTGAGAAAGCATGACTTCAGGGTTGATCCCCTGGGCCCGGACAACCTCCTGGTCATCGCCCCGGGACCCCTGACCGGGGCCTACGTGCCTTCATCGGGCAAGAACTCCTTTGTGGCCATCTCACCTCTTACCGGGCTGTATGGCGATTCGTCTATAGGCGGCAGCTTCGGGGTGGAACTCCGACAGGCGGGAATCGATGCTGTCTCCATCACCGGCAGGGCGCCGGAAATGTGTGTCGTTTTCATCGACAACGGTGACACGACCATCCTCGCCATGCCTGAACTGAAAGGAAAAAGCTGCCTCGAAGCTGAGGGAATGATCAAGGAGCGGTTGGGCACTCATGCGGTCCACGTTGCTACCATCGGCGTGGGCGGCGAGAACATGGTGAGATTCGCCTGTGTCAATGCCGACTGGGGCCGCAATGCCGGGAGGACCGGGATGGGCGCAGTCATGGGATCGAAGAACCTCAAGGCTATCGCCGTGCGGGGTGACAGGGATATTCCAGTCCACGATTTGATGGGGCTCATGGCTGAGAATGACAAGGCTTGCAGGTACATGCGGGAACACCAGTACTTCAAGATGTGGCAGCAGGAAGGCCTGATGAACGTCATCGCCTACGCCAACGACAGGGGAATTCTGCCGGCGTACAATTTCAAGGACAGCGTTTTTGCCAGGGCCGACCAGATCAACGGCACCACCATGGTGGACGGCTACAAGATCGGTGACAGCGCCTGTTTTTGCTGTCCCATGTGCTGCGGCAATATCTGCCTGGTGAAGAGCGGGAAATACGCCGGCACGGTGGTTGAAGGGCCGGAATATGAAACGTGCGCCATGTTGGGCTCAAATTTGGGCATCGACAATTTTGCCGCGGTGCTTTCGGCAAACCGGCTTTGTGATGAGGTGGGGATAGATACGATTTCCGCCGGGAGCATTGTGGGAGCCGTCATAGAGGGGTACGAGAAGGGGATCCTGTCGCTGTCCGACCTGGATGGAGAGGAAATCACCTGGGGACAGGAGGAGGCGATTCTGGAATTGATTGAAAAGATCGCTCACCGGCATGGCATCGGCGACGTTCTGGCCAATGGGGCTCGCCGCATTATCGAGAAGTGGCCGGAAATGGACAAGGTCATCCTGCATGTCAAGGGCCTGGAGCAGTCGGCCTACGACAGCCGGGCCAGCATATCCATGGCGCTGGCGTATGCTACCTCAGACATAGGGGCACACCACACACGGGCGTGGACCATCGCCAGGGAAATCGAACAGGGACAGAACTGGTCTGACGACGACAAGGTCGACATCGTGATTTATCACCAGGAGGTGCGCTCATTGTTCGACATGCTGGGCGTTTGCCGCCTGCCCTGGGTGGAACTCGGGCTGAGTGAACGGCACTACCAGAACTTCTATAAATACGTGACCGGCAACGAAGCATCCCTGGAGGAGCTTCTGGAGCGCTCGAATGACGTTTACGACCTGACGCGCCTGACGAATGCCCGTCTCGGCGCCAGTCGCCAGGACGACAGCCTCCCCTACAAGGTGTGGGCCAAGCCTCCGCTCACCGGGCCGACTGCGGGCAGGGTGATCAACCAGGAGGACTTCAGCAGGCTTCTGTCGCTGTACTATCAAAGGCGCGGCTGGAACGAAGATGGCATCCCCCCGGCTGGGCTGGAGAAGAAATTTGAAGATTAGCTCTGGCAACACCCAAACAGAGAAGCTAAGCCGACGAACGCCTTTTCACCTCCATTAGCTGGATCACGACACCACCAATCTTGTTACTGTTCAGGTAGACCTCGTTCACCTCGAATAACCGCTTCTTGGCATCACCAGTCTTGTCACTGCTCGGGCCGGCAGGCTGTTCGACGAGCAAATTGTACCGCAAGATGGGCTCGATACCCTCCTTGGCCAGTTCCGCCAATGTCTCATCGAGGTTCCCCACCAGGAAGGCAACATGTTGAGCGCCTTCCCCCTTTTCCCTGAGAAACTCCATGTGGGGCGTTTCACCCTCCAAAACCTCAACCAGTTCGATGGCAATGGGGCCTGACTGAGCAAAGGCTGCCTTTACCCGGGCTCGGGCTGGTTGACCCCGATAGGTGAATCCCGTGGTTTCATTCATTTCATACACCTCAGTCTCGAAGGGACCCAAGCCAAAGACAGAGCTGTAGTACTCTGCTGCTTTGTCCGCATCCTTTACCACAATGCCTACGTGGTGGACCCGGCCTAGTTTCACTCCGGGTTGTTGTTGCCCTGCCATCGTTCCTCCTTACTAGCATGAGGCCATTCAGCTTTGAATGACCCCGATTCCTTGCTTCAAATCCCAGGCTTCGCAGCACCCCTCTCACAAGTTGACCTCAAGATCTCTGTGTTCGCCTGATTCATCGGGCACTCGTTGCCCAGGGCATTACTGTCCTTGCTGCCCGCGATCCTCCAACTGAACCAGCTCGATCATGACACCGCCAATCCTCCTGGTGTCCATGCACGCGAAGTTCAACTAGGTATTCTCCCACAATGGCAGGGTACCGTGGATCACGGGCACGGCAGACCAAATCCTTTTCGAAATTATATCACCCCAAACTCGGCTTGAATACAGATTGGAGCGTGGTAGAGCATTACACCAGAAGCATGAAGTCGCGCCCTTGAGATACTTGGCACTGAGATGGTAGAATAGCGCCACGTGCACCGGCCAAAATGGCAACCCCTGGGAGCGACACATTATTCGTCCTGGCAACTCTATCTGCGGTGCCGTGGATACAGGAGACTTCTAAATCCTGAACAAATTCAAATGACCGAAATGAGAAACTCAAAACAGCACGATCTATAGGTTTTGGCTCATTCGGATTTGGGGTTTTGACCCTGGTACACGCGCAGCTATTCGGTGTACTGTATATAAAGCGAAAGGTCACAGAATCAAGGAGGTGTGAACGATGGTTCAACAGACCAAGTTGCCCGAGGGTTGGGATATGGAGGTCGACCTGGTATCGGTAGGCTCAAGCAGCGGCGGACTGGCCGCTGTCATCCTGGGCCACGACCTGGGTCTGAGTACCATACTGCTGGAGAAGTCCGAGGCCCTGGGCGGAGGCACGGCCTTGTCAGGAGGCGTGCTCTGGATACCATACAACCACCATATGCTGGACGAAGGCCTCACGGATTCCCGGGAGGAAGCTCTGACGTACATACGCGGTGTCAGCATGGGACGCCACGACGAGGAACAGTTGGCGACTTATTTGGACACCGGACCAGAGGTGATCCGCTATATGGAGGAACATACGCCTTTGAAGCTGACGATTGAGGCCAGCCCTGACTACTACGCAGACCTGCCGGGCGGGAAGAAGCATGGCCGCCAGTTGTATGCCGACCCAGAAGTCATGTTACCGCTCCTGACCGAGGCAGAGAAGACACATCCTATACTCGCCAAGGTGCGGCGTGATCCCGTTCCCTTCTTCATAGGTATGCGCGAACTCTGGGCGGAGGGGCGGGGCCTTATTGGCCCTCTGTCCATGGCCTGCGCTGATCGGGGTATCAACGTACTCACCGGTACCAGGGCCAGGCAGCTAATAGTCCAGGATGGCAGGGTCATAGGCCTGCGGGCCGAGCGCGACGGTAAGGACTTTTTCCTCAGGGGCAAGAAGGGGCTCTTGCTGGCAACGGGAGGGTTTGAGTGGAACAACCAGATGAACAAGAGATTCATGAACGCCCCTGCGTTATCTCCTTTCACGCCGCCCTCCAATGAGGGGGATGGCCACATAATGGGCATGGAGATTGGCGCCGCGGTGGCCCTAATGGACCACTCCATATATCAACCCACTATATACGTCGAGGGGGAAGAGAACGAGGGTAAGCCGCTCTACCGGGGCATCTCCTATGGCTATCCGGGCAATATCATCGTGAATCGCCATGGCAAACGTTGCTGTAATGAGTCATTCTACCCCGACATAGGCAGGGCATTAGTCGCCTATGATAAGGTCACCTCAGAACTGGCCAATGTGCCAATGTTCTGGGTAGCCGACCAGGAGCACACAGACCGTTCCGGTATCGGCATTCTGGCCACTATCACCAAGAATCCTGACTGGCTCATTCGAGCTGATACGCTGCCAGAGCTGGCTGAGAAATTGGGCATTCCCGGGGACAGTCTGGTAGAGACGGTGGACCGGTTTAACACGTTTGCCCAGGAGGGGCGTGACCCTGACTTTCATCGGGGAGAGAGCACCTACCAGCTCTACTGGGGCAATAGAGAATGGGCTGACCACAAGCCCAATCCCACCGTGGGCCCCCTGGAGAAGCCCCCCTTCTACGGGGCAAAGCTCCGCGTGGGTTCAGTGGGTAACCTGGGAGGGTTGGTAGTCAACCGCAATGCTGAGGTGATAAACACCCAGGGGGAGATCATACCGGGCCTTTACGGTACCAGCAATACGACCGCGCTCCTATCACACGGCTTTACCTACACCAGCGGCTCCTGCCAGGGCAAGAGCATGATCTTCGGCTATATTGCTGCTCGCCACATGGCCAAAGGCAGGTGAAATCGGCAAGTGGGGTAATGGTCTTCTCTCAATACCTAGTCTGGCGTTAGAAAGTGGGGGGGGCGGTATAGAGGCGACCACGGAAAGTCGCCAGCGGAACGACCTAAAGGTCGTTCCCTACTTGGTGTGAAGCAGCCGAAAACGGGTTTCACACCACGCTACTCTCTGGAAGGATTTCCAAGAAGGCTGGAAATCCCACCTCGAAATGAGAAAGCCCGAGTTTCGAGGGTATTGAGGGAGATGGGTAGGTTGCCCGACGTCGGGCAGCCTACTCCAGGAGCCGAGTCCGCCCGCGGCCATGCGCCTCACGAGGCCGAGCTTTCCAGGACCTTTTCCTCCTTCAGCCGCCTTATGTCCTCTTCAGACATTTTCAGCAGCTCACGGCATATCTCTTCGGTATGCTGGGCAAGGAGGGGCGCCGGCGTACTCTCAGGAAAGGTCATATTCGATATCTTGAACGGTATGCCTGGATAAAGCCTCTTCCCGGCAACAGGATGGTCTACCTCTATGATGGCATTCAGCCACTTAAGCTGGGGGTCGTTGATGGTGTCAACGGAACGCTGCGCTACCCCAGCGGCCACCCCGCCAGTCTGAAGGGTATTCATCACCTCATGCGGATCGCGTTCCACAGTCCACTCCTCCACCAGCCTATCCAGCTCATCCACATTTCTCAACCGGCTCACAGTGTCTGCGAATTTGGGATCCCTGGTCCAGCCAGGATTGCCAAGGGCATCGCAGAACCTGTGCCACTCATCGTTGGTGAATACACTTATGGCGCACCACTGGTCGTCACCCTGGCAGCGATAGCACCCATAGGGAGCCGCGTAAAGGCTGCGGTTCCCCACCGGCTTGGGAACCCGTCCGTTCAGAGTATAGTCGAGGTAAGCCTCACCAATGAGAGCAGCAGCCACCTCTACCTGAGACATATCGATGAACTGCCCCTTGCCAGTGCGGCGCCTGTAGTCAAGGGCTGCCAAGACCGCCACAACAGCCTGCTTGCTGGCCATGTGGTCCGGTAGGGGTACATTGGAGCCTACCGGATAAGGGTCATCGGAATGAGCCCAGAGGGAGAGCACACCAGAGGCAGCCGCCAGCATAGGACCATAGGCTTGATAGTCGCTGTAGGGCCCTCCGCCACCGAAACCCTGGCTGCTAAGGTAGATTATGTCAGGTTTGACCTGGCACACGCTTTCATAGTCAAATCCCAGGCTTTTCATCACCCCACCGCGGAAATTCTCCCCAATGATATCAGTAATCTTGATCAGCTCTCTGGTAATCTCCTTCCCCTTCTCCGTCTTCAGGTTTACCCCAAAGCTCCTTTTGCTGCGGTTGGACTCGTTGAACCCAGGAATGTTATTCATGTCCGGCCCAATAGTTCTCATGAAGTCGAGGTTTTCCATCGACTCTATCTTGATGACATCGGCCCCAAGTTCCCCCAGTATCTTGCCGAAGTCTGGAATTACGGCACCGGTGCCAAAGCTTATTACTCGTATTCCGTCCAGAGGAGCATTCGGCATTTCGACCTCCTTTCTATATCACCCCAGCCCGTCTCAGGGCTGACATATCTTCTTTGGAGAAACCCAGTTCCTGGCAGTAGACCTTCTCATTGTGTTCGCCGAGGCACGGAGCGGGGCGTCGTATACTACAAGGTGTCTCCGTCCACTTGTACGGCGGCCCCGGGTAGTTGACCTTGCCTACCACCGGATGGTCTATCTCAACAAAGAGTTCCCTGGCCCTGGTATGGGGGCTGTTGACAAAACCGGCTACATCATAAATCGGAACAATGGGGACACCCTCCCTATGTCCCGCTTCAAAGAGCTCAGCCATGGTAGATTTCATGGTGAACTCCAGCATAAGAGCATACAGGTCAGCAGCGTTGCCAATGCGATACATGAAGTCCCGCCATTCGGGCAGGAGCAGTACCTCCGGCTCGCCAAGCACCTTAACCAGGGCATCCCACTGCCTCGGGGTGAGGGCAATCACCCGAACGAAGCCGTCTTTGCAGGGATAGACGGGGTAGATGGAAGCTCCAAGTCGCGACTCAGGTGGCGGGGGTGGGCTGTCAGGATTAAGGTTATAGGAATAGATTGGCAGCGGCCAGGGATAAAGACCCAGCCGCGAGCTTTCGTGCACCGAGACGTCAATGTATTGTCCCAGTGCCGTGCTGCCCCGGTGATAGAGCGACGCGACGATAGACATAGCAGCCACCAGGGAGGCTGCATCATAGGCTGGCGTCCCTGGCAAATTACAGGGCGCCTTCTCAGGAAAACCACTGCCGATCATAGTGCTGCTCATGGCGAAGTCTACAATCTCGGAGCCCTTCCAGTCCCTGTAAGGGCCACTCTGGCCGAACTCGGTGATGCTCGCCATGATAAGCCCGGGCTTTATCTCTTTGAGCACCTCGTAGTTCAGTCCCAGACTCTCCATATACCCCGGCGGACAGGTCTCAACCAGAACGTCCGCGGTCTCGACCAGCTTCTTGAAGATGGCTTTGCCGTCGGCACATTCTAAATTCAGAGTTATCCCATATTTGTTGGCATTACGGTAAAGGAAGTGGAGGCTCTTCTCCATGTGTGGCACATCATCTACGAAAGGTGGGATGCTCCGGGTGGCATCCCCCTGGGGCTTTTCAACCTTGATGACCTCAGCCCCCATGTCCGCAAGCAGCTTCGTACAGTAGGCTCCCTTACTATCAGCAAGATCCAGGATACGGTACCCGCTTAACGCGCCTTCCTGCTCTTCTGGCACAGTGACACCTCCTTCCACAGTCATGATACCTGGAGGGAGACAGCCGAAGATAGATGGAGAATAAGGCAGCTTCCCCCCAAGTGTGCCGGCCTTTGTTGGAAACCAGGGCCCTTTTCCCCCTAAATAATAGCGTAATAGTCTTGGTTTGAGAAGGGTTGCTGTTTACCCCTCCTGCATGGTAATGTAGCGCGAGGCTTTAGCCTCGCTGCAAAAAAGGCGCCCCTGAAAGGGTGGCGCTAGAACAGGCGTCGTGGCGCGCATGTTTCTATGTCACTGTCAGAAGCAATTCGCTTCGTCCAGAACGACACCAAGCGAAGGGCTCGCCATGATAGTCAGAAGGAATTCTGCGCTGGCTTTGTTACTACATGGTAATGTAGTAATGTAGCGCGAGGCTTTAGCCCCGCTGCAAAAAAAGGCGACCCTAAAAGGGTCGCGCTACAACAGGCGTCGTGGCGCGACGGAACTCTTGGAGTCGGCTTGCAGCCAAGATGGGATTATAAGAAAATGGTTGTTAGGGATTTCAACAGACGACATTTGGAGTTAAGAAAAAATCAAATTCATGAGCAGGTATCTTATCTAGAACGGTGACCTTAGGGGTCAGGAGGCAACCATGGACAACACAGTAATCCTATATCTGGTCTTGGCTCTCGCATGCGTCTTGCTCTCTGCGTTCTTTTCGAGTTCGGAGACAGCCTTCATCTCTCTGCAGAAGATCCGAATAAAACATATGGAGAGCACAGGCGTTGCGCGAGCAGGTCGGGTAGCAAAACTGATGGAAAAACCGGAAAGATTTCTTTCCACGGTGGTCCTGGGAAACAACTTCGTCAACACTGCCGCGGCTGCCTTGGGCACCGCGGTGGCCATGCGGCTACTGACAGATGGCGAGACGGTAGCAGTGGTAGTTGCCACAGTGATAGTAACCATGGTCCTCCTGGTTGCCGCCGAAACTGTACCCAAAATTGTGGCTGCACAGCACAGCGAAAGGATGGCCCTGGCATATGTTACTCCTATCAGGACGGTATCATGGTTGTTATCACCAGCAGTAACTGTACTGGAATGGATTGGGACTGGATTCAGCAAACTGGTAGGGGGTACCCCTGTGTCCAGAACCCTGGTAACTCAAGAGGAGATTCGCACCATGATTTCTGTAGGAAAGGAAGAAGGAGTGGTGGAAGAAGCTGAAGCCAAGATGCTCCACAAGGTTTTCGAGTTTGGTGATGACCCTGTCCACGAGGCGATGACTCCAAGGCCAGATGTTGTTTGGATTGAAAAAGGCACCAAGCTGGCGGACTTTCTGAAGATCTACTCCAAGTCTCCACACAGTCGCTTCCCTATATACGAGGAAAGCTCTGACAACGTGATCGGCGTAGTGTCGATAAAGGACATACTTATGGCCCAAGCCGACGACAAGCTGGACCAAGAAAGCTCCCTTGACGACCTGATTCGCCCCACCATTTTTGTTCCCGAAAGCAAGCGCATAGGCGAACTCTTCACCGAAATGCAAGAAACAGGGATCCAGATGGCAATAGTAGTTGACGAATACGGCGGCATTGATGGCATAGTAACCATGGAGCAATTGCTGGAAAAGGTGGTGGGACATTTCGGGGACGAGTTGGCCCGGCGAGCTAAGGAGTTTCAAGCCATCGATGAGCATACTTACGATGTAGATGGAAGCATGCGAATCGACGAGATAAATGAGGAACTGAATTTGGAAATACCGGCTGGGGACTATGAAACAGTAGCCGGTTTTGTGCTAAATAGGCTGGGACATATTCCCAAGCTGAATGAGCAGCTCAGGTACGGCAATTTGAAACTGGCAGTAAAGGAAATGCGGGGGCTGAAGATCGAGAAGCTACGTATTACCAAGGAAATCAGGTAAACGTCAACAGGGGGGCGGACAGAGACGTCCGCCCCCCGCTTCACTCACCTAGAGCTTATCCGCAAACTTAATTCAATAGGGTAGCCTAGAGCCTCTGCTCTAGGCACGGTTGCAGCAGACGCTGCAACCTACCCCGATTTCCAGATGCCTGAAGGAATCCTTTCCTTCAGGCCATACCCCCAAAAACTACCCGAGGCAACGAGGTTTAGGACTAATCCTCTGATTCCTCTTCGGCTGGTGTTGGTACTTCCTCAGCTTCGACTACCTTTTCGGCTACTACCTCCTCCAATTTCTCTGTCGGCAGTATGCTAATCTTCGCCACTACATGGTCTGGATCGTCGAGAACCGTAACTCCGTCACCCAGCACAAGGTCCCTCACGTGAAGTGCTTCCTCTGGCCCTTCAAGAGAACTAAGGTCCACTTCCACACTGGCAGGGATTTTGTCGGGCAAGCATTCAATAGCCAAGGTGCTCAGCTCCTGCACCAGCATGTTGGTCTTAGACTTTAAGGCCGGTGCTTCTCCAACCAAAACAATGGGGACGTCCACCTTTATCTTTTCTTCCATTCTTACCTGGTAGAAGTCCACATGAAGTAACTCGCTTGTTCGCGGGTTTCTTTGAATCTCACGAACAACAACGTTTCTGGGTTTTCTGGCTCTGCCAATCTTGAGATTGATAAGCCTCGTCTTTCCTGCCTCAGCCATGACATGGCGAAGCTCGGCACTATCACACTGCAAGGCCATAGACTCAATTCCGTGCCCAAAAAGGTGCACCGGCATAATCCCCTGACGACGTAGAAACCTGACCTTCTTACCCAGGGCCTCTCGTGTATCAACTTTCAACTCTATTTGCTCCATCTACCTCTCCTTCTTATTCATACCTCTGAATCCTGGTCGTGATTCAGAAAATCTAGCAACAGTTTGTTGAAGCAGCCTCTTTTCTGCCGGTGGGGAGCATGGCCTTGACATGGCAAGACCTCTAGACGCGCTTTGGGTATGAGATCGGCAGCTCTGATAGCCCCAGCTAGGGGGTAATAAAGGTCACGACGGCTCCACACGATCAGAGTGGGCACTCTGAGACCCGGCAATTCCTCCAGGCATACCCAGTCGGCATAGGCACCATCCTCTTTCAGGAACTTGGGAGATGGTTGCGGACGCCCCACTATGGTGCGAACCTTCCATGCCACAAAACCGATGAAGCTCCCCAGGCGGCCTAGCTTGCTGAACCCCGCATTGTTGATGAGCACAAGCTTGTGCACCCTTTCTGGGCGGCGCAGGGCAATCTCCAAACACACTCTGCCACCCAGGGAATGTCCTACCAGGACCGGACAACTCAAGTCCAGCTCATCTGCAAATCTCATTGTAAACTCAACAAAGTCCGACAAACGGTAGCCGTCCTTAGTCTTGTCGCTGAGACCGTACCCTACGAGGTCAGGAGCAAAGAAAGTATGAGAACCAGAGAGGGGCCTCATGGTCTCCAACCAGTCCCGCGAGTCGGTGGCACCGCCGTGCAACAGGACCACCGGGCGACCGCTGCCTGCTTTTAGGTAGTGTGCATCGTCATCACCAACCTTGAGCCTCAGACTTTGGACACCGCCATCAGCCGGCGGGTTGGGTGACATGCCATAACCGTTTGCCATGTTGCCGTGCTTAATAATAATACACGCGGCGGCTCACAGCAAGAGTGACTCCTGTAAAGTGACCCCGCCCCATTTCACCAGCCCAGAAGCCCCACTCAGAGCCCCACAATGAGACAGCTTACGGTGCAGGAGGGCGGCGCGCCACCCATGTTGTGGGTAAGGCCCAGTTGGGGATTCTTGATCTGGCGCGGCCCGGCCTTCCCTTGAAGCTGCTTGTACATCTCGTACATCATCCTCAGGCCGCTGGCCCCTATGGGATGCCCAAAGCATTTGAGGCCGCCATCAGGTTGGACAGGGATTTCGCCTCCCAGGGTGAACACGTCAGCATCTATGTCTTCCTTTACCCTACCCCGGGGGCTGAACTGAAGGTCTTCCATAATCACGGCTTCAGTGATGGAGAAGCAATCATGGACTTCGGCCATGCTGATCTCCCGGCGGGGGTCCTTGATTCCGGCCTCGGCATAGGCTGCCACTCCGGCACGATATGTCTCCTCAACATGAGTGTAATCGTAATCGCTTCTGACTGCCCCTTCAGCAGGGCCAACGCATATCTGGAGGGCCTTGACAAACACCGGATCAGGGCGAAATCTCCGGGCATCTTCGGCCGGGACGACAATGGCCGCCGCTGCGCCATCGCTTACCCCGCAGCAGTCGAAGAGCCCAAGAGGCCAGGCAATAATGGGCGCCTGAAATACTTGCTCCAGGGTTATTACCCGCTGGAAATGTGCCTTGGGATTGAGAGAGCCGTTATAGTGGCTCTTGACTACGATCTTGGCCAACATGGTCTTGCCTTCATCTGGGCTAAGACCATAGCGGGCGAAGTACTTGGTGGCCATCATGGCAAACATGCCCGGAGCAGTACTATTGGTGGCTACATTCGCCATTGGAGAGCCACCGCCAACCGCCAGGCCGCTCTGACCCGTATCTTTCATTTTTTCCACACCCAGTACCAGCACTATGTCATATATCCTGGCAGCCACAGCGTAGCAGGCGTTCCTCAGAGCGTCAGAGCCAGTGGCACACATGTTTTCCACACGGGTCACTGGCTTGTACTGCAATCTTAGCGGGGCGCTGGCGCCCAGTCCGGCCATTCCCGACGATGTTACATCAGCAGTACCCAGCCAGCAGGCCTGTACATCGTTTGGTTCGATACCAGCGTCCTCGAAGGCCTCATAGGCAGCATCGATAACAAGTTCAGAGGCGCTCTTGTCCCACAACTCGCCAAACTTGGTGCAGCCCATGCCCACTATGGCAGCTCTGTCCTTTACACTTTCAGCCATTTCATTCTTCCTCGCATCTTATCGGTCTTGTCTTCCAGTAGTAATTATGAATGCCACGGTCAAAGAACAGCTTCCTGAAGGTCATCTCCACATGCATGCCCACCTTCAACTGGGAAGGGTCACGATCAGTCATATCGAATACCCCTCGGCCACCCCCATCAAAGTCAACCACAGTGACAATAGCTGGAGGATCAACACTGGCAGCCAGGTTATCCTGGGTAAAGGTGAAAACGGTGGCCTTTTTGTCTGCAAAGCGGTACGGTTCAAGTTGGTCCTTGGCATGGCATACAACGCAGATTCGGACCGGCGTGACGCCAGTGGTGAAGTTGGCAGACGGATTGACGTACTGTGGGGTACCGCAGTTGAGGCAGCGCACGCCATAAAGAGCCAGTATTTCCTTCCTGTTCCTCCACAGTGCTGAGATAGACGTGGCAGACTGCTCCGGCCGCCGACCGACTTCCAGAGGAATAATTCCCCGCCATCGCAAGTACGTTTCATAATTGGTGAGCATCTGTTTAGACTCCAGGTGTCCCTTTATGCCCCGCCTCATCCCCAGCTTCTCCAGAGCCGGGGTCACCCCAAGCAAGAAGGCATCGGCACCGTTGCCATAGCTGGCAAAGAGCATCTTATCTCCGGCCTTAGCTTCCTCCAGGGCAGCCACCAACATCATAGTGGCCATGGCAGCACCAGTATTACCCACAGTAAGGAACATAGGGTCTTGAACCCTGGCAGCATCAAACTTGAGGTCTCGCGCCACCGCAGCATGCCTCCTTACATTAGTGGGAGCGTCGTACACTACTTTGTTAAAGTCATCAGGCCCCAGTTCGTATTTTTGCATCAGGGTAACCATGACTTCCGGAAGTAAGGAAGAGTAGCCCTTGTCCAGGACCATGCGGTCCTCCCACGAGCGTACGAAAAGATCGCCATCGGCTCGCCACACCCCGGAGAACTCATCGGACAAGAAGACGTGTCCGTCAATCTCGGCGACAACGCTGTCTTTGCCTATCAACACGGCAGCGGCACCGCTTCCCAGAAGCTGTTCCAAATCGCCCGAAGGAGCCCCCAGGCGACAATCTGCCACGGCAACCAGGACATTCCTGGCCGAGCCGGCATTCACCGCATCCAGGGCAGCAGCAATAGCCGTGGTTCCCACTCTTAGCGTGCCGGTAACATCCATGGTACGAATGCCGGGGGGCAAATCCAGGGCAGCAGCCAGAATGCTTGAGCCCAGCCTCTCCTTGTAGGGTGAGGTGGTACTAGCGAAGAAAAGGGCGTCGATACACCCGGTATCAATGCCTCTGAGACAGTCGGTAGCCGCCTCCATAGCCATAGTGATGCTGTCCTCATCATACCCGGCCACGGCTATCTCTCCGGGAATAGCAAAACCACCCCATGCCCGGTTGAATTCAGCACGACTGATACGGTGCAGGGGAATATATGCACTGTAAGCTACGATTCCTGCCATCGAACTCCTCACACAGTAGCCTCAAAATCTAAACAGGTATTCACCAGATTTCGCCCCATCAGGTCTCGACTTCTTCCGGGGCAGGTCTTGCCGTCGCCTAACACAGGCACAGGTAAGTTCGCATATTATAGGTGAAAGGCCTTGACAATTGCAAACATTCAGAGTCTGCCCAAGGGGACAACCGGAGCAGCACCCGCTGGCAATTTGATCCTTTCACAACTCAAACGTACCGCCGGTTTTACGTTGACAAGGAGGCCAGCGAATCGGGTACAATACTGCTGAGATTAATCCCTTCACAGCACCAAAGGGAAATATCCAATAGTCATCTTCTGTTGATAGTGCAAGTCAAGCTTCGAGAAGTCAAAACCGAACCGACGGTACACCAAGGCCAGCAGGGAATCGTCATTAGCGATCCTCTGGGCATAAGCCAGGCGACACTCTTCATACCTCGCCCCCTGCTCCCGTTGCTGGCGTTAATGGATGGGACGCGGGACATTGGAACACTCAGAACTGGCTTCGATCTGCGCACTGGTACTCCACTGAGCACTCTCAGTCTCGAACGATTGCTCTCGGCGCTCGATGAAGCCCTGTTTCTGGATAACCACCGTTTTGCTCAGGCTTATGCATCTGCCATCAATGAGTTCCGCTCTGCTGCTTCGCGTTCACCCACCCTTACCGGAAGGTCTTGCCCCGCAGACGCCCAGGAGTTGAGCACCTTCTTGCAACACTTTCTCGACCAAGTGGAGGACGCCACTCCCCACCCCGCAGCCGAGATCCAGGGACTGATCAGTCCCCATATCGACTTCCCCAGGGGCGGACCAACCTATGCCGGAGTATGGGCCAACGCAGCAGCAGCAGTGAAGGAGGCTGAACTCGTCGTCATTCTGGGGACAGACCATGCTGCCGGTGACCCTAAAGTCACTCTTACCCGACAGAATTACCGGACCCCCTGGGGAACCATACCAACGGCCCGGGACGTTGTAGATGAAGTGGCGCGGGAGGCAGGAGATGACATATTCCGCCATGAGCTACACCACCGCAGCGAGCATTCTGTAGAGGCAGCAGCGATCTGGCTCCACTATCTGCTGGGTGGCAAGCCCTGCTATATGCTTCCGGTGCTCTGTGGCTCCTTCCAATCATTCATCGACCACGGAGAGAGTCCGTCACAGGATGCCCCAATATCTGCCACCGTGCAAGTACTCAAGAGCATAGCCGCCCGTCGCCGAACCATTGTTGTAGCTGCAGCCGATCTGGCCCATGTGGGACCTGTCTTCGGAGATCGTCTACCGTTGGACGCTGTGGCACGGGCCAGGCTGGCAGACCAGGACCAAAGACTGATCGACATCATAACTCGCGGGGAAGCAGAGGATTTCTTCGCCGAAATCAACGGCGAAGGCGACCGGAGACGAATCTGTGGAATGCCTCCCATATATCTGGCGCTGCGGATATTGTCTGGAGTTGGAGGCTGGCCCACGGGCTACGCCCAGTGTCCAGCCAGCCACGACGGTGGTTCCCTGGTTTCCATCTGCGGTGTGATCTATCACTCTAAAACAAGCAGGGGCAATCCATGAATTGCCCCCTAGTGGCAGGGTCGGTCGCCTCAGGCGACTGACAGCCACTCGTGGATTCCCTCTGACCTCAGAATTGATCTACCCTTTTCGGACCGAGCTAAAGCTCGGTCCCTACATTGTTCTATGTCCCCCTGGCAGGTCCGAAACCCTCGGCGGACAAACCTAAAGGTTTGTCCCTACTTGGACGGAAGTGACCAAAGACCAATTGAGCCACCAAGAGCCCTTGCCACGAGTTGCTAGGCTGCTGGTTGATGTTGACTCAGCCTGTTTTCGAGCCTACACGCTAGGTAACAGCCTCTCGGAGAAGGGAGTCCGCCCACCAGAAGATGTCGCGTTTCCGTATGGACCTTCGCAGCCTTCGCATCCGCCACCGCCGCTCGTTCATACCCATGTTGTATGCCTGGTAGATTGCATCGGCTACACCCTCAATATCGTAAGGGTTTACCAATAGAGAGCTTCTACGTAATTGGGTGGCTGCGCCAGCGAACTCACTAAGTATCAGCACTCCATTGTTGTCCAGCTTGGCTGCGCAGTACTCCTTGGCTACCAAATTCATCCCATCCTTCAAAGGTGTCACCAGAGCGATCTCGGCAGCACGATAATAGGCAAGCAGTTCAGTCCGCTCCAGACTTCGAAACATGTAGTGGATCGGTACCCAGCCTGATCGGGTAAACCTGCCGTTGATCTCACTAACCAGTCCCTCGACTTCAGCCTTCAGGTCCTTGTACCGAGGTATGTCCTCTCGACTGGGCACCGCAACCTGGACCAGGGTGACATTGCCATGCAAATCCTCGAAACGCTCCAAAGCGTCCGCGAAGGCCTGCAATTTCTGCGGAATTCCCTTGGAATAGTCCAAACGATCCACACCGAGAATTATCTGGCGACCCGCCATAGCCCGACGCAACTCCTTGGCTCGATTCGCCACCAGACTGTCCGACGCTTCTCGGACAAACCCATCGAAATCTATGCCGATGGGGAAACTACCAATCTTGACCTCCCGGCCTGGTGCAGTAACGGCGAATACCTGCCTTCTGGCGTCGTGGCGATAGCCCTTGCTCAGGGTCTCCAGGCAGTGTATGAAGTTACTTCTGTCGCGGGCGGTCTGAAAACCAAGAAGATCATATTCCAGCATGGCCTCTAGAATCTGGCGTCGCCACGGCAGTTTCATAAAGATATCAAGTGGTGGAAAGGGGATGTGAAGAAAGAATCCCACCCTGCAATCCACGCCCATGCCGCGCAGCTCTTTCGCCACCATCATCAGATGGTAATCTTGGACCCAAACGTAGTCATTCTTCCTGACGTCCCGGGCAACTACATCTGCAAACTTGTGATTCACAGCCTGGTACATTTTCCAGTAGGCCGGATCGAAATTGCACAAGTTCTGAAGGTCATGAAAGAGCGGCCATATTATTTCATTGGAAAAGCCCAAGTAGTATCCATCTGTCTCCTCTTCGGTGAGCATAACCGACTTCAGTTCATACCCTATGCCCTCGCCCACCCGGGCGGTGGCCTCACCCAGGTCAACGTCCTCAGATATTCCCGGCCAGCCAACCCACAGACCTCCCCTGTCGCGTAGAATCGGGGCAAGTGCAGTCACCAGACCACCCAGGCTGGGCTGAGCCTTCCACCTGCCCACCTCATCCCATATCAGATTAACGGGCAGCCGATTGGAGACGATTACAAGCCGACCCATCTTCGGCTGGCGGCTTTGACGTTTCGGTTCCGGCATAAGCCCTATCCTTCAGCCCCCTTGTCATGAGAATCGTCCAAAACACAAGACCGAGCATCACACAGGATGCTACGGGAATGTTAAGCACCTGTCGCATTGTTGTCAATCCCAGCATAGGCCACCAAGCTGGGCAACCTGCTACCCCGGTTCACCTCCACCTGCCCCACTATGTCTCGCCTCTGTTTGCTATCGACATCCTCCGGTTGTAACATGGGTATGAAATTGACCTGGCCTGGAAATGGACACTCATGAACAAAATAATCGACGACAAATTCAACCGGTGGGTGCAGGGAAAGAGTGCTATAGAAGCCAGGATAAGCATCTACGAAAGGATAAGAGACATTCCTTATGCCACAATTCCTGAACTTACTGACTCCCAGAGATTTGTAGACATACTGAGGATCAACAGGGGTTCGTGCACGCCAAAACACTTTCTTCTATGCAATATGTACCAAAGGCTTGGACTGTCAGTATTGTTTGCCGTCTATCCCTTCAGGTGGGACGAGATTGAACTCGATTACACACCGAGGCTGAGGAAGCTGGCCGAGGCCATGCCCACCAGCCATCACCTTGCCTGCAAGGTAGATATAGATGGCAGGCTCGTTTTGGTTGATGCTACTTTGGATTTGCCATTAAGAAAGCTAGGTCTAACTGTAAACGAGCAGTGGGATGGCACAAGCGACACCCTGCTTCCCATCGAGCCATGTGGCGAAGAACAACTATACCACCCTTCCGAGGCATATAATCTGCGAGCCCGACATGATGAAAGATCGCTCGCCTTCTACCGCGAGTTCGACCTGTGGTTGGACGAAATCAGGAAGACCTATGGTAGTTGAGTGCCGACGGAACGACCTAAAGGTCGTTCCCTACGTGGTGAAAAGCACCTGTGAAGGCAGTTTCGAGCGACGTACCCTCTTGCAGCGCGTTACTTTGGTCCCGCCGACGACACACCGACAATGTAGGGATGGACCTTCAGGTCCATCCGAGACGATGCCCTTATCATAGGCGGGTGCTCCGCCCGCCAGAGGCCGATCTTCGACCACCCGCCCCGCCTGGTGGGGGACAGAGCCCTTGCCACGGCGAGTCGCTCGACAGAGTCGGTCAACAGAGTCGCTCGGTAGAGTCGCCTGTGGAGACCTATGGCGACCTCAGGAGATCTTCGGAGACCTATACCCTATGCCGAGAGAATGTTAATTGCTATTTAGGGTAGCCTCAGTTCCTCAGCTCAGTCGAAGCCGTGCCAGGTTACCAGGGTTTCCAATGGCTCCCGATCAGCACGATACGTCGCCGCCGGACTGGAAAAGTCCGGATACCCCACGGCCAAACCCACAATAATACGCTTCGACTCCGGTATGTTCAGCAGGCTATGGAGAACGTCAGGATATATCACCGCCGCGGACAGAGCACAGGTACCCACACCATAATGCCACGCCGCAATCATAAGGTTTTCCACAGCCAGCCCTACGTCCAACACTGACCACTCACCCAAGGAAGCATCCATATAGGCTATTACGCCATTGGGAGCACCAAAAAACTGGGTCATGGAAAACCGCCAATCTAAGATTGCCTTGCTGTCCTCCTTGGCTATTCCCAATTCCTTGATGAGACGTCTTCCACCCGTTTTCGCCCGCTCTAGGTGAGGTCCGGAGAACCTGGGCCAGGGAATGTCAAGGTTGGGCTTCTCCCCAGCGCTCATCTTGGCCACAACGGCCGCCCTCAACTCATTCATGGCCTCCCCACCGAGCACGGCGAACTCCCAAGGCTGAGTGTTCTCCCATGAAGGAGCCTTCAGCGCCGCCTCCATGACCCCCTGGAGAACCTCCTTGGGCACGGGATCGGCTTTGAAGGCGCGCACGCTCCTTCGGCCATTGATCGCTTCGATGACATCCATATGATTCCTCCTTTGGTTAGATCGCCCCAGACTCGCCAGCCGTGGCGAGATTGGGGATCACTGCGCTGCGCTGGCAAAGGCACAGCAAGAATCTACGTAGGCGGCACCAATATATCAGCCAGCAAACTGGCATGCAATCAGGCACATGAGCCCTCATTGCCTCAGCACACACCTCCTTATCCCCCGCCGCTCTTCTTTCTGGCCTCACTCAGCAACTCCTCCAGCTTATCATCACTCCCCGATACGATCAGCACATCACCCTGCTTGACAATCTCTGATCGGTCTGGGGTAACAACGACCTCCTTTTCACGCTGGAGCAGAAGCACTGCCACACCCCATTTACCTGTGCGACCCAGTTCCAGTTCCGACAGCGTCTTCCCCACAAAGTATGCCGGGGCTGTCACCTTGGCCACGCCATAGCTTGAAGCCACTGGAATATAGTCCAGTACATCAGTCAAGGTCAGCGCGTGCGCCGTCGCGATTCCCATTTCCGTCTGGGGATAAACGACTTTGTCAGCGCCGATTTTGTCAAGGATACTCCCGTGTAACTCATTTGCGGCTCTGGCTATCACATAACGAACTCCGAGCTTCTTGAGTAGTATCGTAGCCAAGACGCTGTTTTGAATCTCTGAACCTACTGCCACTATAGCCACATCGAAGTTGGCAATGCCCAACTCTTTGAGGATCGCCTCACTGGTAGCATCCGCCTGAACAGCATGAGTTACGCATGACGATATGCTCTGGACTTTTGTCTCATCAGTGTCTAAGGCGAGCACATCATGCCCCAGGTCACACAGAGTGCGTGCCAGGCTGACTCCGAACCGTCCCAGCCCTATGACTACAACCTGTCTTTTCATCTTTTTTACCTCCTAACCGATCCTTACCTGGTCTTTAGGATACCTGTAAGTGGTTGGCCGTTGCCGTTGGATAAGGGACAATGCCAGCGCAAGAGGCCCCAGCCGTCCGAGAAACATAGTGGCAGTGATGATCAACCGTCCCGCCACTGACAAACCCGGAGTTATGCCTGTCGACAGACCAACAGTACCAAAAGCAGAGACTGTCTCAAAAAGCAGGTCAAGGAAATCGAATTCCTCGGTCCTCGTCAGTACCAAAACCACGATAGCCACCAGTCCCAGAGACAGCATCACTACCGCTAGCGCTCGGTGTATTTGTTCGTTCCTGAATTCCCTGCCAAATGCCCCGGCATACTCTTTCCCTCTTATTGAGCTCCATATGGTGGCAGTAAGCATGCCGAAGGTATTGACTTTTATACCTCCGGCGGTGGAGCCGGCGGCGCCGCCAATAAACATTAGAAGTATGGTGAAGAACACTGAATAGGCTGCAATGCTGGCAATGCTGATCGTGCTGAAACCCGCAGTCCTGGTGGTCACAGAGTGGAAGAACGCATTCAGCAATTTCCCAGGGAAAGCAAGAGGGCCGAACGTATCTGGATCAGAGTACTCCGTGAGCAGCATTACTATCATCCCCAGCAACAACAGTGATGCGGTAGTGGCCAAGACTATCTTGGTGTCTAGCGAGAGTCTCGTCCATCTTCGAGCACCGAAGACATCCGCCACCACTATGAAGCTAATGCCACCAAGGAAGACCAGTGCTGCAGTCACCAGAACTACCAGGGTATCTGTTTGATAGTCCAACAAGCTCCGAAAGTCGCCAAAAACGTCAAAGCCAGCGTTGTTGAAAGCCGAAACGGAATGAAATATCGATCTCCAAATGGCTGTTCCTGGTGGGTATTCACCCCAGAAGCGAAAACAAAACAATATGGCCCCAATGCCTTCAATCAGTATGGTAAAGACTGCGATTCTCTTAACTAACTTGACCACGCCTCCGAGCCTCTGAAGACTCATAGACTCTCCAATGAGCAATCTCTCGCGAAGGCCAATCTTGCGACCCAGTATCAGTAGAAGAAGTGTGGCACTCGTCATGAAGCCAAAACCGCCAATCTGGATCAAGGCTAATATCACTCCTTGTCCGAAAGAGCTCCAGTAGGTCCCCGTGTCCACCACAACATGGCCGGTAACGCACACCGCTGAAGTTGCAGTAAAAAGCGAATTGGTGAAAGAGGTGAACTGGCCTGCCTTGCTGGACACGGGCAAGGCAAGCAAAAGGGTGCCAAGCGCTATTAGGCCAACAAAGCCATATACGACTATTAAGGGTGATATGGCGCCAGTTCTCGGCCTGCGAATCGCTGCCAAAGGAACCCGCCACGGTTTAAGCCGAGGTACGCGGAACACCCTATCCCCGGGTCTCCGCCGCTGTCTTTCTTGCATGGTTACCTGCTCACTTGTCTACGATCGAACCCCTGCACAGCATAACCTCTCCCACTCAGACAACTAAGCACCCCTGGCAGGCAGAATCATCGTCGCCGTTCCGGTGCAGTGGCGACTGCCATCAGATAGAGCAAAATCATGGTCCACATCTACCAGATGTTCACCAGCATCGAAATACCTTTTGGCGACTCGTCCCGTGATGGTCAAGGTTACGCCGGGATGACAAGCGGCTCCCGTACGAGGCTTCTCCGCTTTATCTCCGCCTCGTGTCCTGACCTACCTCTGACTGTTCGTGGTAAGCAGCAAGGGCTTCTGGTGGAGCGGTCAACCCATAATCGCTAATTCAGGGTCACCTTTCCGTGCACAAGATAACCTCACTGAAGCGTTATGGCAGGAGTGAAGCCGGAGATTACTAGTAGATCACCCCCTGCTGGCGCAAGTCACCGATCTCAGACTGCGAATAGCCCAAGCCGGACATCACTTCATTCGTGTCCCGCCCCAGGAGGCCTCCGAAGCTGCGAATCGTCCCAGGTGTGTCCGAGAGCTTTATGCCCATGCCTATCTGCCTCACCTTGCCAAATTTGGGATGGTCCAACTCAACAACCATCTGGCGCTCCAGCACCTGCGGATCAGCGCACAGCTCGTCCAGATCAAGAACCTTACCAACTGCTGTGTCAGCCTCGGTGAGAATGTCAAACCATTCGTCTCTGGTCTTGGTCAGGAAGATCTGCTTCAACTCAGCAAGCAACTCGTCTTTCTTATTGGGATCAAACTGGTGAGGTATGAGTTCATCGCGACCCAGGGCACGGCACATATTCCCCCAGAACTTCGGCTCTATGGGGCAAAGGGTAAGCCACTTGTCATCCTTGGTCTGGTAGACGGTGTAATAAGGCTGGTTACCGCTGGTCATCGTCTCACCGCGCTGTGGCACAACCCCGGTAAAGAAATACTCTACCGCTCCAGGTATATTGATGAGAAGCTGGATAACGCCGTCAGTCATAGCGACGTCCACCATCTGCCCGCGGCCTGTCCTCTCCCGAGCGCAAATAGCCAGCAGAATACCAATCACCGCCTGCAAGAAGGCAATAGCCTGGTCAGCCACTATGTTAAGGGCAAAAACCGGCGGGGTATCTTTGCTTGGGCCAATAAGGGCCTGAACGCCACCCATGGCAGCGTAGTTGGCATCATGGCCAGGGAAGTTACGATACGGGCCGGTCTGTCCATAACCTGAGACAGCGCAGTAGATAATCCTGGGGTTTATCTTAGAAATGGCCTCGTAACCTACGTTCATGCGGTCCATCACGCCAGGTCGGAAGCTTTCCAGGATGATGTCAGACATCTCGGCCAGCTGGTGAAAAACCCGCTGCCCGGCCTCGGTCCTGAGGTTCAGCGCCAGGTTCTTCTTGTTTCGGTTGTTCGATGTGTTGGCAGCCAGCCTCTCGGCCTCCTCCTGCTCTTTTGGGAAGAAATTGAGGCCGTCGCCAACTCCACGACTCCCACCACCGGGAGGCAAGTCGATCTTGATCACCTCAGCTCCCATGTCTCCCAGCACCATGGCGGCTGCGGAAGCCGGCCCCAACCCGGTCAGGTCTAGAACTTTGATACCGCTAAGCGCCGATGCCAATTTAATCCTCCTCTCTATCGGACACAGCCGAATTCTTTGTGCAAACCGACCGCACCTATCCCCCTCAGTGGCGCGTCAGTCTGTATATGTTCTCCGCCAGCAATCGGAATTCCCCTCCACCCCTTCTCCAAAAGGCCACATCGCCAGAAAAGCCAACAGGGCCCCCCTTGAGCTAGCCTCTACTTCAGGGTATCATTCACTCAGTGGACTTGTTAAGCAGTATATCGGATGCTCAGGATCAAATCAAGCCAACCGGCCTGGCAAAAAAGGGGGCTGTAATGAGCAAGCAGGTGTCTAGTTTCAACAAAGCCCTTAGCGATATGGCAAAGGCCATCAACTCAGATCTCACCACCAGCGAGAAACTTCACCTCCTGGTAAGACTCACACCCCGAGCCCTAGCGGTGCGCGGTTGCTCCCTTCTGCTCCTGGATGCGCAAAGGAAGAGACTGGTTCACGCTCCGGCCCATGGCCTCAGCGAGCGCTATCTCAGAAAGGGATTCGTCGAGGCAGAGAGAAGTCTCTCCGAGACAATGGAAGGGAAGGTGGTGAAAGTACTGGATGCTGCCACTGACCCCCGAATTCAGTTCCAGGAGTTGGCTCAGCAGGAACACGTCGTATCGGTTATGGGCGTGCCCCTCAGGATCAAGGGGGAGGTGGTGGGTAGTCTCCGCGTCTACAGCCGCACCCACCGCGACTTCACCTCAAGCGAAGAGCAGTTTCTGACTACCGTAGCCAACCTGGCTGCTGTTGTACTGGAGTCAGACCGCCTCATTGAGACAGGACAACCTCCCCTGGAAACCAAAACTGAAGCTGCACCTCATCCTGTTCCACTGACTTCACCGCTCAAGCCAGCTACATTCGCCCATCCCAGCGAGGAGGAATTTGCCAGACTCCTCGACTTCTATCAGATTGAGTGGCTGTACGAGCCCCGTTCGTTCCCTCTACACTGGGAAGAAGGCAGGATCACCGAGATGTTCACTCCCGATTTTTACCTGCCTGGCCTGGATCTCTATATAGAGATGACCACTCTTAAGCCAGGACTTACCAAGGAGAAAAAACACAAGATGCGCCGCCTCCGAGAACTCTATCCAGAAGTCAACGTGAAGCTCCTGGCTCGCCACGACTATGACCGCCTGCTGGCCAAGTATGGCCACGGGCCTCTCTCGGGAAGCAAGACACGGGGTGTAGGCCGCGTGCTCTTCAGCGCCGCCCAGATTCAGAGAAAGGTGCGGCAACTGGCTAGGGAGATCTCCAAGGACTACGACGGACAACACCCGGTTCTGGTAGGAGTCATGCGGGGGGTCTTCTGCTTTATGGCAGACCTGATGCGTTACCTGACGGTCCCGGCAGACGTCGACTTTATGGCTATCTCGTACTATGAGGCAGAGAAAGGAGGAGCAGTACGAGTCACTAAGGGGCTGGATATAAACCCGGAGGGCCGTCATTTGCTGTTAGTAGAGGACATTGTCGATACCGGGATGACTTTGAGCTTCGTCCTGGGATACCTGAAAAGGCGGAACCCGGCCAGCCTGGCTGTCTGCACCCTACTCGACAAGAAAGTGCATCGGTTAGCTGATGTTCATCTGACCTACGTAGGATTCGAGACTCCTGATGAATTCCTGGTAGGCTACGGCCTGGACTACCAGGAAGAATATCGCAACTTGCCTTTTGTAGCCTTACTGGAGGAGGAAAAAATGGATGCCCACCCAACGGCATAAAAAACTCGGGTGACCTCCCCAGCTTTCTCTGCCTCTCCGGTCCCTTTCGTTTCCTACTCGTTCCTCGTCGGCAGACCTACCTCAGCTGGTTCAACCACCCGAGTCGTAAATAGTATATCACCCTTATTTTGTCCTGTCAAAGTCGCTAATCCACCATGAGCCAACCAGAGAGCCATTATGAGGCAAAGACACAAACCATATCCCCTAACCACCTCTCTCTTACTACCTTTCCTGTTTCTTTATTCGCTGGAAACAAAAGTGAAGACTGGCGGAACGACCTGAAGGTCGTTCCCTACGTGCTGTACGGGCAACGTAGGGGCACGGTGCACCGTGCCCCTACTGGAATTCACCAGATACACTTACAAGCGCATCCTTGTGATCAAACTCATCATTGGTGTATGATGGTCTACGATTAACAGTACCCCGAGAATACCATGCTACCACTATCCGACCCTGATATCAGAAGACGCCGATTCCCCATAGTCAATGTATCCCTGATTGCCCTGTGCGCTCTGTTCTTTGTCTATGAACTGGCTCTTGACGACGTCAGTCGTACAGTATTCTTCTTCAGGTTTGGGCTTATTCCAGCCGAGTTAACCCAGGGAGTCAGTTACGAGACCTTCTGGGTTAATCCCCTGGTGGCTCGCGATATAGCCACTCCCTTCTCCGACTGGATCACCCTGTTCAGTTCCATGTTTCTTCACGGAGACTGGATGCATTTCCTGAGCAACATGCTTTTTCTCTGGGCCTTCGGTAACAGCATCGAGGACCGCTTCGGCCACATCCCCTATCTCTTCTTCTATGTAGGAGCAGGACTCGCCGCCACCTGGACCCAGATAGCCATCGACACGCAATCTCAGGTGCCGGTAATCGGGGCCAGCGGCGCTATTGCTGGTGTCCTTGGAGCCTACTTTTTGCTCTATCCCTTTAGCCGGATTCGCACCATCGTAATCTTCGTTTTCGTCACCTTCGTTCGAATCCCTGCGTTCCTCCTGCTCGGCTTTTGGATTTTGCTACAGTTTGTTAGCGGCATGGGCTCCCTGGGGCCCTCTGCTCAGACTGGAGGTGTCGCCTATTGGGCTCACATCGGTGGTTTCGTGGCCGGACTTACAGTAGCGCTCCTGATCCAGCTTTTCACCCCAACTTCGGGTCGCCGCCCCTCAGCTTCCTGGCGCCAGTAAAGCGCATCACGTCTCTGGGGTGCGTGAAGGAACCCTGCCCTTCAGCTAACGTGGCGCGCAGCCCCGGCGTCAATTCATATAGGGGCATTGAGGAAAGCACCGCAATACATCCCTCCCAAGGTCCAAATCACTCTTGTTGCTGCTACTCCTTACGCATAAGGCTCGCATTGATTAACCCACAGCTACCACTTCTTGTCCATTGCCTGTCCGTCCAGTGCCAGCCAGTGTTTCACACAAGCCTGAATTTGCATCCAAGCTGAGTTTGGCGTGTTATAATGTCGCAAGAGGTTCCGACCTACAAATGCAACGAGGCACACTTAGCCACCTAAGGGTTAGCCTGTCTTGCCATTGGGTCAATGTGTTGTCGTAGCCAGGGGGTGCAAGATGAGGGACGAAGGTAAGACGAAGGAACAGCTCATAAGTGAATTGGTAGAAATGCGCCAACGAGTTGCCAAGCTCGAAGCATCGGAAACCCAGCGCCAGCCGGCGGCGGAGGAGCTGCGGCAGAGCGGAGAGCACTTTAAAGCGCTTATCGAGAACGCCTCTGACGCCGTGGCCATCTTAAATGCTGAAGGAATCATAGTCTACGAGAGCCCCTCCGCCGAACGAATCCTCGGCTATGGGCCACAGGACTTGGTTGGCAAGCCCATGCTGGAGTTTGTCCACCCAGACGATGTGCCCAACGTCGCTGGCATCTTTGCCTCCCTCCTCAATAACCCGAGGACGCCTATGTCAACGGAACTGCGTTTTCGACATAAGGATGACTCATGGCGTTGGTTGGAAGGTGTGGGCAACAATCTCCTCGACGATCCCCAAGTGCAGGGCGTTGTTGCTAACTACCGTGATATCACCGAGCGGAAGCGGGTTGAGGAGGCGCTGCGGGAATCTGAGGCGAAGTACGCTGCCCTGGTAGAGCAAGCGGTGGACGGGGTAATGATAGCACAAGATGGAGTCTTCAGGTTCACTAACGAGGCCATGACAGAGATCAGTGGCTATACGGTTGAAGAAATGGAAGGTATGCCCTTTTTGGATATGGTGGTGCCTGAACTTAGACACCTGGTTGCCCGAAGATTTCGATCACGGATGGCAGGCAAGAAACTTCCCCCTGCCTATGAGACGAAGATTCAGTGCAAGGATAGGACAGTAAAGGAGGTAGAAGCACGTTCGAGGACTATCCAATACCAGGGCAGGCCAGCCAATTTCTCAGTTGTGCGTGACGTCACCGAGCGCAAGAGGGCGGAGGAGAAGCTGCAAGAGGCTTACGAACGGGAAAGTGAGCTGCGACTAAGGCTGGAACAGGAAATGAAGAGGCGCGTGGAGTTCACCAGGGGACTGGTACATGAGCTAAAGACCCCAGTCACTGCGATAGCGGCTTCAAGTGGGTTGCTGGTTGAAGAGCTCCCGGAAGGACCTTTGCTGAGGTTGGCTACGAACATTGACCGAAGCATCTCGAGGCTAGACAAAAGGATTGATGAATTACTCGACATAGCCAGAGGCGAGATGGGCATGCTCGGATTGAATCGCCTGCAGCTTGACCCGCTGGAAATGCTTCGGAGTATAGCTGGCGAGATGGCACCAGTGGCTTCCAATCGGGGGCAATCCCTTGTCCTGGAACTACCCTCTTCGCTCCCGCCAGTCTGGGCTGACGAAGGGCGCCTGCGGGAGGTTGTGCTCAATTTGCTGGACAATGCTTTCAAATGGACTCCTGACGGCGGAAGGATTACCCTGAGGGCCAGGGAGGATAATGACAATCTGGTGGTGGAAGTCGAGGATGCGGGACCTGGCGTAGCCAAAAAGGACCAGCAGTGGGTATTCGAACCCTACTACCATGTGAAAAGTGCTGGATCACGGCTCAATGGACTTGGGTTGGGGCTGGCTCTGTGCAAGAGACTGATAGAGCGTCACGGAGGAAAGATATGGGTGGACAGCCGGAAGGGCAGAGGCAGCACCTTCGGCTTCTCTGTGCCGCTACGTGCTGATGTCGACTAGGGACGGCAAGGGCTAGCTTCATTTGACCTAATCTCCTTTCCTTACTGTATCACCCCAATTCTTCCTATAAAGGAACTTTATCCCCGTCTTTTCCGCAGAGTAGGGGCACGGTGCACTCGCCAAAGGCGAGTCGGCCGCCAGGGTCGGTGTCGCCTTAGGCGACCCTCTGGCGACCTCAGGAGACCTGTGGAGACCTACCCTGTGCCTGGAGGATTTTGATGGCCATTTCCGGGATACTCGCCGTCTAATGGCCTTCTCATCACCAATATGCTAATCTAGTAATCGATCATGCGTCATGAAGGGGTTGGAGGCCACATAGAATGAACTCCAAGAATGTAATTATGTTCTGTGGCAAGGGAGGAGTAGGCAAGACAACCTGCGCTGCAGCCACCGCTTTGCACTATGCCACCACAGGCAGGAAGACCTTGGTCATCTCTACCGACTTCACGCCATCCCTGCGGCACATCTTTGAGCTGGAAAGCCGCCAAAAGCCGGCAAAGGTCACCGACAACCTCTACGTGGATGAGATAAGCTACGATGACGTGAAGGCGCTGTGGGACAAGAAGTTCGGACCTGAGGTATATGACGTTTTCTCCTCCTTTGTTAGCATCAGCTACGAAGACTTTGCGGATTTCATTGCCTCTGTACTGCCCGGACTCAAAGAGGAGTTCATGGTTGACTATATCAGGGAGATCAGCGAATCTGGAGAGTTTGAAACAGTAGTATGGGACACCGCTCCGGCAGGTCAAACCCTTGGCCTGCTTGGGATGCCCTCTATGCTCACCCAGCACCTTAAGCCGGCACCCCGGATTTACTCCTCTCTTAAGATAACGCGGCGGAAGAAACGCTCTGTCCTTGGGGTTATCAAGGAGTGGCAACAACTCTCCGACAAGGACATGGAATTCCTCAAGAATGGCGTAGAATTCAACCTCGTAACCATAGCCGAGGCCCTGGCTGTACGTCAGCTCGAGGGTATATTTGCTGAATTTCACAACTATGGACTTCATATTGGCCACATAATCATCAACCAGGTAGTAGAGGAGACCGATTCTCCCTTTCTTGTCAGCAAGGCACGCATGCAGCAGGGCTACCTCATGGAAATAGAGAATAGCTACGGAACCAGCTCTACCAGGTTGCCCCTTTTCCCTCATGAGATAAAAGGAACAGAGAGGCTGAGAGAGGTGGAGAGAAGACTATTCGACAGCAGCCCGAAGACCTGACTAGGTTGCCCGACGTCGGGCAACCTACCCGCAAGTCGAGGTGGCGAGCTTCAGCCTCGCAAGTAAACCGATTAAACAATGAGGAGCGAAAAATGGAAGTCACTGTCAACAAGACCAGGCTTTCCTTAGTTCAGGGAGATATCACCAGGCAGTCAACAGACGCCATAGTAAACGCTGCCAACTCCAGCCTGATGGGTGGGGGTGGAGTGGACGGCGCCATCCACCGTGCCGGAGGACCAGCCATTGTGGAAGAGTGCAAGCAAATCGTTTCCCAGCAGGGCCGCCTGCCTCCAGGTCAGGCCGTTATCACCACGGGAGGAAATCTCAGAGCCAGATATGTAATTCATACCGTGGGTCCTATCTGGCGGGGCGGCGACCGCAGTGAACCCGAGCTCCTGGCCAGCGCCTACCGCGAAAGCCTCAACATAGCGGTGGCGAAGGGCTTGAGAAGCGTGTCCTTCCCATCAATAAGCACCGGCGCCTATGGCTACCCTGTTGGGCAAGCCGCAGAGGTAGCCCTTCAAACCGTGATTGACTTCCTGCACCAGGAAGAATCCCTGGACACCGTGGCTTTTGTCCTCTTCGATGCTGGGACCTACCAGGCCTATGCCACAACCCTGGAAAGGCTGATGCCTGGAACGGGTGAGCCGGGATGAAGGTTGTTTACCACCGGCGATACGAAGAGGTCTACGCCAGCGATCCTGCTGCCAAAGCAGGCCGGATGGAGAGCATCATAAGAGAGGTATCGCCGCATTTTGAGGTGGTTATGGCCGAGCCGGCAATGGTAGAAGACCTGAGACTGGTACATTCGGAGGAGCACATAAAAGATATTCAAAGGATGCCCCTGACCTATGAGATCGCCTTGCTGGCAGCAGGAGGCGCCGTCAAGGCTGCACAGTTGGCAACACAAACCCAGCCTGCTTTTGCGCTCATAAGACCCCCGGGGCATCACGCCAGTCGCGACCACTGCTGGGGTTTTTGCTTCCTTAACAATATGGCCATATCCATAGCCAGGCTGAGGAAAGAGGGCAAAATTGACACAGCAGTCATACTGGATATAGACCTCCATTTTGGCGACGGCACGGCCAACATCTTTGGGAACATTCCAGAAGTAGTCTATTATCACCCCGAGGGCAGAGATAGACACGAATTCATAGACAAGGTCTCTCGATTCCTGGCACAGACAGAGGCAGACATAATAGCCGTCTCCGCAGGCCTTGACAGGCACGAACAGGACTGGGGCGGTCTGCTGAAAACTGAGGACTACCAGGCAATTGGCAAGCTGGTAAAGGAATACGCCGAAAGGGCCTGCCGGGGAAAAAGGTACGGAGTCTTAGAAGGTGGTTATAACCACAGCGTACTGGGTAGCAACCTCAAGAGTCTGTTGGAGGGAATGAGCTAGCCACCTGATCACCGAAAACTGACGTGGACTTCCCAGCTACTGGATCAATTGCGTTTGCTGAGAGTCACAAAGAGATAGATGACTATCAAGTGATGAAACGGACCGGCATATTCTTTCACTATCAGGACGGGGAAAGGCTGCGAGATTTTCCTGAAGCGCTGGCCGGAATCCTGGAAAAAGACGATGTTTTCCTTTACGACGCCTTCTATCCCCTGAAACCCCCCTCTTCCTTTGACCTGGAACCTATCTCTGAGGACGTCCTTTGTCAAGTCCACGCCCCAGAGATGGTGAAGGAGATAAAGAGAAGCCAGGTCTTCCAGGGAGCACTCTTCTCAGCCGCAGGTACGGTAGCAGCAGCTATCAGAATATGGCAAGGCGAGATAGATAAGGCCTTTGTCTTCACCGGATATGGAGACCATCATGCCGGTACCCGTTTCTTCAGTGGTGGATGCTATTTCAATGGTGCAGCCATGGCCGTACACGAGTTGAGAAAGCACTTCGGGGTCAAACGGCTCGCCATCGTAGACACCGATGCTCACCACGGCAATGGCACCTGGGAGATCTTTGAAAACGATCCAGACACACTCTACATGTGCTTCTGCACAGGTAGTTCCTCAGAAAAGAACAATAACGTAAATATCCGCGTCCCGTGGAGGACAAACGATGCGGAGTATCTGAATCTGGTCAGAGAGAACTTCGTGCCCCGGGCAAAAGCCTTTCACCCAGAGGCGATATTCTGGAACTGGGGTTATGACGGAACCCAGGGTGATTATGGCGATATCGGTATTACGACTGACACGCACTTGCGCCTCGCCCAAGTGTTCAGGAAAACGGCTGACGAGATCTGCCGCGACAGGCTCATCGTAGTCCTGTGCGGAGGCAGCCGCCGCGACCTGGCCCGCCACCTCATCCCACAGGTTATCCGGGTGCTGGCTGGACAGGACCAGAGCCAGTAGGCATGCCTGGCCGCGCCGCACCTAACCTATTCGTCTCTCCCATATGTGACGACACAAATGGGCGCGTATGAGGCAAGGATACAAAGAATGCAGGGAAACTCTAAACCCTAATTTCTAGATCCTAAACAAATTCAAACGACCGAAGATGAAAATTCAAAACGCAAAAAGGAGAATTCAAAGATAATTTTGAACTTTGCAGTTTGAATTTTGAATTCTTTGATTTAGTGCTTCGGATTTAGGATTTCATCCTTGTTTTGACCATGTGCGACTCTTTGGAACGCCACACATAAATACCCTGAGGAGAGCCTGAATTGACACCAAACAAGCGGTTTCCGTAGAATAGCCTAAGCGAAGGAGACATCGTGTATCAGAAGAGCCTTCTTGACAATGGCCTCCGAGTCATTACCAGCGCCATGCCTCATACTCGGTCGGTTTCCCTTGGTGTTTTCGTCGGCACTGGCTCCCGTTATGAGAGCGATGAGGAGGCTGGCGTTTCTCACTTTATTGAACACCTCTGCTTTAAGGGCACCCAGCAGAGAGCCACAGCCAAAGAGGTAGCAGAGGCAATTGAGGGAGTAGGCGGTATACTCAATGGCGGCACCGACAAGGAGCTGACTATCTACTGGTGCAAGGTAGCCCGCCCACATTTCGCTCTGGCAGTAGACGTCCTAGCTGACATGCTATCTAATTCGAAGTTTGACCCGGCCGACATAGAGAGGGAGAGGCAAGTGATCATTGAAGAGATTAACATGAGCCTCGATTCACCTCCGCAGCGGGTCGATACACTCATTGATGGGCTTATGTGGCCTGAACACCCCCTGGGCAGAGAAGTTGCCGGGACCAAGGCTACGGTTTCCACACTTGCTCGTCAGGATATACTTGGCTACCTTGACCACCACTACTTGGCCAACAATACTGTGTTGACCGTTGCCGGTGATATCAGCCACCAGGAGGCATCGGCTGCACTGGAGGACGCTTTTGCAAGCTGGCGAACCGGGTCACCTCAGACATATTTGGCAGCCAGCGATAAGCAATCTCAACCACGATTCCAATCTGAGCATCGTGACACGGAACAGGCTCACCTCTGTTTAGCTCTACCTGGCTTGTCTCTCAAGCATCCCGATCGATTTGTCCTCGACCTTCTCAACATCATCCTGGGAGAAGGCATGAGCAGCCGCCTTTTCACCGAGATCCGGGAGAAAAGGGGTCTTGCCTATGCCATTCAGAGTTATGTAAACCACCATCTGGATACAGGCTCGCTCACCATCTATGCCGGCGTCGACCCAGGGCATCTCCCTACTGCTGTCAAAGCTATCGTGGAGGAGATCTATCGGCTCAAGGACAAAGTCCCCGAAATAGAGCTGACCAAGGCAAAAGAGCTATCCAAGGGGCGCTTGTTGCTTCGCATGGAGGATACCCGCAGCGTGGCCGGTTGGCTCGGCGGTCAAGAACTGCTGCTGGGGAAGATCTTGACCGTCGACGAGCTGGTCTCCATCGTCGACTCCATCCAGGCTGATGATCTGCTTCGCGTTGCTCAGCAACTCCTCATTGCAGACAAGCTCAACCTTGCCGTTGTCGGCCCAGTAGAGGATAAGCGCCTGGAAGAGCTACTACAACTCTGATACAACACCCAAAATCGGCAATTGCAGCTCTGGTGAGGTCAGAGGGTGTTCCCTTCGTCTGCACCGGCATGAAGGAAAGGATTCCTTCATGCCTCAATACGCCGCTGTGTTGCCATGTCATTGCGAGGAGCCCTTCGCTCCCTGTCATTCTGAGGTCGGTCGACAGAGTCGCCTCTGGCGACCTTAGGCGACCGAAGAATCTCGCGGCGCTCAGGACAGGCTCAGCGACGTGACAATCTCTTGCCCTTCGATTTTTTGTTTTTGAATTTTGATCTTCTTTGTCACAAATTCCTCACAAAATTCCTGTTCCCTCCCGCAGGTGAGTGTGGCTTCACTTAACCGACCCCCCTTTTTTGTTGACAGCAAAGGTGCCGGTGATAAAATTGTGATAGGCTGGCGATACGGTCGATACGCGGCATGACCAGCAGAGCAGACCTGCTCAGAAGGCCCCTATGAGCGTTAATCCTACGAATGCAGCCCGCTCTCTACGTTATGGTCCAGAGAAGCACACCAGGAGGCTGAGGTGGCCAAAGAAGCTGCAGAGGCACGATGCGACACCAAAGGCTAGCGCCCTTCGTGACCCTCTGCATGGGTGGCATCCTTCACTGATTCGCTTGCCACAACTTAGAAACTCAAAACGGTATGATTAAGCAAGCGTAGGGTGGGTGAAGTGGAACGAAACCCGCCACCTCGGAGGAACTCGGATCGTGGAACACGGAACAGAAGACTCTTTCCTGTTTCCTTGTTCCTTTGCATTTAGGATTTAATCTTTGTTTGGACTATGAGCAACTGTTTGACACGCTACGTACAGACGGCCTCATGACAGGGAAAGGGAAGTGTAGCTATGCCCAGCCGGAAACCGTTGATTTTGGTCATTGATGACGATCCAGGACTACTGAAACTAATGAAACGCGACCTGCTATCGGACGGCTACCGGGCAATCACAGCGAGTGACGGTAAGACAGGGCTACAGCTTATCGAGGATGAGCAGCCAACACTGGTCCTCCTTGATGTCATGATGCCTGGTCTGAACGGCTTCCAGATATGTCAACGTGCCCGCCGGTTCTCAGATGTACCCATCATAATGCTCACCGCCAAGGGCCGACTTGAGGATGTGGTGCACGGTTTCGATATTGGTGCCGACGATTACGTGGTCAAGCCCTTCTGCGTCGAGCAGCTACTGGCTAGGGTGAAGGCAGTGCTTCGCCGAGCAAAATTCCCAGAGAAAATGGTACGGCCCCTCTTTACCTCCGGCGAGCTAGCCATAGACTTCGCCCTGCACCGGGTGACGCTAGATGGAAAAGTGGTTATCCTCACCACTACTGAGTACAGACTCCTCTGCCTGCTGGCTTGCAACGCCGGGATGGTGCTTACTCAGGACCAACTGCTGACTGAAGTCTGGGGATGGCAATATCATGGTGATAGCCATATCCTTCAAGTAGCCGTTAACCGCCTGAGAAAAAAGATAGATGATGATCCCAGCAAACCCAAATACATTTCCACCAGATCAGGTATCGGTTATATCTTCAGTGAACCAAGCGTGGAGGCTAATTGACACCAGGGGCCTTTGCCTGTCATAGGACGATCTTGGTCCCGGATATCGAGTTCTCAAACTGATGAAAAAAAGAGAGCCCCCCGATGTGCCGGGGGGCTCTCTTTGTTTTACCGATCCAGTCTGTTGGTCTAGTACTCCGGCATAGGCGGCATAGGCGCTCTCTCTTTCTCTGGAATATCGGTAACCAGAGACTCGGTAGTCAATATCATAACTGCCACGCTGGCCGCATTCTCCAGAGCAGTCCTGACCACTTTGGCCGGGTCGATGACACCTTTCTTCACCATGTCACCGAAATCATTTGCCTCGGCATCATAACCGACTCCCGGTTTGCTCTTCTTAACCTGCTCCGCTATCACCGAGCCCTCTGCCCCGGCATTGATGGCGATCCACTTTATCGGCTCCTCTATTGCATCCTTAACAACTTTTACGCCTACGGCCTCGTCACCGTCCTTCATATGCTTGTCCAGAGCCGATGAGGCATTCAGCAACGCTACTCCACCACCAGGAAGAATACCCTCCTCTACAGCAGCCCTGGTAGCAGAGAGAGCATCCTCCACGCGATGCTTCTTCTCTTTGAGTTCTGTCTCTGTGGCTGCCCCTACCTTGATCACCGCTACTCCACCGGCCAGCTTTGCCAGCCGCTCCTGGAGCTTCTCCCGGTCGAAGTCAGAGGTGGTGTCTTCTATCTGAGCCTTTATCTGCTTCATCCTCCCTTGAATATCTCCCTCACTGCCCTTACCCTCAACGACAGTGGTGTCGTCCTTGTCGGCTACTACCGTGCGGGCTCGACCCAAATCGGCCACAGTGACCGAGTCAAGCTTCCTTCCCACCTCCTCCGATATTACTTTCCCACCAGTCAGAACTGCCATATCCTCCAGCATGGCCTTGCGGCGGTCGCCAAAGCCAGGGGCCTTAACCGCCAGACAGTTAATGGTACCTCTTAGCTTATTGACCACCAGCGTAGCCAGTGCCTCTCCGTCTACATCCTCGGCTATAATCACCAGATTCTTGCTTACCTGAAGTATCTTCTCCAGAGCCGGCAGAATATCAGCTACGGCCGAAATCTTCTTGTCGGTGATAAGGATATAGGGATCTTCAATCACTGTCTCCATTCGCTCCGGGTTATTGATGAAGTAAGGACTGATATAGCCACGGTCAAACTTCATCCCCTCTACATATTCCGTTTCGAACTTCAACCCTTTCGATTCCTCCACGGTGATAACCCCGTCCTTACCCACCTTCTCCATTACGTCGGCAATCAAGGTGCCGATTTCAGCATCGACCGCCGAAATGGTGGCCACCTGGGCAATCTGCTCCTTACCAGATACCGGGATAGCCTTCTTCCTCAGCTCTTCCACCAGGATGTCGACGGCTTTTTCAACGCCCCGCTTGAGAGCCATGGCATCTGATCCAGCAGCTATGTTCTTGAAGCCGCCGGTAATCATGGCCTGGGCCAGCAATGTAGATGTGGTGGTACCATCACCGCACTTGTCGTTGGTCTTAGAGGCTGCCTCTTTCAGTAACTGAGCCCCCATATTCTCGAAGGGATCAGGAAGCTCAATTTCCTTAGCAATGGTAACACCATCGTTGATAACCGTCGGCGGTCCCCACTTCTTGTCCAGAGCCACCGGGCGACCCTTGGGTCCCAGGGTCGGCCTGACAGCACCAGCCAGAATATCGATCCCCCTCTTCAGGCTTCTCCTGGCTTCCTCTCCAAAAATTATCTGCTTTGCCACTTCTTCCTCCTTGTCTAACTTTTCTTAGCTAAAATATCGCTTTCCCGCAGTGGGTGTCAGGTCCCCGACCTGACCCGAATCCTTGTCTAATCTTTCTTGGCCAGAATGTCGCTTTCCCGCAGTATCATCAGTTCCTCATCGTCAAGCTTGAACTCTGTGCCGGCATACTTGGCATAAATCACTATGTCCCCCACCTTCACGTCCATGGGTATCCTTTTCCCTTCATCGGTGAGCTTGCCCGGACCTACAGCAATTACCTCACCCTCCTGAGGTTTTTCCTTCACCGTGTCAGGTAGCACAATGCCTCCCTTGGTCACCTCCTCCCGCTCGATAGCCTTCACCACTACACGATCTCCGAGAGGCACAAGTTTGGGTTTAGCTTTGGCTTTAGCCATTTATAACCTCCTTACACAATATATTACCACTTCAGACCCCAAAATGCTAGCACTCGCGACCGCAGAGTGCTAACGCAATCATAACCTAACAACACTTGATTGCGCAAACGGATAGAGAGCCGCTCAGGAGCACTGGAGAGCACCAACAGGTATTCAGGCCCTCTTTTCTCCTTCTTTTACTGTCACCTGCCCCGTTTTCTCTCACAATCAACTCCACTTTCTATGACTCAAGTAGCCTCTGCCTCAGCCAGAACAGAGCGTGAACGGTAGCCAGGCCTCTCACACGGTCGCGGCCAAGCGGCGGGTAGGGTGCTTCCAGGCTCTCTGTCCCCTGGCTGTCGCATATAGCCATGTAGACCTGGCCTGGAGCTCTCCCTTCCAGTGTGTCTGGCCCAGCCACACCAGTGATACCAATCCCAATGTCAGCCTTTAGCCGCTGCCGCGCTGCTTCAGCCATCGCCTCAGCCACCTCACGACTAACAGCCCCACATCGCTCGATAAGATGAGCATCCACCCCCAGAGCTATCTTCGCCTCGTTAGAGTAAGACACAAATCCTCCCTTAAAGTAAGCAGAGCTTCCGGGAACATCAGTCACAGTAGCAGCCAGAAGCCCTCCGGTGCAGGACTCCATGGTAGCCAGGGTCAGTTTCTTGTCGACAAGAAGTTTCCCCACCACATCTTCCAGGGTATCATTATCCGCCCCCCAGATATGATCAGCCAGGACCTGACGCAATTTGACCTCCGCATCGTCCATTAACTCCATCGCTTCTTCATGCTTTTCACCCGTGGCTACCAGTCTCAGGTGGATGCCATCAGGCTTGGCATAGATGCCAAGGGTGGGATTAGACGAGGAGAAAAAGGGGCTCACCATCTCGTCCACCCCACCTTCGGAGAGGCCAAAGCATTTCAACGTCCGACACAGGATAACCCTGCCCTGGAGTCTGTCTTGTAACCTCGGCATCACCTCGTTTTCCCACATGGGCTGCATCTCCCTGGGTGGGCCAGGCATGACCACTATTACTTTGCCGTCTTTTTCCACCCACCACCCCGGCGCTGTACCCCTGGGGTTAGGGATAGCCTGAGCGGAGGGAATCAGGGTTGCTTGCTTCAGATTGTTGGCAGGCATGACGCGACCCATGCGGTCAAAGAATGCTCGTAGCTCTTGCTCTAGCTCATGAGAAACCTTTGGCTCTTCACCCAGCACCTGTGCAATAGCCTCGCGGGTGAGGTCATCCTGCGTAGGTCCCAACCCTCCAGTGGTGAAGACGATATCGGAGCGTTTCACGGCACGATGGAGAGTCTCCGCTAGTCTCTCCAGGTTATCCTCCACCACGGTAACCCAGTGAAGGTCGATTCCCACCAGAGACAATTGACTTGCCAGGTAGGTGGCATTGGTGTCGGTAACCTCCCCCAGAAGCAGTTCCGTGCCGATAGAGATAATCTCAGCTTTCACAGGCCTACCTCAAAAGGCGGGTGTCAGTCGCCTGAGGCGACTGACCCTGACCCTTTATCCGTGAATTCAAGTCCTCCCTCGTCATTGGCAGTCCTTCGCCTCCCGTCATTCTGAGGTTAAGGCAGAGGGATTCATAGGCCACCCAAGCGTGTGGACTCAAAGAACCGGACCACACCCCAGGCCAACTTAGGCTTCGGGCCCTTTCATCGACGCCTGCGAAGGCTGATGTCAGCACCTGGCTACCGGGATACCGAGATACTTCTCCACCAGTGCCATGGCGCAGTAGGGCCCACACATACTGCACGTAGCTCCCTGGCTGGCAAAGCGGGTGTGCATTCGGCGAGCTTTGTCTGGGTTGAGGGAAAGTCTGACTTGTTCCTCCCAGTCGAGGTTCTTGCGGGCAATGGACATTCCCTTGTCCCAATCAGCAGCCCCCTTTACTCCTTTCACAATGTCGGCAGCATGGGCGGCAATACGTGAGGCGATAATCCCCTCTTTTACGTCCTCATTGTCAGGAAGGGAAAGATGTTCTGACGGAGTAACATAGCACAGGAAATCGGCGCCAACAGACGCGGCAATGGCGCCACCGATGGCCCCGGCAATGTGGTCATAGCCAGCAGCGACATCCGTTACCAAGGGGCCCAGCACATAGAAGGGTGCCCCTCGGCACAGACGTTTCTCCAACTGCACGTTGGCCACAACCTGGTCCAGAGGAACATGCCCCGGCCCCTCCACCATCACCTGGACCTCTGCTTCCCAGGCACGCTCCACCAGTTCCGCCAGGGTAACAAGCTCATCAATCTGGCAACTATCAGTGGCATCAGCAAGACTACCGGGCCGCATCCCGTCACCCAGGCTCAAGGTTATGTCATAGTGACGGGCTATTTCCAGCAAGCGGTCGAATTGCTCATAAAGGGGATTTTCCCGCTGCTGACGCAATATCCAGCCAATCAGAAAGGCCCCTCCACGAGAGACTACGTTGGTCAATCTTGTCTGACGGCTCAGTTGCGCCACGGACCTCTGTGTCACTCCGCAGTGCACGGTCATAAAGTCGACTCCATCTTCCGCCTGCTGCTCAATGGTGGCAAAGAGGTCATCAGCAGTCATATCGACTATAGCCCCTCTTCTCTCTACTGCTTCGATCCCCGCCTCATAGATAGGCACAGTACCTAAAGGAAGGGGACAGGCAGAGATAATAGCCCGGCGAATGGCAGCGATATCACCACCAGTGCTTAAATCCATTACCGTGTCGGCCTTATATTCCACTGAAATTCGCGCCTTCTCCAGTTCAGTCTCCGCGGTCCCCCAGTCAGAGGAGGTGCCTATATTAGCGTTCACCTTAGTACACAGTCCCTTGCCAATGCCGCAAGGGTCAAGATTACTGTGTCTGGCATTTGCTGGAACCACTATCTCCCCTCGGCCAATACCCTGCCGGATAAACTCAGGATCCAGACCTTCTTTTTCGGCAACCCGCTTCATCTGCGGAGACATGCTGCCTTTTCTAGCCAACTCAAGCTGCGTCATTTTCTCACTTCCCCCAAAAACTAAAAACACCAAGAGCCTAGGCTCTTGGTCATTCAAAACCGCCTTCCTACGCTCGCATTACCGAGATCAGGTTCAAAGGGTCGTCCCCAAACTGGAGCCCTCTCAGCCCATCACGGTCGGTTCCCCGACCCCTTTGAGCTCCCCCGCGGTTACCGTATGAACACATTATACCAGAAAACCACACAAAGCAACAGCCATCCGGAACGGCAGCAACCGGAATAAGGATTGACAAGAGTTATCGACTGCGCCTAATATATTCTGTAGGGCGTAGCCGCTTATGTGATATGCTCGCCGTCACTGGTGCCCTCTACGCAGTGCCAAGGGGAAAGGAATGCAATCCAAGGCATTGCATTGGGAATCAATCGAAGTTAGGATGGAGCCACTATATACACAGTGTGGGAGGCAACAATGAAAACGAATATCGATGCAGTTATGGGCAAGCGTGGGATTGTGTACCAGCGTATTACCAGGACTGAGGCTGGCTTCGTGAAGGTAGAGAGCGAGGAATGGAGAGCCAGTTCCAAGGAAGACATTGCGGAAGGTGAAGAGATAGAGGTAATCGGTGTCAAGGGTGTTACCCTGCAGGTCAGGAGACCAAAGGAACAAAAGGGTGTAATCGGCAGGCTGGGCAAGCTTTTTGGCAAAGGCGAGAAGTGAGGCAATGGTGCGCCAGGTAAAGGGGGTGGTTAATGGAAGCAGGGAGATAGAGGCAATCGCTGTCAAGGGGTCAACCTCATGGTAAATCAAATAAGGAAAAGGGGGTGTAAATCATGCCAGCATGGCTCAAAATTGTACAGCAGCACGAAAGGGGCATTGTAGAGAGGTTTGGCAAGTTCAAGAGGATCCTGGAGCCGGGGCTTTATTATATAGGGCCTTCTCTCTTTGATTCGGTTGTGGATAAGATAGACATGCGTGAGAGGGTTATCGACGTTCCGCCCCAGTCGGTTATTACCAAGGACAACGTAAGCGTAGAGGTGGATGCTGTCATTTACTCCTACATAGTTGATCCTAAGGCTGTCAGATATGAGATCCAGAATTTCTATGTGGCCGTAATCAGCCTTGCCCAGACAAACCTCAGGAACCTCATCGGTGACATGAGCCTCGACGAGTCACTGACCTCCAGGGAGAGGATCAATGCAGCCCTGCGGGCTACCTTGGATGAGGCCACCGATAAATGGGGGGTAAAGGTGACCAGGGTGGAGCTGAAGGAGATTCAGCCGCCTCGTGACATCACCGATGCCATGAGCAAGCAGATGAAGGCCGAGAGAGAGAAGAGGGCTACCATACTTGAGGCCGAAGCGTACAAGCAGAAACAGATCCTTGAGGCCGAGGGCGATAAACAGAACGCCATCCTGAGGGCAGAGGGTAATAAGCAGAAGGAGATACTGACTGCTGAGGGCGATAGGCAGTCAGCGATATTAAGGGCCGAGGGAGAGGCTGAAGCCATAGAGAAGGTGTCAAAGGCATCCGACCAGTTCTTCGTAGGGAATGCCCAGATTCTCAAACAGCTCGAAGTGACCCAGGCCGCTCTGGCTAACAACACCAAGGTCGTTGTCTCCGACCAGTCAAGGCTGATTAACGTGCTCGGGCTGGGAGAAACGACCGGCAGCAAGAAATAGTAGTTGTTTGGGCAACTGTAACGGCCTGATGTCTTACAGACCTCTGGAGGTTTCAGGCCTGACAAGTTGAAGAAGGTGTCCTTTGGTGGGTGTCAGGTCCTCGCCACGGTCGCCAGATTCGACTCTGTCGAGCGAGTCGGCCGCCAGGGTCGGTCAACAGAGTCGCTCGGTAGAGTCGCCTGTGGAGACCTACGGAGACCTGACCCGAGCCGCGTAGTGGCAAAACACGCCCCCACCCCCCACTCAGGGCCGACACGGAGATCGGCCCCTACACGGTGCGGTGCGGAGAGAGCGCCTCTCTGGGCAACATCTCGGCCAGAATCCTCTGCAAAGCCATGCAGTGACTGCATGTCCCCCGTGTGGCAAAGAAGTGGCAAGAGCAATGCCATTTTCCTTCTTTGTAGCTGAGGGCATACTCACCGTGCTCGCCTCGAAAGCTGGCCGTAAGGCCCGTGAAGGTGATCCGGTCTTTCTCCTGGGCGTAGCGTTTGGCCTTCTCTATCTTACCAATCAGGCTGGACTGCATCGGTATTCCTCGTGAACTCTCTTAAATCTTAGCTCTTGGCGCTGTCGAGGTCAATGGCGACCAGCGCTCCGCGCTTCCAGACTTGCATTCCAGGATGTTCTTTCAGTAAAATGAGGCAGTTTCAAGAGCACCTCAAAGGGGGCCTCTTGGGTAGTTCTATACGGAAGGGCATGTGGATACTGTAAGCATTCCGGTTCTCGTTCTGAATCAAGACTACCGGCCGGTCAATATCTGCCGGGTCCGAAGAGCGTTAGTCTTGGTACTCCAGGATAAAGCTGAGGTAGTCGAAAATGGCTTGGGTATGATACACGCAGTCAGCCTCTCTCTTCCTATCCCCTCGGTGGTCCGCCTTAACCGCCTGGTCAAGCGTCCTCACTTTCAAAGAAAGCTGACTCGCTTCGAAGTCTTCAACCGTGATAAGTATACTTGTCAGTATTGTGAACGGGACACTAAAGAATTGACTTTGGACCACGTCGTTCCTCGTAGCCGAGGGGGCCAGCATAGCTGGGAGAATGTGGTTAGCTGTTGTTTTCCCTGCAACCGCCGCAAAGCAGGGCGGACACCACCTGAAGCAGGCATGAAACTCCTCCGCCACCCTGCCCCTCCCCCACCAGCTAGCTTCTCCGTGCCTTACCAGTACCTCCACACCTACAGCGAATGGCGGAAGTTCATACTGCAAGCCGGCTAGGTTCCGGAACGCCTCCGCAGCTCCTTTTCCCCGTTCCCAACAGAGTCGCTTTGTCTCTTGACAACATCAGCAGCAGGCAATTCTACCGTCACTTGGCTCTCCAGCTGCACCAGTACTGTTTCCTTGAGTGGATTCACACCGGTAACTCTGCCCTCCCCCAGAGGCGTGACCACATGCTGACCCGTGGGAGGCAACTTCTCCTTCATAGAGCGATACAGCTCACTTTCATAGCCAAGGCAGCACAGCAAACGACCACAGACCCCAGAGATTTTCGTTGGTTCAAGAGAAAGACCCTGTTCCTTGGCTATCCTGATAGACAGCGGGTTGAATTCAGCTAGGAAGGTGGCACAGCACAAGGGACAGCCACACTTACCAATACCCCCCATCAGTTTAGCTTTGTCCCTGGGCCCTACTTGACGAAGCTCTACCCGGGTCTTGAGGAAGACAGCCAATTCTCGAACCAGTTGACGAAAGTCAACCCGCCCCTCGGCACCAAAGAAAACGGTAATGTAGCTGCAATCAAGGTTACTCTCGGCATCCAAGACTTTGATTGGTAGATGGAACTTGGCAGCCAGTTCACTACATTTGGAAAGGGCCTCCTGTTCCTTTTGCTTCCCCTCCTCCTGCTGTTGCAGGTCTTCTGGGGTTGCTTTACGAAGTACCGCTTTTAGCGGTTCAGTCAGCTCAGTGGCCAGTATCTGCCTGGGCGCAATAACTACCCTACCAATCCTGAGACCGTGTTCAGACTCTACTACCACATTGTCTTTCACGTTGAGCTCGATCCCGGCAGGGTCAAAGTAGTACACCTTCCCCGCTTGCCTAAAACGAACACCAACGACATTCTTTTCTTCTGTCACCTGAAATACCTCATTCAACGATTATTCGTTATTTCCTTTTCAGCTACTACATAATCTTATCTCCACAGCCCGGGCATGTCCACTGAGTCCTTCAGCGCGGGCGATGGTCGCTGCCGATGGACCTATCTTTTGCAGGGTCGCCTTATTTATGGCCACCACGCTGGTAACCTTAAGGAAATCTTCGGCGGTGAGAGGGGAATTGAACCGAGCAGTGCCACCGGTAGGCAGAACGTGGCTCGGCCCAGCCACATAGTCACCTAGAACTACAGGTGAATCCTCGCCAACAAAGACGGCACCAGCATTGTTCACCTTCTCCAAATAGGACCAGGGATCACGTATCATCAGAGACAGATGCTCTGGAGCATAATCATTGACCAGTTCCGCAGCTTGCTCCAGATCGGCAACCAACACTATGCCACCTTTGCTTTCCAACGATGAGGCAATAATGTCCCGCCGCTCTGATTTAGCCAGCCGATTCTCTGTCTCTCGCTTAACCTTCGTTGCCAACTCCGATGAGGTGGTAATCAAAATGGGAGATGCCAAAGGATCGTGTTCTGCTTGAGCCAGGAGATCAGTAGCACATATAGCCGGGTTGGCAGTCTCATCAGCAACGATAACCAACTCAGTAGGCCCGTATAATCCATCGATATCAACTGCGCCATAAACCAGTTTCTTGGCAAGCTGCACGAAGATGTTTCCCGGGCCGCAGATTTTGTCTACTCTAGGGACAGTCTGAGTGCCGAAAGCCAAGGCAGCAATGGCTTGAGCACCACCGATCCTAAAAACGCGATCAACCTGGGCAATGTCTGCTGCCACTAGCGTGGCTGGAGCCGTGATGCCCCCCGGTGACGGAGTGGTGACGATGATCTCCCCTACGCCCGCTACCCTGGCCGGTATAGCTGCCATCAGTAGGGTCGAGGGGTAGGCTGCTGTGCCGCCAGGAACATAAACGCCTACCCTCTGCAACGGGTAGACCCTCTGTCCCATGCCACCCTCACTGAAATCAATCCAGCTCTGGCGCTTCTGGTTGGCATGAAAAGCCCTGATTCTCTGGGCAGCAAGATTCAAAGCAGAGACGAGTTCCTGGCTCACCTCAGCATAGGACTGAGCAATTTCCTCCTTTTTCACCTCCAAAATGGCAGGCTCCACTCCATCCAGCCGCCTAGCATAATCAAACAGGGCTGCGTCACCTCTGGAGCTAACTTCGGACAGAATCTGCTCCACTGCCTGCCGCGGCGACAGTTCCTCACCAAAGGATTCCTTTATCTTCTGCTTCAGTCCGGCAGGAACCTCCTCCAGTTCCAAGGGGACACGCCTTAGCAACCCAGACTTGGCCTCTTGCACGTCATTGATTATCCTTAACATGTAGACTCCTTTAGGTAGCCTGACTAGAACCCGGTCACGAGGGCTTCTCGAGAAATGCAGAGATGCTGAGCCTGGCAGAGGCAGACGTCCCTGTCCGCCCACCGCCGTAACGATACAGGATTCGTTGCCCTCACTTCACCGGTCATGATTCAGAACCACAGTCTGTGTAACAGCGGGTAACTGATCCTTTTTGAATTCCGTCTCGCTGGCGTCTAACCACCGGACATCCTTTCTGCCTTTCAAGAAGTCATCGACTCCGGCTATAGGGTAGTCACACTTGGCCGTCTTGTAGTGCATAGGAATCACCACCTTGGGATTCAGAGCCTGGCAAACAGTTGTAGCCACCTTGGCACCAATAGTGAAGAAACCTCCCACGGGAACAAGCAAGATATCCACTTCACCAATTTCGGCAATCTTTGAGCCTTCGAGTTGATGCCCCAGGTCACCGAGATGGCAAATTCGCATCCCATCCAAAGTGAAACATAAGATGGTATTTGGCCCCCGCTGCTGGCCCGCGGCCTCATCATGATAGCTGGCAATCCCCTTGAAATCGACCCCTTTCACCTTTGTGGCACCCCGTGCATCCACTATCTCTGGTTTCCCCTTCACTGAAGCCACATTGTTATGGTCGCCGTGCTTATGGCTCACCGTTACAATATCGGCCGTCTCCTCTATCCTGCCGTAATTGATCCCACCTCCAACAGAATAAGGATCAGTGATTATCTTCAGACCGTCCTCCGAGGTTATCAAGAACGATGCATGCCCCAGCCACTTGATTTTCATCACTCTTACCTCCTTTCCGCAGAAGAGGCCGTTTGGTTTTGAAAGCCCCGAATTTTGGCTTCAAATCTTGGACCCTCCAGCCTCCTCGTGACCGCTTGACGTTGCTACACTCTCCGCTCCTACGAAAATAGCAATTGCCTCCAGCCCTTTGCCAAACGCTTGGCCTTGTGCCCTCGTTTCGGATGGACCTGAAGGTCCATCCCTACATTGTCGGTGCACCGCCGCTGCGACCAAGGCAATGCACTGCCAAGTGATACGTCACTCCAGACAGTCTTAGAATGCTTTCCACCACGTAGGGAACGACCTTCAGGTCGTTCCAGTGGCGACCCACCTCCATAGCTCAATACGTCAGGCCAAGCAATTCTCTGCCATGTTACTCCTCAGCCAGAGCCAGGGCAAGATTTGCCAGGGTGCGCACTCCTACACCAGTAGCCCCCTTGACAATGTAGCCCTTCTCCTTGTCGCTCTCGGAGGTACCCGCTATATCCAGGTGAACCCAAGGAGTATCTTCGACGAAGGTGCTGAGGAACTGCGCGGCATTTATGGCCCCTCCATATCTGCCCCCGGTGTTCTTGATATCAGCGACATCGCTCTTGTTTTGCTCCTTGTATTCTTCATACATTGGCATCTGCCATATGTGCTCACCCGCCTTTTCACCAGCTTTGATCACCTTGTCCACCAATTCCTGATTGTTGGTGAAGGCACCGGAGCAAACTGTCCCCAGGGCTATGCGGCAGGCACCAGTCAAGGTAGCCACATCTACTAAAGGCGAAAGCCCCAGTTTCCCCGCATAGGATAGAGCGTCGGCCAGAATTAGCCTTCCCTCAGCATCGGTGCTGGCAACCTCAATAGTCTTGCCACTCATAGCTTTGAGCACGTCACCGGGCTTCAAGGCTGCTCCACCAGGCAAGTTCTCTGTAGCTGGTGCCAGAGCGGTGACGTTAATCTTCGGCTTCAGTTCCACCAGGGCACGCAAAGTAGCCACTATCGTAGCCGCGCCCGCCATATCGCCCTTCATGTCAACCATGCCCTCTGAAGACTTGATAGAAATCCCCCCCGAATCAAAGGTTATTCCCTTGCCGACTAAACCCAGTGTTTTCTGGGAGGAACTATCCCCCTTGTATTCGAGAACAATGAACTTGGGCTCCTGACGACTCCCCTGGGCTACACCTAATAGTGCCCCCATGCCCAGCTCCTGCATTTGCCCACGGTCTAAGACAGTGCATTTCAGGTTGTACTCAGCAGCCAATTTCTTGGCTACTTCCGCCATATCGCCGGGAGTCATAAAGTTGGCTGGCTCATTGATCATATCTCGAGCAAAGTTGGCCGCCTCAGCCATAACCTTCCCCATGCTGCAGCCTCTCTCCAGTTGAGGAAGCCTGCTCTCATCCCTGTCCACAATAAGAAGCTCCTCTATTTCACCGGTCTCAGACTTCTTGGTGATATGCTTGCGGAAAGTGTAGAGCCCCAGGATGCCTCCCTCAGCTATGGCTTGAGCAGACTTTTCCGGTTCAATGCCGCCCGCTCCCGTCCCATGGGTTATAGTGGCCACCTTTTTTGCCCCCTTCGTCCGCAGGAAACGGCAGGCTTCGCCAACCACGCGTCGAATTGTGTCGAGGCCAAACTCCGATTGCTTTCCCAAGCCGGCAACTACTATCCTCCTGGCCGGAATCTTACCCAGAGTATGTATCAGGGCCAGTTCACCCAGCTTGCCCTTAATTTCACCAGCCTCAATGAGCTGGGCAATAGCACCATCCAGAGCTTGATCCACTGCTGCCGTAGCGCCACCAGGCTGGCTTACTCCTTCAAAGAGGTTCACTATCAGCGCATCAACCTCGATCTTGGTGATGTCATCAACTACAACCCGTAACTCCATGTTAGTTCTCCTTTCCAAGCACAGCCTATCGACCTATTGTATGTACAACTTTCTCTAAAACTGGCGTTATGTCTTCGGAGGTATCCACTACAAAATGATTACGGTGTATTCTCTGAACCCTGGCCCTCATTCTACGGTAAACCTCCCAGTCTGCCTCCGATTTGTCCTCAAGATCTACCCCGGTAGCCCGCCCCTCCAGCCGCTGGTAGACTACCTCAGGAGGAGCATCAACCTGCACTATGATCAGACCGGCACCCAGCCGATCAGCGATATGATAAAAGCGCTCACGATGGGGCTCTTCCAGATTAGTGGCGTCAAACGCCAGAGTTATGCCACCTCCCAGCAGGTCTTCAACGACTTTGTAGCAAGCTTGGAAAAGCCGAAAGCTCTCTTCGGCAGTGTACGCCGGGCGAGGAAAAAGCAATTTGCGCAGGTCGTCACTCTCCAGTATGGCCAAGGGAACCTTCTCTGCCAACCGGCGGCAGAAATAGGACTTTCCTGTACCAGGCAGTCCACTGACCATAATCAAGAAAGGCTTAACCACAGGATCAGGTAAGTCTGCCAAGCCCGCCTTGAGCCTCTGTACATCCTCGACTAGCTGGCTTTCCTTCATTCAAGGTCAATTATAGGGCATTTCCGAAGGTTTTCAAACGGCCTGGGATCGATACCTGGCGGATAATTCGGAAGAGAGCAGCGAAGGTGGTAATATACCTACAGGTAGCTGCGGTCAAAGAGCATCCGGTTGAAAAGGACGCTTGTCTTATTGGTTGCCGTCTTCAGGTCCTCCCGGAGACCGGCAGTTAGCCTTTTTGCTACTATCAGGGCGAAGATGACGATACCAGCCACCGTTGTCAGGCCCTTCTGGTCCGTGTACCAACATCCAACGGGGAAAAGGGCAAAAGCCGCCAGCATGCCCAGAGGGAGGCTCAAGCTAGGAGGGCCGCCAAACTTCAGACGCTCGTTGGCTGACTGTCTGGAATCAAGAAGGCGAGGCAACGTTCTAATGCCAACCCCCACCAATATGGGCACCAGAATAAAGGCAGTGGCCTGATAGGCCAGTGCTATTGCCACACCGAGACTGGTTGTGTTGGCTTTCTCCCCTCTGAGCCCGAGGAAAATGGACCACATTCGTCCCACTATCACTGCCAGACCAACCCCAACTACTGTGCCCCAATCATAGTCAAAGGCCCTGACCAGCCCCACGGCAATGCCGCCCTTAACAATATCCCAGGCAATCCCGATGAACCCCTCACGACGTCCCACCTGGCGCCACAGGCTGATATGCATATCCTCTTCTTGGGATAGATCAACCCCTCGAAGTCGGCCCAGCAGATAAACAGCGGGGAATGCTCCCAGGAGGTAGGCCCCAAGGATCAGCAACGCGTCAGCCCACATACTGCGCCTTCAACGCCCTCAGCTAGCCGCCCCCAGCCCATATATGACGGTTGTGATCCAATAAATAATCCGGTGATTTGGCATCCTGGTCCACAACCTTGTGTTCCAGTAATGCCGGACCCAGGAGCAAAAAGAGGATTATTAAAGCCAAGACTACCAGGTTGAGCAGGCCAAAGCTTCCACCACTTGAGCAAGCTATCAAGATGACGACGGCCAGGCCGCAAACCAGCAGGGCTCCTACCTTCAAGGTACGCTGCTTCAACCTGTTAAACAGCACAACAATACCAGCCAAGGTTAGGAAGCTCAGAGCTATCCAGGGTTCCAGGCTTTGAACAGTGTGCTCGCCTCCCTCCAATAATTCCTCCTTCCACTGCGCTGTCATAAACCAGCCAACTATAGGAGGAATAGGCAATGCCATCAGTGAACCCAGCAACCAATCACGCCTCAAGACCCGGACGACAATGTGAATAAACAGCCACAGGATAACGGGGAAATAGACAGCCAGCAGCAACCACACCCACCAGGCAGAGCCAAGACTCTTCATACTTAAGGCGTGCTCCAAGAGGAAAAACCCCACCACCAGTAATGGAATCAAGGCATAGCCCAACCAGGTGAAAAACCAGGTTGGTTTATTGTGTTGCCATCCATAGACAGCTACGCCAACCGTACAGACGAGGATAATCACCAGCCAGCCAATGTTCGACCACTGGTGAAGAGCAAAGAGCATGGCAAAAAGGAAATGAGGCAACGCAGCCACTAAGGTCTCAGCCCAATTGCTGCTATTGTGCACCTCATTCAACTCATCAGCGACTTCCTTAACGGGACCAAAAGATCGTGCCGCTACGCTGGCTGCCTCCTCCTCTGAGAACCCGGCTTCTTTCAATTCTTCCACCTGGTCCTCAAAGTGGGCATATAGCTCGCAGAGGGTGTCTCTCTTTGAGGAGGAGTCCAGCCTCAGTTTTGTTCTCACATCACCAAGGTAGCGTCTTGGTCCAGTTGACACGCTTCGCCGTCCTGCTAAGTAATCAATGGCTGCATAACCAGGTTTACGGCTGAGGAAAAGCCTTGCCATTCAGCTACCTTCTCCTCTAGCAACCTTAAACCCTTCTCTGTCAAATGATAATATCTTCTCTCCTTCTCCGAGGGAAGCCGTTCCCAGATTCCTCTGACTAGGCTGGCTGCTTCCAGGCGATGCAGAGCCGGATAAAGGGTGCCCTCCCTGAATTTGAAGTAACCGTTGCTCCTTTTCTTCAACTCCTTGATAATCTGATAGCCATACATTGGCTGGATACTCAGCAAAGAGAGAAGCAGAGTGTCGGTATTCCCTTTCAGCAGTTCCCGCCTGTAATTCATGCTTTCACCTTCTTTCGAGCTTTTCACAATGATCTAGGATAGCAGAAAGCATTCTGCGCCCGCAAGCTTGAAGACTTGAAGTAGTTCAAATGTCGCCAGCAGCCCAGAAAACCAAGTGTAGCCAAGAGTACTTGACTATAACTCGGGGTCGGAATGGCAACCATGATTGTTGGATATTCTCAAGGCCAATCTGATTCGAGTCAATCTTCAGCATAGAAGGCAACACCCAAAGCCCCACTCCCCGTAGAATAGCCCATTATTGGGCTAAACTCAGTAAGCCACAATTGAACGCATTCAAATTCAGCACGCATACGCTCCACAAGCCTTTCGCCTTCCTCAGGAGCATCAGCATGGTGAACTGCCACATGCACTGGTTTGGCACCCACCCTTTTGTGCATTGCTTCCAGCAGTTGATTGACCCCCTTCTCTTTGCTTCTAGTCATACCGATAAAACGAGCTACGCCGTTTTCCCAAGTGAGCACTGGCTTGACATTAAGCCACGCTCCCAGCCGGCTAGCCACCTTGGGTACCCTCCCCGTTCGATAGACATGACGAATAGTCTCCAGAACAAAGACAAGATCAACCTTCGCCCTTACTTCTTTCGCCGCTTCCACAGCCTCAACCAGACCCCTCCCTTCAGCCACCGCCCGGGCTGCAGCAAGCACAACAAATCCCTCTGCTCCCGTAACAGTCTGGGAGTCTAACACCTCGATATGGGCATAGCCAGACTCCTTCTGCACTTGCTCTCTGGCCAACAAAGCCGCGTTGTAAACCGTGCTTACTTTGGAGGAAAGGGTAATACAGAGGATGCTCTCGGCATTACTGCTCAGACTGCGGTAGGCCTGTACGAAATCTGCCGGAGGGGGGGCAGAGGTAGAGAATAAGTGTGGTGCCGTTTCCAGCAGTTGGTACACTTCAGATGGGCTTATATCCAACCAGTCACGATACACCTTGCCATCAAAATAGATGTTGGGCGTTACCAAGTGAATCTCATATTGCTCCAGTATGTCCCTGGGAAGACAGGCTATGCTATCAGTAATAATCGCTACCTTACTCATACGGGGTTCTTACCTGTCTTATACACCGTATTACTGTGTAACTGTCGATGTCAATGCTCGGTGGGACCGTTGTCAACAGCAGCCAGTGACAGGTTAATCAAGTGGTAGTCCAGATTTCCTAGCTCCAACCTCTGAGCTACCTTAAGCTGGACCAGACTGTCTGTTTGGTTCAACTTCCCCATTCTGTCAGGAGAAACGAGGGGTAAAGGGTTAAGGACAACAGGAGCCTGGTCTATCAAGTCCAAGGAGGCTTTGTCAATGGCTACCGGATCCAGGGCGGCCAGGATACCGATGTCCGGGACTATCGCTCTGCCGGCAGGATGAGCACAGTCACAGCAGGGTGTCACGTCTTGGATGAAGTTTATGAACCCTGCCCTCCCTCTGAATCCAACCATTGCAGCCGAAGCGGCATGGGCCAGATATACCTGAAATCGCGATTTGTTACTCCTCTCCCAAAACAAAGCACCAGTGGGACACGCAAAAAGACAGGTACTGCAGTGGAGGCACTTCTCCCAATCTCTGTTCGGCTTTCCGTCCTGCATAACTATAGCAGTGGTAGGACACACCTCGACGCAAGCCTCGCATCCATTGCACTTTGACTCATCCAGTATAGGCGTATTCATCCTATGCTGCTCCCTTTTAGCTTCCTTGGTTACACAGCCCATGCCCAGATTCTTTATGGCCCCACCAAAGCCAGTTATCATATGCCCCTTCACGTGAGACAAAACGAGCAAAAAGTCCGCCTGGTGGATCTTGCTGGCAACCTTAACCTCATCCAGCTCGCAGCCCTCAACAGCGCCTTGCACCGGCACGGAGACGCCCTCATACCCGTCTCCGTCGGCTATGATTACAGGCGCTCCAACAGTCTCTTCGACAAAGCCGTTAAAGGCCGCTGTTGCCAGATATTTGCTTTCGGTATTCCTTTCCCCTGGGTACAGCGCTGTGGTATCGGTAACGAAAGGCCTGCCGCCTGCCTGCTTGACTAGATCGACCACCCTGCGTACCAAAGCAGGCCTGATATAGGTTATGTTCCCCAACTCACCCATGTGCAGCTTGACAGCCACCGAGCCGCCTTTAGGTATGAGAGCCAGGATCGTCGATTCCATACAGAGGCTTTCTATCCCCGATAGGACGTCTTCTCCCTTCGCGTAGTCGAAAAAGAATACGTTTGACATTTCTCAACCCCGAGTAGGAACATCTAAGTCTTTGAAATTCCTTTGGACTTCGGCGTAAACCTGACTTATGGGGACACTGCAGTCCTCGGCTGCCTTCTTGCAGTCTTCATACTCTGGGACTACCTTGGCTATAGTGTCGCCTCTATAGGCTACCTTCACTCGTATCTTCCCAAAGCTGGTTTCGACAAGGTGAGAAGAACGAGCCAGAGAAAAACGTCGTCTTTCGCTAAACCTAACCCCCAGGGTGGAGCTCTCCTCAAGAATGATGTCAACCAGCTTTCCTGCGTCTTCATTCTGAGCCACCACAGAGAGCAAAGTCCCGGGACGATTCTTTTTCATTTGCACCGGAGTAAGAAACACATCTAAAGCCCCGGCCCGTAGAAGGCGCTCCATAATGTGGTCGTAGAGTTGCGGGTTCATATCGTCGATATTCGTTTCCAGAACCGTGACCCGTTCGGCGGCATAACCATCAGCCTGCTCCACCGGCTCGCCAAGGAAAACACGCAGGAGATTAGGCAGGTGCAGATCCATCTTCCCCGCCCCATAGCCCACACCATGTATCTTCATAAGAGGCATATCACCAAAGCGGGCAGCAATGCTGGTGACTATCGCTGCCCCTGTAGGAGTAGTCAATTCACCCTCCACATCGGTAGCCCGTACCGGGACCTCTTTCACTAGCTCAGCAGTAATAGGAGCGGGAACCGGTAGCAACCCGTGGCTGCATTCCACCAGACCCTGGCCCAAATTCAAGGGTGAGCAGCTCACCTCCTCAACTCCTAACATCTTCAGTCCGATCAGGGAACCAACAACATCGATGATGGTATCAACTGCACCCACTTCGTGGAGATGTACCGCATCGAGGTCCTTGTGGTGTACTTTGGCTTCTGCTTCCCCTAATCGCATGAAGATACGCTTGCCTTGCTCTTTAATATCGTCACTCAGGTTGCTCTGATCGATTAGACCAAGGATATCTGCGAGCCCTCTTCCTCCCTCATCGCCCTGGGCAACCACCTCTACATATATACCCGATATACCTTGTTTGGCCACCCTTCTAGCCTCGACATGATAGCCCTCCAGACGAAGTGCGCCTAGTCCCGTTCTCAGCCCATCGATATCCACTCCGAGGTCTATCAGAGCACCGAGAATCATATTCCCGCTAATGCCCGAGAAGCAATCAAAGTAGGCCGTCTTCATCGCCTCTTCCTACTCCGTTGATTTATCAGACTGGCGAGATAGCCAGCCCCAAATCCATTGTCAATATTGACCACCGCTACGCCGGGAGCGCAGGTGTTGAGCATACCCAGTAGCGCCGCCAGTCCTTGAAAGCTGGCTCCGTATCCCACGCTGGTAGGAACAGCGATAACCGGCTTATCCACCATGCCCGATATGATACTGGCCAAAGCGCCTTCCATCCCCGCCACGGCAACAATCACGTTTGCCTCGACTAGTTTCTTATTGTGATCCAAAAGGCGATGCAGGCCAGCTACCCCTACATCATAGAGCCGCTCCACTCGATTGCCCATAGCTTCGGCGGTTACCGCTGCCTCTTCTGCTACCGCTATGTCTGCTGTACCGGCAGTAGCCACCAAGACCAGCTCTTGACTTGAAACTGGAACTCCATCTCCTATAACAATCAACCTTGGCAATGGATGATAGTGAGCTTTATCGGTAACCTTCTGAAGCGCGGCAAATACCTCAGGACCCGCCTTGGTAGCCAGGACAGTACCTGCTGATGGCAATAGGTGCTCTACAATCTCTACCACCTGCTCCACCGTCTTCCCCTGACATAGGACCACTTCTGGAAAGCCTCTCCGCAGAGAGCGGTGATGGTCAAGCTTGGCAAAACCCATCTCCTCATAGGGCAGCAGCTTCAGTTGTTCCAGGGCCTCCTCTACGCCCGCGTCCCCTGCCCTGACCTTCTCCAATAACTCCCGAAGCCGCTCACGATTCATAGGTACAATCCTTCGTTCATGCTGCCGGTACGATACCCGGCCAGGTCCAGGGTAATATAAACATAACCCAGTTCTTTAAGACGTGTCACAATGCGTTGCCGATTGCGTTCCTCAAGCAGGAGGGGCATCTGTTGTGGTTCCACCTCGATTCTTGCCGTCCTGTCATAGTGACGAAGGCGCAATTGACCAATTCCCAGGCTGTGAAGAAAAGTCTCTGCTTCCTCTACTGTGGCAAGGGACTGCTTGGTGATAGGGGTACCGTAGGGAAACCGTGAGGCTAAGCAGGCAAGGGAAGGCTTGTTCCAGGTAGGCAATCCCAGCTCCCTGGAGAGGAGCCTTATCTCATCCTTGGTTAGCCGCGCCTCCTGCAGGGGACGGCGCACCCCTAACTCGTCGGCGGCACGCATACCCGGCCGATAGTCACCCAAATCATCGTAGTTTGAACCGTCGACTACATTCCGCATCCCCTGCTCCCTGGCAATCTGCCCCAGCTCACCGAAAAGCTCAAGCTTGCAATAATAACAGCGTTCAGGCGAATTAGCTACAAAATTCGCGTCCTCCAGCTCTTTGGTCTCAATTACGAGATGCCTTGCCGACAAAGACCTGGCTACCTCTGTTGCCGCAGCTATCTCCTGTGAAGGGTAGGTGGGGGAGACCGCTGTTACCGCCAGCACCCTTCCCTCCAAGACATCAGAACACAGCTTGAGAAGGAGTGTACTATCTACTCCGCCCGAATAAGCAACGACGATACTATCCATTTGTACCAACATTGCTTTCAAGCGGCGGAGCTTTTCCTGAGTAGAAATCATAGTTGGCAGGTTCCTCGTCATGAGCACGTTGTTCCAAGTGGACTCCGAGAGACCGGTCTTCTGATGAGATTATAAGCCAAGCAGAGTGAAAGGACAAAGAAGGGTAACGAAGCGCGGTCAATTGTCACCCTGAGGCCGCGTATGGGTGGCGTAAGGCCACACCGCCATCGGAATGGCAGACAGGATTGTCAAAGGACCTCCTCCTCGGCTTCCCCAACGCTCTTAGCCGACACCAGCACAAAAGACACGAGGTTGACAGGCCACAGGTAGGATGATATATTGCTACCTAGCCGTCTCGTAGACGATGCTCGGCCACGACCTGCCCACTTGACGGGCGATCGGCTTAATAGAATTGTTGCCAGTCAAATATCTCCCTGCCAGAGGACGAAAAGCTGCACGACGTTAGCCTCTACGGGCTGACACTAATCACGATATCTGACTGAAGAGAAAGGAGGGTTACATGATCTTAGACAAGTTCAAACTGACGGACAAGGTGGCCATAGTCACCGGGGCGGGGACCGGCCTTGGCCGTGGAATATCCTTGGCCTTCGCCGAGGTGGGTGCGCATGTGGTCTGCGCGGCGCGGGGGGTAGAGGCGCTCGAGGCCACCGCCAAAGATGTACGGGCTCTGGGGCGGAAGTCTCTGGTCGTTCCTACAGACGTGACCAAGAGCGAACAGATAGACAATCTGGTGAGCAAAACCATGCAGGAATTCGGCCGAATAGACATATTTGTCAACAATGCCGGCGGCGCCTATCTTATCAAGACGCTGGACATGAGCGAAGGGGAGTGGGACGGGTTCATGCGTCTGAATCTGACCAGCGTCATGCTGTGCAGCAGAGCGGTGGCTAAGGTGATGATGGAGCAAAAAAGCGGCAACATCATCAATATGTCTTCTCAGGCTGGCCGTCAGGGAATCGCCAAGTACGCCGCCTACTGTTGCGGCAAGGCGGCTGTTATAATCCTAACCCAGTCACTGGCCTGGGAATGGGCTCCCTACAACATTCGGGTCAACGCCATTGCCCCAGGCCCGGTACGTCATGAAAGGACCAAGGACTTCTTCAGCATGATGCCTGAAGAGGTAAACATGGCCCCCCTGATGATCAAGCGATTCGGGGCCCCTGAGGATATAGCCGCCGCCGCTGTTTACCTCGCCTCCGATGCCTCAGACTGGGTCACCGGCCAGACCCTCAACATAGACGGCGGCCAGCGCTACAGCTATACCTATGATGACCAGGTTGTGGATATGCTAGTTACCTACGCCAGGCCGTTCTTTTGGGGAGAAGGTGGTGTCCCTGGCACATAGAAGGAAAGAGCAGGCAACATCGCATCAGATACCAAAAACTAAGGAGGTAACTACAGCGATGAAAGTGGAGAGGATTGATCACATTCATGCATATGCCAAGGATGTTGACGCTGCGGCCCAACTTTTCGGGGAGCTATTCGGATCAGAATTCGGTCCTCGTTGGGAGTCGGACGAATGGGGCGTTCGAGCTCGCTTTCACACACTGGGGTTCGAATTCCTTCAGCCAACCGACCCAGACGGATTGGTAGCCCAAGCATTGGAAGGCCGGGGAGAGGGCATACTCTGCATCTCGTTAAAGGTGCCCAACATGGAGGAGGCGATTGCTGAAATGGAGTCGCGAGGCATCAAACTGCTCAACCTGTTCCAGGTGGGCCAGAATAAAGAGGCAACATTCGATTACACCAATACCTTTGGGGTACAGATCGAGCTCTGCGAATATCCGGGTGACGACATTGTAAAGGCTTCCTTCGAAGAGTAGTGATGAATGTGCGTAACAGGTGGCCGAACCCCCCAATCATGGCCTAAGAATAGGGCTCTTGAAGGTCAGGACAGCCTCGACGGCCAAAGGGGGGTTGACGCGTAGCGTTGAAGTATAGAAAATGAATTCGCTTGACTTAGCGAAAAGCTGAAAGGGGGTTAACATGAAACACTACTTTAGGATGGGTGTAGCCGCTCTCCTGGTATTGGCCCTACTGCTTACCACGCCTTTGCTCGGCTGTGGTGGGGACGAAGAAGAAGGAAAGACGGTTATCACCATAGGCATGCTGACAGACCTTACCGGTCCAGCAGGGCCTGCCCTGGTCCCCTTGCTCTGGGCCTTGCAGGACCAAATCAAGTATATCAACGCGGAAGACCCTATCCCCGGGGTGGAGTTGAGACTCGTCACGTATGACACCAAGATGGACGCTGCCAGGACCATACCCGGCTATGAGTGGTTGAAAGAGCGGGGGTCAGAGGTAATTGTCAATATTTTCGACTACGATGCAGACGCCCTAAAGCCCTTTGCTGAGAAGGACAAGCTGCCGCTGGCCTCATTGATTGTCACCGATCCCATTATAGAGCCCCCCGGATGGGTCTTCTGTATCAACTCTGCTATGTCTTTGCAGATGGTGACTGTGCTGAAATGGATCGGTGACCAGTGGGATTACGACCAGGGGCTGCCGAAGATTGGTTACATAGCCCCCAACGTGGGCGCCGGCATCGAGGCGGAGGAGGTGTTGAGGGAGTACTGCCAGGATCACTCGGACGAGTTCGACTGGGTTGAGAGTTTCCTGGTGCCCTACACCACCATGAGCTGGTCTGGTGAGACAGAGAAGCTGAAGGACTGCGACTGGATAGCTTTCGCCGGGGCAACTGGCATGAACATAGCCAGCTTCGTGGAGCAGTACCGGGCCAAGGGATATCAGGCGAAGTTTTTCGGGCAGGAAGGCGTGGCCTCTTTCTGGGGGTATGTGACGGACAAGGTAGGCTTCGAAGCCCTTGACGGGTCGGTTTTCTGGGTCGGAGCGGGGTGGTGGAGTGACCCCTATCCCGTGATTGATTTGCTCAAACAGCTTCTAAATGAGTACCACCCGGCTGAAGCGGACAAAATAATGCGCGAGTCTATAGGGTACATCGGCGGAGGCGTGCAAATGTATTTCTTCCTTCAGCTTTTGCAGCAGGCGATAGAAGAGGTAGGCGCCGAAAACTTTGATGGCCAGGCTTTTTACGACACGGCCGTGAACTTCAAGCTGACTATGGAAGGCTTTGAGGAATGGGGCTTCAGCGCTACCAAGCGGTATTGCCAGGATCACGGGAGGATCCACAAGGTTAACGCCGCGGCAGAAGACCTGGAAATCGTCGGTGAATGGGTACCCCTGCTGCCCGACTGAAGATCGACTAATAACAGGGTAGACAGAAGCGGGCCTGTGGTCGCCTTGAGGCGACCACAGGCTCAGATGGTCTTCGGCGACGTCAGTGCCGCTGCCCGCCCAAGGTCTGTCAAAAGTAACGGACGCTCCGCTATTCTCAGTGACATCAAGACGTGCCCGGCTCTATCCGGATTCGGGGAAACAGATTGGCTATGCCTTTTGTCTCCGACCATCGCAATTCGGAGGGGCCAGGTTTCGGCTCAATAGCGTCATTTCTCTTTTAGGAGGTATTACCGTGCAAGAGGACACTATGCTCGGCGGATATCGGGTCCTGGACATGACCGAAGGGGGATGCCTTATCGGGGGACAAATGTTTGGCGACCTCGGTGCCGATGTGATCAAGATCGAGCCTCCTGGCGGGAGCCCCAGCAGGAACATAGGTCCCTTCTACAAGGATATCCCCCATCCTGAGAAAAGCCTGTTCTGGTTTAACTATAGCTGCAATAAACGAGGCATAACCCTGGACATTGAGAAGGAGGATGGGAAGGAGATATTTAAGCGGCTGGTGAAGACAGCGGATATTGTGCTGGAGTCTTTCCCCCCTGGCTACATGGATGGCTTGGGGTTGGGTTATGCCGGGCTCTGCGAGGTCAAGCCGGACATCATCCTGACTTCCATCACCCCTTACGGAATCGAAGGACCTAAGTCCCACTACAAGGCGTCTGATCTCACCACATGGGCTGCCAGTGTTATACACTACATATGCGGCGACCCTGACCGCCCTCCTACCTGGCTTAGCTGGCCAAGTGCCGGGTTAAACGGTGGCATCCAGGGTGTCTTTGCCTCACTGTTTGCCCTTTGGCATCGAGAGATATCCGGTGAAGGGCAACATGTAGATGCCCCCATCCAGCCTTACCTTCTGCAGCACACCACGGGTAGCTACTGGTTTTGGGAATGTCTGCAGTTCAACCTGCCCAGAATGGGGCGTTTTAGCCGATACTATGCCGCCACATACCCCTACATTTACGACTGCAAGGACGGTTATGTCAACTGTACCATTGGAGGGGGTGCGGGAGCCGGGGTAGGGGACAGCACTGAAAGGTTTGTGAAATGGATGGACGAGGACGGCATGGCCCCCGAGTGGTTGAAGAAGATGGACTGGTTTCTTGGATATGATGGGTCGAAAATGACCCAGGAGGACATGGACCGAATACTTGAGCCCTTTCAGAAGTTCCTCCTGACCAAGACGAAAGCTGAGCTATCTGAAGAAACAGCGAAAAGGAGCATTATCTGTGGCCCGGTGTCCGATGCCAGGGACATCCATGAGGACCACCACCTTAAGGCTCGGGACTTCTGGGCAACCTGTGAACATCCGGAGCTTGACGATACCCTGACCTACCGAGGACCTTTCGTTAAGTTCTCCCAGGCCCCCATGAAGATTTTCCGTCGCGCCCCCCTTATCGGTGAGCACAATGAGGAGATTTATGAGAAAGAGCTTGGTCTTTCCAGACAGGAACTCATCGTGCTAAAACAGGGCGGGGTTATCTAGACTCTGGCTCAAGGAAAGATAAGGAGGTTTTCAGGCTATGGCAAGTTCGATGTTGGCCGGAGTAAAGATACTGGACATGGCCACCGCGGGCACGGGCCCGCTAGGGCTCAGGTGGATGGGGGACTATGGAGCCACGGTGATCAAAGTCGAGACCCATCTCAGACTTGACATGGTACGCATGGGGGGACCCTTCTATAAATTAGTCACTCATCCGGACCACTCCGGATGGGAGATGGTGTTCAACTCCAGCAAGTACAGCATAACCCTCAATCTGAATAAGCCCCAGGCGAGGGACCTGGTCAGGCGACTTGTTTCGGAGTGGCAGCCCCATGTAATGGCGGAATCCTTCCGGCCAGGGGTGATGAAGAGATGGGGGCTCGACTACGAGAGCATCGAAAAGATAAAGCCTGATATCATCTACTATAGCACCTGTCTGGAGGGGCAATATGGCCCGCATTCTCAGCGGCTTGGCTTCGGGACAGTGACCAACAGTATCTCGGGGGCGTCTCACCTGGCCGGCTGGCCTGACCGACCGCCGGCGGGAATGCCTCTCGCCTATGCCGATTTCCCTTCTGCCGGCACCGGCCTGGTAGCCGTCCTGAGTGCCCTCATCCGTCAGCGGAGAACCGGCAAGGGAGTGCACATCGACCAGTCACAATACGAATCTAACCTTTACGTCCTGGGTTGCCCGCTTATGGACTATGCCGTGAATGGCAGGATAATGACAAGAAATGGGAACCGGCTTCCCTACGCCGCACCACACGGGGCCTATCCCTGCATGGGCGATGACAGGTGGGTTGCCATTGCGGTATTTACCGGCGAGGAATGGGAGAGCTTCTGCCATGTGATCGGAAGCCCGGAGTGGACCGGGGACCCCAGGTTTAGCACACTCCAGGCGCGCAAGAGCAACGAAGACGAACTGGACCGCCTCGTAGGGGAGTGGACTATGAACCATACTGCCGAAGAGGTTGAGGCCATGATGCAGGCCGAGGGTGTGGCTGCCCATGTGCTGGAGAACAACATGGACATCTACGAGGACCCTCAGATGAAACACTACGGCCACTTCCGGGAGATCACACATCCGGCAGTGGGGACAGTACGGAGTGAAATACCCCCGTTCAGGTTTTCCAAGAGCACCGATAGCCACTTTCGGGCTCCACTTCTTGGTGAGCACAACCACTACGTCCTCAGCCAGTTTCTAGGCATGTCGGACGACGAGATCTCAGACCTATATGCGGATGGAGTCATCACCACTGAGGCAGATCTACTCTCACGTGGCAAGAAAGAGGACTAGGCAGCTAGAAGTTGTTGCAGTACAGGCCCCAAATCAGCCATTGCCACCTCATCATAGGCGGGTGCTCCGTCACCCGCCCCGCCAGGCAGGGGACAGAGCCCCTACTCTCTATGCCTGGAGGGTTTGAATAGCCCATTCTGTGGGTGTCAGTCGCCTGAGGCGACTGACCCCGACTGGTTAACCGGAGCAGCCAGTATGTATCATGTTAGAGGAGGGCGATCAATATGGCCAAGCAGCAGGAAGTAAGAAGGACGGTGTGTGCCTTTTGTACCAACCTTTGCGGTGTCCTGGTTCACGTTGAAGACGGCAAGATAGTCATAATCGAGGGCAACCCGCAGCACCCCATAAGCCAGGGCTTCATCTGTGAGAGAGTACGCCTGGCCACAAGATGGCTGTACCACCCAGACCAGCTTATGTACCCCTTGAAGAGGGTGGGCGAGCGTGGTGAAGGCAGGTGGCAGAGGACAAGCTGGGATGATGCCCTGGGCGAGATTGGGCAGAAGCTACTCAAACTAAAGCAGGAATACGGCCCCGAGACCGTGGGGGTCATTTCAGGCGAGGACAAAGCCAACAACTACTGGCCCCGGGGTCGCTTCCTGAGCCTGTTTGGCAATCCATATAATACCTTTGGTCACGGGGTCATGTGCGGCGTCAATGACATGGCCATAAACAGGGCCGTTATGGGAGATGACAGCAGCCATGCCGCTATGACCGCAGCGTCGAATTGCGTGGTGTACTGGGGAACCGATCCCTCAGAATCGAATCACAAAGCTTGGGCCACCATCCTCGGGCAAAGGCGAGAGCGAGACGTCAAGGTGATTGTGATCGATCCCAGGCAGACCAAAACCGCAGACATAGCTGACGTGTGGTTACAGCCAAGGCCGGGTACCGATACCGCCCTGGCTATGGCCTGGCTCAACGTCATTATCAACGAAGAGCTGTATGACAAGGACTTCGTCAACCAGTGGACGATTGGCTTCGACCAACTGAAGACGCGTGCCCAGGAGTACCCCCCGGCAAGGTGTGCCGAGATAACCGGCATTCCTGCCCAGAAGATAGTGGAATCAGCCAGGATTTATGCCACCACCAAGCCAGCCAGCATTGCCTACGGCGTGGCCGCGGACCACGTGGGACTAAACGGCACCCGTACCGAACACGCCCGAGTAATCCTGCGCGCCCTAACCGGCAATCTTGGCGTCTTCGGGGGTGAACTGATAGTGCGGCCGGGACAGCGCATAAATGGGGGAAAGTTCATTACCGAAGCGGACATGACCCTTATCGACAGGCTGTCACCGCAGGAGCGAAACAGACAGATGGGCGCCAGCCTCAGCAGACTTGTATCCCTCATCGGCTGGAGCATGACCGCCGAGCACGCTGAGAGGGTGTACGGAGTGCCGGCCCCACTCAGCTATCAGACCCAGGCGCATGTGCCGCTTCTGTGGCGATCCATCTTGACTGGCAAGCCATATCCCATCACAGCCCTAGTCACATGGGGCTCAAATCCCCTGACCAGCATGGGCAATACCATGCTGGTCTACGATGCCCTGAAGAGCGATAATCTTGAGCTCCATGTTGTCCACGAGTGCGTCATGACGCCCACCGCTCAGTTGGCAGACTACGTGCTGCCGGCCGCCAGTTGGATGGAAAGGGACATATGCACCAATATGGGGGACTTCGTCAGCTTCATCTTTGGCGGGGAGAGGGCCATACCACCCCTTGGCGAGCGCCGCGATGTCTACCAGTTGTTCCGCGGCCTCGGCCTGGCCGTGGGTCAAGATGAGCACTGGCCGTGGCAGACGCTGGAAGAGGTCATTGACTACAGGCTCAAGCCCCTGGGCATGACCTTCAAAGACCTGGTAGACAAGATGGTACTCTTTCCGGACCAGTTTGACCTGCAGCCCTGGCAGCGAACGGGCTTCCCCACACCCTCGGGCAAGATCGAGCTCTACTCCAGCATCCTGGAAAAACTGGGGTATGATCCCATGCCCTATTACCAGGAGCCTCCCGAGAGCCCCGTCAGCACCCCCGATGTGGCCCGGGAATACCCGCTCATTTTGAACACTGGCGGCCGTTTCATGCCTATGCACCACTCAGAGCTCATGCAGAAGGACCTGGGCCGGGGCAAACACCCCCACCCGCTGATGGACATACACCCTGATACAGCCCAAGAGCTCGGGATAAGTGACGGCGACTGGGCCTACATCGAGACCAGGAGAGGAAGAATCAAGCAGAAGGCGAGGTACAATCCCGGAATACTGCCCAACGTGGTTAATTGCCAGGCCGGCTGGTGGTTCCCTGAGATGGCAGCCAATGAGCCGTGCCTGTCCGGGGTGTGGGAATCGAATGCCAATGTGCTGACCCTCGATGAGCCTGAGGCCTGCGACGAGCTGTCCGGCGGTTGGTGTGTCAGGGCATTACTGTGCAAGGTATACAGGGCTTAGCCAAAGTTCTGAGCCATCGCTGTTGAGCGGAGCCGCTCGCACGTGTTACCATTACAGCTAAGGAGGGAGATCATTATGACCGAAATCAAGAAGACGGTATGTGCCTTTTGTTCGTCCAACTGTGGCGTGCTGGTTCACGTTGAAGACGGCAAGATAGTGAAGATCGAGCCAAACAAAGACCACCCCCTGAGCCAGGGGTTCACCTGTGAGCGAGGTCGCCTGGCCCTGAAATGGCTCTACCACCCGGACCAGCTTATGTATCCCTTGAAGAGGACGGGAGAGCGGGGCGAAGGCAAGTGGCAGAGGATAACATGGGACCAAGCGAACGCCGAGATAGGCGACAAGCTAAACGAGTTGATGGCGAAATACGGGCCGGAGACACTGGGAGTCTTTGAGGGCTGTGCCCGTGGCAATGAGTACTGGCCCCGGGGCCGCTTCTTGAGCCTGTTGGGCAATCCCCACAATATCTTTGCTCCTGGAGTCATCTGTAGTATCAACGTTATGGCAATCAACGCTGCTGTCCTGGGTGATGTCAGCGGCTTCGGTGGGGACGTCGAGAGGTCAAACTGTATTGTATTCTGGGGAGTCAATCCCCCGGAATCATTCCAGCAACGGTGGAGCACGGTGGTCAAACAGAAGAAGGAACGGGATGTGAAGTTGATCACCGTTGACCCCAGGCAGACTAAGACTACTGAGCTGTCTGATATATGGCTTCGGCCGAGGCCGGGAACCGATACCGCGCTGGCCCTGGCCTGGCTGAATGTAATCATAAACGAGGAGCTTTACGATAAGGACTTCGTCGAGAAGTGGACCGTCGGCTTTGACAGGCTGAAGGAGCGGGTCCAGGAATATCCGCCGCAAAAGGTGGCTCAAATCACCGGCATCCCCGCTGATGATATTGCCGCAGCAGCACGGATGTATGCCACCAACAAGCCGGGCGCCATACACTACGGGGTCACCATCGACCAGGTGGGATTGAACGGCACCCGCACCGAACAGTGCCGGATTATCCTGCGGGCGATAACCGGCAATCTCGGCGTCTTTGGCGGTGAGTTCATCATGCGCCCGGGGCAGAAGGTCAACGGGGGGAGGTACATTACAGAGGCAGATATGATCCTGATGGACCGCCTTTCTCCAGAAGTAAGGGCCAAGCAAATGGGGGCTGATCGGGCCAGGCTTCTGGGCCTGGTTGGCTGGAGCCTCTGTGCTGAGAATATAGAGAGAGTTTACGGAGGTCCGGCGCCTGTCGGTGTCCAGACGCAGGCCCACGTGCCGTTGTTATGGCGTTCTATTCTCACCGGCGAGCCGTATCCCATAAAGGCCCTGATCGGCTGGGCCTCAAATCCAATGGCATGGGCTGGCAACATCAAGCTGGCCTACGAGGCGATGAAAAGCCCCAACCTGGAACTGCATGTGGTCCAGGAGCTGTGGATGACCCCGCACGCTCAGATCGCCGACTACGTGCTGCCCGGTGCTAGCTGGATGGAGAGGCCCTTCTGCAGCAACTTCATGGACTTCGGCAGTATTATGACCGCTGGTGAGAGACCTATACCACCACTGGGAGAGCGTCGAGATCACTATGAGCTTTTCCGAGGCCTGGCCCTGGCTGTAGGGGGACAGGACGAGTACTGGCCCTGGGAAACGCAGGAGGAGGTAAACGACTACCGCCTCAAGCCCATGAACATAACCTTCAAAGAGCTGGTAGAGAGAATGATGATGTTGCCGGATGAACTTGACCTACAGCCGTGGCAGAAGACCGGCTTCCCTACCCCTTCGGGGAAGGTGGAGCTTTACTCCAGTATCCTGGAAAAGCTGGACTATGACCCGCTGCCCTACTACGAAGAGCCTCCTGAAAGCCCGGTCAGGACTCCCGAGGTGGCCAAGGAGTACCCCCTGATCTTGAACACCGGAGGCAATTTCATGCCCATGTACCACTCTGAGTTCATGCAGAAGGAGCTGGGCCGGGTGAAACATCCCGACCCGCTGATGGATATACACCCTGATACGGCCCAGGAGTTGGGGATAAATGACGGCGATTGGGCTTATGTGGAGACCAGGAGAGGCAGGATCAAGCAGAAGGCGAGGTACAATCCCGGGATACTGCCCAACGTGGTCAACTGCCAGGCAAGCTGGTGGTTTCCTGAAAAGCCGACATACGAGCCCGAGCTCAGCGGTGTCTGGGAGTCGAATGCCAATGTCCTCACCCTGGACGACCCTGATGCTTGCGACGAACTGTCTGGGGGATGGTGCTGCCGGGCATTGCTATGCAAGGTGTATAAGGTTTAGCCGAAATGCGGCGCTTCTAGTGCTCCCGCAAAAGCTCCAATTCTACCTCGTTAATATAGGGAAAGGTCTTTAGAACCCACCCTAGAGACTCAGTGCGAACATAGAGATAACGAAATTGAGAGCTGAAAATCGTGGTGGAAGGGAATCATCGCCCGCCAAGGGAAGTTATCTAAACATCGAGATTTCTTACATCCCTGGCGTGGGCTTGTATGAAGGCTTTACGTGGAGGTACCTCTTCTCCCATCAGCATATGGAAGACTTCATCAGCCTTAGCAGCGTCCTCTATCTCCACCTGCAGCATCGTCCTTGTGGCAGGGTCCATGGTGGTCTCCCACAATTGCTCTGGGTTCATCTCTCCCAGCCCCTTGTACCGCTGTATTTCCACCTTCTTGTTTCGCACCTTCTCAAGCAAAGCATCCTTCTCCTGTTCCGAATAGACCCACCATTGCTCCTTGCCCGCCTTAAGGCGGTAAAGTGGCGGCTGGGCAATGTACAGGTGTCCCCCGTCAATCAGATCCACCATATTGCGGAAGAAGAAGGTGAGGAGCAAGGTTCGGATATGCGAGCCATCGACGTCAGCATCAGTCATGATAATGACCCGATGGTAGCGCAGCCTCGAGAGGTCAACCTGGTCGCCTATCCCTGAACCCAGGCTGGTGATTAGAGCACGTATCTCTTCATGGGCCAGCATCTTGTCAGCAGAAGCCTTCTCCACATTCAGTATCTTGCCTTTCAGGGGTAATATTGCCTGAAAGCGGCGGTCTCTGCCCTGCTTTGCTGAGCCACCGGCGGAATCCCCTTCCACCAGGAAGAGCTCACACTTAGACGGGTCCTTATCCGCACACTCCGCCAACTTGCCAGGCAGGGTAATAGCCTCTGAAGGGCCTCTCTTGAAGACCAACTCCCTCGCTCTGCGGGCCGCTTCTCTTGCCCTGGCCGCCATGAAGCACTTCTCGATGATTCTCCTGGCTTCATTGGGGTGCTGCTCCAGATACTCGTATAGCTGCTCAGCTACAACCGACTCCACCTGGCCTCTTACTTCGGGATTGCCCAATTTGGCCTTGACCTGCCCTTCAAATTGAGGCTCATCCAGTTTGACGCTGACAACAGCCGTCAGTCCCCCCCGCACATCATCGCCAGTAAGGTTTGTCTCACCATTCTTATGGTTATTCTTGGCGGCCTTATGAATATAATCATTCAGCACTCGTGTTAAAGCAGAGCGAAACCCAGTAAGGTGGCTACCCCCATCGGCAGTATTGACACAGTTGGCAAAAGTGAGCACCAATTCGCTGTAGCCTTCGTTATATTGCAGGGCTACTTCGACCTCCGTCCCTTCCACTTCCTTTTGCATATAGACTGCCCTGTGCTGGAGGACTTCCTTGTTCTTGTTGAGATAGTGAACCAAGCTGGCTATACCACCCTCAAAATAGAAAGTGGCCTCCTGGCCAGTCCTTTCATCGCGAAGGTTTATGTCTAATTTAGGCACCAGGTAGGCCAACTCACGGCAGCGCTGAATAAGAAGGTCGAAATCGTAATTGAGTCCACCAAAAACCTCTTCGTCAGGCCGGAAGGTAACGGTAGTCCCGCTACCGTCAGCCTCACCCTCAACCTTCACTTCACTCTGGGGAACACCGTGATGATATTCCTGTGAGTAGCGCTGGCCGTCACGCCTGACCTCAATCCTTAACCATGACGAAAGGGCATTTACTACTGATGCTCCTACGCCATGCAGGCCGCTGGAAACCCGGTAGCTTCGGGCGCCGAACTTGGCACCAGCGTGGAGCATGGTCATCACAGTTTCCAGTGCTGACAGCCCACTGTCTCGGTGCTCTTCTACGGGAATGCCCCGGCCATTGTCCTCTACCCTGACCAGCCCATCGTCAAGCAGGGTCAAGTCGACCCGGTTTCCCCAGCCAGCTATCGCCTCATCAACACTGTTGAACACTATTTCAAGGATGAGAAGGTGAAGTCCCCGCTGGTCTGTGCCCCCGATGTACATTGCAGGGCGACGGCGAACCGCCTCCAGCCCTTTGAGAACCTGAATATCTTCAGCAGTATAACCGTTCTCGGGTTCGATGGGCAGATCTTGTTCCAACTTCGGCCTCTGTCAAAGCAATTATACCACAATTTCTGCCAGAAAGCTAGGGGTTTACCGCACATTTTATATACAGCTTGTGTACATCGGCCCAAGTCAGCCCCTAGATCTTCCGCCCGATCTCAGCGCCGTCTCGTATAGCTTCCAAGCCCCTGCGAGTCTCGGCAGCATCACCAATGACATACACCTCTTTCGCCCTGCCTTGAATCTGGCTCGCCGCTTCGTTTCTAGGCTTAACGCCAGCAGCCAAGACTATGGCATCAAACCCCTCCCACGTCCCCTCACCCCCATTCCGTGTTACCACTACCGCGCCTTGAGGTCGGATCTCCTTAATTTGTGTAGAGGTGAATATGTCTATCTTTTGCGCCTTTAGCCTGTTCATTAGATGCCACCGAACTGTTGCTCCCATATCGGCCCCGGCACGTTTTAGTTGCTCCACCACCACTACCTCCTTTCCCTGCTGGGCCAGGAACTCGGCCGTCTCCAGACCTGTCATGCCCCCTCCAATCACCAGCACCCGCTGGCCAACTCCACGGCCTCGCAGCACATCCCAGGCAGTCACCACATCCTCATGCTCAACCCCAGGAATTGGAGGCACCAACGGCGTTGCCCCAGTAGCCACAATCACCACATCAGGATCGAGTTCCTCCACCGTTGCCACTGTAACTTTTCTGCCTAGATGGCGCTCTACCCCCAGTCTTTCAACCTGCCACGATAGATAGTCTAGAAAGACCTTATGATCCTCCTTGTATGGAGGGGCAGCAGCCAGTATCCATTGCCCCCCGACCTCCTTATCCTCCTCATACAGACTGACCCGATGGCCCCTTAGGGCCGCAGCCCTGGCTGCTTCCAGCCCTGCCACCCCACCGCCAATTACCAGCACCCTCTTCGGCCGAGGAGCAGGCAGGATTTCCATTTCTTTCTCCCTCCCCACTTCGGGATTGACTGTGCAAGTGATAGGTTGCGACGGATTTCCATCAATGCAAACGTTGCAGGCAATGCACTTCCTGATATCTCTAAACTCTCCCCTTGAAGCCTTGTTTGGCAGCTCAGGATCAGCGAGTAGACCTCTGGCTATGGCTATCAAATCGGCCTTCCCCGACACCAGAACCTCATCGGCCACCCATGGATCGTCAAGCCGACCGGCAACTGCCACCGGCACATTGACCACCTCTTTTACCCCTTCCGCCAGATGGACATTGCAGCCAGGTGGCTGGTCATACGGAGGCACGATAACAGGATAGGAGCCATAAGCCCCCGATGAAACACCAATAAGGTCAGCACCTGCCTCCTCCAGCAGCCGCGCAGTGGCCCGGGTCATGTCCGACGTAACCCCGCCTGGTATATGGTCAGCGCCATTTATGCGGCAGCTTACTGGGAAATCACCCCCCACCTTCTCCTTGATGCACCGCACAACCTCGACCACGAACCTGGCTCTTCCTGCCACGTCGCCGCCATACTTGTCGCTTCGCCTGTTCGTGTGAGGGGAGAGGAAACCACTTAACAGATAACCATGGCAAGCGTGAAGCTCAACCAAATCGAAGCCGGCATCTCTAGCCCTGCGAGCCCCCTCGGCGAATTTCTCTACCAGATCCTCAACCTCACCTGTAGTCAATTCCCTGGGTACTTCTTCGTGCGGCGACCAGGGAATAGGCGAAGGGGCTACTGACTCGTAGCCCCTGATGCCTTCGCCCTGCCTGCCAAGATGCATCAGTTCAATACCCATTAAAGCACCGGTCGAATGCACCAGGTCGGTCAGCTCCTTCAAGCTGGGTATGAAGCGATCCTCGTAAATCCCTAGCTGAATCTGTGACGCCATACTTATATCAATGATCCCCGGAGTCAGGACTATCAAAGCAACGCCTCCTCTGGCACGAGCAGCATAGAAATCCTTCACCGCCTCACTGACCATGCCACCCACAGCCAACCGCTCTATCATGGGTGGCATGATTATCCTGTTCTTCAATTCGATTTTCCCAATCTTTATCGGTGTGAAGAGGCGCTGCAATGCTTTCTCAGGGGTCTTCTCCTTCGCGTCGGCTTTCCCAGCTTTCTCTACCATGCTCCTCCTTTTTTCTCACTCACTGCAGCTCTTTGTCTCATCGTTTTATTTCACTCTCGAAGTAGCAGCTCGTGGCAAGGACCCTTCATGACTCAACTGCTCTTTGGTCATTTCCCTCCACGTAGGGAACGACCTTTAGGTCGTTCCGCCGACGGTTTCTACGTAAATATCAAACGGCCTCCAAAGCAGCCTTGAAGAAGCCGACCACTCTCCAGGCAATCTCTCCCTCATATCCCCACCAGAAGTGGTCAGCTCCGGGGATAATCTGGCACTGGGTTGGCCCGGGCAGTCCCTCAGCCAACTGGTGCACATCGTGCGGAGATATGAAACTGTCCTGGCTGCCGCAGAGGAAAAGCTTCGGGACCTCGTAACTTTTCAGTTGCTCCCACTCTGAATCGGTTAAGAAAGGGGAAACGAGCGCCAAAGCCCTGACCCTGTCATGCCGCAGCGCTACCGGCAGGGCCACCTTAGTCCCAAAGGAATAGCCTGCCAAACCTATCCTGTTGGCATCGATCCTGCTTACGGACTCCAAGAAGGCGAGAGCGGAGACTACGTCCTCCTGCTCGCCAATCCCATCAGCATGATCGCCCTGGCTCCGGCCGACACCGCGGAAATTAAACCGGAACGCAGCCATTGATGCTTCAGCAAGGGCATTGCATATAGCCAGGACGACGTTGTTATACATATCCCCACCGAAAAGGGGGTGGGGATGGCACACGGCCACTGCTGAAAAGGGACCGTCTCCGCCCGGCAGGTGCAGTATCCCCTCCAGCTCGAGACCGGCCCCAGGGAACCTAAAATACTGTTGAGTTACTTTTTCCCTTTCCACCATTCCTTGATCCGTGCTTTGACCTCTTTATGGCTGCCGACAAGCCTGCCCAGGTGAACATCCCGCCTGCAACCTGGCGTCTCATCGCAATACGTCCTGCAACGCGGAATGAGCCTGGGGAAACCGGAAGGTGAAGCCCAGTTGCAGCAGACGTTGCGGAGTTGCCCGCTGGCCGTCCAGCAAGGCCGTGGCCATCTCGCCAAAGAGTAGCCGCAGGACAAAGGCGGGTATGGGCATGAATGCCGGCCGCCTGAGTTGCCGTCCCACCGTACGGCTGAATTCGGCATTGGTGACTGGATTCGGCGCCGTCAGATTGAACGGGCCGCCGGCACTCTCGTTGTCGATCAGGAAGCGGATGACGTCCACCTCGTCAGCCACATGAATCCAGGGGAACCACTGCCGCCCACTGCCCAAACGCCCGCCCAGGAAAAGACGAAAAGGCAGCAACATGCGGGGCAGGGCACCGCCTTGCATGCTGAGCACTACCCCGGTGCGGGCGATGGCTCGCCGCACTCCCCAGGCCTCCACTCCGGCACTGGAAGCCTCCCATGCCACAGCCAACTGCGCCAGAAAGTCATCCCCTGCTGGTGTCTCCTCAGTTACCTCTTCGTCGCCACAGGAACCATAATAGCCAACACCCGAGGCCTGGACAACCACACCAGGCTTGCGGGTAGCCGACTCGACTGCCTCGACAACCGCCTTGCCAGCATTGACGCGGCTTTCCAGGATGCGGCGCTTGCGACTGGCTGTCCACCGGCCTGCGGCGATGTTCTCGCCCGCCAAGTTCACAATAGCACCAGCGCCACTAACCAGAGTACCCCAACCTTCGGCAGTATGCGCATCCCAGCCTTCGACGCGCACGCCGTCTGGCAAACCACTGGCCCGCTCTGGACGCCTACTTAGCACGATGACTTCGTGACCATCGTCAACCAGGCTGGCACTAAGCGCCCGCCCGATGAGACCGGTACCTCCGGTGATCAGGACACGTATTTTAGTGTCCTCCCGTTGGCTCTCCACACGTTCACGTTGCTCCTGATCGTAGGCCAATCATACCACCTTCTCATGAGTTACTTTTTCCCTTTCCACCATTCCTTGATCCGTGCTTTGACCTCCTTCTCATAGCCCTGGTCGCTTGGGCTATAGTAGCGCCTGTCCTTAAGCTTATCAGGCATATTCTGCTGCTCCACAAAGTGCTCCGGATAGTCATGGGCATACCTGTACCCCTTGCCATATCCTGACTCTCGCATCAGAGGAGTTACCGGGTTTCGCAGAGGCAAGGGCACCGGTTGGTTGCCGGTCTGCCTCACGTCCTGCCGCACCTGGGAATAAGCCCGGTACAGGGAGTTGCTCTTAGGGGCAGTGGCCAGGTAAACAGTCGCCTCAGCTAAAGCCAGATCACCTTCCGGCATGCCGACGAAATGGACCGCCTGCTGAGCGGCTACGGCTACCGTCAAGGCTTGAGGGTCTGCCATGCCTACGTCCTCAGAGGCAACGCGCACCAGTCGGCGGGCTATATAAAGCGGGTCTTCCCCTGCCTCGAGCATCCTACCTAACCAGTATAGGGCAGCGTCCGGGTCCGACCCTCTGATTGATTTATGTAAAGCTGAAATCAGGTTATAGTGCTCCTCGCCGGCTTTGTCATACAGCAGAGCACGGTGTTGAAGAGCATCCTCTATAGTGGGCAGAGGAATCTTTCTGGCTCCTTCTGAATCCGGCTGAGTAGCGAAGGCAGCCATCTCCACGGCGTTCAGGGCTATCCGTGCGTCTCCGTTCGACATGACCACCAGGTGCTCCAGAGCATCCTCATCCAGTTCCACCCTTAACTTGGCCAGTCCTCTTTCCTCATCCTCCAGGGCTCGCCGGACAATGAGGCGAATCTGCTCATCAGTCAGCGGCTCGAGGGTAAACACCCGGCAGCGGGAGAGAAGAGGAGAGATAACCTCAAAGGAAGGGTTCTCTGTGGTGGCGCCAACAAGGGTCACGGTCCCGTCCTCCACAAAGGGCAGGACAGCGTCCTGTTGAGCCTTGTTGAAGCGATGTATCTCATCGATGAACAGGATTGTCCGCTGCTGGTACATGCCGCGCCTTTCCTTCGCCTCCTCGACGATGCGGCGCAAGTCGGCTACACCGGCACTGACTGCGGATATGGGGCTGAAGTGTGATTTAGTGATGCTGGCGATTATGTAAGCCAGGGTTGTCTTGCCGCTTCCCGGCATACCCCAGAATATGATGGAAGGCAACTGGTCGGCCTCAATGCTTTTCCTCAGCACTCGCCCCTGCCCCACCAGGTGCTCCTGACCCACGAACTCATCGAAGCTCCTGGGGCGCATCCGCGCCGCCAGCGGGGCCTCTTGCTTCAACTGTTCTTCTCGCTGGAAAGAAAACAGGCTCACGTTGCATATTATAGCAAATATGCGTTACGATTGGCAGACTCTATTTGGTGATTCTTGGTGTTGACATTTTCATAATGCATACATTAACATATATGCAAAGAATATGTTACTAAAGGAGGAGCCATGCTGGAAATCCTTAAGAATCCCTTTGTAGGGGTTCATGAGCTGCGAAAGAACCTGACCAAGCTTCTTTCCTCTGTCAAAGAGGATGGGAGAGAGGTGGTAATCACTCAGCAGGGTAAGCCGGTAGCACTCTTAATAGAGATAGAAAGGTATCTTGAGATGGTGCAGGCGTTGAAAGAATTCTCAGACCCTGAATATCTGGCAGCTCTGCTCGAAGGGAGGCGCGAAATACGGGAGGGGAAAGGGGTGCCTGCTAGAAAGGTCTTTGCTAAGAAAGGTCTCTGATGTACCAGGCTATCTTCTCCCGCCGGGCAGAGAAAGCCTTTCTAGACCTGCCCACTAAAGAAGCCCAAAGAGTGAAACAAGCGATAGAAAAATTAGAACAGGACCCTCGGACCTATGGCACCCTGAAGTTAGAAAATGTCCCGGTGGCATCTTATAGATACCGGGTGGGCAATAACCGCATTTTGTTTGATATCGATGATGAAGCCAAAGTGATAGAGATATTAGACGTCAGAAAAAGGGATGAGCGGACTTATAAGTAGGGTGGGCTCGGCCCACCTTCTAGCTTCGCTTAATGTTGACCTAAGCTCCCCTCCCCAGCGCCCTGATCTTGTCCAGTTGCTCGTTTACTATGGCGAAGAGCGCTTCCCGCTCCTCACGGAACCTCCTGTCCTCCTGTCGTTTCCTCGCCCATCCGTCGATGGAGGCCAAACGGCTAAACCGCACCGTGCCATCGGCGCCCGCCACAGGTTCTCTCTCCAGGGGAATTCCCAGCTTCCTCAAGCCACTCTCCATTGGAGAATCCCTCGACGGGTCGTAGTTGTGCCACCGCCCGTCCAGGTAGGCTTCACAGTCAAGGTGGTCCTGCTCCGGGGGAAGATCGCCGAGTTGAATAGCCAGCTCGCTGTGTTGCTCCGCTACCCATTTCAGAAGCCGCGCCTCTGCCTTGATGCGGAAAACCCGGTACCTGGCCGGGATCAGCAACGCCCGCGACATAGCCACCAGAAGATTGGTCTTGCCGCAGCACATCCCCCACCCCTTTCCCAGCGTTTCCGATGCCCTGACGTCCCAGTCTTCAAGCCCGTAGGGAAGCTCCTTAACGAAGTGGTAGATGCAATCGAACTTCTGCCCTTCATCCGTGCACGTGTGAGTCAGCTCAAGGGCCTTCTCCTGCAGCGATGAATCCCTATCAAAGTCACAGAGCCGGGTCGCCTGCAAATAAGAGTCCACTTGATGCATCACATCACCTTGAAACGGGTCAGTCGCCTCAGGCGACTGACACCCACAAATCCATGATGTTGGTGTGTAGTGCGCTTGATAATCTGCAGGTTTGGCAGTTTCTAACTTATCCTGTCCGCAATCTAATTTCATCAGGAGTGACGCTATCTACGGAGATATCGACACCGTCTATGGTTATTTCACTTTTCCCCTTGGGATAAAACAGGTTCCACGCATATCCCTGGTATCCCCAAAACGCTGCCTTTCTCTGCACAATGGAATAGACATTATCAGACGGCATGCCTGCGTAAAGAATGCGGTCTTTGCCACGCTTTAAGTGAACAGCCTCACCCACAGGTAATACAATTGACTCATCCATCATCCCTCCCCTGATGAGAAATACTATTAGCTCGGTCTATTATATCATCTACCACACCAAACTCAGCTTGGATGCAGGTCTAGGGCTCGTGCCGTGGTGGTGGCTTTTGGAGACTGACACAAAATAGACAACAAGTGGTAGCCAGGTGGTCAATTGATGCAAAGCTTCCACAAAGAAGTCAGGTTCCCCATAGCTGCGGTGACAAACAGACAGCTCGGGTCTTGCTCCGGGAATAATGCCTTTTATGTCATTGTGAGCCCTTCGCTCCCTGTCATTCTGAGGTCGGTGTTGCCTTAGGCGACCCTCTGGCGACCTGAGGCGACCGAAGAATCTGGCGCCGCTCAGGACAGGCTCGGCGAAGAATCTCAGATTCTTCATTCCACTTCGTTTCATTCAGAATGACAGTTGTTGCTCAGAGTCCTTTTTCCCCTCGCTTCGTTTGCGGCTGGGGATGACATGATGAACAGTAACTCTCGCCCTCATTCCCCCGCCTCCACCCACAGCCTCTTGCCGTCGGTGGTAAAGGTGACGGTGCCATCCCAAGTGAGATAGGTCTTTCCCTCTCCCAGCGTATTCTCTAGCCTTTCTGTCACCTCAGGATCGGGATGCCCGAAGGGGTTCTCCTTGCCCACACAGATGACTGCCGCCTGAGGACCAACCGCCGTCAGAAAGTGAGGCGAAGTGGAACTAGCACTACCATGATGGGCCACCTTGAGAATAGTGCTATCCAACTCATACCCATTATGTAGGATCTCTCGCTCGGCTTCGTGGAAAATATCCCCGGTTAAGAGGAAGCTCACCTCATTCCAACACAGCCGCAACACCACGGAATTGTTATTCACGTCAGATTCGGTGCCTTCCATAAGCTTTTCCTGCGGATGGAGTATCTCTATCTCTATGCCATCGCCCAACTCAATCCGCTGACCTGCCGTGGCCATGGTTCGCTCGATGTCCTTTTCATCAATCAGCCTGAGCCACTCTTCATAGGCAAGCGTATCCTTCCCAAGGCCCGACTCCAATACCTGCCCCACCTTGTAGCGGGTTAGCACTTCTACTAATCCCAGAAGATGGTCTTCCTCGGCATGGGTGAGTACCAGCAGATCGAGGCTTTTGTCCCAGGAGGGGAGTTCTTCTCCCAACTCAAGGCATATCCTCTCCGGGTCGGGGCCGCCATCGACAAGGATTTGCTGACCGGAGGGCGTCTCAATCAGGATGGCATCCCCCTGTCCCACGTCAAGGAAGCTGACCTCAAGCCGCCCATCATCCGGAGTGACTATCGCCGCCAGCCATACCAAAGCAGCCGCGACGAGGAGGGGGATAAGGGCCCACCTCTTCGGAAGTCGATAGGCAAGCTGCGGAAGTGTACCTAATCTCGCCTGCACCCAGGCTGCGGGCTTAGATATGGCCATGGCCAAATGCCTTCTGGCAAGAATCGCCACAAACACCCCGTAGTAAGCCCATATCGCGGCACCACTTACAGGCTCAACGTGATACGAGGCAAAGGGTAGAGCAGCAAAGCCTTCGACCACCTCTATCATATACGTAAGGAAAAGCCATGCCACACACCCCATAGCCCAGGACAAGGCAGGAGCAAACAGGCCAAGCACGGCAGTGAGTAGCGCCAGTATGATGGCCCCCGGCAGGGCCAGCAAGGCAAAGAAGGTAGCCGGGAGACCGACCAGGGAAACATAACGAAAGTAATAGGCGATAAGAGGATAAACGGCGATGATTGCTGCTGTGGTAACGACGAGGGGGTACACGATAAGCCGGGTGACCGACATCAGCAACATTCTCCCTTCCAGTCTTGACACCACTCCTCGCCAGGTAGACATGAAAGGCAGAGCAAGCAACACAATTCCACTTACCGCCACAAAACTCAGTTGGAAGGAGACATCCCAGAGAACGGAAGGATCGAGACCCACCATTATGGCAGCAGCAACGGCAAGCGAGACCAGAGCGCTCCGAGGCCTGCCTATCCACAGGGCGATGAGAAAGAGACTGCACATAATAGCTGCCCGAAAGACTGGTGGTCGCATTCCAGTAAGTGAGGCATAGAGCCAGATTGTGGCAAAGGTAATGATAAGATAGGTAGGGCGATGCCTGCCAAAGAGCCATGCCGCACTGCTGACGACTACACCAGCCATGATGGCAAGATGCAGCCCCGAGATAGCCACAAGATGAGAAGCCCCTGAATCGCGGAAGTCCTCCATCAGGGTATCAGGAATGTGACTGCGGATGCCCAGGAGGAGGGCCTGGGCTAGCGAGCCCTCTGGCTCAGACAAGGCCTCGGATAGGGAGTCAGACAGGCGATTCCTGGCACTGAAAAGCCAGCCCCTTTGCATAAACTCTATTTCGGGATAGGACATGATTGAAGGGAAGCCCTGTCGCGCCTGGAGTTCCCCCTTTACCCTGAGTGAGTCACCCTGACTATAAGAAGGGAAGACCGTGGTGTAGATCAAGACCTCTCCGGAGACCTCTTCCCAGTCACCATCTATCCTTATCTCGTGAGCAGAAAGTCTTAACCTGGCAGCACTACCCTCAAATTCAGGGTCCCTTTGCACCTCACCCCTTAGCTCCACGGTTCCACGGCCACTGTAATCCTGAATGGTGGGCTCACTGACCCTCCATTGATAGCAGCCAATGCCGCCAAAGAGAACAATAAGGCACAATGCTGCCCAGATAAACGCCTGCCTCTTACGCCAGAGCAAGACGATCACAAGGGAGGAGATAAAGGCAAGCAGAAAGGCATAAAGAGGTGGTGAGACCAGTGAGCCAATATAAATGCCAACGACCCAGGCAATGCTAAGGGCAATCAGCTTCATTGGCTATTTTCCTTGAGCCGTTGCAAAAGTGGCGCAGATAAACACAAAGGTCCCCCCCTCTGCCCGGACGGGTCTAAAGACCCGTCCCTACATTTTCCCCAGGGATTCTGGGGAAGGCCAGCACCCCCCTTGCCTCATCCACAGGTTAATCTACCACGGTAACCTGATCTCGGATTTTCTCCAGGGTCTTGGGACCAATGCCGGACACATTAATTAGCTCATCAACACTGCGAAAGAATCCATTTTCGTTCCGGTAGTCAATAATGGCCTGAGCTTTTACAGGCCCAATACCGTACAGGGTCTGAAGCTCTTCAGAAGAGGCAGTGTTGATATTGATCTTTGTTTCCCCTTCTGTTTCGTCCTCCTGATCAAAGGGGTCTTCATCAGCATGAAGAACACGGACTTTGACTTTGATAGGGTCTAACTCTTCAATCACCCCGCCAGCTCTTTGGAGAACATCATCGAGACTGCTATCCTGGCTGAAGGTATAGATGCCCTCAGCGGCTACAGCACCACTGAGGTAAACCTCCACAGATGACGATGGACCAGAGGAAGGGATTACCTCAATAGGCTCGCCTGCACCGCTGTGTCTGGAAACAAACACGATTGCACCGGCAGCAATGGCTACAATTAAAAGAGCGATTACTACCCAGAAGGCAACATGAAGTCTTTTTTGTCCTGTGCCCCAGGCCTTCTCTTCGTCGTCCATCATACCCTCCTCAAAGTGTCTTCCAGCAACGACCTTATATACCTTTACCTCGGTGGCTATGCCACACTACGTACTGACTAAGGAGAAGAAACGCCCAAACGTGGTACGTATCGTAGAGGCTAGCTATACTTAAGTCCGAGTCATATATGCCATCATTCGCACCATTTGTCAACCCCTTTGGATGATCAGCGTCTGATTGTCACCGTGGGTCGCCTGATGTGTTAGTCGAGGTCGTCCCAAGAGGCGCTCCACAGAGGCGTCACCCCTACAGGAGTCTCTCTATGGAGCCTGGAAAGGCTCTCCTACAGACAAGGGAATGTAGCAGACCCCTTCTGGGGTCGATTCTGTGGCTCAGCGAGTCGCTCGCCACAGTCGCCTTTGGAGAGCTGCCGAGACCTCGCCAGTAGCAAGGCCCGAGGCACGAAGGAATCTCTTCCTTCACCTGTTCTAGCGGTGTCAGTCGCCTGAGGCGACTGACACCCACCAAGGGGCTCCCTCCGGCCTCAAAATTCCTTCATTGGTGTAGCCGAATATACGAGTACCGGCCCGAGAGCAATAACCACGACAGTCACGAAACTAGTGCTTAGTTGCGTAAGTTCGCGCAACGTTTTTGTGTCATTCCCGCACAAGCTCGTAGACTCGGTCAACAGAGTCGCCTCTGGCGACCTAGGGAGACGGAATCCAGGGACATGCGCAGGCTATCCGCGATGGATTCCTGTCTCCTGAGGCGACTCTGAGAGCTTCCGCAGGAATGACAACCTGGCGAGTACTGCGTCCTTTGGTGGTTTGGCAGAGCGCCTCCAAAGACACCGGGCAAGTACGGAGGAAACAACGCCTATTTCTGCAATATAGCACTAGGCTAAGGACAAAAAGGTAGCCGCCACCCTTAACATCCTCTATCCCGATTCATTTGACCGCTTCTTCCTCAAGCACCACCCTGGCGTCAACCGCTACAGCGCCATCGCTGTAGGCAAATACCGGGTTGAGGTCAAGCTCTTTTATATCAGGGTTCTTGTCAACAAAGGCGGAGACCTTTAGCAGCATATCCTCAAGGGCGGAAACATCGGATGGCGCCTGCCCTCGATAGCCCTCAAGCACAGGATATCCCTTTATGTCTCTTATCATCTCAGCCGCATCTCTCCGGGCCAAAGGCACGATTCTGAAAGAGACATCTTTAAGAATTTCCACGAATATCCCACCCAAACCAAACATAAGCACCGGTCCGAACTGGGCATCCTTGGTCATGCCGATTATCACCTCCACCCCTGGCTTTGCCATGGGTTGGACCGAAAGCCCGTCGATAGCGGCTTTGGGGTACTTCTGCTTGATGGCTGTCATAATCTCCCTGTAGGCATTGCTCACCTGTGTGGCATTCTTCACATCCACCTTCACCCCACCGGCATCACTTTTGTGAACCACATCAGGCGATGCAATCTTGAGGACTACTGGGAAGCCCACCTCTTTGCTTAGGGCCACAGCTTCCTTCATCGAGGTAGCCAGTTTGGCTCTAACGACATTTATCCCAGCCTTCTCCACCAGCTCCTTAGATTCGACTTCCGTGAGCACCGTCCTCTTCTCCTGTTTTGCCCTCCTGAGAATAGCCTTTGTAACCATCAAAGTCTCCTCTCTTCTCTCCTTAATCAGATGAATTTCCTCAGCGCTATTATACGAATCAGGCTGTCATAGGGCAAGTTTAGCCATGAACGAGTAACCACAAAACTCACTTCTGGCCATCTATCTGGCGCGCGCCTGCCCGGAGTGGCAAGAAAGCCAAGGTCCGTGACTATGCCACCTGTGGTATGGTTTTGAACGTATGGTGTCGAGACGATGAGTACGTTCTTATCTGCCGCACCACCGGTGAGGAGCCACAGCTCTTTGATATGAGGAACGATCCCGACCAGCGCCAGAACGTTGCCTCAGGTAGGCCGGAGGTCGTCAAGCGCATGTATGACCTGATACTGGCGGACGCAAAAGGAGGGCCAATATTGCCTGACTGGAAGATTGACACTGAACTCAAGGCTATCCGCTGGATGGACTGGTCACCGTTCAGGGCATTCCAATGGCCGGAGGGGGCAGTCTAGCAACTGGAAGCGCCACATAGCAATTGGCGGGACGCCCTGCCAAATCAGCAATTGCCACCCTGCTCATAGTCGGCTGTTGCGCTCGCCGGAGGCGAGTCGGCCGCCAGGGTCGCCTCAGGAGACCTATGGCAACCTTGCCTACGCTAGGGAGATCTCCAATCGCTATTCGGGGGACGAGTTCCGAAACCGGCGATTCAATTTCTCAAACATAGGGCAGGGGCTCTGTCCCCTGCCAAAATGGGCGGGTGGCAGAGCACCCGCCCTATGAAAGAGCAGCCAATCGCTATTCGGGGGACGAGTACACCCGGTTGACAGAATGCTGCCCCCAAGATAATACTAGGCGGCGGAGGACATGACAATGCAAAGCAGCCAACATGAACCACAAAAGAAGCAGGTTCTGCTCCGAGAAGGCTTGTTTCATTTGCCCACGTCACCGGATGAGAAACCTTATCTGATAGGCAGCAAGTGCCGCGTGTGTGGAAACGTTTTTTTCCCCAAGCGGGTGGTCTGCCCGGCCTGTATCAGCGATGACACTTTGGAGGAGATACCCCTCAGTACCACGGGGAGGATAAACAGTTTTGCCCTGGTTGAAGTAGCGCCACCGGGATTCGTTGCTCCTTATATCCAGGCTCTGGTAGACCTTCCCGAGGGGCTGACCATCTTTTCCCTCATAGCAGGAGGTGCGGCTGAGGCGGAGGCTCTGGAACTGGGAGCAGAGGTTGAATTGATAACAGAAGCTATTAGCGTGGATGAGAGCGGGAACGAGGTAATCGGATATAAATTCCGTCCCCTCGGTGGATGACAAGGGGGTCATTATGAGAGAAGTAGCGGTTATCGGCGTGGGCATGCATCCCTTTGGGCGATTTGAGGATAAGGGACTGAAGGACCTGGGACGCATTGCCATCTGGGACGCCATCAGAGATGCCGGGGTACCTCCCAAAGATATTCAGGTCGCCTACGTGGGCAACTCATTAGCCGGATTGCTAACCGGCCAGGAGGGGGTCCGGGGACAGATAGTAATGCGCGATGCCGGCTTCGGTGGGATACCGGTCATAAATGTGGAGAATGCCTGTGCCAGCAGCTCTACGGCCTTCAGGGGTGCCTGGATGGAGGTTGCCTCAGGCTTATGCGATGTGGCCTTAGCAGTAGGGGTGGAGAAGATGTTTGTGGGCGATACCGCCAAGTCAATAGCTGCCCTAGCTGCCGATTCCGACATCGAGCTAGCCCGAATGGGGTTGCAGTTTACCGGCCTGTACGCTATCGGATTGAAGAAATACATGAACATGTATGGCGTGACCAAGGAGCACTTTGCCAAGGTGGTGGTGAAGAATACCTATAATGGCTCACTCAACCCCTATGCTCAGTTTAGAACCCCCCTGACCGTTGAGAAGGTCCTCAGATCCTTCGTGATTGCAGAGCCACTTACCTTCCATATGTGTTCCTCCATGAGCGATGGAGCAGCCGCTGCCATCTTGTGCAGCAAGGAGCTAGCCAGAAGATACACCGATAAGCCCCTGGTGCTGGTGGCAAGCTGTGCCCTCAGGTCGGGGATGTGGCAGCCTCCCGGAAAGAAATTCCTAGACCATGATATAGTTGCCTTGACAGCAAAGGAGGCGTACCGGCAAGCTGGAGTGGGGCCGGAAGATATAGACGTAGCCGAGGTTCATGACGGCATGGCCCCGGCTGAGCTCATGGTATACGAAGAGCTTGGTCTTTGTGGAGAAGGCGAGGCCAAGTTTCTCATCGACCAGGGACGAACCACGATCACCGGCGACATTCCGGTGAATCCCAGCGGCGGCTTGGCCGCCAAGGGGCATCCGGTTGGCGCCACCGGCCTCGCCCAGGTGGCAGAAATTGTGTGGCAACTCCGGGGTGAAGCAGGCCAGCGGCAGGTGGCACACCCCAGGGTTGGGCTATGTCATAACAACGGCGGCTATGTGGATGGCGACGCCGCTGCCTGTAGCATCATCATACTGAAAACATGACGGTCGACACCTACCATGTCACCCCGAACCAGCAATGGGACTATGAGTACGAGTTAACCTATGTTTGCTATTCCAGCACCCGCGCCCGATGTGCCAGGCCTCGTGCCAGAATCATCTTCTGAATCTCCCTGGTTCCATCCCCTATGTTTACCCACCTCACATCACGGTAGTACCGGGATACTGGACACTCGTCCATGTACCCCAGGCCACCATGGATCTGCACCGCGCTGTCTGCCGCCCTTATAGCAGCGTCGCAGCCAAAGTACTTGGCCATCGCTGCTTCCATCAATGGTGCTTCTCCCTCCTCAAGAAGCCTCGCCGCCTTGTCGCGCAGCATTCTTGTGATCTCCAGGTCCACATACATGTCCACAATCATCCCCTGTACGTACTGGAAGGAGTAGATCGGCCTGCCAAAGGCAATCCTCTGCTGAGCATATTTCAGTGCCTCATCGAGGCATGCCTGGTGCATGCCGAGGGCGCAACTGGCGACCCCGATGCGTCCCTGGGCAAAGCCCACATTTACCAGCCAGTGGCGTCCTATTCCTTCTTCCCCCACCACATTCATGGCCGGTACGCGGCAGTCCTCAAAGTGTATCTCCCTGGTGTCAGAGGACCTGATGCCCATCTTGTGCAGCTTGCGCAGGATGGTATAACCCGGCGTCCCTGTCGGGACCAGGATCGAACTGAATTCCATCTTCTCTTTGTCGACCAGGCATACCACCATTACGTAGACGCAGTTCTCCAGTCCGGCATTGGTGATAAAGGTCTTGGAGCCGTTGATTACCCATTCGTCGCCGTCTCGCACCGCCGTCGTCTTGATACCCCGCGTATCGGAGCCAGCGTCGGGCTCAGTTATGGCTCCAGCCTGCGTAGCTTCCCCGCGGATAATGGGAAGCAGGAACTTCTCACCCCATTTCTCCTTCTGTTGTTCCGTTGCCATCTTGGGAAAGGCAGCCGCGGAAGCGGCCACATTGTAGGTTATTCCCAGAGAGGCATCGGCTCTGGACAGCTCCTCAATCACCAGGTAGTAGGCAAGGTCTCCGGCATCGCTTCCCTCCCAATCCTCTGGAGCCAGAATCCCGGTTAACCCCAGTTCACCCAACCTTCGGTACAGACCGTAATCGAACTCGCCAGTCCTGTCCCGCTCTTCGGCCCCGGGGACGACCTCCTTCAGACAGAAGTCCCTCACCGTCTTCCGAATGGCCTCTTGATGCTCAGTGTACTGCGTTACCATGTATCTGTCTCCTTTTTGCACCTATTTGTTAGTCCGCGCCGCACCTGGAGCAGAAAGCGATTCGCCTTCTGCCTTTGCACCCCCCTTATTGTTCCTCTGCCACCTGTCCCGTCGCCACTACCACGGCGCAGCCAGGTTGGTAGCACCCCACATGTCCCAACTCCTATCTCACAAGCTCCACATGGAAGTCGTCGATTCGCCCCTGACGCTCCTCCTTGAAGACAGCCTTGACAGGCGTGCCAACCTTGAGTTCTTGCGCCAGCCTTCGAGGATCCGAGAGGTCCACCCCGCGGAGCATCTGGGGAATGGAAGTGGAAGACTCTCCCAGCTTTACCAGGCATAGCACGAACGGCGGCTGAGGCATCCCGGCAAAGGAATAGTTGTCAGTGACGATGGTAAAGGCCTCTAGCGTCCCCTCAGGCTTCACCTCAACCCAGTGCCCCTCCAGTGAGACAAAGCACCGCTCACAGAAGGAGCGTGGCGGGAGAAGCACACGCCCACACTCCGGGCACCTGGTGGCCATGATGCGACCGTTGTCGCGCAGCTCAACAAAGAACCTGCTCGCTGTCTTGCCTATGTCGTGGGAATAGGGAACTTCCCACCTTCCCGGCACCTCAATGCTCTCCATCTCTTCATGCATTGTTACTGCCTCCCACTGTCTCTGACCTGGATCGCCACTAGCGCTTATAGCTGGCCTAATGAAGAAATCTTCAGCGCTACCGGTGCGGTGCTCCTTGAAGACAACCTCAACGGGCATGCCGACCCAAAGCTCCCCCTTGGCCTTCTCGATATCGGAGAGGTCCACGCCCTCCAGGAAATGAGGGATATTGGTAGTTGCCCCGCCGATCTTGAAGTAACCTATCACATAGGGCGGCGGCCGCAATCCGGCGAAAGCTGCGGTGACGATGGTGAAGCCCTCCACCGTTCCCCTCGGTTCCAGCTCCACCCAGTGCTCTTTCAGAGAAACGAAACACCTCTCACAGAAAGAGCGCGGAGGGAGGAGAATGCGGCTGCACTGCGGGCACCTGGTGGCCATGATCCGTGCGTTATCTCTCAACTCAATGATATATCTACTCCCTACCTCGCCAGCCGAGTAGAGCCATGGCAGCTCCCAGCTGGACGGTATCTCCAGCAGCTCCGACTCTTGTTCAATTTGACTGTCTTGCCTGTTTTTCATCGCGGCTCCTTTGCCAGAATTGTGGCGGTGATGAAGGTTGCCGACCCTGGTCCTGGTGACCCTCCTGCCCCCGTGGCCAGCGCCACCTTAGCACCCGGCACTTGACGCTTGTCAGCCTTGCCCATTACCTGAAGAGCAGCTTCAACTACCCTGACCAGAGCCGTAGCCCCTATGGGGTTGGCACAGAGCACCCCTCCGGAAGGACTGAACGGAACCTCCCCCGTCATCTCACCAAAGCCATTCTCTACCATCTTTGTTGCTTGCCTCCGCTCCTGGCAAAAGCCCATGCTCAGATAGTAGCCGATCTCGATGTTGGAAAAGGGGTCATATGGTTCTACAACGCTTATCTGGCGGCGCGGGTTATCTATGCCCGCCATCTGGTACGCTTTCCTCACCGCCGGACCGCCAAGTGCTGCGTCTTCATCAGCTTCCTCTCCTATGGTAGTCACACAGGTAGTTGCGCCCGTTCCAATGACCCAGGCGGGGGTGGGCGTTATCTTCCTGGCCCGCTCCTCTGAAGCAAAGACAGCAGCGCAGGCTCCGTCCGAGCGAGGACAGCAGTCCAGGATTTTGATTGGCCAGCAGACAACCGGCGAATTCAGTACGTCCTCAATGCCAATCTCGATCTGCACATGAGCGTAAGGGTTATTCAGGGCGTTCAGGTGGTCCTTCACCGAGAGTTTGGCCATGTGCCACTCAGTGTAGCCGAACCTCTCCATGGCGCCTGTCGTTCCCATGGCCGTGATGGCTGGGAGGTTGAGGGCAAAGCCGACGGCGAAGATAGGGTCCCAAATCAAGTTCAATATGCGCTGGGCATCGGGCGTCTGCCCTACCCTCTGCATGGCTACTACCAGCACCACGTCAAAGACACCAGACGCCACATGATGAATGCCGGCCAGCGCTCCCGACCCACCAGTGGCGCCGCCAGTGTTTATTCTCATGAAGGGCTTGCCCAGACCACCTGCGCCGTCCGCAGCCCACTTGTCGGGGCAATTGACTCCCTCAAAGGACTCGGGAGCAGTGGCAAAGACCACCGCATCTATGTCCTTAAGCATGAGGCCTGCATCCTCAAGAGCTCTTTTGGCAGCTTCATGAGCCAGCTCCGGTACGGACACATCCCTCCTTCTTCTCACGTACTTGGTCTGGCCTGTGCCGACAATGGCAACTCTACGACCCATGATCCTCCTTTCTACGAGCCCAAGATGACCACGCAATTGGACTGCCCGCACATCCCGCTGGCCCCGTGGGCCAGGGCAGTCTTCACTCCTGGGACTTGATGTTCACCCGCCCTGCCCATAACCTGCAGTGCAGCTTCTGCCACCCTGATCAAGCCGACCGCGGTGTACGGATGCGAGGATAAAGCGCCCCCTGATGGGTTAACAGGCAACTTGCCGTCCATAGAGGTAATCCCCTGGTCAGCCAGTTGCCCCCCTTCGCCCGGCTTACACAAGCCCAAAGCTTCGTATTCCATCAATTCATGAAAAGAGGAGATGTCGTGCAGTTCGGCCACGTCGAGCTGTTCCAGGGGGTCATCTATACCCGCCATCCGGTAGGCTCTCTCCGCAGCCTGAGCCAGTGACGGCAGTTTCTCTAGCTCCTTGTCTCCTAGATAATACGTGTCGTTTGTCCACCCGACCCCCTTGATCCAGGCACAGTTGGCCTTTGCCTGCCTGGCTCTCTCCTCCGTGGCCAGAACCATAGCGCAGGCGCCGTCAGACTTGGGTGGCAGGTCTAGTTCCTTCAACGGCCACGCCAGCAATCTTGACTGCAAGACATCGTCTACAGTGACCGGCTCCCGCAGGTGAGCCAGGGGGTTCTTGACGGCATTGCGGCGGTTCTTGACCGCAATCTTGGCTGCCTGAGTCTCGGTTATGCCATACCGAGACATGTAGCTCATGGCTTGAAGGGCGTGCGCTGTAACGTAGTTAAAGCCGAACGGGCGATAGAACAACGGCTCGAAGTTGAGGCTGGTGATGGCGTCAAAGTCGCCCTCCGAGAGCTTGCTCCAACTCACTACCAGAGACGTGCCGAACTCCCCAGATAGCAGCCTGAGCCAGGCCAGTGCTACAGCGAAGGCACCATCGTCAGCCACTCTGATTTCATCCTTAAGATGGGCCCCGGCAGGTGGAGCGGTGAGCATGCTGGTTATACTCCTGCCATCGATGAGATCGTGCGCTGCCAGTACCACGCTATCTATGTCTCCTATTTGAAGCCCGGCATCATCGAGCGCACCTCTTGTTGTCTCGAATATCATATCGGCAAGATCTTGTTCTCTCTTGGCTGCCTCATACTTTGTTTGACTTATGCCAATCACTGCCACCTGGTTATCATCCATGTTGCCTCCAGTTCTCACTTTGCTTTATGCCCGGGCGTACGTCCCGCTTCTGCTATACATGCTCACCTTTCCCGATGGCAAGCCTGCTCCTACCGAAAGTCAACCGAACAACTTCTTGTAGACGTCCTCTTTTGCCGCCGCTTTACTCATCTCCTCCTTGATAGCCTCCGGGGAAGCGTAGAGATTCTTGGCAACCTCCGCCTCGAACTCCATGGCAGTATTGAGGTCTGTCCTCATGCCGGCGTTGATGAGGAATTTGGCCATCTTGAGGGCAGCCGGTGACCTCTGGGCCAGTGTGTTGGCCAGTTTTCTTGCCTCATCCATCACCGATGCAGGAGGCACGACTTTGTTGACCAGCCCCACCCGGTAGGCCTCCTGGGCACCTATCGGCTCTCCCGTATAGTGCATCTCCTTTGCTTTGCCCACACCGATGATGCGGGGCAGCCTCTGGGTGGCACCGGCGAAGGCCAGCGCCCCGAATCTTATCTCGGGGAAGCCAAAGGTGCTATCTTCTGCTGCGATCCGCAGATCGCAAGATATGGCCATCTCGCATCCACCGGCCAGGCAATTGCCATTGATAGCGGCGATCACCGGCCTATCGAACCTTTCCATCTTCCGGTAAAGGTTCCGTATTTCGTCCAGCAAGGTGGGAGATTGCTCCTTGAGGTCAAAACCGGCGCAGAAGAATTTGTCCCCCCCGGTGATAATCACCACCCTAAGGCCCTCGTCTTTTGCCATCTCATCGAACACCCTGGATAGCTCCCCGACGAGGACTGTGTTCAGGGCGTTCCGCCGCTCCGGCCGGTTCAGAGTAATGATGCCAACGCCATCTTCCTGCTCGTAGATTAGTGCTTCATAGCTCACTCCAGAACCTCCTTTACGTTTTGACTGGGAGGGACAACCCGCGGCGCTCCTGATCCCCTAGTTTCACTAGGCTGGAGTTCACGTAACTCTTGGCATGCTCCGACTTCGGAAACCAGCGCAACTCGTGCCGGTGTTTCCACGATTCGGAGAGATCGCCGGTAACCTCATTATAGCGAGTCAGCGGAGCTTCTGCCCTTTACTGCTCTATTAGAGGCAGCCACTCACTGACCCTCGCCCGATCCTCGGCCTCGGCGCTCCACTCATATACCGCTGCGTGCTCCATCAGGTACCGCCTAGTCTCGGTGAACGACCACTTGGGGTACCCTTCGTACTGTACCTCGAAGTTTTCCGCCGCGTTATAGAAGGCTTGACCGTCAAAATTATCAGCGCCCACCTCTTCTATTGCCTTCTCCAAGATTTGGAAGAGGGGCAACACGTTGGAAAAGGCACCTACATAGCTTGAACCGGCATAAACTATCTCGTCAGCTTTATCAGGGTGGTATTTATAAAGAAGCTCCTCAGCCAGTTCAACATTGGGATACGGTTCACCCCACATTCGACATAGCTCCAAGCTCAAAAATCCATCCACGTCTTCCCAGCCAACCATATCCACAATCCAACCCTGGAAAGACCCTGCGCTGCTGTCAGCGAGAAAGGTTGCCTCGAACTCCCGGACTTGAAAGTCCCTGATAAAATAGGGGATTGAGGTAGTATATATAACTATGTAGTCACAGTCCTTCAACTGTTCTACCTCAGCAGTAAACCTCATTGTTCCCGCAGGAGGTAAGCGACCGCCAACGTAATCAAACTCTTCCGGGTGAGCTTGGCAGTATTCGCTGATTGCCTTCTCCTGGTCTACTGCAGCAGGTACGCGCCAACCCACAAAACCCAGCTTAGGGATTCTCTGGCTGTAATCCCAGTCTTCTTCGCTGACCCATTTTAGGACGGTCTTTATCTGAGCAGCATATGGGGCGGAAAAGCCAAATGCCCATCCTGGAGGTTCCATTAAATAGGGAGTCGTACTCGAGGTAGCTATCACCACCTTTTCTCTTTCGGCAAAAGGTCTTAGCGGTTCTGCATCGGTTGCAATCCACACAATGATTACCTCTGCCCCCCGCTCCCTACACCACTCATAACCAGGTATCACCCTAGCCGGGTCGTAGTGCGTGTCATAAGTGACTAGTTTTAGTTTCACCCCAGGGATGAGGCCTTTTTCATTGTAATAGTTAGTCATATCCGTTAGTACATAATGAAGAGGAATAACCGCTACCGAAGCCGCTCCGGTAAGGTCCGTAACTTGGCCTATCATGATGGTCACCTTTTCCCCCTCCTCTTCCTCGCCGCAACCCAGGCCAAGCACAGCTACCAAGGCCAAGGCCAACAAACAAGCAACTCCCCTTTTCCAATTGCTTTTCATGCTCTCCCCCTTTCTACCTCTAAAACTGAGCTTCCTTGTTCTCGGTTTGCTACAGGCACCCAACCTCCAGGCCCTATCACATCTTTCGCCTCAGCCCTCCAACGGCCCAGGGTTTAGTACCACACCCATCAATGGTTATGCCGATCTCTTCGAAGGCATGGCACAAAGCAGATCCACCTAATGCCGACAACTTGTTCTCTCAGCCGAGACTTCCGATTTCCTCGTCCGGGGTGTGTACATGACGCCAATATACTGCTTATTGTGGCGCCGTCCGCGAGGGCCGGCGGGCATGCCCATGTTACCCGCCTGCTGCTCATACCGTGTCAAGGCTGGCACGACCCCATATGTCTGACTCTAGCGATCGACCGAAGAGTCTCGCAGTGCTCAGGACAGGCTCTGCGAAGTAATGCTCTCCCGCTCTTTTGGGTCGGCATACAGGCCGTTCCGTACAGTCGCTATTCTTCTCACAACGACACCCAAATGTGGGTGCGGGGCCACCAGGCCCTATTACGCAACCCCCTCAATTACTCTCCCAGAAGGCTTAGGGCGACCGCGTCGAAAGAGGCTCTCAGCGATCTTGTCTGCGGCATCCCCGCGATGTCCTGGAGCAGCGAATTGACCACCGCACTCTTTTCCGCACCGGACTCCAGCACACCCCTGGCAAGGTCAGTCAAGTTGCCCGTCTTCCTGGCCACGCTGTCCGGAACTTCCTCCATCTTGCTTTCGCACTGGTCCAGGAAGGAAGGCACGATCCGGTTCAGGATGCTATCATCCTTAAGTTCAGCGTAGACCAAGAATGACAGGAATGCCGCTGCCTCGGCGATAATGTGACCGTAGACCACCCCTGAGAATAAACGCTCGATAGCCCGTTTATCAGGTTCGCTGATCGGTCCAACCTCGATCTTCCCCTCCCTGCCATGCTCCTCCACCAGGTCAACAAAGAGCTCCCGGGCTCTGTCCACCACCACCCCCAACTGCTCGGCCATCTTGGCACTGATTTGGTCTTCACCCATCTAAGTTGCTCCTTGACTTTTCTTGGTCCTAAACAGCAAGTATCTGGAGTATCAATAGACCTCCACCCAGCACTCCAATTGCTGTCCTTTCTGATAGGCCGCTACCCCTTTTTAGACAAATTTGTGATGCTCACACCACGTGAGCCCTTTGCCGGTCACCTTCTCCCCCAGGATCGTCAAATCGGCATCATACTCAAGACGGTATCGGAAGTACGCCGCCCGTCCCACATATGTCTCAACAAACCATCGCTGGAACGGCTTGAAGCGACGGTGCAGGTCCATGAAGTCAATCACTTGCTTCAGGCTGAAGTTTATCTCTCCCTCAACAAGCCCGGGGGCATTCCACCATAGCCTGTAAGACTGAGGATACTCAACGCCGACTGCATTGGTGGCGTAGGCAGAGCCAAGACCGCCGCCTTTTGTTGAGACAGCCACAACCTTGTCCTTCTTGTAGGCATACATTACCCCGTAGGGCTCGTAGCCATGTTTTCGCCGGGCACGCCCTCCCGAACAGACCAGGGTCCAGTCCCCGATGATAAGCCCCATCAAGGCCAAGAGATCCTCACTATCACCCGCTCCAGACATAGGAGCATCCGACCAGTTATGGTCGTGATAGCCCACTCCCTTGACCTCTATGGTCTTGCCTTCCCAGGTTATCGTCCCGCTTACCTTGGCCCGGGCTGTAGGTATCACCCAATTCACAACAGCGCTCCCAACGCTACTTGTCGGCCCCTTGGGCATATAACCTTCGACCAGGCTCTCATAGGTGATGTCGCAGCCCTGCCCCCCTTCCTGGAAGAAAAGGTGGAACGTAGGAGCCTCCCCCTCAAAGACGTTGGGGCCGATTACCACCTTGCACGTGTCTTCGGAAGCGCTGCACTGCTCCTTGGGATAGCGTTTCCTCGCCACTCTCTTGTCGCCCGCAGGGTCATAGAGCGCGATCTCGATAAACCTGACATCAGGATTGGCTGGGGGACGCGGACTACCAAAGTGGAAGGTGCCGGCCATCGTATAGCCATTATCGAAATCGGCGTCAAAATACCACCACTCCCACCACCCTGGGGCGTCCGACGGGTGAAGCGCATCGTCGCATGGTGTAGTTTCAAAGCCCCAGCGTGTTTCTTTCGCCACGTTGTATCCAACTCCCATCCCGAAGACTTCTAGTCGCGGTGGCGCTATTCCGGCAGTCCGTAGATAGCCAGAGCACAGTAAAACTTGCCGGGCACCCCACCCTGGTTGTGACACAGCCCCATCCTGGGGTTCTCCAGCTGACGCGAGGGGTCTTCGGCCTTACCCTGTAGCTGCTTGCAGATCTCGAAGGCCTCGCGGCAGCCGCTGGCACCTATGGGATGGCCGAAGGACTTGAGGCCACCGCTCAGGTTGACCGGGATCTCCCCCTCCTGGTTCCAGGCCCCGGCCGCCACGTCTTCTGGGCCCTTTCCCTTTTCACAGACACCCAGGCTCTCCACGCCAATCAGTTCAGCAATAGAGAAGCAATCGTGCACCTCAAGCATGGACAGCTCCCGGCGAGGGTCCTTGATCCCCGCCTGGGCATAGGCTTCCCTGGCGGCATATTCCGTTTCCGTCCAACTAGTGTAGTCGTAATCCGTCCGGATGCCTCCCTGTCCTGGGCCCGCAGACACCCCCATCCCTTTGATCAGCACATAGTCATCGCGGAAGTTCTTGGCCATCTCCGCAGGGCAGATGACGGCGGCGGCAGCGCCATCGCTCACCCCGCAGCAGTCGAAAAGCCCCAGGGGCCAGGCAATGATGGGAGCCCCCATTGCCATCTCCTCGGTGATTTCCATGCGGAGGTGGGCCCTGGGATTCCGAGCCCCGTTGTGGTGGCTCTTCACCGAGATCTTGGCCAGAGCCCTCTTTCCCTCCTCGGCGCTGAGCCCGTAGCGCCGGAAGTACCGCGTAGCAGCCAAAGCATAGAAACCTGGAGCGGAAAAACCAACCTCATACACGGGATGATACACGGGCAAGTTAAAGGCAGCGCCAAAGCCCGCCCCCGTATCTTTCAGCTTCTCCATTCCTACGACCAGTACCAGGTCGTAGACCTTGGCAGCTACGGCAAAGGCAGCGTTTCTCATGGCCTCCGTGCCCGTGCCGCAGGCGTTTTCCACCCGGGTGACAGGCTTGTAGTTCAGCTTCAGGGGTATGGACACCGCACCCCCCGTTTGAGCTAGAGCGGTTCCCAGTCCTGCCCAGCCGGCCTGGATGTCCTCAGGCCCCACCCCGGCGTCCTCAAAGGCATCATAGCAGGCTTCAACCACCAGGTCCTCGTAGCTCTTGTCCCACAGCTCTCCAAACTTGGTGCAGCCAGCGCCTATGATGGCAACCTTGTCTTTTATGCTCTCTGCCATTATTCGCCTCCTAAGCCCTTACCGGACGACACTTCCACCAGTAGTTCTTTATCTGAAAATATTCCGAGATCTTCCTGAAGGTCAGCTCCACTGGCATGTCCGGTTGAATCTTATCCGGGTCTCGGTCTGTCATGGTGGTCAAAAGCCTGCCACCGCCCTCAAAGTCGACCACCGCCAGAACGTTTGGCGGGTCAGGGTTAAAGGTCCCCAGAGTATCAGTGCTGTAGCTAAAGAGTGTAGCCTTCCTGTCCGACAAACGTACCTCATCAAACTCGTCCTTAGCCTGACACCAGGTACATACCCTCCTGACAGGCACCTGGACAGTACCACACCTCCTGCACTGTAGCCCTCGCAGGCTCCAGACCCACTGGCGGTCTCTCCAGGTCACCGGCAGCGAGGAATAAGGTGGGATGTCTCGCACCGGTTGCCACTCCATGAGATTGCGATAATGCAGGTACTTCCCATAGTTAGGTAGCATCATTTTGGAGGCCAAATGTTTCCTTATGCCACGCTGCCCCGGGCCTGGGCCTATGTGGTCTGTGGCCCGGAGGGCAAAGGCATCGGCTCCATCTCCGTAGTTAGCGAAGAATATCCTGTCGCCCCCCTGGCAGTCCTCCATCGCCGCCACCAGTATCATCATCGCTTGTGCAGTGCCGGTATGTCCCACGCTTGAAAGCAGGCTATCCTGTAGTTGAGCTTCGGGGTCGAACCCCATGCGGCGCGCTGCCTCCCCATATCTCCTCTGGTCCCAGGCTGAGTAGGCAGCCTTGGTAAACTCACCTGGGCCCAGCCCGGTCTTTTCAAACAGGCCGGCGGCTGCTTCACACATATGGGCCAGGTAACCCTGCTCAATGATGAATCGATCCTCCCAGGACTGAACGTGCCTGTCCTCCTCCCTCCTCCAGATATCCATGAACTCGCTGGAGATAGTATGGCTGGCGTCGACCTCGGCGATGATATTGGAGGACCCTACCAAAAGGGCAGCGGCGCCGTCACCAAACTGTTCCTCAAACGGGCTGTGAGCGTGGGGCACCCGGCAATCAGAGGCTATTACCAGGAACCTTCTCGCCGAGCCAGCATTCACGGCATCCAGGGCAGCCCTCAGGGCCAGAGTGCCCCCCCTCAGGGAGTCCGCTATGTCCGCCGTCACAACGTCACGACGGAGGTCCAGGGCCTTGGCTACGATGCTGGCCGCCTGCTTCTCCCGGTAGGGAAGCGAGGTGCTGGCAAGATATAGACCATCCACTGATTCCCGGTCTATGCCCCTGAGGCAGTCGACTCCCGCCTCGACGGCCATGGTCAGACTATCCTCGTCCCAGTTTGCTATTGCCTTCTCCCCCCGCCTTCCCCGGCCACCCCACACCTGGGCCAGGACCTCCAGGCTCATGCGGTATATGGGGATGTAGGCCCCATAGGCCTCTATTCCTGCTGGCATCTTTACCTCCTCAAACAGAGCATCTCGACTAGGGTTGTGCCAAAGCTAGGAAAGTGTAGTAAGGCGGATAATACTACAGCCCGTCATCGGTGTCAAAGCTGCTTATCTCTAGCTACGTGGAAACCTCAAGCCGCGGATTCAAGCCATCTTTGTCACTGGTCTCCATAGGCGACCCTTAGGGCCAGCTGAAGCTGGACAGAGTCGCCTAAGGCGACACCGACCTCAGAATGACACGAAGCGAAGGGCTCCTCGCAATGACATGTAGGGGCGGACGTCTCTGTCCGCCCTCCTTTGGGGGCGACACGGAGGTCACCCCCTACAGCACGTGTAGGGTGGGTGAAGTGAAACGGAACCCACCAACCCTAGGGGAGGATGTGAAGTGCTGGGTTTCGCTACGCTTCACCCGCCGTGGGAGACTAGGATACAGGGAGGAACAATTGGCTCTAGTCGGGGGAAGATGTAAAATGAGCCCAGAAAGTGAACAAAAGCAACCAAAGGGGGTGATAGGTTTCAAGGGATTATGACTCTCTCCCGGGTGACGCAAACAATCGACACTCGCTATTAGCCTATAGTATGCGGCAGGGAAGGGTTCTCCGAAACCCTCCATGAAGCTATCAAAAGAAAGCAGGCTTTGAAGTCGGACATAGACACGGAGTCAATAAAATTAGGAAAGGGGGCATTATGACAAACAAGAAAAGCATAGGGAATATCGATCACGTGGCCGTAGCTGTGAGGAGCATAGAAAAGGCTATGCCATTCTTTTCAGAACTTCTGGGTACAGAGTTTGTGGAGATTGGCACTGACCCAAACGTGGGGTTTAGAAGCGTGATGAGTACTACAGGCCTGGAACTGATAGAGCCAACTCGTCCGGATAGTGACATAGCAAAGTTCATGGATAAGAGAGGTGAAGGTTTATATGCCCTTGCTTTTACAGCCCATGACGCTGATAAAGCCAGAGCCCAGGCAGAGAAGATGGGGGTTCGCGTTGTGGGTGATTTCACTGCTGAGGACGAGCCGATAAAGGGACTAAGGGAAATATGGTTGCACCCAAAAGACAATTTTGGGGTGTACCTCATGCTTACGGCGAGAAACCCATTCCGTCCCAAAGCCCCTTGACGTGTAATCGTCGGGACGTTGGGGACGCAAAACAAAAAGACCAGAGTTTTTGATTTTATCCTGTTTGGTTCACCAATCATAACTTTTCCACACCAAAAAGTCGAAACCTTTCTTGAGGTTGCCATGGCTTACACTCCTCAAGGCGAGAGGAGTAAGCTATAGACAACAAAGCACCTCTCCAGGAGATAGACTTTCATCTTGAACGTGGCCTGTCTCCGTTTCCTCTGGATCGACACTCCAAAGAGCCCCTCGTTCGCTGGTGCGATGGAGTAAACCCTCCCGTGGAGGGTCTCCATCGGCACTTTGGCGACTCCACACTGAACATCGGTGTACAGTGTGGTGAGAACCGCGCTGTCATAAAGCGCCACTCAGAGGGGGCATCCCACAACTTCGCCGTGACCCACGACCCTCCCCCAATGGAAACCCAGGATATGGATGTGGTCGAACTCCCAGACGTACTCGGTGTCAAGCCAATGAGGGTGGGCAGGGAGCGCGTCGGCATCTGTCCTTTTCCCGGCGACTGTCATCCGAACCCTTCCATCAGTCGATGCAAGGAACTACTGCACCATCTTGGGTGCAGCAATGACGGCGATGTTCAGAAGTTTCTCCAGGAGAGGGAATCGCGATGACGTGCATGGGCTGGAACAGGGACCTCGATCCTGAGCTGCATGACTTCTACGCCAGGAACCTCTTGGAGCCAGGGTGGGCGGGTGAACTAGATCGCGCCGAGTTCGCCTACATCAAGGCAAAGCTGGGACAGTCACCGTCGCTCAAACGCAGGTGGGGTTTTCGTCCCTCGGCGAAGAGGCTGTCCGAGACCCGGATCCGAGTGATAGCTATGCATGGCGTTCCAGGCAATGAGGGGCGAGTTTTGGCTTTGGCTGGGAGAAGCAAGCGGAGTGACTTGATGAAAGACACCAGGGCGGTGCCGCGGGCTGGACCATCAGCTATGAAATCGACCTCCGCGGAGCGCCAGAGGGGCATGAAAATGCGGATCCTGGCCCCAGCCACACCCACAGCCGGGTGCGGGTGTACCGGGCCAGCAACGCGCCCTGGCAAAACAGGAATGCTAGGGAGTACAGTGCCGGGGCACTGTAGCCAGTCAGAGAAGAATCGTAGAGCGAGGTGAAGCATGAAAACGACCAAACATGTTGAAGAACTCCTAAGGCAAGGGCGGAAGCCCAAAGAGCTGGTTGAACTGGGCTTCCCCAAATCTGTTGTCACGAGAGTGCACAGACAACTGAAAGAGGAGAAGACTGCCCGAGGGGCAAAGGGTGAAAAAGGCGGCGCCAGGGCCAGAAGCCACTCCCAGCTGTCGGCAGTGTCGCCCGAAGGGAGGGAGCTTGCCAGTGCAACGGCTCCGTCAGAGTTAGATCTTCTGGCAGTTGCAGCCAGGGATCACGGGCGCTGGAAACAGACCATATGCGCATACTTGAACCGAGACGTGTGCTCCTTCTGGTCATGGGACAGCAAAGAAGGCATGCCCCAAGGTATAGGTGCTCCAGTAGAGGATAAGGAGAAATGGCGGGTGAAGCCTTCTGAGCTTTACTGCGCCATATGCACTGTGGATCTGGAGCTTCGACTGCTCGAGGTGGAGGGTGAAGTAGCCACCAATCCCCTGTCAGGAGTGCGACGCGATTTCAAGTGTGCCTGCGGGAGTCAACGTCAGATATTCGGTGTTGTCAAGTGCCATGCCTGCGGACGACAAACCTGGTGGGGGTGGCGGAAATAAGACTGATTTGGTGTTCTGGATCCAAAGCAACCAGCAGTGTTGAGACACAGAGAAGGTGGCAAAGAGACAATGAAGGCTTACCTTAACCCTGCGGACATCAAGCTGATGGAGGAGATGGCCACCTGTTTCAGGGATAAGTTGCTCATCAGGCTTCTTTTTCGTCTAGGTTGCCGCATCTCGGAAGCGCTTGCCATCAGGGTGGAGGACATAGACTTTCACCAGGGCAGTGTTACTATCGAGCATCTGAAGAGCCGCATCAGGCTGTCTTGCCCCAACTGCAGGGCAAGGCTGGGCAAAACGCACCAGTTCTGCCCGAGCTGTGGCCAGAGTGTAGGGAAAGCGATTTCGCAAGAACAACAGCACCGCCAGGTAAGGACCCTACCCCTGGATATCGAGACCCGAGACATGCTCAAGGATTACATCGGCCGCGGGGGGCCGGTCTGCTGGGAAGGGAGCATGCTCATATTTGGTATCAACCGGCATCGGGCATGGCAGGTAGTCCGGGACTGTGCCAGGAAAGCAAGGCTGGGGAAGCTGGTCAATCCGGAGACCGGCGGGCTGCACAATGTGAGTCCACACCGGTTGAGGGATGCGTTCGCTGTCCACGCCGTCAAGCTGGATGACTCGGGGGACGGACTCAGGCTGCTCCAGCAGCACTTGGGCCATAGCAGCTTTGACACCACAGCGAGATATCGGAAAGTGGCAGGGGAAGAACACCGACAGTGGTATGAGAAGTTGTGGCGTAGACAGGCCCTGGTGAAGGAGACAGGCAGTGGTTGAACCCTTGAGACCCCGTAGGGGCGGTTTCCTGAGACCCTTTGGGTGTGGTGAGTTCATTCGGTCCTTTCTTTTGGGGGAAGGGCCTCAGGGGTCACCTAGAATAGACCCGGATGTTGGCGCTCCTCAGACCGATGTCCATCGGGCCTATAAGGAAGCCCTTCACCGTGCCTGGGCCGAGGACATGGTGGCCCTGGAGGAAGAGCAACGGATCAGAAAGGCATTGCCTGGCCTCAGCATTGAGGAGGCCGAACAAAGGACAAGGTACCACCTGGAGCACATCCCGTACAAGCTCACCAAGATGCGGTATGCCAGCTTCACCACATATTTCTCCCACCTGAAGCGCCTTGGCTATGTGGAGGAGACAGGCAGGGAAGAGCCTTCCCTGGTGCAGCAGAGCTATCCACCAGCGCCACCACGCCGCTATTACCGACTGACCAAGGCGGGGAGGAAGGCCACGACGGCGCGGAACTCTCCGACCCTATCATGACCCTCTACCAGTACCCCAGGGAGAAGAGGAGCGGCAAGAGGGGCTATTATAGCCGCAGGAAGAGGGGATAAAACGGCGCCCGTTGGGCACAGAGGGCGTAGACCTTTTTGTTCTCCCTGCTATACACAACGCTCGATACTGGATGAAGACACATACCGGCACTTAGGCGGATGTTTATGATTAATCACCAACATTGGCATTACGATCGATACTGGGGATGGCAGCCGATCAAGGCCAGAAAACTTGAGGTGCTGAAATTCATCTACGACCGAGAGATCGTTACCTCTGACGACCTGATGAACGAATTCGGCTATACCGATAGCAGTGCGCGATGCAGACTGTGCCAGCTCAGGAGAGAGGGGTTCATCGTGCCTTATGCGAGAGGGCAATGGTGTGTTACAGACAAAGCACAGGACAAATTGCGCTATCACGGCGTGCTGCCGAACAATGAACCTGAGCAGGTCAAAAGGAAGGCGGTGGAGGAGGGGCGAGTGTGGGTTATCGGTGCCAGCGGCAGGCCCAGGCTGGCCAGGGAGGCCAGTGAATTCGGCCTTGCCTTCACCTACGACGAGATCAAAGCCATATTCCAGAGGCTGAGGAGGGACGGGCTGGTCTGAAGGACAGCCTTCCGGTCCCTGGGGATTGCCTCCAGCCCAGCCGAGCTTGAAAGAGGAAGCAATTGCTTCCTCTTATTAATCAAAAGGATATTTTGTTCAATAATAGATTGGACAGTTGAAGCTGTTGGAACAACTGAAGGAGCGAGAAAATGAACCTCTACACCAGATACCGGCCAGCCAGGTTCGAGGAGATCCTCGGCCAGGGCCAGAGCATCCAGATACTCAAGAACCAGGCCAGGGCCAGGAGCTTCCACCACGCCTATCTCCTCTACGGTGCTTCGGGAACGGGCAAGACCTCGACGGCCCGCATCTTGGCGATGGCCTTCAACTGCCCCTCTGTGGATGGGACGGGCCAGCCCTGCGGGGAGTGCCCCTCCTGCCACAGCATAAGGCAGGGGAGAAGCTGGGACGTGATAGAGATAGACGCTGCCCAGTTCCGGGGAATTGACGATGTCAGGGAGCTTAAGGCTAGGGCCTACCTCTGCCCACTGGGGAACCGCAAGGTCTACATCATAGACGAGGCCCACATGCTTACCGAGCAGGCGTGGAGCGCCATGCTGAAGCTCCTGGAGGAGCCGCCACCCCACCTGGTGGTAATCCTGTGCACCACGCAGGCTGACAGGATACCCCTCACCGTAAGATCCAGGTGCCAGCACTTCCCCTTCCACGCCCTGAAGCCCCTGGAGGTGAGGGGCAAGCTGGAAAGGATTGCCACAGACCAGGGGGTAGAGCTTGACCCCAGGCATCTCCAGTTCATCGTGGAAAGCGCAGCGGGGAATATGCGGAGCGCAGAAAACCTGCTGGAACAATGCCTGACCTTGGCATGGACAAGGACAAAGAGGGGCAGGAGCGCAGGTGGCAGGAGATCATCAGGCCTGAGACCGTGTCCATCATCCTGGGCAGGAAGGGCTATGGGAAGTCTGCCCTGGCCTACTGGCTCTGCGACCAGACAGCGGGGGAGCACGACCTTCTGAGGGTGGTCATCAACCTACCCGGGGAGCGCCAGAGCCTCCTGCCTGAGAGCTTCGTCATCAGGGGACTGGACGACGTCCCCGGGCTCTCCAACGCCGCCATCATCATTGATGAGGGCACCACCATGCTCCCCGCCGGCCAGAGGAAGCTGGAGGAGATGGTCAAGGGCTATGTGGCCCTCTCCCGGCAGCGCAACCAGGTCATCCTGTTCATCTTCCACGCCTCTGCCGATGTGGGCTCCAGGATACTGCGGGGCGTGGACGCCATCCTGTTGAAGGAGCCCTCGCAGCGCCAGATACAGCACGGGGCCAAGGACAACTGGTGGCGGCAGCTGCTAACCGAGGCCAAGGAGAGGTTCGAGGCCCTGGCCGACATTGGGGCGAACCCCAGGGAGTTTACCCTGGTGGACTCCGAGGAGCCTGAGTTCCGGGGGATGCTCTACAACCCGCTGCCAGCCTTCTGGAGCGACGACCTGAGCCGGGCGTGGGCGGGGGTGGACAACCTAAAGGCCCCCGACGTATTCACTCCCCTGGAGCTCCCTTTCAGGCTGCCGCAGGCGGGCAGGCCGAGGGGCTGGCATGCCGACGACCCGCAGCACGAACTCCGCTACCCGGTTACGCCGCAGATGCAGCGGGAGGCTGTGGTCTTGGAGCAGCACCAGTACCAGCACTCGGTGGCGCTCATGATGGAGCACCCGCCTACCAGAGTCCGGTGGGTGGATTTCAAAAGGTAGCATCAAAGCCCCTGCGCTTGGCCGGAGGTCTGGGGCAACCAGGCAAAAGAGTTTCGCCACCTGCTGTCTTCTTGCTATGCTGTGGTCCGACGCTCGCTAAGTGTTCCTACCTGATGCCTGGATTGCGAGATTGCCACTGAGGTGCAACCTTGCTTGACACCCACATTATGAGCGACAGTGGCTCTGTTCCCTCACTCAACAGAGCAGGTAACATGAAAAAGTAATGCACCTCGTGGCTCTATGGTGTAAGGTTTGGAGTTGAAAAAACCAAATAGACGATGGGGAGGTGCAAGTGAAGTACATTGGTTTAGACTGTCACAAGCAATATGACCATGCTACGATGATTGATACGGAGGCGGGAGAAATCAAGGCAAAGAGTCTGGCTCACACCAAGGAGGAATTCAGACGATTCATAGGTGACGGAGCTGGTACCAGAATGGTGATAGAGTCATGCCGAGATTGGTCCAGGACGTATGAGATCTGCAAGGATCTCGTGGAACAAATAGTGCTTGCCCACCCAGTAAAAGTAAAGGCTATAGCCTCGGCCAAGGTAAAAACCGACAGCATAGATTCTCGGATGCTCGCGCAGTTGCTGATGGCTAATCTTATTCCTGAGGCGCATCTGAGGAAGGCGGAGAACAGGATCAAACAAAGGGTGATCAGGCACCGTGCTTTCCTGGTGGCCATGAGAACACGGGTAAAGAATAGGATACATGACCTGGTAGATAGCCAGCCATTGCCACCGGGGATGCTTAGACTAAAGCCTAAGGGGCTCTTTTCCAAGAAGGGTGTGGAATGGTTGATTTCGCTGGAATGGCCCGGAGCAGAGGACAGGGAAATGGCTGAATCAGGCCTGAGGATCATAGCATCTCTTAATCAGGAGATATCGGCTACTAACGAGATGGTGAAGGAGATATACAAGGAGGATGGAGATGCCCAGCTTCTTTCCACGATCCCCGGTATAGGGGTAACGCTGGCAATGCTTATCAGCACTGAGGTGGATGGAATTGAGCGTTTCCCTTCTTCATCCAAGCTATGCTCTTACGCTGGCCTGGTACCATCCACCCGTTCATCTGGAGGAAAGACATACCATGGGAAGATAACCTCGGAGGGAAACCGATGGCTAAGATGGGCATTGGTGGAAGCTGTGGTCCCAGCATCCTATGCTGATGCGCAGATAAGGGAGAGGTTGAATACCTTCAGGAAAACGAAGAACGCTAATGCAGCTAAGATAGCGGTGGCCAGGTGGTTGCTCAAAATTGTGTACCATGTTCTCAAAGAAAAGCGGCCGTATCAAGCGGTAGTCCATGACGAGCCGGTACTCGGCCGGGTCCGAGCCGCCTTCCAAAAGCCTTAGCGAGTTGGCAATAGCGAACTGCGCTCTTAAAACAGGTTAAGGGGCTCGGGGTCGGAGGTTACGGTGTGCACTAGAGATGGTGGCACGAATAGGAGATTGAGCAAGCTCTTAACCGCCAGTGGAATATAATAGCTGAAGCTCAAATGATGGGACTTGCATTACTCTTTCATAGGAGGCTATTGTGACCGTTACACATTCTGGACAAATGGCCAGCAACACAATCACCGTTTGGCCGTGGTGCGTTCTTCACGTGGGAGGAGGTCAAAAGGCATGTCCGGTCGAAGAGAAATGAGCTTGGATAACCTTCCTAGTGAAGTGCGTGATTTGAGGGAGAGGATGGAAGCTCTCCCCTCAGTATGTATCTTCGCTACAAAGGCTCTCCCAGATGCCGGTGGAGTTTGAAGGGGGACACTGGGCCTCCCAGATAGACTTGCTGGTACATAGGGTGAAACGCAAGTATGACGGGTATCAGGCTAAAGTTGACCGGGCCAATCGCTTGGGCAATCTCATGGCACCTCTATGGGACGCTATTCTGAGAATGGGCAGAATGCAGCCGGTACCACCTGCCACTCCCCTGGAGAACTGCATATCGATCTCTTCATCAGGGAGCATACAGCCAACTCTGAGGGATGCCCTTCTCGGCCAACCAGATGGGATACTAGTCACCTTCAGGAGTTTCGGGCACTGGCTCTGAAGCTGAGGCAGATGGTCTCATACGGAGAAATAACGGCTCATTTTGCCAAACCTGGATCCTTCCCCTGGTGGGGGGTAGTTGTGGGAGCTGTGGGTGCACTCATTGCAGCGCTGTTTTTCTCCCTGGTATTCAGAAGACTGCGGGCCATTTCTCAGTCCGGGCTGACACAGAAGTAGCGGGGGCGGGTGATCCCGCTGGTCTGCACGCATCCTGCGTCAAGTTCTCCCTCTCCTATCGGGAGAAACGCTCCTATTTCAGCAGAACAATGCTGCATCAGGCACTGGCTTAGTTCTACAGAGTTTCTCTAAGCATAATGAGACCACTTTCTCGGCGAAATGTGACCATTTGGAAACCCTAAGTTTCCCTTTATTCACCATTCTTTAACCACCCTGCTGTTATCCTGACAGAGTACAACTGAAGAATAAGCCCCGGGTGCACACATGCGCATCCAGTCGCTGGGTATGTGATGCATGGCTGGGGTCGCGGGCAACTTAGGCTCACGTCGAAGGCAATAACTGGCAGGATGGCGTGCAGTGGGAGCAAGAGGGCTAAAGCATTCCCGCTTTTTGGCGTGAAGCGTCGGTCTGGTGCCCATCCGGCAAACCGGAACGGGCTTCAGTGTAGAAATACATACTATATATGAATATAAAGGAGGCGAGATGAAAAAGATGAAAGGAGTAGGGGTCTTGTTGGTCCTGGCCCTGGTTACCAGCCTTGTGGCGGTTGTTGGCTTGACACCGTCGATGGCGCAGGCGGCCACACCAGAGCAAATCGAGAATGCTATCGAAGATGGCATGGTATGGCTGGCGAGCCAGCAGAACGCCGACGGGTCCTGGGGTGGTGAGGATCAGGTTGCCCGTACCGGACTTGCTGTTCTCAAGTTTGAGACTCATGCCGCGTTTGAGGGCCTTAATCCCTTTGACCCGGCTTATGCCTACAGCAACGAAGTTGAGGCCGGGCTGGACTATATTCTGGACAACTGCCACAATGTTGGCATCGGCGGGCAACCGGCTGGTGATCCCGATACCAACGGGAACGGGATAGGCGTTAAGCCTCATTGCGGCGCTGTACATAACGAAATGTATGAGACAGGGATCGCCCTGATGGCCATTTCTGCCAGCCAGAGCCCCGGTAGGACCCATCCGGGCATTGGTGATCAGGCCGGTCGTAGATACGACGACGTCGCCCAGGACATAATTGACTTCATCGCCTGGGCTCAGCATGACGGCCCCCCGGGTGACCCCTGTAGTCAAGGCGGCTGGCGTTACTGGGCAAACTTTGCGGACAGTGATAACTCAATCTCAGGGTATGTCACCCTGGGCTTGGACTATGCCTCGTCAGGCCCGCCGTGGGGGTTTAACCTCACCGTCCCGCCTTTTGTGTACAGTGAGCTGAACATCTTTGTAAATAACGTCCAAGACCCCGTCAACGGAGACACAGATGATGGTGGCTCCCATTATGTGCCATGTGGTTGGGAACCGGTCAACATCCTCAAGACCGGCAACCTGCTGAGCGAGATGGCCATTTTGGGCGATCCGCTAGGTGTACCCGGTGATGGTTCCAGGGTTCAGAACGCCATCGACTACATGGAGCGCCACTGGAACGACCCTGGTGGCGATCCTGGGTGGCAGGGCAACTACCAGGCCTGTTTCACCACCATGAAGGGATTCCAGGCTTTCGGCATAGACACCTTCGGTAGCCCGTCCATTGACTGGTATGATGACATGTCTGAATACATTGTGAGTACGCAGAACGCCGACGGCAGCTGGCCGTCGGATATTTGGGGCGATTCACAACTGACCACCTGCTGGGCCATGCTCACCCTGGAGAAGGCAGCCCCACCCGCCCTGGAGTTGGATCCGGTCACTGATACCAACCCGCCTGGCACCAACCACACCGTCACTGCCACGTATGACATAGCGGGCGTGCCTCAGGTGAACGTGCAGATCGACTTCGAAGTCGTCTCCGGCCCCAATGCCGGCGCATCTGGCAGCGCCATGACCAACGCCAGCGGGCAAGCCAGCTTCACCTATACCTCCAATGGTGCGGAAGGCACAGACACCATCAAGGCCACGGCTGTTGATCCTGATGGCACTCCCCTGGTCTCCGCGGAGGCTACCAAGAACTGGGAACGCCATGAGGCGATACCCGGCCTGACCGTCTGGGGCATCATAGCTGCGGTAGTGGCTGTGGCTGGAGTGGCCGCGTTTGTATTGCGGAGGAAACTGGCCTACCAAGCTCAATAAGGGCAGAAAAGGCCAAAGGAATAACGTAGGTTATCAGCCAGATGGGGGACCGGTCGTGAAGGTCGGTCCCTCATTGTTCTTCCACTGGCAGCCTTGAAGGGCTGATCCTGGGAACCCGGCGCCATACGGGTACCAGTGAACCGATAGCTTGTGGGGGATGAAACGTAAATGCAGGATGCTTCGCAGAAAGAGGATGTTGCCAGACTTCGTGCCGCTGTGCTTGAAGGTCTGGTCAGAGAGCTCCAGACAGGGGTAATTATCTGTGATGTGGGTTACTACATCCCAAAGGTGGCGGCTTTTATCAGGGACGACGAAGCTGAGGACATTCTGGCCAATCCTCAGCTAATGGAGAGACTGAAATCACGAGTGGGGGAGGACCATGTCGGTTGAATCACTGGTAAGGGAAATGGGTACCGCACCAGACGAGGCTACAGCTATCCCTGGTTTTCCTGTTGCTGACCTGATCCTTGTGTTGAGCCTTATTGTCCAGGTGCTGTTGCACCCGTGGCGCCCGCAATAGCCCAATGCACACAATTGCTCAAGCCTCTTCCAGCTTCCCCAGTCAGGGGTTCCTGGGTTTTGACGCGATGGCTTTTCCCCCATGTACTGCCATTTCTCCGGGAGATGCTCCGGTTCGGTACTCTCTGGAAGAGACATCCCTGATAGTGAGATTTGGCTCAGAGGGGAAGCATGGTGGCACAAAGCGTAGACTCACGTATCGGCTCCAGGCGGAGCGTCGGTGTTTATGCTGCGGAGGAGAAAGGCTTACCAGGTTCAGTAAAGGCAGAAACACAGCAAGAACAAGATAAGATATGAATCTCCTGAGGGATTGGTCACCATGATCAGTCCCTCAGTTGCAAAGTAAACGTTTATTCGGATAACATCAAGAGGAAGAGGTTGGAGAGATCTATTGTGGCGGTTTCCTCCCAGGAGAAGGGGGATCGACAACAGCGCAGGAGCCTGGTGCGTTTTGGCATCATCCTATTTTCTTGTTTCCTGGCTTTTGCAATCGCCTATTTCAAGTTTCGCCGTAGTGATGTGCTCGATCCCTTCCTGAGTTTCAATGCCAAAATAGCTAGCTTCGTTTGGAACCTTTTTGGCGGCTCTGCTGAGGTAGACGGCGTCATAATCTCGTCAGGCAGCGACTCCTTCGAAGTCATTACTGAATGCACCAGTATCATTCCTACTGCCATACTCATCTGTGCGGTGCTCGCCTGGCGTTCCAGCGCTAGAGAGAAGTTGATTGGTATAGCTGCAGGGACTACAGTCCTATTCGTGATCAATATAGTTCGCATAATCAGTCTTGTCTATGTCGGTTCTGCTTTCCCTGATTATCTCGACGTTGCTCATTTCTATGTATGGCAAGTGTTACTGATCTTGTTCACCGTTGGCTTATGGCTGTTTTGGGCAGTCAAGCTGGTCCGCACTCCTCCCGAAAACCCTTAACAGGCGCGGCGCAAGAATGTAGAAGGGCAGCAGACCAATACCCCATCCGCCTGCGTCCCTTGCGGGATATTTCCAGGTCTGATTTTGCAAAAGCCTCATCTTGGCTCATCTCCCCGAGTCATTCAACAAGAGGGATATCCAATGGCTTGGATGAAACGCTTAAGGGCGCGCTCCCCTTTGTTCAAAACCACTCCTGCTTTTGTGACAACTTTGTAACTTTTCGGCAGCCGATTTGATTTCTTTCCGCGCACAACCTGCTGTTATGCTGTCTCGCACGTTGGAACTAGGCTCACACGACACTTGCGGGAATGGGTCTTGACAAAACCTGGCTTTGGTGATATACACTTCAAGTGCAGTTTCACGATGGACTGGGCAATGCTTGATAACCACGATTTGCGTCTTTGGTGGGGGAACCGGTGATGAAGGTACTGGTAATCGAAGACGATCCTGACATAATTGAAGTGATGGCCCTCTCCTTCCGAATGAGCTGGCCTCAATCCGTCGTGGTGTCCAGCGAACAGGGGGGGAAGGGGATTGAGATGGTGGAGACGGAGTCCCCTGACATAGTTCTGCTGGATCTGTGCCTCCCGGACAGGGACGGCCTTGAGGTGCTGTCTGAGATACGCGCTTTCTCTGATGTACCTATCATTATTATCACTGTTAGGGGCGAGGAGATGGAGCGGGTAAGAGGCCTGGAAGTGGGGGCTGACGACTATGTGGTCAAGCCCTTCAGCTACATGGAGCTGTTGGCACGGGTCAGAGCAGTGCTCCGTCGTAGGAGCGCTGATGGCCTTGCCCTCCCCACAACTCTTGAGGATGGTGGACTTGTTATTGACTTCAGGGCTCAAGAGGTGACATTGCACGGTGACAGCGTACAGCTAACTCCCATCGAGTATAGACTGCTATGTGAACTGGTCGGTAGGACCGGGCAAACAGTGTCTCAAGAGACCCTCATAGAAAAGATCTGGGGGGAAACCTACCTCGATACTCCCAGTGTTCTCAAGGTTCACATTCACCGGTTGAGGCGAAAGCTGGGGGAGACTGCTGACAAGCCACAGATGATTTCTACTGTGTCCGGAAGAGGATACAAGTTCAACGCTTCTGTTTCTCAACTTGACTGATCGTAACCCGGCCTGTGTCGCCAAGCTTTCAGCATCAGAGAATTCAAAGTTCAAACTGCAAAGTTCAAAAATGTCTTTGAATTCTCCTTTTTGCGTTTTGAATTTGTTCAAGATTTAGAATTTGCCTTTATCCCCCACTATACGCAAGTAGTGTGCCGTCAGGGAAGTACCTCGCGATTCATGGTGGCTGTCGGGTCCCTGACCCGACGCCAGTTGCTTTGCACAAGCTGCAGGTCAGTCGCCTGAGGCGACTGACACTCACCAAAGGCAACCAATTCGCTCATAATTACCTGACGCGACACTAGGAGGCCTCGTTTCGGATCGAGCTGAAGTCTCCGAAGGCGACTCGCCGTGGCGAGATCGATCCCTACGTCCCAAGATCAGCGATTGCTCCGTTGTCATAGGGCCGGTGCTCCGTCACCCGCCACATCTTGGGTTGTCTCAAACCGTTCTTGGGCATTTCCCTCCAAGTAGGGACGGACTTTCAAGTCCGTCCGTCACAACGCCCGGCTGGGAGCGAGGCCAAGGGCCATTGACGGACTATTCCCTTTGAGGCGTGAAGGAATCACTTGCCGCGCCTACTCTAGTGTGCCGTTAGGGAAGTACCTCGCGATTCATGGTGACTGCGTCTTTTGCCCGGCATCACACATGGCCCCAACAGGGTGATCATAACCCTCATGCGCCACAGTCAGATCTGCGTGGCTCTTCACCTCATCCTGAGTTACTCAGTGGCAGGGTTTTCGCAATGGTAAGAAAGGTTAACGTTTTTGTCACCCTGTCAAGCCGATTGTCACCAGGGTGACGTCGTTCTGTCACCTGCCTTAACTGTAGATCGGCTAAGTGAAAGAGAGGGCCTAACGCCGCGGGTTTAGCGGCATTGCCCTTTGACAGCCAGATTCTCGCCCGCCACACGGCCCAGACCGGCATACCGCTGCTCGCCATGCCATTTGATGTACAGGTCCTTGGTTTGGTGGCCGCACTCGGTCCCCTTTTGTTCGGCCCAGACATTACTCCAATAGGGTGATCATGGCCTCATGCTAAGGGGTTAAGGCCAGCAACTTCTGAATTCACTCCCCGCTCACTCCCTTGCAGGATTGTCGGGGCAGTAAGAAAGACTTAAATTTGTGTCATGTTGTTAAGCCGATTTTAATCAAAGTAAGGTCATCTCGTAACCTGGTTCACTTAGATTGTAGATCGGTCAACAGCAAGGAAAGGAATTTAACGCAATGGGTTCGGCGGTATTAGACCTTGGTAATCAGGTTCTTGGGCCACATAGTGCAGACGGGCGTGGTGTTATTCACCGTGCCGTTGACGTAGAGGTCCTTGGTTCAGTGACCGTAGCCAATCCCCACAGCAGCTGCGCAGAGCACCAGCACTGGACCGGATGTGCTGTGTGGCCACTGCATAGTCCAAGTCTTCGGGTCGGAGGTGTGAAATGAAGGTACTGGTGATCGAAGATGATGTTGACATAGTTGAAGTCATGGCCCTTTCCTTCCGGATGGGCTGGCCTCAATCCAGGGTGATCTCTACGGAACAGGGAGAGAAGGGGATTGAGATGGTGGAGACGGAGTCCCCTGACATAGTTCTGCTGGATCTGTGCCTCCCGGACAAGGACGGCCTTGAGGTGTTGTCTGAGATCCGCACTTTCTCTGATGTACCTGTCATTATTATCACTGTTAGGGGCGACGAGATGGAGCGGGTAAGAGGCCTGGAAATGGGAGCTGACGACTATGTGGTCAAGCCCTTCAGCTATATGGAGCTGTTGGCACGGGTCAGAGCCGTGCTCCGTCGGAGGAGCACTGATAAGGTGGCGCTCCCCATAACTATCGACAGTGGTGAGCTTGTTATCGACTTCAGGTCGCAAGAGGTCAAATTGCATGGTGAAGAGATAAAGCTAACTCCCATTGAGTATAGATTGCTATGCGAGCTGGCCGCCAGGGCCGGGCAGACAGTGTCTCAAAAGGCCTTGATCGAAAAGGTCTGGGGGGAAGCCTATCTCGATACGCCTAGTGTTCTCAAGGTTCACATTCATCGCTTGAGGCGAAAGCTCAGGGATAACCCTGAGAACCCTCACATAATCTCTACGATGTCTCGAAGGGGTTACCAGCTCAAGGCCTCTGATCAAGCCAGCCTTTCACGCCGGCAGACATAGGAGGTGCGAAATGAAGGTATTGATGGTCTTGAATGATCCTGAAGTGAAGAGGACTATGTCTCTTTGCTTCAAGTTATACTGGCCTGAAGCCACCCTCTTGTCAAGCACCGAGGGAACTGAGGGGATGGAAATGCTAGTGAGAGAGTCGCCTGATGTGGTGGTGCTGGATCTGGTGCCGTCTGGTATGGACGGATTTGAGCTCCTGTCTAAGATCCGCGCCCTTTCAAATGTGCCTGTCATGGTAGTTACTCCCAGGTGTGAGGAGATGGAGAAGATCAGGGGCCTGGAGCTGGGAGCTGACGACTACATTGTCAAGCCGTTCAGCGACGGGGAGCTGGTAGCCCGGGTCAAAGCACTGCTGCGTCGCGCCGGCGTTGATGGTCTGACTTTCAATGCACCCCTCGCCCAAGGTGGGCTTGTTCTGGATTTTCGGTCTCGAGCGGTCACACACCGTGGCGAGGAGATAAACCTAAGCCCCACTGAATATGCAATACTGTCCCAGCTAGTCAGTAACATCGGGCGAACAGTATCTCACGGGAGCCTGATAGAGAAGGTGTGGGGAGAAGAAGCCTTGAGAAAAACCCCTAATCTTCTCAGGGTTCACATTCACCGCCTGAGAGGGAAGCTCGGGGACCCCCAGGATAATCCGCAGATAATCATTACCGTACCAGGAAGGGGCTACAAGTTCAACGTTCCTGCCTCCTGAACCTGCCTTCCACTGGTTCCTCCCAGGTCACCTGGTGTCACGTCCCAGAAATGCCCCAGGTTCTGGCAGCGGCTTCCTCTTTGCTGCGCCCACCCAACAGGTTTTCCAGGAGCCGTTTGATTCGCCACGGCAGATGTAATTCTCCACCTCACCCCGAGATTGCCACGTCGCGGAGCCTGTCCTGAGCGGCGCGAGATTCTTCGGTCGCCTTCGGCGACCTCAGAATGAGACGAAGCGAAGGGCTCCTCGCAATGACCGGCAAAGGGGGCCGAGATTGCCACATCCCGCGTAGGGGCAATTCATGAATTGCCCCTACATGGTCGGAATTTGGAGGCCTGAAGGAATCCTTTCCTTCAGCAAAGGCAGCAAAGGGAAGAGATTCCCTTTGCCCTCCTAAACGAGCCGCCAACCCATGGACTCCAACAGCGGCAAAAAGCCTGCTTTCCCGGGCTTCTCTGAGCAAAATGTAACCACCCTCTCGGCATACTGTAACCACTCTCTCGGCATACTGTAACCATTTGGAAATCTTTCCTTTACCGGACTTAACCGCCCCTTAACCGTGCTCGTGGTAACCTAAAAGTACTAATCCAAAAGTATCACCGGGCTAACACTTTCGGATCACGGCGGTAATACTTTCGGATCAATCCTTCTAAGCCGGGCGTTCGGGGGGTGAAAAGTGACAGATAGAGCTTTGATTATTAGCGATGCGCCAGATTTAGCAGACCACATACGCGTGGCTTTAAGTGATGCCGGTTTTGAGGTAATAGCATCGCAGGACAGCTTTGAGGCTGTGAAGATGGTGTATGAACTTCTTCCCGACATAGTAGTTATGGAAGACAGGTTGTCGGCCACAGATCTGTTTGACCTCTGCTACCACATCTGTTCGCTGTCCCACATACCCGTCATTATGCTCGGCGACGAGTACTGCGAGTCCTGTCTTGTGGCAGGTTTGCAGAGGGGGGCTGACTTCTACATGAGGAGCCCTATCAGTATTCCGGAGCTGGTGGCCAGGGTGAGGTCGCTACTGCGGCGCGGCAACGGACGGCTCGACGGCGTGCGCCGATTCCTGAATACGGAAGAGCACAGCGCCCTGGTGGCCAACGAGTGGGTCAGGCTTACCCCCACCGAGTTTCGTCTTTTGGCCTACATGGTGCTGAACAGGGGCCGGGTTATTCCCACCGAGGAATTCATGTGTCAGGTCTGGCCGGGGGAGCACGTGACGGATGACTCACTGAGCTTCTACATTTCCCGGCTGCGCCTGAAACTGAACCACAGCACTCCTCACAATATCTTCACTCACCGCGGTGTGGGATATCGCCTTGGCTGTGATGCCGACGAGGCATACGAAGATAACCAAGACACCAGAGTCCCGAGACAGGGGGCTGTGGTTGAAGAATGAATAATGTACGTTATGCCCCCGGCCAAACGCTGCAAAGCGGGGGCTGGCCGGTCGAATGGGGGGCGGGGAAAATACAAACAACTGAATAAAGGACGTAAGGAGTCTGAAGAGAACGCCACTGCACCCTGGGTCAAGCCGTGAGGCATTGACGAACCTGGCCGATAGGGCGATGGGGCGTACCCTAGGTGAGCCTCGTAGACTCACATAGGGATTTCTGAGGACTCCAGAAAAAACCAAAGGAGAACAAGGAAAATGAAGAAGGTATTGCTTCTCAGTATGGTTCTGGTGCTCTGCTTAGCTGCCGCGGGGATTGGCTACGCACACTGGACCAAGACCCTCTACGTCGACGGCACGGTAACAACCGGTACCTTTGGCGTGGAGTGGAGCCAGTTACAGCCGACGGACAACGAGGACACCAAGGATGTAGGCGTGGCGAGCTGCTACTTCGTGGGCGACACTGTGTTTCTGGAGATCGTGAACGCCTATCCTAGCTACGAGGCAACCTTTGTGCTGGACATCCATGGTCTTGGCACTGTGCCGGCGCACGTCAAGAGCATCGCCGTCACCTCGGCTGACCCATTCCTCGATGTCCAGGTCGCGCATGAGTTACTGCCCATCCAGCTTCACATGTGCCAGGAGACCCTCATCACAGTGACCATCCACGTGTTGCAGGAACTGGTGCCGGGTGGCGACGTGTGCCCCCAGGGCGCAACTCTCATGTGCTCACTGCAAGTCGTTGCTGACCAGTTCAACGCCTAATAGACAGCTCAGGCAGAGCGGGAGCCCTGCCATTTAGTGAGGGCTTCCGCCGCTGTCCCTCTTCGCGGGAACGCGAGGAGAGGGCAAGAATGAGCAAAAAGGCAGAGGTAAAGATAAAGAGAGGTATGAATAAATGAATGTAGGTATAGGCAAAATAGGAGCCATATGCCTGGTATTGACTCTCTGCCTAGCTGCTATTGGGGTTGGCTACGGTCACTGGACCAACACCCTTAACATCCAAGGCACGGCGCAAACCGGCGAGATGGATGTGGGGTTCCTGAATGCCGTGGCGACCGACAACGAGACCGGTGAAGATGTGGGGCTGACCAACGTCACGCTCCACGACTACGATGGCGACGGGGACTACGAGTGGATGGAAGTCCAGGTAGCGGACGGTTACTATTGCTACATGGGGATTGTCATCTTCGAGGTGCATAACCACGGGTCGGTGCCTGTAAAGGTTACCCAGGTGGCTACCACATATCCCCCGGGCGGAGAGCTCGAGATTGAATTTGTGGGGATAGCTGTGGGAGACACTATTGATCCGGGCGCCCACCTGGACTGCGGACTGACAGTCCACATAGCTAGCAATGGTACCGGCGCGGCAGACTTCGCCATTGACATCCACTTCGAAAACTGGGTGGAGGGAGGATAGCAGAGATGAAGAAGCATCTTGTCAGAAATCTATCCCTCCTCGGTGTGGCGTTGACGCTGTGTGTGGCCCTCGTAGGTGTGGGCTACGGCCACTGGACCGACACTCTGCACATAACCGGCTCTGCGTTATGGAGCGATCTCTACATCGAGATCGTGCAGCAGGAGACCAACGACCCGCTCGATCACTGGCAGGATACGTGGAATGAGCCACCTATCCAGGGGGCTGATGAGTCGATCGCGGACGCGTTTCAGGGTTCTCCCTGGCGCCTGTGGAAGGATGTCGGGATGACTGACTGTGTCCTGATTCCCGACGATGAAGGGTATAGGACTAGCTGCGAGTTCTACGTCTACAACGCTTACCCGTCTTACTTCGGTAAGCTGACCTTAAGGGTGATGAACCAGTCCACGAGTGCGTGGGTTCAACTGGACTCTGTTGACGTAGTATATCCAGATACTCCCGAGTACAACTTCAGCTCTCCTCCCACTTTGCTGCCTCCATGGCCTCATCCCGACGAGTTTGAGGTCCAATGGACCAACGGTGCCTGGAACATACCCCATATCAAGATTCCTCCGGGACAGCAGACCTACCTTGGTGCCGAAGTGCACGTGCTGCAACCGGCACAACCAGGTCAGGTTTACAGTTTCCGGGTAGAGTTCCATTTCATCGGTCCTGTCGAGCCATAGCAGTAAAGGATGTAGGTCCGGAACCTGGGAGCTACTGGCAAAGGAAGATACCAGGCTCCTGTAAGGAAACTTGAAGGTGGGCGAGGGTGGACTAGAAGTTAGCACCCTCGCCCCCTACTTGAATGGAAGGGAGGCAACAAAGAGCACAGTCCAGGTGGGGGTTATGTTTAGCCTGGCTAGCGGCAGCCCACGGAAGTCGTCTCCGCTACCGAGGGTAGACATAGCACATTGAGACAGAGGGAAATGAAGGAGAATAGTGGCGAAGATGTCAGCCCCCGGTTCTGCCCGCCGCCGGACGGAGGAGGTTTTTTCAGGGCGCAAACCAGTTCGAGTTTTGCCGTGACGGATGGCAGCTAGCCTGAGTCCGTAGGCTGCTCCTGTATAAGAGGAACGTTTGGCAACCTGGTTTTGAGGCTTGAAATACAATATAGTGCGACCCTCGGGGGTCGCACTATTGTTGAAACGGCCGAAGGCCGGCTATCATGCCAAACGACTTGACAGGATATGGTTGTTGTGGGGCATAATTTGTGCCATAATGCGCGGGGTGTTTGCTGGTGATGTCTGAGCGTATGAGATTGAGCAGACCTGTTTATCAGTGGGGCTATGTGCTGGCCGGGGTCATAGTCATATATGTGTTGATAAATGAGGCCTTGCCCCACATGTTCACTGTCTGGTCCCGGGTGTACGTAGCTCAGCCCGTTCTGTGGTGCTTCCTCATCCTGGGAGTAGTCCTGGCATCCCGATATGGGACGGGTGGAAAGCTGACGTTCACCAAGTCGCTCCTCTGGATAGGCCTGCTGCTGGGCCTCTTCCAGTTGGCCTGCCTGGCAATTGCCGGACTACTGGCCCATTTTGGCGACAGCCCCTATACACACACACCGTACGGCGTATTTCTCAATACGGTATTCTTTGGCTCAGCCCTGGTGGCTATCGAGTTCAGCCGGGCTTACCTTCTGAGCAGGTTCACCGAGCGTAACACTACGCTTATGGTGGTGCTGATAGCCCTGGTGTTCACCTTTGTTATGATATCGCTGGACAGAATCACTGGCCTGGATGGGTTCAGCGTTTTCCCCTTCTTAGGCGGGACTCTTATTCCCACGTTCGCTGAGAACATACTGGCTTGTTTCCTGGTCATGATGGGAGGACCGGTGGCATCCCTTGGCTATAGGGGCACTATGAAAGCCTTCTGGTGGTTCTCACCGATTCTACCCCAGCTCACTTGGGTTGCCAGGGCTTTTGTGGGAGTGCTGGCTCCTGTTGTATCTTTGCTGGTAGTCCAGAGCATGTACGGCGAGGCTGAGGCCAAACCTGTGCCTGAGAAGCCCGAAAAGCGGAAAAGGAAGCGCTCTTCAGTGGTAGGCTGGGTGGCGACCGCCATCGTTGCGGTGGTAATAATCTGGTTTAGCTCCGGGATCTTCGGTTTTCACCCGCTGGTAATAGTAAGCGGCAGTATGGAGCCTTCTATCAGTGTCGGTGACGTGGTCATGGTCAGAGATGTAGATATAGACAGCATCGTCGTAGATGACGTCATCCAGTACGTGCGAGGCAGTGACACTACCATTCACCGGGTCGTCGAGGTCAGACAAGAAAATGGTTCGACACTGTTCATAACCCAGGGGGATGCCAATGAAAGCCCCGACGCCCAGCCGGTATATCCTGAACAAATCAAGGGCAGGGTTACCCTGGTGTTGCCCAAGATAGGCTGGCTATCGATAGGCATAAAGAACCTCATCAGCTAAGTTTTGCAAGCTCTCCTTGAAGGGGGTCGGGGCGAGGTCAGTCGCCTGAGGCGACTGACACTCACGGAGGGTGGCGTTGGTGGGGGCGTCTGTCCGATGTTTCTAGCTTTGTGGAGGACGGAGCCCATGCTGACCTTGACGGGCGGACAGAGACATCCGCCCCTACATGTCCTTATTACGAAAATGCCGCCGCAGCCTGGGGACATCCCTATGCTGGTCAGCTGGCGAATGGCCTGACTTCATGGTGGCTGTCGGGTCCCTGACCCGACGCCTGGTGCTTCGCACAGTCCGCCAGAGAGATGCTCTTATCGCCTCGTTCCCGTGTCCGCCATGTCAAAGGAGACTTATGGTCTGCGTCTCAAGGGGCGTTCTTACCTTCTCTTGCACCGGCCAGTCCTTCTCACCAGGTAATAGCCGGTCCCCCAGCACAGGCCAAATGCTACCCAGCCGATCAGCAGCTCACTTGTTGAGATGTCTCCCTGCACCGATGCGCAGCCACAGCCGCCCGCCTCGCCATTCTTGTCGCCATCGCCGTCGGTGTCACCATCGCCGTTACCCATGGGCTCCAAGAGTGGAGCAGTGATGAAGTCATCTGAGCCTAGGCTGGACTCGTTCCCGGCCTTGTCGATGGATCTGGCGTAGACAGTGTATTCCGTTTCATGGGCGAAGGATATCCCGCTGCTATTGTAGGTCCAATTGCTGGTGCCTGAGGCGTCAAACCAGGTGGGCCCGGTCCCGCTCCAGTCGCTGCCAGTCCAGTAATTGCCATCCTTCAGACTGAAAGCCACCTTAATCTTCTCCAGCTCTCCCGGTGAGGCGTCGGAGGCTGTTCCAGAGACGGATTCAGGAGGATCGTAGAAGTCGCGGATGTCATTGACGGAGACGGTGGGGTTCGTAGCATCGAAGATAAAGCTGTCTGAAGCCACCGTGGACTCATTCCCTGCCTTGTCAACTGACCTGGCCTTTACGGTGTATGCCTTGCCATCGGTCAGCGAGGGCATAGCGTATGTCCAGGGGCTTGCCACGGTAACATCAAGCCAGGTAGCTTCGCCTATCCAGGAACTGCCATTCCAGTAGGTGGAGTCATTGGTGTTATTGATCTGCACCTGGACCTTCTCCAGCTCACCCGGCGAAATGTCAGAAGCTGAGCCGGAGATAGAAGCAAGCGAAGGCACGAAATCGGGGATGTTATTGATGGAGATGGCGGGGTTTGTAGTATCGAAGATGAAGACGCCTGAAGAAGCCACCGTCGACAAATGCCCTGACTTATCAATAGACTTGGCCTTTACCACGTATGCCTTGCCAGTACTGAGGGAAGGCATGACGTAGGTCCAGTCGGTTGTGCCGTCGGCTTCAAGCCAGCTCTCTCCGACTACCCAGAAAGTGCCATCCCAGTAAGCCGAGTCAGTGGTGTTATTGATCTGCACCCAGACCTCCTCCAGTTGGCCAGGTGAAGTGTCCGAAGCCGTTCCAGAGACAGAAGCAAGCGAAGGCACGAAATCGGGGATGTCATTGACAAAGACCGCAGGGTCGGTGGAGTCGATGGTGAAGTTGGCGTTGCTCTCATCGGAGGCGCTGTTCCCTGCCTTGTCTTCGGCAGTAACTCTCACCCTGGCAGTGGAGATGTCGAGACTGGGGACTGGCTCCCAGGTGTAAGTCCCGTCGTTGTCTTCACCGGTAGCTATACCCTCCCAGGAGTCGCCATCCCAGTATTCAATGGTGATGGGACTGGCAGCCATATTGTCATCGCTGGCTGTCCAGGTGATGACCTGAGAACTTCCCCCGGCCCAGAACTCGCCGCCATCGGGGCTGGTCACCGTCACTGATGGGCTGGTGGAATCGATGGTAAAGCTACGCGAGACCACGCTGGACTCGATGGCCGCATTATCAATGGACTTGGCGGACACAGTGTACATACCGTCAGCGAATGGTATCTCGGTGCTGTCGTAGCTCCAATCGGTGGTTCCTGAGGCATCAAGCCAGACGGGACTGGCCCCACTCCAGTCGTCGCCAGTCCAGTAGTCGCCATCCACGATACGGAAAGCCACCTGGACCTTGTCCAGCACGGCAGGCTCGACGGCCGAAGCCGTGCCAGAGACAGAAGCGAGCGAAGTCACCACGTCGGGGAAGTCATCGATGGAGACAGTGGGAATGGTGGTAACCATAGTAAAGCTATCTGAAGCCACCGTGGACTCGTTCCCGGCCCTGTCAGTGCACTTGGCGGAGACAGTGTATTGCGTACCGCTGGTGAAGGATACCCCGCTGCTATCGTAGGTCCACTCGCTGGTGCCTGAGGCATCAAACCAGACGGGATCGGTCGCAGTCTCCCAGTTGCTGCCGTCCCAGTAATTGCCACCCGCTATGCGGAAAGCCACCTGGACCTTGTCCAGCTCGCCGTCAGAGGCAGTGCCGGAGACAGAGTCAAGGGAATCCACCACGTCGTCGATGTCATCGATGGCCACCGTGGGGTCGGTGGAGTCGATGGTGAAGTCAGCCTCGCTCTCATCTGAGGCGGTGTTCCCCGCCTTGTCTTCGGCAGTAACTCTCACCCTGGCAGTGGAGATGTCGAGACTGGGAACTGGCTCCCAGGTGTAAGTCTCGTCGTTAGCCTCACCGGTGGCTATTTCCACCCAGGTGGCGCCGTTGAAGTACTCAATGGTGATGGGGTCGGCAGCCATGTTGTCATCAGTGGCCGTCCAGGTGATGAACTGAGAACTTCCCCCGGCCCAGAACTCACCACCATCAGGGCTGGTCACCGTCACCACAGGAGCGGTGGTATCGAAAATAAAGCTATCCGAGTCCAGGACGGACTCGTTCCCGGCCTTGTCGGTGGACTTGGCGTAGACCCTATATTCTGTGCCATCGGCGAAGGGTACCCCGCTGCTATCGCAGGTCCACTCATTGGTTCCTGGGGCATCAAGCCAGACGGGATCGGCCCCACCCCAGTTGCTGCCGTTCCAGTAATTGCCACCCACGATACAGAAAGCCACCTGGACCTTGTCCAGCTCGCCGGGTAGGCTATCGGAGGCAGTGCCGGAGACAGAGGCAAGCGAACTCGTGAAGGGAGGGATGTCAGTGGTGATGGTCACCGTGGGGTCAGTGGAATCGATGGTGAAGTCGGCGCTGCTCTCATCAGAGGCGCTGTTCCCCGCCTTGTCATCAGCAGTAACTCTTACCCTGGCGGTGGAGATGTTGAGACTGGGGACTGTTGCCCAGGCGTAAGTCCCGTCGTTAGCTTCACCGGTAGCTATGCCCTCCCAGGAGTCGCCATCCCAGTATTCAATGGTGATGGGACTGGCAGCCATATTGTCATCAGTGGCCGTCCAGGTGATGTCCTGAGAGCTTCCCCCTGCCCAGAACTCACCTCCGTTGGGGCTGGTCACCGTCACCACAGGATCGGTGGAGTCGATGGTGAAGCTGGCGTTGCTCTCATCGGAGGCGCTGTTGCCTGCCTCATCATCGGCAGTTACTCTCACCCTGGCGTTCGAGATATCGAGACTGGGAACTGTTGCCCAGGTATAGGGTTCGTCATTAGCTTGACTGGTGGCTATTTGTACCCAGGTGGCGCCGTTGAAGTATTCAATGGTGATGGGACTGGCAGCCATATTGTTATCAGTGGCCGTCCAGGTGATGACCTGAGAGCTTTCCCCGGCCCAGAACTCACCGCCGTTGGGGCTGGTCACCGTCACCACAGGGTCGGTAGTATCGAAGGTAAAGCTTTCTGAGTCCGGGCTGGACTCGTTTGCGTCCACATCAATGGCCTTGGCATAGACAGTGTACTGGGTACCGTCAGCGAAGGGTATCCCGTTGCTCATCGGGCTCCAGGCGCTGCTGTAGTGCAGGATGGTGGCCCCGGCCCCCACAGCAAAGACATCGGAGGCCGAACTGCCCCAAACCCCGTTGAGGCGGCTTGTGGTATCACTGGTCATCACGTCCCAGGTGCTACCATCGCCGTCGTAGTGCACGATGGCGCCGAGTTCTCCGACGGCGTAGACATCATCGGAGGCCGAGCTGCCCCAGACACCATGAAGCTTGCCCGGGACTCCACTGGTCATGGGGCTCCAGGTACTGTCATCCCAGTGCCGGATAGTACCCGACTCGCCCACGACAAAGACGTCAGACGCGGGGCTGCCCCAGACGCCGTAAAGCCGGTTTGTGGTGCCGCAGTCCACCGGGGTCCAACTGCCGCCGTCATAGTGCCGAAGGTTATCAGTCTCGCCTACCTTAGGCTCTCCCACGGCGAAGACATCGGAGGCCGAGCTGCCCCAGACGCCATTGAAACGACTGATGGTGGTGATTATTGTCTCGGTCCAGGTGTCACCATTATAGTGCACGATGACGCCGAACTCTCCCACGGCGTAAACATCATCAGAGGAGGGACTGCCCCAGACACCATAGAGGGTCTGCGTGGTGTTACTGGTCATAGGGCTCCAGGTACTGTTATCCCAGTGGACGATGGTGCCACCCGCCCCCACGGCGAAGACATCGGAGGCCGAGCTGCCCCAGACACCATTGAGGTCGCTTGTGGTGTTGCTGTACATAGACATCCAGGCGCTGCCATTGTAGCGCAGGATGGTGCCCGAATCGCCGACAGCAAAGACATCATCGGAGGAGCTGCCCCAGACACCATTAAGGTGTTCCGTGGTGCAGGTATCGTAGCTCCAGGTGGTGGTCCCCGAGGCATCGAACCAGGTGGCACTGGCTCCAGTCCAATCACTGCCATTCCAGTAGTTGCCACCCTCTATACGGAAAGCCACCTGGACTTTGTCCAGCTCAGCAGACGCGGTGCCGGAAGCCGTGCCGGAGACCGAGGTTAGCGAACTCACGAAGTCGGGGATGTCATCGATGGACACGGTAGGCTCGGTGCCACTAGGCTCGGTCTCAGTAGTGAAGGAGGTCTCAACTGACCACTCTGACCAGTCCTCATGCTGGTCCTGATGCCGGACATGCCAGTAGTAAGTCGTATCATAGCTCAAAGTCCCAGGTAGCATGGTGATCTCAACCAGGTTCAAGTTATCGGTGCCGCTGTCAAAGACAGGGGTGGAGTAGCTGCCAGGGGTGGTGGTGACCTGCCACTGGGAGGCTACATGAACGGCGCCTCCGTCAGGATCGTCGAAATTGGAGGATTCCAGCGTTGCCGTCACCGCTATTTCGGTGGCCCCATCTGACGGGGCGTCATTGGTGGGCTGATTGGGAGGGTTGTTTGAGGCTGGCCAAAGGTTGAAGTTTACTGTACATTCCTCATTGCTCTGCACAATAGCCGGCTTAACGCTCGACATGTAGCCTGGAGCCCGGGCGGTGAGGTCGTAATCTCCAGCAGGGACGTTTTCTATGGTATATTCGCCATCGGCATTACTGGTGGCTTCCCTGGTGCCGTCAGTGACTGTGGCTCCCTCAATAAGCTCATCAGGATCGAAAAAATTCTTGACCACCCCGGTGATAGAGCCAGGTGGAGAGAAATCCAGGGTAAAGTTGACCTCCGTTGTCTCACCAGCGGTAACAGTGATGCTTTGGGAATCCTCCGTGTAACCCAGGGCCGAGACGGTAACATCATACTCGCCGGCAGGGACACCATAGATGGTATAGCTGCCATCGGACTTGGTAAAGGCTTCCCAGGTATCAGCTTTGACGGAGCAGCCATAGGTAGGAAATACAGCAGCGCCTTCGGAATCAGTGACTACACCGGAGATGAAACCCAGGGAGGGAATGGTGGCTGTCACTGCATCATAGGCATTGATGAACCCATACTTCACGTCAATGCCTTCGTCACTGCAACCGCTCTCAATGGCATATCTTACCTCATCATTCACAAACCCGTTGCCGTTAACGTCGGTCACCGTGGTAAAGAGCAGGGCTGCCAGTCCAGCTACGTGGGGCGATGCCTGAGAGGTCCCGGCCCCATTGCCATAACCACCATTATTGTAGGTAGACCAGATGGACTCTCCAGGGGCAGCCACGTCCACCCAGTCACCGTAGGCGGAGCTCGGCATCAAAGGATTCCAGGGAAAGGTACGAGTGCCAGCCACGGCAATACAGTCAGGGTAACGAGCCGGGTAACCTGGGCTGGTGCTCCCATGGTTCCCAGCCGCGGCTATTAGCACGACGCCATGTTCCCAAGCATAAGTGACCGCCCTCTCTAGTGTGGACGAGGGGACGAGCGTGCCCAGGCTCATATTGATTACATGAGCTCCATCATCTGTCTCCGGATCACCGTCAGGCCCATTCGTCGCCCAGTAGATACCTTGGGAGATTGCAAAAGTAGTCCCTGAACCCGTGTCACCCATTACCTTCACGTTCATCAGGCTGGAATCGCAGCCCACTCCAGCTACGCCAATACCGTTGTTGGTAGCCGCTGCGGCGATCCCAGCAACATGGGTGCCATGACAGGTAAGATCATCCCAGGTGTCGCTGCTGCTGAAGTTCTGATTGGCTACGATCTTGGAACCCAGGGGCAGATCGGGATGATCCTGGTCAATGCCGCTATCCAGAATAGCAATGCGGATGTCGGAGTTGCCCGTGGTTACACCCCAGGCTTGCGGGGCTTTGATCCTATCCATACCCCACTGCATATAAAGGTGAGGGTCATTGGGGGAATCCTCCGGAAAGTCAAGAACATATACCGGATAATTGGGCTCAGCGTACTCCACCAGAGCATCGTTGGCATAAGACGCCAGCGTGTTTGCAAGCTGAGCGGCTGGCACCTGTATTACCTGCACCCCGACTTCCTTGATGGTGTCCACCAATATGCCACCGTTCCGATCATGTACCGCAGCCACCCCTGAGGCGTCTGCGTTCGATTTGAACTGCACCAGGATTTCAACATACTCCGTCTCCTGGGAGGTATCAGGCAAGGTTGTAGCCTTGAAGCTACCTCCCGAAACCAGGAGCACACTCAGTACCAAAGCTAAGACAAATGGGTGCCGCAGGATTTTCATTGCTCTCATTGTCAGTTCCTCCCCTTTGGCAACCGACCTCTGCTGCTTACATGACGCAAAGGCGGTTGCCATCCGGTGTCTTCCTCTTAAATCCAGTCTACAAACATGAGTTCACCCCAGGGTCTCAATAGGCTTCCCCTGTCAGACATATTCATCCCTGAGATGGTCAGAGATGTCACAAAAAGGTGACGGGCGGTTGGCTGCAAGAGCAATCTGTTCGTCTTCGACAGTCACCAGTCTAGGCATGCTTTTGTGCCTCAGATTGAAGTAGTAGCTGCATACGTTCCTCATGTGCACAATACTGTAGTCGGATTGGCCCCAGTCACGTAAGTCCCAACCGCACAACATTTCACGGACAAGGAGAGCGATCTGGCGAGTCAAAAGTCTTAGCTGTCAGTAACGGAAAAGCTAAGAAAATGAGACGAGGATGATTTCAAGAGAGATAGGTGTTGTTACGAAAGTGTCCCATTTCGATGCTCGGTGGCGCTGGTATCAGTCCAGGCGCTGGGTGCTTGGACGTGAGCGCCGGCCAGTATTCCAACCATGTAGGGGCAATTCATGAATCGCCCCTACGCGGGACGTGGCATCTGACGGCAGCCTCTGGTGGAATGTGGGAGACTCTTATTCTGGATACTCCTCTGGTAGGTTCAATGGTCGAACCCTAGCCAAATCTTACTACCAGAGGGTCCAAACCTTGGTGACAAAGGCACCCAGCAAGGTCCAATTCTGGTGACGATTGGGCGACAAAATGACGATCGGAGCAAAGGGTTCTACCTATCAGTGCTCTTCGTCTAGTGTCGCGTCAGGCAATTATGAGCGAATTGGTTGCCTTTGGTGAGTGTCAGGTCCCCGACCTGACCTGCAGCTTGTGCGAAGCAACTGGCGTCGGGTCAGGGACCCGACAGCCACCATAAGCTAAGAAAATGAGACGAGGATGATTTCAAGAGAGGTAGGTGTTGTAAAGTAGGTCACCCTAACAGTGTAGGTTCACAATACGCGGCCTGGGATACCCGGGGGAAGAGCAGCACCAGCTGCTCGAGCAGTTGAACGCCCCGGAAAGGTGACAGTCAAGAACTCGTTGGTGTGAGACTGGTGCCATCTGAGACGCTATTGTGGCTCCGTTGAGGACGGATGCGGCACGAAAGAGGGGCTAGGCTGGACATCTACGTGCCTCGGGGGACGGCATCCACAGGAAGACAGGCGCCCAAGAGGCCAGGAATTATGAAGGCTATGTTGGGAGGGGATCGTGTGAATGCCTTGGAGATAGCTACCCCGCAGGTAACGTCACTGGACGAAAGCTGAAGTCCGACGGTCACGAGGGGGAACTGCTGAAGGGAACGGGGCGCGGGCAGTGCTTATGGCCCGAGGCTAGTCTTAGGGAGGTCCGTATTCTATGTGCAGTCTCATTCCGTATGGTCCCGGTATGGTTCCTTCCGGCCCCGGATGGTCAACCATCGCGACGCTGCAGAGTTTCCATGGTGTCCCATCGCCAGTTTTTCCTATGAGCAGTATTACCAGGCTATTGCCTGATGACCATCCGGGTCTATCTACTACCTCTTGGACAACTTCTCTGATGTCGGGCGATGTTTTCCAATTGAGTAGGCCAATTCTATCCTGCACCCAATCAACACCAGCAGAAGTCCTATTTCTGCCTATAATGGCTGGCGTAATAGCAAAGTCATCAGGATTGTCCTCGGCTTCAGCATAGATAGTGAAATTGGCATCTTGGTTAACGTTCGGGTAGATTTGAATATATGCTTCTACTACGGTTGAGCCCTTCGGTATAGTCACATTCTGGTATCTGGAACCGATACACATGTAGCTTGATGATTTATCATCTGAGTAAGATGCAACTATACTCGAAGCGTAATGCCATTTGAGCGGTCCGCTGCCCTTCTCAATGGCGTCGTCTTCCCTTTCTACGACCTGCAAATCCAAACTAAGTGTTGGCCCTGGGTAAGACACGGTGATGTGGCTGTTCTTCGTCGCGGTGTCACTACTGCTGTCAGTTCCGGTGACGGTGAGCGAGACAGTGTAGGTTCCATTCTTGCTATACTCGTAGGTGGGGTTCTGCTCGGTGCTGTCCGCCACGCCGTCACTATCAAAGTCCCAGGCCCACTGGGCAATATCGCCCGTGGACAGATCAGTGAACTGGACGGTGAGAGGCATATCCCCGGAGGTTGGGGAGGCGGCAAAGTCCGCTTGTGGAGTTGAAGGACTGCCGTTTTCAGGTGAAGGACCATCTCTCCTGGGAGGCTTGGCAACGCAACCAGCCAGCACCATTGCCAACATAATGACGACAGCTATCGATAGCATGCTAAACATTCTCATTGCGTATTGTCTCTCTGTCCCGGTTTCGAAGGTGGTGATCATTATTTTAATCGCTTGCTAAAGAGTCAGTCAACCAACATGCACTTTTGGCGGAGGTGGCTTTACCCCTATCCACTCTAAGGTTCTGTTGACACGCACTCTATTCCATATTATCGCCTATTGATTAAGGTGGTATGTTGGGGGTATTATCTTCCTTGAGGAAAGCGGGGGCAACGATTGTAACTTGTGTTTCAAGTCCTGTTTTGGATGCTGGCATGGACAGCCAATCTCAAAACCGAGCCTGCACAGAAGGGGGTTGCTGTCTTGAGCATCTACATGAGCCAGCCAGAGGCAGACATTGTGACAGATCGGGGGCCGAGACGGTGGTTTCGTCCAAGTTGTCTCCAGAAGGGGCACAGAAGAAAGGCTGATGCGGTGGAGATCGACGATGAAGACTAAGAGCAGGCGGACACTGAGAAGGCCTGGTGAACAACGTCAGCGGGAAATCGGGGAGCGCAAGCAGACGCAATGTGCGCCCAGGCAGCCTAAGGAGTTGTTTGAGAAAACCTTCCATAGCCAGTTGGACGCGATCTTCATCCTGGATGCAGGGAATCCACCGAGGATTCTGGACTGCAACCCAGCGACAGTAGAGGTGTTCGGGCACACCCGTGAGGAGATGCTCGGACAGACGATAGCCTTCCTGCACGTAGATAACACATCATTACGAGATTTCCAGAAGCATCTCTACTCAGCCATAGAGAACCGTGGTTTTCTACTGAAGCCTGAATTCCGGATGAAACGAAAGGATGGAACAGTCTTCCCTACTGAGCAGAGCGTGGCACCTCTCAAGAGCCAAGAAGACGAACTCATGGGCTGGGTAAGCGTGATTCGCGACGTCACAGAGCGCAAGCTGGCAGAGGAGGCATTGCGAGAATCTGAGGCGAAGTACTCTGCAGTGGTAGAGCAAGCACGAGACGGGGTGTTCATCGTACAAGGCGGGAAGTTGAAGTTCGCCAACAGGGCTATGACAAACATCACTGGCTATTCAGTGGAAGAACTGCTGAGTATGCCGCTTCTGGATTTGATAGTGCCTGAAAGTAGGGGTGAAGCTGCTGAGAGGTACAGATTGCGAATGGCGGGTGAACAAGATCTCCCTATCAATGAAGCCAGAATTCGGTGCAAGGGTGGGACAATAAAGGAGGTGGGGGTATCTGCTCGTCTCATGCAATACGAAGGAGAACCGGCAATTACGGGGATTGTGCGAGACATAACCGAGCGCAAGCGGGCAGGGCAGAATCTGCAACAGGCCTACGAAGAGGAACTGAGACTGCGGCGCGAGTTGGATGCTGAAATGAGCAAACGGGTTGAGTTTCTCAGGGCATTGGTACACGAGCTCAAGACCCCGCTAACCTCGGCCATGGCTTCAAGTGAGATACTGTCATCACGACTACCAAAAGGACCTGCACTGAGCTTAGCCCAGAACCTCTACCGAAGCACCTCCAGGCTGAATAAGAGGATTGACGAACTGCTCGACCTTGCGAGAGGTGAGGTGGGCATGCTACATCTGAGATGCAGACCGACAGACATGCTGCCGGTGCTGCAAGGGGTGTTTGATGATATGACTACTGTGGTTTCTCGGCGTGGGCAAGAACTGGCCCTAGACGTACCCTCGTCCCTTCCTCTGATATGGGCTGACGAACAACGCTTGAGTCAGGTTGTGCTCAATCTCCTCAGCAACGCCTCCAAATTCATGCCTGGGGAAGGAAAGATCACTTTGAGGGCCAGGAAGCAGGATGCTGCCCTGGTAGTGGAGGTGCAAGATACCGGTCCCGGCATAGCCAAAGAAGAGCAGCAACGCCTGTTCGATGCCTACTACAGGCTGGCAAGTGATAGAGAGCACCTCAGCGGGTTGGGGTTGGGACTGGCGTTCAGCAAGACGCTGGTAGAGCTTCATGGAGGAACGATATGGGTTAGAAGCCGAAAGGGAAAAGGGAGCACTTTTGGCTTCTCGTTGCCCTTGTATGCCGCCGTCAGAAGGAAAACCCGCACCAAAGCCAAGAATGAATGATGAAGGTTAAGGTTTGAGAGTCCTGGTAATTGAAGACAGTCCCGAAATCATCGAATCCCTTGCTCTGTGCTTTGAGTTGAGATGGCCCGGAGTTGAAGTGATTTCCGCCCTGGAGGGAGGGAAGGGGTTGGAGTTGGCCGAGACGGAGTCGCCTGATCTCGTCATTCTGGACCTCGGGTTGCCTGATATGGATGGGATTGACGTACTGCGCCGGATCCGCAGCTTCTCCGATGTGCCGGTAATCATTCTCACTGTTAGGGGCGAGAAAATGGACAAGGTAAAGGGGTTGGAATTGGGGGCCGATGACTACATAGTCAAGCCCATTGAGCTGGTCGAGTTTCTGTCTCGAGTGAAAGCGGTGGTTCGCCGCAGCCAGGCGCCTGAAGAACAGGCTGATGAGAAGCCACTCGTTATGGGGAAGCTAAGGATTGACTTTACCGCTAGAGAAGCAAGTGTTGGTGGCAAATCGTTGGGCCTGACGCCCAAGGGATACAAGGTCCTGCTGGAGACCCTGGCCCAGAAGGACTCGCACCAGACCCAGGCCGAGGAAGTGCCAGACATCTTGGGGAAAAGGCAGGCAACACGAAGGAGAATTGCGCCCACGAGGATTGTGCTCCACTTGAAATCAGTGTGCCGGCTATGTCTGGACAAAGTCAAGCACCGCCTAGTACGCTTAAAGCAGAAGCTATTTTCATTCATTCTCAATACTCAGCTACAGTGAAAACCTTTGTTCCACAACTGTTACCAGGACCATGCCAATGATCCCCAGCCGTATGAATACTCCGATCGGCAGCCTGCCCGTTTGGTTCAGGTGGTTTCCCTCTCCTCTTTCTTGACGGCACAGAAGTGATTGCGTTACAGTGCTCTCCTTCGCCCTGATGAGCTGGTAAGCATACATGCTTAGCGAGTACTGTAACCACGTTTACAGTTTTTGTGTAGTCTGGTTGATACTCACGCTGTGGGAAAGGATTTATACTAATGACTGTAGCCAATCCCCACAACAGCTACGCAGGGCATAACTAGCCAGAACCACATTCAGCGTGTGAGCCTGGCTAGTTATGCTTACCATTCTGACAGCGGAGGGTGATAATGAAGACATTGGCGATTTGGAATGATCCCAGACTGGAGAAGGCCATATCTTCTTCCTTTGCAGTCGGTTCTTGGCCTCAAGCCACCCTCATGTCAAGCACTGAGGGAGCTAAAGGAATTGAGATGGTGAGCACAGAATCACCTGACATGGTTCTGCTGGACTTGATGCTCCCGGACATGGACGGCTTTGAGGTTTTGTCTCGAATCCGCGCTCTCTCAGATGTGCCTGTCATTGTGGTCACTGCCATGGGTGAGGAGATGGAGCGGGTTAGAGGCCTGGATCTGGGGGCTGACGACTATATTGTGAAGCCCGTCAGCGATGACGAACTGGTAGCCAGGGTTGGAGCGGTGCTCCGTCGGACCATCTTTGCTGATGTAGCCTTCCATGTACCCCTGGATCCCAGGGGCTTGTTGGCGATCGTTGCCATCGAGAGGTCGTGAGGTAGGGCCAAGAGATGACACTGACTTTTTCCGGAAAGGGAGATTTGGTATAGGGAGACTAAGAGCAGGAGTCCTTATCACTTTGGTTTATGCTAGGCTGACGCTGCTGCGAGGTTGAGAACCCGCTGCCGCTTCTCAGGGTCGGTGCTAAGCGAATACAAGAGTTGCCCTTGCCGGGTGTGCCTCTCCACCAGCCTAGCCTCGACAAGATACTCTAAAGCCTCTTCTATATCCGCCCTTCTGCCATGGTTCAAAGCACGAGCTATGACCCCAGGGGTGAATCTGGCACAGGGGTAATTGCTCCAGAAGAATAGCAGCTCAGCTTCGAGCCGTCTATCGGCATACTCCTCTACCGGTTGAATCATTTTGTTTTTTGCTCTTGCCTCTGTGATAGCCTGAGATTTCATGGCGCGCTCGAAGCTATGCCAGAAGACTGGCCGGTAATCAGTTGGTGCAAACCATGTATCTGCAGCCAGACTTCCGATTCCTTGCTCTCCTTCAGGCGAACAGACATGTCATTGCTGAACTCTCTCTCCTCACCACAGAACCTGCACACACCTACGCTAATTGGACGCATGGCCGGCTCAATCATCCAGTGGTGGCAGCATCCCTGCCGCGCCGGGGGTTGACGCAAGCCGGTTCTCTGTCTCAGTGGCATGTCATCCTCCTCTCTGAGAGGCACTCACACCCTCAATGGCCTCTCTCTTTACGCCTTGAGCGAGTCCAAGATTGAAGCGGCAGGCCTATTCCTGTTTCAAACTGCCTACCCTGATTCACCCGCCTATAGGCTAGCACAAGAAGGGTTAAGAAGGGGTTAATTTGAGTAAAATGGAGGTCTCAAAGCGGTATCATTATGGTGAGAGAAAAGCCTGTATTGCGGGCCTTTCTTGAGATGAACGTCCTCGCCGAGCAATGCAAAGGCCTCCCCATCGAATCTGAGGGCGCAGACAGCGATAGCTCCCTACCCTCCTACCGTGAAGGCCCCACCTGAACACAGGCATTCGGACTTCTACCCTGTACCTGTGCCGGTGCCGTATGTCCTAGGAGTTGTAGGGATTAGATGAGGACCAGAACATGCAAAAGAAGGGAGGGGGTCGGCAACTTCCCCCTCCCTTAATGGTCTGCGTAGCTGTTGTGGGGATTGGCTACATCCATTACTTTAGGCCTTTCTCCCCACCATGACAATCCTGCAGAAGGGTGATTGAGGGGTGAGTGAAAGAGCTACGTGGAGTTAATCCTTTCAGGTCAAGGGCAGGGCCCCACCTTGATGGCATCACCCGACGGTGCACAGATTGGTGGCAGAAGCCTAGCAAGGCAGAATCTTCAGCGAGACTATACCACACCAAGCCCAACCTGGATACGGATTCAGGCTTGAGTGTAGCGCTGACTGTTGGGACTGACACAGACATTAGAAGGCTATTTTAGAGTGGATTGATGTGGGCGTATTGTGGGCCTGCCACCCTGGTGTCGCAGCTCAACTTGGGGCGGGTAGATCCACCGTTCCGCCCTTCTGCTCTGTGGCGTTCTCCTCGCCCTTGAACAATAAGCCACCTTCCCAATTACAGGGAGGACACAAGGGGTTAGCCATAGTGCAAGAGCCAAAGGAGGCAGAATGGGCGACTGGAAGGGTAAGTCGCGGATGCGCAAGGAGGCGGGTGTGAGTGGCGAGCTAGGAGTGATAGCCAGCCCGTTGACTTATTTGCTGCCCCACTTAGGGAGGAGATTTCATCAGAGAAGCGTTCTGTTCGATCCTGGCAATTCTTGCCTAAATATCCAGGTTATTCAAACCATCGCAAATGTCTTTCATCAGCTCAAACTCTGGTGAAGCCGTGCCATATTTGCTCTCGATAGCCGAGATGATTTCGCTCAGCAAAGCGGCACTGGGGTTAGTCAGCCCAAGGTAATTCACCTGGTCGTAATCAGTGACATCGTGAGAAGTGGTGAGACTCAGTCTTCCTGACTCGCCATCTAACCTGGTTGCCAGATAGTGTCCAAGGAACTTTTCCTCCATCGTGCCGCCGCTGGCCAGGGCAAACATATCCTCCATCTCACCGGTAGTGGTCAGATCCAGCCAATCTGCTGACTCGCCACTAATGCTTCCCAGCCAGCCCTCTATTTCCTCCTGGGTATGGGTCTGGTGAGAATCCCAGTTCTTCCAGAAACCTATGGTCCCGCCCAGGTCTTTAGGTTCACACACGGCTTCATTGTACTGGGTTGCCTCTATCTGTATGAGGAAGGTATAGATTTCGTTCTGGGCTGCCTCTTGACTCACGTACAGCCAGAAACTGGCAGATATACTGTCACAGTAGTGGAGCTGGGTGCATATCATGTTTGTATCCGTCCAGAAACCCTCAAGGGCCACTGCTAAAGGATCGGAATTATGGACAAGGCTTGTATCAGTAATATGCACTGGAATACTCCCGTTGCAGTGTACCGTGATGTTGAGGAGGCACTGGTAACCTGGGTAAGCGTTATGGATGGTTATCTCCGCCACATCAGCATCGCCATCACCGTCACTGTCTACCAATTGGCACTCAGCCCAGCCAACATCCTTGTCACACCCCATATCAATCGTCCCCGGCGGGTCACTGGAGGTGCAATCGGTGAACTCAATGTCTACGTCCCCGGTGTTCACCACGCCTTCGGCGTACAGGCTTTTGGTCCAGTGGGCGTAGCCAGTCCCCACTGCGGACAAGCAAATCACCAAAACCAGGCTTAGGATTCCTATCTTCTTCATTTATGATTCACCCATGCACGTAGCCCAAAATCGGACACGCCACATGCCTTGTTGCATTTCCTTGCAGCACCAATTCCTCCAAGAGATACGATACTATATTGAGATTAACTTGAAGCATCACCTCCTCAAGCTCTCAGAGTTACACTTCTATGATACCACCAAGGCGTCAGCAAAAGGGTTAACGGAGGTTAAGAATGGGTTTCGAAGCGGTCTCAGTTTGGCAAGAAAGTGGTTACGTTATGGCGAGAGAGACCGGTCCGGCCCGCAGTTGGCCAATCATGCGCGTCTTCAGCAACATTGGCACAACTCAGTAGTGGAACCTTTGGGTAGCTGACCTTCCTTTGTCGAGGTCCGTCCAGGGTCGCCTCTGCAGCCCCTCATCATCTGAACGTAACTGCACTTGAGTAACAATCAGCCATCTTGTGTGAGCCAGGCTGATCTATCCCACAGGTATCACATCCTCCGACCCCTTCGAGGTGGGCACGGTCTTCAATACTGGCACAAAAACCTGGCCCTCTGGAGTGAAGTGGGGATAGCTCAAGTAGCTGGCCGGTTCTGGTTGCGTCCCCGTCATCCCTTTGGTTTGCCCTCGTGTTCGTGGTGGGGAACATCTGGTTCCCCGATCACGGGAATCTCCTCCCCGCAATAAGGGCAATGTTTATCCGGGCTGATGTTGTATCTGGTTATGCTGAAACCGTAACGCTCAATCAAGGATCGCTTGCAGCCGGGGCAGCAGGTATTCTCATAAGGGTGTCCAGGCACATTCCCGATATATACGAACTTGAGTCCCTCCGCCACACCTATATCCCTGGCTTTCTCCAAAGTGTTCACCGGTGTCGGAGGAACATAAGACTCACCTCTGAACTTGTATGCCGGATAGTAGGCGGTAAGGTGCCAGGGAACATCATCCCCCAGTCCCGTTTTGATTCTTCGGGCAATCCGGCTTAGCCCCTCCTCGGCATCATTTACGCCGGGTATAATCAGTGTAGTTAACTCAACCCACACGCCATATTCCTTGGCCCGGGCAACATTTCTCCACACCAGGTCAACATCAGCAGTGCAGAATCTTTTGACCGCTTTGGCCTCACCCTTTATATCAACATTCATGGCATTCAAACCACCAGCCACCAGCATTTGCAACGCCTCTGCTGTCATGTAACCATTGGTCACATAGGTATTGTAATAGCCTTCCGCCCTGGCCAGGTCGAAGACGTCCAGAGAATACTCAAAGAGCAAAGTCGGCTCATTGAAGGAGACGCTGGTACCCTGACAGCGGTATCTCCTCATAAGTTCAATGAGTCTCGCCGGACTTATATACTCGCCCTTGCCTATGTTCTGAGGTGATTTGCTTATGTCATAGTTTTGACACCAGGGGCAAGTGAAGTTGCACGACCAACTGCCAACCGTCAACGCTTTTGTTCCCGGGTAGAAATGAAAGAAGGGTTTTTTCTCAATAGGGTTGGCACTGATGGAAGAGATATCGCCGTATTCCAGGGTGTAGAGCCTGCCACCGATGTTCTTCCGGGTAGCGCAGAGGCCCGACTCCCCCTCAGGGATTAGACACCGCCTTTCACACGTTAGGCATTGCACCCTGTCCGTGAGGTGCTTGTAAAGCAGGGCCTCCCTAATGCGGTCTTCCGCCATCACAAAACGCCTGGCTGCGTGTCTTGACCAACCTTCTCCTGGCACACGGTACAGAAGTCCGAGCCTTTTATGTCAGTGTCCCCCAGACTGTTCGAGAAATGCATTACACACCCGGGGTTGGGGCAGTGCCGCAGCCCATAGGTATGCCCTAACTCGTGAACTGCTTCCTTGAGCGACCGCTCCATAAACAGGGTTGCATCCCTGGGCAAGCCGTAGAACTCCTGCCTCAAGCGCCGCAACGAGATAACGGCTCTCTTTCCAGCAATATCCGCCTGCCCAAAGACGAAATTGAGCCCCGGAGCATAAAGATCGACATCGACCACCCCCAGGGCTCTGTTGCCCGAAGCGGGGGAAGGGATCAGAGCAAGCAGCGTAGATGCCAGATACTGGCCACGACGGGGATCCCGGCTCTGGGGGAGCAGCACTCTGTCGCCTATCTCTATTCTGGAACCGAAAACCTGTGCCAAAGATTGCCCCAGCGTTTCCAAAGTGGCTTCCTCCACCTCTCCTATAGGCACCAGCAATATCATTTTCCCTCTTTTGTAAACCGCCTGCGCCTTTTTTGCAACGCCTGATCCATTCTAGCCCAGGCAAATAACAACAACAAGCACTTCCAGCCCCAAGAGCAAAATAGGGGTTGGTGGGTTTCGCTATGCTTCACCCACCCTACCAGAACCTTTCTGTTCCGGCCTGTGACAGGTCGGGTCAGGCCAGGTCTCCATAGGTCTTCTGAGGCAACCCTGGCGGCCGACTCGCCGTGGCGAGGACGTGATACGGATCCCAAGTAGGGACAGGGCTTCAGACCTGTCCGCAACGTTTCGGACAAACCTGAAGGTTTGTCCCTACATTTCTTGGTGCATCCGACTCGGGCAATCTGTGTCAGTCGCCTCAGGCGACTGACACCCACAAAATAGGGTAGGGGCTCTGTCCCCTACCAAGGCAGTCGGGGGATCGAAGATCGGCCTCTGGCGGGCGGAGCACCCGCCTATGAATAGGCCGGCAATCGCTCTTTTGGCAACCTACTTCGTCCTTGACACTCACGCCTGCCAAGGGTAGACTCTTAGGCAGAAAATGAACTCAGGGGGATTGCATGGATTTTCGTTTCAGCGAAGAGGATGAGAGATTTAGGCAAGAGGTACGTGAATTCATAAACAAGGAGCTTCCGCCTGACTGGACAGGGACGGGCCTTCTGCAGGAGGCAAAAGATGGGCCGGAATGGGAATTCTCGCGCGGCATGCTGCGCAAGCTAGGAGCCAAGGGATGGCACTCCCTGTCCTGGCCCAAGGAATATGGTGGTCAAGACTCCATTAGCAAGCAGTTCATCCTCAGCGACGAGATGTACTACAACGAACTGCCAGGCGTGGATTTGCAGGGCGCCCTCATGTGTGCCCCCACCCTCATCCAATACGGAAGTGATCAGCAGAGGAAAGAGCATCTGCCCAAGATCGCCCAAGGCGAACAAGTATGGTGCCAGGGCTTCAGTGAACCGGGTGCCGGCTCTGACCTGGCGGCCGTGGCTATGCGGGCCGTGGAGAAAGACGATTGCTTTGTCTTGGACGGCCAGAAGGTATGGAGCACCGGAGCTCATCGCGCTGATTGGACCTTCGTGCTGGCCAGGACTGACCCTGAAGCCAAGAAGCACAGAGGGATTAGCTTTTTCCTGGTGGACCTGAAATCGCCCGGCGTTACGGTGCGTTTTTTGCCCAACATAGTTGGCACCTATGCCGAGATTTTCTTTGATAGTGTGCGCGTCCCCAAGGGAAACCTGGTAGGAAACAAAAACGAGGGCTGGACGGTAACCGGCGCCGTATTAGGTTATGAAAGATCTGGGATTCACCGCATTGCTGCAGCCCGCCGAAACCTAACCCGCCTGATAGAATTCGCCAAAGAAACGAAGCGCAACGGTGTCCCTTTGTTCAAGGACCCTGTAGTCCGAAATAGGCTAACCCATCTGTTCGTAGAGAGCGAGGCAGTGAGGCTCCTGGCCCACAGGATTGTCTGGCTGCAGAGCACGGGGCAAAGCGTCGATTATCAGGCATCGATGTCCAGAGTATCAGGGGCTGAATTCCAGCAGCACGTAGCTCAGGCCGCGATGCAACTCTTGGGGCACTACGGCCCATTGGAGGAAAACTGCAAATGGGCTCCCCTGCAGGGCTTTTTCCTCCGGCAATACCTTTATGCTATGGCAGCCACAGTTGGCGCCGGCACCTCGGAGGTGCAGAGAAACATCATCGCGCTTAGAGGGCTGGGACTGCCCAGAGGCTAGGATAGCACGGGAACATAACCATCGGGATGGAGTCAGAGTGTAAGCCGAGGGTAATAGACCATCCCAGTCTTCACTCTGAACCTGAGATTTGTGCCGAAAATAGACTCTTGTCCTGGGTGGATTGGAGCATCGGCTCCAATCACGCCTAGAGCAGATGCTCTAGGCTACCCTCTATTTTCATGATTCGTTGCTGGGCAACCGCCCATGTGAGGTTTGCTTCGCAACCACCGGAACTGCCCGCTACCAGTAGTCGCACGGTGAAAGGATAACGCTAAAGTACGTCTATGGAATTCATAGAATGGCTCGATGGCAAGGTGAAAATCCTGGACCAGACCAGGCTGCCTCTGGAAGAGGTTTACCTGGAGCTTTCTACGCATCAAGACGTGGCTCAAGCCATCAAGGAAATGAAAGTTCGGGGCGCTCCTATGATCGGGGTGATCGCCGCTTACGGAGTCGCCCTGGGAGCCCGGAATATTCAGGCTGGCAGCAAGGCTGAATTCCTGACAAAGCTCGGCCGCATTGCCCAGGTACTGGCTTCTACCAGACCCACGGCGGTCAACCTCTTCCAGGCCATCGAGCGAATGCAGATAGCAGCCCAAAAGGCGGAAGATGTCGCCAGCATCAAGGCAGCCCTCATCAACGAGGCACAAGACATTCATGCTAACGAAGAACAGGCTACAAGGCGGATATCCCGGTTCGGTGCTGAACTCATTGGCGATGGATTCACCGTCCTGACTCATTGCAATGCCGGCGCCCTGGCCACGTCAGGATATTACGGAACAGCGCTGGGAGCGATCAAGGCAGCCCGAGAGCAAGGGAAGAGTATCAAGGTCTTTGCCACTGAAACCCGCCCCTTGCTCCAGGGGGCACGTCTCACCGCCTGGGAGCTTATGCATGATGGCATCCCGGTCACCCTTATTACCGACTCTATGGCAGGCCATTTCATCAGTAAGGGAGAGATAGACTGCGTCATAGTAGGCGCTGATAGGATTGCCGCCAATGGTGACGTAGCTAACAAAATAGGCACTTATACCCTGGCAGTCCTGGCCAAGGAAAACGGCATCCCCTTTTACGTGGCTGCCCCCACTACCAGCATCGACCTCTCCCTGCCATCAGGCGAACAGGTCCCCATTGAGCATCGAAGCCCAGAGGAGATCACCCATATTCAAGGGGTGCAAATCGCTCCGGAGGGGGTCGAGGTTGCCAATCCAGCCTTTGATGTGACGCCACACCGTTACATATCGGCTATAATTACTGAGAACGGTGTAATAAGGAAGCCTTACCAGGCGGGACTAAGGAAGTTCTGCCCTTCACCGCTAAACAGTTCTTAGCGATTTTTGAAGCCAAAGGAGGTTCCAGTGGCTAAAGCAAAGATTGGCGTCATCGGCGGCAGCGGTCTCTACGAGATGGAAGAGGGCCTGACCAATACTGAAGAGGTGTGGGTCAGCACCCCCTTTGGCCAACCCAGCGATGTCATCACTATAGGCGACCTGGAAGGGACCAGAGTGGCTTTCCTTCCCCGGCACGGCAAGGGACATCGCATCAGCCCCACCGAGCTTCCGATAAGAGCCAACATCTACGCCTTGAAGTCCCTGGGTGTAGAGTGGATTATCTCCATCAGCGCCGCAGGAAGCCTCAAGGAGGAGATTCACCCCCTGGACCTGCTTATCCCCGACCAGCTTATCGACCGCACCAGGAGCAGGGCAAACACCTTCTTTGGAGACGGCTTGGTGGCTCACGTTGGCTTCGCTGATCCTTTCTGCCCTGCCTTGAGCCAAATCCTGAATCAAACAGCTAAGGAAGTTGGGGCTAACGTGCACTACGGAGGCACCTACCTGGTAATGGAAGGGCCCCCTTTCTCCACCAGAGCAGAATCCAACCTTTATCGTAGCTGGGGAGCAAGTGTTATCGGCATGACTGCCTTACCTGAGGCCAAGCTGGCACGAGAGGCGGAAATCTGCTATGCCACCCTTGCCTTTGTCACCGACTACGACTGCTGGCGTGAAGCCACTGAGATTGTCACCATAGAGATGGTGATAGACAACCTGCAGCGAAATATTGACATGTCCCAGAAAATCCTTAAGAAAGCTGTTACTCGAATCCCGGAGAAAAGAGAATGCCAATGTGCCACGGCCCTACAACACGCCATCGTCACCGCACCGGAAATCATTCCAGTTTCAGTGAAGGAGAAGTTGCACTTGCTTATCGGCAAGTATGTGCAATAGCAGTCCGATGTCTGCCAAGATTAAGTTTGGCTGTTTGCCCACCGTCATAGGAAGCATGCCCCATACCGATCATCAGGAGGCATGCCGGTTGCTCCTGCGCTATACCCCCGCTGTCCCGGCATGGCCACAATTACCCAGGCGTTCCTTTAGGGAGAATATGTATGTTCAGTTCAGCGAAGGCCTGCCCGGGATAGACATCAACATGGAGGAGGAGCGTATTTCTGTCGATCGCTCCGGCGACCTGGACCCGGCCCTGGAAGAACTCTACATAGCCTACATGGAGAACGACACCACAAGATATGCCGTTAGCCATGACTACGCCGCAGGTCTCCACGCCTTCCTCGACTCAAGAATCGAGCCCCCGCTGGCTGTTAAGGGCCAGGTGACCGGACCAATAAGCTTGGGCCTTTCTCTCACTGACGGGGTATATTATGTAATCTATGATGACACCCTGGCCGAGGCTATGGCCAGGCATTTGCGGTTAAAAGCCTCCTGGCAGGAAAAAGCCCTGAGTCGGATATCGTCCAATACCATAATCTTCGTTGACGAGCCCTATTTGACGTCTCTGGGCACTTCTTTTGTCTCCCTCCCCTGGGAGCGGGTGGTTGCTCTCCTGGAGGAAACTCTGGGGGGTATCAGCGGACTTAAGGGCTTGCATTGTTGCGGCAGTGCTGACTGGTCTTTGCTACTCAGCCTCCCCATTGACATCCTGAGCTTTGACGCTTACAACTACACCGATGCCCTCAGCCTCTACCCTGCCGAAGCAAAGTCTTTCCTGGAGCACGGAGGCACTGTCGCCTGGGGTATTGTTCCCAACGACGAAGAAGCCCTGGCCAAGGAAACCGTGGCCAGCATCAAAGACCGCCTGGAGGAGGCAATGGCACCGCTTACCAGGGATGGCATTCGCTTTGGACAACTCATTGAACAGGGGTTACTTACCCCGTCTTGTGGTTTAGCCTCCCTCTCAGTTGAGGCAGCCGAGCAGGTCCTGGAGCTTTTGGCACAGCTCTCCTCCAACCTGCGGAAACGGCATACAGTATGAAGGAGAGCGTTGAACATTGAAAAAGAAGACATCACCGCTCCCTGCCATTGGGTTGAGCAGACGGAACCAACACCTGAGGACTCGGGGGAATGAACAAGCGGAAGAGAGTAGCTGTACATAAGCACAGGCGGAAAAGGAAGAAGCTGGAGCAAAGAAGAAAAGCTGCGGCCAAAGCTTGATGGGCAGCGATGAAAGAAGCAGCTCCATGAAGCAAGCCTATCTCCTCAGTGGTACGCCTGGGGTAGGCAAGACAACCCTTATCAGGCAAGCTCTCTCCTCAGTGAAGAAAAAGCCAGGGGGATTCTATACCAGAGAGATACGAAGTCAAACGCTGCGGCAGGGCTTCGAGATAGTCACCCTGGATGGGTCCAGCGCCATCCTGGCCCACGTCGATTTTCAAAGCCCTTGCCGGGTAAGCAAATACGGAGTAAATGTTGACAATCTGAACGATGTTGGCGTAGTTGCCCTGCGGCGAGCGATACAAGAGTGTGACATAGTAGTTATCGACGAGATAGGGAAAATGGAGCTATTCTCCCTCGCCTTCAGGGAAGCAGTGTTGGAAGCCCTGAACAGCGGGAAGAAACTGCTGGGCACTATAATGCTGGCTTCTCACCCCTGGGCTGACCAAGTCAAGAAAGACGCCAGGGTCAAGGTGGTACCCGTATCCAGAACCAACCACCAGCAGGTGTTGAAAGAGGTACTGGCCTGGCTGAACCGCTGATTTGGGCCAGAAAGTGTATAATTATTTCCAGAATAGCCAGATAACTACTGAGAAGGAAAAGGCCTCTCTTCTCCTTGATCGGCGCGGGGCTTTGCGGAGGAGAATCATATGCCAGAGCTATCATCGCTAGTCCAGGCGTTGCTTGACCCGAACGTATATCCTCACAGCCCACATAGCGTGCAACTGGTGCAAACCCAAATGTCCCTTCTCTTCCTCACCGGTGATCATGTCTACAAAGTAAAGAAGCCTGTTGATCTTGGCTACCTTGACTACACTACTCTGGAGAAGCGAAAGCTCTTCTGTGACCAGGAATTGAAGCTGAATAGACGCCTCTCCCCCGATGTCTACCTGGAGGTAGTACCCATAGTCCAACGAAGTGACAAGATCCTCCTTGGCGGCAATGGGGATATCATTGAGTATGCGGTGAAGATGCGGCAGCTGCCTGCCGAGCGCATGATGGATGTGTTGCTCTCCAGGAACCAGGTCTCTGAGGAGATGGTGCGAGAGGTGGCAGAGAAGGTGGCAGGCTTTCATCAGCATGCTGAGACCAATGAGGAAATAAGTAGCTACGGCCGTCTGAGCACAATCCTTACCAATACTGAAGAGAATTTCGTCCAGACAGAGAAGTATATTGGGGTCTCTATCTCCCCGAAACAATACCAAGGTATCAAGGCCTATACGGATGCTTTCACTGAGCAAAACGCCAGCCTATTCGACAAAAGGGTGAAGGAGGGCAAGATAAGGGACTGCCACGGGGACCTCCACAGCGCACATATCTGCTTTATCGATGGCATCTCCATCTATGATTGCATCGAATTCAATGACAGGTTCAGGTATTGCGATGTTGCGGCAGAAGTCGCCTTCTTGGCTATGGACCTGGACTACTATGGTCGTCCTGACCTCTCCAAGTATTTTATCGATGGTTATGTAAAGACATCAGAAGACGACGAGCTTCCGAAACTGCTCAACTTCTACAAGTGCTATCGTGCCTACGTGCGAGGAAAGGTGGGAAGCTTCAAGCTCGATGACCCCCTTATACCGGAAGAGGAAAAGACAAAGGCTATAGCTACAGCCAGGAGATATTTCGAGCTTGCTGAATCGTATATATAGGTACGGAGGTGATTAATTGAGACAACCCTTTGGGAAATTCATAGAAGCTGAGTTAGGCACGGGCATCCTCCTTATCACCTGCGGGCTTCCTGGCACATGGAAAACTGAAACAAGCGAGGAAATATCAAAGATCAAGGGCTACCCCATAGTTCGAAGCGACCTGGTGCGAAGAGAAGTGCTGAAGAATGAGGACATATTCGACGAAAAGGTGGCCTCGAATATGGACAAACGACTGATGGTCTATGACGAGACGTTCAGGCAGGCAGACGAGGCCCTTGAAAAAGGTGCCGATGCGATAATTGATGCTACCTTCATCACTCAGTCGCTGAGAAGGCGTGCTGCAGCAATAGCAGCTAAGCACAATAAGACTCTCGTTATCCTCCAGACCCATTGCCCCCGGGAGGTGTCTATCGCCCGGATACTCAGACGCACCAGGGAGGACTACGAGTCAAACGCATTGACTGAGCAAGCCTACGTGAACAATGAAAAGAGGTTCGAAAAAGTGGACCTAGACGATCTGAAAAACTTGTATCCGGGCCTGAGCATCACCCACCTCATAGTCGACACCCAGCACGACCCCCCTGAAGACTGGTACATTACTGGTATGGAAAGGAGCTAGAGTTGGAAATAGACTTTTGGAGGCGTGAAGGAATCCTTTCCTTCACGCACGTTAAAGAGTGACAAGTGTCATTCTGAATGGAACGAAGTGGAATGAAGAATCTCAGATTCTTCGCGGAGCCTGACCTGAGCACCGCGAGATTCTTCGGTCGCCTCAGGTCGCCAGAGGGTCGCCTAAGGCGACACCGACCTCAGAATGACACAGGGTGGATCAGAATGGGCACGACTATAGAAAAGAGATAGAGTTGAGAATAGACCTACACATCCATACCAAGACCGGCTCGGATGGCAACCTCTCCGTTGATGAGGTCTTCCAGGAGGCAAAGAAAAGAAACATCGACCTGATGTCGATAACTGACCACGACTCAATAGAACCGCAGGAAACAGCCATCGCCTTAGCCAGAGAGTATGGCATATCCTACATTACTGGAGTAGAATTGAATGTAACATTTCAATATCCTGGCGGTGAAGCTACCAAGCCCATTTTCCTGGATTTTCTGGGTTACGGATACGATGTCTACAATGAACAGCTCAGAAGTAAGCTCCAATTAATGAGAGAACGCAGAGAAACAAGAGCGCGTGAAATTCTGGAGAAACTGAATGCCGAGTTTGACAAAGAAGGTATTGAGAGGTTTACAGAAAAAGACCTGGAGAATATACAGAAGGGTGCTGACGGCGCGTTCGGTCGGCCTCACATAGCGAATTACCTGATAGACCAGGGAATCGTAAGGGATAAGCAGGAGGCCTTCGATAAGTATCTGGTCAGGTGCGATGTCCCCAAATATCCGCTTTCACTTGTTGAAGCATCACGACTGATCAGAAACGCCGGCGGCAAACTAGCGCATGCCCACCCCAACGACCCGAACGGGACATCTTTAGTCAGCATAACAGCTGACCTAGACAAACAGACGAAGATCATCGAAGAACATATGCTTGAATACATCGATGGTGTGGAGTGCTGGCATTCAAGAAACGACGTGAAGACCACGGCACACTACATCGAGTTCGCCAAGAAGCACGGTCTGATCATGACCGGAGGTAGCGATTGCCACCAGAAACCAATTCTTATGGGCACACTGGATATACCTGACTCGGTTGCCGAGCAGTTCAATTCTGAAAGGAGAACCACGTGAGCCATAAACCAGCAAGTCAGAGTGATATCAAAGACCCCTCCCTCGCCCCGCAGGGGAAGCTGCGCATCGAATGGGCATCCCGCGAGATGCTGGTGCTGCAACTGATCAGGGAGAGGTTTGCCAAGGAGAAACCTCTTAAAGGGGCCAGAATCTCTGCCTGCCTGCATGTTACCTCCGAAACGGCTAATCTCGCTCTCACTCTTAAGGCTGGCGGCGCCGACATGGCCCTCTGCGCCTCCAATCCCCTCAGCACCCAGGATGACGTAGCCGCCGCTTTGGCCACAGAATATGCCATCCCGGTCTATGCCATCAAGGGGGAAGATAATGATACCTACTACAAGCATATCCATGCTGCCCTGGCTCAGCAACCTCATATCACCCTGGATGACGGCGCCGATTTGGTTACCACCCTGCACAAAGAGAGAACTGAGCTCCTGGGCAACGTCATTGGCGGCATGGAGGAAACCACCACAGGCATTATCCGCCTGCGCAGCATGGCAAAAGCGGGACAGCTAAAATACCCCGTTATTGCCGTAAACGACGCCGATACAAAACACCTGTTTGACAACCGCTACGGCACAGGTCAGAGCACCATTGATGGCATAACCCGGGCTACCAACATTCTTTGGGCTGGGAAAAAGGTGGTAGTTTGCGGATATGGCTGGTGTGGCAAAGGGATAGCCATGCGTGCCCGAGGCTTAGGCGCCCACGTAATAGTGACTGAAATCAACCCTGTTCGCGCCCTGGAAGCGGTAATGGATGGATACCAGGTTATGCCAAGCCTCGAGGCGGCTAAAATAGGGGATATCTTTATCACCATTACCGGCGGGCTGAACGCCATTGACAAACCCCACATCGAGTTGATGAGAGACGGCGCCATTCTAGCAAACAGTGGTCATTTCAACGTGGAGATCAACATCCCCGCCCTGGAAAGTCTGGCAACACAGAAGAGAACGCTGCGTCCCTTCGTTGAGGAGTACACTTTGCAGGATAGCCGACGTATTTTCCTGCTGGCTGAGGGCAGATTGGTCAATCTGTCCGCTGCCGAGGGCCACCCTGCCAGTGTGATGGACATGAGCTTCGCCAACCAGGCCCTATCTGCCGAGTACATGTTCAACTTCGAGGAAAGAATGGCCCCCGACGTTTACCCGGCACTTCCTGAGATTGATCGGGAGGTAGGTCGGCTGAAGCTCCTTTCTATGGGTATCACCATTGACAAATTAACCCCAGAGCAGAGACAATACCTGGAAAGCTGGGAATGGGGAACTTAAATGAAATCCAATCAAGAGAAAAGGAGACCGCACTGATGAGCACGACCTTTATGAGATCCTCCTCGCACCTGGTTACCTCTGAATCAGTCACTGAGGGACACCCTGACAAGCTGTGCGACCAAATATCTGATGGCATTCTTGACGCCATGCTAGCTAAAGATCCTTATGCCCGCGTGGCTTGTGAAACAGCCACAACTACCGGACTGGTAATAGTTATCGGCGAGGTCACTTGCCAATGTTACGTTGAAATTCCCGACGTTGTGCGAGAGGTAATCAGAGATGTAGGCTACACCCGCCCTGAATATGGTTTCGATCATGAAAACTGCGGGGTGATGGTCTCAATTAAGGAACAATCTAGAGACATTGCTATGGGAGTAGATGAATCCCTGGAGGCACGAAAAGGGACAGCAGAAAATGAGGTCCTGGATAAGCTCGGCGCGGGTGACCAAGGTTTCATGTTTGGCTTCGCCTGCAATGAGACGCCGGAGCTTATGCCTTTGCCCATTTCTCTGGCCAACAAGCTATGCCACCGTCTAGCACAGGTCAGAAAAAGCAATCTATTGCCCTATCTCCGCCCTGACGGAAAATCCCAGGTAACTGTGGAATACCATCGCGGTATCCCCCGACGAGTAGATAACGTAATCATAGCAGCTCAGCACGATCCCATAATCAGCCACAACGTAATCGAGCGTGACATCATTGAGCAGGTGGTCAAAGCAACCATCCCAGCCTCACTGCTGGACAAGAACACCAAGTATTATGTCAACAGTACCGGGCGCTTCGTAGTTGGTGGTCCTGTAGGAGATGCCGGGCTTACGGGACGAAAGATTTCGGTAGATACCTATGGGGGCGTAGCCGGCCACGGGGGAGGTGCACTGTCAGGCAAGGACCCCACCAAGGTGGATCGCTCCGCAAGCTATGCAGCCCGACATATAGCCAAAAACGTGGTGGCAGCGGGTCTGGCCGACCGCTTCGAGGTTCAAGTGTGCTACTCCATCGGCGTGGCACATCCCCTGGCCATCTCTATCGAAACCTTTGGCACCGCTAAGGTCGATGAAGAGCTTATTCTGAAGTTGATCAAGGAACATTTCGACCTCAGGCCTGAATCTATTATCAGAAAATTTGATTTGCGCCGTCCTATCTACCGCCCTCTTGCTGCTTATGGGCACTTTGGCCGAAATGACCTCGACCTCCCCTGGGAAAGATTAGACAAAGTAGCAATACTTCAGGCAGACGCCGGGTTAGCCAGTGCGGAGGACATGGCTGAAAAGCGATCTAGCAAGTAGCCTGGCGCGGTTTGGCGATGGTATATGTGACGACCGAAGCGCCAGCGGAACGACCTAAAGGTCGTTCCCTACTTAGCTCAATGCGATGCCATTGTCGATTTAGCCAGAGCATTTACCGCGGAATGGTCGCTTCTGAGAGCATAAGTGTCAGTCAATCAAGGAAACCATTGGGAGTTTAGACAGTGACCATTTTAGACGAACCCAAAACCTACCAGCGACTTGACCCTTCGGGCATGCTCCAGCACCTCCACGAGCTACCCGACCAATGCCAGCGGGCCTGGCAAAACGCCCTGGCATTTGAGTTACCCCAATCCTACAGGCGGGTAGACAGGGCTATTATTTTGGGCATGGGAGGCTCCGCCATTGGAGGCGACCTGCTGCGCAGCCTGGCCCTGCTGGAGAACAGGCTGCCTGTTTGGGTACATCGAAGCTACGGTCTGCCTCCCTTACTCAACGAGAACACTTTGCTCATTGCCTCAAGCTACTCAGGGAATACTGAGGAGACTCTGTCTTCCTTTGTCGAATCGCTGCAAACGCCCGCCAAGAAGCTGGTGCTTACCGGAGGTGGCAGGCTGAGAGCCCTGGCTGAAAAGGAGGGTATCCCCGTTTTTCCCATAGACTACCAGGCCCCTCCCCGGGCTGCCTTTCCCCACAGCTTCATTCCCCTGCTAGGCATTTTCCAGAAGCTTGATCTGCTTGAAGACAAATCGGCGGATCTATCGGAAGCAATGCAAGTTCTGAACAACCTATCATCCGAACTCACTGAAAGCATGCCCCTGGCCTCAAACCAGGCCAAGCAGTTGGCGATCAGGCTGTCAGGCAAATTGGCCGTAATCTACGGAGCGGGAATACTTTCAGAGGTGGCCCAGCGCTGGAAAGCACAACTCAATGAGAATAGCAAGGCCTGGGCCTTCTATGAGATTTTCCCTGAGCTAAATCACAATGCTATAGTAGGCTATCAGTTCCCCTCTGAGATGAGGGAAAGGGTCCTGGTAGTATTGCTACACTCTTCCTTGCTTCATCCACGTATTTCAGATCGTTACCGCCTTACTGCAGAGATCCTTACCGAAGCAGGAATCGAGCACGAGCTAGTAGAGGCGAGGGGAGATAGTCCTCTGGCTCAGATGATGAGCATGGTCCTTCTCGGGGATTATGTCAGCTTCTACCTGGCCCTACTGAATAGCGTTGATCCCACCCCGGTGGCTCCTATAGACTATCTGAAAAAACGCCTTGCCGAGCCTTAGCACATCCTCACCCGCTGCCTACGTATAGGCCTCCGTTCCATCCAGCGGCAAATACTGAACCACCCTACCATGTGCTCGGAGCCCACCTAAGACGATAAAGGCACGAAGGGAGCAGGCATTAGTACCAGCCACACATTACCTCCCCATTGAGGCGAAGATGTTCTTCCCCTCACCGCAAGTGCCCTTCGCGTACGACTATGTTATAATCTTCATGCACCGTTGACCCTAGCAAAGACTACACCAATGTCTCGAAAGGTACTGAAAGGCTATGTCAGAGCTAAGGCAGGATTTTACCACCAGAGAATGGGTGATAATTGCCCCTGAGAGGGCGAAGCGCTCCAACCCACTTACTTCCATAAAAGAAAAGGAGGCATTGCCAGAATGGGATGAGAATTGCCCTTTCTGCCCCGGAAACGAAAACAGGACCCCATCGGAGCTATTTAGAATTGAGGACAGTCAATCAAGCTGGAGAATAAGAGTGATACCCAATCAATACCCGGCTTTGGCCCCAGAAGGAAGCACCACACGAAAGGTGGAGGAGGGCTTCTTCAAGAGAATAGAGGGAATGGGAGTCCATGAGGTCATAATAGAAAGCCCCTTACACAATGGTACGCTGGCCCACCTTGATGTGGCACAGGTGGAGGAGGTCCTTCACACCTACCGCGCTAGATACAACAACCTTAAGCCCCTCCCTTTTGTACGATTTATCTCTATTTTCAAGAATCAAGGAGAGACCGCCGGCACTTCGCTGGAACATCCGCACTCACAACTAATAGCCACACCCATCGCTCCTCCTTACATCAGAAGGAAACTGGATATCGCCCTGCAATACTACGATGACACGGGCACCTGCCTTTACTGCGACTTGTTCCAGCACGAGTTACGGGTAGGCAGGAGAGTAACAATGGAAACTGACGACTTCTTGGTGTTTCATCCCTATGCTTCCCGGTCCCCTTTCGAAACCTGGATTGCCCCCAAGAAGCACCAGGCTTCCTTTGGTTTGGTGCCTGATGCTGAGCTCACCGGCCTTGCCGGAGTGTTAAAGAATACCCTATTACGACTCCACAAGTTCTTAAATAACCCTGACTTGAACTGCGTGATTTGCACTTCACCTACAGAGGATGAGCATAATCAGTACTATGACTGGCATATTATGATTATACCTCGGCTGACCACACCTGCCGGGTTTGAGATGGGCTCTGGTATTCATATAAACGCAACCGTGCCGGAGGAAACGGCAGACCTGGTCAGAGGAGTGCGCCTATGAAAACGAGGAAAAGCCTGCAGCAACTGGTGAAGAGCAAGCTAGGGGATTACCTGTTTGTGCTCGTCTCGAACCGAGAACCCTACATCCATGAATGGGTTGGCGACCAGATTAGTTGCGTCATACCTGCCAGCGGGCTGACGACCGCTCTGGCCCCGGTGATGGACGCTTGCAGAGGAATCTGGATAGCTCACGGGAGTGGCACGGCAGACCGCGACGTAGTAGACGATCAAGATAAAGTCCGCATTCCATCACGAGATCCAAAGTATACCCTGCGGCGAGTCTGGCTGACCAAAGAGGAGGAAGACGGATACTACTACGGCTTCTCCAATAATGCCATCTGGCCCTTGTGCCATATCTCCTATACCCGCCCCTCTTTTGACGAGTCCGATTGGAATGCCTACCAGAGTGTGAACGAAATATTTGCCCAGGCTGTGCTTCAAGAGGTGGGAGATAGAAAAGCTTTGGTCTTTGTACAAGATTATCACTTCACGTTGCTGCCTCGCCTCATCAAAGAAAGAAACCCAAGTATTATTGTCGCTCAGTTCTGGCACATCCCCTGGCCAAACCCTGAAGTTATGCGAATCTGCCCCTGGCAAGAGGAAATTCTACACGGGCTCTTGGGGAACGACCTGCTGGGATTTCAAGTTCGTTACTACAGCGATAACTTTCTGGACACAGTGAATTCTTCTATTGAGTGCAAAGTGGACTGGGAACGCCGCATCGTAAGCCAAAGAGGGAAAAACACGGCAGTGCGATCCTTCCCTATCAGCATTGATTTTGCCAAATTCTCACGTGGGGCTCGGCAGCCGAGCGTAGCTGAGGAGGTAAATAGGCTCAGGAAGCAACTAGGGCTGAGCCAGGAGATCATTGGTATCGGAATAGATCGCGTTGACTATACCAAGGGTATTCCTGACCGCTTAAGAGCTATCGACTGCTTCTTTGAGAAGTATCCTGATTATCAAAAGCGGGTGGTCTTTGTTCAAGTCGGAGCTCCAAGCCGTGTCCATTTGGGCAGTTACAAGAGAATCAACGCAGAGATAGAGACCCTGGTGGAGAGGATAAACTGGAAATATGCCTCCGGCCACTGGAAACCCATCATCTATCTTCGGGGAACCACCCCTCAGTTGACCATCATGGCTTTACGCCGCATGGCACATTTCTGCATTGTATCCTCGCTCCACGATGGGATGAACCTCGTAGCCAAGGAGTTCGTCGCCAGCCGTTTTGATGAGGACGGAGTGCTCATTCTCAGTCCCTTTACTGGAGCGGCACGCGAGCTTACCGATGCCATACTGGCAAACCCTTATGCCACTGACCACCTGGCTGAGGCCATAAGACAAGCCATTGAAATGGGCACCCGGGAGAGGCGCAGACGCATGAGAAGAATGAGAAGTACGGTCGAAGAGAACAACATATATGGGTGGGCAGAAGACATAATCACCGACTTGCTGAAGGTTGAATTCGGAAGAATTTGACAGTGGAACATCTCTTTTCCGCCTGGCAGGAAGTCCTCACCAGACTCAAATCAGCAGACAATGTCATACTCCTGAGTGACTTTGACGGAACCCTTACCCCTATTGTGGCCAAACCCGAGATCGCCTACCTTTCCGACCGAACCAGAAGACTGCTCCAAGAAATAATCGGGCGCCGGAAGTACACCGTAGGCATAGTCAGTGGTAGAGCTCTGGACGACCTAAAAGATAGGGTTGGGCTACAAGGAATAATCTACGCTGGAAACTATGGCCTGGAAATCGAGGCCCCCTGGCTCAAATACGTGAACCCTGACGCCGAGCATGTCAAACCTTTACTCCGCCACCTCCACCAACAGCTCAGTTCGGGTCTAGAAGCAGTTGAAGGGGCCTTTGTGGAAAACAAGGGACTGAGCCTAAGCGTTCACTATCGGCTGGTCGAAGAAGGGCAAATCGATGAGGTTAGAAGTATTCTTGAGCACGTCACGCGCACTGCTAGTATGAAGGGAATGATTCAGGTTACTTCCGGGAAGAAAGTCTACGAGATCACGCCAGCGATAGCATGGCACAAGGGAAAGGTGATAGACTTGCTCTCCGAGGAGCACGCAAAAAGAGCAGGTGCGGGTATTGCTTTGCCCGTTTTCTTGGGTGATGATGTCAGCGACCAAGAGGGATTCAACACTGTTGACAAACGTAATGGTATTTCTATCTTTGTGGGAAAAGGAAGGACGAAGTCCGGGGCTCGCTATTTTCTCAAGTCTCCCAGGGAGGTAGAGCAGTTCTTGGAAAGGCTACCTTAAACCAGGGGGTTAAATCGTCACCGATTCATCTCACCAGAAGAAACATGATGTAAGGCCTTCGGACTACGAACCTTTCGTCGGTCCTAGCTTTATTGAGGAACTCCACGTCCTGGCCGATAAGCTGGCTGGCAAGGTAGTCCAGAACATCAACTCCACCCACAGTGGCGGAGGTGTGGCTGAGATATTAGGGCGCATGCTGCCCCTGATGCAGCAGCTAGGAATAGATGCACGGTGGAACGTTATCAAGGGACACCCGGATTTTTTCCAGACCACCAAGAAGTTCCACAACGCCATTCAAGGGAGGAAGGAAAAGATATCCTGGAAGGAGTTCTCCCTCCTCCTCGATCCGAGCCAGGGGGAAGCCGAAGAATTTCTCCATGGAGATATTATTCTCGTCCACGACCCACAGCCCATTGCCCTGGTTAGCAAGAGAATGGATCTGGGGGAAAAGTGGGTGTGGCGATGCCACATAGATGTGTCCGATCCTCCAACGCACGTGTGGAGTTTCATCCAAGAATTCGTCACCCAGTATGACGCCGCTGTCTTCACCGCGCCCAGCTTTGCCCAAGAGCTGCCCGTACGTCAGTTCTTCATCGCCCCTTCCATAGACCCGCTCAGCGAGAAGAATAAGGAGCTTTCTGAAGCCACAGTAGAGTCAGTCCTGGCGAAGTATGGTATCCCCCGGGATAAACCCATTATTACCCAGGTGTCACGCTTCGACCATTTGAAGGACCCTATCGGTGTGGTTCAGGCTTTTGAGATGGTGAGAGGTAGCATGGATTGCAGACTGGTTCTCGCCGGGGGCATAGCAAGCGATGATCCTGAATCAGACAAAGTGCTGGCAGAAGTGAGAGAGAGGACAGCAGGAAATGAGGACATCCACTTGTTGTTGCTCCCACCTGAGAGTCACCTTGAAATAAACGCCCTCCAGAGGGCATCTGCAGTGATATTACAGAAGTCGCTTAGGGAGGGCTTCGGACTTACTGTGACCGAGGCCATGTGGAAACGGAAACCAGTGGTGGCTTCTGCCGTAGGAGGGATAACGCTTCAGGTAAAGAACAATTTCAACGGACTCCTGTGTCACAATTTAGAAGAAGCTGCGAACGCTCTGAAGCAGCTTCTTTCCAACCCAGAGTATGCTCGCCGGCTAGGAGAAAACGGTAGAGAATACGTAAGGCAGAATTTCCTCATAACCAGGCACCTAAGAGATTATCTGTTGCTCTTCCTCTCACTTAGCTCCAGCAATTGATGTATCTTTACAGTACATCGACCTGGATGCGACGGACTCACAGTGACAAAGGACATTCCCAAGTTCCGCTGCCTATGGCAAAAAAAGGTCTCCAAGGCCTGCTGACGGCGAGGCCAGCGGTCATCGACGAAATATTCTATCGAGGTGTGAAGGAATCACCTCCTTCACCGTAATCAAGCAGTGTCAGTCGCCTGAGGCGACTGACACCCACTGAATGCCCCCACCACCCTGGGATTGCCACGTCGCTTGCGCTCCTCGCAATGACATAAGAAGACGCCGATGAAGACAAGCACACCTTCTACCACCTGTCATCGCGAGGGAACCGAAGCAATCTCCGGGCGGGGTGGGATTGTACGACGGATGAAGACAACTCTCACCCAAGAGTCTGTTTTCAGAGTAGCGACGAAGCAATCTCCGGGCGGAGTGGAGACGATTGCTTGGCGGGGGCCTGTGCTGAGCGGCGCCGGATTCTTCGGTCGCTGTCGCCTCAGGCGACCCTCTGGAGACCTAAGGCGATCTCAGAATGGCACAAAGCGAAGGGCTCAGAATGACAGGAGGCGAAGGGCTGGCAATGGCAAAGTTGAATTGGCGGTTGCAGATCGAGTTGAATCAACCTATTTGCGGGACTGTACGCTAACCCAAAGGACGAAATGCCAACCCAAACAGACTGCGTCCTTATCTCTTGGTGTACTGGGGTGCCTTACGAGCACGCTTGAGCCCGTACTTCTTACGTTCCTTTATCCTTGAATCCCTGGTAAGTAATCCATATTGGCGTAGCAAGGGCTTGAGTCCCTCATCGCTCTCCGCCAAGGCACGAGCAATACCGTGACGAACAGCTCCTGCCTGCCCCGAAATCCCTCCCCCTTCCACCTTGGCTACGGCATTAAATGTATCCAATGTATTTGTCACTCGCAACGGCTCCATCACCCTAGCTTGAAGGGTAAGTATAGGGAAATGTTCCTCTAAGGGTTTGCCGTTTACAATAACAGTGCCAGCACCTGGCAGTAATCTTACTCTAGCGATAGCAGTCTTCCTTTTTCCTGTTCCATAGAAATAGGCTTGCTCAGTCAATTAACCCCTCCTACTGGGCTTCCACCTGGGCTTGATGGGGATGAGTATCTCCGGGATAAACCTTAAGTCTCCTCAACATAGCCCGCCCCTGACGATTGTGGGGAAGCATCCCTTTTACCGCATGCTCAATTACCCGAGTAGGGTGAGTCTTTAGCACCTCGGCAAAGGTGGTGCTCTTCAATCCTCCGGGATATTGAGTGTGTCGATAGTAAACCTTTTCTTCCGCTTTCTTGCCAGTTACCCGAACCTTAGCCGCGTTCACCACAACTACAAAGTCGCCCCCGTCAAGGTGAGGAGCATACGTCGGTTTGCCTTTGCCTCGAAGCAACTTAGCTATCTCGGTAGCTATCCTACCCAGGGTTTCCCCAGAGGCGTCAATCACCCACCAATTACGCTTAATGTCTGAAGCCTTTACACTATAGGTTTTCATTACTCCTCACCAGGGGGCGGGAAATGGTGATAGTTGACTTTCATGAGGCATAAACCTTGCGCCGGAGCAGCCGGTCCTATGGCTCCCGGCTGCCCAGAGCGAGCCAGTTCCCAGAATGTCTCCACTTTCGTCTTGCCCAAGCCCACCTTAATCAAGCCACCTACAGTATTGCGCACCTGACGTGGCAAAAAGGCATTTGCTTCCATGTCAAAGATCACTAAGTTATCCTCCCTGCCAACTTCAGCCTTGAAAACGCGTCGACGGGTTCCGCCACTCACCACTGCAGAGAAGGAAGCGAAATCATGCTCCCCGATGAGCTCCTGGCAGGCATAATTCATGGCCTCGATATCAACTGGTTGGGGAACAAGATAGCTAAACCTTCGCATTAACGGGGATGGTGCACCCCTATTCAAAATAGAATAACGGTACTCTCGGCTGAAAGCATCATGCCGAACATCAAAACCATTGTTCACCTTATAGGCAGCTTTGACTGCAATGTCTGGTGGGAGATGAAAATTCAACGCATTGACCCATATCTGTGGAGAGAAAGATGAAGTGGTGTTGAAGCTCACCACCTGTCCTCCGGCATGAACCCCGGTATCGGTCCGACTGGCCACAGCGATACGGGTTTTCTCCCCCGTGAGCTTCTGCAAGGCATGCTCCATTTCCCGCTGAACAGTGGGCGCATTATCCTGGTATTGAGAACCATGGTATCTAGTGCCATCGTATTCCGTAATCAGCACAACCCTGGCAGGTACTTCCGAACTAGAAATATTATCCTCCCCAAGGCACCTTAGCTCACCAACTCGAGAAGTGCCATAGGTGCTGCATCACCGGGGCGAGGCCCCATCTTGAGGACTCGCGTGTATCCACCATTACGATCAACATATCTCGGAGCAAGCTCACCAAAAACCTTGTCTATCACCTTCTTATCGCTTATCATGGACAATGCCTGTCGCCTAGCATGAAGAGTGCCGGCTTTCCCCAAGGTAACCACCTTCTCTGCTATGCCTTGAACCTCTTTGGCCTTGGCCTCAGTAGTGACAATCCTCTCGTGTCTTAAGAGATCGGCAGCCAAGTTATGATACATTGCCATTCTGTGGCCTGTCGGCCTGGAGAGTTTCCGTCCAGCTACTCTATGCCTCATGCTTCCCCTCTCTCGACCTCAAGGTCAAACCCATTTCCTCAATACGCTGTTCCAGCTCCTCCAGGGATTTCCGTCCCAGCTTCTTCAGTGAGAGAAGTTCTTGCTCGGTCATTTCCAGCAATTGTCCTACTTTACTGATCTTGTTTCTTCTCAGGCAGTTAAACACGCGCGGCGAGAGCTCGAGTCGCTCCAAAGGAGCCTCATATAGTTCGGTTGGGACCCCATCAGCAGCAGGCCCTCTGTCAGCTTCCCCAGCATAAGCAGGAACAAGGGAGGTAAAAAAGGAGAAATGTTCCCTCAGTATCTGGGCACTTTCACTCATCGCTTCTATGGCTGACATAGTACCGTCAGTCCAAACCTCAAGAGAGAGTTTTTCGTAATCAGCATGCTCAGCAACCTTGGCGGTCTCAATAAAGTAGTTAACCTTACGCACCGGGGAGAAGATAGCATCTACCGGGATTATCCCTATAGGTAGACCGTCTGTATGAGCGGCAACTACAAAACCTTTTCCTAGCTTCACGTTGAACTCGACAGAGAGTCTCGCCTCGGATGAGTCCAAAGTGGCCAGGTGAAGCTCAGGATTAGCGATCTCAAAGTCCGCTGTGGCCCTGATATCGCCAGCCAGGACCTCCCTTTCACCCTCCACTTCAAGAAATAGCTTGCCGTCTTGCTTGGTCACAGGACGCAACCGTATCGCCTTCACATTCAGTATGAATTCCGTCGTATCCTCTTTTACATGCGGGATAGTGGAAAACTCGTGTTCTATCCCTTCAATCTTCATCCAGGTCACTGCCGCTCCCAACAGAGAACCGAGGAGAACGCGTCGCAAAGCATTACCCAGCGTAATACCGAAGCCCCTTTCCAAGGGTTCCGCTACAAACCGCCCATAGCTATCCTGGCTTTCCACACACCCTACGTTCGGCATCACAAGATAGGACAAAGCTACTGCCTCCTTTCAAGGCTATCGAGAATAATACTCTACGATCATCTTTCCATCGAACTTGGCAGCAATCTCCTCAGGGACAGGAAGGGCCAATACTCGTCCAGAGAGGTCTTCCTTGTCTAAGCTCAGCCAGCTAGGAATGACATGGGAATCAACTCTTTCCAAGGCCATGTTGTAAGGCTGTTTTTTCACCCCCCTGTCTCTCCAAGCAATGACATCCCCCGGCTTGACCAAGAAAGATGGAATATCGACTTTTCGCCCGTTAACCATCATATGACCATGCCGCACCAACTGCCTGGCCTGGTTCAGAGACTCGGCAAAACCCAGACGATAGACAGTGCTGTCCAATCGCCTCTCCAGCAACTGCTTCAGATTCTCCCCCGTGGCACCAGGCATTTTCCCCGCCTTTGAGAAGAACCGGTAGAACTGGCGCTCCAGCATGCCATAGCTATATCTGGCTTTTTGTTTCTCTCGAAGCCGCAACTCATAATCAGACAGCCTACGGGGACGGGTAGGACGCTTTCCTGGAGGCGTTGGCCGTCTTTCCATAGCACACTTGGGAGTAGCACATCTCTCCCCTTTGAGCATCAACTTGTCACCTACACGGCGACATAACCGACAAACAGGTCCATTGTAGCGAGCCATTGTTCGTCAAACCCTCCTTCTCTTTGGAGGTCGGCACCCATTATGCGGGATAGGAGTCACGTCCCTAATGCTGGTAACGTTAAGGCCAGCAATCTGAAGAGAACGAATGGCAGCCTCTCGGCCACTACCTGGCCCTCTTACATAAACATCGACTTGGCGTAAGCCATGCTCCTTAGCGCGTCTGGCTGCTCCCTCAGCCGCCAACTGGGCAGCATAAGGAGTGCCCTTACGCGAGCCCTTGAAGCCGCCAGTGCCTGCGCTTCCCCAGGCAATAACATTCCCGGCAGTATCGGTAAGAGTGACAATAACATTATTGAATGTGGAATGGATGTAAGCCCTGCCTACAGGAACGGACTTCTTCTCCTTCTTTTTGCCCCGAGGTCTACCTCTTTTCTTCTCAGTCATTTCCTGTCAACCTTTACTTCTTGGCCAGGCCACGGCGCCTGCCTCTGCCAGCCACCGTTTGCTTCGCTCCCCGCTTAGTCCGAGCATTGGTTCGAGTACGTTGTCCTCGAACAGGCAGTCTATGGCGGTGCCTAAGACCGCGATAACAGCCGATCTCCGTAAGCCGACTGATGTTAAGGCTCACCTCTCTCCTCAAATCCCCTTCTACCCTGCATTCCTTATCAACAAATTCACGCAGACGGCTAATATCTTCCTCAGCCAACTCCTTTGCTTTGATGTCGGGGCTAATACCTGTTTGAGCCAAGATAGTCTTACTCATACCAGAGCCAATTCCGTAGATGTACTGCAAAGCGATCTCTATCCGCTTATTTCCAGGAATATCGACACCTGCTATACGTGCCACTTGAACCTCCGTTTCACCCTTGTCTCTGCTTGTGCTTTGGATTAGAGCAAATGATCCTTACCAGACCCTTGCGTCTTACTACTTTACACTGCTTGCAACGCCTCTTAACCGAAGCTCGAACCTTCACAACCTCTCTCCCAGATAGTTACTTGAAGCGGTAGGTGACCCTACCCCGACTCAAATCATAGGGCGAAAGCTCCAATCGGACGACGTCACCAGGGAGAATCTTGATAAAATGACGTCTCATCCTGCCGGAAATATGAGCCAGCACCCTATGTCCGCTCGGCAGCTCAACACGAAACATGGCATTGGGCAAACACTCCAGGACTTTTCCTTCGACTTCTATCCTTTCTCTCTTAGCCATATGCCTCAGTTAATCAAGGTGAGAACCTCTGGCTCGCCACCCGTAATGACAATAGTATGCTCAAAGTGCGCCGAAAGACTACCATCAGCAGTAACAACGGTCCACTGATCATCACTAACCTTGGTGAGCCACCCCCCAGCGTTTACCATGGGCTCAATGGCTAACGTCATCCCCTTCCGCAGCACGGGACCTTGCCCCGGGGAGCCAAAATTGGGAATCTGGGGCTCTTCATGCATCTCTCGACCAATGCCATGTCCTGTATACTCCCTCACCACGGAAAAACCTCTGGATTCCGCATAGGCCTGGATAGCTGACGACACATCCCCTAAGTGGGCTCCAGTTCTTGCCCTGGCGATACCAGCCAAAAGAGCACCCTCTGCAGCTTCCATAAGCATCTTTGTCTCCGGGCTAACACCACCCACCCCCACAGTAATTGCAGCATCGCCTTGAAAGCCATCGACGATTGCCCCCACGTCCAACGACACTATCTCCCCTTCATGAATTACCCGTTCCCCAGGGATACCATGCACTACCTCGTTGTTCACCGAGACACAAAGATTAGCTGGAAATCCTCGATATCCCTTAAAGGAAGACCTGGCTCCATGTCTGGCCAACTCCCGGGCACAAATCGAGTCCAACTCCTCGGTCCTCATCCCAGGTCTGATTTCCTTAGCTAACGCTTGCAACACCCTCGATACGATCCTCCCTGCCCGTCGCATAATAGCAATCTCCTCAGGAGACTTGATAATTATACCCATTTCTCCCCTAGCAGAGCAACGCTAACAGTCCCTTGTTCACCTCTTCTATCGCCCTCTCGCCCTCTACTTCCACCAATCTTCCGCTCTGCTTATAGTAGTCAATCAGAGGGGCGGTTTGAGCAAAATACACCTCCAATCGCCTTTGAGCCGTTTCCACAGTATCATCCGAGCGTTGATAAAGCTCCCCGCCGCAAAGGTCGCACTTACCAGCCACCTTCGGCGGAGACGAGACCAGATGATACGGTGTCTGGCATTGCCTACAAATCCAGCGCCCGCTCAGACGCCGAAGAAGCTCCTCCTCGGAAACCTTAATATATATCGCCTTCTCAATGGTCTCCTCTCCCAATGTCTTATCCAAAGCCTGCGCCTGCTCAATAGTCCTGGGGAAACCATCCAGCACGAATCCCTGATCGGTCGCAGCAATACGTTCCAGGATCATCTTTATGGTGATGTCATCAGGAACAAGCAGCCCCTTTTCCATGTAAGACTTAGCCATCTTACCTAGTTCCGTACCTTCCTTCTCAGCCTGACGGAACAGATCGCCAGAAGCTATGTGCACCAAACCACTACTGTTGGAAAGCCTCTCTGCTTGCGTCCCCTTGCCTGAGCCTGGGGCACCCAAGAGAACTAACCGCAATTTGTCCCTCCCACTATCACCTGAGAAATCCTTCATAGCGGCGCATCAGGAGCTGCGCCTCCAGCTGCTTCATAGTATCCAGGGCCACGCCGACCATAATCAACAAGGCAGTACTCGAAAGCACCACCACCGCAACGCCAGTCAATTTCTCAGCGATGAAAGGCATTATGGCGACCATACCCAGGAAAAGGGCCCCGCCCCAGGTGATGCGAGTCACCACCTGGCTGAGATAGGTTTCAGTAGCCCGCCCGGGGCGTACCCCGGGTACAAACCCGCCCTGCCTCTGCAAAGTCCCCGCCAGATCCTGCTGCTCAAACATGACCATAGTATAGAAAAAGGCAAAGGCAATCACCAGAAGGAAATACACCAGCCAGTAACTCCAGTGGTCAGTCCATGTTTGAAAGAATTCAGCCACGCCCCCACTAAAGTAGCTGGCTGCAGTGGCAGGTAATAACACCAACGCCATAGCAAAAATAAGTGGTATCATCCCGGCGGTATTCACCCGCAGGGGTATATGGGTTGAACCGGACTGACGGTACATTCTCCTCCCCCGAAAGACACTCCTGGAGTAATGTACCGGAATACGTCGGTGTGCTTCAGTAAAGATGACTATGACTATCACTGTGACCAGGGCTAGAAGGACAAAAGCAATCAGCCCCTCCAGGTTCTCTCTTCTTGCCAGCTCGCCTCGACCCACCATATCTGGCAAACCAGCCACGATACCAGCGAAGATTATCATCGAAACGCCATTGCCGATGCCTCGCTCAGTGATAAGCTCGCCCAACCAGACCAGGAATACAGTACCCGCCGTCAGGGACAGAATTATCGTCGCTGTAGTCAACGCGTCTGCCCCGGTAATAGCAACAGTACCTTCAAACTCGCTCCGGCGTAGAAGCACCAGTTGTCCGTACCCCTGGAGGCCAGCCAGAGGCACCATAAGCCAATGCGTATAGAGGTTGATCTTGTTCCTTCCCGCCTCACCCTCTCTGGAAAGAGCTTGTAAGCGCGGGATGACCGGCACCAGCAACTGCATAATGATGGAGGCGGTAATGTAGGGGTAAACACCCATAGCCACAATGCTGAAGTTACGCATTGCCCCACCGCTGAACATGTCGAGCATGCCCAGCAACGGGTTTGCCTTAAAAACCTCCCCTAACACGTCAGCATCAACCCCAGGTAGGGGGACGTGGGCCACGAAGCGGAAGATGACGAAAATGCCTAAGGTGAACAGGATTCTGCGTCTCAAATCGGGCAAGCTGAAGGCATCTATCAATGCTTGAAGAAGGCGTGGTCTACCTTGCCTCTGTTGCACTTCGCCCCTCCTCCACGCTTCCTCCCGCTGCTTCAATCTTCTTCTTGGCAGCAGTCGAGAACTTGTCAGCTCTAATCACCAAGCCTCGGGTCAACTCACCCGCGCTCAAGACCTTCACCAGCTTTGTGGCTGATCTAATCAGTCCCACTTCAAGCAGCTTATCCCGATCCACCAGACTACCGGTCTCAAATATGTTCAGCCTGCCTAGATTAACAACAGAGTATTCCTTTCTGAAAATGTTGGTAAAACCCCGCTTCGTAGGCAAGCGCTTCACCAAGGGCAATTGCCCCCCCTCAAAGTACGCTGGAATCGCAGCACCACTGCGTGACTTCTGCCCCTTCATACCTCTTGTTGAATATCTGCCATGGCCGCTGCCTAGCCCACGGCCAACACGCTTTCTGCTGCGTTTTGATCCAGCAGCAGGTGCTAGATCATTCTGCCTTACCACTACTCCTCCACCTCCTCCAGTTTAACAAGATGTTGGACCTTGGCAACCATGCCACGAACTGAGGCAGTGTCGTCATGCTTTACCCTCTGATGCAGACGGTGCAGCCCCAAGGCTCTTATAGTCATCCTTTGGTCCCTAGCATAACCAATAGCACTTTTGGTCCAGGTAATGTATAGCTTTCTCACTTTGCTCATCGAACCTTAGCTAATTCGCTATGCTCTCCGCCTTGCTATCTCTTTCTCAGGTTCCTTCAACCGGCCCAGGGCGAGCATAGTCGCTTTTACCAGATTTATCGGATTAGAGCTGCCAAGAGATTTGGTAAGAATATCCTGTACACCAGCCACTCCAAGCACGGCGCGAATACTACCACCAGCAATAACCCCGGTACCGGGCGCTGCCGGCTTAAGCAAAACCTTGGCCGCTCCAAACTTAACTGTTATTTCGTGTGGAATCGTGGTTCCCGCCAGAGGTACAGTGATCAGGCTCTTCCTGGCAACGGCACCTGCCTTTTGAATCGCCTGGGAAACTTCCTTGGCTTTGCCCATCCCAATACCCACCTGCCCATTGCCATCGCCAACGGCTACCAAAGCATTGAAACTGAGATTCTTTCCTCCTTTGACCACCTTGGCAACGCGGTTCACGTTGATCAGCTTCTCGGTCAACTCTGCCTTAGGTTCTAATTCTTCTGCATTCATTGCTTCCCCAGACCTAAAACTCCAATCCTGTCTCCCTAGCCCCTTCAGCTAGAGCCTTAACTCGACCATGGTATTTGTATCCATGTCTATCAAAGACGACCTCTTTCACACCCTTGTCCATAGCCCGCTTGGCAACCAGTGAACCCACCAATGCCGCAACCTTCGTTTTCTCGTGCGCTTCGGGTCTCAACACCGGGTCAAGACTTGATGCAGCGGCCAAAGTATGAGATCCGGTATCATCTATGACCTGGGCGTAAACGTGCCTCGAGCTGCGAAAAACACATAACCTGGGTCTTGTTTTGTGAACAGCACAGCGTCGCCGTGACCTTCTAACCCGCCTAGCCATGATCTACCTCTTCTTCCCCGCGGCCCTACCAGCTTTGCCAGGTTTAAGGCGAACTTGCTCCCCAAAGTACCTAATGCCCTTACCCTTGTAAGCATCAGGGGGATGAATACGTCTAATTCTAGCGGCTACTCTGCCCACGGCTTCCTTGTCTATTCCGAAGACTCTTACTCTATTCGGTCCCTCTGCTGTCACAGATATGCCTGGAGGAGGTGGCACCTCTACCGGATGGGTGTAACCCACCTGAAGGACTATCTTATCACCCACACTCTGAACACGATAACCAACGCCGACAATTTCCAAGAACCGCTCAAAACCCTTGTCCACTCCCTCCACCATATTGGCCAAAAGACTACGGGTCAGCCCGTGCAGAGCCCGATACATTTTCTGATCGTTAGGACGAGAAACCACCAGGCTACCGTCTTTCAGAGTAATAGACATTGCGGCATGAAATGACCGATGTAACTCGCCCTTTGGCCCCTTCACAGTTACCTCGTTCTTTTGAATATCTACGGTTATACCCTGTGGCAATGGTATAGGCCGTTGCCCTACTCTAGACATCGTTGATCCGCCCGATTACTTTCGTCGAAGTTACCAAACATAGCATAGCAACTCGCCACCGAGGCGCTGTTTCCATGCCCGCTGCCCGGTCATTATCCCTTTGGAGGTGGAAAGGATGGCAATGCCCACGCCGCCATACACCCGTGGGATCTCTGACTTGCCCACATAAACCCGAAGTCCGGGCTTGCTCACCCGTTTCAATCCTGAAATAGCTGGCTCGCTCTGGTCAAAATACCTGAGGTGGAGCCTGATAACCCGGCCTGGCTTTCCCTTGAGTACCTCGTAGTTATCAATAAAGCTTTCCTCCTTGAGCACCTTGGTAATAGCAAGCTTCACCCTAGACCAAGGTACCAAGACAAACTCTTGCCTCACCATCTTAGCATTCCTTATTCTCGTCAGCATATCAGCAATAGGATCAGTAACCATCATAACCTACCAACTCGATTTTCTCACTCCAGCGATTTCCCCCTTGAGAGCTAGCTCTCGGAAGCAAATGCGGCAAAGGCCAAACTTGCGCATATAGGCACGCGGCCGGCCACATACCTGACACCGATTGTGCTGTTGAACTCTATACTTTGGAGGACGCTGTGATTTTATAATCTTCGATAGCTTGGCCAATTCTCTAACCTCTCATGAATGGCATTCCCAACAGTTCCAATAACCGCCTGCCTTCCTCATCCGAAGAGGCAGTGGTCACAATGGTAACCTCAAGCCCACGGGGTTTATCCACCTTATCGTAATCAATTTCGGGGAAAACCAACTGATCCTTCATACCTAGAGTATAGTCCCCCCTACCGTCGAAGGAATTTCTTTGAACACCGCGGAAATCCCTGATGCGCGGTATAACAGCATTGACCAGCCTGTCCAGAAACTCGTACATGCGTCTGCCTCGCAATGTCACCATCATCCCAATAGGCATACCAGCTCTCAACTTGAAACTAGCGATGGACTTCTTGGCCCGAGTAATCACCGCGTGTTGCCCTGAGATAGCCGCCATGTCACTTTGAGCTGCTTCCAAAGCCTTTGGATTCTGAATCGCCTCTCCCAAACCAATGTTGATTACAATCTTTTCTAAGCGTGGTACCTGCATAAGATTGGCATAGTCAAATTCCTTCATCAAAGCAGGTACGACATCCTGGAGATACTTCTCCTTCAGTCTGGGTAAGGCTGGTCTTTCCATAGTTAGTCAATCACCTCATGACAGGAGGGGCAAACACGTACCTTTTTCCCCTCCAGCAAACGAAAGCCTACCCGGGAAGGCCGATTGCACCTGTCGCAGAGCAACATTACCTTGGATATATGAAGAGGAGCTTCTAGTTCGATAATGCCCGCCTGCCTAGCTCCAGTCCGAGCTCTGGCATGCCTCTTAATCATGTTGATGCCATCAACTGACAAACACTCCTTATCCGAGTGAACACGCCGCACCTTACCCTTCTTACCCTTGTCCTTGCCACTTATGACCATTACGGTATCGCCCTTGCGAATCTTCATCTGTCTACAACACCTCTGGGGCCAGGGAGATAATCCTGGTAAACTCCCTCTCCCGCAATTCCCTGGCTACCGGCCCAAAAATACGAGTGCCTCTGGGGTTGTTCTGCTCAGTAATAATCACAGCAGCATTATCATCAAATCTGATATATGAACCATCACGACGGCGATAAGATCGAGCAGTCCGTACTACGACTGCTCTGACTACTTCACCCTGCTTTACCATCCCCCTCGGAACCGCCTGTTTCACAGAAGCAATGATAATATCTCCTACCCTGGCATACCTACGCCTTGTGCCCCCAGGCACGTTAATACACATAATAATTTTGGCACCGCTATTATCGGCTACCTTGAGTCTGCTATAAGTCTGAATCATCGCTTTGAGTCTCCTCTACCCCCCCCTTCGACACTATTTCCTTCACACGCCAATGCTTAGTCTTAGAAAGAGGGCGGCTTTCAACGATCCTGACCACGTCTCCCACCCGACAAGCATTTCCTTCATCGTGAGCTTTTAGCTTAGCCCTAAGTCTCATAATCTTCCTATACAGAGGGTGGGGCCTCCGTGATTCCACGGCCACCACTACCGTTTTGTCCATCCCATCACTCACCACCTGGCCCACAAGAGTCTTACGTTTCCTCTCCATCAAATACCCTCATCAATCCTTTGAACACTGTATATGTTCACAGGAACCTTCCTGTACCGCAACGTTGTTCCCGGCTGCGATCTAGGCCTCAATCAGTTGCCTCTCTCGCATGATGGTCATCATTCTAGCAATATTCCTTTTCACCCGGGAAATCTCACGGTGATTTACTAGCTGCCTAGTAGCCAGGCGGAACCGGAGATTGAATAGCTCCCGACGCGCTTCCTCCAGTTGCTTTGCCAGTTCCTGATCACTAAGGGCCCGAATTTCATCCGCTCTCACTCCCCACTCCCCTTCCTTACAAACTGAGTTCTTATAGGGAGTTTGTGATCAGCAAGGCGCATCGCTTCTGCAGCCAACTCCTCACTAACGCCACTAATCTCAAAAAGCATCCTCCCTGGCTTTACCACCGCCACCCAGTGATCCGGGCTGCCCTTACCACTCCCCATCCGCGTCTCTGCCGGCTTCTTGGTAATTGGCCTATCAGGAAACACACGAATCCATATCTTGACTCCACGGCGAAGGTAGTGAACAATAGCGCGACGCGCCGCTTCAATCTGCCTGGCGGTCATCCAGACACTTCCCAATGCTTGAAGCCCAAATTCGCCAAACACAATGCTATTCCCCGCCTGTGCTGTTCCTTTGAGCTTAAGTTTATGTTCCTTGCGGTGCTTCACCCTCTTCGGCTGTAGCATTTTCTCCTACCTCGCTAATATCAATCGCTTGCTCCGGTGCTTTGCCCTCTTCGGCCGTAGCATCTTCTCCTACCTCGCCAATATCAATCGCTTGCTCCGGTGCTTCACTCTCTTCGGCTGTAGCATCGCCTCCTACCTCTTCAATCGCTTGCTCCGGTGCTTCACCCTCTTCGGCTGTAGCATCGCCTCCTACCTCTTCAATCGCTTGCTCCGGTGCTTCACCCTCTTCGCCTGGCAGTTCCCCTTCAGCTACCGCCGCAACAGGCTCAGGGATTTCCATCTCTGCCTCCGCACGCTCAGGAAGCACATCGCCTCTATAGATCCAGGTCTTCACTCCAATGCGCCCCAGCAGCGTACGTGCCTCGCAAAGCCCATAATCGATGTCAGCGCGCAAAGTATGCAAGGGTACCCTGCCTTCATGGAAGGTCGCTTTGCGGGCGATTTCAGCCCCACCAAGCCTCCCCGAAACCATTATCTTCACCCCCTTGGCACCAGCCTGCATGGTACGAGATATTGCCCGCCTCATAGCCCGGCGATAAGCAACCTGATGCTCAATCTGATTGGCTACACTCCTGGCCACAAGATAGGCATCAAGCTCAGGCTCGCGAACCTCCTGTATATTGAGTCGAACTTTTTTCCCACACATGCTCTCCAGCGAGCGCCTCAACTCATCTACTCTCTGTCCTCCCCGGCCAATCATAATTCCAGGTCTGGCAGTGTAGGCAGTTATAACCACTTCCTTTGCCCAGCGTTCGATATCCAACTTAGAAATGCCCGCTTCGCCGCCCCTCAATTCAATCAACTTGCGAATGCGAATATCCTCCTGGACAAACTCGGCATAATTCTTGCCAGCATACCACTTTGAACGCCAGTCATTAATAACGCCAATCCTGAACCCTATGGGATGAACCTTCTGCCCCAATTATTCCTCCGTATCCACAATAGCAGTGATATGGCTTGTGTGCCTGAGAATAGGGCTTACACGCCCACGAGCCTGGGCGCGGATCCTTTTTAGGGTAGCCCCTTGCTCAATAAAGAGACCAACAATCTTCAGATCTGACGCAGACACCTGATGATTATTCTCCGCGTTAGCCGCTGCCGATTTTACTACCTTGGCTATTGCCCGGGCTGACGGAGTAGTGTAGAAATCAAGAAGAGCCAATGCTTCCTCCACCTTTTGCCCTCGTACTACCTCGGCCACCAAACCCAATTTCCGAGAAGAGATGCCAACATATTTAGCTACTGCCTTAACCCTCATAACTTCCTCCTCGGGACACTTCTTTCCGATCTAGCCACATGCCCTCTGAACGTCCGAGTGGGAGCAAACTCGCCCAACCTATGTCCCACCATGTTCTCGGTGATGAAGATAGGCACATGCCTCCTTCCATCGTGCACAGCAATAGTGTGCCCCACCATCTCAGGAACGACGCAGGAAGCACGGGACCACGTCTTTATCACTGTTTTCTCTCCCGCTGCGTTGACCGCCTCGACCTTCTTCATAAGCTTGGCATCAACAAATGGACCTTTCTTGACAGACCTTCCCATTATGCTAGTTTCTCCGTTTGACGATCATCTTATCGCTTGATTTGTTCCTCCGGGTTTTGTAACCCAAAGCTGGTTTGCCCCATGGAGTCTTAGGATTCATTCCCCGAGGGGATCTGCCCTCTCCTCCGCCATGTGGGTGATCGCGTGGGCTCATTGCTGAACCTCGTACTGTTGGTCGCCGCCCCAACCACCTGTTGCGTCCTGCCTTACCCAGAGTTATGTTCTGATGATCCAAATTGCCCACCTGACCAATGGTAGCCATACAAACGCTCCGAATCCTGCGCAGTTCATCAGAGGGCAACTTCACTAGAGTGTAATCGCTCTCTCGCCCCATAATCTGGGCAGCAGCTCCAGCACTGCGTACTATCTGCCCTCCCCTGCCTGGCTGAAGCTCAATATTGTGGACCATCGTACCGGCAGGGATCTGCTGTAAAGGCAGAGCATTGCCTACCTTCACCTCAGCACCGGGGCCTGAGGAGATGATATCCCCAACCGCCAAACCCAACGGCGCAATGATATAACGCCTTTCTCCGTCGGCATACTGAGTCAATGCGATGCGAGAGGAACGATTGGGATCGTACTCAATGGCCAGCACTTCGCCAGGAATACCAATTTTGTCACGCTTGAAATCAATAAGGCGAAGCATCCGCTTGGCCCCACCACCACGATGACGCACCGTTATCCTGCCTTGATTATTGCGCCCTGCCTTCCTTTTCAGGGGCAAAAGCAAAGACTTCTCCGGCCTTTTCTTGGTAATCTCCTCAAAGGTATACCCGGTCATACCTCGTCTACCTGGAGAAGTAGGTTTATGTACTTTCAGTGCCATCGTTACACGCCCTCGAAGAACTCAATTTTTTGCCCTGCCTGCAGAGTAACGACCGCTTTTCTCCAAGACGGCGTCTGCACCTGACGTCTTCCCACTCTTCTCGTCTTGCCAGGAACAGTCATAATGTTCACCCCCATCACCCTAACCTTTAAAGCCTTCTCCACTGCTTCCTTAACCTGTTGTCTATTGGCCTTTGCCGCCACTTCAAAGGTGTATTTGCCCCGCTCATGAAGAACAGTGCTCTTCTCGGTAATCACCGGGCGGCGTAACACCTCATAAACATCCATTGCCTAATTCAACCCTACAGTCAAGCGTTGACTCCTACCCCAAATCTCCTCCACCCGACGCAAGCCGTCCGTGGTAATCACCAAGGACTTGTAAGAAAGGAGGTCTACGACATTAAGTAAAGCAGCCGGCAGGGTTCTCATTCGTGGCAAATTACGAGCAGCTTTTATTACATTCACCTCCGGCTGAGCAGTGACAATAAGTGCTGAACGATTTGCCCCGAGTGCCTTCAGTATGCTCGCCATCTCCGCCGTCTTAGGCCCTGTAAGCCCAAACCGATCCACGATCACCATCTCTCCTGAAGAGGCTTTGGCCGAGAGGACACATCTCAACGCCAAGCGGCGCATTTTCTTGGGCATCTGCTGCCTGTAGCTCCTGGGATGGGGGCCAAAGGTTATTCCCCCGCCCCTGAGAAGCGGTGCCCGCCTACTTCCTCGTCGTGCCCGTCCGGTACCCTTCTGCCGAAACAGCTTCCTGGTGCTTCCAGAAACCTCTCCCCTGGTCTTGGTTGCCGCTGTCCCCAGGCGTGCATTGGCCAATTGCCTCACCATCGCCTGATGCACCACAGTCTCATTAAAGGGTACAGCAAAAATATCATCCCGAATTTCGACGTTATCAACAACCTTACCTGAGACATTGCGAACTTGGAGTTGCATTACCGCCGCATACCTCTACTCGATTTCTTGATAAGTAAGAGCCCATTCATGGCACCGGGCACCGCGCCTTTGATTAACAGAAGATTTCGATCTGCATCCGCCTGCACTACCTTCAGATTACACACCGTTACCCGACTATTCCCCATATGCCCTGCCATCCGTGTCCCCTTAAACACTCTCCCTGGATAGGTAGTGCCACCAATAGAACCAGGAGCACGATGGCGATCTGATTGGCCATGAGTCTTAGGTCCCCCAGCAAAGTGATGTCGCTTTATTACTCCGGCAAAGCCTCTACCCTTCGATATCCCGGTAATGTCAATCTTGTCGCCACTTTTGAAGATACCCACATCTACCCGCTGCCCCACCTCAGCAGAGTCGGGGTCATCAACTCTAAATTCCCTGAGGTATTTGAGCTGGCGGCCTACACCTTTAAGATGCCCCTTTTCCGGAGCATTGAGCCGCTTGGTTTCACCAAAGCCGAGCTGCACTGCATTGTAGCCCTCCTTGGATTGGCTCTTCACCTGGGAAACGAAAGCAGGACCAGCCTCGACCGCAGTTACCGCCTGCAGGTCTCCACGCTCGTCGAATACTTGGGTCATGCCTAGTTTCCGACCCAGAATCCAGTCAATCTCCACCGTCATTACAGCTTTATCTCCACGTCTACTCCCGAGGGCAAATTCAACCGAGTCAGAGATTCGATAGTCTTGGACGTTGGATCAAGAATGTCTATAAGACGCTTATGAGTCCGAATCTCGAACTGCTCCCTTGAGTCCTTATCAATGAAAGGAGAGCGAATAACACAGAACTTCTGAATCCGCGTGGGCAGAGGTATGGGCCCAGCTACTCGGGCTCCAGTCTGCTCCGCTGTCTCTGTAATCTGCATCGCCGACTGGTCCAATATCTTGTGGTCAAAAGATCTCAGCTTAATACGAATCTTTTGCTTGGGCATGTTACAGTACCCTTCCTGTAGACTTAATAATCTGATCCAGCAAAGCTGGAGGCAGCTCCTGGTAATGGTGAAACTCCATCGAGTGTGTAGCCCTACCCTGACTCAAGGATCGGAGTGTGGTGGCATAGCCAAAAGTCTCTCCTAAAGGAATCAACGCATGAACCACCTTGGTATCTCCCTGGACCCCAATGCCCTCAACATCTGCCCTTCGGGCGTCGATGTCTCCCAGTATGTCACCCAAAAACTGCTCCGGGGTGTATATATCCAATTTCATAATCGGTTCAAGAAGAGTAGGTTTAGCTCGATTTACCGCCTCTGTCAAACCAATTGAGCCTGCCATCTTAAAAGCAATATCAGAAGAGTCGACCTCATGGAAACCGCCATCATACAAGGTAACCTTAATGTCAACTATAGGATAATTGGCCAGCACGCCCCTTGCCAAAGCCTCCTTTACACCTGCCTCCACAGCCGGGATAAATTCCCTGGGTATAGCCGCTCCCCGAATCTGGTTGACGAAGGTAAAACCACTACCCCTTTCCCCTGGTTCCACTTTGAGCATGACGTGACCGTATTGGCCCCGCCCTCCAAACTGTTTTATGAACCTCCCCTCGGCCTTCGCTGGTTGAGTAACCGTCTCCTTATAAGCCACCTGTGGTTTGCCTGTCCTTGATTCAACCTTAAACTCGCTCCGCAGGCGCTCTAACAGAACCTCCAGATGAAGCTCCCCCATGCCTGAGATCACGGTCTGACCGGTCTCCCCGTCATAATGGGTCTCAAAAGTGGGGTCCTCTTCTGTCAGTTTCCCCAACCCACTCCCTATCCTGTCCTGGTCAGATTTGGTCTTGGGCTCGATCGCTACCGAGATTACCGGCTGAGGAAAACGAATAGCTTCGAGCAGAATAGGCTTCGAGGGGTCACACAATGTGTCGCCGGTAAACGTGCTTTTCAAACCCAGAGCGGCAGCGATCCCACCGGCCTCAACCTCATCCACCTCCTCCCGGTGATTGGCATGCATTCGCAGTAATCTGCCCAGGCGCTCCTTCCGTCCCTTGGCAGAATTGAATACTTGCGCTTTAGCTTTCACTTTCCCGGAGTAAACTCTGATATACACCAGTCTGCCAACGAAGGGGTCAGTAACCACCTTAAAGGCTAGAGCGCAGAAAGGTGCCACTTCACTAGCTGGACGGGTGACTATCCGGCCTGTTCTGGCGTCTATGCCTTCAACCGGCGGCACATCTAATGGAGAAGGTAGATAATTCACTATAGCGTCAAGTAGTGGCTGAATACCCTTGTTTCTCAAGGCGCTGCCACAAAGAACAGGTACAAGCTTGTTGGCTATGCACGCCCTCCGCAAAGCCGCCTTGATCTCCGAAGCAGTGAGAGTGTGCCCATCTAAATAGGCGCTCATGAACCGCTCATCCTCTTCCGCCAGGCTTTCCAGCAGAAGCTCCCGCTGCTCCCGAGCCTGGTCCTCATAATCCCGGGGAATATCCATTTCAACAGGCCACGAATCGATATCGTCTGAGAAAATCCAGGCTTTGTTCTCAATCAAATCGACAATTCCCTCATAGGACTTCTCCACCCCCACAGGCAACTGAACAGGCACTGCCTTGGCATGGAGAAGCTCCTTTATCATGTTCACCGTGCGATGGAAATCAGCACCCAGCCTGTCCATCTTGTTCACGAAACAAATCCTGGGAACGTGGTACCCATCGGCTTGACGCCATACGGTTTCTGACTGCGGTTCAACGCCGGCCACCGCATCGAGGACTACCACCCCTCCGTCAAGTACCCGCAGACTCCGTTCTACTTCAGCAGTGAAATCCACGTGACCGGGAGTATCAATAATGTTGATACTGTGCCCCAGCCAGCCGCAGGTGGTAGCTGCAGCAGTGATGGTGATCCCTCGCTGGCGTTCCTGCTCCATCCAGTCCATCACCGCCGTCCCCTCATCCACTTCCCCTACCTTGTAGGTGCGACCAGTGTGATAGAGAATCCTCTCGGTAACGGTAGTCTTACCGGCATCTATGTGAGCAATTATTCCAATATTCCTTATCTGGTGCAAACGTAAAACTTCAGACATTTGCCCCGCCTCCACCCCGAGCATCTCCAAATCAGGATAGGCAACTGATGTAGTAGGGGATTCGGTAACCGACGACTGCTTTACCATCGAAAGTGCGCAAAGGCTTTGTTTGCCTCAGCCATTTTATGAGTTTCTTCGCGCTTCTTGATTGTCGCTCCCTGACCCCGAACAGCATCCACAATCTCAGCAGCGAGCTTTTCCGCCATTGATTTGCCACTTCGGACTCTGGCTGAAGCCAGTAGCCAGCGTATCGCCAGGACACTACCCCGATCACCCTTGACTTCCACGGGTACCTGATAGGTAGCCCCAGCAACCCGACGCGGCTTGACCTGAAGGAGCGGCGTAGCATTCCTAACCGCCTGCTCCAGGGCATCAACCGGGGACCTTTTCAACTGCTCAGATGCAAGGTCAAGGGCAATATATACAATCTTTTCAGCTTTGCTTTTCTTGCCCCATCTCATTACTTTGTGAACAACCCTAGTCACCAACTGACTGCCATATCTGGCGTCAGGCAGTACCTCTCTCTTTTCTACCTTACCCCTCCTGGGCATTTGTCAACCTCCAAAATCACAAAAAAAGACTCGGGCACCTTCTTCGCCGCTACTTACCCTCCACCCAGCCAATCCAGAAGATCCTAAGCTCCCGAGCCCTTGACTCGCTTTGCTCCGTATCTACTGCGCCCTTGCCGACGATCAATCACACCGCCGGTATCCAGGGTGCCCCGCACAATGTGATAGCGCACCCCAGGCAGGTCTTTTACCCTACCACCCTCAATGAGAACCACAGAATGTTCTTGTAGATTATGTCCCTCACCAGGGATATAGGCTGTTACCTCCATGCCATTGGTCAGCCGCACTCGAGCAACCTTACGCAGGGCAGAATTGGGTTTCTTAGGGGTCATGGTCTTCACCTGAACGCAAACGCCTCTCTTCTGTGGAGACCTGGTTTCTGTCACCCGGCGTTTGAGCGAATTAAAGCCTCGACACAAGGCTGGAACCTTGGTGCCCCTGCTGGCTGCCCTGCGCCCATGCCGGACAAGCTGGTTAACCGTAGGCATTCCTTCTTCTCACATCCCTCTCTGAGACGCCAAGCTAGGACTTTACCATTTATCAAAACAAAAGTCAAGCTACTATACTCGTCCGTCCCGGCCGCTGCGTTCTGGATCTCTCTTCTTTGTCACCAGGTAGCCGTTCCGACAAAATGTCATCCAGGGAAATAGCCGCCGGCGGCGGCAGAACCACATAATTTTTGAGGTTTTTGACAGATCGCTCACAATCGTTCAAGAGGAGCCGAAGCCTGTGCCTTAACAATGGCCGATTTGAAGACCCCTCCACCTTATCTAGGATAACCTCAGCTTGCTCTATTTCCTGGCAACGTTTCTCTTCACCTGTATAGAGACTTGACAAGCATCTCACACTGGTATAATCTGACATGAGTGGGAAAATCAGATAAGTTGCCACCTCAACCACGAATAGTTGAGCTTGCGCCTGAGGACTTCTCACGTGAGAAGTCCTTGAGTAAGAGCACACCCGGCACCAAGAGAGCTACCACAATTACCCGAAGTATTTTCATCAGGGCCCCTGCTGAGTGCTGCTTTGATCTCATAACCAAGCAACTTGAGGAGACCCCTGCATGGGATCCCACCATTATGTGGGTCAATCCTATCTCGCAAAAACACGTCCGTGTTGGCTCCATGAGCCGCGTCACCTTCAGCCTTGACGGTACCACAGAAGAGGCGGTAGCAATGATACGCTCCTTCCGCCCCAATAGGGCCATACTGTGGACCTCCAATCACAGCACTCAGCTACAAGAAGAGTGGCAGCTTCAGCCTGAGTCCAATGGTACGGTGGTCAGTGTTACTCTAGGCTACAACCCCACTCGTTGGCTTCTCGGACGGCTAACTGACAAGATGGTCATGAGGAACAAGGTTGAGAAAGCCGTTTCCGAAATGCTGGACAGGCTCAGGGCAGCTGCCGAGTGCCCACAAGAAGGTTGAAGCAGCAGCCAGGAACCTGGAAAGACACCTAGAAGCCCCCCGGATTCATTGGAAGTCTCCCGCCGGGGCCTCGCGTGTCATTGAACGGACCGTTCCGGTCAGGGTGAGCCGGCTAGTAGTCCTGGACTGATGAACCAATGGCGGGTAAACTCTTCGGCCAGAAGGGCACTATCAGATCTGGCGACCGATAGCTGCCCCCTCAGCAATAGCTTCCAGAGCCTTAGACGGCTCCTTTGCATCCCCAATTACATAGACCTCAGCCGCTTTGTCTTTTATGGCCACAGACAGCTCATTAACTGATTTTGCCCCCGTGGCCAGAACAATGTTATCCATGCCACGGATGGTCTCTTCCCTGCCATCCTTAATAAACACCAGACCGTCTTCAAGGATCTCCTTCACTTGGGCTGAAGTAATGACATCCACCTTGCCACAGGTCAGCCTCTCGACGAGGAAGTCCTTGTTCCAAATTGGCATATCTAAAGCTATATCGGGTAACATCTCCACCAGGGTAACTGTACTGGCACCCCGCTCTCTGGCATAATCGGCAGTCTCAGCACCAACCATGCCCCCACCAATAATTATGACTTTGTTACCCACATGACGTAGCAGCGTTTCGTCAAACTCATAAAGTGCCACCTTACCCGCCAGTACGTCATGAGCAGTGGCCACTCTCGGCCCATTCACTCCAGGGATAGGAGGCATAAAGGGAGTAGAGCCAGTAGCCACGATAACCACATCGGGCTTGAGCCGATCCACCAACTCCGGCGTAACCTCTTTGCCCAGTTCCACTTTGACGCCGGCTTTTTTGACCTGGGTAGAGAGGTATTTGGTGAGTTTAGCCAGCTCCTGCTTTGCCGGAGGCATAGCTGCCAGGTTGAATTGGCCTCCGAGCCTATCTGCCCTCTCATAGAGGATAACCTGGTGTCCCCTGAGGGCGCTGACCCGAGCTGCCTCCATTCCAGCCAGCCCGCCGCCAGCCACCAGGACTTTCTTGGGTTTTTCCGCTGGTACCAGAGCCATGTCTTTGGTCTTTCCAAGAGTGGGATTGACCACACAAGCGGCTGGTTGTAGTTCCAGCGTTTTTGCCAAGCAGACGTTACAATAGATGCAGGGGACGATATCCTCAAAGCTACCCGCTGCCGCCTTCTTGGGCCAGTCAGGATCAGCGATAAGCGCCCGGGCCATAGCTATAAAGTCAGCCTTTCCTGCCTCAAGAATCTCGTCAGCTATCACAGGATCAGGGATTCGGCCTACGGCGATCACCGGGACATCTACAACCTTCTTGACTGCCTCTGCCAGGGGCACATTTAGAGCATAGGGCAGGCCGTGAGGAGGAACAATCCACTGCATAGCTTCGTAGCAACCTCTGCTGACGTGAAGAGCATCTACGCCCGCCTCAGCCAGGATCGGTGCCACCAGAGTGGCTTCGTGAATAGTATGTCCTCCAAAGACCATCTCCTCCCCGACCATTCGGAAAATCAAAGGATAGTCCTGTCCCAGTTCCCTCCTGATCCTCTTTATGATGTCTATGGGGAATTTCAGCCGGTTCTCCAGGCTGCCTCCATACTCGTCGCTTCGCTTATTGGAATAGTGGGATATGAACTGAGCCAGCAGATAGCCATGAGTCCCATGTAGCTCTATGCCATCGCACCCTGCTTCCATGGCTCGTCGCGCCGCCTGACCAAATTTCTCTACCAGCTCCTCTATCTCCTCGACCGTGAGCTCTCTAGGGGTCTCCTTACACACAGGGCAGGGAAGGGCAGAAGGAGCTACTATATCACCTACCAGGTATGAACCGGTTTGCCTCCCAGCATGGTGCAGTTGTGCAATAAGCTTGCCTCCATGCCCATGAACCACGTCGGCGAGATGTTTCCAGCCCGGGATGAATTTATCATCCCAAAGTCCCGGAACCCCAGGACACGATCTGCCAATAGGTTCAACGGCAACTATCCCGACCGTTATCATCCCCACCCCTCCTTTAGCCAGAGCTCCGTAGAAGTCAAAATCCATATCAGTGAGAGTGCTATCGGGGGCTTCGTAGAGAATACCCGCGGCAGCGTATACAATGCGGTTCTTCACCTCCATAGATCCAATCCTAGCCGGGGTGAACAATTTCCTGAGGGCCTTCACTCTCTCACCTCCTGCACCTTATGGGGTTGCGAGGCTGGCTCCCACTCCGTTCCCAGCACTCTATCATTACTTTTGCATGAAAACGCTCATCAGAATACGGCCTCGATATAGGGCATGATATACACGTCGAGGATACGCCGTTTCATCTGCGCTTCGTCACCAGCATAGCGAGTCAGGTCTCTCCTCGCACGCTCTTTGATTGACTGACCGATAACAGAGCTCCTCCACAATTCCTCGTACCTCTTAAGGAAAGCTGCTGAAGGGTCGCCCTCCCCTATGGCATCAGCAGCCACGCCAGCTGCTATGCTGCCCGATATCATGGCAGTATGTATCCCGAGCCCGGTAGCTGTGGCCTCGAAGCAGGCGGCGTCGCCGACAATCATTATGCCGTTTCCGTATGTGCGGTCATTTCCCTTCAGATCCATATCAAGACCAGCGTAAATGGGATAGGGCCGCCACATTCGACACCTCAATTTCGCTTTGCCAAACCGTTCTTTCCAGTAGTCGTGCTGGAAGAACTGCTCGTAGAGCTGGTCATAGTTTATCCTCTTTCTCGCTACATGGCTGAGAACCGTGCCCATGCCGAAGTGGAAGCTTCCGTTATAGGGACCAACTCCGAAATAGCCAACGATACCGTGTGGCGAAAGCATCTCCCCAGCCGGGTCCCACCATATCATTGCGTTGTCACCTTCAAGCGCCTTGTCGAGGTCCTCCTTGGAGGGCATCACAAAGTCCAGCCACAGGCCATGCATAATATCCTCAGCAGCAATCTTCTTTCGGATTCCAGCCTTTATCCCGATAAGCGACCACATTCCGTCGGCCGCAATTACTATGTCAGACCTTATCTCCTCACCAGCGTCGGTGAGGATTCCATTTATGAAGCCCTTCGCCTTTATCACATCGGTCGCCACAGTCGAGGTCATCAGCTTGGCTCCTGCCTTCACCGCCTGTTCTGCCATCCAGGTAATGAAGGGGCGGCAATATATGGTATAACTGTCTGGCACCTGATGCTGCACCTTAACCGTTGTTTGAACCTGGCCGTGCTTCAGGAAATGGGTGATAAAGCCAGTTACGGGCTGCACCAGCGGGCCTTCCATTAACCAGGGCAACTCCTGAAACACCATGGTGCTCATGCCTGCTCCTGAGATGACCTTCTCGCCCGGAACCTCGGTCCTTTCTACTATCAGGGCATCAAGGCCTTTCTCTGCCGCCACCTTCCCCGCCACGCAACCAGCAAAACTTCCTCCCACTATGACTACGTCGTATTTTTGTTTTGCCATCTGGACACCTCCTTTCGGCTGCTTGCTGCAAAACGAACTATGAACTACAATGACCAAGACGACCCATCAAATCAGAACCACTATCTGCAAAATGGCCACTTTCTCACACTATACGCTGCCCTTTTCCATGTGCCAGAGGTAAGGGTGCTCCTGTAAATGAACGCGGTGTAAGTAGAAGTAGCTAGGAGGTGTTCATGGCGCGAACCGAGTTCCCGTTCCTGGTGCAGGTGGCCTTTGCTGTTGCGGGCCTGGACGCATCGCCCGAGATCCAACCCTTCAACTGGCCTGTTATCGCTTGTTTCCTTATCCGTACTCCACCTTCATTCCTGTTCCGCCTTTAGGCCACGAGAATTCTATGGCATTCTCGGGGCAGACATACCAGCAGGCGCCACACTCCTGGCATGTCTCATAGGTTAGTATTATTGCTTTTCCATTTCGAATCCCGATGCAGTCCCCAAAGCAACTAATAACGCAGTCGCCGCAACCATCGCAACGATCGTGGTCTATCTTGATGAAGTCGCCCGTACCCGGCACCCACTGTGTACCCAGTACCTTGTCCTTCTGTAGCATGATAACCTCCTTCAAAATACCGCGGTCAAACCAGGCATAATCGCTACATCGAGGATATGCCGTTTCATCTCGGCCTCGTCACCCGCCCAGCGTGTCAGGTCCCTCCTGCTGCGCTCATTGATGGCATCATAGATGAGGGAGCTCTTCCACATCTCCTCATACCTCTTCAGAAAGGCATCCGATGTGTCTCCCTTCGATATGGCATCGGCGGCTACCTCAGCGGCCATATTGCCCGATAGCATGGCAGTATGTATTCCCATCCCGGTACCTGTGGGCTCAAAACCAGCGGCATCGCCGATAACCATTATGCCATTTCCGGTGGTACGGTCATTACCTTTCATATCCCTCTCGAGGCCGCAGTACAGGGGATAAGGTCGCCACATTCGAGTCCTCAACTTCGCTTTGCCGAAGTGCTCCTTCCAGTAGTCATGACGGAAGAACCGCTGGTAGAGCTGGTCAAAGTTTACCCTCTTCTCCACTATATAGGGCATGGCCATGCCCATGCCAAAGTGGAAGCTTGTCTTGTAGGCAGCTACCCCGAAAAAGCCAACTACACCATGCGTGCCAACCATCTCCCCGGCTGGATCCCACCAGCTCATGCCCCCGTATGTCTCATTCCCCCCAAGCGCTTCATCGAGGTCTTCTTTGGAGGGCATCTCGAAGTCGTACCACACGCCATTGAAAATATCCTCAGCAGCAAACTTCTTCCGGATTCCGGCCTTTATCCCGATGAGTGACCACATTCCGTCGGCGGCGATCAATATGTCAGATCGTATCTCCTCACCAGCGTCCGTAACGATTCCCTTTACGAATCCCTTTTCCTTTATAACATCGGTGGCAACGGTGGAGGTCAAGAGCTTGGCTCCTGCCTTCACCGCCTGTTCTGCCATCCAGGTGATGAAGGGACGGCAATACAGGGTGTAAGCTCCAGGGAAAGGCAGCACCATTAGATTCGATGTTTGCACCTGGCCATTCTTTAGAAAATGATTCCATCCCCCATGGATGGGGCGCTCCACCGGGCCTTCCATTAACCAGGGCAAATGCTGAAAGATCACCGTGCTCAAGGCTGCCCCTGAGATGACCTTCTCGCCCGGAACCGAGCTCCTCTCGACTATCAGAGTGTTGAGGCCCTTTTCTGCGGCCACTTTCCCCGCCACGCAACCGCCAAAACTCCCCCCCACTATGACTACATCGTATTTTTGGTTGGCCATACGCCCACCTCCTTCGGATTACTTGCTGCAAAGCGGACTATTAGCCACGGTATCCGGGGCGACTCAAGAAACCACGACGGCTACTACCAAACAGCTATACTCTTACGAAGATACGCCTGCCTGTTTAGTCTATTACTATAGGCAGCCAGCCGCTGAGCCTTACCAGATCCTCTGCCTCAGCGCTCCATTGGAAAACCTGCATGTGGTCTATCAGATACCTTTTTGTCTCGCTGAAGCCCCACTCCGGGTATCCCTCCCAGGCTGTCTTATACTTGACAGCCGCGTCATAGAAGGCTTGACCATCAAAATTCTCAGCGCCCACCTCTTCAACTGCCTCCCTTAAGACTTCAAACATAGCATAGACGTTATGAAACCCACCTTGGTAACCGTTACCCTCACGAATTATATCCTCAGCTTCCCCAGCGCGGTATCTATAGAGCACCTCTTTGACCAGATCCTGCATCGGCGACTGTTCAGTCCACCACCCAGCGATACTCGTGCTCAACCATCCGTCAAGGACATCCCAGCCCAACATGTCGATCAGGAAACCTCGCAAAGTGAGTCCAGAGGAGATGCTTATCATGGTGGTGGTATGACCGGCGGCTCGATACTTCTTGACGAAGTTGCCAAGCGGTGTGCCAGTAATGGGCCCGTGTATATAGTCACACTCTTTCAAGCTATCCACCTCGCCTCCCCAGGTGAGGGTGCCCAAGGGAACCAGGTAGCCGCCACCCCACTCGAATTGATCCGGGTGGTCCTGGCAGTATTCCTCCATCGCCTGCAAAATGCCTTGGGAGGTGGGTTCATTCCAACCCGTAAAGCCAATCCTGGGGACACGGCTGGCATCATCCCAATGTTTCTCGCTGATCCATTTCAGGAGGGCCTTTATTTCATAGGGGGAAGGAACGCTGAACCAAAACGCCCATCCGGGCGGATCTAGAAGGTCGAGGTTACCGCTTAGGGTAGCCAGCGGGACCTTGTCTTTCTCGGCGAAAGGCTTCAGTATCTGCCCGGTGGCACCAACCAGAGTAATCACTACCTCCGCCCCGCGCTCTCTCAACCAGTCATAGCCAGGTATGTCCCGGGCCGGGTCAGCCCTCCCATCGAAGGTGACTATGTCTATCTCCACCCCGGGGATAATGTCCTCGTCGTTATGGTACCTGGCTACGTCCTCCACCATATAGTTGAGGGTGCGAACCATGTTCCCCGCCGGTCCTGTAAGATCGGTGATGAAGCCTACGGCGATAGTCACCTTTCCGCTTGAGGGACCGCCACAACCCAGGCAAAGTACAGCTAGTAGGGTCAAGGCCAGAAAACACGCTAGTGCCCTTCGCCATATCAGGTCCATTTCTTACCCCCCTTCCTGACGCCGGAACCTGAGACCAGTCCTGAATATCCCCTTAAAGGCGTCTACCAGGTAAGCCGGATAGTCGTACGGATATCTCTGATAGGAGCGTCGGGTAGCAGTAGCCTAACATAGCCCCCATAGGTTGTCAAATCGCTGGCTTGACAGCCCGTGATGGCACGTGTACCATCGTGTTGATACTCATATACGACGAATCGGAATTACCTGTTGACAACCTTACTACAAGCTGAAACCTGGAGTCCAGTCAAAACTATCGAGCTTCCCATCGCTTATTGATGTGTCCTGTTGCGCCAGCTAGTGGAAATTGCCCATACTTTCAAGCTGGTGGAGTTGGGGCGAACTTTGCTAGCGAGGAGGTGATTTGTGTCCGATCAAGTGAGAACGGTGAAAGACATACCCGGGGTAGAGTGGGTACCGGGCACCGGCGATTTCATAAGGGTGGAGCCGGAACGGTGTACCGGCTGCGGCGATTGCGCCAGGGTATGTTTCGGGGAATGCTACGAAATCAGACAAGGGGTAGCCCAGGTGAGAAGCCTGGATAGGTGCATGGAATGTGGCTATTGCTGGTACATCTGCCCTAGCGATGCCATCGAATTCTCCCTGCCCAGGGGTGGGACAGGGTACAGAACCAACTGGGGATGAAATGGCCGTGTCCGTAGATACAGCTTGGCGTTAGCCGCTGTTACACCGCCAGAAGTAGGAGGTCTACCATGCCAGAGTATGATGTGATTGTTGTTGGCGCCGGTTTTGCCGGGCCTGTGGCGGCCAAGAAGTGCGCTGAAGCCGGCCTCAGAACCCTATTGCTGGAGAGGGCCGCCCAACCAGGGCATAAGGTTATCTCCAGTTGCCTCGTGCCTATAACTGGATTCTTGCTCGGGCCGTCGTGGCTAAGGGAAGAGAATCCGCCACTGGAAAGGGCTGGCTATGGTGTAGCCGTCCATTATGTCAAAGGGGGAGAGGTATTCCTGACTGTCAAGACCGAACTCGCCATGCCCATGGGCTACATGATCTACTGCCGCCCCTTCTGCACCTGGGAAGCCGAGAAGGCGGTTCAGGCTGGAGCTGAGCTGAGGACATCAACCACCGCTGTCGATGTAACAAAGGACGGCCGCCGGATAACCGGCGTTGTCACGGACGAGGGGGAGAGGCTGGACTCCAGGGTCGTCATCGATGCCGAAGGCTCGGAGAACCTTCTCGCCATCAAGGCAGGTATACGGAGGAAATTCCCACCCGAATCCATTGAGCTTTGCCTTCTCTACGATTTCGAGATGCCTCAGGCTGACATCGAGGACGTAACCGGGGGCGATCTGGAGTTCTACTGGGCGATGCCTGATGAGGAGATTCATGCGCCACCAGGCGAAGGCACCTTGGGGGTATATGTCTTCCCCTACCGGCAGAGCCTTCACCTGACCTTCGGCCAGTTTTTGGCCATGAAGGATAGAAAGGCCATCGCCAGCGATGGCTGCAAGTTGATCCAGAGTTACGCCGACAATTTCTTCAATATCCGACGGTGGAGAGAGCTCATTGCTCCCAAGGCGAAGCTCAGAGCTCGCGTGTGGGCTACCGCTCCGTTGTATGCCAATTTGGACCCTGAGGTGCGGGCCATGCCTGTTTACGGCGACGGGATGTTGATAGTGGGAGACGCCGGGGGATTCGAAACCTCAGCTAGCGGGAATGGGGTAGATACGGCGTGGATAACCGCTGAAATAGCCGCGGATGTGGCTATCGAAGCAATCAAAAACAACGATGTCTCGGCATCCTTCTTGGAAAGGTATGCCCAGCGATGCCAGGCCCATCCGGTTATGGTCGACCTGTGCTCTCCTCAAAGGCGCGACCTGACCAGCACCCAGCACGACCTGGGACAAATGATACAAGGCTCCCTGGGATATTTTACAGGTGACGCTATGCTCCGGATGGCCGAGCTGGTCAAGACCACCAACTTAGAGGATGTTAAGAAACTTCTGCCCCTCCTCTAAGCCTCTTCTACCCGTCTGTGGGAGAGCCTTTCCACGCTTGACGGTGAGCAAAGGAGGGTCGGTGGAACAATGCCCTTCTGCCCTGAGGGGGGAGGTCTCCGAAGGTCGCCATCGCTCGGTAGAGTCGCCTCGGGAGACCTCTGAAGACCCCTGGAATCTGCCTGGCACTGGCAGTACCGAGCCTTCTCGTTATTCTGAGACCTTCTCTTCAACAAGAAGGAAGACCAGCTTACTTGTGTCCATGAAACTGTCTTCGTCATCGCGTATTACCTTCCCTGCCTCTGACATCCAGAAATCGAAGACTGCCTGCAACCCTTCCATATCGTCAAAACACTCCTCGGTGATGCAATCGAAGGGTGGTTCTTCATCACCGGGAGGAGCGACAACGGTGGTGACATGGTTCCGCACATACCTCTTAAGGGTTGGGAAATGCTTCCGTGCCAGTACCGCATGCACTTCCTCATAGTGTTTGACGAACTCCTCCCGTGAAAGACCTGGCTTCCTCTTGATTAGCGCTATTGCTTTGATCATAATCAGCTACCTCCAGCGATGGCATTGAGATACCCGGCCTGTCTTCCCACTCGCTCCTACCTCAGCACTGATACCAGGCATAACCAGAACCCTTCACTTCCTGAGGTAGCCTGTTATCCCACTCTGCTCCGAGTGCCAAGGCCAGTGTTGGCGGCACTATATCACCCCCCTTTCAGGATGTCAACAGGCAACCCCCCACGCCTTGACATGTAGCTTGTCCTACCTGTATTATGCACACAGTGTACCCAGTTGGACACAGTGCTGCTGGTGATACACAGTCCACAAATAAAAGGAGGAGGTAGAGACAATGGCCCAAGCCTACTGCATGAAGTGCCGAAAGAAGGTTGAGATCAGGAACCCAAAACAGGTCACCTTGAAGAACAAACGTCCCGCAACCCAGGGCGTGTGCCCGGCTTGCGGAACCAAGGTATTCCGCATCGGTAAAGCCTGAATTCAGGAGAATCGCAAAAAGGGCCACTTAACGTGGCCCTTTTTGCATTTTGCCACCTACTACCCTTAGGCCAATCGATAAACGTTGCCGGATAATCCCTGGTTCGAAACTCCTTAGCAGCGTCCAGTCACACTATTTCCCAGATGAGCGTTGCTACCGTATCAGCTCTGCCAGCCTCTCCGGGCTGACGGTGCCTTCCTCTGGGTCCCAGCCTCGGGCCTCATAGTAGTCGGTTACCATCTGATCGAGTTTCTGGCTGTCGTAGGGTGGGCGCATCTGGCCGCGTGCCTTGAGGGGCTCGGTCAGGAATCTCCGGGGCATGGTGTCGTCTTTTCTCGACCCTCCCTCCCGGATATTGAAGGCCTTCCTAATGTCAAAGCCCCGGGCGGCGGCTTTCAGCAGCCCGGCACCGTCCATCTGAAGGCCGGTGGCGGCAGAATATATCTCGGCCCAGGTGTTGATGTCGATATTAAGAAGCTGATGGTAGAAGGTGCACACCCCAAAGCATTCCACGGCGAAAACATAGTCCTCCGTCCACCTGGTCAGCCAACCAACATTGTATTCTCCGGGACCGGAGAGAACACGCTCCATGTCCTCACCGGATATACCCATCGCCCTGAGGGTGGCCTCCACCACCTCTCGCGGTTGGCCATACAGTTCCCTTGGGCTGTGAGATTGACCGGTGACATTGGTCAACAGGCTGGACGACCACAGGCTCCAGCTAGAACGGGCGTCACTGATGCTGCAGCCAATCCCCTTATATTGCATGGCATAATAGTCGGCCCCCCGCCCAATACGCCGTGGCGCCTCAAGTAGACCGTCGGCCAGAATGTTGCCGAAGTCTTTCCGATGAGCAATCCTCTGGAGCAGGTCTTGAACTACTCCTGGCTGCCAGTCCAGTTCCAAACCTCCGGTGTCTTTCTTGTCTATTATTCCCCTCTGGTAGAGCTCGATGGCCATGGCGATGAGACAAGCTACCGAACCATAGCACATCCCCAGCCGATTGCACAGCTCGGCACATTTGTACACCTCGGCCCACCCGTCGAGGCCACAGATGCCGCCAAAACAGACCACTGGCGCTGAAGCGCAGGATATACCCATGGCCGGGCCGTTTTTTATCCGCATAAAGTGCTTGCAGCCCACGGGGCAGCCCAGGCAACTTATGTTGCCGTGCTCCTCCATCATCTTTGGATCGAAAAACATGTTGACATCAAAGCCCTTCATGACTTCTTCATCTGCCACCTGCTGACAGTTCTTGTAAGGGATTGAACCGTAGGGCTCCCCTTTGATCAGGTCTGGCAATGTTGTGAGGGTGCCAAGGCTGCGGAAATAGTCAATGAAGGGAAAGTCCATTATCTCCTTGCACAGCCCGTTGGCCAGTTCCATGAATCTCTTTGGGTCAGCCACGCTGATCCCCTGGCTCCCACAGACGGCAATAGCCTTGAGGTTCTTGGAGCCCAGCACCGCTCCCATCCCGGTGGTGCCAAAGGCAGAATACTTGTTAGTTATGACGCTGGCATCTTTGATCAGATTCTCACCAGCCGGCCCGATAGCTGCCACTGCATATTTTCTTCCCAGCTCACCCCAGATGGTATCGGCGGCCTCCCAGGTATCCTTCCCCCATATATGACCCGCCTCTCGAATCTTTACCTCATCGCCTATTTCCAAATAGACGGGGCTATTGGCCTTGCCTGTAACTATCACGTGATCGTAGCCAGTGAATTTCAGCGCCCCCATGTGGCCGCTGCCGGAGGTACCGATGAAATGCGCGATGGGTGACTTGGCAGTGAAGTTAGACCTCCCGGCTCCAGGGGCCAGGGTGCCCACCAGTGGCCCTGCCCCGAACACCAGGGCATTTCCCGGGGAGACGGCTGATGTATGGGGCTGTATGCAATCGTAGGCCAACCAGGCATTGATGCCAGCCCCGCCGAGGTACTTAGCGGCGAGCTCCGGGGAGAGGGGTGTACTGGTGATGCTCCCGGTGGTCAGGTCCACCTTCAAAATATTACCGGCATAGCCGCCCAGCTTGTCCATAGTATACCTCCTAGTCTTGGCTCAGAACACCAAACTCGCAATAATGGACACAGATGCCGCAATGGGTACAGTCTTCAGTAAGTGTCACCTCGAACTGGCCGTCTTCAGGGCCCGGCGTAACCTGAATCTTGGACTGCGACGGGTTGAAGGCTTCTTCGGGAGAGGTGAAAAATGAGCAGGCCAGGGCGCAGCGCAGGCAGCCGGAACAGTGTTCTGCGGCCATTGAAATCTCAGCAGTACGGGCCATGTAGGCCTCCTTTCCGTCGACACGTTAGATCAAGAAGCAATCGGAAGGAGTTATCTCCTTCGCTTTCCTTGATCAAGAGCTTGTCAGCCCGTAGAATATGTAGAAGCTGACACAGAAAGACCGGCAGGACGTCGCGCCCCGCTGCGAGGTGTATTGCTCAAGGAGACAAGCTGATCCTGCACACTAATAAACGTGAAGCCTGGCGATGTGGTCTGTCCCCATCCTGCCTCTGCGGGATGTCGTGTCATCGGCATCATTCTACAGTGCTGGCTGGTCTGCGTCAACGGAATGTTGTGAGAGGCTGTACGTCGGTTGCTTAGATCGGCGACACGCGCCTATGAAAAAGGAGGAGAGAATGTCGACATTCGGATATGCCGGGAAAATCCTAACAGTGGATTTGTCTTCAGGAAGCGCCTCGCCACTATCCACCCTGGACTATGCTGACAGGTTTCTTGGTGGACAGGGCATCGCTGAGAAGCTCTATTGGGACGAGGTCTCACCGCAAGCCAGTGCTTTCGACGCAGAGAATGCGCTGATATTTGCCACCGGTCCCCTGGGGGGGATACCCGTATTCGGAGGCTCACGGTGGCAGGTGAGCGGGAAATCCGCTGCTCCCTCCCCACAGCACTTCTGCAACTGTAATCTGGGGGGGAGATGGGGAGCCGAGCTGAAGTTCGCCGGTTATGATGCCATCCTGGTTCGAGGTAAATCCGAAAAGCCGGTTTATCTTTTCCTTCACGATGATGTGGCCGAATTCAAGGATGCCTCTGCTCTCTGGGGTAAGGGCGCTATCGAGACCAGGGACATCCTGAAGGGCGAACTGGGGACCTCGGTCAGTGTGGTAGCTATTGGTCCCGCCGGTGAGAATTTGGTCACCATGGCTAACCTTCTGGCCGACAATGATGCCAGTGGCTCGGGAGGCTTGGGGGCTACCATGGGTTCGAAGAAGCTAAAGGCTATCGTCGTAAAGGGTACTAAGAAGAGGGCGAGAGTTGCCCACCCAGAAAGGTTGAAAGAGTTAACCGGATACTTCCGTGGCCTCGGTGCGGCCGCCATTTCAGAGGCAGGCGGTCTGGCCCTCAAAATAACCGGGCCTAATACAAAGCGAGAGCTCTGCTATGGGTGCCTGGGCAACTGCCTTCGAAGATCATATGAGGCAAAAGATGGCAGGAAGGGGAAATTCATGTGCCAGTCAGCCATCTTCTATCAGCTTTTCCAACCGACGCCTCAAGCAGAAGGGTATGAGCTGGCCTTCCATGCCAACAAGCTCTGTGACGACTACGGGCTTGACACACTGGCCATCACCTTGACAATAATCTGGCTGTATAGCTGCCATGCGGCTGGCATCTTGACCGATGAAAACACGGGTATTCCCATATCCAAGCTGGGCGGCCCAGAGTTCATGGAGACCCTGGTGAGAAAGATTTCCCTCCGGGAAGGCTTCGGGGATATTCTGGCTCAAGGATTACCCAAGGCTGCCGATTTGGTAAGGTCGGGAGCCAGGGAACTGATCGCCAACTACATCTCCATAGCGGGGGAGCCTACCGTTAACGATCCCAGGCTGTATAAGACCACGGCGCTTCTGTATGCCGTGGCGTCACGACCGCCCATGCAGCAACTCCATCAGTTGAGCAGACCTACACTCAAATGGCTGGACTGGCGCAAACAGGCCAAGAATAGCTATGTTTCCAACGATGTCATGCGCGGTATCGCCAGGCGGTTCTGGGGAAGTGAGGTAGCAGCTGAATTCTCCACCTTTGAGGGGAAAGCCCTGGCAGCAAAGCTGATTCAGGACCGGGAGTGTGCCAAGGAGTGTCTCATTCTTTGCGACTTTTTGTGGCCCATTATGTACAGTGAACATACCCAGGATCACGTCGGGGACTCCGCCCTGGAAAGCAAGCTCCTCTCTGCTGTTACCGGGAATGATGTAGATGAAGAAGGGCTTAACCGAATAGGTGAGAGGGTGTTCAATCTTCACCGGGCCATAATGGTCAGGGAAGGTCACCGGGGGAGAGAAGACGATAGACTTTCTGATGCCTGGCATACCATGCCCTTTGAAGCAGACTTTACCAACCCTGAACTGGTGGTGCCTGGAAAAGGAAACGAGGCAGTCTGTCAAAGCGGCTCGGTAATTGACCGGGAGGAATTCGAAAGGACAAAGGACGAATATTACCAGCTCAGGCGGTGGGATGTAGCCACCGGCCTTCAAACCAGGGCCAAGCTGGAGGAACTGGGGTTGACAGACGTTGCCCAGGACTTGGATCAGAGAGGGCTCATAGCGTAGCCCTTCATGCCCCTGGCAGGGCACCACGACGCGGGTCAGGTCGGGGACCTGACACCCACAATAAAGAACCAGCCAATTTTTAAAGGAGGTTGTTGTCATGGCTGAACTAACGGACCTGGAGACAAAGACAAGAATTGGACTTCTGGAGGACATTGAGGCTATCCGGAAGCTTAAAGCCAGGTATTTTCGCTGCCTGGACAAGAAGATGTGGGATGAGCTAACCGCTTGCTTTACGGAAGATGCGGTGTTGACAGAACATGAGCGGAATATAAACCTTCAAGGTGGAAAGCCGATCATAGAGTTCTTGAGGCAGGGGCTGGGGCCAGACCATCTCATTACTGTTCATCAGGGCCACAATTCCGAGATCGAAATAACCGGTGACACGACAGCCAAGGGTATATGGGCATTGTACAGCTCGTTGTTTAATAGCCAGGTAAACAAAGGATCGAGAGGTTGGGGGCTTTATGAAGATGAATATGCCAAAGAGAAGGGCGAGTGGAAAATAAAGAGTACAACAATTAGTCGCCTCTTTACAGAGAAGATAAGAAGGGAAGGCTGACGAGAGGCAATGATACAGACCGACAGGAAGCAAGAGAGCCAACAAGCTGTCAGCAAATGAAAACAAAGGAGATGAGGACGGAAATGGCAACATTCGGATACACCGGGAAAATCCTGAGGCTGGACCTGTCTTCGGGAAGCACCGCTGAGGTTTCCACCCTGGACTATGCTGGTAGTTTTCTCGGGGGAAGGGGCATCGCTGCCAAGATTTATTGGGACGAGGTCCCGCCAGCCACCAATGCCTTCGACGCAGAGAACAGGCTGGTGTTTGTCACCGGTCCCTTAGCCGGGGTGCCCGGACTGAACGGCGGCTCGCGGTGGCAGGTCTGCGGGAAGTCCCCCGCCCCCTCCCCGGAACAGTTCTGCTACGGCAATCTAGGGGGGAAATGGGGAGCCGCGCTGAAGTTCGCTGGCTACGATGCCATCATAGTCCAAGGCAAATCAGAGAAGCCGGTCTACCTCTTCCTTCATGACAATGTGGCTGAGTTGAAGGACGCTTCTGCCCTGTGGGGGAAGGGCGCTACTCAGACCAGGGAAACCCTGAAGAGTGAACTGGGGAGCTCGGCCAGCGTGGTAACCATCGGCCCCGCCGGTGAGAATATGGCCGTAATGGCTACCCTCCTGGCCGATAACGATGCCAGCGGCGCAGGAGGCCTGGGAGCGGTTATGGGTTCCAAGCGGCTCAAGGCTATTGTAGTCAAGAGCGCTGAGAAGGGGGTGAAGGTTGCCCAGCCGGAGAGGTTGCGAGAGCTGGAAACGTACCGCCGCGGACTGAGGAGAATTCGCGCTGCGATGTCAGGCATCCGGTACTCGAGAGAGCTGGTGCCCAGTCTCGGCCACAAAATGAAGAGGACCGACCCTTGCTATGGCTGCACTGGCTGCTTCAGGGGAATCTATGAGGCGGAAGACGGCAGGCAGGGGAAATACATGTGCCATTCTGCCATGTTCTATCAACCCTGGGCGGTGGCATATTACGGAACGTGGAATGACATGCCGGATGACCTGCCCTTCCACGCCCTTAGGCTTTGTGACGACTACGGGCTGGATACCAAGGTTATCGAGCGGATGATCGGCTGGCTGGCATCGTGCTATAGGGCCGGTGTCCTGACCGATGAAAATGCCGGCATCCCCGTATCAAAAGTGGGGACCATGGAGTTCCTGGAGAGCCTCTTTCGGAAGGTCTCTCTCCGTGAGGGGCTTGGCGACGTCCTGGCCCGAGGGATAGCCAAGGCAGCGGATGCATTGGGGCCCGCTGCCAGGGAGCAGATCGATACCGTTGGCTATCTTGCCGGCCCGGCATACACCGACACATACGGGCCGAGACTCTACCCTATCACTGCGCTTCTATATGCTATGGGGCCGAGACTGCCCAATACACAGCTCCATGAAGTAGGTGCCCTGATACCCAAGTGGTTGCTGTGGGCTAAAGGGAGTGAAGGCGCTCTGGCTTCCAGCGATGTGGTCCGCGCCATTGCCAGGAGGTTCTGGGGGAGCGAGACGGCCATCGACTTCTCCACCTACGAGGGTAAAGCCCTGGGCGCAAAGAAGATCCAGGACCGTGAGACGGCCAAGGAATGCCTCATTCTGTGTGACTTTCAATCGCCCATCATGGACCTTGAGTCCTCTGAGGACCACGTGGGAGACCCCACCGTGGAAAGCCAGATCCTGTCTGCCGTTACCGGCAACGAGGTGGACGAAGACGGGCTAGACGCAATAGGTGAAAGGGTGTTCAATCTGCTCAGGGCCATATCTGTCCGGGAAGGGCACCGGGGCAGGGATGACGACCAGGTCCCCGATCACTGCTACAGCGTGCCCCTGCAATACGAGATGTCGAACCCTGACTGCCTGGTGCCGGGGAAAGACGGAGAGGCGATATCCCGGAAGGGCGCCGTAGTGGATAGGGAAGGATTCGAGAAGATGAAAGACGAATATTACCAGCTAAGGGAGTGGGACGTGGCCACCGGCCTTCAGACCAGGGCCAATCTGGAGGAACTGGGCCTCACGGACGTGGCCCAGGACCTGGGGCAGAGAGGGCTCATAGCGTAGCAGGAGCAGGACGCCGGAGGGTATAGCCTGGAGTTGGCCAATGCTGCTGCCGAGTGCCTGCGGGTTGTGGGGGGATAACTGAATGGAGCCCGATTCAAGATAGTGAGAGTCCCACTCCGAGGGAGGCGGTCATCCGGCTATGGCAGAGACTGCACTACTTCATGGACTCTGACGCAATCTGTAATAAGCAAATCATTATGCCCCCGCAAGGTGCGAATCCGGCATAATCGAACAAAACTGACTTCTGTTGAACCGTTATCCAGATATAGTTCTGAGCAATCACTCCAAATAGGTCTTGACGTACTTCTCCATGAGAAGCGTTGGCTTCCACCACTTCTTGATGCCCATGTCCTCGGCCACCTTGTTGGCAGCTAGGTAGCCTGGTCCCCCGAGGACCATTCCTCCCGGATAGGTGGATGCGCCGCATACGTAAAGGCCTGCGACGGGTGTCTTCGCGCTGGAGCACTCCTGATTGGGGCGAAAACAACCCAACTGTACAGGCATGTAGTCGCCGTGTTTGATTCCACCGCGCCGCATGTTCGGAAAGCGGATCTCAATGTCCTCCGGAGTCTCCTGATTGGTCATGATGATGTTCTCCCGCTTCATGTTAGGAGCAGCCTTCTGCCATTTGGCCAGTATCGCCGCCTCCAGCTCAGGGCCGCGTTTTCCCCACCCACCTTCAATCTCATAAGGGGCATGCATCTGGAAGAAGGAGACGTGTTTGCCCGGCTTCCGAACCAGGTGACTATCCCAAAGGCTCTCACAGGTGGCATGGCCGCCGAAACTGCTGACGTCGACCTTACCTGCCACCACGTTGTCCCAGTGGGCAAGGACTTGCTCCGTGCCTTCAAAGCCGAATATCGTCATGAAGGCTTCATCGACCCAGGGGTCACGGCAGGCATAGTGCGGCGCCTCCTCCGAGATAACGTGCACGGTGTTGTAGCTCCACTTGTCATACTTCCACCCCTCAACCAATGCCTTCAGATCCCCCGGCAGGTTCTCACCACCGACGAGATCCAGGAATGTCGTGTGCGGGTCGAGGCTGGATACAACCACTTTGCTGTAGAGGGTGCGCCCTTCCCACAGATCAACGCCGTGGACTGCGCCGTTCTGCATGATGATCTTGTTGACCTGTGAAGAGTCCAGAATGAGGCCGCCCGCCTGGACGATCTCCCGTCCCAAGGAATTGGCTAGCTTGTGCGAACCGCCCTGGCAGTAGTTCTTGTTCATGCCCCGGTCGAGAAGGAGGGGCACAAAGAAGCCCACCCCGGTCTCTCTGGGGTCCAGACCCCACATGCAGGAGGTATACAGCAGGAGAGCGCGCACCCGGTCGTTCTCGAAGTTGTTGGTGATGATCTCCAGAGGGCTTTGCTCAGTGAGTTCCAGCATTTCCTGGCCAATCTCGGTGCGCTGTAAGGCTATCGAGATATCTACGGGGGCCATGGGAGGCAGGTAGGTGGCTGGGGCAATTATGTCTCTGACGATCTTGCGCCACTTCGCCATTACCTTGCTGAACGTCACGGCGTCCCTCGTCGAGAACTTGTGTATCGAATCGGTAGTGTCTTCAATCATTCGCGTCAGGAGCAGCGAGTTGCCATCCTCAAACACCATGGCGGTCTGCAGATTGGGATTGATCCAGACCAGGCCATGGCGGCTCAGGTCAAAGTCCTTGAGCACGGGCATAAAGTCCACCATCATGTGGTAGATAGCATGCATGTTTGAGTAGAAGCCTGGGAAGAGGATTTCCTCTGTGGCAAGCCCCCCTCCAATCTCGTAACGGCGCTCGACCAGAGCTACCTTGAGGCCGGCCTTGGCCAGATAGGCTCCCGTCATCAGGCCGTTGGGACCGGCTCCGATGATAATCACGTCCCACTCGCTTTCAGCGGGGAACTCTTCGAAGAAGGTCTGGGGATGTTTCTGGCCAACGAACTCTATCGCCATCGCACCTTTTCTCCTTTCATACCTCAGCGGGGTATGGCTGATATTTTGCCTTCCTGGGGTATGTACCATGGTGACGGGTACCACCAGTCGCCTGGTTCGGCGATCCCGTCCTCAATGAGGATGTGCATCAGGTTATAACCCACAGCCATGAGGCATAAGCCTCCGGGGTGAGCAGCCGACTGGTGGGCAAGGTAGAGACCTTCGATATCCGGCACCCGGTAGCGAGCCAGCTCCGGCAGCGGACGCTCGTTCCACCACTCGTCCCGGTCATGGCGTATCCCGTACCACGAGCCACCCAGCATACCCGTATTGCGAAACTCCTGATCCAAGGGACTATCGCTGAATATGTGGACAAGGTTGTCGTCGTCTAGATTTTCGACTACGCAACTGAGGGCTCGGCGCATATACTCGTCCCACTTCTTCCTATCCTGGTCCTTATCCATGGCATCCATGCCATCCACGTTGTACTCCGGTGTGGCCACCATCATCCACAACGGACCGTTAATATAGAGCCCAGGACGGGTTGACTGGGGCTGGGTGGGATCGTACAACTCGGCTGCGACCATGCCCCACATCGCCTTCTCCGGAGGAATGGTGAGGTTCTCCTGGCGACCGAGCACGTTCTCCACGTTTTCGAAATAGAGTTCTCGTGAATCCATGGGGAAAAACCCACCAGTGAAAGCCCCCCACTCTTCCGGCGGTTTGGTCCGGAACTGAGGTCGGTAGCGAAGCCGTTCCCGGGTAAGGAAATGGGTCATGTAGAGGCTTCCACCTTTGAGGCTGAGGTCCTTAATGCGCTGCAGGAAGCCGCTGTCAAGATGCTTCGGCCCGATCAGTTCGAGGAAGGTAGGCTTGATGTGGGCAGCGCTGATTACCGCTTTGTTGGCATAGATTCTCTTGGCACCCCAGGTAGCATCATCCCTCAACCGGACTCCGACTGCCCGCCCATGTTCGATAAGTATCTCCTCCACGGGACAGCAGGTGCGGACCACCGCTCCATGAGCAACCGCGCAGCGAAAGATGGCGTGATAATAGCCATGCATGTTTCCACGAGGGGCGATAGGTGTGGCCACGGCCGGTGGAATGACAGTTGCCACGCTGCAAAGGGCTGGGATGGCCACCCCAGGCATGTGACCGTGAGCTCCTGAGACCAGAGCAATGTATGCTTGGTTCACCTTGAAGGGCTCTGTCTCTATGTATTCGTCCAGGAGATCAAAAAGCGACATCTCAAGCAGTTCCCTGGTCCACATGTCCGGCTGGTGCTGCTTGTATACCTGCATATAGGGGATGGTGTGTTCGTTTAGCTCAACTTCAGGAGGATGTGGCGGACACCAGAAGGTAGCCCGCAGCAGGTCTCTGTAAAAAGGCGGATCGGTGAGCAAGCCGGTTATCTTGGCCCACCCCATAGCATCTTTTTCAGGCACCGGCACCAGCCCGTCGCTGGTCATTATGTTGGCGTGGAGCTGCAACTCTACTGACAGACTCGGGTTGTAGTCCATACGGAAACCATAGCGCCACAGCTCAAGCTGCTCCCAGCCGGGGGCTGATCCCCCGTAGTTGCCTATGGCGTGGGGTTGGATGCGCACCCCCGCGATGGGCTCGGTGGTTTCCTGGGCTCCGCCACATTCCGGTCGGTCTTCCAGCAGGCAGACACTCAGCCCGCACTTGGCCAGATATGCTGCTACCGTTGTGCCATTGTGACCCGCGCCTATGATGACGATGTCATACGTCTCTTCTTTGGCCATGGACCCCCTCCTTTGCGATGTCGTACGTCAATGCCAATTCTAGCACGCAGCTTGAGAATTGGCAATGCGTCATTCCAAGTATAAGTCGTCAGAGAAAGACGGAGAGGCGATATCCCGCAAGGGCGCGGTGGTTGATAGGGAAGAATTCGAGAAGATGAAAGACGAATACTACCAGATCAGGGGGTGGGATGTGGCCACCGGCCTTCAAACCAGGGCCAAGCTGGAGGAACTCGGCCTCCCGGACGTGGCCCGGGAGTTGCACCAGAGAGGGTTCATAGCGTAGCGGAACAAGGACGCCGGCAGTTGTAGGCTCGAGTTGATAGACCCCGTCGTCGAGTGCCACCACGCGGGTAGTTACAGTGACAGCGATTCAGAATAATCAAAATCCCAGCCCCAGGGGGCTAGGACATCCCGTCCCTACGCGACAGTCTGTAACTCACACAAGATGGCTTTTTGTTACCGCATAATAAAACGTCCGTTTTTAACGAGGCTATTTACACTCTCTTACTGGGTAACGTGTACAACGATATTAACTAAATATATCAGCTATAGTAGCAACCCCCAATATAAGAGTAAAAACAACTAATACTATTGTCCAGCATTGTAGTTTATTAGTTGATCTAACAAGGTTCTCGGAGAACTTGACAAGATTCTTGATCTGTATATATGAATAAGCAATATTCAAGTTCTCAAATTGCTTATAGTCTGCATTTGGAATTTCACGTTTCATATATTCATCAGCAAGATTGTCCATTTTTATCTTTATTTCTTCTTCACTCAACATATTTTCGCCCGTCGTATTTTCCATGACCGACCTCCCAATGATTTTTTAGTATTGTATCATAAAAAAGTTGCGGTCAAATCCAGGCTTGAGTGCTGGGCGTGGTATTCGAAATAAAAAGGGAATCTTTTTATGCTGCACATTCTGACGTATTGTGACTCTCAGCTACAAATGCATAAAGTACAATATCCGCTCCAAAATGGTTATGTGTTGTTGGCGTTCTATCACGGCTGTATAATTGTCATAATCGAAAAGCCTTCTTTCTTGAGCATATTCTCAGCTCTTATAAGGCAAATAAAAGGATCCTCTCATGAAATACGATCCACAACGTTCACAGGAGCTTTTGAGGCTTGGAACGGGCATTCCGAATGCCGAATTTCGAGATGACCAAGAGGAAGCAATAATTCATATTGTTGAAAACCGCGGGCGGCTACTATTAGTACAAAAAACAGGATGGGGAAAGAGTAATGTCTATTTCATAGCTACGAAGTTATTACGAGAGGCCGGTACCGGTCCTGCGTTACTTATATCCCCATTGCTATCCCTGATGCGCAACCAAATTACTCAGGCCGAGCGTACGGGTGTTCGGGCTTTCAGAATTACTTCCGACAATCAAGAAAGTTGGGATGAAATTGAGGAAATGATTCAGAAGGACGAAGTAGACATTCTTCTTATATCTCCCGAACGATTAGCAAACGAACATTTCCGTACAGAGGTACTCTCCATTATTGCCGCAAATGTCTCTTTACTTGTTATAGACGAAGCGCATTGTATCTCAGATTGGGGTCACGACTTTCGCCCACAATACCGTCTGATAGATAGGATAGTACAAAATTTGCCAGAGAATCTTAGACTATTAGCCACTACCGCAACAGCAAACGACCGAGTAATATCTGATTTAGAAGAAGTGCTGGGACCAAACATCACTTTATTACACGGTGACCTGAACCGCCCTTCCCTATATCTTCAAACCATTAGTCTACCACAGCAATCCGAGCGTCTTGCCTGGCTTGCCTCACAATTAGAAACTCTCCCGGGTAACGGCGTCATCTATACACTAACGATACGCGATGCAAAGCGAGTGGCTAGCTGGCTGCAGTCTCGAGGCTTTGAAGTCGAATGGTATGCTAGTAATAGAGAGAACCGTGCAGAACTTGAAAATGCCTTGCTGGAGAACAAAGTCAAAGCCTTAGTCGCCACAACTGCACTTGGTATGGGCTTTGATAAGCCAGATCTTGGATTTGTAATTCATTACCAGATGCCAGGGTCAGTCATAACTTATTATCAGCAAGTCGGAAGGGCAGGTCGTGCCCTTGATGCTGCCTATGGAGTGTTACTCAGCGGCGAAGAAGAGGAAGATATTACGAATTACTTTATTGATAATGCTTTCCCAACCCGGCAAGAAGTACAACTCGTACTCGATGCTCTGGAAGCAGAACCGAACGGGCTCTCTAAACCTGAATTATTGAGTCGGGTTAACATTAGTAAAAACCGACTAGATAAAACGATTGACCTACTTTCTCTGGAATCGCCATCACCAATTGCAAAACAGGACTCGAAATGGCAATTAACTATTACAGAATTGAGTGAAGAATTTTGGGCTCGTGCAGAGCAACTTACCAAGCTAAGACATGACGAACAACAACAGATGCGGGAATACGTAAAATTAGATACAGGTCATATGGAATTCCTAATCGAGGCGTTAGACGGAGATCCTAGCTTAGTAACATCTCCTGATTTACCTCCATTGCCTACCGTACCAGATCCAGCACTCATTTTGGAGGCAACAACGTTCTTGCGACGCACCAGCTTACCTATTGAACCTCGCAAACAATGGCCAGCTTACGGCTTACCACGGCTGGGAGTGAGAGGGAGAATGGACCCAGAGTATCAATCCGAACAAGGTAGAGCCCTCTGTATCTGGGGTGATTCAGGATGGGGCAATCTAGTTCGCCAAGGTAAGTATCATGATAAGCATTTTGACGACGAACTCGTCGAGGCTTGTGTTAATATGGTTCAAGAGTGGAATCCTACGCCTCAACCGACCTGGGTGACTTGTATCCCTTCGCGAAGACATCCTGACCTGGTACCAAACTTCGCTCAACGCTTCGCAGAATCTCTAGATATTCCTTTTTATGATATATTAGAAAAAACAGACGACCCGCCAGAACAAAAATCAATGGCTAACAGCAGCCAACAGGCGAGAAACGTTGATGGCTCCCTTGCATTGAAAACAAGTAAGGTGCCAGACGGTCCTGTATTCTTGGTTGATGATATGATAGACTCGCGTTGGACTATCACAGTTGCCACGTTTTTGTTACGATTAAATGGTAGTGGAGAAGTATTTCCCTTAGCACTCGCATATACAGGACATGATGAATGAATAGTTCGGTTTCTTCTAACACTCAAGCGATTTTACTTTTGATCGCACCATTAATTACGGGACGTGGGGGGCAGTCAACGGAATTGCTGACCCTCGGTGAGTATAACCGCCTGGCAAAAATACTTCGTGATAAACAACGCGAACCGGCAGATTTGTTGGGACCTGAGGCGTTTGATCTCCTGAAAGAATTACAGGATAAATTTGATAGAGGACGCTTATCGCGTTTGCTGGAACGCGGATTTCTTTTAACGCAGGCTCTTGATAAGTGGCAGACAAGATCGATTTGGGTTATAAGCCGAGCAGACCATGAGTATCCAACACGTGTAAAATCACGAATTAAAGAATTTGCTCCACCTGTGTTGTATGGTTGTGGTGACTCAACAATTCTTAATACCGCTGGGTTAGCTATCGTTGGCTCCAGAAAAGTAGATGACACATTAGTTGAATATACCGAGAGTATAGGTCGACTGGCAGCTCGCTCTAACCATACGGTAGTCTCAGGAGGTGCTCGAGGCATTGACCAATCAGCTATGGGCGGTGCATTAAAGGCAGGTGGCCAAGTTATCGGAGTACTTGCCGAGAATCTTAACCGGTTAGTCTTATCTCGAGACCTTCGAGAGTATTTGATGAATAATCAATTAGTTCTGATTTCCCCATATGACCCATCGGCAGGGTTTAACGTTGGCCATGCAATGCAAAGGAATAAAATTATCTACGCATTGGCAGATGCCGCTCTCGTTGTCAATTCGGATTTTAGGAAGGGTGGTACTTGGGCAGGGGCAATTGAACAGCTTGAGAAGTTACATTTTGTAACAATGTATGTTCGCTCAAACGGAGAGCCCGAAAAAAGCCTGAAGGCACTACAAGATAAAGGCGCTCTTGCGTGGCCTAATCCATCTGACCCGGAAACATTCACCGAAGTAATTAACACTCAAGGTGCCAAAGCTAAGAGTGCTGTTGAACAGGGAGAACTCTGGCCTGCCCCCAATAGTGGTACCACTTATTAAGTTACGGTTGTCATCAACAATAGAGTTCGCTAGATAGCATCAGGATTTAGCCTGCAGGCGGGCTGCTCCCTGTTCAGTACCAGATTACGGGTTCTATTTATTGAATCGTAGGTAACAAAATGACGTTTTGTGCAATTCCGACAAAGTGGTCGCCCCAACTTCTCTGCACCTGATGGCTGTGGTCGCACCGACCACAACTATGACGCAACCCTGCTTCGCGGCTGGGAGGGGAATACAAGCTGAGAGCCCCCGTTCTATTGCGCCTTTGCCCCCCCGCCCGAATCTTGCATTCTCTTGGTCACGGCCCGCATCTGCTGGACCAGGGAGTCCGGCTCCTCTTTCCCCGGCTCTTCCCATGGCTTGCCCAGCCCCAGGTCACCAGCAATGATTTTGTAGCAGTTGTAAGATTCCGCTGAGGCAGCCCACCCCCCAGGAGACCAAGCTGACCCTGTAGCATAAAGATTCTTTATGGGAGTTCTGTGGTTGGCCAACT
>Ga0209979_1000052_pt1 | contig 211654 bp, 258 predicted proteins | sample AnhtaG_FD_183114 | JGI IMG/M metagenome (GOLD analysis project Ga0209979, IMG submission 183114) | Deep subsurface microbial communities from Anholt, Denmark to uncover new lineages of life (NeLLi) - Anholt_01485 metaG (SPAdes) (version 2) | ecosystem: Environmental > Aquatic > Marine >...
TGGACGGATAGGACTTAAATCCAACATCTCGAATAACAATTTAGGAGAGCCAGTCTCTTTCATGTTCCATCTTGATGAAGATTGGTTCTCCAAATAAACATTGCAGAATTATTTAATTCCCCCGCGCTAGCCAAGTTAAAATCATTCTTCCTAAGGCTATCGCCGGTTAAGTTCGTCTGCCTCGAAATCCTTTGAGAGTTCCTCGATCAACTTTCTTTCCTTAGGAGTCAGCCTCTCAGGAGTTCGGACGTTTACATGGACAAGTTCGTCTCCTCGACCATAGGTACTTTTTATCCCTTCTCCTCTTAGTCGGAGCATGGTGCCACTCTGTGTCCCAGGTGGAACCCGAATTGTTTTTTCCCTAGTTAGTGTCGGAACTCTTATCTCAGTACCCAGACTAGCTTGGGCAAAATTGACATTAGCCTCATATACAAGATCCAACCCTCTCCTTTCTAGGTATGGATGGGGTTTGATTCTTATCTTCACGTAGAAATCTCCTGGTGGGCCGTCATAAGGGCCGTCTTCGCCTTGCCCTCGGAGGACTAGATGGTCACCATTATTAAAACCGGCTGGCACTTTAACCTTAAATCGCACCTTCCTTTCTTCGAGTCCATCGCCTTCACATGTCCTGCACTGTTTCTGAGCTACCTCTCCTCTACCGTTACAACGGTCACAGGAAACGATCACTTGTCCGAAACCTGAGACAGCTTTTATTCTGTGCCCAATTCTTCCTGAACCGTGACATTTTGGACAAGTCACCAAATGACTGCCAGGTTCAACGCCCAAACCACCGCATTTAGTGCATCGTTTCATCCTTGGTAAAGTGACTTCCAGCTCAGTTCCGAAAGCAGCTTGTTCCAACGTGATCTCCATTTGGGCTTCTAAGTCGCGGCCGCGATGAGGTTCAGGTTGACCTTGCTGAAAGGTGAAGCCTCCGCCGAAGATTCGATTGAAGAGATCGTTACCATCGAAACCAAATTCTGAAAAGACATCTTGGAAGTTCTGGCGGTTGTAGATGTCTTCCTGCTTGTATTGCTTCTTGAATCCTTCGAAACCTGAGGCATCGTACTGGCGCCTCTTCTCGGGGTCGGAGAGAATGGCGTAAGCCTCTGACGCTTCCTTGAATTTTTCTTCAGCGTCAGATATCTTGCTCCTATCTGGATGATATTTGAAGGCGAGCTTGCGGAATGCGCGCTTGATTTCTTCTTGAGACGCATCCCGACTGATCCCTAATACATCGTAATAATCCAGTTTGCTCGCCAAGTTAAGCAATCACCAGAATATGATAGTAGATGACAAGGTGAAAAGGTTATTTCTTCTCCTCGTCCACGACCTTGTAGTCTGCTTCTACGGTCTTCTTTCCCTGTTGTTCTTCTTCGGGTGGTTGAGCTTCCTGGCTCGCTTGTTGTTGAGTTCTTTGAGACGCTGCCTGCTGGTAGACTGTTGCACCTGCCTCCTGAACTATCCTTCTTAGCTCTTCGACCTTGACACTGATTTCAGCTAATCCTCCCGCTTTTAATGCGTCTTTCAGTCCCTGAAGGGACTCTTGAATTTTCGTCTTCTGATCGATAGGGAGTTTGTCGCTAATCTCGCCTAAGGTCTTCTCAGTCGTATAAATCAGGGAATCGGCGGTGTTTCGAATTTCAGCCTCCTCTTTGGTGCGTTTATCTTGTTCGGCAAACTGTTCTGCCTCTTTTATCATTCGATTTTTCTCTGTTTGGCTGAGCTTGGTTGAAGCAGTAATTTTGATTCCCATCTGATTGCCAGTGCCTAAGTCTTTCGCAGAAACATTCAGAACGCCATCCGCGTTGATGTCGAATGTTACATCAATTTGTGGGATACCTCGAGGTGCTGGTGGAATGCCAGTAAGGTTGAATTGACCTAAGCTGATATCGTCCTTTGCCATGCTACGTTCCCCTTGTAGCACATGTATGGTGACGGCCGTCTGTGAGTCAGCAGCTGTCGTAAAGGTTTGGCTCTGTTTAACAGGTATTGTTGTGTTCCTTTCGATGACCTTTGTTAAGACGCCGCCTAGAGTTTCTACCCCAAGGGAAAGAGGAGTTACGTCGAGGAGCACTATATCTGAGATCTCCCCTGTGAGGACTGCTCCTTGAATGGCGGCGCCGATGGCCACGCATTCCATCGGGTCGATACCTCTTTCAGGCTTCTTACCTATTATGTCCTCGATGAATTGCTGAACAAGTGGCATCTTCGTCTGTCCACCCATGAGAATTATCTTGTCAATTTGCACCTGCGTCAGCTTCGCTTCCGATAGGGTTTTAAGGATTGGCTCCCTGATCTTCTCCACTATAGGTCTGGTTAATTGTTCAAGTTTCGCTCTTGTTAGAGTTATGTGAAGATTCTTCGGGCCTGTAGCATCAGTGCTAATATATGGAAGATCTATGTCGGTAGTTATCAGGTTTGATAGATCTATCTTGGCTGTTTCAGCTGCATCCTTCAAGCGCGCCATAGCTTTCACATCTCCCCTGAGATCAATTCTTGTTTCGCGCTTGAACTCTGAAATAATATAATCTATAACAGCTTGGTCGAGATCCGCTCCACCTGTTTTTGTGTCTCCACTTGTAGCTAGAACTTCGAAGACGCCTCCACCGAAGTCCATAATCGTGGTGTCGTTTGTGCCACCACCGAAACTGAAGACCAGGATTTTCAGTTCTTGACCAGCTTTGTCCAGACCATAGGCTAGGGCTGCTGCCGTCGGCTCGTTCACAATTCTTGTTACTTTCAAGCCTGCAATCTCGCCAGCGTCTATGGTCGCTTGGCGCTGATTGTCGTTGAAATGCGCGGGGACCGTTATCACTGCCTTGGTGATCTTCTCACCAAGATAAGTCGCAGAATCACGTAGAATCTTCTGTAGAATTAATGCCGAGATTTGTTGTGGTGTGTACTCTTTCCCAAAAACCTTGACTTTATAGTCCGTACCCATTTTTCGCTTGATTTCGCGTATCGTCCCCTCTGGGTTGGTAATAGACTGTCTTCTTGCAGGTTCACCAACAAGTAGCTGTCCGTCCCTAGTAAAAGCGACGACGGACGGGAACATCTTTCCCGCCACTGTTACTCCCTCAGCGCTCGATATTATGGTTGGTTTTCCTCCGATGATCACGGCCGCAGCTGAATTTGTGGTTCCAAGATCGATTCCCAATATCCTTTCTATTTTTTCGTTACTCATCTTTCATTCACCTTTTCAACTTTAACAGAGTCCGGAGAACATGCTACTTTCGCCAAGCTCGGTCTAAGCACCTTGCCGTTCAAGACGTAGCCTTTTCTGACCTCTTGTACAACCATTCCCACAGGGTAGTCGCATGTTTCAATTTCCTGCACAGATTCGTGCATGTGCGGATCGAAGGGTTTTCCAATGGCCTCTATGGGACTTAGCCCCTCACAACTGAGCACTTTCCAAAGTTTTTTCCTTACCATCTCCATCCCTTCTAGGAGACTGGAATTCTTCGCTTTCTTCGCCTCGTCTAGCGTAAGATCTACCTCCTCAGCGACTGTTAATATTTGCATGATTAGCTTCGCCTTTTCCCTTGTCACTCCTTCATCGATGCGCTTCTGTATATGTTTCTGAAGGTTTTCAAGGTCAGCTCGGGCGTATCTGAGCTGGTTAAGATACGTCTCCTCAAGTTTGGTTTTCTTCTCTAGCGAAGACTTGAGATCTGCTACTTTTTTTGTGCATTTCGCTTCTTTTCCACCGTCGATTTCTTTGTTATCAGACTCGGGAGACATCTTGGCCTCTACAGACTCCTTTTAAACATATGTAATGTTCCCTATTTTATTTTCTTTGCGCGCGCATCTATTGTTACCAATATATTTCATTTTTATTCATTTGATTTTTTAAAAGGTGATCATTATAAAATGCGTACACTTCCGGGCTTAATGTAAGGAGCTCTCAGTATTTCTTCTAAATTTTCTATTTTGGTGACGCCAATTCTGACAATAATGTTATCAAACTCAAGATAGTTGTTGCTTAAGCCCCTTAATTCCTCAAGATGGCTTTCATCTTCCAGAGGGAACTCTAATCCAGCATAAATTGCTTTGCCAATCTCATGTCCTATAATTAAATTAACCAGTGAAAAATAGTGTTCCGGTTTCAAGTTTGGAACTTCCTTCAGAACATCTGCCTTGGACACATCAAGTTTCTGAAATATGACATCTTTTAAACCATTCATTTCAGCAGTAACCTCCATTTTTCATAATGTTGACCCCCCGATCATTGGGGGATCTTTCGATCTAACGGTTAATATTCTGGTGGCATTCCACCATATCCGCCAGGCGGCATCCCACTTGGACCACCAGGAGGAGTAGGGGGCATTTTCGTCTTTCCAGACGCAATGACATCATCGATCTTTAGTATCATGGTAGCAGCTTCGGTTGCGGATTTGATTATCTGTTTCTTGACCACCAATGGTTCGTAGACTTCAAGGTTCTCCATGTCTTTAACTTTGCCTTCGAAAACATCTACGCCTGCCCATTTCTCGCCTTTCTCATGACGAGCTCTAAGCTCTGTAAGTATGTCTATGGGGTCGAGACCGGCATTTTCTCCTAGTGTTAACGGCACAGTCTCTATCGCTTCGGCGTATCTTTGAACTGCGAGCTGCTCCCTGCCTGGCAGAGATTCAGCGTAGTCTCTCAATGTTCTCGCGATTTCTATCTCGGGAGCTCCTCCTCCCGCCAGAATCTTAGGCTCTTGCACCACGTCTCGGACTACACATAGGGCGTCGTGAATTGAACGTTCCGCTTCATCTACGATTCGTTCGGTTCCTCCGCGGATCAATATAGCTACTGAAAGTGGGTTCTTGCAGCCTTCGACGAATGTCATTTTATCGTCGCCGATCTTTCTTTCCTCGACGAGCGCTGCTTTGCCAAGGTCCTTCTTGGTCATGTCGTTCAGGTTTGTGACAACTTTGCCACCTGTGGCTTTGGCAAGTTTTTCCATGTCGGATTTCTTTGCGCGTCTTATGGCTAGGACGCCTTTTCTGGCTAGGAAGTGTTGAACCATATCATCGATACCTTTTTGACAGACGAGGACATTAGCGCCTGACTTGGCGATCTTGTCAACCATTTCTCGGAGCATGTTCTCTTCTTCTTTGAGGAAAGATTCCATCTGCTCCGGCGTCTCTATGTTGATCTTTGCGTCGAACTCGGTCTTCTCAACTTCGAGCGCGGTGTCCAATAAGGCGATCTTTGCATTCTCTACACGTTTAGGCATGCCTGGATGAACAACCTCTTTGTCAAGGATTATGCCTTTGATGAGCTTCGTGTCTGTGACAGATTCTCCCGGTTTCTTCTCCACCATGATGTCGTCCAAGTCTACTCTGATCTCGTCTCCGACTTTCTCGGCTACGTCTAGTACTGCTTCCACAGCTATCTCGGCTAGTTGTTCACGGTTTTCAGCGACCAGCTTGCTTGCCATAGAGGTCATGGCGACTTTTTTCAGGTATCCTTTGTCTTTGGGTTCTACAGTGATCGCGATCGTTTCGAGCATCTCAAGTGCTTTGTCCGCTGCCTTTCTATACCCATCAATTATCACGGTCGGATGGACATTTTTGTTGATCAGGTCTTCAGCTTTTCCCAATAGCTCGCCAGCCACGATTACCGAAGTTGTCGTTCCATCACCAACCTCATCATCCTGAGTTTTGGCAACCTCAACCATCATCTTAGCCGCTGGGTGCTCCACATCCATCTCGTCAAGAATTGTGCGTCCGTCACTGGTTATGGTGATATCGCCCATGCTATCTACAAGCATCTTGTCCATGCCTTTCGGTCCAAGAACGCTCCTAACAGCTTCTGCTATTACCTGGGCTGCCATAATGTTGTTGTGTTGTGCGTCTCTTCCTCTAGATCTGCTAGATCCTTCCCTTAAGATCAGTACAGGTACTCCACCTTGTTGTGCAGCCATTATTTATTTTCCTCCATTTTTCTTGTTCTTTTAATTTGTTCAATTCTAATCAAATTCTGACTCGCTCTCTTCTCCTGGCCCTTTCGGTGTCTTCGGTTTTGAAGAAGATATGACGTCATCGATTCTCAAGATCATTGATGCGGCTTCGCTGGCGGACTTTATCGCCTGTTCCTTAACGCTTAGGGGTTCGATAACCCCCATCTTCTGCATGTTAGCAACCTTGCCTGTGAAAACGTCGACCCCCATTAAGTGTCCTTTAGGTTTCTCGTGAGCTGCTCTTAATTCGACCATGATGTCGATCTTTTCCAATCCAGCGTTCTCAGCCAACGTGTTAGGAATGATCTCTAGAGATTCTGCGAACGCTTCTACTGCTAGTTGTTCTCTTCCCCCGATCTTAACAGCGTAGTGTCGTAGTTCTTTAGCCACTTCAGCTTCAACTGCTCCTCCACCTACAACGACCTTGTTCTTCTCGAAGACATCGGCTACAACGGACAAGGCGTCGTTCATAGCTCGTTCGGCTTCATCGACCATTCTCTCGAGTCCTGCACGGATAAGTATCGAAACAGACTTAGGATCTTTGCATCCTTCGATGAAGACCATCTCGTCGTCGCCGATCTTTCTTTCTTCAACGAGGTCTGCGTGGCCTAGGTCTTCTGGTTTCAGATCATCCAAGTTGGTTGCCATCCTCCCACCGGTAGCTCTTGAGAGTTTGTCCATGTCGGATTCTTTTACACGTCGAACAGCGAGGACACCTTCCTTCGCTAAGAAGTGTTGAGCCATATCGTCAATGCCTTTCTGACAGATCACTACGTTTGCTCCAGCCTTCGTGATCTTCTCAACCATGTCCTTGAGCATGTTTGTCTCTTTGTCCAGAAATGCTTTCATCTGAGTTGGATCGCGTATTCTGATCTCTGCACTGATCTCTGTCTTCTCCACTTCTAAAGCTGTATTCACAAGAGCGATCTTGGCGTTTTCAACACGTTTCGGCATCCCTGCGTGAACAACTTCTTTGTCAAGGATTATGCCTCTTACGAGTCCTGTGTCGAGAAGACTCTTTCCTTCCTTCTTTATTATTTGGATATTATCGATGTCTGCTGACCATCTTTCTCCACGTTTTTCAGCTATCTGTTTCACCGCCTCGATTGCTATGTCTGCAAAGTGTTCTCTTGCTGACCCTACACCCTTGCTACTCATTGAGGTTATGGCAATCTTCTTCAATGTTTCTTTATCATCTACTTTCACAGCTTCACTTATATTGTCTAGAACTTCCATTGCTTTCTCAGCTGCTTTTCTGTAGCCGCTTACGATCAACGTTGGGTGAATATTCTGTTCCAAGAGTTCCTCAGCTTTTTTGAGTAATTCTCCTGAAAGGACTACGGCAGTTGTTGTTCCATCTCCTACCATATCGTCCTGTGTTTTCGCTATTTCAACCATCATTTTAGCTGCTGGATGTTCCACGTCAATCTCGTCTAGGATTGCTGCGCCATCGTTTGTAATAGTTATGTCGCCCAAGCTATCCACCAGCATCTTGTCCATTCCTCGTGGCCCAAGCGTAGACTTGATGGCTTCACCGATTACTCTAGCAGCTATTATGTTGTTTCTCTGTGCCTCCTTCCCTCTACTCCTGGAAGTTCCTTCCTTCAAAATAAGTACAGGTTGTCCAGACTGGGTTTGTGTTAAATATGCCATAGTTATCTTCCAACTTCAAATTTGATCAAGTAGAAAATAAAGTTTTCGCTGCTTTGTGGGTTAATTAAGGTTTTTCTGTCGTTTCTCTGTTATTTTTGAGGGGTGAGAGTGTTGATGGACCAGAAGAGTGTTGATGAACGGCTTGTCAGGCGTGGGGAGCTGCTTCTCAGCCTAGAGTTTCTAGAGAGGTATGCGGACGAGTTAGAGGCTATGAATCGAGGTAAAGAAGGCCGACCTTTCACTTTAACCAACTCTTACATCGTATTTTTTGGCTGTTGTACGTTACCTTTTCGGGTTTCCTTACAGGCAGCCTGAAGGCTCACCAGAGTGTTGAATCGTCTGGGTTCCAAGCTTCCGTCAATAGACTATTCTGGGCTTAGGAGACGCATTCTAGGAGTAGATCTCTCACCATACGAGAGCCTGGAAGGTTCAAACGACCTCATCATAGCTGTGGACTCGACCGGAGTCAGTGTTCACAAGGATGGAGGCTGGGTTGAACGTGAGTATGGAAAGAAGAAACGATGCGTCAAAATCTTCTTCGCTGTAGACGTGGAGACGCAGGAGGCTTCAGCCATGATGGTCACAACAGACGGCACACACAACTCAAGAGTCTTCCCACACCTGTTGAGGAAGGCTGAAAGTCACGGTAAAGTCTCCAAGGTCATTGCGGATAGAGCCTTCGACAGTTCAAGGCTCTACGAACTGCTTGAGACGAAGGGGATAGAAGCCGTCATCAAGCCACGCCGGAATAGAGGATTCGCCGTGGAAAAGGTGGAAATCATCGGTGACACTCCAAAAGAAAGTTGAGAAAGGCTTCATAGATTGGCGTGTCGAAGTAGGAGTACCATTAGAATGGGGGAGTTTGTTGCGAGGGGATCACCTTGTTCGTCTGATGCAGAATTAACGCATTTTTTTCATTATTTTCCGTATTTTTATGATTATTTTTGAAAAGCTGGAGGATAAAAGGCGGTTTTGGACATTGCATGCATGCCGTGCAGCGTTATCGTTTCCGAGGAATCCCTCCTGGACGTGCTGGAGCACGGGGTCCTCCGGGCCCGAGGGGATTTGAACCCCTGTTCTCCGGCTTTCTCTCGCTGACGACCGGAGGCTTGCGCATCCCTTTTTGTGATTCGGCGCCTTAATCCATACTCGGCTACGGGCCCAAAAGAGAATTATGCGTGGCTGAAATTAATTGTTGTTGTGTATGGTTATGTTTCGATTAGTTCTTCGTTCATCCACCACGCCTTTTTTTTGCCTGATTTTTCTCCAGCGTAATAGTCTATTATGGATTTTCCAAGTTGTTTTTTGGATTTTTTCTGTATTCTTCTCAGTCTGTTCAGTATTAGCCATCTGTTTGTTTTGAGATATTCTGCCAATTCTGGTGTGGTTCCGCCTTTGTAGTGGATGAGATAATCCATTATTTTATGGTCTATTTCATCTATGCAGAAGGCGTGTGGATTTGTTTTTCCGCGTTCGTATGTGAGCAGTTCCAAGTCTGCAAGATATTTCCTAATTTGTGCAAACTCCCTTTCCATTTTGTTAAATCTTTGCTCTAGCTCCAGAATTTTGTCAGGCTTCGGTGTCTTCTGGAGTTTCTCCATTATTGCATCTCGGATGAAACTGCTTCTTTCTCCTTCTGGAACGCGTAAAATCATTTCTTTATAGACTTCTTCTCGTATTTTCACTGATATAGTCCGCAACTTCTCCACGAATCTTCTCACCTTGCCACTAATACTGGCTATCAATCATTTCATATTTAACTTACACAGTTTTCTTTAGGAAATCTTTTAAGACGAACAACTCAACCTACAATCGAAGCCTATTTGAAGTGATAGATAATGATGAGAAAAACCACGATTTCCCTAATCAAATGTGATGTTGGCTCTTTAGCGGGGCATCATATTGTCCCAGAACCACTATTTAATATTGCGGAGAAAAATCTGAAAAAAGCAAAACAAGAAGGATTAATCAACAATTACCATGTTTTCAATGTTGGAGATGATCTGCAACTTCTTATGGTTCACGGAAGAGGCGAATCAAATCCAGAAATTCACAAGCTTGCTTGGAACACGTTTCAAGAAGCCGCAAAAAAAGCTTTAGAACTAAAGCTTTATGGTGCTGGACAAGACCTTTTGAAAACAGCCTTTAGCGGAAACGTGAGGGGCATGGGTCCGGGAGTGGCTGAAATGGAAATAGAGGAAAGAGGTTCTGACCCAGTTGTCGTTTTTGCAGCAGATAAGACTTCGGCTGGTGCTTTTAACCTTCCATTGTTTCGCATGTTTGCTGATGCAATGAATACTGCTGGACTTGTAATTGATCCGGATATGGCTGGCGGCTTCAAGTTTGAGGTATTGGATACTGTTGAGAATAAGATTGTTGTTGTTAAATGTCCTGAAGAAGTGTATGAGCTAGTTGGGCTTATTGGAACTGTAGGGCGATATATGGTTTCGCGTGTTTGGAGGGCTAGAGATGGCTTGATATGCGCTGTTGGTAGCGTAACCAAACTTTCAAAGATCGCTGGCAAATACGTTGGAAAGGATGATCCTGTGCTTGTTGTACGTGCACAGCACGGGCTGCCAGCTTTAGGTGAGATTCTTGTGCCTTTCATGCACAGTTATCTGGTTGCGGGATGGATGCGTGGGAGCCACTGGGGTCCATTAATGCCTGTTAGTGTAAAAGACGCAAAATGCACGGTTTTTGACGGTCCTCCAAGGATTGTTGCTTTGGGCTTTCAAGTTTCAAACGGCAAAATTGCAATGAATGATGACGGAAAACCTATGGTGGCTGACTTGTTTGATGATCCAGCTTTTGATATGGCTAGGCGTGAAGCTATGGAATATGCTTCTATGCTTAGACGTATGGGTGAGTTTGAACCAGCACGTTTAGGCATTGAAGAGATGGAATACACAACCCTGCCACAGATTCTGGAAAGACTCAAAGAACGTTTCAAGCCGTTCTAAATCCGCGTTTGATTGCTAGACACAACTGCCTGCCTTAATCTCAAGAGTTCATCGCATCGACGTTTAACAGTTTCATAGAGTCTATTGCGTAACTCCTCTCCGGTCGCTCTTCTCTCTTTAATCAGCAAAATTTTTCTTCCAAGTTCTATGTCACCTAACGCTGTGAACCACGCTTCAAAATCTCCTCGGTCAGTATGAAATTCTATAGAGCTTACGTCAACCTTTAAGATTTTGTCGCAGAAATCTTGGAGGTTCGCTGCACAAACATTTAAGGGCTTTCCGACATCCGCGTAGAAGTGAAATGATTTTTCTGCTGGTAGGTACTCCAAGATCTGTTGAGCCTTTTCTCCATTGATTTCCGGGAAACCAAATGCGCTTTTTCCCTTTTCTGTTATGATGTAACGCCCCTTTTCAGGCGTCATCACGTATCCCATTCTGGTAAGTCCTATAATGTGCATCATAACAGAAGGGAAACCTAATCCAACCTCTTCAGCTATCTTAACAGCCTTAGCAGGCCCATCAAGCACCCACATAGTCTCAAGAACCAGTCTCTTAACAGGTGACAGTTTCATTTTCACTACATCCTATAACTATTATATGCACAATCTGTTTTTCAGACTTTCTATTGCCTTATTCAAAAAGTGAAAAATGCGTGTACGGAAAATGCCTTCTTTTCTTCCGAAAACGTAAATAATAGCGGACTCGTTATTAATAAAGCTTAAAAACATAGTAAGACGGGAAAAATTCAATGAAAATGGCTGTACTAGTATACGAGTATCCACCGAAAATTGTCGGTGGTTTAGGAACTTACGCAGCTGAAATCACACGAAAGTTTGTTTTAATGGACCACGATGTTACTGTTTTTACAATGAATGATGACACCCGCAGCCTTCCAACCAGAGAGATTTGGCGTGGCATAGAAATTCACCGTCCATTACACATTGACATTTCAGATTCGCTGCCAGATGTTATTGCAGAAGACATCAAGAAATGGGGACGAGGCATACAGTTATTCTCTAAAATCCTCGTCTACAACTATCTAAGCGCTTCAAAACTCGTCAACGAACTCATAAGAAAAGAAGACTTCAAATACGACATCGTAATCGCGCATGACTGGCTTTCCGCCATCTCTGGAATAACCATCAAAAAGGAACTTGGATTACCTTTTGCGTTTCACGTCCACTCCACAGAGAAGGGAAGAACCCTTGGGAACGGCTCAGAAGTAGTAAGCAACATCGAGCTCCGCGGTGGAAAGGCAGCAGACCTAATTGTAACAGTTTCATACGCTATGAAAGACGAACTCACAAAACTTGGTTTTCCGAAAGATAAAATCCAAGTGTGCTACAACGGTGTTGACGAGCAAAAGTACAATCCAGAGACGATAAACACTGAGCAATCTAGAAAACTCAGAGAGTCTTATGGCATCAAAGATGAAGACTTCATGATTTTGTTCATTGGGAGACTCGTAGGTGTTAAAGGAGTTGACAGGCTTATAATGGCTATGCCCCATGTTTTGCAGAAAAAACCCAATGCAAAACTTGTCGTAGTAGGGTTAGGCGATCTGCAAGATTACCTAGCTAATTTAGTCAAGACCATGAGACTGGAGAATTCTGTGAAATTCCGCTTCGAATTCATTCCAGAAGAAGAACGCATCCTCCACTACGCCGCTTGCGACGTAGCAGTTTTCCCAAGCCTCTATGAACCGTTCGGAATAGTTGTCCTCGAAGCCATGAGCATGGAGCGCCCAGTCGTTGTCGGAGCAGCTGGCGTCAGCGGGATGCGGGAGATAGTCATTCCATGTGGCGATGAACAATGCGGTTATCACGTTAACCCCAGCAATCCACCAGACATCGCTTGGGGTATAGTCAGTGCTTTAGAAAATCCTGAGAAGATGAAATGGCTTGGAAAAAACGGTAGACAAAGGGTCTTAAACGATTTCACATGGGACAAGATAGCTGAAAGAACAATCGCGTTGTATGAAAACATAATTAAGCGTTAAGCTATTGCTGAAGCCTAAACTTTTACGGGTGAGCTTTTGAGTTCCAGCAACCGTCTAAGCCTAAGAAAGAAGGTTGCAAGGGAAGCCGCTCACCTTCTCTATTTTGGAGTTGAAAAAGAATACAAACAGGCTAAACTGAAGGCTGCAAAAACTTTTGGAGTCCACTTTCTTCCAACGAATCTTGAAGTTGTAATTGAATTTGACAGGATAGCAGAAGAAAAAGAAGGTGCAACAAGGAAAGAGCGTTTAATTGAGATGCGCAAACAAGCCCTAGAGCTTATGAGAATTCTAAAGCCGTACAATCCAGTTTTAATCGGAAGCGTCTGGCGTGGAACAATACATCGTGAAAGCGACATCGATATTACTGTGTACTCTGACAAACCAAACGACGTTCTAGAAGCAATAAAACAAAACAACCTCAGGGTTATGCGAACTGAGTGGGCTACGGTAACAAAAGAAGGGCTAAAGAAAACATCCTTTCACATTTACTTGGAATTACAAACAAAAGAAAAAGCCGAAATAATTGTCCGAAGCCCTGAAGAAGCCAATCATAAAGGAAGATGTGAAATATATGGAGACACAATCACTGGTCTTCGGATACAAAAATTAGGAAAGATACTTCAAGAAAATCCAACCCAAAGGTTTGTCCCCTATTAGTGTTAATAGTCAATTCAAAGATGTTTAAATATGTGATTCTCAATACATCAAAGTAAGGATACGTTGCAGGAATCGAAGGTGCCAGTATGGAACTGGACAAAAAAGCGTTCAGAAAACTCTTCCCCAACCTTGTTGAAGAATTAGAATCCAGCAAAAACAAGGTTGCAATAAACTCTGTGAGAACAGATGTCAAAACCGGAGAAAAAACAGTGTCTAAAAGGTTCACCCACTATGCACCCGACGTAATCGATTTTATTCGGCGATGCGACACAGAAGAACTAGCTGAAGAAATAATCAGTTACACGGAAAAAAGAGGAGAGATAAAAAAGCAATATGCGAAAAAACTTAGGAAACAACTTGAAGAGAAAGGTGTCCGGAGCTTCGGACCTAAAAAAGAAGAAAACTACTATTTTAAACATGGCGAACAATAGCAAGCGCAATAGCTATAAACAAAGGAATAGCAACTCCTTTTCATTTTCGTCCTCTCATCCTCAGAAACTCCGCCCTTCAATTAGGGCTAGGCGGTGAACACGTGTCCAACGCAACTAGCATTGGCTTATCCATTTAACTTATCTGTTTTTAAGCGTTTAAGCTTTTTTTGTCAAAAGTTACTTTTCCTCTGGTTGCAGCCCAAGGAATCTTGGACTCGGCAAGCGTCTCCTTCGCGGTTAGGCGTCGCTGACGCCTCTGTTTTCGGTATTTATTTACGAGAAAAGAACGACGATTTCCCCGTGGCAGTAGCAAAGAATGTTGAAGAAGTCAATAAGCTGGCGAAGGTAAGGTTTGAATGCGTAACTCATGAGTATGATGACGGCGGCAAGCTGTTTCGGAAAAGGAAACAAATATTAAACGCAATAAAATGATAAGCAGACACGAAAAAACACAAGAGCAATAAATGAGCTTGTCAATAAATAGAAAGCCCAAAGCTACAGAAAAAGGACGGAGGAAAACACATGAAGAGAAAAGCCTTAACGTTCGCCTTAATCATCGTTACATTAGTTCTTATCTCCTTCACTACTTTTATGATTAAAAGTGCTAATGCCGCAGACACTGATTATAGCATAGAAAAAGTGAATCATACAATAGAAGTTATGCGTAACGGCTACATCTTCATAAACGACACTGTGCAAATAAATGGCACAGCATCCAATGGTTTTCTTATAGGATTTCCATACAAGTATGGCTCGCATGTTCTTCGATGCGTAGCTTATAACGCAACTGATGTTTTCCCAGTGAGCCTTAATGTCCCATTAGAAAATCGCAGTGGTTTCTATGGCGTGAAAATAGACTTTCCAGAAGAGACGCCACAAGTATTCACTGTTGGATTTGTACTCTCAAACAACCTAATTTTACAAGAATCCTATAACATAAGCCAATTAGACTTCCCGAAATATCCAAGCTTAACAAGAAACGCGGCTATGTGCAATGTTTCAATTGTTTTGCCAGAGGGTTCAACATACCTGAGCGGAACCGTCGACAGTCTTAAATATTCGCAGGAAAATTTGTCAGCTTTCACCAATTCGCCTGCAGATGTAACTTTTTCGTTGACCGAAGATGCGATGCAAATAGTTGACATAAAGGAGCTGAAACGTGAGATAGAGATAAGCGGTACGGGTGAGATAGAAGGTTCAGATTCCTACCTTGTAACAAACAAGGCTCCGCAAGGAACTAGTTTCATCGAGATAGTTTTACCACACAACGCCTCTAACCTAAGTGCGTATGACAAGCTTGGAAGAGGATTGACAGTAGATACGACTGGAAAAACAAACAGATATACGGTTTCCTTCGCGTCACCCTTAAAAACTGAAGAATCAGCTGTTTTCACCGTGAGATATTGCTTGCCTCGTGAAGGTTGCGTTGAGCAAAATGAACGGAGAAATTTCGACTTTGTATTTCCATTGTTCGAGCATTTGGACTACTACATTGATCGGTCGTATGTAACATTCGTTTTGCCAGAAGGTGCTAAAATATTAAGCTTCGAAAACGTTTCGGTTGCCAGTTCTTATAGCATAACCAGAGATGTTTTCCAAGAAAGGTTAACCATAGACAGGCAAGGCGCGTTTTCGCTGGATAGCTTCGGCGTGGGGATAACATATGAATATGACCTTTTGTGGTTGTCTTTCCGTCCTACACTGTGGATGTGGGCTTTAGCAACTGTTGGATGTGCAATGGCTGTTGTTTGGAAGAGACCTAAGTCTGCAATTTCAGTTACTGTGCCTAAAATAGCGGTGGGAGTTCGTTCAAGGGATATTAGATCTTTTGTTGATGCGTATGAGAAGAAAAGGAAAATAATTTTGGAATTTGAATCTCTGAAGATAAGGGTGCGTAGAGGAAAGGTTCCGAGAAGTCGGTACAAGGTGCGGAGGAGAACACTCGAAACGCAGCTTAATGCTTTGTCTAGAAGCCTAACCGATTTGAAAGAGAAACTGCAAGCGGCTGGAGGACGTTATAGAGATTTGATGCGGCGGCTTGAGGTTGCGGAAACTGAAATCAGTGGAGTTGAAGCGAACATTGAGAGCATTGAAGCGCGTCACCGCCGAGGAGAACTTTCACTAGAGGCGTACCGCAAACTTCTCGCGGATTGCGAGGGGAGAAAAGACAAAGCTGAAACAACAATTAACGAAATTCTAATAAGACTACGTGAAGAAATCCAATAGCAAACCCAAAAGTTTTTATTTCGTTGTTCAAAATTCATGAGATTCCAGTTGAAGAGGGAAGAAAAATGGTGAAGATCATAGTTGATAATGATAAATGCACTGGATGCGGCACGTGTGTAGAGACTTGTCCTGTGGAGGTTTTCGAGATGAAAGATGAAAAATCTGTCCCAGTAAAAGTTGAAGAATGCTTGGTTTGCAGAGCCTGCGAAGCTCAGTGCCCAGAAAGTGCAATTCAAGTAATCGAGTAGCCTTTACATTCCGCTCCTTATCTATATATTCCAGAAAACCTTCTGAACCTGTTTCACTTGTTTTATGAGCTTTTCACCTTGCTCATTAATGCGTTTTCTAGTTATGGGAACCCTATCTTCTATACTGTAAATTGCCCCGCTCATCTTCGCAACGGCTGCCACAGCTAGTTTCCCAATAAACCTTAGACTGTAACCTCCCTCAAGCACCAATACAAGTTTTCCTTCGCACATTTCTGAAGTCGCATTAAAAATTGTTTTATAAACTTCTTCGTAGCATAGGGCGGATAGGGAAAGACTGCCTACAGGATCTGCGTAATGGCCGTCTAAACCAGCGGATACCAGTACGAATTGTGGCTTGTACTGTTTTATTATGGGCTTTACAATTTCATTTATTGCCTTCAGATAAATCCGGTCGCCTGTTCTGAATGGTAGAGGAACATTTACATTGTAACCTAAACCTTCTCCTTCTCCGATTTCATCTATGAAACCTTTTCTTGGAAATTCTCGCGGGTCCTCATGTAAGCTTACGTATAATACTTTGTTGGTTTCGTAGAAGATTTCTTGCGTACCGTTTCCATGATGGGCATCTATATCTAATAGCAGAATCCTCTTCAATTTGAATTCTCTGAGCAGATATTTTGCGGCTATAGCAATGTTGTTGAATATACAAAAGCCGCATGTACTGTATTTTCCAGCGTGATGTCCTGGGGGTCGAACCAAGGCGAAGGCGTTCTGAAATTTTTCCTCCATCACAAGGTTAACAGCCTTTATGGTTCCACCGACAGCATAAAGGGCAACATCAAAACTTTCTGGCGAAGCCACAGTATCTCCTTCCACATCTAGAAGGTCTCCTCCTGATTTACACAGATTCTCTACAAATTCAATGTATTCTATACCGTGGACGAGTTCAACGTCCCTCAATCGAGCCTTTTCCGGCTCAACAAACTCCCAATTTCCGACGCCTTGAAATTTACTTTTCTTCAACTCTCTAACAATTGCACGGAGACGCCTTGCCGATTCAGGATGACCTCTGCCCGAATTGTGCCGATAATATATGGGTGAAAAAATCACGCCTGTTGTGCTCAAGTTATCATTCCCTTAAAAACTGTTTGAAACATTTTCTGCAAGTATTCTCTTGTGGAATATCCTTCTTTTTTGGCTAGTTTTTTGATGACTTTGTTCACGCCTGTTGCGTATTGTATTGCCCTTTTCGGCTTTTTCACTATGAAATGTGGAAGCCGTATGTCCTCAGCCATCTTTCTTAACACAGTTTTTCTTAACATGTCATTCGGTGACTCTATCTTGAGCTGCAATGGAAGGCTTGCAGCAAATTTTGCCAGTTGATATGTTGCAAAGGGTAGGCGAAGTTCTATGTTGTGGAAGTTGCAGATTTTGCTGTCTCTTTCAAAGTTGTTTTCATACATTCCTGCGATGTCGTTGAAAATAGTTTTCTGCACAGATTCTTCGCCATACTGAACGTAATCATTCAAGTATCGCTTGTAGCCTCCGAAAAGTTCATCTGCACCCTGTCCAGCAAGCATAACCGTAAATCCCATTTTCGAAGCCTTTTCCGCTGTCCAAAAGACTGGAATGCCTATGCTTGTCTTGACGGGATTTGCGTCTTCAATCAACCACAAAACTCTAGGAAGAACTTCCTCTACGGCTTTTTCACTGTAAAGATGAATATGAAGTGGCAGATTCAGCGCTTCTGCCGCCTTTTTTACATGTTCAATTTCAGGCTGATCTTTTAGGCTTACAGAGACTAGGTGCACTTCTACTCCGAACTTTTCGGCTAAAAACGCGATTATGCTGCTGTCCAAACCGCCAGAGAAGGCGACTGCAACTTCTTTAAGTCCCGAAACTCTTTGTTTGACGGATTGTTGCAAGAGGCTGCTTAATTTTTTGGTTGCAGCTTGCATAGTTATTTGTTTAGTTTTTGTATGAACGAGTGTTTTTGCGGGCTTGAACTTGAAACCGTGCTTATCAACATTGGCTATGTGTCCCGGCGGGAAGGAATGTACTTCTTTTATTCCAATTTTCCATAATGCCTTGCGCTCAGATGCTAGTGCAGCCAAATCCGTGGTTTCACCGTAGTAGAGCGGGTATAACCCTAAAGAGTCTCTCCCAGCCATGAGCCTTCCGGATTCAGCCACAGCAAAAGCGAAGCCGCCCTCAAAATCCTTGATAAGAGCATCTGCATTTTCTAAGTTCTGATTCAGTTTTTCAGCGACGAACTCCACACTGGAAAATTCCGTGTTAAGCGAATAGATTCTTCCCTCAAAAACAAGTGTTCCATTATCGAATTTTATTGGTTGCGGTTTGTCTGACGTAAGAATTTTTGAAAAGACATTGCCAATAAGTACTGGTGAGCTTGGTTCTTTGTCTTGTAAATCTTCGATGGATTTTCTTATGGTAGCAGTTGTTGGTGATGCCAGTCCGAAGGTTTCAGCGTCTTTGTGCTCTACCATTTTGAGCATGGTAACTGCTGTTTTTGCGACATTTTCGTTCTTTTTGCTTACGATAGCGGTTATTGCTCCCATGTGGAAGAAGCCTCTTGATACGGTAAAGCATTAATCCTTAATCGACTTATCTATTGCGGAGGAGCGATAATTTGCCTATTCTTCCTATAGACACGGGCCGTTACGGAACTCCTGAGATGAGGAGAATCTTCGAGGAAGAAACAAGTGTTCAAAGGATGTTGGATGTAGAAGCAGCTTTGGCTTGGGCGCATGCTGAGGTTGGCGACATACCGAGGGAAGATGCTGAAAAAATAGCAGCTATGGCTTCGACGAAGTATGTTAAATTAAGTCGGATAAAGGAGATTGAACGTGAAATAAAGCATGATATTGCTTCTTTGGTTAGAGCTTTAGCTGAAGCTTGCGGACCAAGTGGGGCATATGTTCACTTAGGAGCGACCAGCTATGACATTGTAGATACTGCAAGAGCACTTCAGTTAAAAGAAGCTTTAGGATTAATTGAAAAACGGTTAGATGATTTTGAGAGAATTCTTATGGAAAAGGCTCTGCAATATAGAAACACTTTGATGATAGGTAGAACTCATGGTCAGCATGCGTTGCCGATAACGTTAGGCTTTAAGTTTGCGGTTTGGATGCGTGAGATCTCTAGGCATATTCAAAGGCTTAGGCAATGCAAAGAACGCGTTCTAGTTGGAAAAATGAGCGGGGCGGTAGGCACCCAAGCCGGTTTAGGGCTTCATGCTATGAAGGTTCAAGAGCTAGTTATGCAACGGTTAGGAATTAAATCTGCTGAAATTTCCACGCAGATCGTGCAGCGGGATCGCCATGCTGAACTTGTGTGTTTATCGGCTGTGATTGCTTCGACGCTTGATGATTTTGCCACTGAAATTCGGGAGCTACAAAGACCAGAAATCGGAGAGCTTTGCGAGCATTTCGAAGCGAAAAAGCAGGTTGGCAGTTCAACAATGCCTCACAAGTGGAATCCAATAACCTGTGAAAAGATTTGCGGTTTGGCTAAGATTGTCAGAAGCCTCGTTTTTCCCGCTTTAGAGAATGTTATAACTTGGCACGAGAGAGACTTAACGCAGTCGTCTGCAGAGCGGTTCATAATTCCTGAGGCATGCATCTTAGTTGACTACATGCTTTTGTTGATGAGCAACGTAGTAGCTAATCTATACGTTGATGAGCAACGCATGCTGAAAAACATTGGGTTAACCCAAGGACGTGCCATGTCCGAAGCTGTTATGATTGTATTAACAAAAAAAGGTGCGAGTCGCCAAGAAGCCCACGAGTTGCTTAGAAAACTAACGATGAAAAGCAAAATGGAAAAGCGGCATTTTAGAGAAATCCTTCTGAAAGATGACGTTGTAGGTGGAAAGTTAAGCGAGAGAGAGATTGATGATGCTTTGAATCCGAGGAATTATTTGGGTACTGCTTTGGAGCAAGTTGAGCTTATGGTTAAAAAGACAAGAGAAGAACGTGAGGTTAGAGGATTAGCCTAGTATTCTGTCAAAGCTTTTTGTTCCCATTCTTCTCCTTTTTCAAGTTTCTTCCACTCTTCTTTTTTGACGAAGCCGCCTACTTGTTCTTTTATTTTCTTTGCCAGTCTCGGGCCTATCAATGGCAGACTTACCAAGTCCTTGATGGCTGCATGTTTTATGTCTTCTATTGTTTTGTATCCAGCGTTGTAGAGTATACGTCCTCGAACTCTGCCCACTCCTTCAAGCTTGACAATTGGCAATAGTTCTTTCTTTACTCCTTTCTCTATTCTTTCCATGAGCCTAAGAGTTTGTGGGCGTACTTGTTTGTTGCCGAAGAGCAGAGCTAGTTCATGGGTGGCATGAAGCAGCCATTTTGCATTTTGAATTGTTCTGTAAAGGTCTCCTGGTTGCACTCTGAACTTTTCAATTGCTTGATCTTCGCTCATTTCTTCGATCCAGCCTTTCAAGACCATGGCGGTTTTTACCTCTCCTAGGAGTTCTTCGTAGGCTATTCTGTCTTCCCACTCATCCGGTACGTCCACAAGAAGTTCTTCTTTGTGTTCTTCCATGAAAACTGCTACTTGGTCTATTTCTTGTGTGTATGGTCTGAGTTTTGGAGCCATGTCTGGCGTGTGAGCAATCATGTGGAGGAGACTTAAGTCCGTTAAATAGGCAGGTCTGTATCTTAGTGCGTTGCGGATTATGACGGCTGAAACCGGGTCTATGTATAGTTCGCTTACTCTTTTTCCAAATTTCGTGGCAAAAATGTCATCGCCAGCAACGTCAATCATCTCTTCATCGTATAGGTACTTCAGGGTTTTGGCTATTACGCTCTTAATTGCTTTGACATCGTATTGGTATGCGTAAAAGGTTCTTCCGAAAAACTCGTAGATTCCTCTTTCTGTGTGGGCGAAATCTGCTGCTATTGTTGCCAGCACATGAGACCTTAAGATTCTTTCAACTGCGAGTTTTGACCATATTCTCTCTGGTTTTGCAAGGATGTAGCTTTCCATTAAGTAGTCTGCTTCGTCACTGTTTTCGGCTGTAAGTATTGCTTCGCCAACCTTGTCGTATTTTGGTCTTCCAGCTCTACCCGCCATCTGTTTGTACTCCAAAACGCTGATTGGATAATAACCATATCCAGATTCATATCGCCTATAATCTTGAATCACAACGGTTCTGGCTGGCAAGTTTACGCCGAAAGCCAACGTAGGCGTAGCTGCTAAAACCTTAATTTTCCCACGTCGGAAAGAATCTTCTACTACTCTGCGGTGTCCACCACCCAAACCAGCATGATGAAAAGCTGTTCCATGCTGAACTAACTCAGCCAGCAACTCACTTATCCTTGTTCTCTCTCCAGCTGCCAAGATTTTCTCAGCGTCACGCGCTAGAGCACGTTTCACAGGCTTAGATAAGAGTCCTTCAACTTGGCTGGTAGCTTTTTTTGCAAGCGTGACAGCTTTTCTTCTTGTATTTGCAAAGATCAGTGCTTGTCCGCCAGATTTTATGGTGTTTAAAGCCAAGTTTATGGCTGAGTTTCTTGATTTTTTCTCTATTTTTCTGGCGTCTCCATCTTTGAATTGGATTTCCTCGTGTAGAACTACGCCTTCATTCAATTGAATTGGTCGCCACTCTGTTGTAACGTAGCCTGCTTTGAGCCATTTTGCGATTTCCTCAACATTGTTTATTGTTGCGCTTAAAGCCAGAACCTGCATGTCGGGATTAACCTGCATTAGCCTTGCTAACACAACTTCTAGGGTTGGTCCTCGCTCGCCATCATTTAATAAATGCACTTCGTCAGCGACTACGAGTGAAATCTCATCCATCCACTTGGCTCTGTGCCTTAGCAGTGAATCTGCCTTCTCATTCGTAGTCACAATTATGTCATATCTTTCGAGCCATGCGTCAGTGCTGTCATAGTCGCCTGTGCTTATGCCTATTCTTATGCGTCTTCCATTGGACTTTCGTATTGAAGTGTATTTCTTAAATTCTTGATATTTTTCGCTTGCTAAAGCCCGCAAAGGCGTTAAATAGATGGTTTTTCCGTTTTTTTCCAGTATGTGCTTAAGGGCACAGAATTCAGCGACTAGAGTTTTTCCAGAAGCTGTTGGACTTGCCAAAACAAGGTTTCTTCCTTCTAGAGCCCCAGCTTTTATTGCTTCTTCTTGTGGAGGATAAAGTTCAACAAGTCCAGATCTGATTATTATTTCTTTAACGGATTCTGGTATTGATAAGTCAGTTATTTTCACTGAAACGCGCCCATCTTCATCTTACAACAACATTTACTATACCGCTAATTTAAAGTGTTACGTGTAGCATGAAGGTCCTTTGGGTTATGTTTTTCTATGAGATGCAAATACTAAAAGCTATGAGGACTTGAACTGGAATGATTGAGAATATAAGGGAGCTGCTTAAGGCACATGAAGGTGTGAAACATGAAGTTTACTTGGATATTGAAAATTCAAGCATGGTCCCCAAAGAAGTTGTTAACGCAATGCTACCATACTTCAATCAACACGCATACGGTAACCCAACACTAACACACAAACCAGGCTGGGAAGCCTTCGAAACAATAATGCAATCCTCACAAAAAATAGCTACATCTTTGGGCTGCAAAACACTTGAAGAAGTCAATTTCACTCCCGGAGAAACAGAAGCCAACAACCTAGCACTCATCGGAACAGCTTCTTCGATGAAGGATAAGGGTAAAAAAATTGTGATTTCCGAAATTGAACCTTTAAGCGTTTTACACGTCGCTGATTTGCTCAACAAACACGGGTTCACTGTAGTGAAAATCCCAGTTGACGGCGAAGGCTTCATCAACCTTGAAAAATTAAGGGATGCTGTTGATAAAGAAACAATCCTCGTAAGCGTGTCAACTGTGAACCACGAGGTTGGAACAATAGAACCAGTTAAAGAAGCATTGGAAATAGTGAAAGATAGAAACTCTGAAACCATATTTCACACAGATGCATCAGACGCTTATGGAAAAATCCCACTTGATACACGAGAGTTAAATGTGGATTTAGCAACGATAAGCAGCTACAAAATTTTGGGTCCAAGAGGAATAGGTGCATTATACGTTAAGGAAGGCGTTAGCATAAATAGAATTTTAGAAGGTCAAATAGGCACACAGAAGCTTTGGCCAGGGGTTGAAAATACGCCCTCGATTGTTGGTTTTGCAAAGGCATCTGAACTGGTATTCCATAATTTTGAAGAAAATATGAATCACATGCGAAGACTCAGAGACAAATTAATTGATGGGATAATCGGGAACATGTCAGACGTTAGGCTTAACGGACCTGAAGGCAATAAAAGGGCTCCTGACAACGTGAACATAAGCTTTCTAAGATGCGAGGGTGAAGCATTAACAATTGAACTGAGCCTGAACGGAGTGTACGTTTCAAGCGGAAGCGCCTGTACCAGGCGGCTTCTTCAGCCAAGCCACGTTCTCGTTGCTATAGGCAGAAAATTCGTCGAAGCTCACGGCAGCATCCTGATGAAGGTTACAAGATACCATACCGAAGAAGATGTGGACTACGTTTTAGAGGTTATCCCAAAGGCTGTTAAAAGGATAAGAGGAATTGTTGGCTCCATGGAGGTCGAGTAACCATGTCTAGGACGCCCCTTCCATACAACCCGAAAATACTTGAGCTTTTTCGGAATCCGAAAAATCTTGGTAAGATGGAAGATGCCACAGTAACGGCTGTCGCGGGAAATCCCTTATGCGGAGACATGATAGTTTTCTATTTAAAAATCAATAGCAAAGATGTTATTGAAAAGGCATCGTTCGAAAGTTACGGCTGTGTTGCAAACATAGCAACCTCAAGCATAGTCACTGAAATGATTAAGGGAATGAAGCTCGAGGATGCATGGAAAGTATCATGGAAAAGCGTTGTGGAAGCTGTCGGCGGCCTTCCAAGTGTGAAGTTCCACTGCGGAATCCTAGCCGTCGGAGCATTGAAGAGGGCAATAAGAACATACTACAAAAACAAAGGAGTTTCTCCCGATTGGCTGATGAAGGAACCAACCTTCGAAGAAAAACAAGCCGTAGAAGAGGAAGAACTAGCAAAAATACTCTCAAAAAGAATGAAAGCTGAGGAAGAAAAATAATGTTGGATCCTTACAAAATCAGAGAAGACTTTCCAATCTTAAAACGGAAAATAAACAACCATCCACTAATCTACTTAGACAATGCAGCTACAACCCAAAAACCAAAACAAGTGATTGAAGCCATCAAGGAATTTTACGAGAATTACAATGCGAATGTTCACAGGGCTATCCACACGCTTTCTCAAGAGTCCTCTGAACTTTATGAGAATGCACATGAAGAGGTTGCCAAATTCATTAACGCAGAAGGCATGGAAGAAATAATTTTTGTGAGAGGCACAACTGAGGCAATAAACCTTGTTGCATACTCTTGGGGTCTTCACAATCTAGAAAGTGAAGATGAAGTCTTAGTCACGTTGATGGAGCATCACAGCAACATAGTTCCTTGGGAAATGCTCTCAAAAATAAAAGGATTCCAAGTTAAATATGCAGAAGTAAACGACGACGGAACCTTTAACTATGAATCTTTTGAAAACGCGATCTCGCATAAAACAAAAATTGTCTGTTTGTCCCATGTCTCCAATGTCACTGGGGTTATAAACGACGTGAAAAGAGTTGCGAAGATTGCTCATGAATACGGTGCCTTGGTGCTTGTGGACGGAGCGCAATCCGTTCCTCATCTTCCCGTGGACGTTAAAGATTTGGATATAGATTTCCTTGCGTTTTCAGGACACAAAATGTTAGGTCCAACGGGCATAGGTGCCTTATATGGTAAACGCGAGATTCTTGAAGAAATGGAACCATTCCACGGGGGAGGCTCAATGATAAAAGAAGTCACCTTTGACACCATGACAAGACGTTGCTCCTTTTCTTTGAATGGTTTGCCTTGGAAATTCGAAGCCGGAACCCCCAATGTCTGCGGCGGTGTAGGCTTAATGGCGGCTGTTAGATATCTAAATGATCTGGGCATGGAAAACGTCAGAGAACACGAAGAAATTTTAACGGAGTACACCATACGTCGTATGCAAGAATGCGAGAAAGTCCAGATCTATGGTCCAGAGGATGCTTCCCTAAAATGTGGAATACTGCCTTTTGGCGTTGAGGGCTTAAGCTCGCATGATGTCGCCTTGTTCCTTGACAGTTATGGAATAATGATTAGAAGCGGTTTCCACTGTGCCCAACCACTACACGAAAAGTTTAGGTTAAAATCCTCAGCGAGAGCAAGCTTTTACATCTATAACACCCGTGAAGAAATTGACCAATTAATTGAAGCGTTGAAGGAGATCGAACGATAAGTAATGAGCACTGTTGAAGACTATGTGGCTAGAATTGAAGAAACATGCGGTGAAGAAAAAAACTACGTTGTAATATTTAAATATGACTTGAAAAATCAAGCGATCGCAAAAATCCTGAAGAAAGCAAAAGTGGAAAAATCAATTTCTCGAATAATATTTGATTTAACCTTTGAAACCGTTTCTTTTCGTCTTTACGGAACTGGAAAGGCTATTTTCCGGAACTTGAAGGACAAGGAAGAATTGCAGAAGGTTTTGGCTGATCTTTTATTGTGATTTTCTGTCTTGATAGGGTATACAATCAAATTTTGATTTTTGAGATTATTCTTCTGAAAAAACTTTGGCGACCTTTTGCAGCTCTCGCGTTATCGGCATCAGAAATTTAACTCCCTTTTCAGCTTCTGACTTGTAGGAGTCAATGATTGATTCTAGTTTCGCCATAATTTCACGTGATCTGCACAAGGAGCTCGTGGTTCTCCTTGTCTGCAAGGTTAAGTATTTCCACTTGTCCGTTTCTGTAAACCAGCACTAGCTGTCCGGTGAGATATAAATGGGCCTTACGTATTTGCTCACTATAACTTTCAGGAAGAGACGCGACGGATATTTCAAGTGTTTTGCTGAACGGCTTCAAGATTTTGAGTAGAGAATTAAAGAATTCGTTCACTAAGTTGTCTTCTTCCATTTCAGTTTCGGACATTTGCCCCGCTTTTTCCTGCATTTCTTTCAGTTTTCTTGTATATGGGAACGATGGGTTATGGAATGGCGAGCTTGCATATTTATTGGTACTTATGTTCTGTATGTTATAATTACTGGTTTATTTCCTATAATCAATATGGCATTATATCAACCAGCTCTAAGATTTGGTAGATGCATAATCCCTGAAAGAGAAATCTGGAGGATTGAAGCTGAGGATTAGTCCAAGCCATGCAGTTCATAAGGCTTTGTTGCGTTTGATTCACGACTGGTTCGGAAAGAACCTCTCTGAGTTAACTCAAGATTCTGTCAAGTTGAGACTGCGTTTGTTTAGCTACATCAGCTTAGGAACTCTGTAACCTCGTCAACCGATTTTCTGGACCGAGGCTCTGGGATTCTTGCTGGCCATCCGAGTGCGATTGCTGCCATTAGTTTCCAAGGCTTGCCAAGATGCCTCTTCAAAGCGTCAAGCGTGTAGTAGATGTCGCCAATCCACACGGTTCCTAATCCTAGCGAATAAGCCTTAAGAAGCATGTTCTGAATCGCCGCCGCAACACTGTGCGTTTCAGTCTCCCAACCCATCTCCCCAGCGTTCCAAACCGTAATCACAACAGGAGCCTCCTCCATAACCCCACAAGACCCAAAAGAAGAACCCATATTCTCCCTACCAATCCGCTTAGAAACCAACTCCAACTCACGCCGAAACACATCAGTCAAACCCCTCTTCGCCTCACCCCTCAACACAGTAAAACGCCACTGCTGACCATTCTTAGCCGAAGGAGCAAAAGTACCAGCCTCAATCACCTGCCTAACCAACTCATCCGACACACTCTTGTCCATGTAACTCCGAACACTTCTCCTGCCCCTTATCGCTTCATCTAAATCCATACGCCCCACCAAGCCCTGTCCAATCAAGATTTGGCTATAACAACCTTCCGCCCGAAAGTATCCTTTCTACATTCCTGTTAGCATCAATATTCTATATGCTATTCCACCGACAAAAATCGCAAATGCAATTTCAAAAACCGTGATAAACAACGCTCTTCTCCAACCCTGCTCCTTAACCAAAGCCGCAATGGTTGCAACGCACGGAATATAGAGCATCGCTACCAAAGTAAACACAATCATCTGAACTGATCCGAAACCTACAACAGTCGCGAAGTCTGCTGTTTCAAAGAGCGTGGCGAGCATCAACAAAGTCAGCTCCTTTCTCAACACTCCAAAAATCAACGTTATCCCCGTAATTGCAGGCAATCCCAACCAAACGACAGTCACAGGACTGAGAATGTCTGCTATGGGTTCCAAAAAACCGAGAACGTCTATGAGTTTGATTATGAAGCTGCCAGCTATTATCAGCGGAAACGCCATTATAACAAAATCTTTCAACCTAAACCACGTTTGCTTCACCACTGTCTTCAAGTGCGGCGTCCTATAATCGTGCATCTCCATTATCAAACCAGTAGACTCACCCGGCAAAACCTTAAACGCTATTCTTCCAAGAACAAAAATAATGAGCAAGTCAATAACGTACAACAGCAACGCCCATTCAAAACCAACATACGCACCCACCAAACCGAGAATAATAACCGAAGTCGCCGCACAAGGCACCAAAGTAACAACAAAAGTTGCGAGAAGCCTCTCCCTTTCAGTCTCCATTATTCTACATCCCAAGCAAGCGGGAACGTTGCAACCGTAACCAAGCATCATTGGAATGAAAGCCTTTCCGTGCAAACCAATTTTATGCATCAAATTATCCATCAAAAACGCAATTCTACTAAGGTATCCAGAATCTTCAATAAAGTACAGAACTAAGTAAAAGGGAATAAGGTAAGGTAATGCTATTGTAATTCCAGCAATCAACCCTTCTATAATGCCCCCCCAGACTAATGTTGCCAACATCCCAGTCCCAAACACACCTTCATAAACAGAACAGAGATCCTCAAAAACTATACCCAGCAGCTGAGAAGTGTAATCCCCAAAGGAGAAAATACCGAAAAAAACCGAAAGAATCACCGCAACCATTACCGGATACCCCAAAATCTTATGAGTTGTCAAGGCATGCAATCTTTCCCTCATCGGAAGCTTTCTCAGCGGCACAATTTCTTGCACTTCCCTAGCAATGCGCCCCGCAATCTCGTATCGCTCAGACGTTATCACAGTCGAACATGAATGCCCATGAATTCTCTCAATTTCTTCCGCAAGCTTCCTTGCAACTGACACAATTTCCGGGTCTAGCTGGCGAATTTTCCCCTCTATCTGCTCGTCCCCTTCCAACAGTTTTATCGCAGCCCATCTAGCAGGATAAGGAAGCTGAAGCCTACTTACCATTTCGCTGAGCTTTTGAATTCTCGTTTCTACTTCTTCGCCATATCTGATTTTAGTGGGCTTCCCAACCCCTTTTTCAACGACATCAACCGATGTCTGCATCAATTCATGGATTCCTGCACGACTCGTTGCCACAGTGGGAACCACTGGTACGCCTAGAATTTTTTCCATTTTCTCATGGTTAATCTTTATGCCTTTCTTTTTCGCCATGTCCATCTGATTCAAAGCTATAACGATGGGTGTTTCCAACTCCACCAATTGCAGCGTGAAAAACAAGTTTCTTTCAAGAACTGAAGCATCAACAACGTTTATCACTAAATCAGGATTCTCAACTGCAATATATTCTCTTGAGATAAGTTCCTCTATGGAAAAGGTTGACAGCGAATAGATTCCAGGCAAGTCAATGATGTCTATCGTATGTCCTTTGAAGTGAAGCGTTCCCTCTGCCTTCTCAACCGTCTTTCCAGGCCAATTTCCAATATGTTGATGCAACCCAGTCAAATGATTGAATATCACTGACTTTCCTACGTTAGCGTTCCCAGCAAGGCTTATGATAATCTTGTCTTTTTTCACTTTTCCACGCTCACTAGAATCCTCTCCGCCATTCCTCTCCCTATTGCAAGTCTAGAACCTCTTACGTAGATTTCTATAGGACCATGAAAAGGCGCAGACTGCATAATCATTATTTTTGTTCCAGGAGTGAGACCCATGTCTTCTAATCTCCTTTGGAAACCCCAGCTATGACGGCGGCGATGCCGACGGTGTATAGTTAACGCTTGAATGGAGACAATAACACCTGTTTCTCCAGGCTTTAACTCGCTTAACCTCTTTTCCAAGCCAACTTCCTCAATCTTCTGAATTTAGGGTTACCTAAATTTAGGGTATCCTAAATCTTATATTCTATGGCTTTAGGCTTATTTGGAAGTTACCCTAAAAAAGTTAGACACAATACTAAGAATCGAACAAAACTCGGAAAACAGGTTAAAACCTAACCATTATCCGTTTATGCGGTTGTTCGTTTTTTCGTCACAGTATTTCCTAAACTGTTCCATCCATCTTCTCATGAACTTCGGACGGTCAGCAGAGGTAGCCTGAGTAAAAAATTCAACAAACCTCGTAAACTGCAATATAGTCTTCGAGTCTAATCGATGCTCAAGCACGTGAGCATCTTTAGCTGCAACGTCCTCTGGCACCAATATTATTTCAAGAAACTTTTTGAATGTATCATGTCTCATTTCCACCGCCTCTGCAACCTCCCTTCCCAGTCGAGTAAGAGTGATGCTGCCGTATTTCTCATAAACTACAAACGCCCTACTGTGGAGTTTTTTCATCATTTCAACAGCAGTAGATGGTTTAACATTCAGTTCCCTTGCAATGTCTTTTATACGAGCATAGCCTTTTTCCTCTATGATTTCATACACCGTTCTTAAGTAATCCTCAACTCTTCCAGAAATTATATCCCGCATAATTTTTACTCTCCGAATAAATTTAGGTAACTCTAACATAAAACTTTTGGAAAGAAGGGATTGTAGAGAACCGCAATACCAAAGGAGTAATCAAAGTGACCCAGCATCCGTTATCACGGTCAATTCGAAATAAAACCATCTGATATACATCGGGGCAGGTTTTATAGTATCGAGAAACAGAAATAACAGACATCAAAATTGAATAACAGTATCGTCAGCCTTTGCAAACACCCATGGGTATTAGTCTCGCCACTTTTAATGAGATTCCTGCTCCGTGAATGGATTCTATTACCATTTCCACATCTTTGTATGCTTGTGGCGCCTCTTCTGCCAAGATTTTTGGATGGGTTGATTTTGCGGTTATTCCCTTCTGTGTTAATTCTTGTTTCACTTTTTCTCCCCAATATTTTTTGATTGCTGCGTGTCTGCTCATCGCTCTGCCTGCACCGTGCACGGAAGAACCAAAAGTGTCCCGCATAGCTTTTTCTGTACCCTTTAAGATGTAAGAAGCAGTGCCCATCGTCCCCGCGATCAAAACCGGTAGTCCTGGAAACGCCCTAGTCGAACCCTTCCGATGAACATACACTTTCTTTCTTTCTCCGTTAATAGTGTGTTCTTCTAGTTTAACAACATTGTGACAGAGTGCGTATATCGTCTGCATGTCCATATCTTCCCAACTTCTCCCAAAAACCTTTTCAAAAGTCTCGCGAACCCACTGGGTCATGACCAGTCTGTTTGTGAAAGAATAATTCACAGCACATTTCATCGCTGCAAAATAGTCTTGCCCTTCCTTCGATTTGACTGGAGCACAAGCTAATTGTCTGTCGGGAAGCCAGATACCATATTTTCTAACAGCCCGCTCCTGAATCTTCAAGTAATCTGTAGCTACCTGATGCCCAAAACCACGAGAACCACAATGAATCATGATCACGACCTGATCTTTATCCACAACACCCCACTTCCTTGCCGTTTCTTCATCAAAAATGTCAGTCACCCTTTGAATCTCCAAGAAATGATTTCCAGCGCCCAAAGTTCCGAGCTGAGGCGCGCCCCTACGCTTAGCCAGACTTGAAATCTTTGAGGGATCAGCTCCTTTCATACAACCATTTTCTTCTGTGTGCTCTATATCCTCCTTGGTTCCGTAACCATTCTCAACCGCCCAATTCAGTCCTCTAGTCAAGACTTCATCCAGTTGATTTGGAGATAATCTCAATTTCCCTCTGGACCCAACACCGCAAGGAACAACACTAAATAAAGCCGGAACCAGTTGCGTTATTTTTTCTTTCACTTCGTCGTAGGTTAGATTCGTTCTTATGGAGTTTATTCCACAGTTTATGTCGAACCCACAAAGCCCGGCGGAAATTATCCCATCGTCAGCACCGAATGCACTCACTGCTCCCATCGGCAGACCATATCCCCAATGCATGTCTGGTAAGCCGATGACGGGTTCGATGACACCTGGCAAACAGGCAACGTTTGTTAATTGCTCTACCGCCGCATCATCTATTGCCTCAATCACTACTTTTGATGCTATGATTTTTGCTTTCACTCTCATCTTTGGCCTTACATTTTTGTCTAGTTCCCACACATACTCCGAGACTTGTTTCAGTTTTTCTTTCATTTCTAACAGCTCCTCCTAAATATCTAAACTAACTCTAATGCTGTAACCTTCTTTTGCTTTCTTAAATTCATATTTATAATATGTAACGCCTTTTACGACGGTCTCTCCTTTTTCGGGAGTTACTGGTTCACCGTGACATCTTGCTTTTAAATACGTACCATCCTCTTCCATTGTTAATATTTCGAATCTTGAAAAGAACAAATCATCGGTGTCAACTATCCCAATTAACTTCTGTAGCCAATTAAACATCAGATCCTCTAGATCGTTACCTTTAACTTCCACTACCTTCACTTTTTGGTGCTCTATTTTATCAATTTGGCATATCACACTAAATAAAGCCAACGCCGCATTAACAAACAATTCTTCTAAAGATTTTCCATACGCCTTAAACATCACGTCTGACTTCAAGTTTTCTATGAATTCAAACTTCTTCACTTCTACCAACCTTAAAAGTAACTGGCTGTATCGATAAATAAAGATGTTATTATCAGAGCAAGTGGGACCCATTTTTCACTTCACGCCCTTTCAACACTTCCTATGCATACGCACAATTTTCCAGTCTTCTATCCAATTATCTTACCCTTTTCCCAACAGTTTTCTTCCGTTTTCTGTTAACATATAGGATTTGACGACGCCAACTGTTTTTATGTGGCAACTTGGCTTAATTGGACAGAAACTGCAAGGGTTTTCTTCGTTCAGAGACGTGATAACTTTCAGATATTCCATTTCTTTCAATTTTTGGATGGCGTGCTCGACTAAACCCATTGGCATGCGTAGCTCTCGGCTGATTTCGGCGGCATTTATGTATCGTTTCTTGCAAATGCACTTTAGTACTTCCTTGAGAACCAAGAAAGTCACCACATACGCTTGTCGTGTTGCAGTTTTTTCACTGTCTACCTGTACGTACCCCAGACAACTAGGTATATGTTAACTCTCCTTTTTTTCCTCCTTTTCTGCCTCCCATCTTCAACAGTTTCTGCAATTGAGCAGCCTTTTTTACCCACTCTTGGTTCTTTGAAGATTCCGGATTTCTCAAGAGAGTTCCTAACCATTGACTGTAATCTTCCAACAGCATCTTGTGCTGGTTTATTTCTTGTTCTATGCTTTGGCGGATTTCCTTAAGGGAATAAAACGTTCGAATTTCCGTTAAAAACTCATTCAAACTCGACACCAGCATGTTCACGTTTCTTGCCCTTTAGTTTTCGTCCTTCCATAAACGTATCTCCTGGAGATTCTGCAATGATTTCTGTCAACTAGTCAAAATTTTGAAGATAATAGAGTTTGCGAGTGGTGGATATTACATACAATAGGCTTGTGGTCTCTATTCTTCTTACGTTAGACTGTGAGTCTTGAATAAAACCAGTTTTAGGCATTATAAAGATAGAAGTATTATAGTTTATTTCCTTGTTTCTTTGCGCGCTCTAATCAGCTAAAGAAGTTATTACAGCTTACAAAATACGTGGACAAACTCTACTAGAAGCCTAGTAGGGGGAGAGATTGTAGCGCTATACCTCAGCCAACTTATATAAGTGACGCTGAGAATATTGCGAGGGCGCTCAAGGAGAAAGTTGGAACAGCAAATGGACGAATGTTTCGTGTGATTAGACGAAGAGAAAGCGCGAAAAAGGAGGGATAATATGACAGGCGAAGAGAAACAGGCAGAGGGAATTGTTAAAGAGAAAAAGACCACGGAAGCCCCGCGGACTCAGAAAGTCAAAGAGAACATTGTTTTTGTCGGAAGCAAACCACCGATGAGCTATGTTCTAGCGATCATCACAAGCCTATCGGCACCCAACGCTAAAGAGATAACTTTGAAAGCTCGAGGACGAGCAATCTCAACAGCGGTTGACACAGCCGAGATAACTAGAAGGCGATTCATTAAAGACTTGAAAGTAAGCAAAATCGCGATAGGAACAGAGGAAATGCCAGCAAGAGAAGGCGAGAACAGAACGAGAATGGTTTCGACAATAGAAATAACGCTTACGAAAGAGTAGGAAAACATTGCGAAACAAAGCAACAATCGGCGAATACCTCGCTTTTCTTTCAATAAAACACGAAATCGACCCAGACAAACTTTTTTATGCATTAATCTCAGCTTGGGAAACCCAAAAATCCGCGTGCGGGAAGCTTTCAATCAAATGCCGCAAGAAAACCCGTGACACAGCCGTCTTCCTTTTAACAAAAGGCCCAAGAGTCATTGCGCAATTCCCTATACCCAAAAACTTTCTTTTGGAAAAAACTAATCCAATTAGAACTTTCAGAAAAACCGACTTGTTGCGTAGATGTCTAGTTAAGAAAGCTGAAAGAAGGCAGCATCCCCTTCATATCAGAGACCTAAGACGCGGAATGAAGCAAATCAACCTGAAAGCCAAGGTCCTGGAAATTCCAAAACCCAAGCTCGTTTTCACAAGATTCTGCAACTGCGCAACGGTAACTAACGCTCTGATAGCAGACAAAACTGGAACCATTAAACTGTGTTTATGGAACGAACAGATAAGCTCCGTTTCAGAAGGCGATATCGTCCAGATTGAGAACGCGCATGCATCCGTATTTAGGGGCGAACAACAGTTGAGGATTGGAAAAAATGGAAAACTAAGCGTTATAGAGGACGCAGAATTTCCTCATGAGATAGGTGTTATTAAATATTAATTCTTTAGCGAGGGAGCTTATTAAGGATGATAGAGTTAGTATGTGACGGGTTGTTACACACTGTGAGGTGTTAATCGCTACAGCGTGGCTTATGGGGCTTAACAAACAAGAAAGCAATAACCATATATAAAAGCATGCCCAAGGCTTGCCGCATCAAATCTGGAGCACACCAAAACCAACTTGTACCTCCGCTGAAATGTAGTCCAGCAATAAACCATGCAAATGCAATGTCAACAAAAAATTCTGTAACCAAGGCTATTTTGGATGGGAGTCTAACAATGTAGGAATCCAAACTCAAAGTCATGTAAATTGGCATGTTAGCTACGAGAACAAACAATGTTAATCCCAGTGGGGTGCCGAAGCTTTCCATAAAGCCTCTGGCGTACAAATTGGCTTCTTGATGGGGAGCTTGGCAAAAAATAAGTGTTAGGAAATAGTCGAAAAAAATGAAAGCAAAAACTAGGAAGGTTCGGTTCAGCCAATGATTATTTTTAGGAAAAAACAAAAATTTTAGATTAAACTGGATTTTTGGCTTCTGCACTTCTCCTTCCCCTCGGCTTCTCCAACCTGCAACTATTGAATATAGTTTGGATCATTGTTGCTTTAAGTCTTAGGGTATGTATTTTCAATTCATATTTCAGTTTCAGAAGTATAAAATATAGCGCAAGCCAGAATCGGGTTCTGTCTCGGAGTTAGACTCTTAGAATAGAGGAGCAAGGCTGCAAAAAAGGGGTTAATATGGAATTATCAGTTGAAAAGCCTAAAAGCATCGAAAAACTGTATGATGAAAATAGCGGATTATGGAAATTTGTAAGGATAGATAAGGGACCAACCAAATCTGTGGAAGTCATCGAAAAAATAAAGCTTAAGAACACCAATTATTCACTTTGAACGGCTGGCGATGGACTGCCGACTTGTATTTTGGCGGATGATGGACAACTGCTTTTGCTGATTAGAACGAATAACGGGAAGAAAAAGGTGGCAGCGTTGTGGACAAACTATGATGCCTTCATAAGAGCTTTGAAGGTGCTTTTCCTTGAGTTATGGAGTAATGAAGCTTAAGTTATCATTCCTTTGACTTTGAATTTGATTTCTTGCCATATGGAATGAACTAGCAATCTTGCTTCCTTGTCAATTACCATTAACAATGCTAGATAAATAATTCCGCCTATTGCTGTTGCAATTAAAGTCAAGTATATTCTTGTTGGATGCGGGATAATGAATAGAACAGTTGCCATGACAGCTGAAGCAAAAACGTATTTTGCAATATTCTGCCATGGAATGTCTATCTTGACCATTTTGCGTACGATAGCATATAATGCAAGAAACATTCCAAAACTGGCTAATGAATTGATAACGCTTACGCAAATCGCCGCTTGTAATGGTTGATTTTGGGCATAATTTACTAAGATGTAGAATGCTGTAGGCAGGGTTATTGCGAAATGAAAATATGGCAGAGAAAACACGATGAACAGTCGGCTTTTAATCAGTTCTCTGAATGATATTTTTGCCTTTTCATCAACTCTTTCAACTCCAAAAAGCACAGAGCTGAAAAACCCTGACATAGTTGCGACAAAGGAATTTACTGCTAACATAACCAAAACGGGCCAAGCGTCTTTGTATACAATGTTAATAATTGTCATGTAGGAATCCGCGAACGTCATTGCTCCAGCAGTCATGGGTATGGCGAACATTAAAACCATTTTCAAAGAAGTTGTTATGTCTTCACTGCTTTTTTCAGCTAGGAGTTTTGGATATAACGCGAAAGCAAGAAAAGAAGCGTAGGTGATTACACTTGCTATTTGTGCTGCAGCACCATAGTTGCTTCGGGCTTCTCCTCCGCCATAAATAAAAAGCATTATGAATATGAAGGCTGCTATTTGGTTGCCTACAATGTTATAGATGTTTGCTACGGAGCCTTTAAGCCATTCTTTTACATATTGCCATTTAGCTCTCTGTTTTAGTTCTTCTAAAAGTAGTCTAAAGTAATAGGCTATTTGAATGGTAAAGGCTACTATGAGGCTGAGTAAAGCCCCTAGAAGGGGCTGCTGAAAATTGATGATGAGTATATATCCCAAAATGACTTTGCAGGCTTCTGCAACTAGTAGTCCATACCCTATCGCCTGCGGCATTCTCGCGCGCAGACAAGCCTCTAGAACATTGAGAGAGTATAGTTCTATTATTTGTGCCGCGACTACAAAGTATAGAAGAAGATATTCTTGGCCTATACCGAGTGATGATGTTATTAATGGAACTAGTGGAAGGTAGATAATTGTGGCTATTGCTGAAATTGTCAAGTTTGCGAGGATTCCTGTTTTGGCTGCTCCTTCTTTGTCTCTTGCTACAAATCGCATGGTCCAAAATGGTAGGGCTGTGGCGAGGAGTGTGAAGTATGCTAATATGTCGTTGATGTTGAACCACAGGCCATATTCCAGTTCCGTGGTTGTGCGTGCTATCATAAGTTGAAACGCTAAGCCTGTTGCGACACTGAGCATTTTTGCTGCGAAAACGATGAAGCCTGAATATTGTAGCCTAATTTCGTTTTTAGCCAAAGCTTCACCTTTACGGGAGTGTTAACGGTATAGTTTAGGATGCGTATATTTTAGTTTGATTGAGTTTTATGTTATGTGCAGGTGATGTTTGGTTGAGGGTGATGTTCGAGATAAGGCTGATGTTAAAAGGATTTATGGAACGAAACTTTCACGGAGAATGTTTAAGTTTAGCGCCGATAAATCTATTGTTGATGGAATAGCATCTTTCGTCGGGTGGTGAGATGAGGTTGGAGAAAGAAATTAAGAAGGTGTTGGAAGGGCACAAGGAGGTGCTTGTAGCGTATCTTTATGGCTCAATGGCTAAGGGCTATGCGGGGAAGGGGAGTGACATAGATGTGGGGTTGCTGCTTAGGAAGGACTTTGAGGCTGGGGCTTTATATCCGGCTCGGATTGCTGGGGAGATAGAGGAGAAATGCCGCCTTAGTCGGAAGGTGGACGTTAGAATTTTGAACGGGAGGTCTCACCGTTTTCTTTATCAAGTGATCAAGGGTGGGCGGGTTATTCTATTTACTGATGAGAAGGAAAAGGTGAAATTTGAAACTTCTGTCACGGACAGATACATCGATTTCAAGCCTTTTTACAAACAGTACGATGAAAAAAGGAGGGAGAGGCTGCTAGAATGCGTCTAGAGAGGGAGGTAATAGAGGGAAAATTCGATATAATTGATCGTAATCTGAGTTTTCTGGGGGAAATTAAGCGTCTCAGCTTGGAACATTTTTTGGAAAGCGCGCGCGCTATTTGGTGATAAGCATGGAACAAATTATTGGAATTGACAAGCAGGGGAGATTAGTGCTGCCAGCGTCTGTCAGGAAGAGTATGGGCTTAAAGGATGGAGGAAAGGTTTCCGTCAGGCTTGACGGTTTTAGGGTGATAATTGAGCCGGTCTTTATGGATTTGGAAAAGAGCGTTAAGACTTGGAGAGAATCGACTTTAAAGCTTCATGTAAACCCTTTTACAGAAGATATTCCAGAGAGCTGGAAGTGGATGAGCCGTGACTACGCTAGAAGAAAAGTTGGTATCAGTTGAAGGAGTTGCCGATGTAAGCGTAATCGTCCCAATATGTTTTGATAACCCCTTGAGGCAACATGCAGTAGACTTCCTATCGGATATACTTTCTCAAAGAAGACGAGCAATTATTCCAGTTACAAGTGTGATAGGTGCATATCGTATAGCGACGAGGTATCTCAAGGCATCAAGATTGATTGTGAAAAAGATTCTGGGGGGTCTTTTAAGAACTAGATCGCCGTCCCTTTTCCCTCATATAACTATCGGGTTAGCTGTAGATGCTCTCGACTACGCCATGGTATATAACGTTGAATCTTGGGACGGATACCTGATATCTCTAGCTAGAAGTTTGGGCGCCGCGGTTATATACTCGTTGGATAAAGAGTTGTCCAAGATAAAAGAGGTGACTGTGATAAATCCGTTTCCAGAAGAGAAAGTTCATGAATATCATAAATTCGTTAAAAGTTTGGTGGAACTTGAGAAATCTTAGGATAGCCTACAGAAAAAAGGAAGTACCGCGAAGAAGAAGGTGTAATTAAGATAATGGTACCAAGGAAAGGGAAAAGGCAGACTAGAAAACTCGGCAAACCCCTCGGCTTAGAGGATATCGAGCGGTCTATTGAGAGAGGGTTGAATGATTGTCTGCGGTCGTAGATACAAACGTTCTGATATTTGACACTTTTGAAGACAGCGAGTTCCACATAGAAGCCATGAAACTGCTTGATTCTCTAAAGAGGTGGATACTGCCATCAATTGTCTTCCATGAGTATGTATGGTTCTTATAGATTATTGAAAGCGTAAGATTTATATTATGTTTAAACATTTTCTTGTTTAGGTGTTTGTATGCTTAAACGTACAACTGTGTTGCTTGAAGAGAGTGTGTATAAGAGGCTTGTGGAGGAAAGCTTGAGAAGGTATGGAACAGTTAAAGCCATATCAAAAGTTTTGAACGAGTTGCTAAAGGATGCCCTGAAAGGTAAGAAGGAGGTTATGCGTCTAATCTACTCGGAGAAAGTTGCAAGAACTACTGCTAAGGAATTTGAGGAATTCCGTAGGAAGCTGTCGCGAAGGTTGGAAGCTTGATTCTAGACACTACATATCTTTTACCGCTTGCCCGAATCAACGTAGACACTGACTTGCTGAGGGCTATCGCCGACAGAAAAGTGAGTTGGAAACTTGAAGATGTAACTGTGAGCATGATTTCAATTTTTGAGCTTCAGGCAAAAGCCGCGAAACTTATGGTGCCCACTGAATTCGTTGTTGATGCTGTTAAAGCTATTTTTGGGGCTTTTAATGTTGAATCTTTCTATAGACCTGAAATAATTAAAGTTGCTTATAAAGTGAAAAAGTTGATTCCGGACTACGTAGACTGTGTGATAGTGGCTACCGCGGTTGTGTTGAAGGAGGATTTGGCTACGGAAGATTCGCAGATTTTGTCTAATAGGGGAGTAGTGGAAGAAGAGTATGGGGTAAGTACATTGAGTTATAAAGAGTTGGTTAGGAAATAACTCAGCAGAATTCTTAAATATTTTCGTTGTTGCTCTGAACATATTGGCTGCAAAAATTATGAAGCGCGAATTATTAAAGCCTAAATTCGTTTTTAGTCAAGGCTTCACCTTACGGAGTGTTAATGGTATAGTTTAGGATGCGTATATTTTAATTTGATTGAGTTTTAGGTTATGTGCAGGTGTGCGTTTTCAAAAGTCATGGTTGGTTGATGGGGTTTTGGTTACTGGTGGGGCGGGTTTTGTTGTAGTCTGACCTGCTTTGAGTTCTTCATGGTGTATTTGACATTAAGAAATGTTTAAGAGTATAAAAATAGTTGAACTAACAGTTCTAAAAATGGAAGAAAGAAAGCTAAACATCAAATCTCTATTAGAAAACTATGAGTTTATCTCGTGGCGTGGGCTTCTTCAAGGATTCTAGCATATACGTCAGCGGTCAACCAGAATCCTGATTTAGATAAAAGCCGCAGGTTTTTCTCTAAGTCGTTGAGCGTTAACCTTTTGTTCTTCGTCAAAGTCAACATCACTCTTATACTTCTTAACACCTTTATTCCTAAGATTTTGGCGTATTGGTAGGCTATTTTGTCGTCTACTATGAGTTCGCAGCTTTTTGTCTTGGCTAACGATAGGGCCTCTGCCTCTCCTCTGTGTAGTCCCTTGATTTCTCCTAAAATTTTTTCTACTTTTTCAATTCTGATGTGTCCTTCCGATATTAGTTTGTTGATTATATTTGCTTCAGGCTTTCCTAATTCGATTCCTTTGCGAACCGTTTCGTAGTAAACTGTCTCCGGAATAACCAATTGCCCAAAATACGCGATTATTTTCCTGAGCTTTCCGATTTTGGCTAAATAAATAAGTGGAGTGGAGTTTGTAACAATCAACTATTTTGCTAGCTCCCTCAAGTCCTCTTCAAGGTCTTCCGTCGTGTACTGCGCGGGGATTCTTCTGTTTTTTAATACGTCGATGAACTCGTAGAGGGATATCCCTGCTATTTCGGCGGCTTTCCATGTGGTTGCTTTTTGTTCTTTGTAAAGCTTTAGGGCGTGTTCAAGCTTCCATTGACTTATTCCAATGGCTAGTAGTTTTCTAAGGACAGTAGCTCTGTCTGTTTTTTCTTCGTTTACTATTAGATTGAAGTCTTCGAGAATTTTGTCTTTTAATCTTGTTGCAATTTGTGCCATTGTCACTCCTGTATTGTAGAGTATTGTTACCGTTTATAAATTTTGTTACCAAATAATATGCGAAGCACTTTAGGTTAACTACACGAATTCCTAAGAACAGGTTGTTTTGTAACCAACGGCTTCTAAAGTCAATCTCTTTCATCGAACTCTTTCCCATGGATGTAGATTACGCGGAGGGCTTCTTCGTAGGTTATCTCGAGTCTGACGGCTTTCGGAACAGCGGCTTTCTCCTTTGATGAGTGGACTATTTGTTTAAGAAGTTGTAACCGTTTTATCTCGCAGAACGCGCTTATCACGCTGGTGTTTAGGATGAGCATCTCTGGGTCCTTCGGAGGGTCTTGTAGTCTTTTTCGAGTTGTTCCCTGCTCTCTACTCCTAAGCGTGGGCTGATGCCTCTTTCGGCTAGGATGGCCATCATCTTCTTAAGCGAAACTCCGGCGATGTGGGCGGCTGCAGCCACCGAGATCTTTCCCTTCTTATAGAGGGAAACTGCGACATCTACCATGTCTATTGAAGCCAGCAGATGACGAACAGCGTCCCGTACGGCCTCGCTCTTTGTGGCATACTGGCCGGCAAGAACCAGCTTCGCAAGCTTCTCCTCCAAGTCCCCTTTTATCTCAATAGTGGTAGGCATGTTAACACACCTACAAAGTCAATAATGCTTGAATTTTATATGGTTTTCTCAAGTCATTCTATCATGATGCGGTTAGCATGTTCTCCCCTAAGGTTCCTGATGAAGCCGTGAGGTTTGGGCTGTCAGATGCATCGCGTAGGCGGGGTAAACAAGCAGATATGAATGGGTAATGTTGAGAAAACTAGATTTGCAAGAGTCATTTAGTAGATCGGCTGATTAAGGGGAGGTTACGAACTTTGCTTAAGCGGATGAGAAGATAAAAGTATGCTTAACCGTATCAAGAATTGGAACAAAGGATGCTGTTACTAGCGTTAGCGTTCCAGATTATGACACAAAGTGTTTTAATAAAAACGCTTATCAAGATAAAGTAAAATAGGAATAGAGGGTTAAGTGTGTGAGCTGTTCAAGGGTTCTGGTTAGCGGCGGTGCTGGTTTTATTGGAAGCCATTTGGTTGATAGGTTGATGGGTAAGGGTTTTGATGTGGTTGTTTTGGATGATTTGTCTAGTAGTAGGCGTGAGAATTTGAGCGTGCATTTGGGTAAGTCTAATTTTTGTTTGGTTGAGGGCGATGTTAGAGATGAGGCTGATGTTGAGAAGGCTTTGGAAGGTGTAGATTACATTTTTTATCTTGCTGCAAGAATAGTGAAGCCTAATTTGGTTATTAACTGATGCTTAGAGCTTCTAAAGCATAACTTGCAATTTTATTTTAGGTCGCAAAGATAAGACTTGCTTAAGGATTGAGAGGAGAATTAAGCAGGTTTTTGGTATGTTCTTTTTAGGAGGGTTTTAACAACTTCTTTTTTCTCATGTGCGAGATCTGTTAGGCTTTTAAGTAATCCCCTTTTTGAACCGCGCCATATTTCAAGTGCAACGAGTTCGTTGTTCACGTCGTATCCTAAGACAACATCAGTGTCTATAGAAGCTTCTCGTTTTTTATGGCTCCCTCTTTAACTTTGTTGTTAAGATGTCTGCCTTTGGATCGTATTTTAGAATTAGGTCCATCTTCCGCTCGCCTTCACACTTTTGTTATTTTGGCTAAAGGTTCTTCAGCCATTTTACTTTAATGTCTTTTATAGTTTTGAAGTGTTCATCGTCTGTTACTGCTATGCCTTTGGCGTGAATGATGGCTGTGGCAGCTATTATAGCGTCGGCTATAGGAATTTTTGGTGTGTTCAGAGTTATTTTTCCGGCAAGTTCGGCTATGTCTTCTTTTACTGGAATTATGTTTATATTTGAGCTTTTAGCTGAGGCGATTCTTATTTTTATAGCGTCTGTTCCGAGTATTCTTCCCATGGTGTTGTAAAGTTCTGTGATGGTGATGGTTGATGAAGCTGCTTTAATTTGTCCTTTGGATATTTTTTGGATGATGTGTTTACTCCAATCGGCTATTTTTTTGTTTTCAGGATTGTAATATGAAAAGTAAAACCTGGTGTCTAAGATGACTTTTAACGCCATTCCTCTCGTACGCGGTCTAGTGATTTTTTCAGTTCTTTCGTGTCGTATTTTCCAGCGTCGATTCCAGCTTGTTCCTCTAGGCGCATGATGGGCCTGAGAAAGATGCCCCTTTCAGCATCTTCAATTAGCATCTTTGTTCCCTGGTTTATCCCATACTTCCTTCTATACTTCACTGGAATTGTAACCTGCCCCTTCCTTGTTACCGAAACCTCTTCCAACTTGGTCACCGTAGTATTTTTTGTAAAATGTAGTACTTAAAGCTTATTGTACTACCAAAAGTTTCTGGACGGTGTTTCATTTTAAAAATGTATTCCGTATTCCTGGTTTTGTGGTTGTGCAGGCTGTCATGAGTTGGAATATTAGCCTGTGGCTATGCTGAGCATTTTAGCTGCAAAAACAATAAAGCCTCAATATTGAAGGCTAATTTCGTTTTTAGCCGACGCCTTACCTTTGCTGGTTCTTGGATAGTTATTCTATGCGTATTTTGAGGCTTCCATTATAATTAATCCTGCGGCTTCTCCATGTTCGTCTAAAGAAGCAATTACTAGTCCTTCTTCGTCTAGCGACTCGTTGTCCACTATTTTTATATGTTTGAACTTGACGTAAAGTATATCCGCTGGTTCATCGTAATCTATGGACACTATTCTCCTTGTGATCCATGGTTTTTTAACGTTCATTAGAGCTTTTCGAACAACCATAAACGGGTCTATAGCCATTTTCATTTCAGTCTCTGCCATAGCTTGAATCTCCGTTTAAGTCTCTTATCAGACATTATGAGAGCCGTTAATATAAATCCATTGGATTGTGAAACTTCCCTATAGTGAACAACAAGATTTTTCGCTAGTCCGAATTTAACAAGTCGAATGAAAACTTTTACGGCAGCAAAATTCGGTTTTAACTGCGGTGGTGAAAAATAAAGTTCGTCAGGGTCAACTATTGCTAAAAGAATCTCAGGCTGGAAAGGCTCAAGCTCTCTATGGTACTCAATTATGTGGAGCCATCGCTCCTCAGTTAGCCTTATGGGAACATTGTTCATTGACGTTACAACAGCAATTACGCCAAGCTCAGGATGACATGTTATTTTCAACTCTTTGTCACGCGCCTCCTTCCTGTCAAGCTGAGAAAATTCTTCCCCAATCTCGCTCAGTATGATATCTCTCGAAACAGGTATATGTCTTACCTTCCCAACTTTTCGGTGAACCTGAAGATTTGCAGCCTCTCAGCGAAGCCGTAATCCAGCGTTGAATCTTTGAACCCTGGGATGGGAACTCCTTGCTGGCATGCACTTTCGTGGGCTCTCCTATTTGAGGCTTGTTAGAAACTGGTTGTCTAAGTTCGTTCCAGCTTCTTCTTTCTTGAAGTGAAAACGGTGCATGTTGCCATTCGAAGCATTTTAGCTGCAAAAATAACGAAACCGGAATGAAGCCTAACTTCGTTCTTAGCTAAAGCTTCACCTTTACTGGGGGGCGTTGACGATATAGTTTGGGATGCATATATTTTAATTTGGTTAGTTTTATGTTATGTGTAGTAAGAGAGTGTTTCAGAAGAGAGGGATTGGATTGGTTGATAGGGTTTTGGTTACTGGAGGAGCAGGTTTTATTGGTAGTCATTTAGTGGATGGGTTGATGAGTGGGGGCTTTGATGTTGTTGTTTTGGATGATTTGTCTAGTGGTAGGCGTGAGAATTTGAGTTTACATCTTGGCGAGCCTAATTTTTGTTTGGTTGAGGGCGATGTTAGAGTTAAGGCTGATGTTAAGAAGGCTTTGGAAGGCGTTAACGTGGTTTTTCATCTTGCTGCGATTGTTAGTGTTGATTTTTCCGTGAAGAATCCTCTTCTGGTTAATGAAGTGAATGTTGGTGGGACTTTGAATGTTTTGAAGGAAAGCTTGAAGGCAGGTGTTAAAAGGTTTGTTTACGCTTCTTCTTGTGCTGTTTATGGTGAGCCTGTTCGTCTGCCTATTGATGAGGAGCATCCTACTAAACCTATGTCTCCTTATGGCGTTTCGAAGCTTGCTGCTGAGCATTATTGCAGGGTTTTTTATGGGGTTTATGGGTTTGAGACTGTTTGTTTGAGGTTTTTTAATGTTTACGGGTCTAGACAGGTGGTTGGTCCTTATAGCGGGGTGATAATGAAGTTTATTGATAGGTTGAAACGTGGAGAAGAGCCTATTATTTATGGGGATGGGGAGCAAACTAGGGATTTTGTTTTTGTTGGGGATGTTGTTGACGCTTGTTTGCGGACTATGCGTTGCAAAAATTGTGTTGGTGAAACGATTAATGTTGGTTCAGGTGTGGAGACAACTGTTAATAAGCTTGCTGATGTTTTGATTGAGCTTTTTGGTTCGCGTAATATTAAGCCTGTTTATGCTGAGCCGAAGGCTGGTGATATTAGGCGAAGCTATGCGGATTTGAGCAGGGCTGAAAGGCTTCTTGGTTATAAGCCGGGAAAATCTTTGATGGAAGGATTAACGATGTTGCTTGGAGAGTTGGGAATAAAGCGTCATGAGGATTGATGGTTAATGCTTGTACTTTGAATGTCTTTTTCGTTCTAAAAGCCATCCGTATATTGTTAACGGTCTGACGCGTAGTATTGCGTGTCCTATAATTTTTACTAGGCTTATTCCAAGGGCGTATCTTCCTCTTCCGCTGTTTATTTGTCCATTGACGATTTTTTTCAGGGTTATGCGTCTTATGTGGTGAACTTTGATTTTTGATGTACCTATGCTTTTGTATCCCTTTTCTGCAAATCGGAGGTCTATGTCAGTGTCGGGGGGTAGTACGTCTCTGAATCCGTTTATTTCATCGAGTGCCTTTTTTAGTATTATTCTTGCTGCTCCGCGCGGAGTTTTGCCAAGAGGTGCAAACTTGCTTGTTTTTTCCCATGCATTCATTAGTCTGTTTAGGAACGCGTCGGGATAGGTTACTATTTCTGCGGCAACTGAAACTGTTTGATCTTTGATTAGTGGGATTAATTCTTTGAAAAAGTTTGGTGGAACTATTATGTCCGCGTCAACTATGCTTACATAAGCGCCTTTGGCATTTGCATATCCAGTTTGTAAGGCTTCGGAATAGCTGTTTTCCCATTTCTTCCATGTTTTCCCGATGATTTTAACAGGGTATTTTTCGGCTTTCTCCACGGTCTTGTCTGTGCATCTGTCCGCGACGAAAATTATTTCGCTTGAGATTCCTTCAAGAGCTTTTATCAGGTTGGGAAGAGACTTGTCTATGTATTTTTCTTCGTTATGGGCGCAAACCATTACTGAGATTAGGGGGCGCTTTTGTTTTGTCATGGTTTTCACCGGCAATCAAGTCGTCATGAATTGACTGTGAGGCGAAATATAAATGAAGACGAAACTGCTAAAAAGAGATTGCGTTGGGAACGAATGAGTGTTAGGTGTAGAAGTTAATGTTTTTGAGGGTTGATATAGACTTTCCCTATCCAAGACAGACTGAAAATTACCTCAATATTTTGTTTGGCTTGAGGTTTAAGAACTATTTGGAAGATTCGAAGACTTTGTGTAGGTTGTTGAATAGGTATAACGTTACTGCTACGTGGTTTCCTACGATTTTGGTCATTCCAGATAGGGAATTATTGGATTTATTGGATGAAGGCGGCATGAGAAAGGTTGCCAGTTTATATGGCGGGAAAGCGAGATCAAGAGAATTGGAAAAGGAGGTTCGTAGAGAAATAAGGTTCTATGCAATTCATGGCACAGGAACACTAATCAACAAATTGCTTTGGCGTAGATTTCGCCACCCTTCCATAGAATCCAAGGAACTCGTGTGCGTCAGAGATGATATAAACTTTGACAAACTTTGCTATAGGTATCCTCCTTCTGAGATTCTGAAAATGTTCAAGAAATTAAGCCCTAAAACCATGGTTGTTACCCATCCAACGTACATGAATCGTAAATCCATCTTGTCTAAGAAAGGACCGACATCGGAAACATTTTCTTTTCTGTTAAAAAACGGGGTACGTTTCGAAAAGATTAGAATTGAAGAATAGGGAGACTGTAGAATTCGGGAATAAACGTTTCTGGCTCCGCAGCTTTAATTTTATGCTGGTTTTAACTTCTCATGAGTTTTCTGTAATTAGTGATGCTTTAAATTATTGTTCTGATTATCCATATGAATCCGTATAAAAGAAAGTAAACGGACATAAGGTTTAGGTTGTATCCGAGAAACGTGAAGCGAAGCTGGCCTTGGGAAAGTAGTTCGAAAATCACGATAACCGTTAAAATGAGATATCCATTAGCGACAACGAAGAAGAGTCTGGCTTTTTTGTATAACCTTTTGATGAACGATATTTTTTTGTGGTTAGCATAGGTTTTTTTGTTTCTTTGGAATCGTTCCATCATCAATCGAATTTTACGGGATGAAATTTAACATCCCTTCTGACGTCGAAAAATACTTGGAATACAGATACGGTAGCGATTGGAAAACACCAATAAAAAAATGGATATGGTACAAGGATGACGGAGCGGTTAATCTAAATTGGATTGGAAAGAAATCCTCGAAAAACACATCCATCACACAAGTGCAAAACTACAAACCCATTTTCCGACATCGTAGCTCCCACGACATTACTCCCGTCGATTTCTCTGATTCATTCCGTCATCACCATCCTTAATCGTTTGTTAGATAGAAAGTTCTTTGAAAAATACTTTTCGCGCTAAAATTGTTAAAACAAATAAAATTGTCAAAAGCCTTGTTCGCAAGGGGTAAGCACCACTTTCTGAAAACTTTCTATATAAGTTCTTAATTATTGACAATGAGGATAGTTTAGTTGAAGCGGCGAATCTCGGTTATCGTCTTGAATTGGGATGGTAGAAAGTGGCTTAAAGGTTGTCTTTCTTCAATTTTGGCACAAGATATAGATGAAGGTTTTGAAGTACTGCTTGTGGATAACGGTTCGACAGACGGCAGCGTTGCCTTTGTTAGGGATCATTTTCCTTTAGTGAAAGTGGTGGAGTTGGGTAAAAATTTTGGGTTTGCTGAAGGTAATAATCGCGGCTTGGAATACGCTGTAGGCGACTACCTTGTTTTTGTCAACATGGACACCAAGGCGGAAAGCGACTGGCTCAAAAACCTTGTCGACGCGGCCGACAAGCATCCGGAGTATCAACTCCTTTGCAGTGTACAAACCCCGAGCCAAGAAAAAAACAGGGTGAGAACTTTGAATGCTTATGGAGGTGTTACCTGCAGTCCCTATGAGAGTGCAGGGAAGCTAACAGATTCTTTGTTTGCTAGTGGAGCTTGTTTTTTAATCAAGAGGGAATGGTTAGAGAGACTTGGATATCTTTTTGACCAGTTTTACTTCTGTTTTGGTGAGGACAAGGAGTTGTCGCTTCGCACGATCTTGCAGGGTGGTCGTATTGGATACGTCAGGGATAGTCGAATTTACCACCATGGCGGAGGCGCTGATTTTCCCTCTTTTCGGACGGCAAGTTTGGCCTCTCGGAACTCTTTGTTGACGTATTACAAGTTGTTTTTGCCAAAAAATTTTGCCCGTATTTTCTTAGTTGAGGTGTTGTATGTTGTCCTTAAACTGCTTGTGCGATTTAAACAATTTAAGACTACACTAGGTGCGTTGAAAGGAGTGGTGGATTTTTTCTTCAGTTTTCGTCGTTATGAGGAGTATCGTAGACAATTTTTGAAAATTAAGCGAAGAGAAGATAAATACGTGTTTGAGAGGCTTTTGTACAAAAGACAAATTGAAAAGAAACTAATAAAAAAGATTTACGGAACCTGACATAGTTAGTCGAAACACAATTCAAACATACTTTATACTACTAAATTTTCTTGGTCACAATTATTATGATTTCCATTGTTTTTCCAAGCATCCACAGGGCCTGAATTGAGAACCAACTTTTATGAAATGTTGCGATATTCCACTTACTATTCAAAATCCCTCGCTTATATAGGTCAGTGGCACGGGTTTTAGCATTTTCTAACCTTTATTTTCCTCCGACAGATTACGCAAAGAAAACGCCTATACCGTATCCGCCTTGTTCATGATCTTTAACAAATTCGATAAAATTGAAGTTATGCTTATTTTCATCCCAAAATCTGGGTACGCCCCCTACATTTTCTGGAGGTCCGGGAACTATATCATGGAAGGCTATTATCCCACCTTTCCTAACCAACCTACTATATATCTCAAAATCCCTCTTTACACCGTTATACGTGTGATCTCCATCTATGAGAAGTAAGTCTAGCTTATACCTTTCCAGGATCTTTTTAACCATGTTAAGAGTGGCAAGTGCGTGAGAATCTTTACGAATGAGATGTATCTTTTGCTTATGTATTGCAAATGATTTGTAGAGAGGTTTTCTCCATTCAGGATAGCCACCACCAAATCGACCACCTAGAAGATCTATACTGATTATCATAGCGTCTGGACTTGAAACCCTCGCAAATAAAAACAGCGTTCCACCTCCAGCAGTGCCTATCTCTAAGATAAACTTTGGCTTATGCTTTGCCAAAAACCTCAGAAGTTCCGTAATCTCCTCCTTCACCTGTGCTGGTCTTATAGTCCATGACTTGAATGGAAAAACATTAAAAATATGAAAAGCTAAATCCACATAATCCTCTATGCTTTTGCAGTTGTTCGCCTTTTTGTTCAATATGACAGCGGCAAACTTGAGGGAACTCCTCGTGTTTATTAGTGTGTGGAGAAGGCTACTAATTATCGTTCTTAACCTTCCACTCATTTTTATCACTGCTTGTGTATTCTACAATTTACGCTAAGGCAATGATTTATTAATTATTGTGTGTGAGAAATATGTGTAATCAGCTAGCGAGTGCAAAAACGGAGAAACTTATTGTAACTGATGCGAGTGGACTACTCGGCAGTAAAATAGTTAAACTTGCTAAAAAAAACACTACAGAGTTATACCTCTGCGCAACAATGTGCGCTGTTGAAAAGGCTTAAAAGTACATGTGGGAATCATCCATTCGACAACATTGGTGGTCAAGGTGGTAACAATCGACGAGATTAAAAGGCTTGGACAACAAAGTGCTAAAGACCACATCGAAGAAGAGAAGCGAAATTTTCCTTATGGGGGTCATGTTCTAAGAAAAATTTCACCCTACTTTACACGATTCTTTATAGACCATAATGTCACAGCAAACCAAGTTAGTGCCTTATCAATTATCACTGGAATAACTGCGAACACAACTTTCATCTTCGGCAACTACTACCTTGTGCTTCTCGGATGCTTTCTATACCAGCTTTGGAACATTTTTGACCTAGTAGACGGGGAGATAGCGAGAGTAACTGACGTAAAAACTGCAGGAGGAAAATACCTAGAAACAATAAACGACCCCATAACAGAATGCGGCTTCATAACGTGTCTAGGATTCGGATTGTCATGGATGCTCGATGACATAACATTCATTTTTTGGGGGTTAATGTTCGCATTGTCCTTTGCATTAATAAGTGTATTTGCGCGAACAAGGGACATGATGATAGAACGAATTCAGATGCAAGAAGAAATTATCAAACCAGAAATAATTCAAATGCAAAGCTTAAAATCGCGCATCAAAAAATTATACAAAAAAGTGAGACTCTTGTTCGTGGTCGGCAATGGATATCTAATTTTGGCGCTCATAACAATATTTCAATTGCTTCTCCTAAACAATGCTTACTTAACCTTTTTCGACTTAAAACTCAACGTTTTATCAACATATTTCCTCTTGTACGGGTTAATATGGATAGTCAAAATGGTCGTTACAAGTCTCACAAACTATAGGCATCTCATAAAACTTGAAACATTAAAAAGCCAATAAACAGAAGGGTAAAGTAGCGTGTACAAAGCTGTTATTTTGGACGCTGGTGAAGGTAAAAGGCTGCGGCCGTTGACGAGTCTCAAACCTAAGTGTTTGCTGAAACTGAACGGCATGACTATATTAGAGCATCAACTCATCAATCTCATAAAATGCGGGATAAAAGATGTAGCCATTGTGGTAGGTTACCATGCAAGTCAAATTGTTGAAGGGGTAAAGAACAAGGATTTCGATTTGGAAACTGAGTTTATACAAAACCCAATCTACTACAAGACAAACACTGTTTATTCATTGTGGCTGGCTAGGGAATATATTAAGAATGACTTTGTATATCTCAACGGAGACGTCGTGTTTCACAAAGAAGCTCTCAGACGACTGTTAAAATCGCATTATGACACATCTATTGCAGTGGAAAGGAAGCAAGTAAAAGAAGAGGAGGTAAAAGTGCGGTTAGTTTCAAATCTTGTGACCGCTATAGGAAAAGACATAGAGTTGTCAAAAGCACATGGAGAGTTCGTTGGGATAGCAAAGTTCTCAAAAAGATTCAACCAACTGTTTATCAATAAGCTAAGTGAGGTTGTCAAGGAAGGTAAAGTTAACGAGTTTTTTGAGGTGGCACTTGATAGGACGTTAAAAAGTTATGATGTGTATGCGGTTGATGTTTCCGATTTACCTTGTGTAGAAGTGGACACCTATGAAGATTTTAATACAGCAAAGCAATTTTATTCCGAAATAACTGAGAAAAACTGAAAGAGGGAGGGAAAATGGCTGAATATGGAATTCTAGGCGCAGGCGCTATGGGCACCGCGTTGAGTTTTCTTATATCATCGAACAATTATGACGTTTTAGTATTGGCAAGGAGAAAGGAAGTTGCAGATGCAATCAACAAGAAAAGGGTAAACATGGAATATATGCCGCAGTTGGTTCTATCTGAAAAGGTGAAAGCAACAACAGATATTAAGAAGTGCGTTGAGTCTTCCGACAACATCGTGTTCGCTATCCCCTCACATGGTGTTGTGAGGTTTTGTGAGAGACTTAAAGACTTTCAAGTATCGAAAAAGCTCTGGCTGAGTGTCATAAAAGGTATGGATAGCAGTTCAAGGAGGACTGTTTCTCAAATACTCAAAGATGAATTGAAGATTGGCAGGGATAAAATCGTGGTTCTTTCAGGTCCAAATTTTGCAATTGAAATAGTTGAAAACGTGCCGACGGTAGGCGTCTTGGGGTGTAAGTCATTCAGAACAGCTTCAAATTTCAGGAAGGCATTGACGACAGACCATTTTGTTGTGGAAATAACCGATGATTTGGAAGGGGTAGAAATCGGTGGGATTCTAAAGAACATAGAGGCTATTGCTATAGGGCTAGTTGACGGCTTAAATCTTGGAGATAATACACGTGGATTTATCTTTTCGCGATACTTCAAAGAGGCTCTACAAATCGGTGTTAAAATCTTTGGAGCAAAGGAAGAGACACTTTTAGGTCCTGCATGTTTAGGTGACATGATCACGACGGCTTTCAGTCTAAAAAGTCGTAACCGCATAATCGGGTTGCTAGCCTCTAAACACATCACAAACATTCCAAAAGACACGTTCATAGCGGAGGGAAGAAACAACGCCAAAATAGTAAGAGCTCTCGCCCACAAAAACAAAATCAAGGCTCCGATAACAGATTTTGTGGATTCGGTTTTAACAGGGACGAAGCCAGTTGTTGCGTTCAACAGCTTGTGGAAGAAAATCAAAGAGGAAACCAAATTAAAAGACTAAAGCTCGCGAGATTAAAAAGCTAAAATACTAAACGCAAGCAAGCCTCCGCAAATTTTCATTTTTCACAAGTTGCCTTCTACTGCACTGAAGGGTCCCTAAATAGTTGGAAAGGATTTAATTACAAGATGCGTGAGGAACAAAAATGGCCGGTGAAGTGTAAAATGAGAAGACTGCTCGTCACTGGTGCGAGCGGCTTGTTAGGTAGCAGAATAGTAGAAATTGCTAGAGAAGACTATGATGTTATACCTTTGCATAACACTAAACCACTTCATACAGACTCGCTGAAACTAGACATCACAAACCGAAAAGAAGTATTCAATCTTTTCAGAAAAGCCAAACCAGACGTACTCATTCACACGGCAGCTGAAACCAATGTTGACAAGTGCGAAACTCAAAGGAAACTAGCATGGAAAATAAACGTGGAAGGAACCAGAAACGTAGCTGAAGCATGCAGCGAAGCAAATGCAAAAATGGTTTACGTATCCACAGACTACGTTTTCAACGGAGAAAAAGGACTTTACATCGAAGAAGACGCACCAAACCCAATAAACCATTACGGCATTACGAAACTAGAGGGAGAAGATCAGGTCAAAAAAACATGCAAAACCCATGTAATACTAAGGACAAGCGTCCTATATGGCTGGCATCCCTACAAAAGAAACTTCGCCACGTGGGTAATCAACTCGTTAAAACAGAAAAAGAAAATATCCATAATAAAAGACCATTTTAATACACCAACCTTGGCAGACAACCTAGCCGAAATGACAATTGAAGCCGTGCAAAAAGACCTGCAAGGCTTATACCATGCTTCAGGAAGCCAAAGAATAAGCCGTTACGAATTTGCCCAACAAATCGCAAAAGCCTTCAACTTGAATCAAAGCCTAATAAAACCTACAAAAATGAATCAAATGGCAGCATGGACAGCCAGAAGACCAAAAGATTCGTCATTAAACATAAACAAAATAAGAGAGCTATTAAAAACAAAGCCGCTTAATATAACGGAGGGACTTGGAAAAATGAAGGAAAGTGCACACCCATGAAAGGCGTAATACTGCACGGTGGTCACGGCACAAGACTGAGACCACTAACCCACACAGGACCAAAGCAATTAATCCCAGTAGCAAATAAACCCATATCCCAATACGTCTTAGAAGACCTACGGAATTCAGGAATACGCGACATAGCCATAATTCTCGGCGACCTATCACCCGAAAAGGTTAAACAATATTATAAAAACGGCGAAGAATTCGGTGTAAACCTCACGTACATTCAACAGGACAGACCAGCTGGAATAGCACACGCAGTAGGCTTAGCTGAAAACTTCACCAAAAACAGCCCATTTGTGGCATATTTAGGCGACAATCTCTTGAAGGGCGGAATCTCCAAATTCGTAAAGGAATTTCAACAACAAAACTACGACGCCATGATACTTCTCTGCAAAGTAGAAAACCCCCAAAAATTCGGAGTTGCCCAATTCAACGGAAAAGGAAAATTAATGAAACTTATAGAAAAGCCCAAAGAACCACCAAGCAACTACGCATTAACAGGCATATACTTCTTCACACCAAAAATCTTTGAAATGATAAGACAGCTGAAGCCTTCGCGGCGAGGTGAACTTGAAATAACCGAAGCCATCCAACTTTTAATAGACAACGGTTATGAAGTTAACTACAGACTTGTAGAAGGCTGGTGGAAAGACACAGGCACCGTGGAAGACATAATAGGAGCAAACAGGCTCATTCTGGACGATTTGAAACCAAAAATTGATGGAACCGTTGAAGACAAAAATTGCATACAAGGCCGAGTTCTCGTCGAAAATGGTGCAGTCATAAAAAAAGGAGCACTAATCCGCGGTCCAGCACTTATCGGAAAGAATACCATAATAAATAACGATGTCTATGTGGGACCCTACACGTCCATAGGTAACAACGTGAAAATCAAAAAAGGTGAAATAGAAAACTCAATAATCATGGACAACTGCCTCATAGAAATCAACGACAAAATAACCGACAGCCTCATAGGCCCAAACACCGAAATAACCACAAACATGAAAGGGCCGAAAGGACACAAACTAATTGTAGGGGAAAGCTCAAGAATAGTTTTGTGAAGGAAGCGGAAATGATAGACGGTGTTGTGGTGAAACAGCTAAGACTGATAGCTGACGAGAGAGGCTGGTTAATGGAAATTTTGAGAAGTGACTGGGAACACTTCCAGAAATTCGGTCAAGCATACGTAACAGCAGCATATCCCCATGTGGTTAAGGCTTGGCACATGCACAAAAAACAAACAGACAACATAACCTGCGCAAAAGGCATGATAAAACTCGTTTTATTCGACAGTAGGGATAAATCCAAAACAAAAAATGAGGTAAACGAATTTGTCATAGGCGAAAAAAACCCTTTACTGGTGAAGGTGCCACAAAGAGTTTGGCATGGATTCAAGACTATAAGTGAAGAATATGCTTTAATCGTGAACGTACCCACCGAACTATACGATTACAAGGAACCAGACGAGTATCGGTTGCCACCTAAAACAGACAAAATTCCTTATGATTGGAAGCTTGTCCCATGGCTGAAACACGGGTGAAAAAGTGAAAATACTAGTCACAGGCGGAGCAGGCTTCATAGGCAGCAATTACATACGCTACGTACTCGCAAAATACCACGACATAAAAGTGGTGAATCTAGACCTGCTCACCTATGCTGGACGAATGGAAAACATCCGTGACTTCATGCAGGACCCGCGCCACAAATTCGTTAAAGGTGACATTCGCGACAGAAATAAAGTGCAACAAGTAATGAAAGAGAATTTCAATGCTGTGGTTAATTTCGCCGCTGAAACTCATGTTGACAGAAGCATAGTTGAAGCGGACTCGTTTATTACAACCGACGTATACGGCACTTACACGCTCCTTGACACCGCTAGAAACTCTAACATAGAAAAATTCGTGCATATATCAACAGATGAAGTTTATGGAAGCACAGAGAAAGAATCATTCAAAGAAAATGACAGTTTGCAACCTTCAAGTCCATATTCTGCAAGCAAAGCAGCTGGAGATCTTATGGCTTTAGCTTTCTACAAGACCTACGGTCTGCCCACAACCATAACAAGAAGCTCAAACAACTTTGGACCCTACCAGCACCTAGAGAAGCTCATGCCAAAAATGATAATCAGAGCGCTTCATGGCAAAACGTTACCATTGTATGGAGATGGACAACAAGTTAGAGATTGGCTTTACGTGATGGATAACTGCGAGGCAATCGACACAGTTTTGTGGAAAGGAAAAGCCGGTGAAGCTTACAACATTGCCTCTGGAAACGAGTACAAAAACATTCAAATCGCTAAACTTATCCTTCAAACGTTAGAAAAGCCTGAATCCCTAATAACTTTCGTTCAAGATAGACCTGGGCATGACCGTAGATACTCCTTGGATACGTCAAAGATTAGAGATTTGGGCTGGCACCCAAAACATGTGTTTGAAGACGCCTTGAGAGAAACCGTGGAATGGTACATTCGGAATGAATGGTGGTGGAAGTCTCTTCTAACCGACGAATTTGTCCAATCAGATACACCTTGGTTAAGGAGAAAGCAAGTTTAATTGTTCTTGACATGTATTCTGTTAGCGTGTTCATTTACTTTCATGTGTGAGATGATATCTATGCGTACCAATTAACCTCCCTAAAGCTTGCACTCTCTCTAACTTTTTCAACCTCGCTTTTGATGTCTTCATCCTTAATCTTCTTTTTCCGCTTTTCATTTGACTCTAAAATCAACCGCAAAAACTTGGAATCATAATTCTTCAAAAACAACTCAATATTCACAATAAATCAGTGTCCACCAATTACATCTGGAAACATTATTGGTCTATCAAACTTCACGGTGAGTATCATCCGAAAAATCCACAACTCTCTCAAAATCTACGCTAGAATACTGCTTAATCACATACTCGCCTCTACATTTGGAAAATTGAACAAAATCTCCTGACTAAGGCAACGTTTTAAAACCTGCTTGCCTGTAGTGCTCATCAAAAGTGAACGATGTCACCAACTTATTCCTCTTCATCAACACAAATGAAGTGCAATCTGTGAAATTCCATAACTTATCCTTGAACCTCTTGAACAAGTTCCACGCATCTCTAAAAGCTTCATCATCCACCTTAATCACCCTTGTGATCTTTGAGGACAGTATGGCTTCACCTGCGTTCACGGCCAAATCCTTTCTCCGTGTAAACGACACTATAGAGGTGACGGCTTCATCAAACACGTAATCCGTCGTGTAAAAAATCACCGGACCAAAAATCCCCTTCTTGATTTCGTCTATGAAACCCTCAGCTTCACAATGTTTTTCATCTCTCTTATTATAAAAAGCGATATAAGCCGAGGAATCTACAAACAGCTTCATTCTGATCTACCATAGAGAACCTTCTCAATTCCTTCAACGTTTGTCTTCACACCGAAATCCACAGGCTTCAAGTTCAAGAACGGGTCCTCAACAATCCCCTCGTTCCAAATCAGCCAGTCTTCAATAGCCTCCCTAACAATCTCCTTAATGGATTTCTTCTCACTTTTAGAAACTTCAACCAACTTCTTATGTAACTCATCCGGAATACTCGTTTGAACAACAGTCACTTCTTACATCACCAAGTAGATGTAACACCACATTAAATATAAACTTTTTTACATTTCCAATAACATCAAACAATCCATGTATAAACATGCAAAAGTTACACTAAAACACAAAAATTCATCCTCCGATGACTTTTTCTGCATCCTCACCGCCTCACGAATCAACTCCTCATCCCTAACTCTCGGAAGCATAGCCACAACAGTTTCATAGGCCGGGCGGTAAATAGCCTGGTCAATATGCGTCTCTCTGTCTTTCACCACAACGTACCGTTTACCTCTCTCCACTGCTCTTATAAACCCCTTCAACTCAGCCACCGCACCCTTCAACCTTAACTCGTCAGCCTTCCTCTTTTCAATCCGCAACGTTCTCACCTTTAATCTCTTCATTAGAATCCAAAGCCAAACGCAAAACTCACTGCTGATGTATCTGTTCATCTGCTCCAACTAGAGGGGCTTGATTGTTTTTACGTAGCGTTATACATGACGTTTTAAGCCAGAACGCTTCTTTTTGTATGCCTCAAAAAATCAAACCGCAGTAGAGTTTTCAAAGGTTAACAGCATCAAAATAACTGAGAGGTTTAAGGTTGCCTTCAAAACGCACTTTCATAATTTCTTTCAGCGTCTTGGAAAATTGCTGTAGAAAAATGTGAAATTGCAGTACACTTCATGCGTTTTAAAAGAGTTAAGAGCATGACAAACAAAAAGGCACTAAGTTTCGCTGCGAAAGGTTTAAGTATTCATTTTGTATACAAAATTACGGTGTGTCTTTCTTGAATGAAGTTGTTACGTCAAGGTTGCCCGAAGAGTTGGTGAAAAAGGTGGATCAAGCGGTGTTAAGGGGACATTTTCGAAGTCGAAGCGAGGCCTTAAGGACTATCGTTGAAGAATACCTACGTGATCACTCTGAGCTTTTCCTCGGCGGGGAGCTTGAAAATCTGCTAGTGAACTCGCCAAATCTTTCCCATGACGATTTGGAAAGAGTTGGATCTAGACTTTTTAAGGGTCTAAGTGTGCCTCAGCTCGTTGCTGAAGGTAGGCGTAGATGAAACTCATTTATCTTGACACCAACGTCATTCTCACAAGATACGCTCCAGAGGAGCCGCAACACCAGGCTGCTAAGAAAATCCTTAGAAACGTTGAAGCTGGAAACTTATCAGCAGTGACTTCTGTTCTTACTATTGTTGAGGTAGCGAGCGTTATCAGCAGAGCTTATAAGAGGTTCGCGAAGACAGGGAAAATCATGAAACGCGAGGACATAACAGGGGCATTCCTTCGCAGAATCATGAGTATTCGAAACTTACATTTCATTTCTGCGGGTGGAGACATATCCATCGAGATCGAGGAAAGCCACGTGAAGTTGCCAGCTCTGTTTGCAGTGGCTTTTGAGATAGCCTTAAAGAGCAGTCTCAAAACATTAGATAATCTTCACCTAGCTGCAGCTCTCATTTCACAGAGAATTTACCGTCAAAAAATCGATTACTTCACCACATTGGACAAGGACATTCTAAAACGCCGCGAAAAACTGAAATCACTCATTGGAGCCTTCGTGTGTGCACCAACGGAATTAGTTAGAACGTTAAAACTATAGGGGGGATCAAACGTTTTTGAAAATATATTACGCCCGAAACGTAAACTTTGGGTGGAGGCGCCAGCAGAGGATAAGTTGAATAGTCAAAAGCGTCTGTAATCGATGAAAAAATTATACCCTAACTGCATTTTAAAGGTGATTTCCTTTCATATTTAAGAGTTTTCAGCCAAAACAACTTGGACTGGTAAGAATCAACTCAGCCAATGCACCTTTCAGCTTTAACTCGTCACTCTTCCTCTGACCAGCATCCACCAAAGCCTCGCTCCTCAAAACCAAAGTGACAGACCCAGTCTTCAAACAGGCCTCCATCAAACGTTGAACAGCCTCGCCCACCATCATCCTCTCCCCCCTACAAATCTCCTTAAAACCGTCAAAAACAAACTTGTCAACCCGCAACCCAGTCTGAACCTTCAAGTTGCCCTTCACCATTACCAAAACAGGCTACAAAACTTATAAATAACTTTTTTTTGGGGGGCGAGGGAGAAAAACCGCGATTAAACTTGTGCGCACGAAAGAAATAGCCTACGTTTGTGTCTGTGTGACTTGGCTGGAGAAAGGGTCGAAAAGTTTTTATGTGGTGTTGTGGGAATGGTATGTGGTGATGGCATTGAAGGTTAGGATGGACCGTCAAGGACGGGTGGTAATACCTAAACAGCTTAGGGAGCGTTATGGGCTGCTGAAGGGGGGTGAGCTGGAGTTGATAGCTCATGAGGGAGCGATTAACCTGCTTCCATTGGTGGAGGAAGAAGACCCTGCGGTGACAATCTTAAGCGAGCCGTGTAAGAGTGGTGATCCAAGCAGACATGGCTTAGTGTTCTCTCGTGAAAAGGTTTGGGAAAGATGAGGCTTATTGACGCTGATATTCTCTCCTACGCTCTTTTCAAAGGGCACAATGCACACAAGTACTGTTGGCCTGTACTACAAGACGCTGTTCACGGCAGGATTCAAGCAGCCTTAACCGCAGTTACGTTGCTGGAGGCTTATCACGCGCTTGTGAAGGATTACCTTGTAGAGCCCGAAGAGGCCTGCTACAAGCTAGACGGGTTGTCCAGGAGTAGAAGGATACGGTTCCTACCCGTAACCATCGAAACTGTTCGCAGAGCCCTAGAGATCGCTAAGGACCATAATGTAAGATCGTTTGACGCAAACCTTGCGGCTTCGGCTGAGGTGAACGGAATTTCGATTATCATAAGCAACGATAAACACGTGGCAAGGTTGTGCAAGGAAAGAAGATTAGCCGTGGAGAATCCAGTACCCAAAGAAGTTAGGAAGAAAATGGAGATATAGTCTTACTTTCGCGCGCGTAATCAAATGTTCAAGACACTCTCGTGATAGAAAACTCGTACCGCGGCCAATATGCGATTCGGTTCTATCACAAACTCACGCATTCCAACTGAGCTTTCTTCAAAACGTATACAACCTCTAAATTTAACTTAATAAATAATTACATGTAATTGCTCAACTATCCACTCCAAAATTTAGGTGTACAAAAAATGAAACAGAAATCCAAGAAAAAACCGGAGAAAAAAAAGTTTACAACCGTGTCCATACCCCCTAGGGGGAGACAAAAATTAACAGAGAAAAAACGATTAAACATTACGATTGTAGCTCTTCAAAAGCAATTCGCTCTTAACTTGTTCACAAAAGCGGTTAAATGGCAGGAATATGGCATGTTTAACATTACCGATATGTTTATATTTTTGTAAACAAAAAAGTAATAACTGGTGAAAACATTTGGAGAAAACAGTAGTCATAGCGGTTCGAGTTCCAGAGAAAGTTAAAAAAGACATAGAGGAACTAGGCTTCAAAGTTTCCACGTTTATTAAAGAAGCCATCCAAGAAGAATTAAAAAGAAGAAAATCAGAAGAAGCCATGAAATGGATAAAAATGAACAGAGTACCTGGCAAAGAAATAGGATTTGACAGCGTTAAAATCATTCGCCAAATGAGGGAAACCATGTGAAAAGCTACGTAATCGACGCATCCGTTGTCACAAAATGCTTTATAATAGAAGACTACTCAAACAAAGCCACCGAGACCATAAATGCACATATTAAAGGACACATATCACTCTCAGCCCCCTCACTAATAATCTACGAACTAGGAAACGTTTTCTGGAAGCACCCTCAAGTCAACCCCGAAAAAGCTTACATATACATTAAAAAGTTCCTCGACCTCCAGATCAAACTCGTAGACATCCAATCAAACAATAAAATCTTAAAAACAACATGCCAAATATCAGAAAACAGAAGCGTAACCTTCTATGACGCATCATACCTAGCATTAGCAAAAGAAAGCAAAACAAAAATGATAACGGCAGACGAACCCCTTCACAAAAAAGCACCAAGTGCCACACTACTACTAAAAGATTTCAAAATCTAACCACCCCAAAAGACGGAAACTCCCATTCCCTACTAAATTTCAAAATCAACCACAAAACTTCACGAAAAAACAAAGAAAAACGCCCTCGCCACACACGCATTAAATTTTGGCTAGCATATAAGAAGTCCATATTAATGCCGTAGCTTTCATAATGAACGATGATACAACATGAAAGAAGCCATTGAATTTACCTAGAAACCCTAAGTTTCTGTTCAACATATCGCTATCGGCTAAAAATTTAAGCGCCTTTCTCCTCGACAAGCTTCTGTATAAGCCTTAAAAGACCGTTCACAGCCCTCTTAAGCTCCTCTCTTGTTCTAATAAGCTCAGACGATATAGAATCATACCTTTCAGCCATTACATTAAAATTACTACTCATATCCTTGTGCATGTCAGCAACGCTGCTCTTCAAGCCCCTATGCATCTCTTGAATGTTATGCCTTGTAGCGTGGGCAATCTTCACAGCCTCGCCCATCCTCTCACCAAACTCCTCTTCCAGCCTACCGTACTTCAACTCGAAATATTCAAATTCGCCCGTAGCTGGACCTGTTTCAACAACCCTCACATCCTTGACATCTATGAAATCCTTCTTCACCTTAATATCCTTTACAAACCCATCTGCAACCTCTCTTTCACCTTCACAAACTATGCAGACACTGCCGTCCTTCAGATTCTCCACATATCCCTTGACACCGAGCTCCCTAGCCAGCTCCTGAACAAAATCCCGATAGCCAACCCTCTGAACCACTCCTTCCACAAGTATTCTCGCTCTAATCAATCTTATCCACCAGAAAACACCACTGCGACTTAAACATCTCCGAATGCTTCATACATTCTTCGTGTTCACAGTCCTTCCTTAAATAACTTGCGACATCATCCTCTCCCGCCTGCAAACTCCTTAAAACAGTCAAAAACAGACCCGTCAACCCGCAACCCGGTTTGAACCTTCACGTTGTCCTTCACCATTACCAAAACATGTTACACAAACCTAATAAACACTAGGGGAATAGAAAAAAATCATCTAAAATCAAACGAGAAATCAAAGATTATAGCTTGAAAGTTGAGACATTTAAGAGATTTTGAGAAAAATTGGAGAGTATCATTTGGTAGTAATATTTTTATACCAAGAAAAATTAATACATTTTGGTGGTATATTTGGCCAAGTACGTAACAGTTTCAGCAAAAATCGATGTAGAACTCAGAAAGAAGCTTGCCGAACTAGGCATAAAACCATCAGAGATCATCAGAAAATCCCTCGAAAAAGAAGTCGAAGAAAGAATGAAACAACAACTCTACAAAAAAGTTGAGAAAGCAAGCAAAATAATAACAAAAGTTGGAAAGAATGCATGGATCAAAGCCATAAGAGAAAGCAGGCAGCAGAGATGAAACTCTTCGATTCCTCAGCGATAATAAACCTCTGCGGAGAGAAAAAAACAGACAAATTACTTAATGGATGGACACTAAACCTTGCATTTTACGAACTGGGAAACGCGGTCTGGAAACAAGTTTACCTCCATAAAAAAATAACAGTCAACGAAGCCAACACACTACTAGACACCCTAACAGAAATCTTCAGAAAACTAAGGAAACCAGAAACCGAAGAAGCATTAGAAACACTAAAAATAGCCATAAAAGAAAGCCTAACCTATTACGACGCGTCATACATTCATGCAGCAATGGAAAACGGTTTAACGCTAGTCACAGATGACAAACAACTCTATACAACAAGTAAGAAGTACATTAAGACCGTAACAAGCGACAAGCTTTAACTTTCTTAACTCGGTCCTAACATCCCCATCTCTGATTTGTCCCTTTCGCCTTTCATTAGCCCTGAGATCAACTCAAAAACTCCGAATCATAATTCTTCAAAAGCAACTCAGTATTCGGAATCAAGCAGTGTCCACCGATCACGTCTGGAAACATTAATGGTCTATCAAACTTTACACGGTGAATATCCTCCAAAAAATCCACAACTTCATCAAAATCTGCTCCGAAACGCTTTGAAATGCGATGCTTTTCTTGGAAGCAAGCAATCATCCAAGCCCTATAAGCAGTCTAATTCTAGCTTCTTCAATAAATTTTTACTATTCTACGTGGCGTGGCGCATTTCATTTTATAAATCATGAAATACTTAAATAGATGATTTATCTATTTACATGTGAAGGTGAGTGAGATGGCTAAGGTAGTGCAGACATTTTTAGAAGAGGAGGAGTACCGAGCATTTAAGGAGGCCCTTGAAAAGAAGGGACTGAGCATACGAGAAGGATTAAGGCTTGCTGTTGAAAAGCTTCTTGAATCAGAATTTAAAATAGACCCTGAAGACCCATTTTTCACACAAAAACCCCTCGGTCGAAGCGGTCTAAGCGACCTTTCAAGAAAACACGACAAATACCTCTACGGCGAAAAGAATGAGGCTGTTCATTGACACCACAGCCTTCGTCGCCCTCGAAGACGAAGATGATAAGGAACACAAAGCCGCACTAGATTATAGGGAGAAAATCAGACAGGGTGAAACACCATTCCGAGCATTATACACTTCAAACTACATATTAGATGAAGTGTTTACCCTATTAAGATTAAAGTTAAGCCACCAAGTTGCTGTCGCATTTGAGGAAAACATAAAATGTTCAAAAATCCTGAGAATACTAAGAGTCACCCCCGAAATCGAGAACGTTGCTTGGAATATCTTTAAAAAATATAGTGACAAGGATTTCAGCTTCACGGATTGCACCAGTTTCGCATTGATGGAGCAAGAAGCAATGTCCACCGCCTTCACTTTCGATAAACACTTCCAACAATACGGATTCCAAACGGTTCCATAACTCCCAAAAAAACGCATGTGACAAAGCCTAAATCGATGCCAAACCGTCAAGAAACCTAACTAAGTTTGAGACACATCTGTCAAATGTTCTATCCGGTATTTTTCCAAATGCTCCATGCAAACTGTCTCTATAACTCTCGTTCGACACTTTTGCTTTTATCATCTTAACTCCTTTCTTTAATAATTTTTCACTGCACTTCCCCCTTATGATATCTCTAATCAAATTCCAGTTCAGTTCTGTTCCCGAGAGCATGAATATGTCACGGATGTCTTGTCGTCGAGCTGAAACAAACTTCATGGCGAACAAGAGTTCAGCGTCAGCTGTTCTGATTTTAATCCTAATTGGGTTAGCTCTACCCACCGTGACCCTTTCCCTTGAATATTTCTTAAACAAGCTGCCCTCAAACACTATTCCGCTGACCCTATCAAACACCGAGTTAAGCAGTAAGTCAAAAGAAACTTTTTCTTTCTTCCTCATGAACCTAAAGTATTCACCGTATGGCACATCTCCTTTCTCCGTCTCTTCAAAACCATTCTTCACCAATGTCTTCTTTATCTCCGTAACGCCCTCGAACACAACTAGGTCGCAGTCAATTGAGAACCTAGGTGGAACATATACGTTGACGGCATAGCTCCCTATGAGGACAACGTCCTTGGGTAACTCCATCAAGGTTTGAAGAATTAAGGCTTCTCTAGACTCTAGCACTAAACCACCTTGGCTACTTCATCTAAAACCCTTTCATCTATTCTCACTTTGGTTTCAACCGCAAACTTGCTTTTCAAATAGGCCAATGGATACTCAAAGGACTCGATGTTTCTCTCGCAAAACCTTACTACTTCCTTTAATTTGTCAACAGGCTTTGCTTTGTAAACGTCGAATTCTAACTTCCCTTCAGGAAACAAAACGACAAACTCTCCAATGGATGGCTTCGCCTCTCTAACGAACACGTTCACCCTGTGTTCCCTAAAATACTGCGTCCAAAAAGCCAAATCTCTTCTCAACACCTTGATAAAGTATGGTGAGTGTTCCCAGCTCCTCTGAATGTAGATGTAATCAGTCCAAATCTCAACTGCACTTGCACCCGCGTAAACGTAGGGTTTACCTGCTTCATCTAATAATCTTGGCACCCTAAACTGGACCATAGCCCTAAAAGTTTCATCCGGCCTTACACAAACATAGCTACCTTTTTTCACTCGCTGAATCCAACCCTTCTTCTCTAACACATGCAAAGTCTTCTTGACCATACTCTTACCTAAGAACCAAGCTAAATAATTAGAGTTGAATGGCTGGTCTGCAAACCTATTGTACAAGACAGCATATGCCTGCTGGGCATAGGTAGGCACGGGTTCAGTCATGGTTACTTATTTGGTAACTTAATATTTAAAGTTGGTGGCTGGCTACATCATTACTAAGAGGGTTCAAAATCTAATATCTCGCTGAAACTTGCCACTTCTTACGCATACACGTTAGCGCGTGCTAGCGACAAAAAACTCATCGAACCAAGCAGAAAAACGGGTTTAAAAGCGCTCCACGTTACAGAAGATGAAGAAAAGCTAAGAGCTTTCATTATGAACTAGCAATATGTACGTTTTGGACGAACCACTTTTTCAACTCTTTTTTTAACCTTATCAACTTCTCTTCTGACGTCTTCATCCTTAATCTCTTCTTTTCGCTTCTCATTAGACTCTAAAATTAACCGCAAAACATTGAATCATAACTCTTCAAAAGCAACTCTGTATTCGGAATTAGGCAGTGTCCACCGATCACGTCTGGAAACATTACTGGTCTGTCAAATCTTACACGGTGAGTATCATCCGAAAAATCCACAACTCTCTCAAAATCTACGCTAGAATACTGCTTGATCACATACTCGTCTCTACATTTGGAAAATTGAACAAAATCTCCTGACTAAGGCAACGTTTTGAAACCTGCTTGCCTGTAGTGCTCATCAAAAGTGAACACTGTCACCAGCCTATACCTCTTCATCGCGCGCGCTTTTGAAATTAACAGAAGCAATCCAACTTTTACCAGAAAAAGGCTACAAATAGGCTACCAAAAAAGTCCAAGCTGATGGAAAGACATCGGCACACAGAAGACATCCTAGACGAATTAAAACTAAAAAAAAAAAGGAAAAATCGAAAACGAAACGTCGATCCAAGGCAGAGTTCCATACACGAGCATAGGAAACAACTACACATTAAGCATAAACGGCAGAATCACAGGCAGCTAATTCCACCTCTAAAAATAACCTCTAACAAAAACACACCACACAGAAAAATTCATAGGCGAAAGAACCTACATCCAGCTATACAAAAAAATTAGATGCGCTTTTTCCTCTCTGCAAACACATTTATACCGCGTACCTTCACCTATCCATCATAGGTGCCCTGAATGAATGAGAATTGGAAAGACAAAATAGCCGTCGATCCAAACATCTTAGCTGGCAAACCGATTATAAAAGGCACTAGAATAGCTGTTGAATTTATTTTAGATCTACTCGCCAACGACTGGACAGTTGAGAACATATTGGAAAATTATCCTCAACTTAAGAAAGAGGACATAACAGCCGTTTTAAAATACGCAACCGAAATCTTGAAAGAAGAGAAGGTTTATCCACTGCCTTGATCAAGCTTCTAGCAGACGAAAACATACAATTAAGGCTGTAAATGCCCTAAGAAGGAAAGACATTGACATAGTTTCGGTTATAGAGTTCTCACCGGGCTTAAGCGATAGAAAAGTGCTCGATCTAGCTAACAGAAAAGAAAGAATGGTTGTAACTTTTGACAAGGACTTCGGCGAACTCCTGTTCAGGAAAAAACTTAAGGCTAAAGGCTTAATTTTATTACGATTTATCCCGAAATCTCCTGAACAGATAACTAAAAGAATCGAGTACCTATTAACCGCTGAAATCCCAATAAAAAATCGTATACTCATAGTAAAAAAATATAGCGTTCGAGTTATCCCATTAAAATACTAAAATCTAACAATACTCCATTTCTACCCAGCCTTCCCGAATAGCATCTCTCAACTGCACTGCCTCAGGGCTATCATAAAGTTTCATTATCTCTTTTTCCACCTCTACGGGAACAAAAATCTTCTCGAACACCAATCTCAGAAGACCCGTTTTTCTCTTCTTTCCAAGATAAATAAACGGGCTGGCGTTAATGACAGCCTTCAAACAGTTTCACCGAAGGCGCTCTTGAAATCGCTCTGCAAATCCTCCCTTCCATAATGTACTGGAATCTTCTCAGACGCAGCAACCTCAACCATCCTTGAAAGAGGAACTTCCGCTATACGCGATGCCTTCCACACTATTACTCTTCCCTCTCTATAAAGGGCCAAAGCCTTTGTTAACCTCCACTTCTTCACTCCTTCCTTCGTCAACTCCCTAAGCGTCCTCGTTTTAGCTATGCCTTTCTCCCTGGCATACTCCAAAATCTCCTCGTAAAGCTTATCATTGAACCTTGCAGACATAGTTTTCACAGGCAAATTGTCCACCACTTACGTAAGTTGTACACACCCTAATAAGCATAACGCCAACCTCAAAAAGAAACAGAAACGTCTAAACAACCGCTTTCGATAAACACCCTCAAAATACCATTCCAAATGATCCTCATAAACCTAAAGCGTTCAAACGCAGCTTCATCCTTAGCTTCTCATTAAACACCAAAAATTCAATGCAAAACTCATCTTTGCAATAGCTAAAACAGTTTTATGCCTATTACATCGAATTTACCTACCCGAAAATTCTGTTTCTGTAAAAGTTTGAATCTCCCGTATTTGTTTGAAGTGTGGATCATCGCTGATAACAGTTGCACCTTCTATGTATGCAGAGGCTGCTATTAAAGCATCGGCAATAGGAACTTTATATTTACCTTTGAAGTCTCCAGCCTTAACCGCTACGTCTTCATTTACTGCAATTTTTCTAAGATAAAACGCGTATCGAAGCTGTCTAATCCTCGTTTCAGCCAAATCCGGTCTGCCCTCCTGCAAATATTTGTAATATACTTCCGTTAGAGTTACAACACTTATCCCTGCTTTCAGTTCTTCAGACTCCACCTCGGACAAAATCGCTTGAACGGCTCGCCACCCTTCCTCTTGGGCGAAAAGCTTAACCAAAGGCTTCGTGTCGATTATTACGTCAAGTTTGCTTGACTCGTGTTTCAAACTCCTCATCCCACCTTCGTCTGATATCCTCGATATCCTCTGAGGGCTTTCTATCCTTGAACAACTCCTTATCCACTCCAGCAAGCTTAGACAACTTAGGAACAGGAATAAGCTTAATAGCATCACCCTCCCTGACAATCATCAACTTTTCCCCCTTCACCATTCCCAGCTTCCTTCTCAGCTTCGATGGAATGGTAATCTGTCCCTTCGAAGTAACAGTAACGGTTTCCATTTACTCTTTTCACCTTACCTTTTAATAAATTCTCAACTTTATAAATTTGTCGGAAATTAAAGCCTTTGGAAGAAATAAAAAGACATGTAAGCCGAGAAATCTATAAACAGCGCCATTTCCATTTACCGTAGAGAACCTTCTCAACTTCTTCAACGTTCGTCTTCACACCAAAATCCACAGGCTTCAAGTTCAAGAATGGTCTTCAGCCGTTCCCCCGCTCCAAACCAACCAATCTTCAATAGCTCTCTAACGATCTCCTTAATAGATCTCTTCCTACTCTTAGAAAATTCAACCAATTATCCGATGACTTTTTCTGCAGCCTCGTTCGCCTTCTCAAGAACTCTCTCCGCCTCGCGAATCAACTCCTCATCCGTAACCTTCGGAAGCACAGCCCCAGCCGTTTCATAAGCTGGACGGTAAATAGCCCTGTCAACACGTGTCGCCTTGTCTTTCACCGTAACGTACCATTCCTCATTCTCCGCAGCCCTCACAAAACCCCTCAACTCAGCTAAAGCACCTTTCAGCTTTAACTCGTCAGCCTTCCTCTGACCAGCATCCACCAAGGCTTCACCCCTCAAAACCAAAGTGACAGACCCAGCCTTCAAACAAGCCTCCATCAAACGTTGAACAGCCTCAACCACCAACATCCTCTTCCCTCTACAAAGATGTTAACGCTGAAGCACTACAAGGCTATCGAAGCACCTCAGTTCGTACATCTCCAATTCACTCTGAAACGCCAGCAAACTCACACTCATAGTCTTCACTTCTTTCACATTGCTCCGTGTTAGAAACTCATGTAGGGTGTCAGGCACCATAAGGCCACTGAGCTCTTTAAGCCAGCGGGCTAAACCAATTCTATGAATTCTTCTACTGTTAAACCAGCTTGTCTTATAATTGCTCTTAAAGTACCTTTAGCTATCTCTCTGTGCATCGGTACTGTAATTCTCCTATGTGGATATTCTTTTTGTCTTAATATCAAATGACTACCAGTTTAATGATCAACTTCATATCCAATTTTTGCTAAAGCCTTTGCTACTTCTACACCAGAAACTACAGTAGTTTAGGCATGTACTTCTACCAATTCTTCTTCTATAGAAGGAGGTATCGGTTCATTATGTTTTTTCAAGCTTTCTAAGTACCCTTGAATAGCATCCTTAATGTTAGCCAAAGCTTCTTCCCTATTTTTACCTTGAGAAATACACCCAGGTAGAGCTGGGCATTTAACTACATAAACTCCATCTTCATCTTGCTCGATAATTATTCTAAATTTCATACAGGCAAATTGACAACAAGGATATTTAAACATTCATCCTATGCCAAAAACAATTTAACGATAGTCACAGATGCCAACCAACTCTATAAAATAAGCAAAAAGTACATTAAGACTATAACAAGCGAAGAACTTTAAACACATAAACAATAACAAAAAATCTTGTATTAAAAACAGCATATGCCTACAAACCTTATCCACCTCACGTTAATTCTTTTAACATTAACTTCTCACCTTAACATTAGTGAGGAGCATGAGAATATTATGCACGAAAGGAGTAAGATTGAAGTAATACTTTTGTGTTTAGTATTAATTTGGTGGACGCAATGGCTAGAGTTGTTAGTGTTACTAAGAAGGGGCAGGCGACCATCCCAAAAGATTTGAGGGAGAAGTTCAGGGTAGGGGACAGAGTTCTCGTTGTCGAGACGGATGAGGGCATCCTTTTCAAGCCTCTGCCCAGACCCGAAGATGAATTCGGCTCGTTGAGGGGGCTCTTCGAGGGAAAGACGGCGAGGGAGATTCTGGAGGAGGCTAGGACTCAGGATTGGATGAGGGAGAAAAAATGCTAAAGGGCGTCGAGAAGTGAGCGTTGTCTTTGACACAGAGGCTCTTCTAGCCTTCACTTGGGAGAACCCGGCGGAAAGAAGGTTGAGAGGCGCCTAGCAAAGATAATGGAAGGAGAAATAAAGGGCTACCTAAACATTATCAACCTCACAGACCTTTTTTATATTCTATATAGGAGGAACCCTGACCTCGCCGAGGAGAAGGAACGGAACCTCAGAGGCTACGGGTTGGGAATAGTTCCCGTTGACGACGACGAACTCTGGAAAGGGGCAGCGAAGACTAAGGGAAGACACACTCTCTCCTTAGCTGACGCATTCGCGGTAGCGACCGCTAAGGTGAAGAAGGCAAATCTGCTAGTAGGTCGAGATGTGGAATTTCGCAACGTGGGCGTCTCGATAGAGCAAATAACCTAGAAGAGACACAAGCTGAATAAATGCTTACAAGATACAGACTGCTCATCCTCATAACAGAAGGGGGTAGAATTTAACATGCCAAAAAACATGATAAAACCAAACGCAAAACTCGGAACTGTAGCTTTTCAAAAGCAATTATGCAATGCCCATCAATAACGCTTGGAAAACATCACTGGCTAATCACAAATTTTACGTGATGGATATATTTTTCTTTTGACACTCAAAAGTTCCAAGAGGGACTTTCTTGTAGCTTAACTTTCATTCCAACTTCTCGCGGGTTCAAATCCCGCCAGCTGCGGCTATGGGTACCGGACCCCAATAAACAGGCAAGTTTCCGAACAGAACATCTATGGCGATACAGACTGCTGTTAAGAGGCCTAGTTTTGCCAGTCAAAATAAAAATTGTATTGCCAGTAAATCAGGGAGGCTAAGGGAATGGCTGTGCTGTCAGTTGTCGTCGTCTGCCGCTGCGGGGACGATGACAACTGTCAATTCCCTTCCAACTCTTGAAGCCCACGAGGGCAGGAGATCCAAGCTGAGATGAACCAGCCTCTCCCAATCAGACGGCTGAAAAGTGTCACTTTACTAGACTCTAGTAACTTTGGTTTGTAGTTGTTGTTGGTAAGCAAAAAATTCAGAAAACAACAACAACAACTGCAATTGCGGATAAGGACCTGAAATGTAGCCTAGAAAAGCTTGCGCAATTTTTTATTAGATAATAATGTGCATTTGATAAGTGAGTGTTTTGAAGAAAAAGCGTTTATTCGGCTTAAGGAGCTTGTGATTTTCATTGGATGAAGTTAGTAGTCTGTTGTTTGCGGTTGTATTCCGAGAAGCTTTAAAAAATCGGCTTGTTTGATGGTTTTGATGTAATTTTTTGCTTTCGATTCGATAAAATGTCGGTTATATGAGACTAAATAGTCAGATTGTGCTATTATAGCTGACACTAAATGCGGCAGGTCTTTGTCCGGAACCACTCCTCTATATTTCTTTATTTCTTGTTTCACCTTGTCCCTTGTAATTATTTCCAAGTTTGGAAGACTTATTAGATAATAGATTTCGTTTACCGCTGTTTCCCTGTCGTATCTCCGTGAGAAGTATTCCCTCAACTCTTCCAAAACGGAGTACGAAACAACCGGAATTATTTTCCCTTCCTCCGCTAGGTCTAGAATTATACGCGAGTTGGATTCCGGCCTTTCAACTCCAAAAATAAAAACGTTTGTATCCAAATACACCTTTAGCTTCTTAAGGCTCAAAGTACTCTTTCCCCTTACGCAAAAGCTCTTCCCTGATTTTTCTCACCTGCTCGACCACTTCGTCCGGGTTAGACAGGGGAGTTTTCGAAGCAAACATGGCTTCTTCAACTCGGAGTCTGTAATAACGGTGTGGCTCAAGCAGAAGTCTCCTCGTCTCAATTAGACGTCGGACAGCATCTCTCATAGCTTCGTTTCGACTCCCATATAAGCCAGCCTTAACCAAGTTGTCTATCTCCTCAAGGAGTTTCTTGGGTAAGCGTAAGGGCAGTGTTACCGTTTTCATGATAACCATCAGCAAAGTTGTATATTAAACATATATATAAATGTATACTAAAAATTAGAGACTCGATAAACAGGCAAGTTTGCAATATCACCGTCCAAATAACCCACAAATCCGTGAAGGAAAAAGACCTTCATCATCCGATGGCTTTTTCTGCAGCCTCATTCGCCTTCTCAACAACCCTCTCCGCTTCGCAAATCAACTCCTCATCCCTAACCTTCGGAAGCATAGCCACTGCAGTTTCATAGGCTGGACAGTAAATAGCGCGGTCAACATGTGTCTCCCCATCTTTCACCGTAACATACCATTCCTCCCCAGCCTCCACTGCCCTTATGAAACCCCTTCAACTCAGCCAAGGCGCCTTTCAGCTTTAACTTGTCAGCCTTCCTCTGACCCTCATCCACCAAGGCTTCACTCCTCAAAACCAAAGCGACAGACCCAGCCTTCAAACAAGCCTCCATCAAACGTTGAACAGCCTCACCCACCAACATCCTCTCCCCTTTACAAAGCTCCTTAAAACAGTCAAAAACAAACTTGTCAACCCGCAACTCAGTTCACGTGCACAGAAGATTAATTAATTAATTAAGGCGAGCATGTGGGCTAGAAGGGAAGTTGAGAATTGGGGTTGTTTGACAGCTTCACGTCAGAGGAGATATGTCCAAACTGCAAACAGAAGGGTGAAATAGAGTTTCAGACAAAAACCTTACTTAATTGCCTCTGTCGCTGGAAGAAAGGAGAGGCTGTTGAAACAGGCGAATTGATTATCAAAAACGGAGTAATAAAGGACTGCGTCGCTTCGTGTCCTAACTGCAAGGTACCGCTAGCAGGAGACATAATTATTGAAAACCATAAATTCCTCAGAGTTCAAAATTTGAGGATGAGAAACAAGCCTCAAAAATGAAGCTAACGCCTCGAGCCCAAAGAAGCTACAAAGAGTCAAAGCAAAAACCACAATCCCAACCTTTGACAAAAAGCTTCGTTCGGATTTACTGAAGAGAACCTTCTCAATTACTTCAACGTTCGTCTTCACACCGAAATCCACTGGCTTCAAGTTCAAGAACGGTCCTTAACCATCCCCTCGTTCCAAATCAAGTCTTCAACAGCTCCCCAACAATCTTAATGATCTCTTCTCACTCTTAGAAACTTCAACCAACTTCTTATACAACTCATCAAATAGCTACGTATTTTTTCTTAAATCTGGTTAAAATGCATAAACCTCTTGTGAATACCGGCTTAGGATGAGATAAAAAAGAAGAAGATTTAAAGAGTATTTAGCCTCTCCGGATTTTCATGTCAGCCTGAAGAACTGTCATGCGCTGTGAAGACAAGCTTAGCCGTGTGATTGCCCCACAGTGTATCTGGCGAGGCGTAAACATAAAGGAACCAACAAGCATGTTGGGTATTCGTATCTGTATTAGTTATTTTCGACTCTATTACCTTATCATAAATAACTATTCGTGTTAAAGATTCTTCCATTTAACACAGTTGAGAAACTGCCAATCTTCCCATTTTTTATAGCTGCTAAACCGAGTTATCGTTTTTTATGCTCTATCAAGTGTCTATTTTATGCTTTGGATAGAAAACAAGGGATTATTTGCACTTTTCTTCTTGGCAAGCTAAAAAATGATGTTACCTCTCTTAGAAATAAGCCGTATTGTCCGTAAAACATCATTTGTAGCGGTCAACAATGTGAACTTCGGGTTCCAAACCTGAGTCAACCTAATTCATGTTCTATGCTATGAACTTCACTTACACAAATATTGCACTTATGACGCATAATTAGAATTTCAGAAAAAAGAAGAAGTTTAAGACGGTTTGGCATTATCTTACTAACTGCCTCTCCAACCGTAGATATTGATGTCAAACATGTAGGTATCTCTAGAAGCCGTAGAATTTATTGTAACTGTTAATTGTATAGGCATTAACTCTCCAACCAGTAAGGCTGCTCCTGTGTAATTCCACGTGACAGAGCCTACTGATGTGTCTAAAGTCGAGTTCATGAGCAAGTTAAGATGATCGTCGCCTGTGTTCTTTACTATAATGTCATGAGTTGCTGAGGCTCCTAGCGTCATGTTACCCCAATCGATAGAGGTGCATTCGGTTCCGTCTACTTGACAAACTTTGAGTTCATCTCCTAAAACTCTAAGTTCACTTCGAATGCCCCACTGAGTTTTAATCACCATTATAGCTGCCACGATTGTGACCATTGAAACTAAGACAAACACGGTTGCGATTGAAATTGCTTTTTTGCTCATACCTTTTCGCCTCGAATTAAAAGCACCGCAAGCGCATATTTATAATGCATCCTCATCTTCTCCTCCTTTCGGTTATGGAATTTTGTTCTAGAAGATACTTCTATTCGCTTATAAAATTTGTAGGCATCAAAGTGTCAATGTAATGTTTCGAATCGGACAATGAAACTAATAATGATTCGGAACAAGGATAGGCTATCTAGTCTTAGTCCGGACTAAGTCGAGAGTATCTTTCAAACTACTAATCTGATGCATTCCTTAAAAACATATGACGTCCCACGCCAAATGAGTATTTTAAACCCATGTATAATGCGCTTTTTCTTAGCAACTTCGATCGTTCTGTCAGCCTAGTAGCGATCTACAATAATGAGCCTGTTTACAGGCACTGTTTTTTCAATGCTCGTTAGACACTGATCAAGAGGTTTTTCACTTTGATAGGTACAAACCGCCGAATTTCTTCATCAACGGCTCCCTGACCGCATATTGATCAAGCAACGTTTCCTATTAAACATTGTTTAAGGGAAAAAGAATTCCATAGTGAAGATGTAGTTACAAAACCTGAACCAGCCCGTAATTCTCTTTCTAATCTTTCAACCCTTCTCCAATTTTTTCCGCATCACATCTTACGCCCTCATCTTTAACTTCTTCTTTTCTTTTCTCATTGGACTTCAAAATCAACCGCAAAAACTCAGAATCATAACTTTTCAAAAGCAACACACTTTAAGTAGCGACAAAAAACTCATCAATGCAAGCAGAAAAACAGGTTTAAACGCACTACACCTTACAGAGGATGAAGAAAAACCAAGAGCTTTCATTATGAACTAGCAATATGTACGTTTTTGACTAACCACTTTTCCAACTCTTCAACTCTTTTTTTAACCTTATCAACTTCTCTTCTGACGTCTTCATCCTTAATCTCTTCTTTCCGCTTCTCATTAGACCCCAAAATTAACCGCAAAAACTCAGAATCATAACTTTCCAAAAGCAACTCGATATTCGGAATTAGACAATGCCCACCAATCACATCTGGAAACATTATCGGTCTATCAAACCTTACACGGTGAGTGTCCTCCAAAAAATCCACCACTTCGTCAAAGTCGGCTCCAAACCGTCTTGAAATTCTATGCATTTCCTGAAAACATGCAATCATCCAAGCACGATAAGTAGTCTCAAACAACTTAGCCAACTCCGTGTCCACCGGTCTCTTCAAAACTTTGGGTTTAAAACCTGCCATTTCAAAATGTTTACAAGCAGCTTCACCAGCCTCTGCATTTACCCCCCCAACGTATTTTGTCCAGCGTTTCAATTCCCATTTCATATGCTCCAAACTTTTGTGCACTCCGCGAACAGGAGAATGGGCAACAAGACAGCCACACAGTTCATGAATCTTCTGCGTTGTTCCAGGCGGAACTGTACTATTTACTATCAAAAGCTTAGGTTCAAACCGTTTTGCATAACCCGCTACGACATTTACAAACTCGTCTTGGTTAAAGCATGGAATGCAAATATGTATAACGTCCACCTTGTCTGGTACACCTTTCTGCTCAATGCTACTCATTCTTGCTTCATTGACATCGAAACCATAAACCAGAAACTTGCCGCATTCCCTTAACAACTTATAAAGGGGAAGTCCAACCTCACCCAGACCAACAACCAAGACCTTTTCCTCAACCAACTTACTTCGCCTCCAACGGAAAGATAAAATAATATTCAAAGGTATTTAAACTTCACACTAAAACACAAAAAAGGGAACTGCATGCAAAAAGCGAAATTGGGAAAAGGTGTGATAATAGGGGAAAACGTTCAGTTCGGAGACAATGTTGTTATCTGGAACTACGTTGTCATAGGTGACAACACGAAAATAGGCAACGGGACCCATATAGGAAGTTTCTGCGACGTGGGAAAGAATGTTATGATAGGAAAAAACTGTAATGTACAAGCTCATGTAACTATTAGCAATGGGTGCAGAATAGGCAACAACGTATTCATAGCTCCAAACAGTAGCATCCTAAACGACAAATTCCCCCAAAGCGAACCTATAACGCCACCAATAATAGAAGATGACGCCATAATTGGAGGATGTGCTGTAATACTCCCAAATACAACAATAGGCAAAAGATCAGTTGTTGCAGCCGGGAGCGTAGTGACAAGAGATGTGGCGCCAGAAATAGTAGTAATGGGAATTCCGGCGAAGCCTATGATGACGAGAGAGGAATATGAAGCAAAAGAGAAGGCTTTCAGGATGAAGCTAAGGTGAAAAAATGAAGATATGGTACGACGCATGCACGGGTAAACACATCCGATATGGAGCAACACTCGCCAAACATTTCAGACGATTAGGACATGAAGTGGCACTTACAACAAGAACGCATCCAGACACGGTTGCATTAGCAAAAATCCTAGATGAAAAATTCATTCCAATAGGAAAATACGATCCAAAATCACTCTTCACAAGATTACAAGAAAGCTCAAAAAGAACCATCGAACTGGCAAAGCTTTTCAAAAACAACATTCCAGACGTTGCAATCTCACATCAGTCAGTGGACATGTGCCGCGTTGCCTTCGGATTGAACATCCCAATAATCTTAACAGCAGACACACCGCATGCCTCAGCAGTGAACAAACTAACAATACCTCTGGCGAACACGTTAATTGTCTCAGAAGCCATTCCAAAACGTGTCTTCAGAAACTACGGTGCACAAAAGATAGTTCAGTTTAAAGGAGTAGACGAAGTAGCTTGGATCAAAGACTTTGAGCCATCAAAATTTTCCGAACTCGAAAAACCGTTAATAATTGTTAGGCAAATGGAAACAAAAGCATCCTACGCAATTGGAAAAACAGATTCGACTGAAAAAATCGCAAGAAAACTCACTTCATTGGGAAACGTTCTTTTCCTCACAAGATACGGCAAACAAAGAAGGAAGGGGTTAACGGTTGTGAAGGAATTCATGGACTCCGCAAGCCTTGTGGCACATGCAGACCTTGTCGTAGGCATAGGAGGGACAATATTAAGGGAATCAGCACTACAAGGAACCCAAACAATAGTAATGTCAGAATTTGGTAAAACCTATGTAAATAGATACCTCTCAGAGAAGGGCTTCCCCTTATTCATCATTGATGCATCCAAAGTGTTGACCACTGCAAAGAAACATCTGGGAAAGAGATGGAATGTGAAAGGAAGGCTTGCAGAACTAGAAAATCCAGTAGAGATTATCGAAACTGTCACAGACAAAACATTAAAAACAAAAAGAAACATTTTCAGTGAATAAGGGCCGGTCGTCTAGCATGGTTAGGACGCTTGCATTTATAAAGCAAGCCTGAAGCAGCCCTTACGAGGCTGAGGTCGCCGGTTCAAGTCCGGCCCGGCCCACCAAAACATAGACCTTGGAGATTTTACAGATTTTCCTTTTTGATTGTTTTCTGTTTTCCATAAATCCTTTATTAGACTTGACAAGAGAATCACCATAACATGACGAATAGAACAATCAGCATTTTCAACACGTTTCTAATGCTGATCTTAATCATTTTTTGGGGCAGCTCATTCATAGTTGTCAAAATAGCACTAAACGAAGGACTTACTCCAATTGCAATAGCAACCTTCAGATTTCTCATCGCAGGCGGACTATTTCTTGTCGTGCTTTTGTTAAAGAAAATTAGAGAACGAAACTACATACTTCTTGTTAAAAGGAAAAATGCTCCGCAACTGTTGTTTCTCGCTTTAACTGGCGTCACTTTCTTCTATGCTGCCCAGTACACTGGCATCCAGATGGCAAGCGCGTCCATTGCCGCAATTCTCGTCTGCTTGCTTTCGCCAATTATCATTGCGGTTCTTTCCGCTAGAATATTCAAGGAACGTCTGACGAAAAAGCAGGTTTTCGGGATTGGAATTGCAGCAGTAGGCACGTTCATGGTTATTGCAGGCGGCACTTTGAGCTTGTCGGGTAACAAAGATTTTCTTCTAGGAAGTCTAATCTTGCTTTCTACTCCTATTCTCTGGGCTGCGTACAGTCTTTTAGGAAAGAAGATAATGGAAAAGTATGACCCTTTTCTGATCGTAGCGTACGTAACCATGTTAGGAGGGTTGTGTTTAGTTCCGTTTTCTTTTGGTGAAAACTCTCTTCATCAAATATTTACGATGAGCCTTCACGGCTGGCTGGCCATTCTCTTCTTATCCCTCACCTGTTCACTCTTAGGATATTACATCTGGTTCTACGTCCTAAAACAAGTAGACGCAGCAATAACCAGCTCATTCCTATTCGCAGAACCATTGATCACCGTGTTATTCGCAGTCACGTTTTTAGAAGAAAAGTTGAACCTCTTCACTGTGGCAGGAGGCCTTCTAATCTTCATAGGAGTCTATCTCGTCACAAGGAAATAAAATTGGAAGGCTATGCAAAACCCACCAAACAATTCCAATTCGTTGAACACCCACGATTTTCTTTGTTCAACAATGGAAGTGGCTAGTTGCAGATCTTCCGCGCAAAAAGTTTTCGACAGACTCCCTATAGGTTTCTGCATGGAAACATTATTTGAAGCCAAATAGATTTTGTGTGCAGGACTTTTGAGGTACCTTCACAAAAGAGTGTTTATAATATCGAATAATCTCCAAGAACTTCTATATTTTCTCTTGGATTGAAGATGCTGAAGTTTGCGTTCCGCAGTTTTCTACCAATTTTTGGGACTAACCCCACGGCATCTGTTCCAAGCTTGCACACAACTGCATTTTCAAACAATCCTAAACGTTCAATGTTTATCACATCACGGTTGCACCCTGTCTTTTTTAAGGCTAACACTATCTCATTAAAAGACGCACCTAAGACTATCAATCTGTCCAACAATGATTTTGTCCAGCTTCTGTAAAGAGCAAGCTGCTTTTCTGATAACACAGCCTCAACACGTCTCTTCTCTTTATTAACACTGCAGATTTTGACACTCGATGGCAAGTTTTCAACGAAACCAAACAAGTCAGCTATCTTCTCGAGTGCCATTTTTCTTCCATCGACAAGTTGTGCTTGCAGAAGTATCAGTGGGATTGCAGCTTCAACGGTGTTAGGTGAGGCAATGCCTATGTCTACATAAAGCTCTTTTTTGTTCAAAGATGCCACATACCCTTTTACCGTGGAGAATTTTTCTACATGTTGCAAAAATGTGGGGCACAGTCCTATTTGTTCACGTAAATAATTTAACGCCACCTTTTCGTCTTCACCTGAAACTGCTATCTGAACCAATCCGCGAGAAGAGACTCCGCAAATTTTCGTCTCAACTTTTAAACCTTTAAGCATGGACTGTAATTTTTCGTCAACAAGCTTTAGTTGAAAATTGCTGTACACTTTTGTGGGCAGCGTCACGGTAGGCATTTGCAGTCGCCAACTAAAGTCAACATCTCTATATGTAACTTTTGTAGTCTTGTGATGGAAGAGGGCGGCAACTTTTCAGAGCGTAATTTTTTGATCGTTCTTTCTATTGGCACCCGCCGCGAACCTTCAATCAGTTTGTCTGCGTACGAGACAATTCTCTCCTCAATTGTTTGTGGAATGTAAATGTCTTTTGGCCATCCCAACCGCTCTGCCTCTTTCACTGTTATTCCGCCGCCAACGTGTCTCTTTATTATTGATATAACTGGTTCTGGTAAACCGAGTGATTTTGCGATTTTTGCCCCCAGAACTGCGTGATGAACGCTGTGAGTTTTTGAGCGTCCAATGTCGTGTAGTAGGGCTCCTATCTCTACAAGTTTTGAATTGGCATTTGTTCCTTTTTCCTTGCATTCTTCGGCGATTTCAACGGCGAGTTCAGCCACTTTCTCGCTGTGTTTTATTACGTTTTTTGAGCATCCACTTTCCTGGAGAAAATGCATTGTTTGTTCCCTTGATGGAAGCTTTTCACTCATCCATTTCCTTCCTCAACTGTTCAACTTTTTTTGCTGTTACTTGAATGATTTTGTCATTGTCGCAATGCATTAGGGGCTTGCCACATGTGGGGCATTTAAAAAGGATTTCAACAGCATCCTCAAACGGGATTTTTCTGCATCCTGGCGTGTAACAATAATAGAAATCATGGTTCTTCTCATATTCCAACCTGAGAACAAGTTTTTCAAGTACTCGACGTTTTTGGCTTAGTATGAAACCCTCCAGTTGGTCTGGTTGCAGCCTCCAGTGAAAAATGAACCATCCGGTTTGTGGGTCGCGTGTTCTCCTTAGACCTACAAGAGAATGGTCATAGAGTTTATAGAGGATTTTTCGGATAGAATTTAATCTTATGCCAGTTTTGTTCGCTATCTCATCATCCGTTGTCTCAGGTGAGTTTTTTAGAATATCAATTAGTTTGACAGCTTCTTCCTCGCCTAGAGCTTCTGCAACCTTCATCAACACTGAATCATTAATATACGTCAATATAGTGACCCTTTCTGCCTAACTTGTTAAGCACTAGTTTTTCTCTGCAATAATTATAGGTAATCTTTGATTTAAATCTCTTCTCAATTATCGAGTCTAGTTTTCTTAACTGCTTAAATACGTTATGTTAATTTTAGAATATTTGAGTGACACCGCAAAGGCAAATGAAGCAGTGCAGATTTTAGCAAAAACAGGGCAGTCAGGCTTGAAAGTCTATGTTTGCTGATTCTGTGGAAATGGTCCTTTCAATCTAATTTTTCGGTATTCTGAAATGTGATCCTTTTCCAGCGCTTACATAGTCTCCGCCTGTTCCACGCACTATGGACGCTATTTTTGCAAAGTTGTCTGAACCCAGAAACTGACGAGGTTTTATCATTATGTAATCTTGTTTCTCCTCAAAACTTAGCAGGTTCTCCAAGTCTTCTGGAAACATCATTCTAATGTCGTCTATTGACGTCTTTTTTCCATAAGCTTCGGGTGTTGCGAGTGTAGGAACAGCAGGACTAGGTGCTGGTTGAGTGATTTGTGAAACTGCCAAAGACTTTAGTGATCCTGAAACTTGTCTAAGGTCTTCTGCGACGCTGTTTAAGATTATGAGAAGTTCGTCAATCCTTTCTGTAAGTTTCTCAACCTTCTCCTTTTCTTCGCTCATAACCTTTTCTTCCTTCTAAATCCTTAATACTCATCGCATTTATTAATTGTTTGTTAACTTTAAAAAATCACAATATGTTAAAAAACGATTGAAGGAAGCCTCTCCCGTGGTTGAAATTGATGGAAGCAAAAAAAGCGGAAGCGGTACAATCCTCAGGTTATGCGTGGCTCTGGCTGCCATAACGAGGCAACCGCTACACATCTACAACATCAGGCAGAACAGGCCGCAGCCAGGCTTGAGACCTCAACATTTGGAAGCGGTCTTAACAGCTGCGAAACTGTGCAAAGCTGAATTAGAGGGTGCAAAACTGAACTCGCGTGAACTCTGGTTTAAGCCTAAAAGCGTTAAAGGCGGAAAAATTGAGGCTGAAATTGGAACTGCTGGAAGCATTCCAATGCTTTTGATGACTGTGCTACCAATCTGCGCTTTTGCAGAAGATACTGTTCATTTACATGTGTCAAAGGGTGGAACAGATGTTCAGCATTCACCTACCATTAACTACATGCGTTGCGTGTTTTTGCCGACACTAAAGCGTATGGGACTAAACATTGCCTTAACGGTCCGCAGGTACGGTTACTATCCAAAGGGTATGGGTGAAGTAACATTGACCGTGGAGCCTTGCAAGTCTCTTCAACCATTACGGTTGGAGAATTTCGGGAAAATAAGAACCATAAGGGGCATTTCAGTGTGCACATTCCTTGCTGAAAGAAAGGTTGCTGAACGCCAAGCAAAAGCAGCAAACGACTACCTAAAGAAAAAGGGCTACACTGTAGACATCCAAATAGTAAACGATAGGTCAAATCCCATGCAGAAGGGTAGCTCCCTTGTTTTGTGGGCTGAAACGGACACTGGCGTAATTCTAGGCGCGGACGCAATCGGCGAACTTCGGAAGACAAGTGAAGCCGTTGGAAGGGAGGCAGCAGAAAAACTCTATGCAGAAATTTCCACTAAGCCCACGGTTGACGTGCATTTGGCTGACATGCTCATTCCATACGTGGCATTGGCGAAAGGTAGATCAGTGTATCTGACGCGGATAATTTCAGATCATTTGGAAACAAACATTTGGCTTGCTGAAAAGGCATTACGTGTTAAGTTTAAAGTGGAAAAAATGGTTGACCTCTACAAGGTTGAGAGGTTTGGCTGAAAAAGTCGGTGTAAGCCTTGATGAAGGCGAAGGTTAGAGGAACATGCTCAACAGCCGTGATAACACTGCTTTTAGACAACGACTTCGAAATAGTTAAAGAAAAAGTAGGGGAATCATGAATCATTTAGATGCTAAGAAAATGGAGTGCCAGTGATTTTATGCTTAAAAAATCAATATGCGTCAAAGTTCCAAAGATTTATGGCGAAAAAGGTATTGTTCTAACCAGTAAGCTGAAAATCATTGATAGGGAACTGGAAATTCAAAGAGACGAAGATTTCATTTTTATCCCGCTTATTCGTCAGCCATATGAAACCGAATTAGAAAAACTTAAGGAACGAGTGCCAGACTGTGAAGTCTCAACCTATATTTTTCCAGAAAGGAAGAAGCAAGTGACAACATTTGCAGAATTGCTTGAGAACAAGCTTCCCTCATATTTATTAGCTAGCTTACCGCGTGCGATGGATTGTGTTGGAGACATCGCCATAATTGAGGTTCCACCAGAGCTTAACGCATACAAAAATGTCATCGGCGAAGCAGTTCTAGAAGCGCATAAAAACGTGCGGACGGTTCTTGCCAAGGCGGGAGCTGTCAGTGGAACTTATCGGCTGAGAGAGTTCAGTATAATTGCTGGAGAGCCTAAGACCGAAACAGTCCATAAAGAATATAGTTGCCAATATCATGTGGACCTTGCTAAAGCCTACTTTTCTCCGCGTCTCTCACATGAGCATGACAGAGTTGCGTCCCTCGTCAAAGAAGACGAAACGGTTGTAGACTTGTTCGCTGGTGTGGGGCCTTTCGCGATACTTATTGCAAAAACTCATGAAAAAGTGAAGGTTTACGCCATAGACGTGAACCCGCAAGCAGTTGAGTTTCTAAAGAAAAATGTTAGGCTTAACAGGGTTGAAGGAAAAATTCATTCAATTTTGGGAGACGCAAAACGAATCGTTAAGCAAAGGCTTTTTGGAGTTGCAGACCGTGTGATTATGAATTTGCCTGAAAAAGCCATAGAGTTTGTGGGCGCTGCATGCGAAGCAATAAAGCCAACAGGCGGCATAGTGCATTTCTACAGTTTTGTAGACTCTTCAAACACACTTGAGAATGTAAAACTTCATTTTATAGATGCTGTTGAGAAATCTGGAAGAAAAGTAGGGAAGATTCTGTTTTCACGGTTTGTCCGTGCCACAGCTCCTTACGAGTGGCAAGCCGTTTTAGATGCAAAAATCCATTAAACTTTGACAGTTAAAGTGATCTTCACTTTCTGCTTTGGTTTTCTCAGCTTTTGCACAAGTTTCCTTGACAAATCGCATGCAGCTTTGTCTGCTTGAATTGCCAATGTTCGACTGCAAATGTGACTGCTTTTTCTCACGACCATATCAGTTGGATGCGCCAAAATTAGCCGCGGGCTTCCAAAAGCGTTCACAACTTCAGCAGCCTCTCCAGCTTCGATTAACATGGTCATTTTGGCATTTTTCTTCCGTAAACTTTCCTTGAATTCAAGGCTTAAATCAGCTATACCCTTGTCCGCTGACACTCCTATTATGCAGTCGCCTTTCTTTGATAATTGGGGTTCTTTTGTGATTTCGAGTGTTGATTTATGCGTGGCTTGAATATTCTCATGTCCGTAGACAAGGATGATTTCGGTTATTTCCATAGTAGACAACTCTGGCTATTGCAAAACAAGTTTTAGTGTTATTCGAGAACCTCTATTGAATCCACTTTTCCGTCTCCGTCCAAATCGAACCCCTGTATGACTGTTGCAAACGTATCCTCATCATGATAGCCTTTCAAAGTTTTCTTCCAAAAGGTTGTCAAAGCCAAAACGCACGCTTTCGTGCCTACTGCTTTGTTTCCCGCCAAAACTATAATCCGCTTAGTGTCATCCCATGGATTAACGATTTTAGCTATCAACCCAACCGTGTCCGCCGTATAAACATGCGAAGTTTTTCTAGAAACCAAACCGCCGAACAAGAAACCTTGCTCTGAAGACTGCATGTCAAACCTTATCGGCAAATACTCATTCACTTCTCGCGTTAGAAGATTTGTTCCAGGCCCACCCACAAGAATAAGGTTGTTTTTCTCCTCTTTTTCAGCTTTAACGTCAACGTCAAGCTTTATCGCGAATTTCTCAGGCATTTTGGCGAACTGTCCCAAAAAGAATGTTAGGTAGGAAGCGTAATGACCGTCTCTTGCGCTTGTTTTGAATGGGCCGTGGGGTGTTGGGCTGCCTACAACTATTTCTCCTTCAAATGTGCCATCTTTCTTTATGAATTCTTTGAAGAATTCCTGTATTTGTTCATCCATACTTAGAAGCGAAAGCTGCTGTATTGTTTTATATCCTAGTGGGAGCTCTATTCCAAAAGCTGGAGAAACTGCCTTATAGTATTTTGCTGTTGCCCCCTTCTTCTCCTCTTCTCTGGTGACAACAATGGCTCCAGCCTTTGCCAGTTTCCTTATGTGATAGTATACTTTCTGCTCATGGACACCCAGCTTTTTGGCTATTTCCATTGGGTACATTTCCCCTTCAGAAAGCAAACCCAAAATCTTCCAACTAAGCCTGTTCAAAATCATCTTCAACTTTTGCGGATCCTTGATTATCAATATTTCTTTAACTTTCTGTATCTTACCTTCTTCGTGAAGCAACAGTTTTTTGCTCATGGCTTTTCATATGGATAAAGACGGCAGTAATTTATTAATACCTACTGATAAGAAACTCCCTAAATGGAAAATAGGATCTCACACAATGACTTTAGGTTATGATGATCTAGAAAGAAAGGTTGTGGAGGAGTTAAGGAGGTAAATGATCAGCTGTTACGTGACGGGGGCGCTTCCGCGATCAAGCGAACTAATAGAAATGACAAGAGTATATGAGAGGGGAAAAATCAGTAAAAAAGAACTTGAAGAATCTTTTGAAAAAGCCACTGAAACAGTGATAAAAGCTCAGGTTTCCGAGGGATTGAGTTACATCACTGACGGAATGTTGAAATGGCAAGATCTGCTTAGACCTTTCACTGAGAACTTGAAAGGAATAACGGTGGGAAGCCTCAGAAGATGGTTCAACAACAACACCTTCTATAGAAAGCCTGTCATAAAAGATTACGTTAAACGAGAAAAAGATGTAGTCAAGAGCATGACGCAGCTTGAGAAGTTGCCCAAAAACCTTCCTTGGAAAGCCATATTGCCCGCACCATACACATTTGTCTCCCTTTCAGAAAACCAATACTATAGAGATAAATCGGAATTCATGTTCAAATTCGCCGAAGTAATAAACGAAGAGATCAAAGGCTTGGCTGAAGCAGGCTTTAGCTATATACAACTGAGCGACCCAGTCTTAGTCTATGAACAGTCAAAACCTAAGTCTGTAAAGGACAAGTTAGCACTCGTGAATGATGCATTGGAAATAGCTGTTAAAGGAACAACAACTAAAACGTGTCTCCAAACCTTCTTTGGCGATTTCTCAAAGATTTTACCCGAAGCGCTAGACTTTCCGGTAGATCATTTGGGAATTGACTTGTACGAGACTGATTTTGAGAAGTTAAAAGAATACAGCTTTGAAAAGGGTGTTGCCTTAGGTTTAGTGGACTCTAGAAGTTCGCTCGTTGAGGAACCAGATGAATTAGTTGCAGTTGCCAAGGAAATCATCGAATTCATATACCGATCCAATATGGGTGAGGTTTTTATTTGTCCGAACTGTGATTTAGATTTTCTGCCATGGCAGAAGGCAGAGGAGAAAATGAAAGTTATCAGCAGCGTGACTAAAGGTCTCAGAGAGGAGTTTTCGTGAACAGACTGTTTCCGACACAAGAGGTAGGAAGTCTAGCCAAGCCAAGATGGAGAATCAAAGGCTACAGAGGAAAGTCGCTGTCAAAGAAGGAGATAGCTGAGGCTGTGCACTGGGGGAGAAAGCTGGGAATTGAGAATTTGGAGGAACTGGTTAAACTATTGAGCGAAGGCGATTCTGCGAGTAGGAAAAGAGCCATGCTTGAATGGTCTGCCAAATATGCCATTCGATTTTTTGAAACAGCGGGTCTAGACATCTTTTTTGACGGAGAACAATGGAGATCAGAAATGTACGAACATGTCATAAGAAAGACCACTGGTTTCAAGTTTTTGGGAAACGTAAAATCTTTTGACTACAGATACTTCAACAAGGCAGCATGCATAGACAAACCCAAGTATGCCAAATCCTTCTATCTTGACGAGTTTCTATTCACAAAAGAAAATACTAGAAAGGAAATAAAGATGCCTTTCACAGGAGCTTACACGCTTGTTGATTGGACCTTCAACGAGTACTATGAGAAAAAATTCAGCGGAGAAATCAGAGACTTTAAGAGAAGGAAGTTCGAGGCTAAGAAGGAATTCCTTTTCGACTTGATAAAAGAGGTGATAAGACCAGAAATCAGCAAGTTGGTAGATGCTGGTGCAAAGTGGATTCAAATAGACGAGCCTGCAGCAACAACTAACCCAACCGATGAAGAAATGAAGCTGTTTGTGGAATCTTTCAATGAAACAGTTAAAGGTCTTAACTGCATCTTCAGCCTACACAATTGCTACAGCAACTATGAAGTTTTAGCTAAACACGCTTGCGAACTGCGAAATTGCAGTCAATTGTCTCTTGAATTCGCAAACAGAGACAGCAGACAAGCTGGAACGGGAAATGAAAGAACAGGGTATAAAGCAATAAAACTGTTTGAAGAACACAGTTTTCACGGAAATTATGGTTTAGGCGTAGTAGACGTGCATTCCAATTTTGTTGAGCCACCAGAACTTGTCAGAGACAGAATACTTCACGTTGCAAAGACTATTGGTGATCCTAGCAGAATATATGTAAGCACGGATTGTGGCTTGAGAACGAGAACGTTGGAAATTAGTTTCCGAAAGCTTAGGAACATGGTTTTAGGGGCTGAATTGGCTAGGAGAGCTTTAGAATGAGGGACCATTATAAAAATTCTGTTAGAGCTTTTACCAAAGCATCTATGTTTTGAGGTGAAGTTTTCGTATAACATGGAAAATTGCTTACTAAAAACTTTTTAGAATTGGAATTTTAGTACTAAAAAAGCTTATACATGTTGAAGAGGCTAGATAGAGCTTGCCTAAAACTCAAAAGTCACGCCATGAGGCTTAGAAATGTGTGGGATATTTGGTTGTGTCTTGAAGAATGAGAATGCTGCTCCTATAATACACGCTGCCTTGAAAAGGCTTGAATACCGTGGCTACGACTCTGTTGGAGAAGCAACCCTATACAACGGTAAACTCTACATAAAAAAAGACCAAGGAAAAATCGACGAAGTCCATAAAATCCATAATCTAGACGATTTGCCTGGAAACCTTGGAATTGGACACACAAGATGGGCTACGCACGGTGCACCATTGGAGGTTAATGCGCATCCGCATGTTGATTGTAGTGGGCAGATAGCTGTTGTCCACAATGGGATTATAGAGAACTTTGTTGAGTTGAAGTTGGAACTGGAGAACCGTGGTCATGTTTTCAAGTCTAAGACTGACACTGAAGTAATAGCTCACCTTATTGAGGAAAGTATGAAGACTAGTCCTTCATTAAGCCTTGCTGATGCCGTGCTTGAAACCGTGAGGAAACTTGATGGTTCATATGCAATTGCTGTGATCTCAACGAGAGAACCTAACAAAATAGTATGTGCCAGACATGAAAGTCCACTCGTTATCGGAGTAAATGAAAATGCAGTTTATTTCGCTTCTGACATCCCGGCGTTTTTGCCTTTAACCAACAGGGCAGTTATAATTGAGGACGGCGAGCTTGTTGTTCTCACGCGGGAAGGCTTTGAGATTAGGAAGATTGCGGATTCAAGCGTCGTTGTGCGGGAACCTAAGCTTTTTGATTGGACGCCTGAAATGGCTGTGAAGCAGGGCTATTCGCATTTTATGTTGAAGGAAATTCATGAGCAACCAGCTTGTCTGCGGAACACGCTTAGGTTGCAAGAGCATTACCTTGATTTGATGGCTACTTTTCTTGATCGTGCCCGTGAAGTCTTCTTTGTGGCTTGCGGAACATCCTACCATGCTTGTTTGGCTGCATCCTACATGTTTTCCAAGCTTGCTTTCTTACCAACCTATCCAGTTGTAGCTTCAGAATTCATTGAGCAACACGGAAAATCAGTCAATATCGACAGCACAATCTTGACAGTAAGCCAATCTGGCGAAACAGCAGACACTCTAGCCGCGGTAAACTGCGCTCGCGAAAGAGCAGCAACTGTTCTCGGATTAACCAACGCTATCGGTTCAACTTTGACGAGGGTTGCACGAGTATACATTGGCCAGCAATCTGGTCCAGAAATAGGGGTAGCAGCAACGAAAACGTTCACCTCACAACTTTCAGTGCTTGCTCAGATGGCCCTACGACTTGCAAAGAAAAGAGGGAAAGTTTCACAGGATGAAATGGATTTTCTTGCGGAAAAATTGGAGCAGCTGCCCGACACTGTTGAAACCATAATTCAAACACAAGAGGAGAAAGCAAAGCAGATTGCAAAGAAATACAAGGATGCCAAAACATTCTTTTTCCTAGGCCGTGGAATAAGCACAGCCACAGCCTACGAGGGCAGACTGAAACTCATGGAAATAGCTTATGCGCCGTCTATAGCCTTCCCAGCTGGGGAAAGCAAGCATGGACCCATAAGCCTCGTACAACATGGTTTCCCTGTCGTTTTCATCTGTCCAAAGGATGGAACACACAGAACATTGATAGGAAATATTATGGAGATGAAGGCTAGAGGGGCTTCAATAATTGCCGTGATTGAGGAGGGCGACGAAGAAATTAAAAAGTTGGCTGAGGACTATGTAGAAGTGCCAAAAGGTATCCCTGAGGTTTTGTCGCCAATACCCTTCGTTGTTCCATTACAGCTTCTAGCATATTATATGGCTGTTGAGAGAGGTCACAACCCAGACACTCCGAGAAACCTAGCGAAATCAGTTACTGTGAAATAATTCCTCTTTTTATTCTACATCTTTCTTTCAAATACAAACACGTTAAAAGGGTCTATCCCACAATATTTCATTTGGTGCTTTGATTTGGACAATAAAGATTGGGAAAGACTTGTTGAAAATCTAGTGAAGGAAGGCATTCTACGCTCGCCAAAAGTTATCAAAGCCATGCGTTCGGTGCCTCGTGCAGATTTTCTTCCAGAGAACATGCAGTCTTACAGTGCTGCGGATACGCCGCTTCCAATTGGGTTTGGGCAGACTGTTTCGGCGCCACATAGCTTGGCTTAGATGCTGGGCTAGGCGAGACATGGTTTCAATAATGAATGAAGCCTTACAATTGGAAGTCGGCAATAAAGTGCTGGAAGTTGGAGCGGGTTCGGGATGGCACGCCGCAACCATAGCTGAGGTAGTTGCATCCAGCGACACGCCTAGAAGTGGATGGGGTCACGTTTACACGGTGGAAATAATTCAAGGTTTAGCTGAATTTGCTAGAAGAAACATTATGAAAGCTAGATACGGCGACCGTATAACCATAGTCTGTGCAGACGGCTCCATGGGCTATTCTGAAAGGGCTCCATACGACAGAATTCTTGTAACTGCCGCTGCACCGGATGTTCCAAAGCCTTTGATTGAACAGTTAAAGCCCAACGGAATAATGCTGATCCCTGTTGGAAGCATGCACCTATTCCAAACACTCATGAAAATCACAAAAGAAACAAATGGGAAAACTAGGAAAGAAAACCTAGGTGGAGTTGCCTTCGTCCCATTAACAGGACATTACGGTCACACACTTTAACATGTTTTTATGCAGCTAAATTGAAGGAATGAAAACTCATAAATTGGGACGTATGGTGGTTGACGAGTTTGGAAGAAGGGACATTAAAAGATTTTTGCGGTTAGAGGTTGGGGTCAACGATTAAGGACCTAGTTCTCCCATATGCGTTGGTGACCGCGCTACAATTGTAATTCAAATACGCTTATACATCAGTTACATCCTAAATGTCTGAATCCTTTCGATCTCATTAAAGACCTAACACTTTTTGGTATCCGAATATGTCGAGAAATCCGTGACCTGAAAGGTTACAAGCTATGACCTTTTTCTCGCCAGTTTCTTTACATTTCAGGGCCTCGTCAATCATGGCTCTAACAGCATAGGATGATTCAGGCGCAGGCAGGAATCCCTCTGTTTGAAGGAAAGTTCGGGTAGCCTCGAACACTATTTTCTCGTCAACAGGATACGTAATTGCGTAGATGTACCCCAATTTTTTCAAGAGACTAAGAATGGGCGATGCTCCAGAATATCTGAGTCCATCTCCATAAATCGGTGGCATCTCCACTTTGTGGCCTAAGGTGTACATCTTAAGAAGCGGTGTTTTACCGGCATAGTCTGCGAAGTCATAACGATATTCGCCTCGACTTATGTTGGGTGCCGACAGAGACTGGGCTGCAAGAAAATTGCATTTCCGCTCACCTCTTAGCACTTCGCCAATAAACGGTAGTGTAAAGCCGCCGAAGTTAGATCCTCCCCCGAAGCAACCTATCAACAAATCAGGTTGCTCCCCCACAATGTTGAATTGTTGGATTGTTTCAAGACCAATTACTGATTGATGCATCAGCACGTGATTCAGGACACTTCCGAGACAGTAAGCGAATCCTTCATTTTTCCCCGCGTACTCTAATCCCTCAGATATCGCTATGCCCAGCGAGCCGGGATGATCAGGGTTTGTTTGAAGGATGCTTCTGCCAATTTCAGTTATTTTACTTGGTGAAGGGTGAACTTCGCCCCCATACATTTTCATTAGAGTTCTTCGGTCAACCTTCCAGTCATGCACATTGCGAACCCAAAAAACAACACATTTTAACCCCATTAGGCCCGAAGCGTAAGATAATGCGGTGCCCCACTGTCCAGCCCCCGTTTCTGTGCAAACGCCTTCTCTGCCTTCTTCAGACGCATAAAACATCTGTGCCAGTGCCGTGTTGACTTTGTGGCTTCCAGTCGGAGACAAGTCCTCCCTCTTCCAGTAAAGATGTGCCGGAGTCTTCAAGAACTTCTCAAGTCTTCTCGCTCGCCTGAGCGGTCTCGGTCTACCAGCTTGTATGTATAGCTCTCTTAGTTCTTCAGGTATGGGAACCCAGCGTTGATCTGAGCCCTCTTGTTGTAAACATTTTTTGACCATTACTTTTGACAGAAACTCAAGTCGAGAAGGGCCTGTTTCAGGTTCTTTAGGTGGCGGAAGAGGTTGTGGAAGATCAGGCTGAATGTTGTACCAACTTTTCGGAAGATCATCCACTGATAAGTCTATTTTTACTTCATTCATTTCCTTTTCGCCTAGCTTTGGTGTTTAGATGCACCAATTAATTCAATAGTTCATAAAAACCTTTCTTATCCAAACCATTTTTCTAATGTCGTTTTTCCTTTCAGCTCCTCAGCACCTTTCCGCATTTTTTCCAGAGTCTTTCTAACTCGATTTTCCGAAAAGTCTCTCTCTCTGCAAATGAAATTTATTACGTCTTCTGCGTCTGGTTCTTTCCATTCTATTTTGTAGTTGTCTGTTACCTTCGGATGTAGAAAGATTTCTCTAATTCTTTGAGGCTCAACTGGAAACTCTACATTTTTTATGTGCGGTAAGACGTTTTTTAGGCTTCCATGTTCTTTTACGAGTTTTAGAGCTGTTTTTGGTCCCAAGCCTTTTATGCCTTCAGGGTTGAAGTCTGTGCCTATGAGTATGCCTACATCAATCAATTGTTCATAGGTTATTCCGCATTCCTTTAGAACTTGTTCAAGCTCAACAACTTCCGGCACAACCTCAATGTAGACTTTTTTCCTTGGAAGTTTTCTTCGACCTGAAATTGTCACGTTTCTCACAAATCTTGGAGCACCAAAAAGAAGGCTATCATAATCCTGACTTGCACAGTAGTATGCATCTTCACGCTTTGCTAGATGTGCTGCTTGGGCTTCCCCCTCGCTCGGCGCTTGAACCCACGGAATTCCCATCAAATCTAAAAGTCGTTTGCTATCTTCAGCCATGTAGTCCTTTAGACGAGAAGTTGCCTGTGCATACACACGGGCTTCTTCTATTCTTCCCTCTTTCACCGCTCGCTCATATTTCACTAGGGCTTCCTTTTTGACTTTCATACGTCTTTTGATTTCAGTTTCCTTTAATGCTGGTGGGACTCCGTCAAAAACGTATATCGGCTTTATACCCATTTCCACAAGGTTGCTTGTTCTGTAAAGAAGACCGCTTAAATGACTTGTCACTCTTCCACTGCTGTCTTTCAATGGCGTGCCGTCCGGCTGACGGATTATGGCTAAGAACTGGTACAAGGCGTTATAGGCGTCTATAGCAATGGATTTTCCACTCAAATCCACAAGCTTAACCGTTGTTTTTGGAACTAAAACGCGGAGGTTTACGCCCATAATCTATGCATCCGAGTTAACAAACCTCGGTTAAACAATAAAAGTTTTACATCATTCATGGAAAGAGTTCACTTTCTTTCGGTTTCAAGGCTAGGATAAGACTCGCTGAGGCTTTATCTGAAACCTAGACAGTTCTGCCACACTAGTGTAATGGAAATAAACTGATTGAAAATCCGAGAGCCACTAGAACACAAGAGTTATTCGCTAGTGTAGAGAATCAGCATTAAGGTGGAAAAGTGAAGGAAAAAAAGCCTTCTGCAAAAGTAGGTTTGACCTCAGTTGTATATGACGACTTTTTAAAGTGCTTCTTAAAGCTGGAATACAATAATCCATCGGGCAGCCACAAGGATAGAGAAACATTCCATTTTATTAACAAGTTTGGCTGGGAAAAGAAGTATATTGTAGCTTCAAGCGGTAACGCAGGCATTTCTTTGGCTTACTGGATGAGAGAGAACGCTGTTGTTTTAGTTCCAGAAATTACTCCGAAAGAGAGAATTGAAGCCATCCAAACGTTTGGAGCGCAAGTCATAGTCAAAGGCAAATACTTCTACGATTCCTACAAATTAGTTAGTGAAATAGCTCAAGAACGAGATTTCATTAACATATCACCTGGCTTTGTAGAAAGATGGAGAGGAGATGCTGCAATCAGTTACGAACTGAAAGAATTAAAGCCAGAATACATTTTTGTACCTGCCGCTGATCTCGTATTAGGGTACGGAATTGCCTATGGTTTTCAAGAAATGTTAGATAAAGACTCAATCCAAAAACCGCCAACAATTGTTGCATGCGTACTCCCCAATCATCCATTGATCAGATTGTGCAAAGATGAAGATATGAGTGAATATTTCGAACAGGTTTTCAATTCGATTTATACGTATGGAGAAGAAGGAGAAAACATTGAGAAAAGATTCTTAGATTTTCCATTCACAAAAGTGAAATCCACCACTGAACTAAATTCGACACTGCAGTTAAGCAAGAAGTATCCAAATTATGACCCTGCGGTTTTACTTGCTATGTTCATCTCAAGAAAGTATAACGGTGAAAAAGTCGTGATTGTGACCGGGATTAAACGTTGGAGCTAGAAAACAAATCCTAACTCAAGACCTGCGAAATAGTCGGGCTTCTGTTGATGATTTGCATTTCAGCAATATCCAAGACATTGCCCATTATTAGCATGGAGACAAGAATTTTGCGCTTCTGATAGGCGAAAAGAGACTTTGCGGAACCCTCAACTTTTAAAACGTATCAAATATAAGGAAGCTTGACAATTACAAAATCATCACCGAGGAATAACAATGACTGAAAAAACAGAGACACTAACATTGGTTACATGCACAAGCTGCGGCAAACCAATACCACCGGGAACAGAAGCCACAAAATTTCTTTGTCCAAACTGCGGAGAAATGGTGATAAGAAGATGTGCAAAGTGCAGAAAGTTTGGACGCTCCTATAAGTGTCCGAAATGCGGTTTTGTTGGACCATAAAATGCAGAAGGTTGAAAAATGGGTAGTGTTGTAGTTTCTTACAAGATATTTCCAATTGACATAACTGTTGACTTTGGTAAGTTGAAGAAGAAGATTGAGGATTGTCTGCCAGAGTTCGCTTCGATATATGGGTTTGGCGAAGAGCCAATAGCCTTCGGCTTAAACGTTTTAATTGTCCACATAAAAATTCCAGAGGACAAATCAGGCGTGCTTGATGAGCTTGAGAAGAAATTTGAGAAGATAAGTGAGATAAGCCAAGTGCAACCCGGTATGGTGCGTAGAACAAGTAGATAACTTAAACATTTATATAGGAATTAAACTCTGTTTCGAACAGCATTGCATGATTATGGAAGGATTCTAATTGGTTGAAATACAGTTACGTGTTGGCGATGCAAGACAGCGGGATGTTGGAAGAGGCATAGCCCGCCTAGACCAGCGGACAATGCAGAAACTGGGCATATCAGCAGGAGACGTAATCGAAATAGTTGGAAAAAGAACAACGTCAGCCATAGCTTGGCCAGCCTACAGCGAAGATCAAAACCGAGAAATGATACGCATAGACGGGTTCACCCGCAAAAACGCAGGTGTAGCCATAAACGAATACGTTATTGCAAGACCAGCCAAGGTTAAAAACGCTTTAAACATCACCTTCGCACCAGTGGACATGAGACTGAACGTTGACGAAGACTTCACAAACTTCGTCAAAAACCGCCTAATGGAAAGAACGCTCATGGAAGGCGACACAACCCTTGTCATGATGCTTGGACATGCTATACCGTTCACTGTAACAAAAACCCGTCCGCACGACATAGTGAAAGTCACAGCAGAAACAAAACTCACAATATTGAACGAACCAGCACCTGAAGGAAGAGGGCTGCCACAAACAACATACGAGGACATTGGAGGACTACATGAAGAGATTCAAAGAGTAAGGGAAATGGTTGAGCTTCCACTACGGCATCCTGAACTTTTCCAGAGGTTAGGAATAGAACCGCCGAAGGGAGTGATGCTTTACGGACCTCCTGGCTGCGGGAAAACCCTTTTGGCCAGAGCAGTAGCCAACGAATCAGAGGCAAATTTCTTCTCGATAAACGGACCAGAAATAATGAGCAAGTTTTACGGAGAATCAGAGGCAAGGCTCAGAGAAATCTTTCAGCAAGCCCAACAGAACTCCCCAAGCATAATATTCATCGACGAGTTAGACGCAATAGCGCCTAAACGAGAAGAAGTCACAGGCGAAGTTGAAAGACGCGTGGTTGCACAGCTCCTAGCATTAATGGATGGTTTATCCGGAAGAGGAAACGTCATAGTAATAGGTGCCACAAACAGGCCAAACGCTTTAGACCCCGCCCTTCGCAGACCTGGCAGATTCGACAGAGAAATCGAGATAGCCGTTTCGGACAAGAAGGGAAGATACGAAATACTTCAAATTCACACGCGTGGAATGCCGTTGGCTGATGATGTTGATCTTGAAAAATTGTCTAAAATATCTCATGGTTACACAGGTGCAGACATGGCAGCCTTATGCAGAGAAACAGCCATGAAAGCCCTGCGTAGGTATCTGCCGGAAATAAACTTGGAAGAAGAACGTGTACCGCCAAGCGTATTGGAAAAAATGGAAGTTAGAATGGAGGACTTCCTTAATGCTTACAAGGAAATAATTCCCACAGCCATGCGTGAAGTCTATATAGAAGTGCCGACAGTCCACTGGAGCGACATAGGTGGACTGGAAGAAGTCAAACAGGACCTCAGCGAAGCAGTTGAATGGCCTCTCAAAAGTCCGGAAATTTTTGAGAGACTTGGAATCAAACCGCCCAAGGGAATTCTCCTTTACGGACCTCCTGGTTGCGGTAAAACTCTTTTGGCTAGGGCTGTTGCAACGGAAAGCGAAGCCAACTTCATAACAATTAAAGGTCCAGAAGTCTTTTCAAAATGGGTCGGGGAATCAGAGAAAGCCATTAGAGAAGTGTTCAGAAAGGCAAGAATGGCTGCTCCAACAGTGATCTTCTTCGATGAAATTGACTCCCTTTTGCCTCGACGAGGCTTGGGCTTTGCGGACAGCGGAGTAACAGAACGCGTTATCAGTCAACTCTTAACAGAAATGGACGGCATCGTAACCCTAGAGGACATAGTTGTTATAGCTGCCACAAACAGGCCTGACATCGTCGATCCAGCGGTTCTTCGTCCAGGAAGGTTTGACAGGTTAATTTATGTGCCTCAACCTGACGAGAAGAGTCGTTTCGAAATATTCAAGATTTACACGAAAAACATGCCATTAACGAAGGACGTAGACGTAGCGCATTTAGCGACTGTGACGAAGAACTATTCTGGCGCAGACATAGAAGCCCTTTGCAGAGAAGCTGCTATGTATGCCTTAAGAATAGACGTAAACGTTAAAGAAGTCACAATGACAGATTTTCAAGAGGCAATGAAAAGAATTGGTCCAACAATCACGCCAGATATGGAGAAATGGTACAAGAGCTTTGTGCAAAAGATTCGGCAAGTGCAAAAACCAGCAACACCAGTTGCTTAGGATCCCTAATCTATGGTAGTTAAAACGTGGAAAACGCGTCCAGCTCACTATTTTCTATTGGAAACCTTGGAAAAAAAGAAAGGTGCTATGACAGATGTGGCTCTTTTCGACGCTTTAAAGGAGGAATTCAAGGATTTAGGGTTCAAAGACTTTAATGAATTGTTAATGCGGTTAGAAATTGGTGGGAAAATTCGCGCAATGTCCATGGCACGTGGTAAAAGACGAATTGAGCTTGTAACCTAAAATAGGCTTTTTGTTGAAAATGTTAAAGGTTTATCGTGCCGATGCATGAATTTTTTTCAGACGCAATTGTTGTTGGAGGTGGCCCATGCGGCTCCTTCACCGCTTTGAACCTTGCAAAGCTTGGCGTTGACGTAAACGTTTTTGAGGAACACGCTGAAATAGGCGTTCCATATTATTGTGCTGGTCACTTAAGCATTAACGGTCTTAAACTTTTGGGATTGCATCCGTTGCCATCGAATATCGTTGAAAACGTTTTTTATGGAGCGATTTTTCACTCTCCAAATGGTAGAAGTTTTCATGTGCGTTTTTCTTCGCCAGTAACATGTGCTGTTAATCGAGTTCTTTTCGACAAGTATATTGCGAAGATCGCGGAAAAGGCTGGGGCGCACTACTTCCTGAATTCAGTGGTTGAATCTCCAATAATTGAAAACGGTTTTGTAAAAGCCGTTATTGTCAGGCGTGGAAAAGCTGAGGAAAAGTTTTCAGCTAAGGTGGTGGTGGATGCTGAGGGGATTTCATCAAGGATTTTGAGGCAAGCAGGTTTGGTTGCTTTTAATCGCCATATGCTTGTTAAAGCTGTGGAAGCGGATGTTGAAAACGTGCAAGGTTTGGAAACTGGTATGGTTGAAGTTTTCCTCGGTAGAGATTATGCACCGGGATTTTATGCGTGGTTAATGCCTAAGGGAGATGGAAAAGCGAAAGTTGGATTGGCTGCAAAAACTGGAAATCCGAGGGAACTTCTGCAGAGACTTATGCTTAGACATCCAACTGCATCAAAGAAGCTGCGTGGTGCAAGAATCTTACAGGCTTCCTTTCATTCTATAACGCTTGGAGGACCAATTCCTAAAACCTTCTCGAACGGGTTCTTAGTCGTTGGTGATGCAGCCTCGCACGTGAAGCCCACTACGGGTGGCGGTGTGATTTTTGGAATGACTTGTGCAAAGATTGCTGCTGAAGTTGCCTATGAAGCCTTATCTAACAATGATTTTTCATCAGATTTTCTGTGTACATATCAGAGCAGATGCAACAAAACCTTGGGATCTGACATTAAGTTTATGCTTAGAATAAAGAAAATGCTTGATGCTCTACCCGACAACAAGATAGATAACGCAATTAACTTCTGCGCAAAAATAGGCTTAGACAAAACTCTTCAAAACTTCGAAGACATAGATTTTCAAGGACGTTCCTTTCTGCGCATGTTATGGAATCCTCGCATGCCAATAGCTCTTTTCTATTTTCTTCTCTCATGCTTGTTTGCGAATCGTTAAAATCTATAGACGGCAATTGATAACGAAGGATGGTTTACAAAGACATGTCCGAATTTCGTTACAAACAAGTTATCGCTTTCCGTTCTGACTTGAAAATGAGTAAGGGAAAAATTGCAGCGCAAGCTGGGCATGCTGCAGTTTCAGCGGGGGAAGAAACACGCAAGCACTTTAAAGAATGGTGGAAAGCTTGGCTGCGGGAAGGACAGTGCAAAATAGCTGTTAAAGTAGAAAGCGAAGAAGAACTGCTCGAACTGGAAAAACAAGCAAAAGAGTTGGCGATACCTTGTGCACTGATAATCGACAGGGGTCTTACAGAAATTCCTCCCGGGACAATAACATGTTTGGGAATTGGTCCAGCACCCGTTGAAAAGATAGACAAAATAACAAGCACGCTTCTGCTTCTCTAGAAGGCGTAAGTTTTGCTTGTTCCTAGATTAGAGAAGTTTATAGGTATTGAGGTTTATGCTACGAGTTCTTTGGGTGTTAGCGGGGTTATTCGGCAGCGTGTTGAAGATTTTGTTGTTAGAGAAGTTTTGGTTGATGGTTCCAAAGCGGGAATAACCCCGTCTGAAAGAAATGTTGAGCAAGGGGCGTTAGGCTCTTCCAGTGTCAAGAATCGCTTTCTGCTGTGTGTTTTGGTTAAGCGGAACTGGGACACTTTTTTGGCTGTGAAGGCAGTTGCTAGGCAGTTGGGCATAAGCATAAAACGTGTTCAATTTGCTGGCATAAAGGATGCGAAGGCTGTAACCGCTCAGCATATTACAGTTGAAGATGTGTCAGCTGAAGAAATTCAAAAAGTTCAAGCCAAAGACATAGAAATTTATCCAATAGGATATTTCCGCAACAAACTTTCATCATACTATCTCTTAGGAAACCATTTTCACATAACCATCAGAGCCATAAACCACTCAAAATCCAAGATTAAAGAACGGATAACAAAAACTATCGAAGAGCTTAGGGCGATTGGTGGCGCTCCAAACTTTTTCGGTCATCAAAGATTCGGAACAACACGCCCAATAACACATCTGGTTGGGAAAGCCATAGTTCAACAAAATTTCGAGAAAGCTGCAATGCTTTATTTAGCTAAACCAAGCCCGCATGAGCATCCAGAATCCCGATGGGCACGGGAACAACTACAAAAAACGCAAGACTTTAAGCAAGCCTTAGAAAACTTCCCAAAGCAACTACATTATGAACGTTTAATGCTTAGCCATTTAGCCAGAAAACCAGACGATTTCATAGGTGCCTTTAGAAAACTGCCACCAAAACTTAGAAGGCTTTTTCCACAAGCCTGTCAGGCTTACTTGTTCAACAAGTTCCTAAGCAAAAGAATCGAGAAGGGGCTTCCGTTGAACAGGGCTGAAGTTGGAGATTATATTATAAATATGGAGCGTTCTGGATTGCCAATGCTAAGAATGTGTAGAATAGCAAGCACAGATGCATGCGGAGGAATCAATAAGGCAATTCAAACTGGAAAAATGCAGTCGGCAATACCATTAGTCGGCTTCAAGCAGCATCCCTCTCAAGGCGTTCAAGGAGAAATCGAAAACCAAATTCTACAAGAAGAGGATATTGCTATGGAAAGCTTCAGAATTGAAGCCGTGCCAGAAATAAGCCTAAGAGGAGGACTGCGGGCAGCTATAGTTCCACTAAATAGTTTCTTGCTAGAGGAAATCTCAGAAGATTATGCCAATCCATCAAAACATAAATCAGAATTAAGCTTCGCATTGCATCGTGGTTCCTATGCAACAATTGTCTTGAGAGAACTGATGAAACCACGCAACCTAATACAAGCAGGATTTTAACCCGATTTTCGAGTTGCTGTTTTCTGGGACGATGTGCCTATTTTTTCGTGAAACTTAGTTATTTTTAACATTAGTAAAATTTAAAAATGTTAAAGAATACTAATATTAAATATGAAAGCTGAGATATTTCCGAGGGACATTCTGCCTGACCTAATGAAATGGCTGGACAGAAGAGAGGCATACGCGATCAAAGGTCCGAGGCAGTCGGGGAAAACAACCGTTTTGACGATTCTTCAAGAAAGGTTGAAAGGAAAGAACGTGGTTTTCTTGAATTTTGAAGACCCCGATGTTCTTGAGGCATTTGAAGCAAACGCCAAAGAGTATATCAAGAGCTTCTTGTTGAGGGAGGGTAAACACTATTTTCTGATGGACGAGTACCATTATGTGAGAGACCCGGGGAAAAAACTGAAGCTGTTATACGACACCTTTGAGAACGCGAAGTTTATAGTCACTGGCAGTTCATCCTTGGAGCTTAGCGGAGCCATGGCAAAATTTCTAGTTGGAAGAGTGTTCTTCTTTGAACTTTTTCCCTTCAGCTTTCACGAATTCCTAGTCGCAAAGGATCCCAGACTTGCGAAAATCTATGAAAAAAGGAATAACCATGTCAAAGAGTTCTTGCTCAACGGCGATGTTTTCGCTGAGAGGGATATCTTCCTGAAAGAGTTTGCTTCCTTACTCAACGAGTATTTGACTTTTGGGGGATACCCTGCGGTGATTAAGGCGGAGGATTTTGGAACCAAAAGAATGGTATTGAAGAGTATCTATGACACGTACGTCTCCAAAGATGTTATTGCGTTTCTAAAAGTCAGCGACGCTTTCAAGTACCGATGCGTCGTCAGGGTTCTGGCAACTCTAACTGGAAAACTGATAAATTACAACGAACTCAGTTCAACATGCCAGAGCTATTACAAAGAAGTAAAAAGGATGATTTCAATACTGTCAGAGACTTACATAATGAAACTGATTCAACCTTTCTACAGGAATCCAATAACGGAATTGAAGAAAAATCCCAAAGCATACTCTTTTGATCTGGGACTGCGAAATTACATAGTGGGCAACTTCAACCCTCTGGAAAGAAGACCAGACGCCGGCGCGCTAATTGAAAACCATGTTTTTCTATGCTTGAGAAACAGTTTCCCCGATAAAACGATAAATTACTGGAGAACAATAGCGAAGGCAGAAGTCGATTTCATTCTCAGATTGAACGACAGAATCATTCCCATAGAAGCCAAATATCAAGCCTTCAAGAAGCCGAAAATCCCGAGGAGTCTGAGAAGCTTTATCAAAACCTACAAACCCGAAAAAGCATTAATAATTACTAAGGATTTCTGGGGCAAAGAAAAGGTTCAAAACACATATGTACTGTTTGCTCCAGCTTGTTACTTGTGATCTTTAACCAAGACTAGGCTTTATGCTGTGTCAAGGCTCGTACGCAACAATCATCCGTAAGAGAACTCATGCAACCTAATGAAAGCAGGATTCTAGCTAGCTTTTCGATTTTTAGTTAACTATTCACGTTTTTGGAATAACAATAAAAACATCTTTCTCGCAGACGTGTTAACACCTATCTCAAGTAATGTTTCCTAAAATAGGAGGGGGGTAGTGTGTTTTGGTTGAAAAAATTACCATAAAATTGACAGACACGTCAGGGCACCGTCTCCTCTGCGAAACTCTGACATTTCCAATTCTTTGACGAAAAAGCCTTCTTTTTCTACAAGTCTCTTCGTCTTAGGAAAGCCTTCGCCATCAAGACCGTTCCATTTATGGCAAGGCAATCTGCAACGTATTCCTCTCCTCTTGCAACCATAATTTTCTTATAATCTCGCAGAATGTCTGTGTCAAAATGTCCCTTTGAAAGTATAACACAGTTATTTCCAAGATAAGTACACGCAGACTTTAGATAAAGTACATTGTGAATCGCCATTGGAATTAGCTCAAAGTTGGTGTTTTTTAGAATTTTTCTAAGCTGACATATAGCGTGAATATTAGTTCTTGCTGAGAGCCATACGAAAACTTTGTCTTCAATTTTGAGAACGTCTCCGCCATCAATGGTGACTGGCGGTTTAATGTGATATGTCTCTTTTAGTTTTTCCAACACATTGGCAACTTCAACCACTTCCTTGGCTCGGGATTTTGTTTTCATGTTGCAGATTATTGCCTTCTCCCCCAATACTATGGCTGTGTCCTCTACAAAGCAGCTATCTGGAAGAGTGTTGTCACCTTTTATCCAAATGAGTTCCAGTCCAAGCTTCTGTAAAGCCTTGCAATATCGCGAATGTTGACACTTGGCAAGGGCAACGTCTATTTTTTCAGTGTTTGTCCTTACACAATGATCGTAGGAATCTGGTACAGGTCGAACAACAGCGTATTTGACTGTAGACATATTCATAATTTTCATCACTCCACTTTAACGCTCTGCTTCAACACGCTGATTTGAGCAAACACATACCTCGCATCAATCAGAGAGTCCCAATTACTCTTTCAGCGTTCTCTATAAGTATCTGTTTCTTATCCATTGGCACTACTACACTTGCGGCATACTGATGTCCATCAACTATTCCGAAGCCTTCAGATGCTTTATCTAGAAGGTTCACAGCTCCCATCAGTTTTCCCTCCTCAATTTGCGACCGCATAATTTTTGGCACTCTAACAGAACCCTTAACAAAGTTTCCCTCTAGTTTTCCCAAACCCGGAATTTCTCGTGGCACATCTACGAATCCTAGGATATACTTGTTGGGTTTTATTAGGCGTGCCTTGTAAGACAAGAAAGAGCAAAACTGCCCTATCACTTTTACACCCATGCCAGCATACATGCTTCCAGCGTCAAACCATTGAACGTGTCTTGTCTCCTTGAGCCTCTCACGGTAAAGCCTTCCCAAAAGCCTTCGGTTAACCTCCTTACGTCGAGTCTCTAAAGCGTTAACCCTATCTTTTGCGTCTTTACTTAACCCTTCAAGACAAGCGTTTATTCCGATTTCAGGTCCACCTTCATAATAACCTACAGCCCCTAAAATCTGAAGTTTCGAAAACAGGGGATTGACCCGGATTTTGAACTTTGTTATTTCATAATTTTTGCCCTTTTGTTGGACTATTCCGTTCTTTAGGGCTTCTTGCAAAATCATCTTGTTTATTCCTAGAAACCCTTGTGGGATTTCGCAGCTTCCGACAAGAGCTAAATAACTTAGGTCTTGATTGGCGTTGTTCAGAGCTTTTGCAAATAGATAACAGCATGTTGCGCCTGAAAAATCTGTTTCGCCCTTAAAGCCGAAATGCTCAAGGTTTAAATCCAAAACCTTCGGGTCTTTAGACGGTTTAGGGTCGTGATGATCCAAAATTATGGATAGGTTTCTGCCTTTATTATATTCGGATATTAAATCTGCGTGTGGAGAACCTAAATCCACGTAAAAAATTGTTTGGCCAGCTTTTGAATGTAAGTCCTCAATCACTTCAGTGTAAACTTTTTCCAAGCAGAACGTTTTGACTTTTATTCCTTCACGTTCCAAAGCCCTCTTTGTAATAGCTGCTGAGCATAGGCCGTCTGCATCGTCATGGTGAATTATCATTGCTTCCTTCGGCTTTGCTGCTTTTAGCTCTTCGATTGCTTTGTTTGCTTTTTGATTAAACTCTTCAATTTGCATGTACGGCACCATTTTAACCTATTGTTTTTAGAAGGTCTGACCGTGTTATTATTCCAACGATTTCTCTGTTTCTTGCAACCAATACGCCTTGATGTGTTTCAAGCAACGGACGGATCGCATCTATGGATGTTTCCTCTGAGACTATGGGTAAGGGTGGACCCATGATGTTTTTGACTTTCTCGTTTGCGATGTTTGAACTTAGATTTCTAATTATGCTTTCTTCCATTATTGTTCCGACCACTCTGTTTCCAACTAACACGGGCATCTGAGAAATGGCGTGTCTCATCATAACATCGCTTACTTTCAGAATGCTGTCGTTTGGCTTTGCAAAAAGTACGCCTTCAACCATTACGTCCTTACATTTCCTCTTTTTTCCTTCTGTTAAAACCTCTAATATTCTGTTGATTGTCGATAGCCTCGGGTCCACCTTCCCAAGTTCTATTTTTGCTACGTGAGCTTGTGAAACACCGGCAAGTTCACCCAGTTTTCTCTGCGTTAATCTTGCTTTTATCCTCAACCTTTTAAGCATAATGCCTGTGATTACCAAAATAACCACCAGTTATTTTTGACTATAAATAATGCAGTAAAGTATATATTTGTTATCAGTGCAACTAAAGCTTTACGAAGGATGACTAATCATGCGAAACATAATCGTAGAAGATTTGAAGCAGACTCCGCTTAAGAAGCAACGTATAGAAATCGTTGAAAGAAAAGGTCTTGGACATCCAGACTACATTTGTGACGCGGTAATGGACCAAATTTCCATAGGTTTAAGCAAGATATACTTGGAGAAAGCCGGTGCAATACTGCATCATAATGTTGACAAGTCTTTACTTGTGGCAGGAGAAGCTGAACCTAGATTCGGCGGGGGCATAGTGAAACAACCAATGCTTTTTGTGTTTGGCGATAGGGCAACCTCAGAAATCAACGGTGAAGAAATAAACGTCAGCGAAATAGCCGTAAACGTTGCCAAAGAATGGTTTAGAAAAAACATGCGTTTTGTAGACCCAGAAAAACATGTGAAATATCAAGTTGAGCTAAAGCCCGGCTCAGTCGGCCTCGTCGACATTTTCAAGCGAAAAGGCAAAGTTTTAGGTGCAAATGACACCTCGGCAGCTGTTGGCTATGCACCTATGACTACAACAGAGAAAATAGTTCGGAAAACTGAACAGTTTCTAAACTCAAAAGAGTTCAAGCAACGCTTTCCAGAATCAGGCGAAGACATAAAAGTCATGGGCTACAGAAACAACAACCACCTACACTTAACAATTTCAATGGCATTCGTCGACCGTTACATAAGCAGCGAAGAAGTCTACTTCGACAAAAAAACGAAAATCCTCGAAGAAACCAAAAAATTCGTCAACGCCAACACTGATTTCGATGACATTGATGTGCAACTAAACACTTTGGATGTGCGTGGAAGAGGTTTGGATGGTATGTACCTAACAGTTTTGGGCACAAGCGCAGACAGCGGTGACTCTGGGGAGGTGGGCAGAGGAAACCGTGTAAACGGTTTAATATCGCTAAACAGGCCTTTCTGTTCAGAGGCTGCGGCTGGCAAGAACCCAGTAAGCCATGTTGGAAAAATTTACAATGTTCTAACGTATAAAATAGCGCGAGACGTTTATGAGCAAGTGCCTGAGGTTGAAGAAGTCTACATTTGGCTGCTAAGCAAAATCGGAACTCCCATAGATCACCCAGCAATTGCAGCAGCTCAAGTCATAATGAAAGGAGACAACCACATAAAAACAGTGAGACGCGAAATAAAAGAAGTATTAGATTATGAACTGGAAAACATAGATAAATTCTGTATGAAACTAGTCGAAGGAAAAATCCCTATCTGTTAGTTTTTGGGATATATCTGTTAGTTTTTTGGCTCCTGTCACTGCTTTCACTTTCTTTTTCTGAAGATTTTCACTCCGTCCATTTCCAAGACGAAGTCAAAGCCTGCTTCTAGAAGTACTCGCGCTCCCTTCACTGATTTGGTAACTCTAGTTGTAAACTCGTCTGGCATGTCTTCGAAGAGTACTGTCGATAGTTGAACGTAAAGCAAAGTGTTCTTTATGCTTTTGTGGCCTAGGTAGTTCATAACATGTAAGATGTCTTTTGTTTGGTGGTACAGCATTGTTGCTTTCCAGTGGCGTAAGGTGTGGAAATGGATTTCTAGGATTCTGGGGTTTTGAAGTTTATCGGCGGCTAGCCGTCTTGAATAATAAAAGGTTCCTCTAATGCTGCCTAGAGTTGTCGTAAATACTCTTCTTGATTTTCTGGGCAAATTGTTTAGCATTGCGATTAGTTTGTTGCTTACTTTGAAGATTCTGGGGTTGCTGTTCTTTTCAGGAGTTACTCTAATGACTTTTCGATCTATGTCTACGTCAATCCATTCTAGGTTTAACGCTTCACCAGATCTCATAGCTGTTTCTTTCAGTGTTTGTAGGAATGTGGCTGTTTTCTTTCCGCAGCTGGCGATTAGTTGGTCTATTTCCCGTTCGATTGGTATGAAAGGCAGTTTTCGTTTTTCCTTGTATATGGGTGGGATCCAAGTCTGCCCGATCATCTTAAGAAAAGCTGTGTATATGTTGACGACGGTTAGCTTTGTGTTTTCATTCCATGTATCCTGTTTGGCTATGGTTTCTTTGACTGATTCTGGATCTAGTATGTTGGCGCCGAGTTTCACTAACCTCTTCATGAGGCGTGTTCCCAGCATGATTGTTGATTCTCGGTAGCCTTGCTTCTTCATCCACCATGTGTATTCAAAGATTTTTCCTTTCATGTCAACTTCGTTTAGTTTTGTTGTGGCCCCCGCAGCCCGCTTTTGTCGGGTTTCCACTTTGACCAAGTTTTTCGCCCCTTGCGTCTCGGAGACGCATACTTGGCGAGATAAAGTTAGCCCGTTCGCTTTAAAATGACTTGTATTAGGCTTCAAATATGAGCCTAATAGGTCAACATTCTTTTTTCTCCTCTGGGAGAGTTCTCGTCTGCGAGGGCTGGGGGGCGCAGGATCGGTTTCGCTGAAGCGTCTGCCGCAGCTGCGGCATATGTAACGTTGAATGGCTATTGTTCCGGTTTCGCTCTTGATGTAGCGTAAGCCGTCCTTCCAGATTCTTAGGCCGCCGCACTCGGGACACTTTATAGGTGGCTGTGCAGGCCGCTCGGACTTCCCGTTTTGTGAACCTGCTTTTTTGCCAAGTATGCCGCCAGTTGCAGACAGCATTGTGGAAGCAGCCATTACCCAATGTCCTTCTTTTCACCATATATGCCGTTCACGGCGTCGCCTCACGTTGTTATTTGAAGAAGGAATCTTCTCTGACGTTTTCGCTTATTTTGATGAATTCTCGAGATTTGCAGAAAGTTAGGATGCGGTTGAGCAACATATCGCCTTTATTGTCGAATTCCTTCTTGAAGCCGAGTCTGCTTATGGCCACGCGGATTTCGACAGATTCAGCATCACCTAAGACTTGATAGAAGCCCTGCTTGTCCCCGGCATAATCCTCTAGAGCTTCCCAATTTTCAACCAAATTGACCAAACAGTTTTCACCTTACATTATGTTGCTACAAAAGTTTAAGTGATTTCTGGCACCGCCAAAGTATAGTATACTTTGCGGGCGTTCACAAAGTATAGTAGACTTTGCTGACCCCTGCAAAGTCATCTATCTGAAAACGGACATATCGGACTTTGCGAGTGCTTTGGTTCTGGAAAAGGCTGTTTCTGGCTTATTCTTGCTTTTTCGGTTTAAAATGAAGCGTGCGTGTTCAGCCGAAAAATGGCTTTTTTAGGTTCTGTTCTGTTGGGGTGAACGTTTTTTTGTAAAAGATTTTGGCTTGTGAAAACAGTGGGTGGTAAGTCTGTGCAAGTCATGAATCAGATTTTATCGTTTACGAGCGCGGGAATGCGGGTCAAGTCTTTTTTGTCTTGCGATTTGCTTATAACTCGATGAGTTATCAAGTCTTTCAAAGTAGAGTCAAGAGCTAATGGAAGGATTGGGTTGAAGAGTGAAAGAGACCGCTGGGAAATGAAGTTAGAACGACTGCAAGAAAGAACGAACAAGGTCTTGGAAGAGTTATCAAAGTCAAGCCTAAGCGGAGAGGACAAGGCTGAGCTGTATGAGTCTTTCTGGAGCTTTATGGGCGGCATGTGTGCGCATTTAGAGGAGCAGTATCCTGAATTGAAGAATGAACCCTGATAGAAGATACGCCAGTGCTTGTTAACTGTTGGTCTTGTGCTTTGTCTTCCTTTCAGTCTTTTCAAAGAAAAGCGTTAAAGCAGCCAGTTCCGCCATCAATGCGTCTTCGTCGGCTTCCTTGATGAACGTGTCTGGGTTAACTTGATTGAGGAAGAGGGCGACGTGGGCTCTAGTCGTGAGTTGATAGAGTATACCTTGGGAGCCTGCTTGCGTGTTTCTGCTGCCTGCTTTTTCTAAGTAGCCTGACTGTTCGAGAGCTTTTACTCTGCGGCTGACGTTGGTGTATTTCGTTCGCCTGAAGCCTTTCTGCTTTCTAATTACTTTGGTTACGTCGTAGATTATCTGCGGGCTTTTCTGGACGAGGGCTTGGAGTATGGCGCGGTTTAGTTTGGCTTCTCTGCCTTTGAAAACCTGGAGCTTTCCACTCTTCCTCTTACGCCTCGCCACACGCATTCTCACCGGCACGGCCCACTAAACGAAAAATGTGTAGAAGATGCTTTTTACATTAATAGACAGGTTTTTGTAGTCTAAAACCCTCGTGAAAACGTTTCGGCGGGCAGAAATGCTCTAGTGGCAAAATTTTTCTGTCAGCAGTATTTAACCACATTTTACGTTTTGATGTTAAAAATGTGGGGTAGAGGCGTGTTTAGGCAGTAGTTTTTGCGGGGTGTTTTCGGCGTGCCGAAACGTTTTTACGGGGTCAAAGTGAGGACTAGAGAGCTGCCTTTTGTGTTTACTTGCATGTCCAAGTCTTGTTTTAGGAAGGGCTTAACTTTGCTGTGGAATCTGCGAGGAATATGCAAGGACATGCGTTCATACTCGTATACGTGTTTGCTTCTGGGATACCGTTTTCTGGAAATTCTACATTGGATTCTAACCATTACGTTTAGCTCCATGGAAAAATTATGTTTTTGTTTTTGGCTTTATAAAAGAGAATTGGTGAAACGACCCTCTAGATGAGTGGAGAGAGATAGGTGAAAATGGTTCCTCACTTAAGGACGCATAAATGAAGCGCGCGTTTTTAGGAACTAATAAGCGTTTCGATTATAGGTTCTGTTAACTTGTCGCGGGATGGACAAGGGTGTTAACTCTCGTGGGATACTCAAGTCTCTGATCTATCTTTAATTTTGATTCCAGCCATAATGAATGTGCGGTTTTTATCGGAGGAAGGTCTTATGTAGATTCCATGCTTTTTCCCTTCTTCAATCAAATCTCTCCACCAATCGCTATCTTCTTGCTCAGTTTCATCAATTGGGCGAGTAAGCAATTCAGGTGCTCTTACATAGCCTTTGTATGAACCTGAAGCATTCAAATTTCGAGCAGGTCTGCCAAAATCACGATGTTTACCCGATGGAGTGAGGTCAGAAACCTTACCGAGAGATATTTCTTTGCACTCATCTCCATATTTATCAACGAAGCTTTCTTGTCTTAGTATCTCTTCTTTCAACTTTTCCCAATCTGGGTTTTTAACGGATTTCATGCACTCTCATAATTGGTTTCAAAAGACGAAAATATAAGGCTACTGATTGCTTGCGTTTTGGATTAGCGTCAACCACTTATTCGCGCGCGCGTTATTGGTTTGGGTGGCGTATCTTTTGTTAGTGGTTTGGAGTGGCGAAGAAGCCTAGGCTTTTTGGTAGACTCGAGGGTAAGAACCGCATTGCGCGCGGCTCATTTTAACTTGCACCAAAGATTTAAAAAAGAAACTTCTATAGTATCAAAATGGTGACATGAGCGACGTGAAATTGAAAATCGGGAAGACGTCTTCAGCTTTAATCATCGCCCTGCTTTTGGCTGCAGCTTCGTCAATAGCCACAGCCACTGTTGCTTACACCCTATCCAAGCCTGCAACAGTAACCATAATCTCCCTGCTGGGAATCTACAGCGACCCAGAATGCACACAGGAGATAACATCCGTAGACTTAGGCTCTGCCCACCGAGGAGAATGGACTAAACAATTACATATTTACGTGAAAAATCTGGGAGACACAACAGTCAGTTTAGACGCCCACTCCGACTTAGACATCACCATTGGCAACGTGTATTTTGGCTTTGACAAGAAAACATTGGCCACAAACGAAGTATGCCCAATATCTATCAGTTGTCTAGTAAACAAGAACGCTAATGCTGGAACATACAGTTTCAACATTTACATAAACACAGTCGCATAACCCTCCTTTCTTCTAGGTCTCGCGCCTTCATTCTTCTTTGGGTTTTTGGACAGCCTTCCGACCACGCATAATTCTGATTAGTTCTTTTGGTTCAGCTATAACTTTTCCGCATCTCTTCCACTTAACAGCGCGTGCGCGCTTAGATGTCGACTTCCTAGGTTTTAAAGTAAACTTCCAAAAACTTTTTAGACACTTCCAGATCTAATACTAAACTATGAGCAACAATCCTGTTGTCGAAAAATCGAACATAACAGATTTCTTAGGGAGTGTAAAGAACGCAGATTCTTTCAACTACGTGTTTACGGCAATTCGAGGGATTCAGGGGGGTAGAGAATATTATGTAGCAATGTGCGCCTTGCACCTTATCCCAAAACTTTTCTTGTACGATGAGAAGGAACTCCCACCAGATCTTCGAGCACAACGCACTCTTAATCGCTCGCGAATCCCTGGCATCTGTCGTTATCTCGTCGATAACCCAAAGAGCTATGCTTTCTCATCTATCACAGCTTCCATCGACGGACGTGTGGAATTCAAGCCTTTTGCAGACACGGGACCGGCAAGCAAGGTTGGATATTTGATAGTTCCTATGTCTGCTCGTTTCCTCATAAACGATGGACAACATAGACGTGCTGCCATAGAAAGGGCACTCCAAACCATGCCGGAGTTGAGGTATGAAACGATTTCTGTGGTCTTTTTCGTAGATGCGGGTCTCAAACGTAGTCAGCAAATGTTTGCTGACTTGAACAAACATGCAGTGCGCCCAACTATGTCCTTGAGTGTGCTCTATGACCATCGAGATCCATTGGCTCGTCTCTCTGTGAGACTGGCGCTAAGCGTCCCCATATTTGCGAACCGAACAGAATTAGAAAAAACTACGATTTCTAACCGTTCTGTGAACCTATTTACCCTGAGCAGTATCTATCATGGCACAAAGGCTTTGCTTGGAAAAGGACAAAGGCCAGAGCCGATAACTCAGAAAGAGGAACAATTAGCAATGGAATATTGGAACGAAGTGACGAATCATATCAAAGAATGGCGGCTTCTACTAGAAGGTAAGATTACTTGCAGCGAACTTCGAAAGGAATTTATACATTCGCATGGCATAGCTTTGTGGGCACTTGGCCTAGCCGGTCAGAGACTGCTTTCTCGGCATCCGAAAGTGTGGAGGATCCGACTGAAGAGACTGGAAAAGATTGGTTGGTCTCGTACAAACACTGAACTGTGGGAGGGCCGTACCATGCATGCGGGCCGGATTAATGCATCTAGAAACAATGTCATTCTCACTGCGAACGTGCTCAAAAAAGCGTTAGGACTTGCCCTGACTAAGGAAGAGGAAGACCTCGAAGAGCGTCTTTCCCAATCTTCTAAGGAGAGAACTTAAGGTGCAAGACTGGCAGGAGATACGTAAGGAGATCAAGACTGTATATTTGGCTGACGAAAGACCTTGGGTAATAGGTTATAGCGGAGGAAAAGATTCAACTTGTGCTATGCAACTGGTCTGGGAGGCTATCGCAGAGCTTCCTCCTGAAAAGCGGCAGAAGACTGTGTATGTCATATCCTCGGATACACTTGTCGAAACTCCGGTTATCGTGGACTTCATCGACCAAACACTTCAGCGCCTCAATGAAACAGCAGACCAGAAAAAAATGCCCTTTCAAGCCCAAAAGCTAACACCACTATTGACACAAACTTTTTGGGTGAACCTCATTGGTCGAGGATATCCAGCTCCCCAGCAAAGATTCCGTTGGTGCACTGATCGCCTGAAGATTCAGACTGCTAACAGGTTCATAGTTGAAAAGATTTCAAAGCATGGTGAAGTCGTTCTCGTTTTGGGAGTTCGTCGTTCTGAAAGCATGACCCGAGCTCAGGTGATGAGTCTATACAAAATAACAGGAAGCCCATTATCTCGACATTCGAAGTTTGCTGGAGCCTACGTATACACCCCAATCAAAGATTGGATCGTGGATGATGTGTGGTTTTATCTTTTGGATAACCCGTCTCCTTGGGGAAATAATAACAGAGATCTGGTCACCCTCTACCAAAAGACCACTGGCGAATGCCCATTGGTAGTAGACGACACTACTCCTACGTGTGGAAACAGCCGCTTTGGATGCTGGGTTTGCACAGTTGTTACACGCGATAGATCAATGGAAGAACTTATCAAATCGGGAGAAAAATGGCTGCAACCTCTACTCGATCTCCGAGACCTTCTTGCGTCCACGCAGGACCCTGCAGTAAAACCTCTCTATAGAGAGTACAAACGGCGACAAGGAATGGTGTCATTCAAGAGCGACGGATCTGGCATAATTTCAAGGGGACCATACAAACTTGAATTTTGCAAAGAAATCCTGCAAAGACTACTCAAAGCACAAATACATGTCAGAAACAAAGGTCCTAACCCAAATATCCAGTTGATTTTACCACAAGAACTGCATGAGATTCGGCGAATATGGCGAACCGAACGTGGTGACTGGCAGGATTCTATCCCTAAAATCTATCGCAAAGCTACTGGGAACGACCTGGACTGGGTGCGAGATGATTTGGGTACGTTCACCACCAGAGAAAGTGATTTACTTGATGAAATCTGCGGAAAACATCAAACACCATTGCGATTAGTAACAAAGCTTCTCGATGCAGAAATTCAGACGCAAGGTATGAGGAGACGCTCATCTATATACAGCAAAATTGAACGAGTGCTCCGAGAAGAATGGCGAACCGAAGAGGAAGTGCTCCGAGAAGCCCGCGAACATCTACCTATCTACGCAAAAACCAATGAAGGAAGGACCAAATGATCTTCACAAAAATTCAGATCAAAAACTTCGGCATATTTCGTGGGAAGCACACCTTCAACTTAAGACCAGATAAATCGAGCTCTTCCCAAAAACCAATAATCCTTTTTGGCGGAAAAAACGGCTCTGGAAAAACAACTCTTTTCGAAGCAATACGCCTTTGCTTATATAGTAGTAGTTTCAAAGGAAGAAAAATGTACAAATCACTTTACCATAAACATCTTCGGCAAAGACTTAACCGCTACGTTACAGATGCCCCAAACCCTCATAAAGCCTCTATCTGGGTAGAGTTTGAATATGGCCGTTTCGGACACGTAGATACGTACTTGGTGAAGCGCTCATGGGAATACAATGATGACAAAGTAATCGAGTCTCTGGAGATACACCAAAATGGCAAGCCTCTCCGCGACATAGATGAAGAACAATGGCAAGATTTTCTGAAGGAACTCGTTCCACTAGGTGTATCAAAACTTTTCTTTTTTGACGGAGAGCAAATCCAAAATCTCGCTGAAGACCACGCTGACAACAGACACCTCATAAACTCCATCCATTCACTCCTAGGATTAGATCTGGTGGAACGCCTCCAAACTGACCTCAGAATATACCTATCACGAAAAGCAAAAGAAGAAAACAAGCAAATGGCAAGAGAGATCTCAAAATATAAGAACACCGAAAAAATACTGAAGGAGCGGTTGGACTCTACTCTTCAAAAAAGAGCACAAGTTCAAAGCCAGATTGACCGAGTTCAAGGTGAGATTGAACATCAAGAACACCAAATTGCAAAAGAAGGTGGAGGATATGCTGGCAAACGTGAGAAACTAAAACTCCAACGGCGAGGATTAGACGAAGAAATAGAACTAACAGAGGAAAAAATTAGAAGACTCTGCGCTGGTGTACTACCTTTTACACTTATCCCAGATCTTTGCCGTTCTCTCCATAAACGCCTTAAAAAAGAAGAAAAGTATCAACAACAAATGGCAGCACAAGCAGCACTAAAATCCGCACAAGAAAAAATCGTTAAAGAAATCAACTCTGAAAGTTTTTGGAAGGAAGTTCCGCTTTTACATCCTCAAAGGAAGGAATTAGTGGACAGAATTGCTGAGACATTTAAACGTAACATCAATATTGAAGAAGGCTCACTGCAGATTTCTCACCAGATTTCTTTCATGGATCGAAAAAAGATTTTGGATTGGATCGATCAGACGTTAAATCATGTTCCTATGGGACTAAGAGCATATTCCGCTAATCTTGAGAAGCTGATTAGGCAACGCCAAGACGTTGGCACTCAGCTGTATCGTGCCCCACTTGACGATGTGCTCCATCCATTGATACAGAAGCTGAACATGCTTCACAAGGAGCTTGGTGTTTTACAGGAAAATTACCGGCATCTTGACGAGGATGTGCGTAAGATTCAGTACGAACTTAACACGGTTGTGCGGCAAATAGACAAGTTATTGGTGGAAGAAGAAAAGTTTAGAAAACTTTCTGAGCGTATGGTGCTGGCAAGAAAGGTTCATGTTGTCCTTAGTGAATTTGTTACTCGACTAAGAAGAGATAAAATAGACGAGCTTTGTGAAAGATTTCTCGAGTGTTTCGAATGGCTTTCTAATAAGGAGCATTTGATCGAAGGAATGGAGATAGATCCAGAGGATTTTTCGATAAAGCTCTGGGAAGCTGATCGGAAAACTATTCCTAAGAACCAGTTGTCGGCTGGAGAGAAACAAATCTACGCAGTTGCGATGTTATGGGCACTAGCGCGCACATCCGGTCGTCCATTGCCTTTTATGATAGACACGCCCCTTGGAAGACTTGACGCAGATCATCGGGAGAACATAGTTCAAAACTTCTTCCCACATGCGAGTCACCAGATTATCTTGTTCTCCACGGATACTGAGATCGATCAGCGGCTTTTTGATAAACTTCAGCCCTATATTTCCAAGGCATATCACCTTGAATACGATGAATCAGCTAGGACGACACGTGCTTCATCGGGATATTTCTGGAAGGCTGAGAAGGATGCTGTTGTTAGTGAGCTTCAATAGAATTAGGATATGTATGCAGGCAACAGGTCGTTTGTCATTGCTTAAGAGGCGAACAGGTCTTACTCCAAACATTTTATGCAGGATAGGCTTGTGCCTTTCTCTGAGTGACCCGTCTATTCCTAATCCTCAACGCTATGATGAGACTGGGCAAGAGTTTAACCGTTACACTCTCCTAGGAGAATTGGACACATTTTTTATTGCTTTAATGAAAGAGAGACTTCTTCAGGATGGCTTGGATCCGGATAAGGATTTGATTTCACAGTTCAAAGCCCACTTGAACAGAGGAGCAATCTCTCTCTTCGACAAAGTCAAGAATCTCGGAGACTTATACGAACTTATACCGGCCACAAATGAAGAATAGAATTTCAAAGTGAGTTATGGGCTATTTATGTTTCGTCTTCTCGGAACCTTTCCGCTTATGAGTCCCTCTATCCGCTGGGGCCAAGCTTTCTTTGCTTCTTCTAGCATGCGGGACAAGTCCAGTACACCTTGCTCTTGATATTCTTGATAGAGCTTTTTTAGACCCCCATCTGCGTATGAAATCAGCTGTAAACCTAGCTCACGTTTGTCTGAACCCTTGCAGCATACTCTGACAAGGAGGTCGATTAGCTCCTTTTGCTCTTGCATGTTCCATTCTCCTTCTCTATCCCTAAGCTGCAAAAGTTTAATTATGTCGTGCTTTGCCCCTTTTTCAGAGCGTAGATCATATAATACTCCGACTGCTAAAGCAGTTGTGAAAAGATGTACTTTCAGTTTGAAGAGCTTCTTAACATCACACAGTTCATCATATATTTCTGGGTAAGCAGTGCGGAGCATGAAACCGTCATCTAAAACTGTTACAAAGGTCATTTACTTCACTCCACTTCTGCTATAATCGTTGCATCAGGATTGGCTGGGTCCCTAGTCATCAGGTATTCTGACGAAATGTACTTTCCGATTGGTTCTATATCTATGTCAGTCAGCTCATTGGGTTGGTAGAGAATCAAGATTTGTGATCCTATCTTGGGGTAGTGCTTGATCAGGTTTCTCTTATGTATCGGGTCAAGTCTGCCTATAGGAGTGTCAATCACTACTGGGGCTTCTCTCGCTGTGTATCTATTTAAAGCAGCTATGAAGGATGTTGCTATTATCTGACTTTGGCCTGCACTAGGAGCTTGGATCCAAACTGGCAATGTTATTCCTGCTACAGTCTTGATTCTTAACTCGAAATCGTCGGTAATCTCTATGCCTTTGTATAGTTTAGGATTGTTTGTTAGGTGGTTGACGAAAATATCGGAAGCGAGTTGCTCAACTTCTTTTCTCGTCTTCTCCACCAAGCTTTCTATCGCAAAATTAATTGCATTTCTACAATCTTTGCTCGATCGCAAGTGTTGATTTTTGAATTTTACATCTTTGTTCATTTGTTCTTCATCGACTAGCTTACTCTGCATTCTTTTAAGGTCAGAATTCTTTGCGATAACGATCCCATTGTTTTCGTGTATTTTTTGCGTGTATTTCTCGATATCATCGGCTGCATTCTTTCTTGTTGTTTCTTTGGCTCTAATGTCGGAACTCAGGTCTTTTTGGTCACCGATCTCCTTGTTTAGTCCTGCAATTTTGTCTTCATATGTTGCGAGATCTGATTCTAAACCAGCTTTCTGTGACTCCATTTGATAAAGTTTATTTTCGAGAGATTTCCCCTCAGTTTTCAACAACAACTGCACTGCACGCTCTCCAAGAAATTCTACAGGTCTTTTCTCAAGTTTTTTGTCAAGCAGTTCTTCGAATTTCAGTCTAATATCTGAGGTAATCTCTCTTTCGCAAATACATCTGTTGCTTTCCCATGACAATAATGCGCTGATTGCTGTTCGCTTCCAATTGGGAACTTGCGAGACGCCCAATTCAGAAAGTTTTTCCAAGAGTGGGTATACGAGAAGAATCGCCAGATGCCTGTTGAAGCCGCGTTTTTCCTCCTTAATCACCTTTATCTTTTCTCTCGTACGAGTCCGTTCTTGTTCCTTTTTTGCCCTCTCGTTGACTCTCTCTTGAATTGCTTGATCGTTCCTCAGTTCATTGTCGCACGAATCGATAACTTGTTGCAGTTCCTCAGTTTTTTTCTCTAGTTTTTTGTTTTCATCACGTAGTCGATCTATTACCACCTCTAATTCCTGAATATGTTTGGCTTCTTCAGTACGCTTTGTAATCTTCCTTAAGAATTTATTAAGATCACGGCTAAGCTCTTGTTCTATAATCTCAAGGTCTTCTCTCGCATTGAGTAATTCTCGAACGCCCAAAACCATCTCAATTGCATGTCGAACGTCCTCAGTAGGCGGATGTTGAGTGTATTTTTGGATGTCTTCACCATCAAAAAGGAAAAATTGAGATGCATCTTCAGGCAATATCGCTTCAATATAGTCGTTATATTCTTCTATATTCCTAAAGTGTTGCGGCTCCCCACTTTCATAAACGTCGAGCCCTTCGCCTTCTATTTCAGGAAGTTCTCCAGGTTCTGCTTTACGAAAATCTATTGACCTCGTGATGTCATAGACCTTGCCTCTGTGCTCTAATATCATTTTGACAAAAGTTCGACCATTTCCTTTGACGCGAGCTGTTCGATTTACATTACTGGCTAGATCTACTCTAGGGTTCCTTCCCCTATAGCGGGAAGGAAGTCTACCATACAAACAAAAGTATATCGCCATGAAAAGGCTCGTTTTTCCTACGTCATTGTTTGCTTTTATCAAAACGAGTGGCTTATCATTGGTAGTTGTCAACGTCAAAGTATGACGCCCATAAAATGGTCTAAAATTTTGGAGTATCAGCTGCTGGATCTTCATTTGTCATCTTCCTCTTTGAAAGCTGTGAGGAGAATATTTCGCAAATCCACCCGAATATTACGTCGCTTGCCCTTATGCACGACTCTTGCCTCTGCATTGTAAATCTCAGACAGAACACCTTCTCTAAGGTTAAACTCAGCTTCTGCCTCTCTCAAAATTTTCCTAATGTGCTTTTCATAGGTCATGAACACGCCTCACAAATATGCTAAACCCTCCATTCCATAAGGTGTTAGTTGCAGGCGCACCCTATTCCTTGCCTCTGCCCAATTATCGGCAGCATCAACTAGTTGCTTCATTCTCTCTAATTCTTGCCGAATCAAGGTCTCTGCCACCCTCATCTCTCCAAGATCTTTGACCTTGGGTGGCAATACAATAATGTCATTTAGGACAGCAACTTTTCCAGTTCGTCTTCGCAATATACGCCCTCGCCTTTGAACGAATTCTCTGGTGCTACTAGAACTTGCAATGATAATGCATCCACTACACTCAGGTACATCAAGTCCTTCATCCAGACAGCGAATTGCCAGTAGTATTTCCAGCTCATCTTTTCGAAAGCTTTCAAGCACCTTCCCGCGTTGCCAACTGTCTGTCCTTTTGCTCGTGTAAATTCCAAAACTTAGTGCATTCTTCTCTAGGATTTCCTTCACCTCGACTAGTTGTTCATCATCTTCACAAAACACAATAAGCGGACGCTCTGAAGTTGAATTCAGAATTTCTTCAAAGACGCGAATCTTGTCCTTAGCCTTCTTTCTGATTCTTGCACGCTCCCGACATAATCGTTCTAGTCTATGTGAAGTTATGAGCGTAGTTGTGGTTTGTGGTTCCTCAGTTCCCAGCCCATAAGGGGCTTTTTTGGTTCGCGAGTTAAGCCTAGAACTTTCCTTTCTAATTTCTTCAGTGAGACGGTAGAATTCTTCAAATTCTAGTCTATCAAAGAAAGCGAAAAATGGGGAATATAGATAATTACTGAGCCAACCGTCTTGTATAGCATCTTTTAATGAATATTCATAAATGGTAGGACTAATGTACTCGATAGTTTTTAAGGTTCCTTCTGGATCCCAGTGGCGTTCGGGGGTGGCGCTAAGTCCAAGGCGTCGAGAACTAGGTATTTCAGTGCATCGTTGATAGGTCGGCGCGCCGAGATGATGAACCTCATCGCAGATTATCTGAATGTTATCTTCAGAAATGCCTTTCCAAGAAAGAAGAAAAGCTGCACTCGAAGCGGTTTTCATGATGGCTACAACATACAATCGTCTCGATGGCGACCAGTTCTTCCCTAACCTTCTTATTTCAGCGAGTTTGGAAGGCAGCAATTCTCTCCACTTAAAATCGCTGCTGCAGCAGATAATCTCTGCTGACTTGTCGAATGAAGGGATGTCTTTCTCCGTCCACTGTCTTAAAATGGTTTCTGTGGGCACTAGAACAATCGTAACCATTGAACGCGGCGCTAGATCATATGCAGAAAGGGCTGCCAAGGTTTTGCCCGTTCCGGTAGCCATCGCAAAGATGCCTCTGTATCCATTATCCGCCCAAGCCTTAATTGCTTCAGCTTGATGTGGCCAAAGCTTCTTTCTCGTAGGTCGATAATGTCGTTCGATGTGCAACTCATCTAATGTCTCAGGAGCTAGTTCTATGAGTTTCTCGCGTACAGCAGTCGGAATATCCACAACAATGGCTCGTTTGGCACGTCCATTCCAATATTTTTCAAATTTCTCAATGTCAGTCTTCAGATAGACATCCTCACTTTCAACCCAGCTTCGAAACACCTTGAATTCCTCTATGCTATGTCGCCAGCCCATCTCAGATTCGTTCACAGAACCACTGAAAGACACTGTATTCTGTGGGTTACATTCATCCGAGAGGATGCCAACTTTCTGGTGAAACATTCCCTCTTCAATTTTGCCGATCGTTCCTGCTTCAGCACTTAGCGGAATAGCTACCTTAATCTCGAGTTTGTTGTTGGCTACCATCCAGGCTAATGCGCGAACATGATCTCTGACAAATTCAGATTCGATCTGGTCAAGGTTCTTGATCATGGCGTCGGCGATAACACGTTCTCTAGCTTCGATGCCCTTCTTTATCGCTTCAATATCGACTTTTCGGAGCTTTGCACCAACAACCAACTCCATCCTGCCACCATTTCTAATTAATCCAGAAATACCTCTCGCTGCAACTGCGAGAGCACTCGAAGAGAAGAAACCCGCGAGACGTCTATATCTCGTCGAGCTGGATAATGTAGGGATATAAAATTCATTAAGAGCATCGTCCTCGTCAGAATCATAAGCATGCTTAAATTGGATGTCACGTAGATTCATACCTATGTTTCTCCACATGTTTCCAACTTAAGGATAGATTAAAGGCGAATATAAGATTTTTCAAAAATTGTTAAGTTTCTGTCTCTCTAACATGTGGCGCGTGTGTGAGAAATCACAAGTTTTTAATCTATAATATGAGATATTTTCGGTTATGGAGAGCAAGCGCGCGCGCTCAAATAATCTTAAAACGAAGCCGAGGTTGACATTATACGCCATACATTCAAGGTCGTTGCAGCCATATTTGTCAAATCCTCTAGAAAGCATCCGTCGAAACGCATTCAACCCCAAGTCATGTTCCAGGTCCAACATAATTCACTCCTTCTGAATAATAGGCGGCTTAAACCGATGTGACAGAATGGACTCCACACAGTCATTCCTCCACGAATTGAACCACACGCGTGCGAAATAGACTTGCAACAGACGCTAAATTAAAGTTTCTGCTTATAAATCAAAGTCTTAAGTGATAATGCATAGCGCGCGTTTCATCCATCTACATACGAAGGCAATTTGATTTTCTGCAGGTCGATATTCTTGATAGCAGCTAATTCCTGACGCAGAATGTCGGGGCTCGACTTCAACACGGTCAAATCCCCGCCTACTGCATTGAAAAACAGTTTTTCTGCAGCTCTTCGGTTTTGCGATGCAGTAATCATTTTCTTGTTAAGAGGATTCCATATCAGATGAGCCCATGGGACCTCTGACAACTCCATTGGCACTTTTGAGACGCTACTGACTGCTTCCTCCAAAGACAGTTCATTATAGTCAATCAATTGGCGAACTACTTTCACCGACATTAAAAGCCCGATTGGTCTGAAAAGGATGTTTCCTCCATCAACATTCCTGTATTTTCCGGCTACTTCCTCGTCAGGGCCACTTTCTTTTACTTCTTTGAGCGGGGGGAAATAATTGCAGTAATTGTCCCAGAGATCAACGGCACTTTGGTGCAATTTCTTGATTTCTTCATCCCCCGGGTAGAATCTCTTAAACTTCTTCCATGCTGACTTTGTTCTATCAATAAGATAAATGTCTAATCCATCATAGAGCGCATTAATACTAGTAAGACTTTGTTTATCGCCCACTGGAATACTTGTGGCGGCTTTGACGGAAATTTTTTTTCCTAAGAATAATGGGTATTCCTCCACAAGTCGTCTGGTTATAATTGCGACTGCATCATCTTCATCCAAGACGATAATATCTTTCTTACTTACCGGCTTGGCATACCTGTTCAAAGTTGAAAAAAGACGCCTAGTTCGTTCGAATCCCTCCGGATCTTTACTCCTATTCTCTCCTGTGATTCCGCGTACAAGGATAACGCACACTTCTTCAGATCCCAGCTCTGGATGTTCTTCAACAGCTAGTCGAATACCTTCAACTCGGTGCTGACCATCTATAGCGAAAAGCTTCTCTGAACCATTAAGAACGAGAAAACCCATTGTGCCTTCCAATTCTTTTGGTAGTTCAGGAGTAGATGATGAAGTCTTTTCTATCACCATCTCGTTCCACTGGGGATCACCGCCATATGTTCCAATAACTAGAGCATTGAAGAATCGTTGTTTTTGCGTTTCTAGATAGTGTTTAATTTCCTTTGCTCTTCCACGAAGAATCTGACGTTGTAGGAGTTCTTGTAAAGTCTTACTCGAATAAAATGATTGGGCGCGATCTATTCTTTGTGCTAGTTCTTTCATCTTCATAAAAGCGATATAGTAAATCCAATCGCCCATATGAGCTCTTAACGACGCAAGAATTAGAGGATGTGTCTGGCTGTCATCGATCAGGGAAATGCCCTCCTAATCCTATGAATTTCTCCTTTATATTTCTCATTTAGCGGAGGCATGTAAGCGTTCATAAGGCCATCCTCCACATTGTCCAATAACGTGTTGACGACAAGAGTGTAATAGAAACAGACATAACCACCATATTTATTGAGGAAATAATATATTCTTGGACGACCAGTTTTCAGACGCTCCTTCCCCAAGTAATCCCGAAACCTTCTTCGTAGAGAGCCTGTTTTCCCAAGGTACATTAGGTAAGAACATGAGGGATGCCCTGCAATACCAGGTTTTAGAATCAAGGTATAGATTCCTGGGCTATCTGGGATTTGATTTACTTTAGATTCCTGAAGCTTTTCATTTCTCCATCCATGAGAATCCGTATACCTTTGCCACATGCATGGCCAAAGAGTAAAAAATTGTGTATGTTTCTTCATCTCATCAATCTTATTCAGTAGGTCGTTAGGAGAGTCGAGGGTCATATCGTCCTGTTTGAACATTCTTATTATTTTATCTTTTCGGATGCATGCATTGTCTGCAATATCAAGTTGCCACCCAGATATTCTATCAATTTCTTCAAGGATCGCTGACTCTAAGACTTTCTTCTCTTCTCTTAAGCCCTTTTCAATCGCTAATACATCTTTTTCCCTTAAGTGAGGTGAAGTGATTATTCGGATCATACTGTCTCTTTTCCTGATAAACTCTATGACTCCATTGAGTGCAAGCTTTAAAGCCTCGCCACTAAAGAATCCGACTGCTCTATCATATAGATAAGATTCTCTTAAACAAGGGATTATGAATTCCTCAAGTATATTATCCCGTGAACTTCTGTATTTGACACCTAGGTTTAAATTCAGTAAGCTCATTTTAATCAGTCTTAGTTAACTTGCATCGTGTCTCCCATTTTCTATTCTATTCGAAATCGACTTTGCCGTCAATTGTTATTCTGGCAACTTTCCAGTCATATTTCTTTTTATTCACTGTTTTTCTTATCGATTCTAATATTATGTTCTGTTCTCGGTTTGAGGTTTTCATTGATAGGAATGTTACATTTTTCACGTTTTCTTTCTTATTGAGCCCGTCGAAAACGATGAAATCAACTGGGTGCATTATAGCCTTTATATCATAAGGGTCATACTTCAGTTTCCTGAATTCCGAGCTTAAACATCTTTTTATCAGTATTGGGACCTTTCTTCGTCCTCGTTCTATCGATTTCTTTCTGATTTCGCTTTCCTTTTCTTCGAAAAGCTCCTCTTTTTTTTCTAGGGTTAAGAGTTTTGATTCATGCTTGTCAAGCCAAGTTTTCGGTGCTTTCCCTGAATATTTTAGGTGGAGGTCGCTAAGCCGCGTCATTTTGCCACAGCAAGGACACACACATAATATTCTCCTAAACGATTGGAAAACATCCAGCAAATCGTTCATCCTAACAGTCTCAAGTCGACTTTGCCATCCAATACGGCATCTCTTATCATCCTCTGGTGACGATTCAATTTTGACTTGCCAGATTTTATCTCCAGAAATGTTATGAAACCCACTTTTCTTTTAATCAGCCCGTTGAAAACGATGAGATCTATAGGTTCATACAGAGGTCTGCACTCACAAAATTGCAGCTTTAGGTTTTTATATGCTGGAATGAATTTCTCGATTATTTTGCCAAAACCGACCGCTATAGCCTTTTCTTCAGCTTTTACATCAGCAGATATTTTTCTTTTTTGAAGTTCTTTTTTTCTTTCATTTAACTCCTGCAGAAGCAACAGTCTCTTTTCCTCAGCTGGTTCTGGAAATCTTCTCATACCGTCAAAAACCAATGCATCTGAAAGCTTGAATTCTTCCTCACAGTAAGGACACTGGGCGATGAGATTAGACACTTTTAAATTTTTGATCAAATGTCCTATATTCATGGCAACAGATTAAACAGTGTAGCTATTTAACACTAGCGTGCGGGTTGTTCAGGAGCGCGTGCGTTTGCCAATTCCAGCTCAACCCCACAAACACAAAGCAGGAGCTCCATGGGATCCCATAATCGGATATGATTTTAAGTTTCTCGAAGAGATGGATTCCGCCAAAACAGGTAAACTTTAGTTTGCAGCAGCAAGCCACAGATTTTTATTAAATGTGCAAGTCTTTCCAAGCTGGCTTCCCTAAGTTTTTCAACGTAGGGTTTCCGTCTCCCATAGGGCTGATGTGGGAAAAAATATTTCATAAACCGTGGAGCCTTATTTTTGACAAAAGCTTCTCTTATCCTAGTTATATCTTCAAGCTTCAGAGTTCGCAGCTTGTTTAAAACGGTTTTTTCGCTTCCCAACAGTTGAATGTTAAAGCCTAACTCTGAAAACACTTGTGCAATTGCCAAAGCCTTTTTCGATGGCGGCTGTTCAGCTATTTTCTGCATTCCAGCTTTCTCTCCGAAGGGATTGTATTTCGCCATCACAGCAACCATTTCAACGTATGGCGTGCCTGCGAGAGACAAGGTCTCTCTTACAAGCTTGATGCCTAATCCTATGGTGCGGTACTTCGGATGCACAACAACACGGCTGATAATGCTTAATTTTCGATTCAGCTCTTTAATTGACATTTTAGGCAAGACTTGACGCCTACCAAAACACGCAATAGGCGGATAACAATAAACTATAACACCGCACAACTCATCTCCACGTTTAAGACAGAAAATCTTGCGAGGCGCAGCTATCCTATGGCTGCGATAATGAAAACCAGCGAGCGTTTTCCAATCCTGATAAGAGCCTTCGACCACTCGCATTTCTTTGACAAGACTGCATTCACGGTTAAGCTCATTAGGATAATAGTTAACGCTAATTTCTTTTCCAAACCGCTTATGAATATGCACAGAAGGGTTCAAATCCCCTAAAAGATCCGTGTGCGTAGTTGCAGCAATAACCGCCCTTCCTTCTTTCCTAGCAATTTTCTGCAAGTTAAAAGACACGATTTTAGCAGTGTCCCGGTCAAGCGTGCTGCAGAACTCATCCATAATCCACCATTGCTTGTCGCTTTCAACAAGCTTTGCAATACGGTAACGGTATTTTTGTCCATCGCTAAGCTGAGAATATTTACGCAAGAAAAGAAAAGCATCATTTAAGCCTACTCTGCTAAGCAGCTGTAACCCTTCCGTAACAGTTTCGCCAACAGTTTCGATTAATGGCTTGTCAGGGTCCGGGTGAATATCCGCCATGTCAACTGCTTCGCCGTCTAGGTCTTTCTTTATGGCTTTGAGCAAGACGCTTTTTCCGCTGCCGCTGTCGCCGGTGAGATACACGACATCCTTGGGTCCTATTTTTAATTCTACGTTATCGTAAATTTGAAACTCTTTTTCCTCATCAATCCCAAGTCCGAAAGCTTCAGCCACAGCAACAGTTCTAGGCGACATTTCCACAGCCGTTTTGTAAGCAATGTTAAAAACAAACTTTCCAGCTTTCCGATCATAACGCCTACGAAACTTTTGAATACGGAAAACTCGCGCTTTCTCATCGTGGAACCACCCAAAGCTTAGGAGCAGGCTTGGTTCTTGCTGAGTGTAAGCCTAGGGCGATGGCCCAGAAGACGTCGTCATGTGTTCCCTGAGGATGGCTGAAGGCTATGTCACCGGTCTTGCGAAGTTCAAAACGCTCCACGTTGAGCTCAGCCATCAGATCCACGTCTCTAGTCGACCGAACAGGAACATATGGGACCTTAAATGTGCCGTCGATCATGCGCTGCTTCAGGTTTGTAGCCATTTTTTCTTTCGTTGGAAGCGTAAATTTTATGCCCTCAACCTGACGGATTCCAGCGTTCTTCATGTCCTCAACTATGTATTCGCCTACGCCGGTCATGTCGACGGTGACTTTTTGCACGTGTTTCCAGCGGTCACACAACGTCTTGATGTAGCCTATCACGCTTGCGTAGGATGTTCTGAGCGCGAAACGTTTGATATGTACAAGTTTAAGCTGTTCCTTGTCTCGCATGATCACGACGACAACGGAATAGTCCCGCCACTTCCCAAGATCCACGCCCATGAAGAACTCGCCCTTAGCTTGATCGTCAAAATCATAATAGTCCAATGCCTGGTCTATGCAGCTTGTTATCAAAGCCTGTGGAAGCCAGACGCTCTCGTCTTCAGCCCACTCCGCCTCCATCTCACGGCGCCAACGCCAAGGATTCCCCTGGAATTGCCGGCGAATCTTCTCGAGTATCCCCTTTTTGAGAGGACCCTTTGGTTCAAGGGCGTCACGCCAAGTAATGTGGCTACGCTTGAAGTCCTTGTACGCGTCGCTGTTGAAGATCTTATAGAAAATTGAGTCTGTGGTCCAGGGTGTGCTGCTGCAGATGAATCTTCCGTTTGTTGTGCTGAGCGTGAAGAGGATCGCATCATACATTTCTTCGTCGTTAGCTATGAAGTTCATCTCGTCGCAGTAGACAACGTTCAACGTGGGTCCTCGGATCGTCTCAGGGTTGTTTGGAAAAGCCTCGATTATGCTGCCGTTTCTCAGTCGCACTATGGTGCGTTGAGGCTTCCGATACAAGCCCTTTGGAAGCTTGCGCAGGAAAAAGTTTATGCGGCGAATAATAAGCTTCGTTTGGCGCCAGCTTGGACCGACAACCGCTAGATAGCTGTCTCGATGTTTTAAGGCATAATGAAGAAGCAGGGCGGCGATCATTTGCGACTTCCCTGACTGTCGGCTCCAGCAAGCCGCGATAAAGTGGTTTTTCATGAAGAATCGGGCGAGTTCACGTTGATATTTTGTAGGTTTGAATCCGAGCCCTTCACAGAATTTTATAGGATCCTCTGGGGTCTTCTCGGCTGCAGCCCTTTGTTTCTCAAGCCATATACGCTTCAGTTTTCTCAGTCTTTTCTCCGTTTCCTTCAAGGATCATGCGCTCCAACTCGTCCAGCTGCCTGGAAATCTTGCTCTCGTCGAATCCCTTGGCCAGGCTATTCATGACCTGACCGATGTACGCGGATATTCGCATCCAGAACCGTCTCTGCTTGGGTGTAAGGCTGTCATCCTTTGCGAACTTGTCAGCTATGTCGAACTGTTCCTGGAGGCTCTTCAATAGTTTGGCACGTGTGTTTTGGGTGTCGACTTTGAGAGTCCGTCTTGTCTTGTTGATTGTCTGCTTAAAATTTTGTAGATTTCTGATAGCCCCCTCCCCCCTAGGTTTTTTGGATGGCTGTGTCAACGAGTTTCGTCAACCAAACCATTATGGCGGTGGGACCGACCAAGGCTGAGTAGACGTCGAATGTCATGCCAGCCATGTCTAAGCCGAGCGCAGAGAAAACTCCTATGGCTACGGTCCTCAGAAACTTCTTCCAGTTGAAGGGTTTCTCCTGTGCTGCGTACCCAAGGAAGGCGTAGATTAGCGCTGCGGTCACGCCTAAGGCAACGTTCAAAGGATTCATCTTGGCTCATTCACCTCCTTCAGTTTCGGATTGAGGTTCCCACAACTCCCAGCCGAATTTGACGGCGTTCTTGCGGAACTCTTCACCGCGAATAAGTCCTAATTCTGCAGCTCTAACCATGTCCGCAATTTCCACCTCCGGAACCTCGGGACTACCAAAATTCACGCGAATTTTCGCCTTTGCGGGTTCAAATCCCGCCTGAAGCAGCACCTGGGCGAATATGTCTCTTTCAACCTGCCGCTTGATGTAACGCTGAATAGGCGCAATTAGTTGCGCCTGCAGATCCAAGGCTGCCCGGGCTGAGGCTTCCGTGAACCCTGGCGTGCTGAAAAGACGTGGAAGAGGAGTTTCCAAGCCGAGGTAGAACTGGTTTATGATGTGGTCGATGTAAAACTCAAACCGTGCCCTTGGGTCCATAGTTAACGGTTTTAGGTCGCCTTTGCCGCTGTAGAAGAGCCAAGCGCCCTCTTCGGGACGGCTCTTGATGACTCGTTCAAACTTGTGGATCGTCTCCTCGTTTGCGTCTTCCAGGAGAGCTAGAACGTCTGGCCCGGCGTATTTCTCGAAGATTTTTGGCATGATGCGCTCGATCTTGGCTTTCATCCAAGCATAGGGCGGGCGTTTGTTAGATTGAAAGACGAGCGAGTGCAAGAGAACCTGTAATATGCCTATTCCGAATCCTGAAGGACTCACGCGGTTGATTCTCCAATGAATAATACTTTCGGGTTTGAGTGTCTCGCCGCCGTACTTGTGCTGGAGCTTGTACCCCTCAACCTTCCATGGAACCTTAACTTGGGGATCCAGAAATTTCCACTCGATCTTTTCGATCGTGTCTATGGGCAGTCTTTGCAGTTCCTTCAACTGGTTGACGGTGATCTTGGCCCAGAAATCGTTCCCGCAGGCGATGAGCATCCGCGCCATATCATTTAACAAACCATCCAAGTTGACGTCTTCGTTAAAGTCATCAACAACTTCCTTGGCTTCCTTGCTTTTTTCGTATTCCTCGTTCGCCGTCGTGTAGAAACCCATGCCAACGGTGGCGGAGGCAAGCAGATCCACGCTTGCCTTGCACGTCGGGTCCCTCTCGTAAAGCTTGAACACGTCAACAAGCGGGATGTCCGCGGTCTCAAAAATCGTGTATGGTTTTGGAGAAGCGTGCCCGCTGTGGGTTCCGTGAATGAAAACCTCGCGTAGTCTCTTGAGAACGCTACTCAATTATAATCCCTCCAGAAGCCTCTTTCCTTTTTCGGTGATTCTATAAGGAGCACGGTGTCTCTCCGCGGTTTTTTCAAGATACCCGCTTTCCTTTAGAAAATGGAATATGCTTTCAAAACTGGCATGTGTTCCATATTTTCTTGTGGCCCTTTTCTCAAGCTGTGTCCTACTTGTAGGCGCTTTATCAAGCTCGTGCAACACGATCTTTGCTAGGTTTAACCTTCTACGCAAGCCATTTTTCATTCACATACAACCTCTACGGGTTTTTGGGTGCTAAAAAACATGGGAGAATGATTGTTGCAGACCATCAGAATCTCCATGTCACGCTTGCCGTCTTTGCCGTAAACGTTAGCCGTCAGATCAGGCGTGTAACGCTGCATCTCAGCTCCACATAATGGACAGTATTTCCAGCAGTCGCAAATGATAATGTCGCCTTTACGGTGTGAATAATGCGTTTTTCCGCAGTTAGGACATTTTCCTTCAAATTTCGGCAATACAGCTCTAACCTTGGATGGTCTACGTTAAAGTAGTCTTTATTCCAGTCATCTTGGCAACTGCACTCGCTCGTAGGACACCTAAGCCAAACCGTGTTGTAGCTCGTACGCCGAATTTGCCTGACCTCACTTCTTCCCAGTCTTCAACAGTTAGATCTCTACGAAGTAGCATGGTTGCTGCTATGCGGGTGTCTATAGCGTAAGCGGTCCCGTTAGTCACTAAAGTGCTGGCTTGAACATTCATGCCTAAAACCCGTGTAACAATCCCTTGCTCAATATTCGTCTGTGCACTAGGCAAATACTGAGCATGAATAAACTTGTCATCATTCAACAGTTGATGTAGCTGCATTTCATGAACCACCAAAACCGTTGGACGCCAATTCTCGCCGCGAACTTGGTTATGAAGCTTAAGCACCGCAGCCCAATCCATAACCGCATTACCCTGAGCAATTACTGCACCACCAGCCAAATCAGCAGCAAGTATCGCCCCGTAAAGATCCAGTATCTTCGTTGTTTCCCTTTCGCCTAAGGCTCTGCCAACTTTTTCAACCATGTTATCCATAACGTTCCACGTAGCATCCTCAACAAATTCCCTAGTCCATTCCTCAGCGGATTCAGTTAAAACATCAGTTGTAACGTCAACCGTAGTATGTTTCTTGCCGCTAAGTCTTGTAGCACCGCCTTCAGCATAAAGGTAGGCAACGCCTTTCACGTCCAACGGAAACCTTTCCAAAGTCTCAGTAGTCGGTTTAACATTGATTATGTTTCTGCCAATAAGCTCTGGATAAGCAGCCTCAACAAGCGTATCGTGCATACGCCCCAAAGCGCCTACCATGTCACTGAACAAGCCTTCTCTAACGCCGATCTCCGCGTAACGCTTGAAAAACGGATGAGAAACAGCTTTTTCTTTTAGGCTTTCATAGAACTGCGTATGTTCATTGTCTTTCTCCATTAAACTTTCAAAAAGTTTAGGCTTCATTGTTATCACTTCTCCACCATAATGAAGATTAGGTCGTCGGCAGCTGCTGCGGCTTCCAATGCTGTTCCAAACTTGCGGTTGTAATAAATCGTATATCCGCTTGTGCCACTTTCGTCAACCGCTTGATCCGTCAGTTCAAGAACTCTTTTGCTTGCGTCTGCACCCTTAACAGCTTTTCCACGCGCAATGGCGCCGCCAGCCTTCACTTTCACTCTACCACGGATTAGAACCGGACAAGGTTCAGTATCTGAGACAGTTTTTGTGGCTATGCCTATGCAATCCTGAGCTGAAGCGGCAGGTGTAACTTGGTCATCTGCCGATAAATAAACAGGATCTCCCTTAGTTATGTCAGCATCAGCCGTGAAAGTTTCAATGACAGCGTTCGGATCGTCTGTTTCACCTATAGCCATCCAGTCTTTGCCAGATTTATCAGCCATCAGACATCACTCCAAAATTTTATTAGGGTTTCAGCGAGTTCGTCCTCTCTTACTCCCCGTCACGTGATGTGACTTTGATTTTTTCTCAAGTTCAGCTTTCAACTGCTTCTCGTTTTTATTCCATTCAGAGCGTATGGCTTCGGCAATCTCATCCATCTGCGAAGGAGCTAGAGGCGGACTATACTTCGCCAAAATGCCTTTGATGCCGTTTTTATCCATTTTTCAGCATCTCCTTAAGCTGGAGAATAGCGCCACGAATCGCTTGACACTCCCGTTGCATTCCCATGCTACTTCGTTCAACCATTGGGCTCGGCAGAAGACCTTCAAGAATTTTTATAACTTCCGTCACTTTGATAGTGGGCTCCTTCGACTTTTTCAGAAGACTCTCACTAAGATTGCCTTGGGCTCCGCCATGGGCCTTCTCAAGCTTGTCAACACGAGCTAACAACTCCGTAACTTTCGCTTCCAGCAGCTGTTCTTGATTTGACGGTTCAACACCACAAACATCACTAGTAATCTGATCGTCCGAATGCGCCTCATTCCATGTTTTAACCGCTGCACACAACTTCTTTTTAGCAGCAGCCTCTTTCAATTTCACTTCAAGAACTACTTGGTATCCTTCGCCCAGCGTTGCCCCAACTTGCGCAGTAATTAACTGAGTCAAAGCTGTTTCGAGAGCGTTGATCTCCGCCCAAATGGTTTCTGATTCCGCATTCAATGTTGCTCTTTGCTCGTCTGTCAATTCAGCTTCTGGATAAAGCTGCGCCATAATGTCCGCATTTTTCTTACTCAGATCGGCAATTTTCGCTTTTATCTGATCAATGGTTAGATTCTGTCCGCCGTTTCCTTCCCCATTTTGTTCTGTTACTTTTTGTCCCCTTTCAGGAAGCAACTTGAAAAGTTCATCGCCGAGAATATCATATAACTTCTGGAACGCATCCTCATCTATGCTGAACTGATCAATGAAACGTTGTTTGTCAGTTTTAGGTTCACCTTGCCCTTGATTCTGCTCCTTTATTTTTCGTTTTTTCTTCATGTTTCCACGCTCTATCAGCGGCGCCTTGCCAACAGCAGAATCGCCTGCTGGAGCCAATTTTTCTAAAACTTGAACGTTTGCTTCTGGAATCCCAGGAACAGCTACAAGGCTTAACTCAGCATTATGCAAATCATGCGGAACTTGACCGTCCACAATATCCAGCGTTTCATAATCTGCTCCTACGCTAACGTGCTGAATCAAGCCCTTACGAATCTTCGCAGCAGTTTCCTCGTCGTAAATTTCAGCCTCATAAAAAAGATTCGAGCCGTCCCACTCGGTCTTCGTGACTTTGCCAACAGCGTTAGGCACAGCAACATGCTCAACATAAACCGGTGCAGCCACAAGCTTACTGGAGAAGGCCTGCAGCTCCTCAGGCGTGTAAATGTTGAAGTTACGACTCATACCAGCAGTGATGGCTAAACCTCGAATCTTTAATGGCTTGTCAACGATCTTCTCTAGAATCTGAAAAGGCAGAATAGCAGATACATGTTCTCTAACTTTTTCCTTAGGCATAGGTTTCGTGTAATCCAAGCCCTTTTCTTTACACGTAGCATAAAAAACGCTTAACGCTTTCTTACACGTCTTATTCGCGTAACCCTCAACATCTTGATCTTTCTTTGTATCATCCGTCTCTCCGTCACAATACTGTCCAGTCATCGAATCAAGCATCGAATGAAAGTCCTTGTGAACAGGCAAACAGGCCCAGACCTTAAATTTTGGTCAGTTGAGAAAAACAGCAAATCTCAAGGCAGCTGAGGAGGGATAGAGACCGCTGCTTTCCTCAACTGCCACTGCAATATAATAATACACAAGACACAACATAAAAGATTTGCGATATTAATTCGTTACTTCCACTTCAGTTTTTCCCTAGATTTCAGTCCTTCACTCAAAAAATAAGCATGACGTCATTTCAAAAACAAATTTGGCCATTAAAACCATGAACCAAATAATTAAAGAAAAGTCGTCTTCCACCTCTGAGATTATTATGTATACACTTAACTAAGAATCGTTTCAACTCTTTTCTTCCATACAGGGTTTTCAATTGCAAGTTTGTTGAGATTTCGTCTAATCTCGTGTCTTCTCTTGACTGCGGGTTTCTGTCTGATCAGAAGTTTTTTCACACTTTCGATTAACCTATGAAAATCCTGGTCACTTATTGTATCTTTAATGATAGAGTATCCAAGATCAAACAGTGGCTCATCGGAAATCCGCGTTAGAATTTCTATTGACCAGTATCTAATCTCAGAGTCGCTTTCTTCCCATGCTAACTTCTTTACAGGCTTGTAGCAACATTGAATTAAATGACGTTTCCATAGTGAGCCTTCTATTTCAAGGTCTAATATATGATACAAAGTTGTTAAGAACTGAAGGCGTCTCTCACGAGTGCCATGAAGTAGTTTTCGTTCGAAGAATGCTTCAACTTCTTCTTTTGCTTTGAATCGGGCACTAATTTGCGGTGAAAAATAATACGCGACGCGATAATTCTCACATAGCCTGTCTAGATCTCGGATGCCTCGCGAGCTGATTGCCTTATCGGGATTTTCAATTTCTTCCAGAAGTTCTTCGATGTCCCTGGAATCAGCCAGCTCTCGCGGTGATACCGATCTCAGCAACTTAACAATCTTTCCGTCTTCGTTGATTCTTTCGAGTTGTTCGATACGCAACTGATTCAGAAGTTTTTTCTTATGTCTAAAATAGGTTGCTCGGGAAATACCCATCGATTGGCATCCGCGACTAAGGGCTCTCGGAGAGAGTAAACGACCCGCAAAGAAGTCTAGGATTACTTCGTCTACATCTTTTCTTGATTGTTCCTTATCCAAGTCTCAAAACCTTGTATAAGAGTATCAATCTTCTATAAAAGAGTATCATTTTTGGTGTGATATCAACTCATTTTTTGCCAAAGAAATCGTTATACTCCACATATCGCTTCATTAACCTCGCTCTCAAGCCAAAGAGAGCTGGTGGACCGGGCGGGAAAGAATTTAGGGCAATGAAGGTTTCATTCCTGAGCCTTCATAAATTCTTCAGCTGTAGCACACCATGCATTGATGATATAAAGAAGACAGTATAATACAAAATAAGTGTCGGTAAAGGTGAGGTTGAGAGGGAGCGTGTAGCTGGCACGCGCGCCGTTTCGCGTCACTCCGGACGTTGGAGCGGTTCACCGCTTAACCTTACCGCCGAAAACTACATCCTCTTTGTAAATAGCCGCCTTTGAATGTTACTCCTCTACGGCAGATGGGTGAATTAATTCTATGCGGATCTCCTCAAGACGTCTCCCAATGTATTCTAAGTGTTCTGATATCTTCTGTAGAGCTCTCGTTATATTTGCTATATGTCCGATTACAGCTTGCCTAAATTCCTCTTCATCCATTTTTTATCACAACAACAGATTTATTCTTACACTATTTAATTGCTTCGACGCTCTACTGTTTAACAAGATACTGTTAAGTCTGATGTGATGAACAAATGGGTAGGGATTGCTGTTTTCTCGGATTAGAAGATATAGACATAGTTGGGGCTTTCGCCACCACCCGCAGCACCTTTCATACCCTTAGCAATGAAATACTTTTCGACATTTCTGGCCATAGTTGCAGTATCAGCTCTCCACTGATGCCAATCACTTGGATTACCATGTTGACTCTTTCGTTGACTTGGGTCATCAGTAATCCCAATAGTCCAACTTGAATGACGAGTATTTCCAACCACTCGCTGAATGGCAATTTTAATATTCTTTTCTTTCATAACACATCAAGTGATAGTATCGGATCAGAATTTATATGCTTTTGGAATATTGGATACTATGCTTTCAAGCCTTGTAGAGCTACTCGAAGAGAAAGGCATAATCACTCAGCAGGAATGGGAAAAACGTATAAAAGAACGTGTCACCATAGAGTAGACAGTGATTTGAGGGGTAGCGGGCAAGAACACGCTATTCTTGCAAGTCTGCTTGCACCAGAGTCGCAATACTGTATGCGTGTGGTCTCTCACCGCTACCCTTTCTCACCATCTAATCTGTATCTTGTTCCTCTTTGGGTGTTTCTTCCGTCTCCTCTTCTTTTATTTGGTTTTCCAAGAAATCGACTAGGTTCCTTAATTTTTTTATACCTTCTTGTGTGAATGGCAATGTCTTTGTAAATCCAAAACCTTTTCCCCTAGCACTCACAGTCATATCACCCGTTTCTTGTTTTATGTCCATTGCCTTGTCTTCACCACCTAGCCCAGAACCGACAGATGTCTCTATCATAGACTCTGGGGTTGCCTTTAGGTAAGGAAAAACCTCGCTAAAAAGCTTTCTGAGTGATTCAGTTTGTTTCTGAGCCTCTTGCCATGAAATACCCAATAACTCAACGAGTTTTGACGGAAGAGCCGTTTCTGTAGGGATTACGCCATTCCATTTCGTGAAAGCCTCTTTAACAATAGGCATTTGTCTAATTGCCTTAGCTTTTCCCTCTTGTGCTTTGCGTGTATCATATGGATCAAGAGCTTGCACTGCAATATCAGTCACTTTAACATAGCCTCTCTGTCGTTTCATGAGTCCATACGCACAAACGTCGTCAAACTTGCGGAAAATATAGCCACTGATGGCGTTGGGGTTTTTTATTTTGTAGCCTAAAGCTTCAGCTACATCTTTATTGCTCATCTTTCCGTCATACTTAGTTATGGCAGTCTTGGCGATTTCAATTGCTTTTGCAAACGTGACTTGGTTTGGGTAACTGTATTTGCCTATGGTCACCATAGCAATTCACAGAATAGCATAGGCAAATTGCCTATATAAAGCTTGCTAAAGCTTACGTGTTTGCGTGAAGTCGAACAAAACTATTTTAGGTCAACAAACTTAACAGTATCGTTTAACAATCAAGTTAATTAGGCCCAATGTCTATATTTCATTTTCAATCTCACTCGTCTTAGCACTCCAATTGTGAAGCATAAAATCGCTCAAAGCCCAGTTTCTACCAACTTTATCAGCTACTCGCTCACCAATCTCATTCTGCATCCGCTTATTCATACGTCGGATCCTGCGACTAATATGATGATATTTCAAACCGTAACGCCGCACCTTAAAATGAATCTTCTGAGGTGACAAACCAGCAGGCACAGCAGCAAGCAATACTTCCAAGATCCTTTCGTCTCGACTGTCACTGCAGACCATCTTACCCAAATATTCAGACTCAAAATCCATCATGTAACTTAGGCCGCGACTAAGCCCTGTTACCACACGTCGAATCTCCTTAAGCTCCTTAGTATTACGGTCAATAAGAATCCGCATCCACTTGTACTTACCATATTTTTGGTCCAGAGTGCGCATCTTTTTAACATTCTTTTTCGTTTCCGCTGTCAAAACTTCAAAAAACCCCCCACACACAATGTATAGAATGGAGTAAGTGTAGACATGTTAGGGTAGACCATTCAGCATCACAAATATGCAGTCTTAAGAAAGACGCAAAAAACAATGCTTTCAACAAAACAACCATAAACTAAGCCTCCCCAAACAACATTCAAAACCGCTTTTAACATGAAAACATTCCAAAACACGAAGAGGCTCTTCGTAAAAGTCAGCTACTTCGTAAACCCTAAGCAACATAATCCACATCCCTCTTTACATTGTTCGGCGCAGGAGGCTGTAGGGCTCGTTTCAAAAGCGACGTCAACTCTTCCAAATCATAATGCAAAGCGTCAACCTTACCTTCAAGCTTTTTCACTCGTTCAGGCATCAACAAATACTCAACTGCAGCATCACGACTAAGATGATCAATCTCACCCTCCAGCTCTCCAGGACTGTGATCCATCTTCCGCTTCGGCGTAGAAACCGTGAAATATCGAGTAAGCAGCTGCGCAACAGGATCATCAATCCCTAACTCGTAACCTTTACCAATTTTTCCCTCATCCAACAAACAACCATACTTCAACATCAAACTCTTACGAACCCTTTCAGCCAAGTTCTTAGCCAAATTAAACAATTCACCAGGATGCCGACCATACAAAGTCTCCACATGAACAATCCAATTACGACTAGTCTTACGAACAGAAACACCTTTTTCAAGCCCCAACAAAGCCGTCCAATTCACCATCTCAACACGCCTAAAACCGCCAGTCCCATACGAGCCCTCACGCACAATCCTAAACTTAAAAAAACAACGATGCAAACGATAAACACCCGTACTCCACAACAAACCCTCACATGAAGCGAGAAGTTTTTGACTTTGATTTGTGAGCTCGTAGAAAACCACGTTTGAACGGACTTTGCGACGTACAAGACCAGCCTTCTCCAGCTTCTTAAGATAATAAAAAACATGCTGTTTACTCCAGCCATAGATACGACCTATCTTGCTGGGATAGTCGCCGACTTCAATTCGTTTAAGAATTGGAATAACCCGGGTGCGCACAGTCCTAAAGTAAAACTTGACTTTTGACTTTGAACTGAAAACTTTTTGACTTCGAGAAGATTTACCGTTACGCCTACGAGCCATGGCCAAAAAAGATCACTTCCTCAGCTTTTTCACAGCAAGCGCGTAACTCTTGTGCACGTGTTTCAGTTTCACGCTTTTGCAAGCAACATAAATGTGGTTTCCCTGAATTCCGAAATGCTTAAACGAAGGACAAGGATCACCATTGTCGTTAGGGTTTAAACAATCTTTTTGCAGAACAACATCTTCACCAGTTTCAGGACACGTCAAGATCGTCTTATGGGCTCGAATAACAACCATTATCTGCCCAGCATTTAGACGGAGATAACTTCATGCGGTCTTTGCTTCTGTAGCTCCTGGTGGCACTCCAAACAATAGTGTGGGCAGTAGTCTTCGGTTTTTGTGTGAACCCAACAACACTGATAATGCCAGACACCTATGCCTGACAGACCTGAATCTTCCTTCGCTCTTTTCCTACTTTTGCCGCATCTGTCACACCTGCTTCTAACATCCCTGACGATCTCACCAAGCCCTTCTGGAAGCCGACCATTACTAACAAGATTAGCTTGTCTAGCATACTCCCAGATCAGCTTAACAATGTCATTCTTCCACTTAGGCTCATTCAACTTGTCAACCATTAGGCTTCAACCTCTTTTTTGAACACCACGTTTTTCGCTAATCTGAAATAATTCCGGTCTGTGTGCTTCTTCGCGATCAGCTGCTGCTTCACCAAATCAGTCAAACCATTATTCACCTGCTGAAGCGACACAGTCCACCCTTCCTCAATAACAGCCTTAACAATCTCTCCAAGCTTTCTCCACTTGTCAAGCAAGCCCTTCTTAGCAACCGTCAAAATCTTACCCTGAACAGCCGCATCATTAATCGTAACCGACTTCATAACAGGGGGCACGTCGACAACACTCTTCGTACTCTGCAGCTGAATCTCTCGGGACCCGGGTTCAAATCCCGGTGATGCGTTTCGCATCGGTATATGATTAATAGGTAAAAGCTGTAGAAGGCCCTCCTTGATCTTTTCGACAGCATCATTGTCCTTCTCTAGTTGGCTTACATGAGTGTTCAGCTGGACAATTTCCGCTTTGAATCTTTCATTTCTTTCATCTCTGGTTTTTTTCAGAAGCTCATACTTTTCTTTAACATTAGCTAATTCTTCAGCGAGCTTCGCAGAATCACCATCACCTTTGAGCATGTCCCTAACTGACAGTTTAATTCGAGCCTTTTCCTCGGCAGCCTCAAGTTTTTTAGTGAACTCCCTGATTTTCCTTTTAACTTTTTCAAGCTCAGATTTTTCAGCTTCCTCTTTCCGAAGAGCCTCCATAATCGTCTTGGTGAGCTGGTCGATTGTTTTCTTAACCTTCATTGTGCGAGGCGCAACATACTCGAGACGTGGAGTTTCCGCGCCATGTTTCGTTAGACGTGGCTCTGTAACCGTTATGAACCGGGTCTGCTTACCCATAATAACAAGCCATTCACCCAATCCAAGACTCACAAGGCGAGAAGCATCAACTTCTATCCCTTGCTTCCGAATGTATTTCAAGCACTCTTTATCGACATATCCGATATCCTGATCACTGAATTTCCCGAAAAACGTGAGATTAGCGAGCTGTCTAATTGTGAAGTTCAGTTCCTGCGGTCTTTGGCTGCTAGCTATGCCGATTAAATTGAGTTTACGCCCCTGCGTGAAGCAATCCTTGAAAGCTTTGATCATTCGGTTGTAAATCCAGGGCGGTGCAACATGACCAGAGGCAGATCTCGGCGCGTATTCCTGAGCCTCTTCAAGAATTAGCAGTATAGGTCTCTTGTGGCGCTCCTGATAATTAAGCACATAACGGATAAACCGTGAAACCCAATTGATCAGCTTCTCCTCATCCTCTGCAGCTGAGGTGTAAAATATCATGGATATACCATCTTCAACCACAGCCTTCGCGTAGACGCTTGGAGACGTCAGAGCAAACTCCACGTCTTTGGCATGCACACCGCCAACACTGAGAACATCAAATTTTTCCTTAAGCGTAAAATATTCGTCTCGAGGCTGAAAAATAACCACTGTACCGCCCTGCTGCAGAAATTGCTCAGCGATAAGACTGTTATTCCAAGATTTCCCCGAGCCTGGTCCACCAAGCATACCTATCCGTAGGCCCTCACGACGCCAAGGCTCAATGTCGCTATCAAAGATAAACTCCTGACTAAACCTGAACTTCATGTTGATTCCTCAGTTTTTTGACCGCAAACTTCTTCTAACGACCTAGTTTCAGCAACTTTTAGGTCTCGGAACTCTGCCTTCAAAACATCACCTAATGCCTCGCCGAACTTATCCTCTAACCGCGCCAGAAATGACTGATACGCTTTGTTTCCTCGCTTATCCTTACGAAATGCCCGCAGAGCACCAATAACCGAGGAAAGCTCCCAATCAAAGAAATTCATGCTAATCTGAAACGACCCTCGCTTATTTTTATCATATCGCTTCAGCCTACTCATGTCCACTCCTCATTTTCGGCTTAGAGTTTGCACAATTTCTCCCCGAGTTAGGTTTGATTCTCGCGTACAAAAAAAAGGGAAATTGCGGGGGATATCTCCACAGGGAGTAGATAAATCCCTATCTGCTAATTTTTGGGCCGATCTGTTAATTTTTGGATTTTTCCACACGGTGTTTACTTCCGTTTCCTGAAGATTTTAGCTCCGTTCATTTCTGTAACATACTCGATGCTTCCGCAAACTATAACAGAGAATAAAAAGCATGTTTAGAAAAACGGGGGTTATGTGAGAGAGATCACTATTCTAACTTGTGATACGATTTATGAAGCGCGAATCACAGGTTTTCTTCAAGCATATCAATGAATTTCTCAGCTTGCTTCATGCCCTTCTCCCAAAATGTCTCATCAGTGATGTCAAAGCCTAATTCGGCACCAAGCTCATGAGGAGATTTACTGGAACCTGCAGCCAAAAGCCTCTTCAGCTTGGGAATAAATCTCTCACCTTGTTCCTTGTAAAGCTGGTACAAAGCGAATACAAACAGCTGGGCAAACACGTAAGGATAGTTGTAGAAGCGATAATTCGCCATGTAATAGTGAGGTTTCATTGTCCATTCCCACTTCATCACGTCCAACCAATTGACGGAATCACCGTAGATTTTATCTCGCACTGCGACCCACAATTTGGCAACAGTCTCTCCATCTAAGAACTCGCCTCGCTTTATGGCGTCATACATGCTTTGTTCAAAGAAAACACGAGCAGAGACTTGAAAAGCCGCCATGCCGAACTCGTCTAGTATATTGGCGAGGATTGCCTGTTTTTCCTCTTTTGTCTTGGCTTTCGAAAGCAATCGTTCAGTCAAGAGCAGTTCACCAAATATGCTCCCAGTTTCCGCAATGCAACTACCTATCTCGTAGTTGCTCGGCTTCTGTGCTCTTGAACCAAGATACGCATGAATGGCATGACCGAGCTCGTGTGCTTGAGTGTAGACGTCGCCCACCCTCTGATTGAAGCTCTGTAAGATGTAGGCGCTCTTTCCAGCCAGCCACGAAGCACAAAAAGCCCCTGAACTTTTTCCTTTCCGTATCTCACCGTCAATGTGTCGTCTCTCAAACATCTCATCAACCCAACCTCCCATCTCCTCATCAAATCCAATGTAAGCACTCGCTACTTCTTTTCGAGCTTCTTTCCAATCATAATCCATGTCGGGAGCGTTGGGCAGAGGAGCAACCATGTCGTAGTTGGCTAACTTGTCTAGACCCATCAATTTGGCCTTCAGCCCAAGATACCTTTGATATAGACCTACGTTTTTCTCAATAGTTCTCATGAGGCTATCAATGATCTGTTGATCAACATCATTGGCGATCAAGCTCTGGGTCATTGGGGTTGGATACTTTCTCAGTTCGCACATTCGCAGATGATCTTCGCATACTGCTCGGATGGCACTTGACCAGACAATTTCATCCTTCCCAAGATTCTCATAGACTGTTTGATTGGATCGTTTCCGCAGATCACGATCTGGACTCTGATAAAGACCGATTATTTTGCCGTAGGGAAGCGTCTTTGTCTCGCCTTCAATTTCTATGTCGAAGGTTCTAGTAGAGAGCCAATCACTTTGAAGTATCCCCCACGCGTTAATCCCGTTCTTGTCTTTCATAATTACCAGGTGCTCCTCGGTTTCTGAGAGCATATGTGGCACTCTTCTCACTATTCTTTCAAGATAGTGTTTGTACTCTGCTAGTACCGGATCCGTGATCAACGATCGGTTTTCAGCAAGGACCTTACCCAACTCGATATCTATAAAGGCCAACGCTTGGCCAACTTTCATATATGCCCTACGAGCAGCATCGTTAAGCTGTTTAGCGACGTCATCAGTCGAATCAGCTGAGTACATTAGACGACAATACATGATCACCCCCTCAAACTTGAGGATATAAGTATCTTTCATTTCCAAAAGTTCTAAGAGACCTTTCGCATCAAGGCTCCCAATCTTCCCGTGATACACATCCCGGGCTTTTTCTGCTTCAGTCACCATAGACTCCAATTTCTTTCGAATTGAAGCGGGTTCTGTGTTCTCAACAAGTTGTGAGAGATCCCAAATCATCTCATTTTCAGTCATAGCTAATCAGTCCAACCAGCCACAATTTCGTCCTATTAAAGTATACGCTGCATTCGCGCGCGTAGGGTACAAGTACCATGCAGCGACGGAGCTAATGACGATTAGTATCCCAATAACGAAATATACTTTGCGACTCGGCTTCATTTAGACAGTCTCCTCATAAAACAATGTCTGTTTGTGACGAATATTTCTACATTTTGGAACACGGAGAAAGCAGGAGGAATTTTTCTCAAGAGTTGTGGCTTTCGAACATTTCTTTTTCCAAAGCAACAGTTGCAAGTGTTCTAAAACTTTATCATTCAGCAGTTCTATAAATGACTTCGTGAGATGATTTCATGGATGCTTGGAAAGCCGCGAAAAACGCGTTAGAGTGTGTACTGGAAGCAAAAAGAGATGAAAGCATAGTCATTTTTTGTGACCATGAAAAGATGAGTATTGGTAAAGCCTTTGCAAAAGGTGCCCTAAAGCTTGGCCTTCAAACACGCTTAGTACAGTTGAAAACTGACGAAAATGTTCTGCGAAAGGAAGTTCCGCCGCAAATCATGGAAATTTTGACAAAGGAAACGCCGGACATCTACATCAATCTTCTTCGTGGAACTCGTGAGGAAACACAATTCAGGATAAAACTCATAAAAATGGAGACCGAAGACCTTAAAGCACGTTTGGGACATTGTCCAGGCGTTACATTGGTCATGCTGATTGAAGGAGCTTTAGCATTGACCGCTGAAGAACATAAGCAGATGCAAGCATTCGCGGACAAACTAATTCAGAAGTTAAGCAAAGCAGTTAGAGTTGAAGTTATGAATCTCGCTGGAACAAACGTTTCATTAAGTGTTAAAGGAAGACCTTTTTTCACGGATACTAAGATAAATTGGAAGACAATGAAGTGGATGAACCTTCCTACAGGCGAAGTCATAGTTGCTCCAGTAGAAAGTTCCCTTGAAGGCAAATTAGTGTGTGACATGGCTATAGGCGGAATAGGGCCTGTAAAAACGCCAGTGGAAATAACAGTCAAAAACGGTAAAGTTCAAGATGTTTCTTCTGCAGACACCGAAGTGTTGAGTAGGGTTAAAGGTTCGTTAAACACTGATGAGTGGTCAAATGTTGTGGGTGAATTTGCTTTTGGAATAAACCCTAAAGCAAGATTTGTTGACGAATTTCTAGAAGCCGAAAAAATGCTGAATACAATTCATATAGCCTTTGGCAACAATTCAGACATGCCTGGCGGAAAAAACCCTTCTAAGAATCACATGGACTTTCTAGTATCAAAACCTACAGTTAATGTCTTTAACAAAGATGGCTCAAGCATTAACGTACTCGTGAAAGGAGTTTTCCAGCATTTGTAGATAGAAATGATTAAAAACGCTTAAAATGACACATTCCTAATATTCGTACGGAGACTGAAAGATGACTGAAGAGACCACTGAAAAATTGCCCATATCTGACTTCTATAAAGTCGTAGATTACGTTACGATGTTCAAGAGTGAGAAATGGTGGGAGGCAATAGTTGTTTTTGAGTCCTTGGGAAAGCGGTCAATTGGCTTGTATCTTTGGCATAACCGGGACGGCGTGTGGAAGAGAAAACACAAGTTTAACATTAGAAATCTTGATGAATGGAACAAGCTTAAGAACGCAATAGAACAGCTTACTCCGAAACTTCGTTCGAAATAGTCCACTGTTTTTGATTCCGAGTTCTTATTCAGAATAAGAATCCAGAATTGAAGTTTTATTATTTCACTCACACAACAAAACAAAAAGGGCGAACACTATGGACGACGAACAAGAAACCCAAGAAGACATTCAAGTTGGGGAAGAAACATACATAACTGAAGATGATATAGAAGCACCTGAAGAGCAGACGATAGAACAAAAAGAGGAATATATTGTTGCAGAGGAAGCAACAAAGCAAAGACAAGAACTTGAGAAAAAGGGCTTTCTGTAGAACCTAATATCAATTAATCAAAGCGAAGACAAAAGCAGTTTCGTACACGGGCTTTCTGTAGGTCTTGGACTCGGTTGCATAGCAACCTTCATTATCATGTGGATCGTAGTATTCTTCTCTCCACAACTGCCATCAACAGTTACGTACGAAGCCATGCTTTCAGTATTCATTTATCCTCTCGTCTACCTGCTGGCAGTAGGTTTAATAGCGCTAACAGCTGGCATAGTAAGAGAATACTATACACCAGAAAAAACAGCTTCTAAGCCAACCGTCAAAATCATGCCTGTTTCTTAACTGATAAACAATTATAATAATCAACAGCCTACTTATAATCGTGAAACTCATGCCTCACGCGTTCAAACAAATTTTGGAAAAAATCACAAGTGAAAAGGCTCCAGGACCATCTCCAACATTCTCCGTACTCCATATGCTACGCGCCATAGAACTCATAGCGGAGAAAGCAATCGGTCGCAGCAAACTCGCTGAAGAACTAGGAGTCGGAGAAGGCGCCGTGCGCACGATGGTCAACCGATTAAAAGATGCTGACTTAATCACAACCTCGAAATTAGGCTGCGCTCTCACAAGTAAGGGCCTAAAGCTTTGGAATGAGTACAGAACGGTTTTTAAAAGGAAAGTTGAGATCGGAAAGAACGAGCTGACGCTTGCAGACTACAATGTTGCAATTCTGGTTAAGAACCATGGGCATAAGGTTAAATCAGGTATGGAGCAACGTGACGCAGCCATAATGGTTGGCGCAAAGGGCGCCACAACAATAATGTTCAAGGCAGAACGCTTAATCATTCCATCTGTAAGCGATAGTATAGCTAAGGATTTTCCAAAAGCCGCAAACCAGATGGTTAGGTTTCTTAAGCCTGAAGAAAACGACGTAATAGTTGTTGGGAGTGCCGACAGTCTAGTAAAAGCCGAATACGGTGCATTGGCAGCCGCTTGGACCCTTGTTAACGATTGCGGTTAATACGTGTATTTTTCTCCTCCAGCCAAAATTCGTTCCAAAGCAGTATTGAAATTTATCATTCCATCGTTTGTTTTAGCCGATACTGGAATGAGCAAAAACCTTAAACCAAGCTGATAAATCGCCCTCATCATATTTCTGCTAAGCAAACGCTTTGTTCCTGTAAGTTTCTGTTCAATTGCATTTTCCAAAGCCTGTGGACTAGCTGACCAGTCCACAACTTTGTTGACATCTTCTTCTGAAAGCAGATCGGATTTCGATAAGAGGTACACTTGGGGGACGAGGAAACGATTGTAGACAGCTGCTGAAAGGAAGAGGTTTGAAACATAATTAAGCGGATTAAGTGAAAAAGCAGTGTCAAACAAGTAGACTATAGCCTTAGGTTCCTTCGTGAGCTCAGTGGCAATGTATGGTCCACTTGCTCTGAAAGCGAATAACTCCATCTGCCCACAGGTATCCACCAAAACAATGTCAGATGTTAAATCTTCAATTTCCTTTGAAATTTCATCAATTTCATCCGCAATCAAATCTGCAGCCATTATCAAAGCGCCGTTTGGTCCTAAACCATATTTCTCCATCAAATCTCCCGCATTTACGTAGTTTCGAACGTCCACATCAGGCGAATATGGAAGTTTTAAGGCTCCTGGGTCTAAGTTCACAACCGTAACGTTCTGTTTTGACATTTTTAGCCATTCACTGAAGGATGCCGTGAGTAGAGACTTTCCAGATCCCGCTGTTCCTATAATGAAGACAATAAACATTTTATCATTCCCTACTTAACAAGGCAATGTTTGTTTAGTTTCAAACATGTTCTTGCGTAAAAGCCTTTTCGTTTATGAGGGAATTTCTGGTGGCTGCGGCTCTTGCACTTCTTGTTGACTTCGTCTTGACATTAGAAACACAACTGTGCCCACGCAGACCAAAACCATAGTAATAGCCAACAGAAAAATGAAGAATGTAGATAGGACAATCACGCTTTGAATTGAGCTGTCAGCTCCAGCGTAATCGTTATCTCCAGACCAGCTTGCCCGAATGTAATGCATTCCGGCAACTTCTGCATTCCAAGGATATGCAAATCGTCCACTATAATCCGTTGTAACAGTACCTGATACATTCCAAGCTAAATTGTTTGTTTTAATATAAACGGTAACCGTTTTGTTTTGTAAGGATGGTGAGAGCTGTCCCGAAAGCGTGATGGTGCTTCCTTGAATAACGTTTGTGGATGAAATTGTTAACGATATTTCCGACGGCTCCAAAGGGTCATAGCTTGCACAAACCTGCCCTGAAACCTCTTGTTCACAGTTTTCAAGGGTTATCACCTCTGGAGAGGCATCCTTTAGATCATTCGGGCATTCGCCAATTCTCCACCCATTTTTCCAGTTATCCCCTGTACATTCGGCAACATAATACCGAATGTCATTGCACGTAACATAGTAGGCTTGACCTCTAACATCCTGCGGTTCACGTGAAAGATAGACACCAATGTTCATGTGAGCTTCACTTTCGTAGTATAGAAGCACAACGTCAAGCCCACCAGCTTTCATAATTGAACATGCAATGTAGGAAAAGAGGTCGCAGTCGCCCTTGTTTTCCACGATTGTTTCTACAGGATATTTCACAGGCAAAGTTGCGTCGTAGGGTATTTGATGCGCAATCATCAGAACCCCGTTTGCGAAATCCTCATCATTTGTGTAAATTTCCCATAAGCTATCGGCAATGGGTTTTAGAGCGTAGGGAGTAACGAACTTGGCAAAATCATGGTTTGAACCAAGCGTGTGACTTTTTTCATGGTAATATTCAAAAAGCGACTGTGAAACCACTACATTTAGCCTGTAATACATTGAACCGTTTGGGCTGTCCAAAAGCTGGTAGGACTCGCTGTAGTTTTCTGATAGGCAACGTGGAAACAGATAAGAAAACGTGATTAAAACCGTTACTATCATGATTGTTTCTGAAAGCTTAAGATGCATGACAGATCTGAAAAAATTGGTGTAAGCATGATTTATTTCCCTTATGAACTATCACGCAATTTTCACGTTTATTATTCTGGATAAGGATTATCGGTAGTGTATGGACTGGAACGGAGCAATTGAATTGAAAATTGGCTCGGCGCAAGGCTTGAATCTGAAGAAAAAAAGAGTAACTACAAGAGAAACATCCGAATTTCGCAAGTTTCCAAAAAAAGATGGGACACAGACATTTTCAACCATCTCACCTCAGTGTCCAGCCTGACCCTGATCGCAACCAAATGAACCTAATACTCTGGCAAACAAAACTTTTTGGCAAAACTAACTACGTTTTCTTTTTAGGTTTGATTTTTCCGCCGTCCTTTTGCACGAGTTCTGATAACTGAATTATTGCCTTTCCTAAACGGTTCTTGGCGGTTTTAGAGCTTCTAGCTGTTGTTGAAAAGTGAATTTCTATGTGCGGCTTTCTCTCCTCTCCCTTTGGATGAGACTTTATGTAAACATACGGATTACCATGCATTGTCTTGTCAATCAAAGGAGCTAAAGCCGACTCCATAATGCCGTCTGCATATATGCTTGCTTCAAAAAACGTAAGCTCACCAGCCTCCCTCTTAAGCAAGGGCGCAACAGACCCTTCAAAAATGGCCTCCATTTCCGCAGGGACACCAGGCAGCGCTATCAAAAAAGTTCCTCCCACATCTATTATTACGCCGGGGGCTGTACCAACAGGATTGAGCAGTGGTTCTGCCCTTTCTGGGAGTGTCGCCATTTTAATTCTTGGCGGTGTTAACTCAACCCTTTCCATTTTTCCCTCTCGATAATAGGTTTCATATTTTTCTCTGATCATTTTCAAAGCTTTTTCATTAACTTCCAATTTACGGTTTAGGGCTTTTGCTGTTCCCTCCAAGGTTTTGTCGTCAAAGGTTGGCCCCAGTCCTCCGGTTGTTATTATGAACTTCGGTTTCCTGTTTAGAGATTCACACACAATGCTTGCGATTTCGTTAACATCGTCGCCTACAACTGTTATTCGTTTTACTATTATTCCAAACGTGGTGGCACGTTTGGCTAGCCAATGGGCGTTTGTGTTCAATGTTTTGCCTATTAACAGTTCGTTGCCGATGCCGATTATTTCCATTTGTTGATTCATTTTTTCACCTTTAAGGTTAAAACACTACAAAATAAACCAGTTTTGCCCTTTTTATGCTGTTTGCTAATTCATCGCTTAAAACGCTAATGTGCATTGTTATTTTTTCTTGCTGAGCCACCATTTGAGGTAATCTTTTCTCTGTTGTTTCCGCTGATCTTCGCCACTTTCAAATGAGGGTCTTAATTTATGTCTTAGTTCCATCAGTTCTTGCCGTGTAACCGATAGTCCGCAGCTTTTGCACACGTAGCGTTTGGTTGCCGACATATATTGCATTTCGCCACCGCATTCTGGACAATAGGGCATGTTAAATCACTATTTCTGTTTCTAGAAATGAACATGCTCTGAGAAATAGCTTTCGCTTATTTGCCTATCTTATCTCTATGTATTTCAGGTTATGAAATTTGTTAAATTCGCTTCTGTAGCCAGTTGAATCGCTCTTTTCTTTTCGTCTCTTGTCAGTCTTCTGCGTAGTTCTGGAATTTCATACGCTTTCCATTCTGGTCTGTACTGAAACATTACGTTTACTCTTGTGTCTGTGCCCAGATTTTTAGCTATCCAATTTATGATAGGTTTTGTGCAGCATTCCAAATGGCTTGGCAAAACCAGTATGCGTATTATTAGTTCACCGTACTTTTTGGCTTCTAAATGGTTTCGTGTGCATGCTTCCCAATAGCTTGGCGCGCCTGAAATTTTTTCGGCACATCCATCTGATCCATACTTGAAGTCTAATAGGTAAACGTCAACGAATCCTGCTAAGAGCCGTGCCGTTTCTGGACTGTAGTAGCTGTTGGAGTTCCAAACAACTGGAACGTTTTTGTTGACGTGATTGAATGTTTCAAGCCATTGTTCCAGCCACGGCGTCGGTTCTCCTCCAACAAGATTTGCGTTTCTGCATCCGTTCATGCGTAACTGTTCAACTTCTTTTGCTAGTGCTTCTGGCCTGTAAACTTCACCCTTCTCTTTCCATTGGGATATTGTCCAGTTCTGGCAGTGGCGACAACGCATTGTGCAGCCCATTGTAAAAACAGTGCCGGAAGGTACAAGTTCTGGTTCTTCGCCCATATGTTGAAAAATGCTTGAAACCGTTATTTCAGTTCTGCACCTACAGTGGCCCAATTCGCCTTTAGATCTGTTAATCTCGCATCTTCGAGTGCAGAAATGACAATTTGTGAGAATCCTTCTTGCAATCTCAATTTTCAAATCTAAGTAGGATTTTTCCGGATTTAGCATGTTCTGCAGACTTTCTTGACGAGTGTCAATTTCTCTCTCAATTTCGTAGAATTTTTGTGCAAGTCTTCCGTGTTTTCGCCAAAGCTCTCCTATAGCATCGTTTTCACCGAATTCTGCTGGAAGCTTTTTGGCTATCATGAATTTCGCTGGTTTTTCATTCTGCATGACAGAGAAGTATCTTGCTAGACTTTTTCTTGCCTTTTTATTGTTCAGCACTGTTGCCGCATCTGGACGTAGGATTCTCCACATATCCATTCGATTATAACCTAGGCTAAGGAATTATTAAAACAAGGCGTATGGATAGGAGTATCCACTTGTATGCAATTTGCCCTTAATTGGAATTTCTTGTCCGCATGCTGGGCAACGCATGTCCTTTGTTAAGTTCCATTTTGTGATTTCAAAGCTGAAACGTTTAATCAGTAATTCGTTGCAGTTTGGACAGTACGTGTTTTCATGTGGGTGTCCAGGCACATTCCCCATATAAACGTAGTTTAATCCCGCCTCCTTCACGGCGGCGTATGCCTTCTCTAAAGTTTTGATTGGCGTGGATGGAATGGTTGTTAATTGGTAGTCTGGATGGAAACGCAACAAGTGAAAAGGCGTGCCGTTACCAAGCGTATCTCTTATCCAAGCTGCAAGTTCCTTTATCCTCTCAATAGAATCTCCTGTCTTAGGCACGACTAGATTCGTGATTTCTATGTGAATGTCGTTTCTTTTCATTTCCTTTAAAGACTCGTAAATCGGCTCAACTGATGGGACCGCTGAAAAATTCTTGTAGAAATCTGGGTCTCCTCCACCTTTAAAGTCTACTGTTGCCGCGTCCAAATAAGGTGATATTGTTTTCACTGCTTCCGGCGTCACGTAACCATTTGTTACAAAGGTGTTGAAGAATCCTACTTGGTGGGCAAGCTTGGCAGTGTCGTAGGCGTACTCAAAGAATATGGTTGGCTCTGTATAGGTGTAGCTTATCCCTTGACAGCCATTATCTTTTGTGGCTTTGACAACTTCTTCTGGTGAGAAATCCCGGCCCGCTATCTTCTTCTCTTGGCTTATCATCCAATTGTCGCAGAATTTACAGCGGAAGTTGCAGCCAATAGTGGCAATAGACATAACCAATGACCCCGGATTAAAATGCGAAAGCGGCTTCTTCCCTATGGGGTCTGCGCATGCTGATATCGCCTTTGCATAAACAAGCGAAAAAAGTGTTCCACCTTCGTTTTTCCTAACAAGACAGAAACCTAATGCACCGTCTTTTACTAGGCATCTTCTAGCACACAGATTGCATCTAACCTTCTTGTCTTCCAATTTTTCGTAAAGCACAGCTTCATGTAACGACATTTAGATCTCTTCCATTCTGTGTACATCTTTATCTTCGAAGTATATGATTCATTCGCTTGACGCTGAATCCGCCTCTTCCTTAATCTCGAAAACAAATGGTGAAGTAGAAGTTTTTATGTCTAGTTCTGTCTCGAGTAAGCCTTCTAAAAAGCCAGCCCAAATTTCGGAGTGACTGATAAACGGGGCTTTTACAAGGATATACTTGTCTTTTAGGTAGAAATCTCCGAAACCTTGAACTCTTAATCGTTTAAAAACTTCTTGCCATTTTCCTCGATTTGCTGTTTGAATGCCAAGTGTTGCTTCCATAGAAATTCTGGCAGCTTCACCCATTTTCCTTCCGATTCCACGCCATTTTTCCTCTGGGATGTGCTGAATGAGAATGTTGATTAATTCTACGTTTACGAATGCTATGCGGCTTATACCACAATAATATTCGCCGGGGAAACGCCAATCATAAATCATCATGCTTCTGTAAATGTCAAGCATCTTAGAAATTAAAGGCTTAATGCCTGGTTCTTTGCCCTCCCGAATTAGAGAGTCTATGAATTCTCGTTCCTCTTCCTCTAGAATTATAGTCGTTCTTTTAGCTGACTTCTTTTTCTTTTCTAGCAGTGCCTTGATTTTCTCATTGTTTTCTCGCATAGCTGCTATATCCCCTAACATACCTTATATGCTTTATTCTCATGCATGCACATCTCTGTACATGAAAAAGGTTGGATTTGGGCAGCCTTTATTATCGTGCTGTATAAGAAAAACTCGCGTGTTTTCAAATCAGATGCCAGACCAGTCAGGCCAGCCCAGTTCAAATACCATTCTTTATTTATGTCACTGCAGAAGTTGCCTACGTCGATTCTGATCTTATCTAGATCATACATGATTCTTCGCCAAACACCTATTTTACATCTAGGGTATAGACTGTTAAGAAATAATTTTTTTCCTAATCAGATACCATATAAGCACTAAACCAGCTACCAAAAGAACAATTCCAGAAGCTATTGAAACAAAATAGTCAATTTTCATGATGTTTATAAGCGCATAAACGATGTAGGTTGGTCCAGCAAACGTTAAGAAAGCCGCTAACACTGTTAGTAATGTTTTCCAGAATTTTGAACTCAAATCTAATCTAGCGGATGTTCCTGCTTTTTTCTTAGCCATGCTTTCACATCCCAGCACTTCTTGATGATGCTGTTAAAGTTAAAGTTTTCTCTTATAACCCTTCCTTCACCTCGTTACCTAGAGCCTTCATCAAAAACTTGAAAACCGAAAAGCCTGCTCCACGGTCTGCACTAAAACCACTTGTTGTTCCTAACAGACATAAGCCCTCCAGACCGCGTTCCTTTGCAAGTCCAAGCATTAAGCCAGTGGCTCCCAAAATTCGACCCTTACTGTAGATTACCGCGCCTTTTTCCATAAATTCTGCGGCAAGTCTAGGCGAAGTGGCAGCTACATAGACTTGAGCTTTGTCTTCTGACATGGGAACACCACCTATAGTGATAATAAAACCGCAATCATATTTTTCTACAAAGTCGAGTATTTCGCTACACAGATCATAATGTGCGACAACATCGTCAAAAGAGGGCTGTGTGTCGCCAGTCATTATTACAAAATCATTTTTCTCCATGGGTGCAGCATAAAACTCATACCTTGGTAAGCGGCAAATCCCTTTAGAATTAACTGAAAGATAATCTGGAAAAGAGGGCGAATACAACTCCGCAAAAGGTTTTGCACTACAAAACTTTATCAAAAGATAGGCTGCGATCTTTCCAACGTTTCCAAAGCCCGGAAGACCCTGCACGAAAATCGGATTTTCAAGAACAGGATTGAATATCTGACGGAAATATGGTTTATCCATCTAGTCACCACCGAAGTCGATAACTGATGCGTAATACTAAAATGTTTCACTTAAAACTAATATATAGGCTGAGCAGTGTTCATAAGAGATTTAAGAAGGCTTGCGTTTTAGCATAGAATAGCGGGGTGGGGTAGCCAGGATTAACCCGCTGGGCTCATAACCCAGAAATCAGTAGTTCAAATCTACTCCCCGCTACCAATTCAAATCTGAACGCTGGGTTACTGTTTTTTACCTATTCTCAGCACGCGCGGGACTATTGACATACTTCGCTTTTGGCGTTTGTGCAAAAATCTTCCAACTAAGGATGACACAGAAACAAATTGAAAGAATTTGTAAGGGCTAGCGTTGAACCCGTAGGACTTTTTGTGCTTCTACCAAAAACCCTTAGTGACCTTTAACGACCAGAACAAAACAATATGTATTCTGGTTAGAAGTTTGCGTGGCTGTCGGTTTTGTGGAATCTTCTTCTATTTACTCCGAGAACGGTTCGTGAGTGTTTCAGGGGGGTGAAGAAAAAAGAGTTTATTCGTATTTCCAAATTGCTTCTTAGAGTTTAAAACCTTTCAACGGCTGATTAGGCTTGCACACAACATTTCCGTTGATTGTCAAATTGTCAGTTTCAAGTAGCGATTGCCACAGTTTCGCTTCTGCAACTTTTGTTGAAGTCTTTCTCTAATTTCCTTAATTAACTGGGTTCTTTCATGGTTGGACATTTCTAGCACATAAGCTTTTTCAACTTTTTTTTGTAACGTGCACCCATTTCTTATTTCCCTCTAGAGACATAGTGTCGCATATCTTAATAAATCAGTTCTCTCAATGCCTGATACATATCCAAAAGCAATGCATGAAGATAGATCAGTTTACTTGGACAGAAAAATCATAATAATTAATAATTAGACATGCATACTCATAAAAGTGATCTGAACATGAAAATCGACACTGTCGAAAATGCTTTATTTTCGATAACCATCAATCCTTTACTTGGATTCTTGATCAGCTGTTCTAACAAGGAATGCCAAAGAGCAGGTGAACTCGATAAAATAATGGGGCTAGCCAAGCAACTAGACGTAAGATTCATGCATTTCAACTACATTCCAACTGAACGAGCAAAAGCGTATGTTGAACTAGATTTAACTCCAGATCAACGGCTTCAAGCACTTGAGACTATCGGAAAGGAAATAATTGGATTATATTTACTGGCGAAAGAGGAAGAACTAAAATATGGAAAGTCAAACGTGAAAGTTGCCAAGTTCTTCAGCACATGCCCACAATACGCTAGTGTGACAAAAGAGCTTTCCCAGAAACAAGGCGAAAAATTTATGGTTCAAGTCCACTACACAGCAAAGAAAGGTGTGGAAAACGTTGCAAACTTTCTAGGTGGATGCAGAGCAAGAGCCTACACTTATTTTAATGATGTAAAAGCGCCAGACATAGGGTGCATCTACAATAAACCTTTATGGGAAAAAATGGTGGAATGAGGTAGTTTTATTGAGGCTTCTACTTGATGAAATGTACGCAGGCTTGAAAGAGTATTTCGAGATTCTTGGATGGGATGTGTTGACTGCCCAAGGTGCAGGGTTGCAAGGCGCGAAAGACAAGGGCATCGTAGAATATGCAAAGAATAACAACTTGTTGCTAGTGACTCAAGATCAGAAACCAGCGGACTTGGCTGATCTTCTAGGAGTCAAATATGTACTAATCTCAAACGCAATGATTGCCAGAATAGCTGATGCCAAGATAAGAGAAAAATATCCAAACATAAAACAGAAATGACCCACTGCACTAAAAAAGTGCTGCTTGAACTGTCCTACCAAACCAAATCTCAGCAAATACGTTAACTATAGGCAAAGTTTAATGCTGCTTTCTGTTCTCTCGCGCCTAGTTTAGACGTTATGCTTTACCTTTTTCTTCTTTGCCGAAATACGTTGTCCATTTGAGTTTGCGAGCATCTCTCCTGAGTTTTAGAGAGCTTTTTCTGCATTTGCTTGAACAAAACCATAAAATTGATCCGTCATTTTTAACGTACATCATTCCAGTGCCCAGTGGAAACTCGTTGCCACAAAAAGAACATTTTCTAGGCTTCGGCAAAGACAATTCCTCCAAATACTCTGGATTCCATATCATCTTCTTCTAGAAATTTTCTTTGCTTCCCTTTCAGTCTCCCTCAGCATTAAAGTGTCTTCAACTCGCACTGGCCCTTTCACGTTACGGGTTATGATACGTCCCTTATCCTTTCCTTCTAGGATGCGCACCCTGACCTGTGTAATCTCGCCAGTTACGCTTGTACGTCCAATGATTTGAATGACCTCTGCTGGTGTGAGCTCTGTTGCAAATGTCTTTTCTTCTTTGCTCATTAACTAGCTCCTCTTTTCAACCCTTCAACTCTTGCAATTATCTCTTTAACTAGTCCTTTAGCCTCGCCTTCGTTGACTATGCTTGCTGCGGCTGCAGGGACATCAATGCCTATAGCGTCACCTATTTTTTGCTTACTTGGAACAAATATGTATGGAATTTTCCTTTCTTCACACAGTAGCGGCAAATGAGCTACAACTTCAGGTGGGTCAACGTCTTCAGCTATTACCACAAGTTTTGCTTGCGCTCTTTCAATAGCCTTTGTCGTTTCATTTGTACCCTTCCTAACCACACCTGTTTTTGCGGCTATTTGCAGGGCTTCATGGGCCGCATCTGCAACTTCTTTCGGCACCTCAAATTTTACGTAAAACGGTTTGGACATAAGCCTCACCCTTCAAATGCAGAGTCTTATCAACATTTCTTATTTATGAAGGTTTCGACTCTACAGGGGTAGGTTTCGACTATTTCAGGGTTTAGTTGATTTGTTATTTTCTTTTGCGGTAGATTTTGATTCCGTCTCTTTCTGTCACGTATTCGAAGCCTGCTGCGATCAGCTCTTCATCTTCTTTGACGTTTTGGGCTGTTTTAACATGGTATTCGGCTCTAAATCTTGGCGAGCTTTCAAGCAACAAGTAAATGTCGAAGCCGCAAAGAAGTAGTAGTCTTTAAGGTTTACGTGACTACTACTTTTAGATCCTAGTTTAGTTGTCGTCGTCCAGAAATCCAAATCGCAGATGATGACAAGTGAAAGAGTCCTAGCCAAGGAAGATATGTGGCAGAGGCTCTGGCAATTGTACAAAAATTGGCTTAAGTGTTGTTGATAGGGGGAGGGGGTCTACAACAACAAATCATGAAGGTTTAACAATGATGGTGACTTGCGGCACAAAACAGGTCAACAAGATAATTAGAACAGAATTAGTAGTACAGCGCCATAGGAAAAAGTGACTACTGAAATCTTGTGGGGGTCGTCGGTTTTGCTTGTTGTCATGAAAATCGAGCTGATCTTGTAAGGAGATTAGCTTTTTTGTGTCGCAAAAGGAAAAATTTCCGAAAGCCTCTTTTGCTTCATCTTGAAGTGTCGAAAGTTTGTGCTTTATTCCACTAATTAATGGGATGCAGACCATTCAAAGTATTACATGTGTGAAAAACATTTAACAGTTGAGCATGCGATACTAATAGAGGAGTGCGGATGTTAGCTTGCGGTGATTGGTTAATGTTGGAGACATCTGCTCTTGAGAGTTTGCATTGGGATGGTTCTCGTGGTATAGAGAGGGCTAAGAAGATGGTTATGGAGATTGGTTAATATGTCAATTGAACAAATTGATGTGGACAAGGTTCTTGCCGTGCTTAAGCATGCTGCAGCTACAGCTGCAAATGAGGAAGAGCTTAGGATAAAAGCTTCGACCGTTTTGGAGAGCGAGGTTATTTCCAAGCTTGGTATTACGCCAGGAAGATACGAGTACACTTTTGTTTCAGGTGGGAGGGCTGATGCTCTTTATGGTCATGTAATAATTGAGTATAAGACTCCTGGAAAGCTTTCGACTAAAACCGAAGGAAAAGCTTCTGTCACAAATATCCTTGTAGAAAGGTTTAAATAAAATGTTTCGTTCAACCATCTGCTTTTGAGGGGAATCCGAAATTTTGCAGAGACTAGGCCGAGTCCTCCACGTAAGTCAAAGTCGGAACATAATAATAACAATCGAGAACCTCCCAAAAATCGGCGAGACGGTTGTGGATGAGAACTTAAAATCGATTGGAAAGATCCTTGATATATTTGGTCCAGTCTCTTCGCCCTACGCCTCGGTAAAGCCCACAGTCCAAGAGATCGGAGGATTCGCGGATAAAATGTTGTATGTACTTCCCTCAAAAAACAGAAAGGGGAAAATATGAATGGGCGACGAGAAAAAAGATGAAAATCCTGACCCTTCTTTAACCTCGCAAGTAGAACCTGAGAAAGTTCAACACTGTCCAGAATGTGGTAGCACAAGATTTATGCGTGATTATGAGTGTGCCGAAGTGGTTTGTATGGACTGCGGCTTCGTAATAACCGCAAAAATAGCTGATAGAGGGCCAGAATGGAGAGCTTTTACCAATGAGCAGAGGGCGAAACGGACAAGGGTTGGTGCTCCATTAACTTATACAATTCACGATAAAGGCTTATCAACCATGATTGATTGGCATGACCGCGATGTTTATGGAAAAAGTCTGTCGCCTGGGCAGAAGGCGCAAGTCTACCGTCTCAGGAAGTGGCAACGCCGGATAAGAGTTTCAGATGCCACGGAACGCAACCTCGCCTTCGCATTATCTGAAATCACAAAAATCGCCAACAACCTAAACCTTCCTAAGAATATCCTCGAGACAGCTTCGGTTATCTATCGAAAAGCCGTTAAGGAACGGTTGATACGTGGGAGATCAATTCAGGGCGTAACCGCCGCAGCAGTCTATTTGGCTTGTAGGCAATGCAGGCTAGCCAGAACTTTGGAAGAAATTGCCCAAGCATCGAACGTAAACAAAAAAGAGGTTGGTCGCAGCTATCGTTTCTTAATCAGAGAACTTGACTATTTCGTTCCACCTGTAAAGCCAAGCCAGTACATAACAAAATTTTCAAATCAGTTAACAATGCAGGGGAAAGTTGAGGAAATAGCGCATAAAATTTTGGCAACCGCAAAAGAGTTAAAGCTAACTTCGGGTCGGGGTCCCACAGGCATAGCGGCCGCTGCGAGCTATATAGCTTCTGTGTTGACTGGTGAAAGGAAAACGCAAAGAGAGATAGCTGAAATAGCCCAAGTAACTGAAGTTACTATCCGAAACCGTTACAAAGAACTCGTAGAACGTCTGATGTTCCAGATAAGCCTCTAACATCCCCAATTTTTCTGGATTTTTCGTTCTTCCAATTAGCAAGGATTAAAGAAGATCTTCGTCCTCACAACTAGAGCGTTCTTCATCTAGCTCATTTTCTCCGCTCAACTGTGCCGATGTGGCATCTCCCAGTTGTTGAAGAAATTCTTGCGGAATTCTATCCTTTAAGGCTTCAACCTCATCTCTCAATTTATTAACTTCGCCTTCTAGCTCCTTTGCTCTTTCGGTCAATTCTACAACCTCTTCAAGCTTCCTCTTTTCCTCCAAAAGTGTGCTTTTCTCCTCTTCTAAAGTCTTGATTTTTTCCTCAAGTTTGGTCTTCATTTCGACAACTTGCACAACTCTTCACCTGCACTATTTTCTGTTATACTTACAATTAATAATTTGTCCTTGAACCGTAAGCGTTACAAAACACATTTTAGACTCTGTGGTGATAATTATAGAGGGGGTTATGATTTGGTTGAATGTCCAAAGTGTGGAACAGAAGTAATTACCCCAGTTAAGACATGGTCTATTCCTTCTCGAAAAGCGGCGAAAAGCGGCGAGGAACGTGAAGTTGTTATGGGAATATTTGAGTGTCCAAGTTGCAAAGCTAGGTTTAGAGCAGCCGTGACAGCCGAAACCAAAGCTGAGGAAACAGTAAGTGTTAAAAATATGGTTGAGAGAATTAAAGGTATAAAGGGGGAGCTTATGCAGACTTTGAAGAATCTTCGTGGAAAAATAAAAACCTTGGAGACAGAACGTGCCAATTTGATGATTGAGATTGAAAAATTGAAGAAAATGGCAGAATCAAAGGTTGGCGCGCTTGAAGGCGAAGTAAGCATGTTGCGTGAGGAAGTGAAGTCCTTAAGGGATCTTCTAGGTTACACAGAAGAACCAGAAAAATAGATAACAATTAACTTACTATGCCTATTTCAGATCTAAATTTTAGTCTTTCAGGTATATCTCGTAATACTCTTGAGCCTTGGCTACCGCTTTTTTCGGGTTTTTCAGAATTGGATATTCTATCTCTGGTGGAATCTTCTCACTTTTGCCAAAATACTCTATAACCTTTTTTGCATCTCCTTCGTAAATTGCTAAACCTCCTGCTATTTCATACCACATCCTTGCTCTTTCAAGATCCTTGGCTTTTTCAAGTTTCTTCGCCTCTTTAGCAGCAGTGCTCATTGAAACATCAATTTTTCTAGGGTCAAGAAACATCGCGTTAGACAACGCTTCATAGGTTTCTTGGTCACGTCCGCAAATTCCTTCAAGTTCTGTCAGCGATTCTTCTGAGTCAACCTGTATTTTTTGTTCTTTCTTTTTTCTTCTAAATCTGTCAAGTAAACCCAAATTGAAACCCTTCCTAGTTTTGATGCGTTCTAATATTGCAATAGTTAACTTTAAAGGTTTGTTTTGTTTATAAGCAATTATGCCATATAAATTCACCTTTGACCTTTCAAAGATTCCACGTTTCTTCTTTAAAGAAATCGCCAAAGTTAGTTATCAAAAGGGCATGCACAAAAAAATTGGCAGAACTATTCATGAAGTCATAAGAAGATTCAAGATTCAAGAGGCGACGGGCCTCAACTTTTCCGACGCAGTGCTTCTTCTTGAAGATTTTGTAGAAATACAGGCTAAAAACCTTCTAGAAAGAGATAGCTTTGTGCAGACAAGAAAAAGAGCTCTTTTTCTGCCGCATTGTTCTAGAAAATACATGGATAGTCGTTGTAAGGCTGTGTTTGATCCGAACATTCCGTCTTACGTATGTGCGCACTGTTCTCCCGATTGTTTAGTCAATAGGGCGGTGTCTTTTGCTGAAAAGAAGGGTTATGACGTTTACATTTTGCCTGGTGGTTCTTGTGTTCCGAAAATTTTGAAGGTGAAGCATTATGAAGGTGTTGTAGGGGTTTCTTGTGGCGAAGAGATAAAGCTTGGTGGAGAACTGCTGAAAAATATGGGCGTAGCCGGTCAGGCTGTTCCATTGGTTAAAAATGGCTGCGCGAATACCTCTTTTAATCTTGAGACTTTATTTGGTCTTCTTTAATCTAATTATAAAGATAATTGTTTCGTTCTTCAGTTTTATGGTAAAAAAAGGGGAAATGGTCGATGATGATGTTAGCATGATTTACTTCTTTTTTCTTTGTCGTCTTCTTGCTCTTGCCGAGCATCGATTACACCCCAATAACTGGAGATTTTAAACAATTACGATTTTTGGATATAGGTAACTTTCACATTCAATACAAGCCTGATTGTGCTGAAGAATCGTTTGAAAGGTTTAAAAATCCTAGAAAGTTACTTTACAAGCTCTCTTTTCTTCCAGCGTAGATTCTTGCTTCGGCACTTTCTGCATTTCACAGCGCTTGGTGCGTTTCTTGCGCCACATTGTCGGCAGATTTTCATGTACAGTCTATGCTTTTGAGCGATTGCCTTTTTGATTGGGTCCATTACTGGCATTTGCTTCACCTTCTGCTGTGGCTAGAAGCCAAGTGATTTGCTTCCAAATATACTTTTTGTTGTTAACTTGAGGCTGGAGCTTTTTCTGCTAAGAACTTTCCAGCAGCTATGCAGTCTTTTCATTGTTTTATACATTAACAGGTCTTGCTAACAATCTTGCTACGTCGCTTGGTTTTTCAGCTACCTTCACGCCTGCGCTTCTCAAAGCTTCAATTTTGGTTTCAGCTGTTCCCGCTTTGCCCATTATGATTGCGCCAGCGTGTCCCATCCGTTTTCCAGGTGGAGCGGAACGTCCAGCTATGAAGGCTACGACTGGTTTTGGATACCTTTGTTTTTCGATGTATTCTGCTGTTAATTCTTCTAAGTTGCCGCCTATTTCTCCTATCAAAACAACAGCCTTTGTTTCAGGGTCTTTTTCAAACATTTTTAATACATCTATAAAGTTTAGACCCGTTATTGGGTCTCCTCCCAGACCGAGGCACGTGGATTGTCCTAGGTTGCTTCTTGTTAGGCTTGCTGCTATTTCGTAGGTAAGTGTTCCGCTTCTGGAAACAATGCCTATTCCGCCTGGTTTAAAGATGTGGGCTGGCATTATTCCAAGTTTACATTCCTTAGGAGTTATTATTCCCGGGGTGTTTGGTCCTATGATTGTTGCTTTGACTTGTTTGGCGTATGCCATTACGTTGACTGCGTCTTTTATTGGAATGTGTTCTGTTATTACTATAATGGTTTTTATTCCGTTTTCTAGGGCTTCCAGAGCTGCTTCTGCGGCAAAAGGGGCTGGCACAAAAATTATTGAAGCGTTTGCTGGGTGTTTTTCTATCGCAGCTTCAACAGTGTCATAAACTGGTATGCCGTGAATTCGGTTTCCGCCTTTCCCAGGGGTTACGCCAGCGACGATTTTTGTTCCGTATTCCAGCATCAGCTTGGTGTGAAAGCTTCCTTGAGCTCCCGTTATGCCTTGGACGATTGCATGTGTGTTTTTGTTAACTATTATTCCCATCTATTTCTCTCCTTCTTTTTTGGATATTTCGACAACTTTTTGTGCAGCTTTTTCCATGCTTTCCAGCACGTGTATTCCAGCTTCTGTCAGTATTCTTTTTCCTTCTTCCTCGTTTGTTCCTACAAGCCTAATAACCACGGGTTTTGTTACTCCAGTCTTTTCCTTTGCTTTTAATATTCCCCGTGCAACTTTGTCGCAGCGGGTTATGCCGCCTAAAATGTTTATGAAAAGTGCTATGACGTTCGGGTCTGAAAGCACAATATTTAGGGCTGCAGCCATTTTTTCCGATGTTGCACCACCACCAACATCCAGAAAGTTTGCTGGATTTCCACCGTAATACTGGATTGTGTCTAATGTTGCCATTACAAGGCCTGCTCCATTGCCTACGACGCCTATGTTGCCGTCCAGTTTAACGTAGGCTAGGTCATTTCTTATGGCTGCCAGTTCTTGCGGAGTGAGTTCGCTTCCTCCTTCTAGGAGTCTTTCTTGGTATTGTTTGTGGCGGAATAGAGCGTTGTCATCTATTATTATGCGTGCGTCTACTGCAACGAATTTTCCGTCGAAGGTTTCTACTATGGGGTTCATTTCAATTAATTCCGCGTCGTAATCCATGCCAGCACGATATAGACTTTCAAAAATTTTTCCTAGTGTAGATAGTTGTCTGCCAGCGTATCCTATTTTTCTTGCAATCTGGCGGGCGTGGAAGGAGTGGAAACCATGTTGTGGATTTATCAAAAATTTTATGACTTTCTCCGGGGCTTCCGTGGCTATTCCTTCTATTTCCATTCCGCCAACTGCTGAGCCAATTGCAACGTGGCTTCGGTTAGCTCTGTCAATTGTTACGCCGAGGTAAAGCTCTTTCTTTATTTGTATTTTTTCTTCAATCCATACGCTTTTGACACGTATGCCTTTTATTTGCGTGTTTAACAGTCTTTCTGCAACTTTTTCCGCGTCTGGAACTGAATCTGCAAAGAGTATACCGCCTGCTTTTCCTCTTCCAGCGACAAGCACTTGTGCTTTTATGGCGAAGGGTGGTTTCAGTTTGGTTACGATTTCGTGAGCTTGGCTTATGTTTGTTGCTAGTCCACCCATGGGTGTTGGAATTCCATATTTTGCGAGTATAGTTTTTGCTTCATGTTCGAAAAGCTTCATTTTGGTTTTCCCCTATTTTATCGGTTCTATAGCTACGTAGGATTTTGTATCTTTTACGCCTTCGATGTAAGAAAGTTTACTTAAAATTTCGTCGAGTTTCGTTCTTTCAACCATTATGAGAGCATCAACGTCACCTGCAATCCTAAATGCTCTTTGGATGGCGAGTTGCTTGATTTTTTCGTACACTTCGCCTCTTTTGCGCGGAGATACTTTGATGAATACGAATGCTGGGTTTGAGGATATTCCAAGAGCGTTCAATCCTTTTTCTGTTACGTCAATGAAGCCTCTGCCAGTTCTTATATAGTTTAAGTTTCTGAGTTTTCGTAGGTGAACATTTAGTGCTTGTCTGCTTATGCCTAGTTGTTTCGCAAGGTCGTTTTGTTTCATGTGCAGAGAGTATATGTTTGTTGCCTTGCCTTTTCCGTATAACATTTGGAGAAGCTGCATTGAACGTCTTGTAAGAGGTTCCAAGTTTGTTCCCTTCTTAACTGCCTTTTTGTTAAGTTTTTATTTTACAATTGTATGGGTTATTTAAACATTTAGAAAAGATAAATGCAATAAAAACATGCGACTTTAACATCCGAATTTTTTTAGGTGGAACTTGAAACCGTAACCTATTTATTTAACGATAAAAATCGTTATGAAACCATAGAAAAAGTGAAAACTAGGAGTGAGGCGGTACAAATGTCTGAAAGCAATGCAGTATTGATCGGGAGAAAGCCAGTAATGAACTACGTACTGGCTTGCATAACTCTCTTCCACGGCGGAGCAAAAGAAGTAAACGTTAAGGCAAGGGGAAGGTCGATCAGCCTAGCAGTGGATGTGGTTGAAGCTGTCAGACGCCGATTTCTACCTGACGTGAAAGTGAAGAAAATCGGAATCGGAACTGAGCAATTGGCACCCAGAGAAGAGGGGGGCTCGCCCACAAACGTCAGCTCGATCGAAATAACCCTAGCACAATGAACGCGATTCCACATGAACTCCCAAAGCTCCGCCGCCCCCTCCTTTATTTGTGGAGGGCGCTTTTCTAGGTGAAAACTGCACTATGTAACTTCTGTTTAAGAAGTGGGATACTGTGTCAAAAATGTTTGGCGAGAGTTAAGTCTGGAGAGATAAGCGAATTAGACTTGAAAATCGCCCGCTTACTCTTGTCCCTAGAGGAGAAATATCCTTCACTTCAGAATGTTTATTTTCATAAGGCTGTGGATGTTGACAATACGTTGGCCCTGATTGTTGGGCGGGGTGATGTTCCTCGTCTTTTGGGTTATGGTGGGAAGATCATTAAGGCTTTGGGGGCTGAAGTTGGTAAGGCCGTTCGTGTTTTGGAGTATGGTGCTGACGATAGAAAGTTTTTGGAGGATTTGTTTGCTCCCTTGAGCATAGTTGCGATAAACACTATTTGGCTGCCTGACGGAACAACTGAGACTAGGGTTATTTTGAGGAAGAGACGTGGGAGGCAGCCGCCTTTTAGTGTAAAGGCTTTAAAGGAGATTGGCCGTAAAGTTCGCAACATGGCTCTGCGTGTGGAGTTTGCAGACTAGTTAGGGCGTGAACTCATGAAGTTGGATTCAATTGGTGATTGGCGTAGAACGCACTATTCTGTTGATATTAAGCCTGAACTTGACGGCCAAGAAGTTACACTTTTCGGTTGGGTTCAAGAGATAAGAGACTTGGGTGGAATACGCTTCATAATAATGCAGGATAGGGAAGGAACAATACAAGTCACTGTGCCTAGGAAAAAGGTGAGTAGCGAAGTGTTGTCGAAGTCTGACGTTTTACAGAAAAGATACAGCATCGGTGTGAAAGGCGTTGTGAAGAAGACTGAGATGACACGCAGAGGCATCGAAGTGATACCGAAGGAGATTAAGATTTTCAGCACAGCTGTACTTCGTTTGCCAATTGACATAACTGGAAAAACACCAGCACACATAGACGTTCGACTGGACGCGCGGGCTTTGGACCTTTGCCAAGAAGAGAACTTGGCTGTTTTCAAAATTCAGCACACAACCGTAGAGGCAATACGAACTTTCCTGTTTGAAAGAGGATTCATAGAAGCCCATACTCCACGCATTATCGCTTCGGCAACTGAAGGCGGAGCAGCACTGTTCCCTGTTGAATATTTTGAAAAGAAAGCGTATCTTGCTCAAAGCCCACAATTGTACAAAGAAGAGCTTGTTATGAGCTTCGAGAAAGTTTTTGAAGTTGGACCGTTTTTCAGGGCTGAGGAGTCTCACACACGTCGGCACTTAAGCGAGTTTGTTTCAATAGACATTGAGCAAGCTTTTGCCACGGCTGAGAATGTGATACAGCTGCTTGAACAGCTTATGCAATTCACATGCAAGACTGTTGATGAAAAATGCCGGAAAGAGCTGGCGACGCTGAAATATAATGTCGAAGTGCCAGAGGTCACTTTTAAACGCCTAAAATATGATGATGTGCTACAAGATTTGAAGCGGGAAGGCATAGAAATCCCATGGGGCGAGGATATACCAACACCAGCCTTCAGAACACTGGGCAAAATCCACCCATACTTCTATTTCATAGTTGACTGGCCGACACATTCAAAAGCCTTCTACATTAAGCCACGCGATGATAATCCAGAACTTTGTGAAGGCTTCGACCTAATGTGGAGTTGGATAGAACTGGCCTCTGGCGGAACAAGAATAGCGTCTAAAGAGCTTCTGATAAAACGGTTGGAAGAGAAGGGTCTGAACCCTGAATCCTTCAAACACCATCTGCAAGCCTTTGATTATGGTATGCCGCCTCATGCAGGATGGGCTATAGGTCTGGAAAGATTGACGATGATGTTGACTGGGAAAAAGAACATAAGGGAAGTAACACTTTATCCGAGGGACAAGTTTAGGCTTACACCGTGAAATTTTTTTTGTAGACTGAAAAAACTAGACTCCCCTATAGATTTTTACAAGGAAACCTATGCATAGGAAGTATTCCTCTTTCAGAGGTAGAAAGGAGAAAAATGAAAAGGTTGGCTTTGTTGTCTCTTGCACTGATTACCATAGTTGTTACACTTAGCTTTTCATCTATGGGTTCAGACAATCAATCCTTAGCTTGTTTAGCATGTACGTGTAGTGTAGTTGACAAAGCAGCACACGAAACTTTCACCGTGAAAATCACATTCAAAAACACTGGAAAAACCGAGGGCACATGGTCTGTTAACATAGCCTTTGAAGATGAAGCGTGGACTTGGAGTGGAACACCAAAAACATTGACTCTTAAGCCCTGTCACAAGGAAACTTTAACTTGGAATGGGAATGTTCCAGAGGACGCTCCAATAGACTCGATGGCGAGACTGATAGTCTATTATGATGATTCTTTCGAGCCGCTGAACTGGTGGATACTCGTAATCGACGGTGCAGAACTAACAATAACTTCAAGTACAGTAAAATAACCAATCCTACCAATTTAATGGTTCACACAATTTGGAAAAGCTAGCATGCTTTTTAGTTGAAAATGTTATAAAAGTTGATAAATATGCGTCTCTTATTGCCAACCATGGGGGAGCAATTAAAAATCGCGTGCGGAGTATTCGGAGCAATAAACTTCCAAAAACAGCCCATATTCTCCTACATATATTGGGGCTTAAGGGCTCAAAACCACAGAGGGCACCAGTCCCACGGCTTCCTAACCTATGACAAAGGAAAAATCCATGTTCACAGAAGCCTAGACCTCGTACCAAAACTAAAAACAAACGCAATCCAAGAATGGTTCGGACGATTGCCTGGGCACATAGGCATCGGAAACGTCAGATACACAACCTCTGGAAAAACAGACGAAAAATCACTAATAAAGGGAACGCAGCCGGTCACAGCATCAAAAAACGGTTTAAAACTAGCTGTTTCCTTCAACGGAAATATTGTCAACACGTTCCAACTTAAAAAAGAAATAAACAAGGAATTTCCCGGTTTCTCTTATGAATGCGATGCAGACCTGATCTGTCACAAACTGTTAATTGAATTCGCAAAAGGCAAAGACCTAGCCTCGGCTGTTGAAACGTGCATGCAAGAAATCCAAGGAGCCTTCTCAGTGGCTGCCATAACAAAAGACGGCAAATTCTTCGCCTTCAAAGACCCCTACGGAATAAGACCACTATGCGCTGGCCACAGCAAAGACCACTCAACCTATGCCTTTTCATCAGAAACAGTCGGCCTAAACATAAACGAACTCGAAAGAGATTTCGAACTGGAACCCGGCGAACTCGTAACGGTTTCAACAGATGGATTTGAAAGGGAAAAACTCGTAAATAGGCGAAAGAGAGCCTTCTGCGCCTTTGAATTCGCGTACTTCGCAAGACCAGACTCGCGCTTTGACGAAAAATATGTTTATGAAATCCGCGAAGAATTCGGGAGAAACCTCGTCCGAGAGAATCCAGACGTCGTTAAGGACGCAGACATGATTCTTTCTCTACCGGAGACCGGTGATGACTCAGCCTTAGGGGTTCATGAAGAGTCTGGCTTAAGATGGGAACGTGCCTCCCGCAGACATCGTTACGTGACTGAAAGAGCTTTTATCCTGCTCAATAGAGAACGGTATTCGACAATCGACAAGAAAATCAACATTTTAGCACCAAAAATAAGGGGAAAACGGGTCATAGTAACAGACGACAGCATAGTCCGAGGAGACACAACAAAAGTCATAGTGGAAAAACTGCGCAAAATGGGAGCCAAAAAAGTGTACGTATTCATAACTTTTCCACGAATAATCGGACCGTGCTTTTACGGAATAGACATGGCAACATACGGTCAACTGATAGGCTCAAAACACAGCACAGAAGAAATAACAGAGATCATAGGTGCAGACGCCGTGTGCTACCAGTCAATAGAAGGATTCATAAAAGCAATAGGCTTCAGCCGAGATCAACTGTGCCTAGGATGCGTAACAAGCAAATATCCAACACCATTGGCACAAAAAATAGCGGATGAAATGAAGAAAAGATTCATGAAAGGCTACGAGGAAACAGGAAGACTATACGAGACAGCAGAAGCCGTTGAATAGGCACATTGGCAAAATAAATTAGGACTATGTTCTATTCTTGTAATTTGATGGGTTGCTTATGGAGAAAATAGGCATACTGGTTGTTTCTTACGGTGCAAGAGCCGTAGCAATGGCTGACGCTTTCAAACGAAGCACAAACTACGACGTAGAACTCTATGTTGCTGATAAACAGCGAAACCCATTCAACGTGAAAAAAGCAGTCAAGCACATAGTCATCCCAGACTTAAACGCAGAGAAAATATGCAAATTCGCAGAAGCAAACAAAGACAAAATAGACTTCTGCATAGTCGGCCCAGAAAAACCCATAATAAACGGTGTACGCGACCTTGTGGAAAAACGAACAAGCATACCAGTGATCTGTCCAACAAAGGAATACGCCATAGAAGCGAGCAAAGTTGCCCAGCGACGGTTATTTCAAGAAATCGTGCCAGAAGTAAATCCCCGCTTCAAGATTTTCAACCCAAAAGACTACAAAAGCCAGGAAGAACTGAAAAAAACTGTTTACACGTGGCTTGACGAACTCGAAAACAAGGCAGTTGTTAAACCAGACAAGCCAGCGGCTGGAAAAGGGGTCGGCGTGTGGGGGGATCACTTCACAAGCCGCCAACAACTTTTCGAACATTTCCTAGCAAACTTCCAATACGGATCAGTCATAATAGAAGAAAAAGTTGAAGGAGAAGAATCCAGCTTTCAAGCTTTTTGCGATGGTAAGCACTTAGTCCCATTGCCGGAAACAAGAGACTACAAAAGAGCCTTTGACGGCGATAGGGGACCAAACACTGGTGGCATGGGTTCATACAAAGACGTTAGCGACGTATTGCCCTTCATGTCGGATGCTGACAGAGCTAAAGAAATAGTGATTGTCACCAAGATTTTTGAAAAATTGAAAGCCGCAGACAACAAAGCCCTAAGAGGGATACCCTTCTACGTAGCCTTCATCCACACGAGCAAAGGACCTAAAATCCTCGAAAATAACAGCCGCCCGGGAGATCCAGAAATACAAAACATTTTACCAATTCTAAAAGATGATTTTGTTGATGTCTGCTACAAAATCTTAGAAGGAAACCTGACACGCATCGAATTGGAAAAGGCTGCAACGGTCTTAACCTATAAGGTTCCACCAAACTACGGCGGATACTCAAGCATTTTTCCAAACCTTGTAAACAAGAAGGAAATAGGCAAGCCAGTTAATCTGATAAAGGCTTACGAGCTGACCAGAAAGTACGGTGAAAAAATCCGTGTCTATCCAGCGTCTATGGAACTGCGCAACAGCGAAACTTACGCCCTCAAGTCCAGAGCCATATCTGTAATAGGCATAGATGAAAATATCGAGGCGGCTAGGCAAATCTCTTTGGAAGGCATAAAGGCAATAGAAGGCGGTGCACTGTGGCATAGAACAGACATAGCGTCCAAACAACATATAGAAAGAAGCATAAGGCACATGGAAGAGCTGAGGCGGCGCAAATAATGAAAAAAATCTTCATATCAGACTGCGAAGGGCCAATCTCCAAAAACGATAATGCCTTCGAAATGACGTCCCATTTCGTTCCAAACGGAGACAAACTTTTCGCAGTTATAAGCAGATACGACGATGTGCTCGCAGACGTTGTAAAAAAGCTGGGCTACAAAGCTGGCTACACCTTGAAACTCATTTTACCCTTCCTGAAGGCTTATGACGTTACTGATCAAAAAATGCGCGAGTTTTCAGCTCAAAACCTCATTCTAATTCCAAACGCAAAAGATACATTACAGTATGTGAGAAAAATAGCTCACGCCTTTATCGTTAGCACAAGCTACGAACACTACATAGAAGCCCTGTGTCAAGCCCTAAACTTTCCATACGAAAACACTTACTGTACAAAAGTCAACATAGACAAATACCCCATGACAGAACGAGAGAAAGACAGATTGAAAAAACTGACAAAAGAAATTTCACAAATGTCCACAATTGAAACCCCTTCTGGAGCGAAATCCCTAAACGACTTTCCAGAAGAACACCGTAAAACAATCCAGCGGCTTGACGAGATTTTCTGGAAGGAAATAGCTAACATGGAATCTGGGAAATGTTTTTACGATGTTAATCCTGTTGGTGGTGAGGAGAAAGCTGATGCTGTTAAGGAAGCGGCTGAAAGAGTAGGCGTTGATCTGTCAAGTGTTATGTATGTTGGCGACAGCATAACAGACGTAGAAGCCTTCAAGCTTGCAAAAGAAAACTGTGGCTTAACAGTTTCATTCAATGGCAATCAATACGCCGTAAAAAATGCTGAAATAGCAGTTTTATCTGAAAATAGCATTGTAACGGCATTAATTGCAGATGTTTTCTGCAGGTTTGGAAAGCGAGGAACCCTAAGCTTGATGGAAAACTGGGGCCGTGAAGCTTTAAAGAAAAGCCATGTTAGTCAAACATTGCTTAACCGTCTTTTCGTGCTTTATCCAGGTGAATTGCCCAAAGTTAAAATAATAACAAGCGAAAATATGGAAGTTCTGATAAAAGAAAGTAGCAAATTTAGAAAAAAGATTAGAGGAGAAGCCATAGGGAGATTGGGATAAATGATTAAGAAAGGCGAAATTGAAGACACATTTGCAGAAGCCTTTGACGGTCTCTACTGCCGACTTGTCATCACTGCAGACGACGAAGAAATGTTAAAGAAGGCAGCTGAAGATGCAACAGCGACGTCGTCAGGAGTTATAGGCAGACTTGACAGCGGAATTGAAAGGTGGCTGAGTGAAAAAGAAACACCGGATAGGCGAAAAGGAGCAATTTTGCAGTTTTGGAAGGGTTTAGACAAAGGGAAGCCTTTAGAAGATTTACTCAGGCGTTTTGAAAAAGAACTTTCTTATAGGATTCGTCAAGACATTCTCGTTAAACCTTTCACTGCGGTCTTTGATTCTTTATCCGTGGAACCTGAAGGAAAAATAGATATGATGGAGCGAGTTGGGCATTGTGGAGACGGATTTGAGTGGGAGGAACAACTTTATGGACGTAACATGATTGTTGTTCCAATTATGGTGCCTGACTTTCTTATAGAGCGATACATCGGTTATGCACGAGGAATATCTGGTGGCAACTTCTGGTTCATGTGCAACACAAAGAAGGCCGTAATGGATGCTGGAAAAAAAGCATTAGAAGCCATGAGCCGAATTGAAGGCGTGATAACGCCGTTTGACGTTTGTTCGGCAGGCTCAAAAACAGAAACACATTTTCCATTGATAGGACCAACAACAAACCATCCATACTGTCCATCTCTAAAACAGAAACTAGGCGCCGCGTCCAAAGTACTTGAAAACGTGAACTTTATTCCTGAAATAGTAATCAACGGAGTTTCCATGCAAGCAGTGAAAGAAGCCATGAAAGCCGGTATAGAAGCAGCCTTAAGCGTTGACGGCGTAGTGAAGATTTCAGCTGGAAATTACGCTGGAAAACTGGGCAATTATAAGATTTATTTGCGCGAGCTGTTCCCATGACTCGCTTCGACGTTGTCGGGTTCGGCGCCTTAAACGTGGATAAACTCTTTAAAGTAAACAAAATTGCGTCAGCAGAAGAAGAGAGCTTCGTTACGGATTTTGAAGAGGCTTGCGGCGGCTCAGCAGCCAACACCATGATAGGCTTGGCGAGGCTTGGCTGCAAAGTAGGCTTCATAGGAAAAGTCGCTGAAGACAGAGAGGGTAAGATGTTGTTTGAGGATTTTCGCGGAGAAAGTGTTGACACAAACGGCATAATCATGGCAAAGTATGGCAGAAGCGGAACAGCCATGGGCTTTGTAGACGAAAGAGGTGAACGAGCATTATATGTTGACCCGGGAGTAAACGACACAATAGAATTCGATGAGATAAACAAGGAACACGTGTTCCAAACACGGTTTTTACATTTAACGTCATTTGTTGGAGAGAAATCATTCCAAACTCAGGAAAGGCTTTTGGAAACCCTCCCAAAAACGATTAAGGTGAGCCTAGACATAGGCGAATTGTACGCAAGAAAAGGATTAAACGCTTTAGAGCCGATAATGAGCAGAACCTTTGTTATGATGCCGAATGCAAAAGAACTGCAAATTTTAACGAAGAAAGGTGATTATAAAAGAAATGCGGAAGTTTTGCTCGAAAAAGGTGTAAAAATAGTTGCTGTAAAACTAGGCAGCAAAGGTTGCTACGTAACAGATGGGAAAGAAGACAGCATGGTAGAAGCGTTTAAAGTGAAGGTTGTGGACACGACAGGTGCTGGGGACGCGTTCTGTGCTGGATTTCTCTACGGCTTAATCTCTGGCAAAAGCCTTTACGAGTGCGGGAGAATAGGCAATTTTGTCGCTTCAAAATGTATAATGAAGATGGGTGCTAGACCTGGGTTTCCACGGATTGAAGATTTAAAGCTTCTTCATTAGATACTCGATTAGACTTTCGAAGATTAGTTTTCCATCGCTGTATTGTGGCATCCGCTCTTGTCTAGTCCAGTCTGGTTGCTGCCACCAATAGAAGCACCTTTCGGGATGTGGCATCAAACCGAATATTGTTCCTTCTGGATTGCATATGCCTACTATATCATGGAAAGAACCGTTCGGATTTGTTGGAAATCTGCCGTCAGCGTATTCACCGTTTTTGTCGCAGTATCTGAAAACCAACTGGTCGTTCTCACAAAGCCTTTCTAAATACTGCTTCTCCTTTTCTTTAGCGAACATTAATCTGCCCTCTGAATGGGCGACTGGCATTCGCAAAACCTTTCCCTTAGGAATTTTACGTGTAAACACGCATTTTCTCTTGTTCTCGTGTTTGATGTAAACCCATCGGCAATTATAGCCTGGCGGAAAATTGGTGGCTAGAGCTGCCTCCGGATAGGGACTCATCTTTTCGAATCCCGGAAGCAAACCAGCTTCAACAAGCACTTGGAAGCCGTTGCAAATTCCAAATATTGGACGATTCTCTTCAACGAAAGCCTTCAGCTCTCTGCCTAATTTAGCAAGTATCCACTTCGCCCAAATGGCTCCAGCACGCACGTAATCTCCATAAGAGAAGCCTCCTGGAAAGACTAGAGCGCTGTATTCCATAAGGCTTCGACGTTTAGCCAGTTCGTTTACACGCACAACTTCAGCCTGAACACTCAACTCTTCAAACGAGCGTTTTGTTTCCGCATCGCAGTTTGTTCCACCCACACGTAAAACGCAAACCTTTATGTCTTCACTTTTCACGGCTTAAACCCTCTGCTTAACGGTCGCTTCCAACTTGCCAGCAAATCACTAACAGACGCCTCCACAACAACTTCACCGTTTAATCCATGAACGCATAAGCGCGGAGTTTTCGTTACCCTGCCTATTTCCGCACAAACTTTTCCGTTCATCAAGGCCTCAAAATCTTGTTTGGCTTTTTCTGAAACTTCCACCAAAAAGCGGCTGTTAGATTCAGAGAAAAGAACAAAGTCGTTGCGATTTACGTTTTCACGTGGAACCTTTCGCAATTTGAATTCTATCCCATATCCGCCAGCGAAAGCCATCTCTGCAGCAGCCACGGCTAAACCGCCCTCAGACAAATCATGGCAAGCGTTAACCAACCCTAAATTAATCGCTTCAGTGATGGCTTCGAAAGTTTTTTTGGCTTGGTTAGGTTGCACTTTAGGCACAGTTTTTCCGAGAAAACCTTTAAGCTTGTAATATTCCGAACCGCCCAGTTCTTTGAGTGTTTGTCCAACCATGTAGATTAGGTTGTTTGGAGCCTTAACATCCATTGAAACTGCTGAGCGGATGTCTGGAACTATGCCTAAAGCTGTGATTAGAAGCGTGGGTGTAACAGGACCAAGCGGGGACTCATTGTATAGGCTGTCTTTGCCGGAGATGAAAGGCGTTCTGAAAGCGGTTGCGAAATCGTAGCAAGCTTCACAAGCCCTTACCAGACTGCCTAGTCTTTCAGGTTTCTCTGGATTCCCCCACGTGAAGTTGTCGAGTAGGGCTACTCTTCTACCGCCTACAGCCACGTTATTCCTTATCGCTTCATCTATCGCTGAAGCAACCATCCAATAAACATCAATCTTCCCGTAATTCGGGTTCATTCCACAAGAGACTACTATGCCCTTCCAAGAACCGTTCAAAGGCTTTATTATAGCCGCATCGTTTGGACCGCCATATTCGCCATGTAATGGCTTAAGCACAGTGTTTCCTTTCACCTCATGGTCGTAGGTGCGTATCACACTTTCCTTACTCGCGATATTAGGTGAAGACAGAAGGTGCATGAGTGCTTCGGTCAGATTTTCTGGTTCTGGAAATTCTGGTTCTGTAAAGTCTATTGGCTTGTACTCTGCGATTCTCACAGCTTTCGGCGGTTGAAAAAGGAATGGAATGCCCAATTCTGCAACTTTTTCGCTTTGATAATAAAGTCGTAAAACCATATCATCAGTGTATTTTCCAATAGCTGTGGCTTCAACGTCTTCTTTCTTAAAAATTTCAGAAACAAGCTCAAGATTTCCAAGAGGCACAGCCAAAAGCATTCTTTCTTGAGATTCGGAGACATAGATTTCCCAAGGAGCCAAACCCGGATATTTCAAGGGAATCTTTTCAAGCTCAACGATAGCACCGCAATCAAACCTTTTTGCGGTTTCACCCAAAGCCGAGGATAAGCCGCCTCCGCCAAGGTCTGTTATTGATGAAGCAAGCTCCGAATCTCGAATCTCAATTATCGCCCTCTTCAGTTTTTCCTCTTCAATTGGGTTTGCAATCTGCACGGCTGGTCTGGAAATTTCCTCTGATTTTTCTGTTAACTCTGCTGACGCGAACGTTACACCGTGGATGCCGTCTCTGCCTGTTTTGCCTCCAGCTAAAACTATTATGTCGCATGGTTTGGCTTTTCTCTTGAATTTTTTCAATGGAAGCAGTCCTATGCATCCGCAGTAGACAACGACGTTTCCAACATAGCTTTCGTCGAAGTATATGGCTCCGTTCACCGTTGGGATTCCCATGTTATTGCCGTAGCTTCCAATTCCAGCCACGACACCCACGTAAACATATTTCGGATGTTTTACGCCTGACGGAAGCTTTTCATAATTATAGTCCAGCGGGCCGAAGCCTAAAACATTCGTGCATGCAATGGGGTCTGCCCAAACCCCTAAAACGTCACGGATTACACCACCCACGCCTGTGGCTGCACCACCGAAAGGCTCTATCGCTGACGGGTGATTATGCGTTTCCACTTTGATTGCTATTCCATAATCCTTGTCAAAACGGACTATGCCTGCGTTGTCTTCAAAAACGGAAAAGCACCAGCTCGGATTAATTTCCTCAGTAGCCTTCGCAATGTAAGTCTTGAAGAGACTATCAATCTCTGAGCCATCAAATTTTATTATACCTTTGAACGTCTTGTGAAAACAATGTTCAGACCACGTTTGCCCAATAGTTTGAAGTTCAACACCGGTTGGATTACGTTTTCGCTTCCTAAAATACTCTTGAACAGACTTCATCTCTTGCAAGTTCAAGCCTATACCCATTTCTCGGCTTATTTCCAAAAGCTGTTGTTCACCAGCCTCAAGCACGTTTACCTCAAAAAGCGGGAACGGTGTGTTTCTGCGTGTGTAGAGGCTCCCCGTCATTTTTCTTCCTCAATCACAAATGAATAATTATCCTTGGTTGGATTCGCCAAAAGCCTCTTACACATTTCTTCCGCTTTCATTTCAGCCTCTTTTCGAGATTCAGCTTCAAGAACTACACTGTAAACTTTGCTAACATTTGTAGTTTCAACTTTGTAGCCGAGTTCCTTCAGTAAACGTGCTGTGGTTTCACCTTCTGGGTCGCTGTGTCCCGGCTTTAAGCTGACTTCAATTTTTAACTGATATCTCATAGTGTAAGTTTGAATTCCAAGAGATTTAAACACTTTTATCAGGAATAAGGCAAACAATTATTTTAGAACTATTCTTTTGTCTTTGTAGAGAATTTTGATTCCTTCAGAATCAGTTACGTGTCCTATTTCTTCTGCTTGCGTTCCAGTTTTCTCCAGAACATCTACGGCATTGTCTCTGTCTGCTTCGTCCACTATTAACGCGAATCCCCATCCCATGTTAAAGGTTTTAAACATCTCCTCATCGGTTATGGTGCCGCCTAGTTCAGAAGCTGTTTTCTGGATTAACTCAAAAATCGGTTGCGGCTTAAAATGGTTGAATTCGAATCCGATGCCTTTAGAAAATTGTGTTAAGCGGTCGAATTTTAAGTATCCGTCTCCAGTTATGTGTACTGCTGCTTTCACTTTGACCTCTCTTGCAACTCTAAGCACTGGCTTGACGTATATTTTGGTTGGTTCCAGAACTTCATAGATTATTTCCCTGTCTAATCCTTCTGGAACATCATGAGCATCATACTTTCCACCCCACTGCTTAAACAAAAGTTTTCTCACCAGCGATACGCCATTACTGTGGATTCCAGAACTCCTTAAACCTATAATCACATCACCAGCTTTTATGTTTCTTCCAGAAATTATGTTCTCCTCTGAAACGTTCCCTATGGCAGAAACAACCATATCAAAGCCTTTTCCTTCTGTTAAACCTATTATTAGCTCAGATACGTCGCCTATTTCTCCACTAGGTACAATGCATTCGGCTTCTGTTGCTCCTTTCGCTATGCCTTTCATCCACTCCCTAACTAAATTTGGGTCTGAAACCTGTGTATGAATATTGTCTGCAACTGCTAGGGGTCTTGCCCCAGAACGTATAACGTCATTAACAGCCATAGCAACGCCGTCGATTCCGATGGTGTCATATTTCTCAGCTAACTGAGCAACAAGAACCTTCGTGCCAACACCTTCAATAACCAAGTCTAAGTAACAATTCTCTCCAAAAGGGAAAATGTTCCCATACGGAAGTTGAACAACTTCACCATAACGGCTAAAGTTATAAGTTTCCTCCAAAATCTTCAACGATTTTTTAGATTCAGCCCTTAACTCTCTGTCAACGCCAGCACCAGCGTAAGTAAACTTTCTTGGCAACATTCTTTCTCCTCAACTAAACATTAGTGACAGCTATTTAGATAAATGGTGCATGTATGTGCTTTTAGAGATTATGGAAATAACATGCGAGCTAACTCTTTTCCTTTTTTATACGCTTCTATGTTTATACTGACAAACTTTTCTGGGAAAGTGTTGCTTATCACCTTTTCCATGAATTCTTCATTCACCATCCCAGTTATTTTGACTAAGGCACCAAGCATTATCATGTTTGCGCAAAGTTTTTCTCCGAGTACTTTCGTTGATGTTTCGGTGGCTGGAATTTTGAGGGTTCTTGCTTCGATTTTCGGTACGCTTTTTACCGTGGTGGTGTCAACCAAAAATAGTCCCCCCTCTTTTAGATCTTTCACGTTTTTCTCAACTGCTTCTTGACTCATTGCAATTAGTATGTCGCATTTTCTAACCATTGGAAACCCAATTTTTCCGTCCGATATTATCACTTCACTTTTGGCTGCGCTTCCTCTTGCTTCAGCTCCATAACTTTGTGTTTGCACAGCATTTTTTCCAGAATATACAGCGGCTTCGCCTAGGATTCGCCCAGCTAAAACTACACCTTGCCCGCCTAGTCCGCTTATCCTTATCTCAATTTTATCTGTCATTCATCTGTGCCTCATTTATCATTGCATAAATAGTTTCAACAATTGTTGGGCGCCTTCTCTCCGCAAATTCCCCGATGACTATTTTTCCTTCAAGTTCTTTTTCATTCATTTTTTCCGCTTGCTGAATTGGAGTAGCGTTTTCTTTGAACCATTTCAGCATTTGTTCGACATTTTTGAATCCGGCTCTTCTTCCGTATGCAGTTGGGCATTGGCTTACAACTTCGATGAATCTGAAGCCTTTCATTTGTATGGCTTTTTTAATCGATTCCTTAAGTTCTTTTGGGTGGGCTGTTGTCCAACGCGCAGAATAACATGCCCTTGCCGTAGTAGCCAATCTTGCAGCATCCAACGGTTGCTCAAAGCTTCCATAGGGTGTTGTTGTTGTTTTTGTGTTGAATGGAGTTGTGGGTGCAACTTGTCCTCCGGTCATTCCGTAAACCATGTTATTAACCATTATGACAAGGGCGTCTAAGTTTCTTCTTGCTGCATGTATGAAGTGGCTTAAACCTATTCCAACGATGTCTCCATCCCCGCCGAAAATGACAACATCACGGTCTGGATGGAAAAGCTTCATGCCTGTTGCGACTGGTATGCTTCTCCCATGAGGTGTGTGTATTGAATCCGCCTTGAAGTAGGGTGAACATATCCATGATGAGCAGCCTATTCCGCTGCAAAAAACGAATTTGCTCAAGTCTTCATAGCCTAATTCGTGGACAGCCCTCAAAAAAGTATTCATTATCGTAAATATTCCGCAGCCTGGGCAGAATGGCAACTCTAAATCTCTCAGATATTTTCGAATAGAGAATGGTTCAGTCATTTTTCTGTGCCTCTTTTAGAATTCTGGCTAGCATTTCTTCCGGTGTAATCAATTCTCCACCGCCAATTTTGTTTAGAGGAATAACTTTTGCCAATCCTTTTGATGCTCTTTCTACTTCATAACAAATTTGTCCCAAATTCAGCTCTGGAACAATTATTTTGTCAGTTTTTTCTGCCAGTTTTCTAACTATTTTTTCTGGAAATGGCCAGATAGTCTTCAATCTAATGTAACCTGTTTTAACCCCTTTTGCTTCTGCTTTTTCAACTGCTTCGTGAACTGCGCGGGATGTGCAGCCGTAAGAAATTATGCCTATTTGGCAGTCTTCAATATTGTAGTGTTCAAAATCTGAAATCTCTTCCGTGTGCTTCCTTATTTTGTTGTTAAGCCTCTCTACGAGTTTTCTGTGTACAATTGGGTCTGCTGTGAATCTTATGCCGTATTCGTCGTGTGTTGAACCCGTCACGGCAACATTGAATCCTTCGTCCACAGCAGGCATGGGTGGAATCTCTTCCAAGCCAAAAAAAACGGTTTCTCCAGCTCTTGGTTTTTTGCGGTTGACTATTTTCACGCTATCTAATGGTGGCACTGTGATTTGTTCCCTCATATGTGTGATTGTTTCGTCTGAGAGAAGTATGACTGGAGTGCGATATTTTTCAGCTAGGTTAAACGCTCTAACCGTCAGTGTGAACATTTCCTGAACGGAATTCGGCGACAAGACTATGGCTGAGTAGTCTCCGTGGGTTCCCCAGCGGGACTGCATCACGTCGCCTTGACCACATTTGGTGGCTTGTCCAGTGCTTGGTCCAGTCCTTTGCACATCAACTATTACGCATGGAGTTTCTGTCATGAATGCATATCCTATAAACTCTTGCATTAGGCTGAATCCTGGTCCGGAAGTGGCTGTCATGGCTTTGGCTCCAGCCCAGCTTGCGCCGATAATCGCGCCTATAGAGGCTATTTCGTCTTCCATTTGAATAGCTATTCCACTGATTCGAGGCAATCGTTTCGCCATGTGTTCGGATATTTCGCTTGCGGGTGTTATTGGGTATCCGGCGAAAAATCGGCAACCTGAGGTTATTGCTCCTTCAACGCATGCTTCGTTTCCTTGCCAAAAATACGTGTTTGGTTTGGCAATTCTCATATATTCTGCTCTCCTTGTTGTTTAGAAGTGAATGCACACTTTACTGAATTAATCTTTTGTTGTGAGACTGATTTTTTGAACCTTTATGCTAAAAGGTTTTTATCTAATAGTTGCCTATTCACAGACTGAATTTGGAGGCTAAAAATTGGAAAAAGACATAGTGGATTATGCTTTAGAATACGCTAGAGGCAAAGACATCGAATATGCAGAAGTTAGAGCACAGAACCAGAAACTTGAGCAGTTAATGTTAAAGAACGGAATTTTGGAAGCATTTCTTTCATCTGTTAACAGTGGCTTCTGCGTTCGAATACTAGCAGACGGTGGCATCGGCTTTGCTTCAACAAACAAATGGACAAAAAATGAAGCCAAAGCTGTAGTAGACCTTGCATACAAGTTTGCTAAAGCTGCAAAGCGTAAGGACAAGATAGAATTCGCTGAAGAAAAGGCTGTGGAAACCGCTTGGGAAGTAGAACAGAAGAAAAAGATAGAGGACGTAGATTCTGAAACAAAAATCAAACAATTCCTAGATGTAGACAAAGCGCTAACTTCTCATACAGTGAATGTTCCAGCAAGGGTATTTGAATGCGATATACACTTGACAGAAAAATATTTTGCTAACACTGAAGGCTCGCGCATATCTTCATTTGTTCCAAAAATCGCTGCTTTTGGCTTCATCACGGTTGTTGAACAAGGAAAAAGCGAACAAGCATTCGAACAGTTCGGTTACAGCGGAGGCTGGGAAGCGTTTGGCGGATGGCAAATGACTGAAAAACTAATTCACGACACAAATGTGCTGAAAGAAGTGATAACAAAGGCGAAGGCGGTAAAACCAGGCGCAATGACTTTAGTGTGTGGTTCAGAGGTTACAGGCATAGCTGCCCATGAATCTTGTGGTCATCCAATGGAAGCTGACAGAATTTTAGGTAGAGAGATGAGTCAAGCTGGAAGGTCTTTCATATACGAAGGCGGTCCATTCTGGATGGGAACGAGAATTGGAAGCGATGTTGTCACAATAGTTGATGACCCAACAGTAGGGCACAGCTATGGCTATTACGAATATGACGATGAAGGAATAAAGGCGAGAAGAAGACATCTGTACAAAAATGGAATTATCAACGAGTTTTTGCACAATAGAGAAACCGCAGCAAAACTGGGTACAAGAAGCAATGCGTCGTCAAGAGCTGTGAATTATGATAGAGAAGCAATAGTGCGGATGGCAAACACTTTCGTTCTTCCGGGCGACATGACTGAAGAAGAATTGATTAAAGACGTGAAAAACGGTGTTTACATGGTTTCTTTCATGGAATGGAACATAGATGACAAACGTTTCAACCAACGTTATGTCGGTAGGGAAGCTTACTTGATAGAAAATGGTGAGTTGAAGCATCCAGTTGCAAGACCAGTGATTGAAACAACGACGCTGAAATTCTGGAGTGCTGTTGACGCCGTTTCAAAAGACTTAAAATTTGACGCGGCTACTTGTGGAAAAGGAGATCCCATGCAGGGAATCCCTGTTTACACGGGTGGTCCATCTATTAGACTTAGGGATGTGTACGTAAAATGAGTGACGTTCTTAATGAAACTGAAGAGATAGTTAAGAAGGCTAAGTCCCTCGGCGCTGACGAAGTCATCGCCAAAACGACGTTTGGCAAATATAGGCAATCACGTTTTAGTAACAATGAGATTGACACAACTGTCGCGTGGAATGACTATGTAACTGACATTACGTTGTCTTGGAAAAAAAGAGTGGTGGCAACTCAGGTACGCAACTTTCAAAATGTAGACGGACAGTTGAAGCAACTTTTTGAAATCGCAAAAGTCTCAAAGGAAAACCCGATGTTCGGTGGATTTGCAAAAGGAAAATTCAAGTATGCTCCAAGCTCGGCGGATAGAAAGGTCGCAGAATTAGAAGACCCGTCAGAATATATCTTTGAAGCTATAGAAGCAGCTAAAAGAGAAGCTGGACAGGACATTAACAGCGGCGGTATACTTTTCACGAAATTTGAGGATGTATATTTAGCGTCATCTGAAGGACCATTAGGTGTCGATAGCAGATCAGCAATTGAGTTCTCCATACGAGTTTTCTCGCAGAGGGAAGCTTCCGGTCACAGCGTTGAGTGCAGTTCAACATTGAATGGCTTTAACCCGTCTAGAGCTGGGATGGAAGCTGGCGAAATTGCAAGACTTGCTAAAAATCCTAAAGTTGGCGACGAAGGCATTTACGATGTAGTGTTTGCTCCGCTTTTTGCTGGTTCCATGTTGGGCATGTGGGCTTCAATGGTCTCAGCTTTCAACGTTATGATTCAGATGTCAATATTTGTAAATAAACTGGGACAAAAAGTGTCATCTGAAATAGTAACTATAAAAGATAATCCAGCGTCGTATTCGGTTTCTCAGCGGGTTTTTGACGATGAGGGAGTGCAGACCAGAGCTAACGTCTTTATTGACCGTGGAATACTGAAAACTTATTTGCATAACACTTCGACAGCCAAGATATTTAAGGCGGAGACAACGGGCAATGCTGGGTTAGTTGTTCCTAACCCTTGGAACGTTGAGATGGGCCTTGGCAACATGGGTAAGGATGAGTTGCTCAAAGAGACTAGAAGAGTATTGTATCTGACGAACACGTGGTACACTCGCTTTCAGAACTATGTTAAGGGAGACTTCTCAACAATACCGAGAGACGGCATTTTCCTCATAGAAAATGGTGAGATAAAACAATCGTTAAAAGATGTACGCTTGAGCGACAACGCCTTAAACCTACTAAACAATATCGCAGGCATATCTAAGGAAAGAAAACACGTGCATTGGTGGGGAGAAGCACATCCGCCTTCACTTGCACCATACCTTCTAATAAAAGACGTGCACATGACAAAATCAAAATAAACACCCGTTTTTTCTTTTTTCTCTAGAGCAATCGTAGATTTAAAAGTTAAGCCTTATCGAATAATATCTAGATTGTTAATGCGGTCGTAGTCTAGCCTGGTTAGGACCTCGGCTTCCCGAGCCGACGACCCGGGTTCAAATCCCGGCGACCGCACCATCATTGAACAACTGCAAATTTTCTGCGCAAGCAAAAAACGATAGACCCACTATAGTTTTTAACATTCACCGTTATTTGGAGCCAAACATGATTCTAAGAGTAAAAACATATGTGATTTGTTTGTGGCGGGCGGGGTGGGATTTGAACCCACGACCGCAAGCTTAGGAGGCTTGCGCCCTATCCATGCTAGGCTACCCGCCCAAATAGTAGCTAAGCGAGTGCAGATTTTAAACCTTAATGCGTTAGTATACAAAAAGCTTAAACTATACAAGACATTTTCAACATTAATGCTGTTGCGGGGGTACCCGAGCCAGGTCTAAATAGGCGGCCAGTAAGCCTAGGATATGGGGGAGGACTTAAGATCCTCTGGCGGAGGCCTCCGTGGGTTCAAATCCCACCCCCCGCATTTGTTCTTTTCCTAAAAATAGACTTTCCACTAAGAGAAAAGGGCATATTTTAACCATTTTAGTTTTCTATGTAATCGAGAGTTGAGGCTAGGGCTTTCGGTTATTGATGATAGGGTTAAATCGGATTGAAAAAAAAGAAAGGGATGTAATCATAGCATGATATTTTGGCCTAGATGGTTGGTTAAACCGTTCAAAAACATGATGTGGTGGCCTTCTTTTTGTTTCGAGGAGCAGCATAAGATTTTTCTGCTTGAATTATTAAAGTAGTTTCAGCAGATATGTTGGCTTATTCCACGTTTAGGGAGAAGAAAATAAATGAAAATGAAGAAGATCCATAGACAAATAATAGAAATCCTAAAAGAAAATTCTTCCTTGACGCTTGATGAAATCTCTGAGAACCTTGGCATGCCTAAGAAAAACGTCTTCAAAGCACTTCGCAAGTTGTTTACAGAAGGACTGATTGAACCTGAGAACGCGAAACACTACAAGCTTTCCGGGGAAGCAGAAACGAATGGCTAATCATCCATTAAACGCGATAACACGCAAAAAATAAGGCGCTGCGTGAGGGAGAAAGGCTAATTTGTTGATAAGAGTATAATCTCTCGGAGTAATGTGCAAGGGATGGATGTTGCGACTAGGCGCATAGCGATCCAACGAATTCACAGGCTTTTCCGCTTGGCAAGGGAAATTATCAATGAGGATCCTGCGTTGGCGCAGCGTTATGTGAACATGGCTAGGAAGGTGGCTATGACTGCTAGGGTTCGTTTGCCAAAGGAGTATAGACATCAAGTTTGTCGGCATTGTAAAAGCTTTATTTTGCCCGGTGTGAATTGTCGTGTGCGTATAAAGCAGAGGAGAGAACCCCACTTGGTAATTACATGCTTGAACTGCGGTGAGCAAATGCGAATAGCGCTAAGAAAAAGGAAGGGGAAACCAGAGCCATGAGTGAACTAACTGCCAGAATGAAACGCCGCATCAAACGGCGATTGGACGAGGAAAGACCGACAATATGGATTGGCAAAAATGGGGCTTCAGAAGAATCGTTGAAGGAAATCGAGAAGCAGCTAGAGAAAAAGAAGATGGTTAAGATCAAGATTTTGAAAAGTGCTCTTGAGGGAGACGAAGCGAAGGAAATTGCCTCAAGAATAGCAGAACAAACGGAAGCGTCCCTAGTGGAGGTTAGGGGTCACACATTCATGCTTTATAAACGCCGTAAGAAGTGAAAGCCTTTAATATTAGGCTTCGTGATTTTACTGAAAGGAAAAGCAAGAGGATAAAAAATCTTGGTAACCCCTTATGATGTTCCAGCATCCAAATTCGTTGAAAAACTAGCCAAACATCTAAAGGAAAATGTGGATGAAATAACTCCGCCACCATGGGCTAGCATTGTAAAAACAGGTATACATGTTCAGAGACCACCCCAAGACCCAGAGTGGTGGTATGTCCGATCTGCCTCTCTATTGCGAAAAATCTACGTTCACGGTCCGGTTGGCGTAGAGAGATTGAGAGCTGAATATGGTGGGAGAAAGGACTACGGTGTCAAACCTGAGCATGCAGCTAAAGCGAGCGGAGCAATAATAAGAAAAGCGTTGCAGCAGTTAGGAGCTGCGGGCTTTGTGGAAACCTTTGAAACTAGCGGAAGAAAAGTGACAAAAAAGGGAAGAAAGCTCCTAGAAGAACTGGCTGAAGAAGTGAAAAAAGAAGTCGTAAAGGAAATCCCTGAACTGGAAAAATACCAAAGAAGTGGCTGAAGTGTCGGATGACGAGCTGGAGGAAATTCGTAGCAGAAAACTTTCGGAATTGCAGCGTAGAGTAGCTGAGGAGCAAGGGAATGTTCAGGCGCAGCAACAACTGGAACTGCAGAAGCAGGCTTTACTTAGGAGCATATTGACGCCAGAAGCCAGGCAAAGATTAGCGAATTTGAAGATGGTTAGGCCAGAGTTCACTTCTCAGTTGGAGTTGCAGCTCATTCAACTGGCACAGCAGGGAAAGATACCGATACCGTTGACGGATAAACAGCTGAAGCAGATACTTATTCAAATACAATCCCATAAGCGCGAAATAAAAATAAGAAGGGTATAAAATGGCTCGAAACAAACCTACAGCTAAAAAAAGACGGTTGGTGAAGGCTGGAAAGCAGAGCAGACCGGTTCCAACATGGGTTATAGCTAGAACAGGCGGAAAATTCAGGACGAATCCGAAAAGAAGACGATGGAGAACCAGAAAAATAAGGGCTTAGGAGAAGCGGACCTAATGAAGGAAGAAAGCGAAGTAAAAGAGAACAAAACGGAAGAGAGCGAAGAGGCAGAGCCAACTGAGGAGGCAGTTGAGGAAACAGCGGAGGCTGAGGAAACCTTGGAGAAGGAAGAGGAAGTCGAAGAAGCCGTAGAAGAAAAAGAAATTGAAGAAGAGCTTCCTCCAGTCGAAGAAGAAGAAATTAAACCGCCCGCACGGAAAAAAGTCGAAGAAGAGATTGTTGAAGAGAAATTTTATACGATTTCTTTGGGTAAAGCATGGATTGCAGTACCTAAGAAAAGGGCGCCTAGAGCTATGAAGATGATTAAGGATTTTGTGAAGAGGCATATGAAGTTCGAGGCTCGAGAAGAATTAGAAGAAGAGGAAGAAGAAGAGCCTAAAAAGCTTGTCATTAGTAATGAGGTGAATGAGCGGGTTTGGAGAAGAGGCATACAGAAGCCTCCGCGAAAAGTTCGTGTAAGGGCTGCAAAAGATAAAGATGGCAACATTACCGTTTATTTGGCTGAAGGAGAGTAGTCCTTGGCCATTTACCGATCTGGTTTCGTTGGAAGTGCAAGTATAGGTGTATACTCGCTTACCACGGACAAGATAGCTATTGTTCCGAAATGGGTTTCGTCCGGTAAGGCTGAAAGGTTTGGCGAGTGGCTGAAGGTTGAGCTGATTCATACAACAATTGGTGGTTCCGTTCTCATTGGCGCACTTGGGTTTGGAAATTCAAATGGGATTCTGCTCCCGCACTTTGTGCGAGAGAAGGAAATCGAGGTTCTAAAATCGGTTTTTGAAGGAAACATAGCGGTGATGGAAACTAGGAGAACTGCTTATGGAAATATGGTTTTGGCAAATGATTACGGTGCGATTGTTGAACCGCGATTGAAAGCTGCAGCGATTAAGAAGGTTTCTGAAACTTTAGGTGTTGAAGCGGTAGCGGGTGAAGTTGCTGGCTTGCCTTATGTTGGGTCTCTGGCTGTGGCAACAAACAAGGGTGTTTTGGCGCATCCTCTTTTGAAGGATTCTGAACGGAAACTTTTAGAGGACGTGTTAAAGGTTCCAGTTGATGTGGGCACGATTAATTGTGGAATACCCTACATTGGCACGGGTTTGATTGGTAACAGTTATGCAACTGTGGTGGGATCGTTGACGACGGGACCCGAGATGTTTATAATTGGGCATGCCTTTGATGTCGTGAAGGAAGATGGGTGAAATGAAAGTCTTCAGGGTGATTGGTGAAATTCGGAAGCCGAACTTAGAGACGCCTTTCAAGAAGGAAGTAGTTGCCATCAAACGTGAGCATGCTGTTGAAAATGTTTATGCTGAATTGGGCAGTAGGCATCGTGTGAAACGTTTTCAGATAAAAATATTGAAGGTTGAAGAGGTTTCACCTGAAGACATAGAAAATCCTATGTTGAAAAAACTTGTTGTCGGGGAAGAAAAAGTTGGCGACCAAAGTTGAAGAAGAGCTTCGGAGATTAAGCATTGAAATACGCTTTCTTGAAGAGACCGCGCAAGCTTTGCAATCCAGAATAAGTATGTTGAACGCTGTCATGCAAGACTTAGCATACGCGAACGTGACGTTGGAAAGTTTGGAAAAAAACGAAGTGGGGTCAGAGCTTCTCGTGCCAATAGGCGGAAGTTCATACATTAAAGCAAAACTTGACGATCCAGACAAGGTTATTGTGGGAATGGGAGCGGGGGTTTCTGTTGAGAGGACCTCAGAAGAGGCAAAGGGAATAGTCAAGAAGCGCCTAGAAGGCATTGAGAAAAACAGGGTGTCTCTTCAGCAACGTTTTTCTCAGGTTGCACAAAAAATTAACGAAGATCGAGCGAAATTTGAAGAGTTAGCGGCTGAGCTGAGAACGGGGAAGCCTTCTCGAAATGTTTGAGAAGTTGAAATCAGGGTTAAGCGGACTCGTAAACAAAATTACAACGACGGAGCTTAAGGCTGAAAAACTGCGTCCAGTGCTTTCTGATTTTAAACTAACTCTAGTAGAAAATGATGTTGCTTTTCCCGTGGCTGAGCGGATATGCGATGAAATGGAAAAACGTTTAGACGGGGTTCAAATTAAGAGACTTGAAGACCGAAGGAAAATAGTGAAAGCGAATCTTAGGGAAGTGCTCTTGGAGACTATGCTTACAAATGACAAAGTAGATTTGTTAATGGCTATAGAAGAGAAACGGAAAACGGGAGAGCCGTACGTCGTAGTTTTTGTTGGTATAAACGGCACTGGAAAAACAACAACCATAGCTAAATTCACTCAGTTTTTAAAAAAGAGTGGTCATTCTGTAGTTCTTGCATGCAGCGACACTTACCGAGCTGGTTCAATCGAACAACTGGAAGAGCATGCTAAACGATTAGGCGTACGCATGATTAAGCATAAGTACGGTGCAGACCCAGCTGCTGTGGCTTACGACACGGTAAACCACGCTAAAGCTCATGGGACAAACGTTGTCTTGATAGACACCGCCGGCAGGATACAAACAAACCGAAACCTAATGAACGAACTTGCAAAGATTAAGCGCATAGTCAATCCAGACATGACTATCTTAACCGTGGATTCCCTTACTGGAAACGACGCAGTTATGCAAGCGGAAGAGTTTCACAAGAGTGTGGGCATAGACGCAACTATACTGACCAAGGTGGATGCTGATGTAAAAGGTGGTTCAGCCCTCAGCGTCACATACGTTACAAAAAAGCCAGTTCTTTTTATTGGAACAGGACAAAAATATGAAGATTTGGAGAAGTTTGAGCCGGAAAAATTTGTGCAGATGATTTTGAAATAGTTTGAGTCTAGTATTTTTCGAGAAGTTTTAGTAGTATTGCGTTTGCTGAGTACAGTCTGTTCTCGCTTTGCTCGTATATTATGGATTTTTGGGTTTCAATCATGTCTTGGCTTATTTCGTAGCCTCGGTGAATTGGCATGTCATGCATTATGTAAGCGTCGCTTTCTTTCAGTAATTCCTTGTTTATTTGGTATGGCATCATGAGTTTGACGCGTTTCTCCTTTTCTACTGCATATTTAGGGTCTAGGAAGAATTCCATGTCAACCCACGTGTCCGTGTAAACAAAATCTGCGTCTTTAACAGCCTGCTTAACGTCCAACGTAGTCTCGTACAATCCTGTTTTTCTCGCGTCTTCCAGTAGCTTCTCGTCTCTTGAAGGCTCGTTAAATATAGGCGTAACTGTGGTGATTCTGGCTCCTGTTTTTGTGCATCCTTCAATAAGCGAATTGCAGACATTGTTGTGAATGCCTATGTAAACGAGTTTCACTTTTTCCAGTGTACCTTTCTTTTCTTTCATTGTCATTAAATCCGCTATTGCTTGGGTTGGATGATATTTTTCGTCGCATCCATTGATTACTGGGGCACGTGAAGCTTTAGCCATAACCTGCAAGTCAGCGTTTTTCTTTAATCTCGCCATTATACAATCAACATTGCGAGACAGATACTGCGTCTCATCGTACACACTCGCTATGGCAAAATTCGTTGTCCTCCAATCTATGTAAAGGGCGTGACCGCCAAGCTGAGTCATAGCCACCTCAAAGGAAACCCTAGTCCGCGTTGAAGATTTCTGAAAAATCATAGCCAACGATTTACCATTCAAAGCGGTTCCGTATTTTTCCGGATTATGTTTAACATCAATACCTTTATTAATGATATTCATCAGTTGTTGACCCGACATTTCTTTAAAACTGATTAAGTGCATGCTTCCACCCTTTTTCACATCAGAAAGAATTAAGAATATAAAACTTTTCGGGGATATCTATAATTCATAATGGACTCTTCTCGTCATAGTTGACGGTCATTTCGCGGCACGCTAGCCGCAAGTCTCGGTCAGCAAAGGACTGTCTAACGGTATTGAAAATAAACGGTTTACCAGAAGTTTCATCTATATATAAGGGGGGTCTAGCTCTATAGAGCAGCAGAACAGCGAAAGAACCACGAAATCCAAACGGAAAAATCATCCACAAACTTGCTCAACTATCCACTTTTTCTGCAGATTGTGTCGTTTGTTGAAGGCAATCAAACCAGACTGATAGAGGCTATTACTATCAACTTATTTGCCTAAATTTAAAATATCTATTCTCAGAAGTTCCCATAGAGTGGTAGCCTACCTATGATTCTAATAGTTGCTTCAAACAAAGACATCGCAAGTCTAAACATCAAGAAACAAATCCTCCACAACTACTCTTTCACCAAGGTTTCTAAGGAATTCAATGAAAACCCAGTATATGAAGCCACTTTCAGCGACAGGCTTGTCAAACTTGTAACTTTAAACGAAGAGTCCATCTATGCCCAAAACATAACAAATTTTTTCCCTAACGCTAAACTTATAGTTTTCATTTCCAGACACAGCAGCGCCAGCGGAACCCCAACGCTTTCAACGCACACACCCGGCAACTTAGCAGAGGCAAAGCTAGGCGGAATCCTAAGAAATGTTTCTGTTTCACCTGCAAACGCCATGAGAGACACTTTGAAGACAATGGCTCGCCTCAAAGAAGAAATGCAGCTTAACTACGAAGTTTCTTACGAATGCACCCATCACGGGCCTTCACTAAACGTACCAACAATGTTCACTGAACTCGGAAGTTCACCTACCCAATGGAAAGATTTAGAGGCGGCTGAGGCTGTTGCCCACGCAACCATAGAAGCCGTTTCAAACTTCAGCAATTTCCCAGCTAAAGCAGTGATTGGCATAGGTGGACCACACTACAACGACAAATTCACTCGAATAGCATTAAAAGACGATTTGGCTTTTGGACACATGATTCCGAAATATGCCCTTCCACACATAGATCTGGAAATTCTTAATCAATGCGTAGAAAGGACGTTAGAAAGGGTTGAGTTGGCAGTTTTGGACTGGAAAGGAATAAAGGGTGAACATAAACCAAAGCTTGTTGAAACACTCAAGAACATGAACATGCCCTTCAAGAAGGTCAAACATTAAAATGCTATTTTCATAGTGGATTGTGGAAGGGAAAAGCTAATAGAATTGTCTGGCTTATCTATCAAAGCCGATAGCTACAGTAACATTTATATCACGATTAAAATGTTGAGTGTGCGATGAACCATGGGTGTAAGGTCATTCCTATCCCAATGTGCAAGAACTTTAAAGCTGGCTGTAAAACCTGGAAAAAGTGAGCTCTGGCTATCAATAAAAATATGCTTCCTAGGCATGGGCGCAATTGGACTAATCGGGTATGTAATTAAACTGTTGTCTGCAGTTCTGCAACAAACTCCTCTAACTTAGAAGGAAGAAACTTTAATGGAGAAAAACGAGGAAAAGCCAGAAACAAAGATTTTTGCAGTAAGAACAACAACGGGACAAGAAAGAAACGTAGGCAAACTTATCGCTGCAAAGATTGAAATGAAAAAAATCCCGATTAAAGCGATTCTTGTTCCTGAAACGTTAAGGGGTTACGTTTTCATAGAAGCCAACGGCCCACACTTCGTGGAAGAAGCTATAGCAGGCATAAAACATGTGCGATCGAGGGTTCCAGGTCTCGTAAGCTTTTCAGAAGTTGAAAGATACATTATCAGAAAACCAATAATTGAGGAATTAAGTGAAAACGACATAGTAGAAGTGACAGGTGGACCCTTTAAGGGAATGCGCGCAAAAATAACCCGCATCGACAAGACAAAGGAGGAAGTGACGCTTGAGTTGTTAGAGGCAACTTTCACACTACCAATAACCGTTCATTCCGACTACGTCAAGCTAGTTCAAAAAGCAAAAAGTGAAAGTGGTGAAGTTTAGATGAGTGAGAAAAAAGTTGTGGATCTACTTGTAAGCGGAGGACAAGCAACAGCTGGACCACCTTTAGGACCCGCTCTAGGTCCGCTGGGCGTAAATGTCTTGGAGATTGTGAACAAAATAAATGAACTCACGAAAGACTATGCTGGAATGAAAGTTCCCGTGAAGGTCACAGTTGACCCTGAAACCAAAGAGTTTGACGTTAGCATTGGAACACCAACAACATCCGCCCTTATCGTAAGAGAACTCAAAATTGAGAAAGGTTCAGGAACACCCAACACAGAGAAAGTTGGAAACCTTACCATGGAACAAGTCATACGTATATCCAAGCTTAAACGCCCAGAGCTTTTGGCAAAAACCTTGAAAGCCGCGGCAAAAGAAGCACTTGGAAGCTGCGTGAGCATGGGAGTTACGGTTGAAGGCAAAGATCCGCGTGAAGTGCAAAAAGAAATAGACGAAGACAAGTATAATGAGCTATCCCAATAAAAGCAAACAATAAGATAATGCTTTTATAACCGCATTCCATTTCCTCATTGCCCGAGGTCCCCTTAAAATGTCCCTAGACCAAAAAACAATAATAACTGCAATCAAAGAAGTTAAAGAAAAATCCCAAAAAAGAAATTTCACTCAATCAGTTGAACTAATTCTAAATCTTAAAGACATTGACATGAAATCGCCTGAAGGAAGAATTCAAGAACGAATAGAACTACCACATACATCGCCGGAAAAACCGAACAAAATATGCGTTATTGCAACAGGAGAGCTAGCCTTAAAAGCAAAGAGGGCGAAAGCGGACCTTGTCATCGGAAAGGATGAACTTGCAGGATTAGCCGGTAGAAAGAAAGACCTGCGAAAAATAGCTAATGAATACAACTTTTTCATGGCAGAAACTCCTCTAATGTCCCGTGTTGGCAAAACATTAGGTCCCGCCTTAGGTCCTAGAGGAAAAATGCCTGTGCCTATTCCACCAACAGCAGATATATCTGGTTTAATAAAGAGATATCGCAAAATGGTTTTTGTAAGGATGCGTAACCAACCAGTAATAAGATGTCGTGTTGGAACTGAAAGCATGAAAGAAGAGGAAATAGCTGAAAACGTTCAAACCGTTTTAAAGGCTATAGAGGGAAAACTCAAAAGAGGAACGAAAAACATCAAAACCGTCTATCTTAAAACGTCTATGGGCAAACCGGTGAAGATTGCATAAGAGAGGAAAACAAATGCCATCCCAACAGGTTTTGCAGAAGAAAATCAGCGAAGTTGAAGAAGTCGCACAGTTAATCAAAAAATACAAAGTTATTGGAATAGCCAGCCTACAAAAGGTTAGGGCAGCCCAACTGCAAGAGTTCAAAAGAAACTTGGCGGATAAAGTTTTCATGCGGGTTATACAAAACAGTTTGATGAAAAGGGCTATTGAAAACTCTAAGGAAAAACCTGAACTAAAAAAACTTGTGGAATACTTAGAAGGGTCGAACATTTATCTATTCACAGATTTAAACCCGTTCAAACTTGCATTACTTCTTGAAAAAGGCAAAGTTATAACGACAGCCAAATCTGGTGACATCGCAGCCTTTGATGTCACAGTGCCGGCTGGAAACACTGCACAGCCACCTGGTCCAATAATCAGCCAGCTTAACGCTGTAGGCTTGCCTACAAGAATAGAGTCTGGAAGCGTATGGATAAGCAAGGACACATTAGTCGCTGAGAAAGGCGATGTCATTTCCGAAAGACTCGCAAGCATCCTATCAAAGCTTGGGATAAAACCGGTTGAAGCAGGACTTGCAATGAAAGTTGCGTACGATGAGAACTTGATAATAACTGAGGAACAACTTCGAATAGACCTGGACGAAATTAGGCGAAGCATCGAAAACGCCCATGCAGATGCTTTTGGTTTGTCCCTGAGCGTAGCCTATCCAACAAAGGAAAACATGGAAGCGCTTGTGCATATCGCCCACCAAGAAGCATATGCACTTGCAATAAATGCAGCTATATCTACTAAAGAAACGATAAAGGACTTGATTAGAAAGGCACATGCCGAAATGTTAAGTTTAAGTGCTGCTAGTTCGCGTCTTTTGGATTGAAACATAGAAAAGGAAAAGTTCTTAAGCGTAAACTTTTTTCAATGAAGGCGAAATACGGTTGAAATGTGATTATGTTTAAGTAGTAGATTGCATACTGTAGAAGAAAAGGCTGAAAAAAGTTAAAATAGTTAGATGAAGAGGTGAAAAATATGGAATACATTTACGCCGCGATGCTCCTTCACAAGGCTGGGAAAGAGATAAACGAGGAAAACCTGTCACAGGTTTTGACAGCAGCTGGCATAAATGTGGACGGCATGAGGGTGAAAGCGTTAATGGCTTCTTTGGCTGAAGTTGACATTGACGAAGCGATTAAGTCTGCTCCAACAATGATGGCTGCACAAGCAGCACCAGTTGCAGCTGCGCCAGCAGCAGATGCCAAACCAGCAAAAGAAGAGAAGAAAAAGAAGGAAGAGGAAGAAAAAGCCAAGGAAGAAGCGGCTCTTGAAGGATTAGGAGCACTATTCGGTTAGAAAACTTATCATTTCACCAACTATCTTCATCAATGAATTTAGTTAAGCTTCTTAATATTTCGCATTTTCCAAAGTACTAAGGGTAACCATCCGCAAATAATCATCAAAGTGCCTGGAAACGCCCTTAATCCATAATTAAGCATTAATATCTCAAAAACAAAGAATGACATAACCATTGAGACAACTGACAAAACCGCAAAACCCTTACCAAATTTTTTCATGGTTTGTATGCCGATCAGCCCAGCGAAGAAGAAGTCGCCTAAACCAAGAGACATATAAAGCCAGCCCCATTCAGTGGAAATCATTGGAACAGTGGGCACTGAAATCAGTATTGGAAGCCTAAGAGCAAAAACGTGTCTTGCTGCAGACACCATTGTACCAGTAAACAAGACTAAGATTATGTCCATAACCGTGAGAAGTCCAACAAAAATGAGGGATGTTTTCCACGTGAATAGGCTTCCTAAGTAAAGGATGATGAGAACCGCGAATACGATTGCGAACGAATCCAGTAAATAGGGAAACCATAGGGGGGTTCTGCTGAAAAACAAGTATAAACATATGAATGCTGCTGGCGGCAACACTGCTAGGTACCATCTTTCTCCTGTGTCAACTCTGTTTTGTTCATGCATTAATGCTAAGAATGTGAAGCCGAAGAGGCAGTAAAATCCTAGGGCTCCGTAGGCAACTGTGACGTTGACACCAAAGCTGATTAGGCTGATTGTTGCTGCTAGAAAGCTGACTACAAGGAATGCTAGGCAAAAGGTTTTGGCTCTGTTTTTCTTGAAATCTGAGAAGAGATATGTGAATATGAAAAGCAGCATTGAGTAGGAAAATAGAAACATGATCATGACAGCCGTTTGTGGAATGAAAACGATCAATGATACCATTACACTCATTGCAGCCACAAGCAAAACTGCATCTCGAACATGAAATTCCTTCTCTTCAAGTGTGGACTTCAACTTTCTCTCAACTCTCTTGTTCAAAAACAGGGCTACCATGGTGACTGCGAAAAGTGTCAACGGCATGGCAATATCGAAATTCATAGACACACATAAGAAAAACAAACATTTAAACCTTAAACATAATTTACGTGCTTAGAACAGCCAAAGAGGCAATAAGTGCTTCTTCAGTTCGGATGGTTTCTGTTCCTTGCACAGGAACGGTATTAACAACGAAATCCACAATCTCTTCTAAGTTAAGTCCCTCTTGTTCAACTATTTCGTAAAGCCCTCGAGTTGGCGACCCAAAAGCCACGAGAATTTTGCCACCTTCCCATCTTTTAGCTATTCTTTCTGCGACCTTAGCGAATAGAACACCGTGTTTGGAAGTGGCAACTGTTAAATCGAAACCTCTTGTTTTAACCATTTTTCCGAAGGGAAGCTTTTCTGCTGTAACGGTGTAACCCCAATATTCCGGTATTTCGTCGCGGCTTGCAAGTTCAGCCTCAACGTGCTTATCAACTCTTGCAATCCTCACAGTAACCCGTTTACCAGTTGACAGTTCCATGTTCGGAATGAATGCTGGTTTTTCAACGCCTACGTCTACAAATACACCGTTCTTCCCTTTGGATAAGGTGACCCCTTCACGGAATTCGCCGACTTTCATTTTGTTCATCTTATGGTTTAGTGGATGGTGAGGCGTTCGCAGTGGCGGGAGCACACCAGCGTATCGGAGTTCAGGTTTAATCGTGAAAAGGTTTTTCCGTAAATATTGTGGTGTATCCATGTAAACAAGTAATGTCGCAATCAAATCCATATCTGCAGCCTGATTAACACGCGGATTATCCGGATATACTATGATTTCGTTAACTCCGAAAATCGCGGCTGCCCTGCCAACCAAACCAACCTTTGAAGTTTTCTCTCGCAAATGTGGAACATCAGAGACGATGGAGACAGGTATCGCGATGGAAACTTTTCTCTTACTCAAATCATTTTTCGCCTTTGCTAATTGAAGACTGGTTTTCATGAATAAAAGTGTTAAAAACTCATGTTGAACCTTTTGTTTTAAAAGGTAGAAACGCATAGAAATCTGCGATTAATAGTAAATGGTGAACGAATCTTGCCACAAAAAATTCTAGACGATCTCGCTGAAATGAAGAGAATTGACAAGAGTGATATGCTTTCCTTTTGTGTTGAAGCGCCCAAGCATTGCCGAAAAGCAGCAAAACTGGCTGCGGCTGTTCGGATCAATTATTCAAAACCTCAAACAATAATCGTTGCTGGCATGGGTGGTTCAGCCATTGGCGGAGAACTTCTGAAAGATTGGACAAGAGATAAAATCGATGTTCCCATAGAAATTTGCAGAGAATATTCATTGCCAGCTTATGCAAACAAGAAAAACTTAGTGTTTGTCATAAGCTATTCCGGAGAAACTGAAGAAGCCTTAAGCATGTTTTTGGACGCGACTAAAAGGAATTGCATGACTTTTTGCATAAGCTCTGGGGGAAAACTCCTGCGGTTTGCCGAAGAACTGAGTTTGCCCTATTTACGTGTACCTTCTGGATTTCCTCCACGTGCCGCTCTTCCCTACTTGCTTCTACCAATGCCAATAATCTTAGAAAAACTCCGCTTAATTTCTAATGTAAGCTCTGAAATTTCTGAGGCTATCAAAGTATTGGAGCAAGTCAAGGATGAGAATTCTCCTAAAACTCCTCTCGACGATAATTCTTCCAAAATACTAGCTTCCAAAATTAATGGAACAGTTCCCGTAGTCTACGGTTTTGGGATTTACCGTGCTGTTGCACAACGTTATAAACAGCAGCTTAACGAAAACAGCAAGATACCAGCTAAATGGGAGTTTTTCCCAGAGCTTAATCACAACGAAATTGTAGGCTGGGAAGGAGCGAAAGAACTTTCAAACTGTTTTTCCACGATTTTCATTCGAGAGATGGATGAACCTGAGGAAATAAGGCAGAGAATTGAAGCTACAAAAGAACTGATGTCTCAGGAAGCAACGAAAAAGATATTTGAAGTATGGAGTTCAGGCCAAAGTAGGTTAGCTAAAATGTTGTACACTATTTACATCGGTGATTTCACAAGCGTGTATTTGGCTATTTTGCGGGGTGTAGATCCAACACCTGTAAAAACGATAAGCTTGCTAAAGGAGAGAATAACACAAAGCGGGACAAAGAAGAAAATAATAGGTGAACTGCAGAAACTCTGTGAAAAGTGACATGTGGCTTATGCGTTTCTCTTTACGAAATCATTGAAGGCTTTTTCAGCGGTTTCGAGTGGCATTAGTTGGGGTGGATGTTTAAAGGCGTAAGCGGAAATCGGCAGTATTACTCCTTTCATTTTTCTGTTTAATGCAATTTTCACAGCTCTTACTACGTCAAATAGCGCAGAACCAGCATTCGGCCCGTCAACGGTTGAGAGTCTCAAATCTATTTGCATGGGCACTTTGCAGAAGTACAACCCTTTAATCCAGAAGTAGCTGTCGCGTTTATTCTCTAAAAAGTCAACGTAATCTGTGGAGCCAGCAACCACATCAGCCTTATACGGCAGCGCTGATTCAACAGATTTTGTCTTAACAATCCGTTTAACATCTCTTGTTCGCTCCAAAGTGTCTAAGGATTCCGTACCTCCGCCAACATCAAGCTCGTATGTTTCGGTTATGCGAACTCCATGCGTTGAAAGCAGCTTCAGCAAGGTTTTATGCAATGTTGTTGCGCCCACTTGATCAATTAGGTCGTCGCCTACAAGTGGCAGTTCCGCCTCTTCGAAACGCTTAACCCACGCTGCATCGCTAGCAATAAAAACTGGTGTAACATTGATAAAGGCGCACCCAGCCCTTAATGCCTGTTCAGCATACCATTGGGAAGCCTTAACCGCTCCGCTTGGAAGCAAATCAACCACGATTTCTGCATCCGCTTCCTTCATTGTGTCTGCAACGTTCACTGCAGGTAGGTTGCTTACTTGCACAATGTTCTTTGTGTATTCACCTACACCATCTAAGACTGGACCCTTATGCACCGTGACATCAGTTTGAGGAACATCAACAAGTTTCAACGTGTTGTTTGGCTGTGCAAAAATGGCTTCAGACAAGTCTTTTCCAACTTTTCGGCTGTCAATGTCAAAGGCTGCAACTACTTGAATGTCTCTTACGTGGAAATCTCCAAGAAAAAGGTTGCCAATTCCAATACATTCTTCCTGTCTTTCACAGTTATTATAGTAGTGCAAGCCTTGAACAAAAGCTGAAGCGCAGTTTCCAACACCCACTAGAGCAACTTTTATTTTCGACAATTTTTCGGCACCTCATTAACTCTTCCTTATTTTGCGACTGCTTTATTAAGTGCTGTGCTGTCTAATGGCTGAAACTAGAATGATGGATTAGGCTTTTCAAACTGATGCAACTGTTGTATGGGCACATACTCTTCTAATATCTTTGACCTTCGAAGAACTTCTCTCCATAAGTCAAGTCCTTTGCTGGTTCTCCACTTTTGTGGTGCTGGTAAACCTAAAACCGCCAACTTGTTGCCTTTTTCAATTTTTTCTGCAGTTATGCACTTGCCAGTTTCCGAGTGCACAGGAGTGATAATGTCTGGAGCAATTGCAGCGAGCTTTCCATCCTTGTAAGCGACGAGCACTTCATTTTTTGCTTTAAATTCGAACATGCTCCCTGCACATTCACGTGTGCCACGAAGTTTTATGTTAACGAATGTGAAGCCCGCTTCAGTTTCTTGCTCACAACAATCTACAATGCCCTCAAAAAGTTTGAAGCCGCCCGTTTCCTTCACAACCGCCTTTACGGGGTCAACGGTTTTCCTCAGCAACTTGCCAATCTGCATGGACTTTGACAAGCTAAGTTGAATTGGCGAAGTCTTCACTTGAGCACCTGTCAAAATCCTTCTAGCCGTGTAAGCACTGTTATCCCATTCAGCAGCAAGAACACGAGCAATCCTTTCAGCAGCCTTTGAATCTGCAGTTTCTTTGGCAATAACTATGTTTTTCGCGTGCAAGTCTGCAACGACCATCGGAATCAACGGTATGTCGCCAATTGTGTAAACTTTCAAATGAACTTCTGGAACAGACCTGCCAGCCCCATCAGCATCAACGACTGGAATGCCGCATCTTGCGGCAACGTCAACCGCTGCTAAAGTGTTAAAGCCACCTAGCTCAACAGGAATCATGGCATAAGCAGAAAAACCTGTTTAGTCTTCTAAAATCCTTAAAGTTTTAACCGCTGCATCAGCGTCATATTCAACAGTAGTCGTGGCACCAACACACGCAAAATTAACGATTTTCGCATTGTCAGGCACTTCAGAAGGAGCCACAAGCCTAACCGTATAACCTTCAGAAGCCAGCTTATGCGCTATTCTGTAGCCTGTTTCAGGGTCGCCTCCTCCTCCAGCAGAAAAAATCGCTGCGCCATCCACTAAATCCAGCAAGTCTTGAGGGCTTAAGGTTCTCAACTCGAATCACTAACCTTTACTGCTTTAGAAACAATTATTATTTCAAGTCTCTTAAATGTTTAAATGCGTTTAAATTAGAAGAGGCTGAGCAGAAATGACAGACGAAACCAAAACTCCTGACAAGTTTACGATAATAAACGAGTTGGCACGCCGACGAGGCTTCTTTTGGCAGTCCTACGAAATATATGGTGGAGCAAGCGGCTTCGTAACCTATGGTCCTCTCGGCGCCAAGTTAAAGCAGAACATTGAAACAAAACTCAGAGAACTATTCGTAAACAAGCTTGGAATTTTAGAAATAGATTCTCCGATTATTGCGCCAAGCAAGGTTTTTGAAGCCTCAGGTCATGTGGACCATTTCAAAGAACCCATGGTTGAATGTCTAAAATGCAAGAGGCAGTTCCGTGCAGACAATTTACTCCGGCAATCTACAAAAATCAGCGAGTCGGAAGCTGAGAAGCTAAGTCTGAAAGAAGTTAAAGAGGTTATTGAAAAGCATGAGATTCGTTGTCCAGAGTGTGGAGGCACATTCGGCGAACCCAAATACTTCCTAATAATGTTTAAAACTACTATTGGACCCCATTCTGACGCTGTTGGTTATGGGCGGCCTGAAGCTGCACAAGGAATATTCGTAGAGTTTAGGCACTTGTATGAAATGGCAAGAGAGAAACTTCCTTTCGGCGCCATACAAATAGGTCACGCCCTGAGAAACGAAATCTCACCAAGGCAAGGACTAATAAGATGGAGAGAATTCACCATAGCGGACCTTGAATTCTTCTTCGACCCAGAAGAGCCAAACTGTTATCTGCTAAAAGACTTCGAAAACGAGACGTTGCCACTGGTTCTAGCTGAAAACAAACTGCGTGGCTCAGAGGAAATTGTTGAGGTTACAGTGAAAGAAGCATTGAAGAAAGGCTATATCAAGGCTGAGTGGCAAGCAGTTTTCATGGCCTTAGCTAAAAAATTGCTGGCTGATTTAGGTGTGCCAGCTGAGAAACAGCGTTTCATCGAAAAACTTCCATGGGAAAAAGCCCACTACGCTCTCCAAAGCTTCGACCAAGAGGTCTATGTGGAACGTTGGGGCTGGTTTGAGGTTTCAGGCCACGCCTACCGAACAGATTATGACTTGAAGCGGCACATGCAGTTCAGCGGTGTGGATATGCGTGTTTTTAAAGAATATGAAAAACCAGTTGAGAGGAAAAGAACAGTTGTGAAGCCTTTAATGGCGAAGCTTGGACCAGTTTTCAAGGAAGATGCCGCAAACGTTGCGGAGATGCTTTCGGAAGCTAACCCAGAGGAAGTTGAGGCTTCCGTTAAGAAAAACGGTTATTACATGGTTGGAAAATGCAAGGTCCTGCCAGAATACATAGAAATCACACGTCAGAAAGTTAAGGAACGTGGAAGAAAATTTGTTCCACATGTTGTTGAACCAAGTTTCGGCTTAGACAGACTGGTTTATGTAACCCTCGAGTACGCTTACCGCGTCAAAGACGGCAGGGCAATATTGAGTTTTCCACGGGACATAGCTCCCATACAAGTTGGCGTCTATCCCCTAGTAAGTAAGGACGGCTTACCCGAAAAGACATTGCAAATCTACAAGACGCTACTTAATGAAGATTTCATAGCAGAGTACGATGAGGCTGGTTCTATCGGTAGACGATACGCTCGAGCAGATGAAATCGGCGTACCTTTAGGCATAACCGTGGACTATGATACACTAAAGGATAATACGGTTACCATTCGAGATCGTGACTCATGGAAGCAAGTGAGAAGCAGAGTCGAAGAATTGCCGCAGCTTTTACGTAAATATTTCCGCTGGAAAGCCGACTTCAAGGATTTAGGCAAGCCGTTTGAGGGTTAAAGTTACGTTACCTTTTTTAACACTTCAGCACATCTATTGCTAGAAATTTAAGCCCATTTTTGCGGGCGGGAAAAACCTTGGTGTTTCCAGCAGAGACTGAAAGACGTGTGAAACGCAGAGCCTTAAACGTTTGCCAAGACCACTTGAGAAAAGTTTTAGATTTGACAAGATTTGTTCCTCAGATGATAGACTGCCTAATAAAAAATGACAAAGAAAAAGCGAGGCAGCTTTTTAATGAGATTCGACGTAGAGAAGATGAAGTTGACGACGCTAAGCGTTTAGTCTCACGAGAACTCGCTGAAATCGGGGCAATTCTGCTTAGTAGAGAAGACTTTTTAAGGTTCACAAATTTAACCAGCGAAATTGCAGACTTTTGCGAAGGCATAGCTTTCCGTCTGGTTGAAATCATGGAGCATAATTGGAGCGTGCCCATGGACATAAGAGAGGACTTGCTGAAGCTTTCAGAAGCCGTTTTAGAAACTGTGACTAGGCTTAGAGAAACAATGATGGTTCTAACTTATGGGTCGGCTAAAGCCATGGAGAAAGCCAAGGACGTGGAGGTTGCTGAACGGATTGTTGACGAGCTTTACCGTGGACTTGAGATCAAGCTTTTAAGCAGCCATCTAGACTTTCCAGCCCTAATCCTCTTAAGGGATGTTCTGCAACTTTTAGAGGATTCCGCTGACAAAGCTGAAGACGCTGCTGACGCTGCCAGAATATTATCCTTCATCATGTAAAAGGCGAAAAGATACATGCCTAGAAAAATCAAAGTGGAGTTAATTGAAAACTTTCTAGTCGTATGGAACCCAAAAGACGGTTCAGAACTTTATAAATTGGGTTTTTATGGAAAGCCTCTTGGAATTTCGAAGCCTAAAATCCCCGAATTCAATGTTCCACTGATTCTGGACTTGATGGAAGGCGTTTATCTTGCTGAAAAAAAGATCATAACGGTATATGAGGGTTCTGAAGGGAAGAGGGTTACTTTGAGAAAGCTTCGTCAAAGGGCTAAACAGTTATATGAAGAATTCGATGGAAAATATGCTGTTTATCACGATTTTCGCAACAGTGGTTTTGTTGTTACACCAGGAATAAAGTTTGGATGCGACTTTGCAGTTTACAAACATGGACCAGGCCTAGAGCATGCACCCTACATGGTTTCTGTTAAAAGAGCCAAATCCGGGATAACCGCTACAGAAATTGTTAAGGCTGGAAGACTTGCAACAACGGTGCGAAAAAGGTTCATCATAGCAGTGCCAGATTTAGAAAGGGAAAAAATAAGATATTTAATGTTCAAGTGGTTTAAGGCTTGAAACCAGCTTTTAGCATTACTCGTCAATTTTGAGCAGTTTGTAAACGAACGCCATTATGTCGGAGTATTCCTCTATCTTGGTTGTAGGTGTCGCTCCTGAGTGCTCACTCTTTATCTCAACTCTCAACAAGCAGGGTGCCTTGACCTCTTCGAATTTTGATGTGAATTTGAATGCGTGAGCTGGATGAACCCGATCGTCATGTGAATCAGTATAAAGCATTTATAAAAGGAGAAAAAATAAGCATATTTGGAAGGGGATCGATTAATGTCAGAATCTATTAGAAGTTTTATGGCCTTTGACATGGACAACGAAGCTGTTCTGAGAAAAATAACAGGTGCACAGAATCTTCTTGTTAAAACTGGGGCGAACTTGAAACTGGTCAAACCCGAGAACATTCACATAACCATGCGATTCCTTGGAAACATAACCCTGCCTATGGTTGATAAAATTTTTGAAGAAATGAAAAAGGTTCAGTTCACGCCGTTTGATGTTAAGATTCAAGGTGCAGGTGCTTTCCCGCATCTGCGGTATCCAAGAGTGGTGTGGGTTGGAATAACCGAGGGTGCTGACCAAATGCGAAGTATCTTCAGTCAGCTGGAGCCGCGTTTACGCAGATTAGGATTCGCACCAGACTCAAAAGGCTTTAGTCCTCACTTAACGATTGCCCGTGTGAAATCTGGAAGGAACAAGGCTGAACTTGTAGAATGCATAAGTGAAAATGCTAATTCCGAATTTGGAGTCATTGGAGCTGAATGTTTAAGGCTTAAGAGAAGCAACCTAACGCCCAAAGGACCAGTTTACTCAACTCTTAAAGAGTTCTGTCCACGAGAATAACAAATAAGGATCAAGATTTATGCAAAGAAAAATTGAAGAGGTCTGCGCAGTTGTTTTGGAAAAGGTTACACCGAAAAAGAGAGAACGGGCTGAAATGGAGGCTTTAGCTGGAAAACTAGAAAAGAAAGTTGTTTCTGCATCTGATGATTTTGGCGTTGAAGCTGAGGTGCGTGTGGAAGGCTCTGTTGCAAAGGGCACGTGGCTCAGCAGAGAACCAGACATAGACATTTTCATGCGCGTGCCAACCACAGTACCTCGCAAATCTCTTGGAAGCATCTGCCTGAAAATAGCTAGAAAAGCCACAGAAGGCGCGAAACAAATTGAAAGGTTTGCTGAACATCCATATCTGGAGGCGATAGTTGATGATACTAGAATCAATGTTGTGCCTTGCTACAAAGTTAAACGAGGAGAATGGTTGAGCGCTACAGACCGCACACCGTTCCACACAAACTACGTGAAGAAACACTTAGAGAAGCAAATGAAAGGCGATGTGCGGCTGCTAAAGAAATTTATGAAGGGAATAGGTGTCTACGGTGCGGAAATTGAGGTTGGTGGGTTCAGTGGCTATCTGTGCGAACTCCTAATCTTACGCTACAAATCCTTTGTAAACGCGCTAAAAGCCTTTGCACAACACAAAAAGAGAATAATCATCGACATCGAAGCTTACTACGAGGGAAGAGAAAACGAGTTAGAGCTTTTGTTCAAAGAACCCTTGGTAACGGTTGACCCAGTGGACAGGGGGAGAAATGTTGCTTCAGCGGTGCAACCAAGAAAACTTTACACTTTCGTAGCTGCTGCACGAGCTTTCCTAGGAAATCCAGATACAAAGTTCTTTTATCCTCCAGAAACTGCTGCTCTACCAGCAGAAGAACTCGAACAAAAACTGGCAAAACATGGTTCTGCAATTATTTTCCTAACTTTTGAAAAAGTTGACGCAGTTCCAGATATTCTCTGGGGGCAACTCTACAAGTCCAAACGCTCATTACACAAACTGATCCAACTAAACGACTTCAGCCTTTTACGAGACCTTGCATGGAGTGACGAAAAAACCATCAACATGTTCATCTTCGAGCTTGAGCAACGCTTCATCCCACTGGTAAAAAAGCATTTGGGACCGCCCCTTGAAAAGAAAAATGAGTGCGAAAAATTCTTACTAAAACATATGAAAAGTCCAAACACCATTTCGGGACCGTACATTGAAGATGGAAGATGGGTTGTGGAAATCTGCAGGAAATACACAGATGCTGTAGTGTTGCTGAAAGCTAAATTGAGGGATGGTGGAAGAAGCACGGGCGTGGCTGAACAAATTTCGAGAAAGTTTCGTGAAGGTTTGCAAATTTTTGTGAACGAGGAAATAATAGGGGTTTACAAGAAGAACAGTGAGTTTGCGAAGTTTTTGACAGAGTTTCTATCCGGTAAGCCTAGATGGCTAGAAAACGCCTAACAGCACTAACACTGCGCCGAGTATCCAACAGTAAAAAGCAAACAGATGAAATTTTCCTTTGGTTATGGTTTTCCAAAGCAGTTTCAGGGCGAAATAGCCCACAAGCATCGCTGCGATTGCTCCTGCAAGGATTTCACCCCACTCTAGCCCTACTGATGTTAATCCGCTGAACTCTGTGTAACCTGTATAGCCTAAGGCGCCTAGTATGGCTGGAATTGAAAGAAGAAAAGAGAACTTGAACGCTTTTTCCCGCTTGATTCCAAGTAAAAGTGCGACTGCAATGGTTGCTCCGCTTCGTGAAATGCCGGGGATTATGGCTATGCCTTGTGCTATGCCCATCATTATGGCTGTTGAATAGTTTATGCTATCGGTTTTCTCTTTCCCAAACTTTGCGGAATAAAGCACTACCCCAAATAAAAGAAATGCTGTGCCAATTCGTAGAATTGTCTGAAAAAAACCCTCTATCAGCCAACCAAAGACTAAGCCAATCAATGCCGTGGGGACAACTCCAACAATTATTAGAGGCACCATTTTCCCATGCTCTGTTTCAAAGTCTAAGTGGGCGAGAGATGAGAGAATTTTGCTAATTTCTTTTCTGAAAAAAAACAGAATTACGATTAGGGTTCCAACATGGAGAATAACATCAAAGAGTATGGGAACCTTCATGTGCAAAAGGTTCTCAAATAATTTCAGGTGTCCAGTGCTTGATATTGGAAGCCACTCTGTTAAGCCTTGAATGATTCCCAGAATAATAGTTTCTATTGACTGCTCCAAATGTTTCGCCGCTTGTCTCTTTTTGACTAGATTAGGTTTAAAAGGTTAATCCCATAATAATTTGTAATCTTCGTGTGGTGTCTCTATATGAGCGTGTATCCACGTGGAAATACTGAAGATCGTGAAATGTTGGCTACAATACCAATTGAAAATCTGCCTGATTTCTTCTTTCTTCAAATCAGAAACGTGTGGAGAGTTGACGGCTTATACTTTCTTGGCATAGAAGAAAAGTTTGGCACAGAAGCTGCAACCGAAATCGATGCTGGGGTCTGGCAGATCATGGCAAAAATCGAAGCCAAAAGCCTGCGAAGAATGTTTCAAATAAGCGAAAACGCTGACATTCCAACAATTATGAATCTTTTACGTAAGTCAAGCTGGGCCTTAGACCAACCCTTCAAAACAATCGAAATAAGCAATAACAGAGCTGTCTTAAGCATCGACAGGTGCAGAACACAAGAAGCCCGTTTAAAAAAAGGCTTAGGCGAGTTTCCATGCAAAAAAGTTCGGTTTGGCTACTTGAAAAACTTTGCAAAAACACTAAATCCAAACGCTGAAGTAAACTGCATAGTTTGTCCACCAGGCAAGCATCCACCAGACTTGTGGTGCAGATGGGAATTCAAACTCTAATCAGTCTACGCTTTCCTCTTCCCATACAAATTTAGCCATGTTTGGTACTAATAGGTACCATGATTGAAGTCGCAATTGTAGGCGGCGGACCAGCAGGTTCCTATTGTGCATACTGCCTTGCCAAAAACGACGTTAATCCAGTCATCTTCGACCACACGCACCCACGAGAAAAACCTTGCGGCGGACTTGTATCACCATTAGCACAAAAGCTATTTCCGTTTCTAAAAGAGATCCCGATAGAGCATTGCGAAAGGAACAAGATTTACTTCATTTCACCTTATGGAAAACGAGTATGCCTTTCTTGTAGAAAAAGCAAGCTTCTTTGCTTCTCAAGGTTAAAACTTGATCAGTTTCTAGTGAACATGGCTGTGAATAAAGGCGCCGAATTGATTAAAGAAAAAGTCATAGCCGTAGAAAGAAAAAAGGATTTCTGGAAAGTTAAAACTACAAGGCAGTCATACATTGTTAAAACGTTAATCGGCGCCGACGGCGTGAACAGTTTAGTTAGAAGAAACATAATTGGATCCCTAAGCAAGGTCGATAAAGGCATTTGTTATGGATATTTAGTTAAAGGTATAGAGAAAGAGGATCTGACTATAAGGTTTTTATTTCACAGAATGGGCTATATTTGGGTGCTTCCAAGAGCTGGACACACATGTTTAGGAATAGGCTGCGCTGAAATATCCCGTTCTCATGGACTGAAAAGGGAACTAGACGTGTTTATTGAGCAACATTACCCCCACGTGGAGAAAATATCCAGATGGGCAGCCTTGATTCCCCACATAAAAGACGTTAAAACATTCCGCACCCCAGTTGCAGGACTCAACTGGATATTAATCGGCGATGCTGCGGGCCACGTAAATCCAATAATTGGAGAAGGCATGATGTATGCTCTTTTAGACGGCGAATTGGCAGCACAAACAATTGTCGAAAATAACCCACAACTATTTGACAGACTATGGAGAGAGTCGTATGGATGGAGTCTATTCAGAGACGTTAAGCTGATGAAATTGTTATACAAAAAACCATTCCTTGAACTTTACTGCAAATACCTCAAACTTCAAAGCCTCCTTTAACTTTGATAGTGTTTTCTTAACCGAAAGCTTTTGTCTTTTGAGCTGAGGCATAAGATAATTATGCATCGGTTCTAGCCTTGATCCCTCTATACTTCTTGATTGCCATTTGCAAAGTCCTCTTTGCCAGACAGGCACAGTGGATTTTCTGTTTTGGAATGCCTCCCAAGAAACTAATAATATCTTCTTCTGTTATTTTTCCGGCTTCCTCCAAAGTTTTTTCCTTCACCATTTCCATCAAAGCTGATCCAGCTGAAAAAGCTCCTGCACATCCTATTGCTTGGAATTTCGCTTCTTTTATTACGTCTGATTCGATTTTCAAGTAGACTTCCATGCTGTCTCCGCACGGTCCAGTATAGGCTAAGTGCACACTTGGTTGTTCTATGCGTCCAACATCCACCTTTTTCACGTAGTAATCTATTGCTTTGCTTGAGTATCCTGATTGCTCTAATAATCTTCTAACTTCACTCATAACATACCCTCCATCAGCTAGTGTTCATTTAACTCTTCATATTAACCTTTTTTGTTTTTCCGCAGAAACAAAATTTGAAACTCTCACGCCTACAAGCCGTATTTTTCTGTATGGTCTAAGATAATCTTGCACAAGTTCCTTTACCATTTTCTGTAAATCTTGTAGACGATCAGTTACAAAGGGTAGAGTTTTCCCGTGTGTGTGAGTTTCGAAATTTTCATAGCGCACTTTCACTGTAACTGTTTTAAAACAGAAGTTTTGCTTCGAAACGTCTTTATGAACTTCTTCCGAAAGCCTATCCAAAGTTTCTAGGACAAACTCGAAATCGTCAGTGTCTTCCTCAAAAGTTACGTCACGACTGATAGACTTGACTTCGCCTCTTTCTTCAACTTCGCTTCTGTCAATTCCATGAGCCATCAAATGAAGCTGAGTGCCCATTACACCGAAGTTTTCCGTTAGCACGGTTGGATCATAATTGGCTAAGTCGCCAATGGTATTCATTCCAATTCTTTTCAGTTTCTGCTCGGTCTTCCGCCCAACCCACAAGAGCTTACGCACGCGTAACGGCGCTAGAAACTTTTCGACATCTTCCTCTTTAACAACTGTCAAGCCGTCTGGCTTTTGAAAGTCGCTGGCTATTTTTGCAACAAGCTTGTTTGGACCTATTCCTACTGAACAGGTAAGTCCCTCATTCTCAAGAATCTCCATTTTTATTTGATGCGCTAAAACTTCAGCTTCCTCACAGCTATCTACTCTTGACGTAACGTCAAGAAAGGCTTCGTCTATTCCCCACTGCTCAAATTTGTCTGCATATTTACGCAGTATACCTATTATTTCGCTGGAAACCTTCTTGTAAAGCTCATAGTTAACTGGCAGGTAGACGGCTTCGGGACAAAGCTTCCAAGCTCTTGAAATGGGCATGCCAGACTTGACACCGAACTTTCTCGCCTCATAATTACAAGTGCTGACAACCCCCCTTCCCTTTCCTTCTTTAGGGTCAGCTCCCACGACAACTGGTTTACCCTTAAACTCGGGACGCTCTCTTTCCTCAACCGCCGTGAAAAAATGATCCATGTCCACGTGAAATATTATCCGTTTTTTCCCACTCATAGTCTTCCTTTTCCAAACACGCTGCCCAAGACAACAAAGACGTTTTTGTTGATTTGAACTTATCGCAAGAGGATATGTACACGATTAAGCCTATACTTAACTTCGCTAACGATTTTCTATTCATAACCTTTAATGCCATCTCATCATAGATAGTGGAGGCAGCGAGGGAAAGCACACATGCAAGCTGTTTCAGAAGAAAATGCTAAACAAATAGCGGTTGATTTCCTCAGGAAAAAGAAAAACACGGAAAAGGTAAACGTTTCTTCGGTTGAACAAAAAGACGGCGTATGGATAATCTACGGCATGTGTCCCATAGACTTGGAAGGGCATCCATGGACTGAAAAATTCGAAGTCATCGTCAACCGGAAAGGAAAAATAAAATCCACGTACTTTTCGCTACTATAGCCGACTTGTTCAAGCCGTAGTATACCATCTTAAAAGCTTTAAGCGTTATATCCAAGATACTTAATAGAGTTCGTAGAGGGCCTGGTCATGTTTGAGAAAATCCTAGTTCCGTTAGACGGTTCTGAACATTCATTAAGGGCCCTAGAAATTGCCGTCCAGATAGCTAAAAGGTTTGATGGAAAAATCACTTTACTCCACATATACTCAGTTGGTGTAAGACCAATTGTTATGCCCGAACCAACAACTCTAACTCCGCCAAGCGTTCCAATCATGGCTCCTGCGGATTTTTCGAAGGTGGTTGAGGCTGCCCGCAAGGCTGGCACCACCATTTTGGTGGATGGTGAAAATAAGGTTAAGGCTGAGGGTGTCCAAGTTGGAACTTTGCTTAAGGAGGGACATACAGTTCAAGAGATACTTAAAGCCGCTCGAGACGGTGAATTCAACTTAATTGTTATGGGTGCTAGGGGTATAAGCAAAATAAGAGAGATACTTCTAGGCAGCGTGAGTGATGGAGTGATTAGAAATGCTCCGTGCCCAGTTCTAGTGACCAAGTAGCCAATGTCTAGCGATGGTCAAACTTTCATCCAGATTAGAATCAGTATTAAACTGTTGTTTTTTCCCCAGTCTTTTTCATTCTGAAACTTTCTCAATAAAGAGCGGGGAATTCTTCACTCTAGCAGGAGAGAGTGGATGTGGGAAGACAACAACTGGCCGGGTTATTGTAAAACTCCTTGAACCAACATCAGGTGAGATTTATTTCAACGGCGCAGACATTACAAAACTTAAAGGTGAGAAGCTTAGACTGCTCAGGAGAAAAATGCAAATCATTTTTCAAGATCCTTATGCATCACTTAACCCACGAATGAAAATAATTGACGCTGTTGGTCACCCACTTGAAATTCACGGCTTAGCCAAGGGTGAAGAAAAAAAGAAAAAGGTTCTAGAGGTGCTTGAAAAAGTAGGACTGACGCCTCCTGAGCAATTCATCAACTTGTATCCCCATCAACTCAGCGGCGGCCAAAGACAACGCGTAGCCCTAGCAAGATCAATCATCTTGAAGCCGGAATTCATGGTTGCGGATGAACCAGTCTCCATGATCGATGTATCCCTTAGATCAACAATCATTGATCTCATGCTAAGTTTTAGAAAAGAGCTTGGATTAACCTATCTGTTCATTACACACGACCTAGCAGTCGCCAAATACATATCAGACAAAATAGCAATCATGTACCTAGGAAAAATAGTGGAAATGGGCCATAAAGAACCGCTTTTCTGGAACCCTATGCATCCATATACACAAGCTTTGCTGTCTGCTATTCCAGTTCCAAATCCTGAACGGGAGAGAAAAAGGATAGAGCTCGCAGGGGAGGTTCCCTCAGCAATCGATATACCAACAGGATGTCGTTTTCATCCACGATGTCCCTACAGAACAGACAAATGCTCTAAAGAGGAACCGCAGTTGACAGAGGTTGAAAAGGACCACTTTGTTGCTTGTCATCTTATAAAATAACCAGAATAATTATCCAGATCAAATGCTTTGCACAAAATACTTCTTCAAAAACGAGAACCCGATAGTGCCGACGTTACGGTGCTGTGAAGATTGAATCCCAACCGTTAAGGATGCCACCGTGAGGATGCTATAAAAAAGCAAGAAAACAAATAATACCTGTTCTTTCTCCTTTGGAACTTCAACGTTAAAGATATTACAAAGAATCTAAGTATTTCTAGTTGAAGCCCGGTGGTGTAGCGGTCAAGCATGGCGGGCCCTGGACCCGCTGACGAGAGTTCGAATCTCTCCCGGGCTACCAAAAACACAATCTACACTGTTGTCTTCTAAAATAATGTAAGGAAAACAGTTAACTAAATGTTTCAAGTGGTTCTCAACTGTTTTTGAGAGATTGAAGCCCAATTCTTTCGTCTTTGCAACCAAATCAGCGTCTAAATACAACACGACATTTCGCTTATGAGTCATTTTGTATTCGCATCCGAGTGTGTGCGAGGGGAGGAGAAGGTTCTCTGTTATAAGTTTGGTGCTTATCGCCTTCTTTGTATGAATCTGTTCTGAGTTATCCTTTCTGAAGATTGCCGCAAAGCTCATATTAGCGCGCGCGCTGGTTAGAAAGTCATAAACTTAGAAACTTGTTTTACTTCCGATTTTTTCTTATTTAATTATTAATATTAATATAAGAAAATTTCAAAAGAATAGGGTCTTTCATCTAGGAGAGAGTAGTGTGAGATCTGGTAGGCTAGGATATGGATCGCATTCGTTTCTGAATAAGTATATCCGCAGGAACAAATGTAGAAAGATTATGGAGATTGGTGTAGCAGATGGTGAAAATGCGATAAATATGGTGAGGATTGCCATCCGTAACTTTTCGCCTGAAGAAGTGGAATATTATGGGTTCGACCTTTTCGATGACGTTTCTAGGATGAAGCAAGTAAGGCAGAAATTAGAGGACACTGTATGTAAGTTTAAGCTTTTCAAAGGAGATTCACTCATAACTCTTCCAAGAGCAGTGAAGACCTTGCCTAAGATGGACTTGATCTTCATTGATGGAGGTCATTCTTACGAGACAGTGAAGAATGACTGGGAAAACTCAAAAACTCTAATCCATGAAAGAACGGCAGTATTCTTCCATAACTATAGTTTCTCAGGTGTCAAGAGACTAGTTGACAGCATTTCCACAGAAGAATATCAAGTGAAGATAATTCATCCTTCATTGGATTGTGATACAGCCTTCGTTAAGAAAAGGATTTGAGGCACCCTTAGCGCGTGTTTAGATTTCACAGAGACTCTGCTAGGTCTCTGATTTTCTCTTCGATCTGCTTATAGACTTTCTCAGCATTTTCATCATCCAAGAAATATGGATCTTCTATGTTCCACAAGACAACGTTGCATCTTGGGCACCTACTCAGGATGTAGTCTTTGTGTCTCTGTTCCATCGCTATGATGAGATTGTATTCGCTGATTTGTTTGCTGTACAGTGACTCTGGAGTCTTCTTCAAGTACTGTTGTGCATTCTGCTTCTCCAGATACTCTTTGACTTTCTCTGCAATTGGAATGGCAACGTTTGTTCCCGCAGAGTCCACTTCCAAGTCAGATCTCATCTTTTTGAGTAATGCTTCTGCTAACGGACTACGATGTGCATTTCCAGAGCATACGAAAAGTAGTTTCATGCAACTTCACTTCTGCCTGTGTCCTTCACCATACTGATATTTTCTAGTTTTGTTCTTCTCCAGTTTCTTCTTGAACATCTCATCCATGCCGATTGACGGACATCTAATCGACTTGCATCCAAGACGTAGAATATTACATCAATTAATTCTTCTGCCATCTCTTCTTCGCCTTTGCCTTTTTTCCAATCATCACTTGCTTCACCAAGTTCTATGAATGCAAAAAGCAGCTTTTTCGGAATATCCTCAGGCTCGTTGTAGAAACCCTTCTCCAAAACAAGATCTCCAATCTCTTTCTTCATCTCTTCTAAATGCACCCTGATCTCTCCTTGACTTGTGGAAGTTTCCAAGTTTCTACTTTATAAATTAATTAGAATTTCACAAACTTCTAATTTTTTCTTGTTTAGAAAGTTATAAAGTTAGAAAGTTCCTTAAGGATAAGTTATGAGCACAGGATTCAAGGTAACAAAAATAGAATGGACAGAAATCCACTCGATGGATGAAGAAGAAATCAAGAGAACAGTAACATGGAAAGAGAAGTTGAAGGTTGAGTGTAAGCCCGGCATATATGCATACGTTGCCCATGAACCAATTAATTATCCATTTGGCAAAAGCAGAATATTCTATATCGGTAAATCCAATAATCTCGCGAGTCGATTAGCAAGGCATTTCAGTGCAGATATGAAAAGTAGACTACTTGAAGACAAACCTACCTTGGAGTGGTTCTACCAGAATTACAAACTGAAAGAGATTCCGTTTGATATTATCTGGACAAAGTGTGAAAAAGGAAAAATTGAAGAAATAGAGAGATTGTTGATTGGTCTATTCTCTGCGAAATATGGCGCCATGCCTCTATGTAATTCTTCAATTCAACGAAAGAGGTTGAAGGAAACTTACAAAACGTATCGAAAAGCAGGCAAACTGGAGGAAGCTGAAAAGCTCTTCTTAGATGTTGATAGCATAATAACCTAGAATGTAAGGACAAACGAAACATATGCAACTTGGAGACTGAAGGGAACATAGAGGCGCGCATGCTTGGTTCAAAATTCTTTTGGGTGAGATGTGTGGTAGTTTTGTTTAGTGGTGTTTGTGGATTTCGAGTCTTTGGAAGTTTTGTTTCGGAACTTGAACCTTGATCGTGTCAGGGATGTGTTAATGAGTGCTTATCACAGGCTTGGTGCTGGTAGGCCTCCATTCAATCCTTTGGGGCTGCTTCGTTTCAAGATAGTCCTCGTGTTGAAAGGTTATCGTTCTCAAAGGGCTTTAGAGAGGGAAATCAGAG